>Ga0070738_10000129_pt1 | contig 223761 bp, 203 predicted proteins | sample Coa_R2_2_FD_66446 | JGI IMG/M metagenome (GOLD analysis project Ga0070738, IMG submission 66446) | Surface soil microbial communities from Centralia Pennsylvania, which are recovering from an underground coalmine fire - Coalmine... | ecosystem: Environmental > Terrestrial > Soil >... | reverse complement strand
GACGTCAAATCCCTCGCCGACACCCTCTCCGCCGAGGCCGAAAGCCTCAATTCCGAGGTCCGCCACTTCCTCGCCGACGTCGCCTGAGGGGTTCGCGCCGTGTGGTGCGGATCTGCGTTTGGTTTTTACCGAGGATTGATCCTTTTGTTAACATTTTGCCTGTTTCTTAAGCCTTGCCGATGCCATCGATATTGACCAGATTCGCGCTGCCGCGATTTGCGGTGAAGCTTTCGGTGCGCAGCCGCATCATTGCCATCGCGCTAATTCCGGTTGTTGGCTTTGTGGCCAACGGGGTGACCTTCAGCGGCGGCGAGACCGAAGTGGGCAGCGCCTTCACCAGCGTGAAGAGCGCCGCAGCGCTTGCCGACACGAGCCGCGAGTTCAAGGCGGCGCTCACCCAGATGGAGATGGCTTCCAAGGATTTCGTGGCGCAACCCTCCGAGGAAGGGGTTGCTGCCTTTGCGGCGGCCTACGAGCTTGCGGTGAAGAAGCTGGACGCAATCGCCGACGCCATCGACTCCGGACAGCGCGCCGACATCGACACCGCACGCCAGGAGCTCGGCGAGACGAAGCTCAATTTCGACGCGCTGGCCCAGGAGGAGCGCGATCTGGGATATACGTCGGCTGAAGGCACCCGCAAGGATTTGGAAGAGGCCGGCCAAACCATCGAGCGCACCATCAGTGCCGACATGTCTTGGCTCTCAGCCTCCGATCGCACACGGCTTTTGGTGTCGCTCTCCAACATGCGCCGCTACGAGGCGCAGTACCGGCAGAATCGCGAGCCGGCCACCTGGGAGGCGTTCTTCAAAGAATACCGCGCATTCGGCGATATGGTAATGGGCCTGGGTGGCGAGGCGGCCAAGACCGCTCAGCTTGATGCCAACGTGAAGGCCTATGCGGCCTATTTGGCGCAATGGAATCGGCGCGCCCTGAACACGCAGAACCTCCTGAAAGAGATCGAGTCGAGCGGGCAACAATTGCTGCCGCAGGCGGACAAGATTTTGGCTCTGTCGCAACAAAGGGCCTCAACGGCATCTTCGGTGCTGACGGCCTCGCAGGCGCGCACGCGGCAATTCATCATCTGGGTCGGCTGCGCGGCGGTATTGATCGGCTTGGCGTTCAGCTGGTTCATCGGCCGCAGCATCACGCGTCCGCTCAATGGCCTGGCCGATGCGATGAGCCGGCTCGCCGCCGGCGACACCTCGGTGCGCATCCCGGCCACGCGGTTCGAGGACGAGCTCGGCACGATGGCGCGCACCGTCCTGGTGTTTCGCGACACCATGCTGGAGCGCGAGCGCCTGGCCGCCAGCCAGTCCGCCGCCAACCTGGAGCGCGAGCGCCGCGCCGAGAAGATCGCCGCCACCATCGCCCGCTTCGAGACCTCGGTCGACAAGGTGCTCGCCAAGGTGCGCGCGGCAAGCCAGCATCTCGAGGTCACCGCCACCCAGCTCAACAGCGCCGCCGATGCCGTCTCCGCCGAGGCGCGCAGCGCCGAGCAGCGGGTCGGCATCGCTTCCGGCAACGTCACCGCCGCCGCCGGCTCGGTCGAGGAGCTCGCCGCTTCGATCGGCGAGATCGCCGAGCAGGCAACCCGCTCCACCGAGGTCGCCGCTCGCGCCGTCAAGGACGCCCGCCGCACCGTGCACACCATGTCCGCGCTCGGCAGCGCCGCCACCCGCATCGGCGAGGTGGTCGGGCTCATTCAGGCAATCGCCGGCCAGACCAATCTGTTGGCGCTGAACGCCACCATCGAGGCGGCGCGCGCCGGCGAGGCCGGCCGCGGCTTTGCGGTCGTCGCCTCCGAGGTCAAGTCGCTCGCCGGCCAGACCGCCAAAGCCACCGAGGAGATCGCCGGCCAGGTCGGCGCCATCCAATCGGCGGTGGCGGATGCCGCGCAGGCCATCGAGCAGGTCAACACCATCATTGCCGAAATCTCCACCATCGCCTCGATCGTGGCGACCACCGTGGAGGAGCAGAACCGCGCTGTCGCCGAGATCTCCGAGGGGGTGCATCGCGCCTCCAGCGAAGCGCAAGGCGGTGCCCAGGCCATGGGGCGGGTCGCCGGCGCTTCCAAGGACGCCCGCGCGGCCGCCAGTGACGTCAAATCCCTCGCCGACACCCTCTCCGCCGAGGCCGAAAGCCTCAATTCCGAGGTCCGCCACTTCCTCGCCGACGTCCAGGTCGCATAGGGCTGCTGCCGGCTTGCAATGACGGCCGTAAAGCCCGATGCAGGGCTGGCTCGCCTTCCTTGAGCATCGTTGGAGCCGACATGCGGCGTGGATTCGCGATCGCGCTCGACGCCTTCTATCGTTTTCTCGAAGACGATGGCTGGGCGATCGCGAGCTATATCGCGATGTCGACCCTGATGGCGCTGTTTCCGTTTCTGATCCTGGTGACAACGCTGGCCGCCTTCCTCGGCCCACGAAATCTCGCCGACGATGCGGCCAACCTGCTGCTTTCGACATGGCCGAAGGAGGTTTCGGCGCCGATCGCCGCAGAAGTGCAACGCGTCCTGTCCACCACGCGCGGCGACGTGCTCACCGTGAGCGCCGTTTTCTCCGTCTATTTTGCCTCCAGCGGTGTTGAAAGCCTGCGCATCGGTCTCAACCGCGCCTACGACGCGACCGAAACTCGCAGCTGGCTTCTGCTGCGCATCGAATCGATCATCTACGTGCTGGTCGGCGCCTTGGCACTGCTCGCACTCTCGGTTCCGATCGTGCTCGGGCCTCTCTTGTTCGCGACCGCACTCAAGTACGCGCCCTGGCTCGAGCCGCTCGAGGCGACATTCACGTTCGTTCGCATTGCGGTCGCCACGATCGTCATCACCGTCGCGCTCGTGGTCGTCCATAAGTGGCTGCCGGCCCAGCATCGGCGCTTTCGCGAGATCGCAGTCGGCATCTTGGCGACTCTCGGCCTGTGGCTCGCCGGCGGCATCCTGTTCGGGCGCTACCTCGCGAGCTTCGCGGCGACCTACGTCACCTACTATGCGGGGCTCGCTTCAGTTATGATCGCGCTCGTCTTCCTGTACCTGACGGCATCGATCTTCATGTACGGCGCCGAGCTCAATTCGGCGATCTGGCAGCCGCATTCACGCGACCTGACGCGCGGCAATAATCGCAGGATCCGTTAAGCCGCGCCGCCCGCGGCCTCGACCGTATCCTCGAAAGTGCGCAAGCCGGCGCGCGGTGCGTTAACCAGCACGGCCATGTTTCCCGGCGGATGCTGGTTCTTCCACATCTTCACGTGGGCGAGCGCGATCTCGGTCCACGGCAGCACTGTGCTCATACAGGGATCGACGCGGCGATCGAGGACGAACTGATTGGCCGCGCTGGCCTGCTTGAGATGCGCGAAATGCGAGCCTTGGATCCGCTTCTGCCGCATCCAGACATAGCGGGCATCGAAGGTTATGTTGAAGCCGGTAGTTCCGGCGCAGAACACCACCATACCCCCCCGCTTGACCACCAGGCAGGAGACCGGAAAAGTCTGCTCGCCCGGGTGCTCGAACACGATGTCGACGTCGCGTTTGCCGGTGATTTCCCAGATCGCCTTACCGAAGCGTCGCGCCTCTTTGACCCAATCATTGTATTGCGCTGAGTTCACCGGCGGCAGCTGGCCCCAGCACTGGAACCCCTTGCGATTGATCACGCCTTTGGCGCCGAGGCCGAGCACGTAATCGCGCTTGCTCTCGTCCGATATGATCCCGATCGCATTGGCGCCCGAGGCAGAGGCGAGCTGCACCCCGAATACTCCGAGGCCGCCGCTTGCTCCCCACACCAGCACGTTGTCGCCGGGCTTGAGCGTATGCGGCGGATGGCCGAACAACATCCGATAGGCAGTGGCGAGCGTCAGCGTGTAGCAGGCCGCCTCCTCCCAGGCCAGGTGCTTCGGCTTGACCATCAGCTGGCGCGATTGCACCCGGCAGAACTGGGCGAATGAGCCGTCCGGCGTCTCGTAACCCCAGATGCGTTGCGAGGGCGACAGCATCGGGTCGCCGCCATTGCATTCCTCATCATCGCCGTCATCTTGATTGCAGTGGACGATGACCTCGTCACCGATCTTCCAGCGTCTGACCTTGGCGCCCGCGGCCCAAACCACGCCGGCGGCATCGGAGCCGGCGATGTGATAGGGATGCTTGTGAACGTCGAAGACCGAGACCGGCTGGCCAAGTGCCGCCCAGATGCCATTGTAGTTCACGCCGCCGGCCATGACGTAGACCAGCACTTCATCGTCGCCGATCGGCCAGGTCGGGACGACCTCGACCTGCATCGACTTGTCCGGCGGGCCGAGGCGCTCCTTGCGGATCGCCCACGCGTGCATGCGTTCGGGGACGTGGCCAAGCGGCGGGATTTCCCCGATCTCATAGAGATCCTTTAGGACCGGCGGTGTTGCCCCTCGCTGCGCGACAGCCGACATGGGCTACTCCTCCCGCGGCGCACCCGAAGCTTGGCTTAGGATTGATCGACAGTCTGCCCTAGTCTATGCTGCGCTGCAACAGGACTCCGGAGCGGCCCCGGTTCCGCTGCATTGTGGCGGGAGGACCGGAGGACTGAGGGTGGAAGACATCGGGACGGAAGAGCATGGGGAGGGTTGCGGGGAGTTGTCGCCGCGGCCCGCAGGGCGCGGCTGACAGCTGCTGGCCAAGCTAATAGTCTTGCTTGTCGCGGCGAACGGCAGAGCCATTGGGGCTAGCAGCGGCCGCTTCCTGGGGGAGGAACGCACATGTCTTTGATCATTTTTCTTGTTGTTGGTCTGATCGCCGGGTGGCTCGCTGGTCAGATCGTGCGCGGTGGCGGATTTGGCTTCATCGGCGACATCATTGTTGGTGTCATCGGCGCGTTCATCGCCGGCTTGCTTCTGCCGCGGCTTGGCATCTCCTTTGGAGGCGGATTCATGGCAGATGTTATCGACGCGCTGATCGGCGCGGTGATTCTGCTCCTCATTCTCAAGCTCCTCAACCGCAAATAGGAACAGTCAGGCCGGCTGCCGGGGCCGGGCGGATCGGAGACAGATGCGCGACAAGCCCTGGATTTTCCGCACCTATGCGGGCCACTCGACGGCGCCGCAATCGAATGCGCTCTATCGCAAGAACCTCGCCAAAGGCCAGACCGGCCTCTCGGTAGCTTTCGATCTGCCGACGCAGACCGGCTACGACAGCGACCACCCGCAGGCGCGCGGCGAGGTGGGCAAAGTCGGAGTGCCAGTCTCCCATCTCGGCGACATGCGCACCCTGTTCGACGGCATCCCGCTCGGCGAGATGAACACGTCGATGACCATCAACGCGACCGCTGCCTGGCTGCTCGCCCTCTACGTGGCGCTCGCCGATGAACGCGGCGTGCCGCGGGCAGCGCTGCAGGGGACCACGCAAAACGACATCATCAAGGAATATCTGTCACGCGGCACCCACGTCTACCCGCCGGCGGCGTCGATGCGGTTGATCAAGGATACGATCGTGTTCACGACCCGCGAGATGCCGAAATGGAACCCGACCAATATCTGCTCCTACCATCTGCAGGAGGCGGGTGCGACGCCGGTGCAGGAGATCGCCTTCGCGCTCGCCAACGCGATCGCGGTGCTCGACACCGTCAAAGCCTCCGGCGAGGTCGCCCCGGAGGCCTTCGGCGACGTGGTCGGGCGCATCTCGTTCTTCGTCAATGCGGGCCTGCAGTTCATCACCGAGATCTGCAAGATGCGGGCGTTCGTGGAGCTGTGGGACGAGATCACGGCGACCCGCTACGGCGTCAGCGACCCCAAGCAGCGCATGTTTCGCTACGGGGTGCAGGTCAATTCGCTGGGCTTAACTGAGCAACAGCCGGAAAACAATGTCGCCCGTATCCTGATCGAGATGCTGGCGGTGACGCTGTCGAAAGGTGCGCGGGCCCGCGCGGTTCAGCTGCCGGCGTGGAACGAGGCGCTGGGCCTGCCGCGACCATGGGACCAGCAGTGGTCGCTACGGCTGCAGCAGATCCTCGCTTACGAAACCGACCTGTTGGACTACGGCGACATCTTCAACGGCTCGCCGGAGATCGCCGCCAAAGTGGCCGAGCTCACGCGCGAGGCCAAGGAGGAGCTCGCCCATATCGAGGCTTTGGGCGGCGCTGTGGCGGCGGTCGAGCAGGGCTACATGAAGCAGCAGCTGGTTGAATCCAATACGCGGCGAGTGGAGGCAATCGAGCGCGGTGAGCGGATCGTGGTCGGCGTCAACCGTTTCACCGAGACCGAGCCGTCGCCGCTCGCCGATGCGGCCGATGCAATCCTTACCGTCTCGCCGCAGGCCGAGGCGCAGCAAGTCGAGCGGCTCAAAGCCTGGCGCGCAGCGCGCGACGAAGCCGCCGTTGCAGCGGCGCTCCGAGATCTGCGCGCCTGCGCCCGGGACGGACGCAATATCATGCCGCCGTCGATCGCCTGCGCCAAAGCGGGCGTGACCACCGGTGAATGGGCGTTTTGCCTGCGCGAAGCATTTGGCGAATATCGCGCGGCGACCGGGGTTGGCCGCGCGGTGCGCAACGATTCGACCGGCCTCGACGACCTGCGCGCCGATGTCGATCGTGTTTCGCGCAAGCTCGGCCGCCGGCTGAAGTTCCTGGTTGGCAAGCCGGGACTGGACGGCCACTCCAACGGCGCCGAGCAGATTGCGGTACGCGCGCGCGACTCAGGCATGGACGTGGTCTACGAGGGCATAAGGCTCACTCCGGCCGAAATCGTTGCGGCGGCGCGCGAGCAGCGCGCGCATGTGGTTGGGCTGTCCATCCTCTCAGGATCGCACCTGCCCTTGGTCAAGGAGGTGGTTGCCCGCATGCACGAAGCCGGCCTCGACGAGGTTCCGGTCGTGGTCGGCGGTATTATTCCGCCTGAGGATGCAAGCGAGTTGAAAGCTGCGGGGGTCGCCGCGGTGTACACGCCCAAGGATTTTCGCATCAACCACATCATGGCTGACGTGATTCGCATCGTGGATAGCGCGAACGCCAATTAAGGCATGGGCGAGAACGCGCATGCCTGCATCAATAGATGCAGAGCATCGGCTTCGACGATTTGCCCAGAGCCTGTCGCATCAGTGCAACACTTCGCAAAAAATCTATTCAATTCAATTCGTTACCCGGCCCAACAGATGCCCATTGGGCGCTTTCGCGCCGCTCGCGGTGCTGGGAAATCCTTGACAGACACCCGCACAAGGCCGACGCTCGCCCGCGACAATAGATCGACTTGACGGGGGGTATGGGCAGCAGCGCCGCACACGCAAGTGGGCGGCGCTTGCTTTTGTGGTCTGCCTTCGCGCGGGTGCAGCACGCCGCCGCCTGAAGAGTTCCAGTCGACAGGTCCTGGACTTACGCGCTGCCGACCAGCGAAGCCAGCAAGCGCGTCAGCGCGGCCGGGCTGATCGGCTTGACCAGATATCCGCTCATTCCAGCGGCACGCCCGGCGGCCTCATCGGCGGTATTCGCGCGTCCGGAAATTCCGATGACCGCAACACGGTTGGCCGGCGAATCGAGCGCGCGGATGCGCCGTGTCGCGTCGAGTCCATCTAGACCCGGCAAGGTCACGTCCATCAGCACGGCATCGTAGCCGCCACGCGCCGCCGCCTCGACCGCGGCGCTACCGGTGCCGACAAAATCGGCCCGATGTCCAAGCTCGCTCAGGATGGTGTTGAGCACGACGCGGCCATAGGGATTGTCCTCGGCACAGAGAATCTTCAGCGGCCGCAGCGGAGCGGTGGAATTCCCTGCCCCTGAACCATCACCCTCGGCCGCAGTAGCGGCTTCCGCCACCGGATCGACAAGCGCAGTCAGCTCGAATCGCGAGCCGGACCCGGGCCTGCTCGTGACCTTGAGGTCGCCCCCCATGGCCTTGGCGACGCGCTTGACGAGAGAAAGACCAAGACCAGCGCCGCCAAAGCGGCGCACGCTCTCGTCGCTGCCCTGCGTGAACGGGCGGAACAATCGCCGCAGCTCGCGCGGCTCAAGCCCGATGCCGGTATCGGAAATGGTGAAGCGCAGGCGCACACGACCGCGCACAGCCTGTTCGGCACCTGCCTCGAGCTTGACGGTGCCGCGTTCGGTGAACTTGACCGCGTTGTCGATCAGATTCTCGATGGCGCCGCGCAAACGCAGCGGATCGCCGATCACGGCTTCGGGCAGACTGGGCGCAATCACCAGCTCCGCCTTGAGGCCCTTGGCATCCGCCCGCGCGGCCAGCGAAGCCCCCAGCGTCTGTGCCAGGCGCCGCGGCCGGACGAGCTCGCGCCGCAGGACGAGACCCTTGGCGCCGGCACGTGCGGCATCGACGATGAGCGATGTGAGCATCGCAAGGTGCTCGGCGGCGCTCTTGATGGCAACGGCCCAGCCGCGTTCGCGCTCGCCGAGCTCGGAGGATGCGAGCAGCTCGCTCAGCGAAAGGATCCCAGTCAGCGGCGTGCGAATCTCATGTGCGAGCTCCGCCAGTGTCGTCATGATGGCGCGCTCTCTCGCATCCGCCGGGCCGCGCCGCGGTGCTGCGCCGCGCTTGCGGCGCGGAGCCTGCGGCTTGATTGTTGTTGATCTCTTGCGTGCCATTTGTGCGCTCAATTATCGCGCACCATGGCACGAAGCGATCAACGGAACCATAATCAATCCGCCCGAGCAAAAGCGATTCCGGGGGGTGATCCTACCCCGCCAAACCAACCATTCGCCTGATATCGACCGCTGTGTGGCCGCTTCTTCGCAGCGCGCGCAACGCGGTTGCCTGCGTCGATTTGGAAAGCTTGCGCCCCTCGGCATCGCAGATCAAACGATGATGGCGATAGACGGGTACCGGCAGGCCGAGGAGCGCCTGCAGCAGGCGATGAATTGCGGTCGCCCAGAACAGGTCGCGCCCACGCACCACGTGGGTGATGCCTTGGCGCGCATCATCGATCACGACCGCGAGATGGTAGCTTGCGGGCACCTCCTTGCGGCCAAGCACCACGTCGCCCCAGCGCTGCGGTGCCGCGGTGATAATGCCGGTTTCCCCATCAGGACCCGCCCCGGTCTCGTTCCACGTAAGCGACGCCGGTGCCACGCGCGCGAGCGCCGCCGCGAGATCAAGGCGCAGCGCATAGGGCTCGCCGGCCGCGATGCGGCGCTCGCGCTCGGCAGGCGCGAGCGTGCGGGCGCTGCCCGGATACAGAGGTGCGCCGTCAGGATCGCGCGGCCACCCGGCCGGCGCGGCGGCGACCTGCGCCGCAATCTCAGCCCGGCTTTCAAAGCTCGGATAAACGAGGCCCTGAGCCTGGAGCTGCGCCAAAGCCGCTTGGTATTCGTCGAAATGCTCGCTCTGCCGCCGCACCGGTTCCTCCCAGGCGATGCCGAGCCAAGCCAGGTCCTCGCAGATCGCGGTCGCGAGCTCCGGTCGGCAGCGCGTGCGGTCAATGTCTTCAATGCGCAAGAGGAAGCGTCCACCCTCCGCACGAGTCATGTCGAAATTCAACAGCGCGGAGAGCGCGTGGCCGAGATGCAGGTAGCCGTTGGGGCTCGGCGCAAAACGGAAGGAGCTCATGCGGTGAATGGGCTGGCTGCGAAGAAAGCGGTTGCGTGCGCCTCGCATTTGTAGATGCTCCGCGCATGTCTTTCTATATTCACACCGAAGCCGATCTTGACCACGCGATGGCGGGGCTTATCGCCGCTGATCCGCGTTGGCGCACCGCTCTCGCGGTGGCCGGCCGACCGTTGCTGCGGCGGCGGGCGGACGGATTTGCGGGCCTTGCCGCGATCGTAGTCTCCCAACAACTCTCGACCGCCAGCGCCAAGGCAATCTGGGGCCGGCTTGAGGCTTCGCTCGATTCCATAAGCCCGGAAATCATCCGCAAAGCGCGCAGCGCCAAGCTTGCGCGCGCCGGGCTCTCGGCACCCAAGATCCGCACCTTGAAGGCGATTGCGCGCGCGATCCAAAGCGGCGAGCTCGATCTCGCCGCTTTGAACGGACTTTCAGCCGACGAGGCGCATCGGCGCCTGACCGCGATCCACGGCATCGGTCCCTGGACGGCGGACATCTACCTTTTGTTCTGCCTTGGCCACGCGGATGCCTGGCCGGCGGGCGATCTCGCCCTGCAGGAAGCCGCGCGGATGTTGCTCGGCTTGGCTGCACGGCCTTCGAGCCGCGACATGGGACCGCTCGCCGAGGCGTGGCGCCCATGGCGCGGCGCGGCCGCGTGCATGCTGTGGACCTATTACAGAGCCGCCAAGCAGCGCGACGGCGCCGCGATCGCGCCAACAGGACCAGTGCGTGCCCCTGAAAAACGGATACCCGATTTGCGAAAAAGGGCCGCTCCCGCGAAAGCGAGGCATGGCGCCGATGCAAAAAATGGAGCGCGGAGCACCTGATGGGGGCAGAGCTGGATGGTCCGCGGCTGGAGCCGCGCGCAGGCGGGGCGGCGCGCCAACTCGTGGTGTTTCTGCATGGCTACGGGGCCGACGGCAAAGACCTGATCGACATCGGCCGCGCCTGGCAGCCGCTACTGCCTCATTGCGCGTTCGTGTCCCCGCATGCGCCGGAGCCGTGCGGCCAGGCACCCATGGGCCGACAGTGGTTCTCTTTGACCTTTCGTGATCCCCAGGAGCGCTGGCGCGGAGTCAACAAAGCGGCGCCCATTCTCGAGCGGTTTCTTGATACCGAACTCGCCCGCCACCGGCTGCCGGCCTCGGCGCTTGCCCTGGTGGGCTTCAGCCAAGGCACCATGATGGCACTGCATGTGGGGCTGCGGCGGCCGACCGCGCCATTCGCGATCGTCGGTTATTCGGGCGTCCTGGTCGAGCCGCCGCAGACGCAGGCGGAGAAGTTCGTGGCGGAGATCAAGTCGCGCCCGCCCATCCTGCTGGTGCACGGCGATCGCGACGATCTTATTCCGGTGCAGAGCCTGTTTCACGCCGCAAGCGGGCTTTCCGCGCTCGGGATCCCGGTCGAATGGCACATTTCGGCGGGAATCGGCCACGGCATCGATGAAGAGGGCCTGCGCCAGGGCGGCGAATTCCTGGCCAGGCGACAGCAGGTGAGCGGGCTGAAGGCTTGATTGGCGCTCTTCCCACCCCTGAGGGACGGCGCCTGCGGGGGGCCCCTCCACCGCATAAGCCTCGGGGCCTGCTTCACAATCCTGTCACGCTCCCCTATAAACTACGGGCTTAAGCTGCATCCTGCAGTTCCAAGGAGGTCGAGGAACGCTGCCGTGAACGTGCATGTGTCGCCGTCGGCCTTTCCGGCTCTCGTGCTCAACGCGGACTTTCGCCCGCTCAGCTATTATCCGCTGTCGCTGTGGTCGTGGCAGGATGCCATCAAGGCCGTGTTCCTGGAGCGCGTGAACATCGTCGCGCACTATGATCGCGCGGTGCACAGCCCGAGCCTGGCGATGAAGCTGCCGAGCGTGGTCTCGCTCAAGACCTTCGTGAAACCCGCCACGCAGCCCGCCTTCACCCGCTTCAATGTGTTTCTGCGCGACAAGTTCTGCTGCCAATACTGCGGCTCGCGCGAGGACCTTACCTTCGATCACCTTTTGCCGCGCTCGCGCGGCGGCCACACGACCTGGGACAACGTTGTGGCGGCATGCTCGCCCTGCAACCTCCTCAAGGGCAATCTGACCGCAGCCGAGGCCAAGATGTGGCCGGCGCAAATGCCGTTTCAGCCCAGCGTGCACCACCTGCACCGCAACGGCCGGCTGTTTCCGCCCAACTATCTGCACGACAGCTGGCTCGATTATTTGTACTGGGACACCGAGCTCGATCCGTAAGGGCGATTGCTGAAAGCCTCGCGCAAAGCGGCATTGCGCGCCCCGCCCTTTAATTCAGCCGCGCGTTATTCAGCCACGCGTTGCTGCTTCCAGCCCGCCCAAAACCCTGCACCTGCGATCACCGCCAGCATGAGCGAGATCAGGGCGTCGTAGCCGGCAAGCGAAATGCCGAGAAAGGTCCAGGCTGCCTCGTCGCAGCGCGGCACATGGATCGACTGCAATTGCTTGAGCAGGCCACCCGCGCCGAGCCCCGCAAAGTTCCCCGTGCAGTCGCGCGGCCCCTCCCACAATTTCCATTCGACGCCGGCGTGATAGGTCGCAAAGCCTGCATTCCACAGCATCCCGGCCGCAATGGCCAAGAGGGCGAGCAGCAGCACCTTGCGTGAAGCCCCGACCTGCTCGCCGAGCACCACAAGCACCGCCAGCGGGATGGCGAAATAATAGGGGAAGCGCTCCTGAAGACACATCGGGCACGGCTGGTAGCCGAGCCCATATTGGAAGAACCAGGCCCCCAGGATCGTCGCCGCGCCCAGCGCGGCGACTGCCGCGGCAGCAGCCGTGATGGGCCGCGCGCGGACCACCTCGGTGACCGAGGCCGGGATGGCTCGCCTCTCGATCTTTGCTTCCATGGCCTCTGTCCCGGTCAAAGCTGTCTTTATCGACTCCCGCCCCGCACCCTACCACCAGATCATTGCGTTGGAACCGCGTCACAACACGTTGACCCGCCGCCGCCGCCCACTATGATCCGCCCGCCTGCCCCTGTGGCGGAATTGGTAGACGCGCCTGACTCAAAATCAGGTGGTGGCAACATCGTGCTGGTTCGAGTCCGGCCAGGGGCACCAATTCATAAATTCAGATCTGCCGGACCGGCGACGGGGCTTTGCGGCAGCGTCCCGGCCGCGAGTGAGCGCGCTAACCTTTGGGACTTATCGCCAGAGGCGCTATCGCGATCAGCGCTGCAGCGGCGCCCAGCGCGAACGGCTCGGCGTTCGAGGCGCCGGCAACAAGCCCTCCCAACGGGCCGGCGACAGCAACGCCCAGGTCCCACGCGGACGTCACTGCGCCCAGGGCTGCGGTGCGTTCGCGCGGATCCGCAGCTTTCGTTACCAGGCTGGTTACGCTTGGGATGAGCAGGGAAAGCCCTGCGCCTGTTAATGCCGTCGAAGCGAAAGCGAGCCACTCCACATGGGCGAGAAACAACCCGGCAAGCCCCGCTGACTCGATCAGGAAGGCCGACAGAAGCACCGGCCTCGCGCCGAAGCGATCTGCATATCCGCTGCCCAGGAACCGTGCGGTCATGAACGCGATGCCGAACACCGTGAGCGCGAAGTTTTGGCCCGCAAAGTCAAGAGCCGCGAAGCGTGGCACCAGAAACGCTGCGATGATTCCATATCCGATGCTGGCGAATACGCCTGAAGCGCCGGGCACCCATGCTGCCCTTGGAAACAAGGCGCGGCGAATACCGCCGCACAAGACACGATCCTCAGGCCGCGTCGACCCAACCAACGCCCAGGCGAGCATCGGAATGATGGTCGCGGCAATCCAGACGTTGCGATAAGTGCCGATCGCCAAGAGCGCGGTCGCGAGCATTGGGCCCGAGGCCAGTCCCATCCACATCGACAGGCCAAAATGCCCTGCCACCTTGCCGCGCTGCGATTGCGCTGTCTGCGCCAGGATCCAGCCGATGGAGCCGGTGAAGAGTGCGCCTTCGCCCGCGCCAAGGAAGAGGCGGGCAAGAACCAAAACGGGCAGGCTTGTCGCCACCACGTGACCAATGCCGCCGATCAGGCCAAGCACGGCTCCGGCCATGGCCACGCGACGTCCGCCGCTCTGATCGGCAAACCGTCCCGAGACCGGGCGGGAGATCATGGTGGCCAGAGACCCGATCGTCACCGCCAGGCCGGCGGTGATGGCATTCGCCCCCAACCGCTCGTGCGCATAGGCCGGCATGACCTGGATCGTCATGCCGATCGCACCAAAGCCGAGGAAGCAGGCCGACCAGAGCCGCCGGTAAGGAACTGCTCTTCCTTGAATCATATCATCAAATCCGCATATTGTTTGATGACATGATACGTTTTTAGTTATATGACGCAATTTAGTTATTATCATAAAGATTATGAGAGAGTCGCATGAACACACGAGACCTAGAGGCTTTTCTGGCGGTGGTGGAGACCGGCTCCATCGTTGGAGCCTCAATGCGGCTTCATCTCACGCAGCCGGGGGTGAGCCGCCGCATCCAGAGTCTGGAAGAACAGCTTGGCGTCGCGTTGCTTGATCGACAGTCGAAGCCGCTGAAGCCGACAGCGGCGGGGCGCGAGACCTACGCGCACGGGCGGCGGGTCCTGCGGGTGTTGGACGACCTCAAGACGGGGCTGTCGCCCGAGGGAGTGGTCAGCGGCGAGTTCCGGCTCGGCATTTCGCCTTATTTGTCCGAGGTCGGGATAACATCGCTCGCCGATCGGCTCCGTGACAACTTTCCGGATCTGACGCTGCGCATCACAGCCGGATGGCCCGAGCGACTTTTGGAGCAGCTTTGCGGCAACGAGATCGACGTCGCGGCGTTTTGTCTTCCGGTTGGACTTGATCCGCCGACTGAGATCGAGGCGGACGCCCTCGACATCCAGCCGCTTTTGGTTGCGGCCTCGCGAAGTCTGGACCTGCCTTCTCCGGCGCGGCTGCAAGACCTGTCACGACTTCCGTGGATCATCAGCCAAGACGGCTGCGGCTTCCGAAGCGCAATCCAGCGCCGGTTCGAGCAGGAGCATCTTTCTTTGCGGATAGGCATAGAGGCCCTCAGCTCGGACCTTCGCCTATCCCTTGTCGCGCGCGGGCTAGGAATCACCCTGGCGACAAGAGCTGCCATTGAAAGCAGCCCGCTGCGCGATGCCCTCCGGGTCATTCCTGTGCGGGACTTCGAACCGAGAGTCCGAGCCTGGATCGTTCGTCGTCCCCCGGTCGGCAGGCTTGTGAAGCCCATCGCGTGTCTCACGAGCGCGCTGGAAGCTGCAATTGGTGCGCAGGGCCCCAGTTCAAGTCACGGCTGACGCACGAGCACGCACCGCAACCGCGGAGAAGTCCAGCGCAGAGCCAGGCCCCCGCCAGCCGATGCCAACCTCTTCATTGCGCGCGCTAGACCTTCAAGCTCGCCATGTTGTATGAGGGATCACCGAACCAGGGCCAAAGGCCGGGTTTCCGGCGCGATCACCCAGCTCCCGACAGAGTGAAAGAGATTCCAGTCGAGATGATTCCCGCAGAACTGCGCCACGACGGTCGTCCGGTGCGAAAACGATCGTAAGTCGCTGATACGGTTGAGAGCAATTGATGAGCGACGATCTGGCGGACCGGGTCACGCGATTTTTCTGGTGGCATTCAATCGACCTTGGCCAAGGAATAATCACGCCAGGTGGCAAGTCACTGGCGCTACAAGAGCAAGAGTCCGCGGCTTTCTTCGATCGCGTCGACCTGACGGGTTGCAGCGTCCTCGATATCGGCGCCTGGAATGGATTTTACAGCTTCGAGGCCAAGCGTCGCGGCGCCGGCCGTGTGCTGGCGACAGACTCATATTGCTGGAGCGATGATCGGTTCAAGGGGCGCGAGGCGTTCGACCTGGCCCGGGAAGCTCTCGGCGCCGACGTCGAGGCCCAAGAAATTGATGTTGCCGACATCAAGCCTGAGACGACCGGCGCTTTCGACATCGTCCTGTTCCTTGGCGTTTTCTATCACCGTTATGATCCGATCGAAGCGCTCGCGCGCGCTGCCAGCGTGGCAAAAGAGTTGCTGATTGTGGAATCCCATATCGATCTGCAGACATTGGATCGGCCCGCGATGGCATTCTATCCGGGAAACGAATTGCTCGATGATGCCACCAACTGGTGGGGACCAAATTTACCATGCCTGCAGGCCTTATTGCGCGGCCATGGGTTCTCCGAGATCGAAATTGCTTTTCATCCACAAACGCAAAATCGAGCCGTGCTCCACGCCTGGCGATCGACACGATTGCGTCGCGCCCCACTTGCGGCGCCGGTTCAGCTTACGTCGGAGAGCGCCGTAAGCGGCGCGCCGACGCAGAGCAGCCGGACCTCCTCCGAGAATCCCGCTGGAGACAGCGCTCCTGACCGGGGCCAATCCCAGCTCGGCGAGTTCTCCATGCTCCTCAACAAGTCGAATCCCGAACATCGCGGGATGCCGGTCGATGTAGGGGCTCACCCGCGCCGAGACTCGAGCTCTTACAACCCGAACCCTGGTGCATCGCCGGCGTCGACGCTGGACAGCGGCAACGTGATGCAAAAGATTGTCGATCCGGCGGAATATGTCCAAAAATTTTGTGAAGAGATCGGCGCGCCCGTCGTTCGCAGTAACATGGCCGCGGAAACCGGGATCAAACAACACGGCAAGCGGCGGCTATTCTTGCGCATGTATCAATACAAAGGAAGGCCCTTTGTCGTCAGGGCTTATGAACGAATCCTCGGCAGGCATCCGGAACCGGAAGAAATCCAATCGGCGCAATCGGCATTTTTCGAAGGGCGGCACTCCCGCACGTCCCTGATGCTTTCGCTGCGATTTGGTGAGGAAGGTCGGCTGGCAAGCTCTTGCAACCTCGTGGGGCTTTCGGCACTGCGCGTCTTGTGGAACGTCATGCACGGTCGCAAACGGCAGATCGCCCCGCTCGCGAAGGAGCGATAACAGCATGGCGCCCCGTTTATCGGCCGCGGTGGAGCGTGTGCTGTACAGCCACCGGATCGGTGCGTACCGGTTTCCCGGGTCACGCACCATCCCGTTCGGGCACGCCCACCACTCCCATGCACTCGTTTGTCGCCGCATTCTCGGATCGCTGGCTCATCTTGGAATCGAAGCCCACGAGCTCGTACGCCCCGAAATGTACGCGGCGCCCGTTGCCTTTCAATCCATCGATGGCTTTCGCCGCGGCGATATCCACCTTATTTTCAAACCCATAGAAGAAATCCGGATTTTGCGTGGCGCCTACAACATCGCTTGCGTTCTGTGGGAATTCGATCAACTCAATAGCCATGCGAGATCAGACGATCCGTTCACGCACCACGTCAGAATGCTCAAAATGGTCGATGAGGTGTGGTGCTATTGCACGTTCACCCGTGCCGTCGTTCAGAAATATTTTGCCAATGTTCATTTCATTCCGGTGCCATTTGCGGCTCCTGGACGAACCAACAACCTGAGCCTGGAATCGCGCATTACCTCCGACCTCTCTTCGATTCCCACTCTGCATGTCGCATCGCGGAGATTCGGCAAGCTCGAGGGCTTCCTCAAGGCCATCCCCTCGATGAATTTCGTTGCGCTTTCTGTATTCAATCCAGGCGATCCTCGTAAGAACATTGCAAACATTTTGAGGGCGTTTACGCTATTTCAATTGAATAAGCCCGGCGCCGTCCTGGTCTTGAAGTTGATAGTCGACAACGACAATCATCCCCTGGAGACTGCGCTGTCCCTGATCGAGCAACATTGTGCGGCCGAGGATTGCGCCAAGACAATCCTCGTGATCACCGAGGAGATGCCAACCGACCGTCTGGCCAGTCTTTATCGTTTAGCCGACTTCTATATTTGCGCCTCGCGTTGCGAGGGAGTGGGAATGCCGCTCCTCGAAGCCATGGGGTACGGCGCGATACCAATTGCGGTCGACAACACCGCGATGGCGGATTACATCAACGAGCAGAATGCTTTTGTCATTTCCTCGAAGTCCGAGCTTGCTCCTCCGGACAGCAACAGCTCGTTAAATCCCGACCTGCACTGGTATGATGCAGGCGTGACCTCGATTTCGCTCGCGCTCGAGAACGCCTATCATTCATCTCCTGAGGTTTGCGACAATAAACGTCGCGCGGCCATTCAAACCGTGCAGACGCATTATTCAGTGGAGACATGCGCGTCACACCTCAATGCTCGGTTGCGAGCAGTGCGGCCTGCGTCCGCTGCGCCAATATATGACGCCGCAAAATGAGCTACCGATTCGCGGATCTGCCCCCTCACATTCAGGTGGCGTTCGATATTTCTCCGCTCGGGGAAATTCGATTCACCGGCATATCGAACGTGGTGGCGAAACTGCTTGCCCACTTGAGATCTGTCTGCGGCGGACGCCTGCATGCATTCAGCTGCGGCGTGGTCGTCCCCGAGGCTGTCATCAGCGAGGTCCTGGCGTCCGCCAGCGGCGTCGCACTGCGCGAATTCAAAGGCGGGCGTTCGGTGTTCAGCCTTGTGGCGGAGCGTCCTGATCAGACGTTCCTCGGCTTGTTCGGTGGCGTAAAGACGGTCAACAACCTGTTTCCCTTCGAAGCACAGATCGTCTACGACCTGACCATCCTGTTGACTCGGGAATGCCACTCGCGTGGGGCGATGGATCATCACCTCGGCGCGTTGGAGCGGGATTCGACGTCCAATGACTTGTCGATCTGCATTTCAAATGCAACGCGCGACGATTTCATTACTTATCTGGGTGTGGCACCGCAATCCGCCATCGTGATCCCCCCGGGCGTCGACCCGCCTCGCAATATCGAATCCCAATTACGGTCGTTTGACGAACGCTATAAGGTCGAGCCCTATTTCATCGTGCTCAACACCATCGAGCCGCGCAAGAACGTCCCTCTGGTGCTCAGGATGATGCGCGAGCATGCCGGCTGCGTCGACGGGCTGCTCGCCGTATTTGTCGGTCATCATGGCTGGGGGCCGAGCTTTGCCGGCTTGATCGCCGAGGCCGGCCTCACCGACATGTTCGCCAGCGGACGCATCCGGCACTTGGGCTACGTGGGCGATCTCGAACGCGAGGTTTTGCTGAGGAAAGCCGAGTTCCTCATCTATCCCTCGTTCTACGAAGGATTTGGCTTGCCGGTTTTGGAAGCATTGCGGGTGGGCTGTCCGGTGGTTTCGTCCTTTTCGTCGAGCTTGCCCGAGGCGGGGGGAGACGCCGCCTGCTATTTCGATCCGTTGGATGCCGCCAGCCTGGCAAATGCCATCACCAGGATGCGGGTGGACTTGGCTGCCGACGCGACCCGCGTGCGCAAACGCGGACAAGCGCATGCGGCGCACTTTGGATGGGATCGCTTCTGCGCCGGTGTGGAGGCGGCCGTTTGCCGCGCGGCGGCTGCAAAGCTGGGGCTGAATCTCGGTAGGTAGGATGCCGCACCATCACAGCCTGGTTGGCGCGGAATGGCCTTGTGATCGCCGGCCGGCATCAAACCGGCACTCGGCAGCCTTGCTCTCTCAGCAGACTTCGCAGGCGAAGCGTGTTCACCGGCAGGAGCAAGCAGTGCAGGCACAATACCGGCGGGATCCAAACAAGCGATCCATAGGTGATGAATGCAATATTGCTGAGGATGGCCAGGACCCGCAGCAGGCGCATATTGTTGGTCAGGAACGTGAGAAGCACCATTGCGGAGGCAAGGTATCCGGCAAAATCAGTCATCGTCATGGCCAGGCCCCCTAGTCAGTCATCGCTGTTGCGCAGCGCCGTATTTGCACCGCGATAAGCGAAAGCTACCGGTAGGGCCGCCTGCCCGTTGTGCGAAAACTCACACCGCGTGGATTGCCTCGCCCGGAGATTGGCGAGGCATCGGCGATGAAAGGTGCCGCCGGGCATCCTCACTCGCGCGAGCCTCGCTTCCAGACACTCTGCATCGCAATCCTTGCCATCGTGAGCGGATGGCTGAGCGCAGTCACAACGCGCCCCGCCGCGCTTTCGGGGTCATGAAACACGCCGATCTGCTGGAGCACGGTCGCACGATCGTAATAGATCCTCTCGCCCGCCAGTCGATCTGCGGCGTCGAAGGTGAAGATGCCGCAAAGCGGGAAGTCGAGCCGATAACCCGTCGCCGGAAGCCCTCGCCAAGGCCCAAGATGACGGCCGCGGATTCTCACCTCGACGACTACGGATTCATCGGACGTATGCCGCCGCTCCATGTCGATCCGCAGGTCGGGTATCGCGCGCAGCAGCTCCTCATAATACGCACGCACCTGTCCATGTCCCACATAATGCGCGCCCCATGGCTCATCGTCGTAACGCGCCGACGCACCGAAAGTGCGCAGAATGCCTGCCAGATCGTGGGCGTTTTCCAGCCTGATGTGCTCATCGACGATTTGCAGCCGGGCGGAAATCGAGCTGGAGATCATCGGCGGTTTCCTGTCATCGGATTCCTGGGATCGGAGTTCGGGCGATCCTTGCATCGAGACAAGTCCTGGCGAAAGGCCGGTAGGCGCGGCGCTGCATGAGCGCGGATGGTCGCAAGCGAATTGCTGCCGATTCCGTAACCGGCTAACATCCCTCCCGTCAGGCAAGAAGGTTTCGCCGGCTCAGAGCGGCCACTTTCCCGACGCAGCTGAACAGAAAAAAGCTGAACAAGAAAGACGTAGGGAGAATTCGCTTGGGGCCGGTGCGACGCGCCGAGAGCGCGGCCTGCACACGGCCGCTATTGGAGGGAGGATCACGATGCATCGCCGGGGTTCCATCAGCGCCATCGCACTCTTTGGCGCGCTCTTCATTGCCATGCCGGCCGCCTGGGGCTGGGATGATTCCAAGTATCCGGATTTCAGCGGGCAATGGCGCCCGATCGGCGGACCTGGCCGCTTCGCACGCGACGAGAAGGCCCCGCTCACGCCCGAGTATCAGGCGATATTCGACGCGACCAAGGGGGTGGGCGGGCAGGGCACCGCGAATATGACCTATCTCTGCTACTCGCCCGGCATGCCGCGCGTGGTGAACGGCTACGGGGAGATGGAATTCGTCAACTCTCCGACTACGTTCCACATCCTGGTCGACCACATCTACGACAATCGTCGCATCTTCACCGATGGAAGGCCCTGGCCGGACGAGATTCCGCCGACCCTGCTCGGCTATTCCATCGGCCGGTGGATCGATACGACCGGATCCGGCCGCTACGACACGCTCGAAGCCGAAACCCGCGGATTTCGCGGCCCTCGCGCTTTCGATGCGACCGGATTGCCGCTTGCTCGTGACAACCAAACCATCATCAAGGAAAAATTCTACGTCGACCATGCGGATAAGAACGTCGTCCACGACGAGGTCACCGTGATCGATCATGCGCTCTGGCGGCCATGGACGGTGGTCAAGAACTACCAGCGCAGCAAGGCCGCGCGGCCGTTGTGGAACGAGGAGAACTGCCCCGAGACCAACGTCAACGTCCGCGTCGGCAAGGATGACTACATGGTGAGCAGTGACGGTTTCTTGATGCCGACGGAGAAGGGCCAGAAGGCGCCGGACCTGAGGTATTTTAAATAAGAGCCGCACTTGTCCGGGCGACGACCCGGGATAGTTCCAGGCTAAGGATAGTGCTGTGATCGGAAGCTCCAGGGTCGGCAGCGCACCGCGGCCTTGACACCTTCGCGAAAGCTGAGGCCCGAGGCTGCGCGGCGCCCGGGACAAGAATCATAGCTTCGCGCCAACAGGAGCCGCCTGCATGAGCGGTATCGCCGAGAAGCCCCGCACCAAAGTCAGGCCGAAGACCGAGCGGCCGCGCCTGCACAAGGTGATCCTGATCAACGACGACTACACGCCGCGTGAGTTCGTAGTCACGGTGCTCAAGGCTGAATTCCGCATGAACGAGGATCAGGCCTACCGGGTCATGATCACCGCGCATCGGCGCGGCGCCTGCGTGGTCGCGGTTTATACGCGCGACGTCGCCGAGACCAAGGCGACACGCGGCACCGAGGCCGGCCGTCGCAAGGGCTATCCGCTCCAATTCACCACCGAGCCCGAAGAGTAGCTGGCACCGCTATCCGGCCATTGTGGCCCGCCCGGCAGCGCGGCATTGTCGGCTCATGTCGGCGGTGTCGCCTCACGTCAATGCGGCGATCTCAAATCCGCGATTTGGAGCCTGCCTATGCGCCTATGGATGCTCGCCACCGCCATGGTATCGGCACTGCTCGGCCACTTGGCGGCGCAGGCGCAGACCTATCCGTCGCGTCCGATCACCATGATCGTTCCGTTCGCGGCCGGCGGACCGACCGACCGGATCGCCCGCATCGTGGCGGATGGGATGCGGCCTTCGCTCGGCCAACCCATCGTGATCGAGGACGTGACCGGCGCGTCCGGCACGATCGGGGTCGGCCGCGCGGTGCGCGCCGCGCCTGACGGCTATACGCTCAGCGTCGGACAGTGGGCGACGCATGTGCTGGCCGGCGCCGTGTTCACCCTGCCCTATGATCTGTTGACCGACCTTGAGCCGATCGCGCTGCTGACCAGCAATCCGCAGCTCGTCGTGGCCCGCAAGACGTTGCCGGCCAATGATCTTGCAGGCCTCATCGCCTGGCTCAAGGCCAATCCCGGCAAGGCCTCGCAGGGCACCGCCGGCGCCGGCACCCGCGTAAGCGGCGCCTTCTTTCAAAACCTCTCCGGCACGAGCTTCACTTTCGTCCCTTATCGCGGCTCGGCGCCGGCCATGCAGGACCTGATCAGCGGACAGATCGACATCATGTTCGATCAAATTTCGAACTCGCTGCCGCAGGTGCAGGCCGGCAACATCAAGGCATTTGCGGTCACTGCCAAGACGCGGCTTGCGCTCGCCCCGGACATCCCGACCGTGGACGAAGCTGGTCTCCCGGGCTTCTACATTTCGCTCTGGAACGCGATCTGGGCGCCGAAGGGCACGCCGAAGGAAATCATCGCCAAGCTCAACGCCGCGGTCATGGGATCGCTCGCCGATCCCAAGGTCAGGCGCGCGCTTACCGACTTGGGCCAGGAAATTCCCCCGCCCGACCAGCAAACACCGGGAGCGCTCGGTGCCTACCAGAAAGCCGAGATCGAGAAATGGTGGCCCATCGTCAAGGCGGCCGGCATCACGGCTGATTGAGACATTATCCAAAACGCAGCTTCGGGAGGACCACAATGCATCGCTCGATCGCCTCGTTCGTTGCGGCCGCAGCGCTATGTGCCGCGATTGCTCCCGCCGTCGCGCAGGATTGGCCGACCCGGCCCGTCACTATGGTGGTCCCGTTCGCGGCCGGCAGCGGCAGCGATGTTCTGGCCCGCATAATCGGCCCGCGGATTTCCGCAAGCCTCGGGGTGCCGGTCATCGTCGACAATGTGGGCGGTGCCGGCGGCATGATCGGCGCCGCGCGCGTCATGAAGGCTGCCCCCGACGGCTATCAATTCCTGCTCGCGACTGCCGGCACCCACGCGATCAATCAAACGCTGTACAAGAAGCCGCTCTACGACGCGGCGACTGATTTCGCTCCGGTCCTGCTCGTCGCCTCCACGCCTATCCTCCTGGTCACCCGGCGCGATTTGCCGGTCGACACGCTGCCGCAATTCATCGCGTATGCGCGCACCCACCAGGCGATGATGCAATTCGGCTCACCCGGCGCCGGCTCGACCTCGCATCTCGGCTGCGCCCTGTTCAATGCGGCCGTCAAGATCGAGGTCACCCATGTGCCCTATCGGAGCACCGGGCAGGCGTTGCAGGATTTGCTGGCAGGAAGGCTGGACTACCAGTGCGTTCCCATCGCGGGCGTCGTGCCGCAGATCGAAGGCTCGCTCATCAAGGCGATCGCGATCATGTCGAAAGAGCGCTCGCCGATCCTGCCCAAGCTTGCGACCGCGCACGAGCAGGGGCTGGCGGATTTCGTGGTGGAGACCTGGTACGCGCTGTTCCTGCCCAAAGGAACGCCGGGCGCAATAATCCAAAAGCTGCATGATGCGACCGTTATGGCAATGCAGGACGGAGAGGTGCACGCCAGGCTCGAGGAGCTCGGCATAGAGCTGGTGGCGCCGGAGCGGCGTTCACCCGACTATCTGGCGGCGTTCGTGCGGCGCGAGATCGAAAAATGGGCCGGCCCGATCAAGGCGACCGGTGTGAGCATGGATTAACCTGTCCGAAAAACAAACAAAGTAGAAACGCCGCAGGAGGAAGTTCATGCTCGAAGCAAGGCACGGCGCGGTCGTAGACCAAGCACCTGACGCGCTTACCGCCAAGCTCGCGCGCTTCATCCTCTCGACCCGGTTCGAGGACTTGCCGGCGAATGTGCGCCATGAGGGAGCGCGCACCTTGCTGAACTGGGCGGGTTGCGCGATCGGCGGCGCATGCCATGCGACAGTGGCGAATGCATTCGCGGCACTGAAACCGTTCTTCGGGCCGCCGCAAGCGACGCTGTTCGGCCGATCCGGACGCGCCGACATCCTGCACGCGGCCTTGATCAACGGCATCAGCTCCCACGTGCTCGATTTCGACGACACCCACATCGAGACCGCGATCCATCCGGCAGCTCCGGTTGCGCCGGCGATCCTGGCTTGGGCCGAGCACCGATCCGTTTCCGGCCGCGATCTCTTGACCGCACTGGTCGTCGGCATCGAGACCGAATTCCGCATCGGCATCGCCGCGACGCCCGCCCACTACAAGCTCGGCTGGCACATCACCGGCACGACCGGCGTGTTCGGCAGTGCCGCCGCAGCCGGTAGGCTCATCGGCCTCGACGAGCAACAAATGTGCTGGGCGTTGGGCCTCGCCGCGGCCCAACCTGTCGGGCTGCAGGAGATGTTCGGCTCGATGACCAAGAGCTTCCATCCCGGCCGCGCCGCGCAAAACGGCCTGACCGCGGCACTGCTCGCCCATTCCGGCTACACGGCCTCCGAGCGCGCGCTCGAGGCCAAGAGCGGATGGCTCAAAGTCATGAGCCCCGCCTGCGATCCGGCGGCGATCACGGATTCGGGATGGGAGATTCTCAACAACAGCTATAAACCCTTCGCATGCGGGCTGGTGGTGCATCCGGTGATCGACGGCTGCATTCGCCTGCGCGAGGCCAACCATCTCGCGCCGGAGATGATCGAGCAGGTCGAGGTTGCAGTCCATCCGCGGGTGATGGACGTGACAGCGATCAGGGAACCGAAAACGGGTCTCGCGGGTAAATTCAGCGTCTATCACGCGGCCGCAATCGCGCTCATCGAGGGCGCTGCCGGCGAGCAGCAATTCAGCGACGAAGCCGTGGGCCGGACGGCCGTCGCGCAATTGCGCGCACGGGTCACCGCCGCCATCGATCCGACACTTGGCAAAGCGCAGGCGCGCGTATCGATCCGTCTGCGCGACGGCAGGAAGCTCGATATGTTCGTCGAGCATGCCGTCGGCAGCGTCGGCAATCCCATGAGCGACCGCGCGCTCGAAGAGAAGTTTCGCGGCCTGGCGCAAGAGATTCTCTCCCCGGAACAGAGCGCCCGGCTGATCGATCTGTGCTGGGACGTCGAGCGATTGACGGACGCGGGAGAAATCGCCCGTGCGGCCGCAAGCAGGTGAGATGGCTGTGCACAGCCCCGCATAGGCACGGGTGGATGGCTGCTACACTGATCCGGTCGCAATGCTGATTCGAGGGTTGATTGCACCGATCGCGGAAGCGGGGCATGAGGCATGAATCTGTCGACGCGCTTGACGCTGGCGATGGTCGGATTGGTGCTGCTCACTGCTACCACCGTCGGCTATCTCACCTATCGTAACGTCGCAGCGCTGGCGCTGCCGCGTGGACTTGAACGCATCGACGGGCGCGCACGCCTCATCGCGACCGAGCTCGAAGCTTTGTTCACCGCAGCGCGCGCCGATGCAGTCGGCTCCGGCGCCGCGGTCGCCGCACAGGGCATCGTTCGCTCGCGGCTTGCCGGCGGCATCGATCCGATGGACGGAACCAGCGAGGCCGCGTGGCGCGACCGCATGGCCGCGGGCTTTGCCGCCGAGCTCGCCGCCAAGCCAAGCTATCGGGCTTTCAGCATCGTTGCCCTCGCGGACGGGCGCGAAATCATGCGGGTGGATCGCTCTGGACCCGATGGCTCGATCCGGACCGTTCCCGACGGCGCCCTAACGCACATCAGGGATGAGATTCTCCTCCAGGAAACGAGACGGCTTTCGGCCGGCGATTCCTACATCACGCCCATTACACTCGGGCGTAGAAACGGCGTCATCGTGGTGCCGCACGTACCGGCGCTGCGCGTCGCCAGTCCGCTGCAGGCGCCGGACGGCAGTCCTTTCGGAGCGCTCATCATCAGCGTCGATTTGCGCGACGCGTTTGCGCGCATCCGCGCGACTGCTCGCGATGGCGTGCAGGTCTACGTGATCAATAATGACGGCGACTATCTAGTGCACCCGGACCCGGAACGCACGTTCGGATTCGCGCTCGGACGACCGTTTCGGGTACAGGACGACTTCCCGGATCTCGCCGCGCTGCTGCGAGATCGCGATACAACGCCGCGCGTTCTGCTCGACCGCTCCGGCGCGGCCTTCGGGGTCGCGTGGCAGGCGCTGCAGGTCGCGCAGGGCCCGCGGATTGCAGTCGTTGAATCGATCCCCTATCCGGTGCTTATGGCCGCGATCACCGCGGTGCGCAATTCGAGCCTGTTTGGCGGCCTCTTGGCCGTGCTGGGCGGCGTGGCTCTGGCCGTTCTGATCGCCCGTTCGCTCGCCCGTCCGCTGGTACAGATGACGACAGCGGTCGAAGGATTCGGGCGTGGCGAGTGCGTCGCCGTCCCGACCGAGGCGGGCGGCGAGGTCGGCAAGCTCGCGCAGGCCTTCGCCCGCATGGCGGCCGAATCACGCGAGAAAACGGCGGCGCTGCTCGACAGCGAGCGCCTGGCACGCGGCATTGTCGAAACAGCGCTCGATGCATTCATTCAAATGGACGAAAGCGGGATCATTCGCGAGTGGAACGCGCAGGCGCAGAAGGTCTTCGGATGGGCCCGCGATGAGGCGATCGGGAAGGCGATGAGCGACCTGATCGTGCCGGAACGGTACCGCTCGCGCCATCAGGACGGGTTCGCCCGCTATCTGCGCACTGGCGAGGACACCGTCCTGGGAAAGCGCATGGAGATCGAGGCGCTAAGGCGCGACGGGACCGAGATCACGGTCGAGCTGACCGTGACGGCGCTGCGACGGCGCGAGGACATCGTGTTCAACGGCTTCCTGCGCGATATCACCGAGCGGATCGCCGCCGGCGAGCGCACCCGGCAGGCGCAGAAGATGGAGGCGGTGGGGCAGCTGGTGGGCGGGATCGCGCACGACTTCAACAATATGCTCACAGTGATCACCGGTACGATTGATATTTTGGCCGAGGGTGTAGCCGATCGGCCGCAACTGCACAGCATAGCCAAGCTGATCGGCGAGGCGGCCGATCGCGGCGCCGAGCTGACCGGCCATCTTCTCGCCTTCGCGCGCAAGCAGCCGCTGCAGCCGCGTGACACCGACGTCAACGACCTCGTCGGTGCGGCGCAGAGCCTGTTTCGACGCGCGCTCGGCGAGCAGATCGAAATCGACGCCGCCCTGGCGGACGATGCGTGGTTCGCGCTGGTGGACCCGACACAGCTCACCACCGCCCTGCTCAATCTCGCCCTCAATGCGCGCGATGCCATGCCGAGCGGCGGCAAGCTGACGTTGGAAACCAAAAATGTCGTGCTCGACCAAACCTATGCGGGAGAGAATCCCGAGCTAGAGCCGGACGACTATGTGATGATCGCGGTGAGCGATACCGGCACCGGGATTCCGCAAGGCATCCGCGATCGGGTCTTCGAACCGTTCTTCTCCACCAAGGCGGCCGGCAAGGGGACCGGATTGGGCCTGAGCATGGTTTACGGGTTCGTGAAGCAGTCGCGCGGATACATCAAGCTCTACAGCGAGGAGGGTCACGGAACCACAATCCGCATCTATCTGCCGCGCTCGGGCTCGGGCTCGAATCACAGTGCGGCTTCGTCGGCGGGCGCGGAGATCGAGGGCGGCAGCGAGACCATACTGATCGTCGAGGATGACGCGCTGGTGCGCGGCTACGTGGCGTCGCGATTGCGGAATCTTGGTTACCGAACCCTGGAAGCCGCCAACGCGGCCGAGGCGATCGCCGTCACCGAGACAGGCGCCGCGTTCGACCTCTTATTCACCGACTTGATCATGACGGGGGCGATGAATGGGCGGGAGCTCGCTGTCGAGATCGCCAAACGGCGGCCTGCCGTCAAGGTTCTTTTCACCTCGGGCTACGCGGAAAATGCCAATGTGCACCACGGCAGGCTGGATCCGGGTGAGCTGCTGCTCACGAAGCCCTATCGCAATTCCGAGCTTGGCCGCATGATCCGCCGCGCCTTGATCGGAAATGAGGGCGTTGCGTCTGGACAAAGGCCCGAAACGGAGCACGTCCGTGACGGGCGATCCGATGTCGGATAGGAACCTCGCGTTTACCTTTTTTCAGCGATAGTCCGGACGGTGTGCGATGTCGCGTTGTGCCATTGGCACGCTCGACGCCGCAGAGAAGGGGCGGCTTGCCGTGCCTCGTATCCTCGGCAAAATTTCCGACCTGGCGGACATTGTCTGCCTGCAGAAGCCGTCCCGCCCGCACGAGCTTGTGCAAGCGGTGAACGCGGCGTTGGCTGGGCGGCGATGACGCGCATCTTGCTCATCGACGATGACGAAGCGGTGCGGCGGGCGACCGCCATCATGCTTGAGGCGCGCGGCTTCGAGGTTGTGACGGTCGACGGCGGTCAGCGCGGTATCGAGACCATCAAGGCGGCGCCCTTCGACGTCGTCATCGTTGATCTCTTCATGCCCGATATGGACGGCTTGGCCACGACTCGAGCGATCCGCGAGCTCAGCCCGCATACGCCTATCATCGCGGTCTCGGGGTTCATGTTCCACGGCCGCTGCCCCAGCATGCCGGATTTTCATCCGATGGCGGCCGAGGCCGGGGCGATCGCAGCGCTCTACAAGCCGCTGCGTGCCAACGAATTGGTGCAGGCCATCGAGGACGCGATGCGGGCTGCCGAAAGGTGCAGCTGAGCCCAGGGCCCGTCGTGCCGGCTTTCCGAACTTGGCGAAAGAGCTTCAATGCCTGACTTCTGGGGGCGCTGAAAGCTTGATATCTTGCGGAAACGCTGTCGAAAGCGCGGTGCCTGGCCTTTCCTGTCACGATCTATTCCCGAACCGGAAGGTGCCGCTCTTAGCGACGAGGCCCGAAGACGGTGAAGCGCAAGATTTCAGCCATCATGGCGGCCGACATCGCCGGCTACAGCAGGCTCGTCGCCGAGGACGAGGAGGAAACGCTGCGCCGGCTGGACATGTACCAACCCGTGCTTAAAGACCTCGTCGCGCGTTGGGGCGGCCGCATATTCAACACCGCCGGGGATGCGGCACTGGCGGAGTTTCCGAGCTCGGTCGATGCTGTGCGCTGCGCGGTGGATATCCAGGAGAGCATCCGGCCGCGAAATCTTGCCTATCCGCCAAGCCGTCGAATGTCTTATCGGATCGGCATCACGGTTGCGGACGTCGTCGAGCGCGACGGCGACCTATTAGGTGATGGCGTCAACATCGCTTCCCGCCTGGGCGGTCTCGCCGCGCCCGGGGGCATCTGCGTGTCACGCGCGGTCTACGAGCAGGTCGCCAACAAGCTGGCGGTCAAATTCGATGATCTCGGCCAGCAGCAAGTGAAGAACATTCCCAATGCAGTGCATGCGTACAGCATTTGCCCGCCACGCTCGGCCGGAGATACCCCGGTCGGAAGCGGCTTGGTGCGCCCGGCAAGGCGCTGGTGGCTATCCGCCACGGCCGTCGCCGGCGCGGTGGCAGCCGCCGCCATCGTGCTGATGGTCGAATCGCACGGCTTGCGACCAGGTTCGTCGCTCGCTTCCGCGCCGACCCGAACCACGAACCCGGAGGGGGCGTCGGCCTTCGATGAAGCCAAGGTCCGAGCCCTTGCCGCGAGCCAGGCCATTCCGCTGCCGCCCAGCCTCAAGGTCCTGACCCCGACTTCTGCCGTGCCGCCGGCACTTGCCAGCTATCTCGGCGCCTGGGGCGGAGATCAAGGATGGAACGCCAATGGGCGCCGGGTGATCCTGGTTATCGAGAGCGTAGATGAATCCGGAACCGCGCTCGGGATATTCGCCGTGGGGCCGCCCCCCGACAATCCCAATGGTGACCGCCGGGCCGCCCGCTACCGATCGGTAGCGGGATCGATCACCGAAGCGGGTCTCGTGTTCGAGTTGGCAGGCTCCAAATACACGTTCAAGAACACTGCCGACGGCCTGATGTGGGGGCGCTGGCAAACGCCGAATGAACGCAGCAATGTCGATCTGACTATTGCGCTCGAGCGGATCGATTAGATGCACTTCGGGCAGAGCCCTTCATGACGCGTCGGCCGTCTTCGCTCTTGGCGCTGCCGGCGGATTTCGCCGCCCGGCTGTTCGGGCATGCCGAGACGATCGTACTTCCGCGCAACCAAGCACTGTTTCGCGCCGGCGATCCCGGTGACGGCTGCTATCGGGTCATTGACGGCCTTCTGAAGGTGACGGCCGAGGCGCCCTCGCAAAGGGAGCGCATCCTCGCTATCCACGGGCCCGGCGCACTGGTCGGCGAGCTCTCGTTGATCGACGGAGCGCCGCGGTCAGCGACCGTCACTGCTATCAGGGAGGCGCGGCTGAGCTTCGTTCCGCGCGCGACCTTCGAAGCCTTCGCGGAAGCGAACCCGGAAATCTATCGGCACATTTCCGCCTTGCTGGCACGCCACCTCCGCAACAACAACGACGCCCTGGTGGCGACGAGCTTTCTCTCAGTCAAAGGCCGCGCCGCGCGGGCGCTGTTGAGCCTTGCGGATGCCTTCGGGGAGGACGTCGGCTCCGGGCGCATCCTCATCCATCAGAAGGTCAGCCAGGCAGACCTCGCCGCAATGGCGGGAATTGCCCGGGAGAATCTGAGCCGCCTGCTGCAGGAATGGATGCGCAACAAGTTGATCAAGCGTCTCGCCAGCTACTACTGCTTGGAGAACAAGGCCGCCCTCGAGCGCGAAGCGGATTCTTGAGGGCTTTCCTTTCCGTCAGCTCCCGCAGATCTCGACTTACTGGCACACCGCGCGGGTCACGAACGTCTCGACGAAGCAGCCGCCATCAGCGGGCGAACGACCGGAAAGTAAAGCCCGGGCAGAACATGTCTGCGACGACTCGGTATCGAGGCTTCGCCCGGAGGCGAATCCCTTGCCGCGGCAGGTTGCATCGGCGGCCGCACGGCAGTCGGGCGCGCCATTGGCCGCCGTGCCGCAGCGCTCATGCCCGGTCACCACATGGGTGTTTGGAAAACCGGCGATCGAGCCTGCCGCATCGCGGGCGGTATCGACCGCGTCCTTGGCGGCGCCGACCGCCCCCTTGGCGGCACCCGAGGTTTGGTTCCCCAGAACACCCAGCGCTTCACCCGCGCTCTTGAGCTGCGAGTTGAGCTTGGCGGCTGAATCACCGACGAAGTGGCCGAAGGCGTCGATGAAGCCAGGCCGATAACCGGGATCGGGCGGACTGCCTGCGGGCGGCGGTGCCGTGGTGCCGGCGGGTGAATCGGGCGGCGACGCGCCGGCTTCGCCTTTGTGCTCCTGCGCCCAGGCCGAGGGCGCCGCGAGAGAAAGCGCGACGCTCAGTGCGATCGCAGGCAGCGCAACTGCGAGAATTGCGGCAGGTTCACCGGGAGCCACCTCTCGGCCCGCGGGAGAGATTCCAAACATCGAGGTGCGCCCATAGGTTCGCGCAACTGCGCATCGAATGCATTGCCTGTACACCGATATCGTCATGCCCTGAAGCCACGCGCCACAAATTGCGGCTCACAGATGGCGAAATTGAGGAACAGCAAAAATTGACGAACCGCCGGCGGAGCAGCATCAGAGCAGATAAACGGCCGCCACGATGCCGCCGACCAGCGCGAGCGCCGCGAGCGATACCCAGAATCCCAGTCGTTTCTCGATGATCTCGCGGGCACTCGGGCCGTACTGCTTGAGCAGGAAAGCCTCGAAGAAGAAGCGCGCCCCGCGCGTCAACAATGACAATGCCACGAAGGCAAGGAAGTTGTAGCCCGCAAACCCTGCCGTGATGGTGACGAGCTTGTAGGGAATTGGCGTGAAGCCTTTGATCAAGATGATCCAGTTTCCGTATTCCGCAAAGCCTTGCCGGACGGTCTCGATCTTGTCTCCATAATGCCAAACCCGCACGATCCACTGGCCCACCGAATCGTAAAGCAAGGCACCGATGAGGTAGCCGAGCACGCCACCCGCGACCGACCCCAAGGTAGAGATGCCCGCGTAGCGCCAGCAGCGATCTGGCCGCGACAGCGCCATCGGGATCAGCATGATGTCGGGTGGCACCGGGAAGAAGGAGCTTTCCGCGAACGCCACCGCCCCCAAGACCCAGTCCGCGTAGGGCTTGCCGGCGGCTTCGATGCACCACTTGTAAATACGATGAAGCATGGCGGGTTGCTTAGCGCATGTTCCGGAAAAGTGGAAACTGGTTCTCCGAAAAAGAACATGCGCAAACGTAAAAGTGGAGCATGTCCGCGAAAAGGGGAAACCGGTTTTGCGATAATGAGACCCGCGCAGCCAAAATTGGCGGACGACTCACAGTCTCAATTTGCCCGCAATCTTGTTTTGCGAGTGAAGCGTCAGCGACTCTTGCGCACGCGCCTGCTCTCAAGCGCCACGACCTTGCGTCGACCCGGCGGCTCGGCGACCTGCTTGGATACCGGCTTTGCCAATTGCTTTCCGCCCGTCTTCGGCAGCTTCTCGGCGATGCCGAACACGTGCTCGCGCTGCCGCATCTCGGCCCAGACCTGGCGCGGCTCAATGCCGGTCGACGCCCAGACCACGACCAGGTTGTAGACCAGATCGGCACTTTCCTTGATGACGGCGTCCGGATTTTCCCCGAGCGCGTCGACTCCCACTTCGATCGCCTCTTCCACCAGCTTCTTGACCATCTTGGCTCGACCGGAATGGAACAGGCGCGCTGTACGCGACCTCGCCGGATCGCCGCTTCGCGCGGCGAGCACCGACTGGTACAGGCGGTCGATCGAATCAGTCATGCGCCGACCATAGCGTGGTCTGGTCAAGATTGCGTTAGGACCTGTTCAGTTGCCGAGGTTGCGGCCAGAAACGAGGCCGGACGGCTAACGGCGGTTTAAAGGTCGGAGATGTCACACAAACCGCATCAACCCCGACTCACTCCTCGGCCGTCAGCAGCGATGCGTTGCCGCCGGCTGCCGCTGTGTTGTTGGTCACGACCTGCTCGGCCGCGAAACGTCGCAGGTAGTTTGGTCCCCCGGCTTTCGGCCCAGTCCCGGACAGTCCGCCGCCACCGAACGGCTGCGTGCCCACCACGGCGCCGATCATGTTGCGGTTTATATAGACATTTCCGTGCGGGAGGCGCGCCGCGATGTGGTTCGCCGTGTTGTCAATGCGGGAATGTATGCCGAGCGTTAGCCCATAGCGGTTGCGGGCGATGCCCTCGAGGAGCTCCTCGAGCGCGTCGGCCCGCCAGCGCACCACATGCAAGATCGGCCCGAACACCTCCTCGGTCAGATCACCTGCGCGCGCAAGCTCGATGACCGCCGGCCCCACAAATGTTCCGCCCGAGGGAAGCTCTTCACGGCGGTAGCGTACCCGCGCCTGCGCTGGCGGCTCTGCGAGCCAGCGGTCGAGCCGCGCCTTGGCCTCGGCATCGATGATCGGCCCCACATGGGTGGACGGATCGCGCGGATCGCCGACCTTGAGCTCGCGCGCCGCGCCCTCGATCATCGTCAGAACGCGATCGGCCACGTCTTCCTGCACACACAAGAGACGCAGTGCCGAACAGCGTTGACCGGCGGAGCGGAAGGTCGAGGCCACAACGTCGTCGGTGACCTGTTCTGGCAGAGCGGTGGCATCGACGATCATCGCATTGATGCCGCCGGTCTCGGCGATGAGCGGAACAATCGGCGCGTTCTTGGCGGCGAGATCACGATTGATGAGGCGCGCGACTTCCGTCGAGCCCGTGAAAGCAACCCCGGCAGCCCGCGGATCGCCCGTCAGCGCCGCTCCCACCTTTCCGTCGCCGGGCACCAGATGCAGAACGCTTTGTGGCACCCCGGCCGCGTGCAGGATGCGCACGGCCTCGGCGGCGATGAGCGGCGTCTGCTCGGCCGGCTTGGCCACGACCGCATTGCCGGCAACAAGCGAGGAGGCGACCTGGCCGAGAAAGATCGACAGCGGGAAGTTCCACGGGCTGATGCAAACAAATACACCGCGCCCGCGATAGCGCAGCAGGTTGCTCTCGCCGGTCGGACCCGGCATTGGCTGCGGCGCCAGTCCATGCCGGGCCTCAGCCGCATAATAGCGGCAGAAATCAATCGCCTCACGCAGCTCCGCCACTGCGTCGTCGAGCGTCTTGCCGCCCTCCCTTTGCAAGAGAGACAACAGGACGCCCCGCCGCGCTTCCAAGAGATCGGCGGCACGCTCGAGCGCCGCCGCACGCTGGTTCACGGGCGTTGCAGCCCAGCGGGCGAAGCCCGCTTCGGCTGCCGCCATGGCGGCAGATGCGATCGCGGCATCGCTTTCGACGACCTCGCCCACACGGCGGCCGTCGATGGGCGAGTTGACCGCACGGCTTCGCCCCGCCAGCACTACCCCGTCAACCAGCGGCGCCGCCGCGATGTCAGCGGCCGCAGATTGCGCGATCTCCGCCAGCAGCGCTGCGAGCGCCGCCCCATCACCAAACTCCACCCCGCCCGAGTTCCGCCGCGCCGGCGCATAGAGGTCGCGCGGCAGGGGAATCTTCGGATGGCGGGCTCGCGCGGCCGTCCCAATAGCGTTCTGCGGGCGCTGAAGGATCGTCGCGATGGGCACACGTGTGTCGGCCGCGACCGACACGAAGGAGGAGTTGGCGCCGTTTTCAAGCAGACGACGCACCAGATAGGCGAGGAGATCGCGGTGACCACCGACTGGCGCATAGACGCGGCAGGAAGCCTGCGGCAGCTCGGCCCGCAAAACTTCGTAGAGGACTTCGCCCATGCCGTGCAGGCGCTGGAACTCATAATCCGCAACCCCGCCGGCCTCCTCGATCACGCTCGCGACGGTGAGGGCATTATGGGTGGCAAATTGCGGGAACAGGTGCGGCCGCGCCGCCAGGAGGCGCTGTGCCGAGATCAGGTAACTGAGATCGGTCATCGCCTTACGGGTGAAGACCGGATAATCGGCAAGACCACGCTCCTGGGCGCGCTTGATCTCGGTGTCCCAGTAAGCACCCTTGACCAGCCGCACCATGAGACGTCGCGACTGCGCCTTGGCGGCTTCGACCAGCCAATCGATCACCGCTGTGGCGCGCTTCTGGTAAGCCTGAACCGCCAAGCCGAAACCATCCCAGCCGCGCAGTCCACTGTCGGCGAGGACGGCGGCGATGACCTCGAGCGAGAGCTCGAGCCGATCCGCCTCCTCGGCATCGACCGTGAAATTGAGGTCATGCTGACGCGCCATACGGGCGAGCTCGATGACCCGCGGCACGAGTTCGGCGATGACGCGCGCACGGGATACCGGCTCGAACCGCGGATGCAGTGCCGACAGCTTGACCGAGATGCCGGGCCGATCCGGCAGCACCGAGTTGCCCGCGCTTGCCCCGATCGCATCGATTGCGGCCGCATAGGCGGAGAAATAGCGCGCCGCATCCGCCGCAGTGCGCGCGCCTTCGCCCAGCATGTCAAAGGAATGGCGCTGGCGAGAGCCGGCGGCCCGCCGCAGCGCCTCCTCGATGGTCTGGCCGAGAACGAAATGCGAGCCCAAGAGCCGCATCGCCTCACGCGTCGCCGCGCGCACGACCGGCAGCCCCAGACGCCGCATGAGGCCTTCGAGAATCGTTTCCGGGGTCTCGCCCGGATGAATGATGCGGGCAGTAATCCCGAGCGTCCAGGCGGAAGCCGAGACCAGGAGCGCGTGAGACTTCAGCTCCGATGACGACCAATCGCCGGTCGCGAGCTTGTCCTCGATCAGGCGGTCGGCGGTTGCCGCATCCGGCACCCGCAGCAGCGCCTCCGCCAATACCATGAGGGCAAGTCCCTCCTTGGTGGACAGCGAATAGGCGTGCAGGAAGTCCTCAATACCGCCGAAACCGCCGGTGTGACTGCGGATCGCTTCGATCAGATGAGTGGCGAGCCGATCGATGCGTGCCTCAGCGGCACCCGTCCGCGCCGGCCGCGCCAGCCAGCGGGACGCGATCTCCTCATCGGGCGCCGCATAGGGCGCATTGAAGGCGGGCATGCTGAACAGAGGTTCAGAATTGGTCCCAGACGCTCGGCGCGAGAGCGCGTCCATGCTCATGCGGTCCTCCGAAGGGCGGCCGCGCAATTGACCAATGTTAAGGCAAAAGCCTTCATTGCAAAATCGAGGGAAGCGACAAACGTTCGCAATTCCGTGATTGCCGGCGCGTACCGTAAGTTCTTCTCTTGCGCTTGTGGCCGCGCTGTTCTTTGGTGCCGGGGCCTGAGACGCCGCGCCAGAAGCGAAACCCGGGAGCGGAACGCAATGGGAGCACGTCCGCGCATGGCCCTCCGCAGCGCCCTCGCCCGGATCGGGACGATTGCGGTCGCGGCGGCCGTCTTCCTGGCCGACGCCGCACAGGCACAGACCAGCCTTAAGCTTTCGCTCGACCAGCCGCTCGATGGGATAGCCGGTTTCTTCCTCATGCCGGAGGATCGCGGCTATTATCGCGATGAAGGGCTCGATGTTGCGGTCGACGAAGGAGCAACCGCGCTGGAACCGATCACGCGCGTAGCATCAGGCGGCCACGAGCTCGGCTTCGCCGACATCAACGCGCTCATACGCTATCGCGACCAAAACCCTGCCGCGCCCGTCAAGGCGGTGTTCATGCTGTTCAATACGCCACCATTCGCAGTGGTTGGGCGCAAGAGCCGCGGCATCACCAATCCTGAAAGTCTGGAGGACAAGAAGCTGGGTGGTTCGCCGTCCGGCGCCACCTACGAGCAATGGCCGATTTTTGCCAAGCTCAACGGCATCGACCCCGCAAGGGTCACGATCGAGAAGATCGGCATTCCGGTGCGCGCCCCGATGCTCGCGGCCGGACAACTCGATGCCGTTCTTGGCTATTCGTTTCGGGTCTATGTCGATCTCAAGGATCGCGGCGTTCCGGCCGACGATGTGGTGCTGCTGCCGATGGCAGATTACGGGCTGAAGCTCTACGGCGGCGCCATCATCGTCAACAGCAAGTTCGCTGCCGAAAAACCCCAGGCAGTCGCCGGCTTCCTGCGTGCCTTCACAAGAGGCCTCAAGGAAGCAATTCGCAACCCGGGCGCCGCCGCCGATTCGGTGCTCAAGCGCGAAGATCTGGGCAGTCGGGCGGTCGAGCTTCAACGCCTGCGGATGGCGATCAGAGACAATATCGCCACCGGCGAAGTCCGCGGCAACGGCCTTGGCGCCATCGACGAAGCGAGGCTCGCGGACAGCTTCAATCAGATCGCGCTGACTTATGCGTTCAAGGCAAGACCGAGGGCCGCGGACATTTTTGACCCGGCATTCCTGCCCCCGGCGGCCGAGCGCAAGCTCAACTGACGGACATGCCGGAAGATTCGGCGGAGTAGATCAGGGTTCTGTTTCCGACGCTTGAAGCGCTAAGCTGTTTCCCTGACGGGCGTAGCACTTGCTGCGCCGTCGGCAGCCTGCCGGCCTCAATGCTCCGCTCGCGCGCTCGCTTCCAACGGCCCCACCGCTTTGGCGAGCCAATCGACGATGACCTGGGCAATCTGGTCGCTGTTCTTCTCCATCATCATCATATGGCCGTTGCCGTGAATTCCGATATCGGCAAGGCGGATGAAGGTCGTGGGCACGCCTGCCTGCTCCAGATATTCGACATTGCAGTGATTATAGCCGGCATAGAAAGAAGCCTCGGCCCCGATCAGCAGGACCGGCCGGTCGCCCACCGCCACAAGCTTGCGGGCCGGCTCCGCCTGCCGCCAGCAGCGCGCAAGATCAGGCTGCTCCGGCTTATCCTGCTGCACGAAATTGAGCGGCGAATCGGGGGTGACCGGCGGCGAATAGGCGAGCGGGATGGTGGTGAGCCCGTAGGGCTTTACCCCAGGATTGTCGCGGTAATAGTCGTCCTCGGTTTGTTTGATCGCCCTCTCCCAGGGCGTGTCAAAAACCTGTGCGCTGTGGACCACGACGTCATGCACCGGAGGACCGGCCGGCTCGGCCGCGACAATCGCCTTCACGAGCTGCGGCCGGGCCTGTGCGAGCGGCCACGCATAGCCTCCGGACTGCGAATGCACCAGCAGTATCGCAGGCCCGATCTTGTCGAACAGAGCTGCAAGCGCGTCCACATTCATCTGTGCCTGCGGGGTGCGGTTGAACATCCCGGGCACGTCAGAGGACCAGTATTGATCGAAGGCAGGATCGCCCGGCTCTCCGGTGCCCGGCCACTGGGTGTGCAGGCTTGCTTGCGGCCAGAGCTTGTAGCGTTCCTGCTTGGTGAACTTCTCCAGGACGTATTGCAGCGGCTGCGCTGCCGTCGTCCCATAAACCTCAGGCACGAAGCCAGAGCGCCCACGCGCCACTTGGTCTACGACATAGACCGCGTAGCCTTGGCGCAGGAAATACTGCGCCCAGCCAGGCCGGCCGTCAGGCGTGGTGAACCACCCGGTGCCGGTTTGATTGCCGCCATGAACAAGCACGATGGGAAACGGATGCGTGCGATCCTGCGGGATGCGGTAGTCCACATAGACTTGTCCAACGATGTGATGGGCCGGATGATCGGGATCGTAATGGCCTCCCGCATAGAACGAGCCCTCGCTTGCGATCGCCAAGGGCGGTCGGCCCGATGGCTCCGGGGCGGGCTGCGCGACTTGGGCGTGAAGCGTGGCCTGGGTCGCCAGCAAGATGGCGAGCATCGACAGGAAAAGCCCGGCTGACACGGCGACACATTTGCGGTCTGGCTTTGAAAGCTTGATGGCCTTGCTCATTGGCTTTCCCCGGAGCGCTGAAGGTTCGGCTACGGTAAACCTCCCTGTTGCAGGGCCGCAACAGCGGCTCTCTCGCGCGCGCTACGCCTGGATTGTTTATCTGGGTGCGGACGTCCGCCCTCGGCAGGAGCTGACTTGCCATCGGGTGCGCAGGTCCGGGACAAAGCGGACCAGATGGGCTCAAAATTAGACCTTCGCCTTGTGTGAAGGGTTTCGGATGCCGGCCCGCACATTGGCATGGCGGCTGGACGCCGGGGCCGGCATCCGAAACCCTTCACACAGAACGAACCTGCACTGGCTGGTCTGGGCGATGACTTTGATGCCCACTGACTGCAGGGCCGAATTCAGTATTCTCAGGGACTCGTAGCAGCCCTCAGGGTGGGTGGTCGCATGCAACGGCGCGAATTCATCAGGCTTCTCGGCGGCGCGGCAGCGGCTTGCCCCCTTGCGGCACACGCACAGCAACTCAAGCCGCCAACCGCCGGTTACCTGGGTTCGACCACCGCTGAGGCCGAGAAAGCGCAGACCGACATTCTTGCGGCCGCCACGGATTATCCGAGCAGGATCGTCCGTCTGCTGGTAGGGTTTCCGCCTGGCGGACCAACCGATATTCCAGCCCGCTTCATCGCCGAGAAGCTTGGAGACAGGCTCGGTCAACGTGTCCTGGTCGAGAACAAGCCGGCAGCGGCCGGAATGCTCGCAACCAGGGAGATCCTCTCGCAGCCGAAAGACGGCCACACCCTGCTGCTGTGCACGCATTTCGAGCCCATCAATGTGGCTTTCTACAAGAATGCAGGATTCAAGATCCCCGATATCGCGCCCATTTCGTTGATCGCCGAATATTATTACGGGCTGGCGCTGTCATATTCGATCCCGGCCGACGATTTCGCGTCGTTCGTGCAATATGCCAAAGCCCATCCGGGTAAGGTTTCGTATGGGGTCATCGGTGCCGGCTCCGCCCAGGAGATTCTGGCACGGCAACTCGAGAAGCTTGCCGGCATCACGATGAACCGGATTCCGTTCCGCGGTGGACCGCAAGTGGTGCAGGAGCTGGTGGCAGGACGCCTTGACTTCTATGTGGCCCCGATGCTGGCGGTGCTTCCGCAATATCAGAGCGGGGAGATCAAATTGCTGGCCGTCTCGGCGCCGATGCGCCTGCCGAGCGCGCCGGAAATTCCGACGCTGAAAGAAGCCGGCCTCGACTACGTGCGTTTTGGCTGGCTGGGCATCTGCGCCGCCAAGGGTACGGCGCAACCGATTGTCGATCGTCTCAATCGGGAAATCGCGCAGATTGTTGCGATGCCGGAATACATGGCCCTTTTAGACAATTCCGGCGAGATCGCCCTGTCGTCGACGCCTGAAGAGCTTGGACAAGTGATCAACCAGACCCTCGGGGAGGCGGCAGCCACGATCGCGGAATTCAAGCTGCAGCCGAACTGAGTGCGGCGGCTCAATGACCCTCGCCTCGTGCGCGCCGATAAGCCGAGTAGAATTTTTGCTGCGCTGTCTATCGTCCCCCCGCGCCCGACTCGGGCCTGCTCGCTGCGATGCTCTCGGCCGAGAAACATGGCGTTTTTGGATGGGCGGCGAGGTCGACAAAAAGGGCCGCGCAGCGTCGCCACGTGGCCCAAGTCAGGGAGGGAAATCCTTGAAAGGGGCGGCTGCTACGGCGTGTCGTCTGACATGCGGCGCCGCTCGATCCCGCTTGTGACATCGCGAAGCGCGACGATCGCAAGCGCTGCCATGCGGCGCTTCTGGTCATCGGTGAGCGTCTGATAGAGCGGCTGCCATGCATCGGCGAGCTTCTTCAGGTCGGCTGCCCGCTGCTCCATATTCTCGGCGCGTCGTTGCATTAGCTCGACCGGAGTGCGGTTCAGTAGCGGGTGGACGAAATCGCTTTGCGCTTGTCCCTCAGTGGTCGCTGACTGTGACATGAAGCCTTGGAGACGCTCTTGCCGATCCTTCGCCCGCTGGCGGATCGCCTGCTCGATCGCAGGCCAGAATTTTTCCTGGTCGGGTGTAAGCTGTAGCGCGGCCTTGACGATCATGACCCGAGCATCCGTCAAGGCGTTCAGGTCGGCCTGGCTTGGGCGGTTCTGCTGCGCGTGCGCGAGCGGCGATACTGTAACGAAGAGAGCGGCCAATCCGGCAGCGATTACTTTCATCCTAATCTCCTAAGAGTGGCCCGGAACCCCTCCTATGGGAAGATATGCGAGCGCTGCCGGGTCGAATTGACATAAGTCAAAGCCTGCCGGAGGCCACCCGATACCGGCGCACGTCGCCGCGGCATGTCTATGCGGGCAAGCGCCAACTCGGGGAACTGCTCCCCGGCTGCAGCAAACGCTTTGCAATGGCCTTCATCGACCGTGGTTGTTGGTCGAAGATTTCACCAGCTATCGAGAGCGAAACCGGCCGTCGCGATCGCACGCGGCCTCCCGCTTACTCGCAGCGGCCTTGATGCCAATGTCCTCCCGCAGCCGCACAGCATTGGACAGGGTTGGCGCATTTGGGGCGAGCGCTTACGGCGGGATAATAGACCATGACGAAGTATTTCAGCGTGGAGAGATCTGTCGACTGCAGCCCGTAACCGAAGCTGAAATCATAGTTCAGCTGCCTCCCGGCTTTGCCAGGGGGCGCATTTCCGGCTTCGCAATCAGGCGAAGTCTGGCCCGGGCCGTTCGGGTCAGGCGCGCAGACTTCCCAATAGAACGAAGGCTGGAGATTCTGGAACGGCCCGACATTGCCGACGGCCAGGAACCGCCGTTCGCCCGCGGCGAGCTTAAGGTAGCCGAAGAGCGTAGCGAGATCGTTCGGGGACTCCGGCAACTGCCAGCTTCGATTTCCGAGATAGCCCTTGCCCTCATATCCGTTCATCGCGGGCAGCCATTGCCTCTGGGCCGTTTCCCACAACATCGCCCCGTCGCTGATCTTCGGCGGAGAAAGGGTGATCGGGCGGGGCTTGGGATAGGGGCGGTTGTAGTGCACTTCAACCGTACCTGTGACTCCAAATGCGCCGGATGGAGACGCCGCCAGATTCGCGTTCACCGGCCACGAGATGCCTCTGTTGGTCGCGGTGCAGTCATAGACGGCTGCGTTCGCGGCAGGGCCCTGCGTGTAAAGCTCCAGCGGCGCACCTGAGGCGCAACTCGGCGCCGCGTTGTTGCCACCGATGGGGCCTGCCCTCTGAGGCACCATTGGCAGGACATAGTAATAGGCGTCGTGCGTCTCGCTGACGTCCGCTTGGCCGGAGTTGAAGGAAAAGACCTGCTTGCCTTTTCCGGTCACTCCGCCGGACGTATTGGTCCAGTAATAGGAAGACTGCAGGTTTTGCAGCTGCCCGGCCCTGGCGCCCGCAACGGGCGCGACATCTGCGGGATACATTCTGCCGAGCCCGACATAATAGAGCCTTCCCAACGCATCCCCGCTGCATAAAGCTCCGAACGATGCGCCTCCGGGTCCATTCGCTCCGCAGGTGGCGTCTTTCAGCGGGGTTGCGGGAAGTTGCCAATCAGCGTGCCCGAGATAATGCTGGGCGTTGAGCTGGGCGACCCACTTCTGCGCGGTCGGGTAGTCCATTGCGCCGTTCGGGTCGATGCCGCTGATCCCGAATGGGTGAGTTGCGGCGAAGTTCGCATCTGCCAGCCAATACACATGATTGTTGGCGTCGTAGACAACCTCTCCGCCATTGACAGTCATGGCCTTGAGACCTTGATCCGCAAAGGCGCCGACAGAACACAATGCGCCTCCCAGAATGATGGAAAGAAAGCTCGAAGCCGCGAAGATCTTCTGCATAGGGCTCTCCATCTGAGCTCGATGGTTTCCGCACGCACGCTTGCGGCGGACCGTCGTCATCTCGACCGATCGTCTGACGCTCGGGACAATCTAGGCTGAGCAGTACTTAACGGGCGGGTACAAGGGTGGATGCCCGTGCCCGTAGTGACAGCGCACGAGCGGATAGCCGGGCATAGGATGGATGATTGCGAATTCATCGAAGGCCTTATGAACACGCTTTCCGGATGCTTGTGCGGCGGGGGCGAGAGCAAGTGCCACGGCACAGATCGCGAGTGGAACGACTGGGTTTTTCATGACCGAGCTTCCTTGCAATTGCTACCGACGGAACCGGGCCACCAAGGCGTCGCAGTGTGCCTTACACGGATCGGGTGGCTGGAAGCTGCGTGCGTCGGCATGAACAAAGGGGATATGCTGCCCCTTTCCCGAGGCGTGGGCCGCGCCAGGCGACAACATTGCGGCGAGTGCTGACGCAATGGTGAGCGCACAGATAACGATGCGGACCGGCATGGCTGTCTCCTGTGGTTGCAGACAGCTCTTGGTGCGGCCATGCTCGCGTGCGGTTCGCGCTGATCGCGCAATCCGTGACGGCGGTCACACCCATTCAGTCAAGCGCCGCACTGAGGAGCGGGCGCATATCTGCTCCTGGCACTCTTCGCACCGAGCATTGCTCGGGAATTATCGAGGTTAGGTCCGCCGTCAGCAGCGACGCCTGTGACGAGCGAAGATGAACCGGAGCCGTCATGTTCAATTCAACCGCGCGTGCGGATAGGAGCGCGCCCTTCGGCACTCGGGCTGTGACCGTCGTCACAGATCGCGCGAATTCCGTGTCTTGCGAGAATTGGCGCTTGAACAGGCGCCACGCCCGGCAAGACCAACGAGCATGTAAAGCGATTGTGGAGGACATCGCCATGCTCATCCGCTCACCCGTGATTTTTCTCACTGCCGCGGTTCGCCTGGTCGCGACTGAGCTCGCCTCGACCGCCGCTTCAGCAGGTTGGCGGGACCTGCGCGCAGATCGTAGAGACCTGCGCAATGACCGCGCCGACATGCGGCTGGATCGCCGCGACATTCGAAAGGACTACTCGGGCATCCGCGATGACCGCCGCGAAATGACCTACGAGCTACGTGATCTGCGCCACGACATAAGGGTCGGCAACGTGCGCGATGCCGGGCGCGACATTGCTGAAATTCACGAGGACCGCAGGGACCTCGGCCAGGACCGCAGGGATATTCGCCAGGACCGGAAAGACGTGCATGACGACGCAAGGGATATCCGGCGCGATCGGCGTGATCTCGGCGCAGACCAGCGCGCGCAATGATTTGGCGCAATCCCGACTCGAGCGGCGACCATGCAGCCGGCGCGCTCCGATGTGCGACGGCAGAGCGCGATGAAATGATCGAAGGACCCAGGGGCGATCCATGGGCGACCCATGGGCGAAGAACTCTGGACGGCGGCTCTTGGGGCTCAGCGGACATGCAGCAGAAGCGCGAGTTGCTGGGAGTGGTGGCACCTCACTGAGTCGGCTCGACGTAAATCTCGTCCTTGAGATAATCGGCGAGCTTCTCGATCACTTCGCGCTCGCCGCCGTCGCGCACCAGGATGGCGCTGTAGACCCCGGGCAGCTTGGGCAGCGGCGAGTCCTCCCAGATCGAAAGCTTGTTCCGGATTGCGCGCCCGCGCGGCACCACCATCACGCCGAATCCGGCAGCTACCGCCGCCACGAGACTCACCAGGCTGTGCGAGGTGAACACGAAATTGCAGTCGAGCCCAGCGCGATGTAGAGCCGCGACCGCAATGCGCTGGCAGGCGCTGTCGCCCCCATAGGATACGAGCGGGACCGGACCATCGGGATCGAGCTTAGTCGCCGCGCTGTGCACCCAGACAGTCTCTTGCATCCAGACATGCCGCGCCTGGACCGCAGGCTGCTCGGTAAACAGCGCCAGGACGACATCGAGCTCTCCTTGCTTGAGATCGCGCACCATATCGTCGATCGGACCACTGGTGACGATATAGCTGATGTCGGGCCATTGCTGCCGGAAGCGACTGAGCGTGCCGGGAAGACGCGATCCGCCGTAATCGATCGGGATGCCCAGCCGAATCGCCTGTCCGGGCAGATGGCCGCTGGTCAGATGCAGGATCTCGTCATTGATGGACAACAGGCGGCGGGCGCTGTTGACGACGATCTCGCCGCGCGGCGTCAGGCTCACCCCCGGCGCGCTTTTGTCGAGGACCTCATACCCGAGGAGGTATTGCAGGCGCTTGATCTGCGCGCTAACCGCAGGTTGTGTCACGCCCAGCGACTGCGCCGCCTTGGTGAAGCTGCGCATGTCGGTCACCGCGACCAAAGTCCGCAGCAGGTCGGTCGGAATATTCAGCATGAAGTCAGCCCCCTCGGCCGGGCCGGCAAATGGCTGCAATCGACGACATTGGGTTCGGAACCGCTTGGACCTGGCGAACACGCGATTGCAGCTGCCGCGCGCCAATCATTTCGACCGCCTGCGACAATATCAAGCAAGCGGGGATTGTAGTCACCTCGTCACCGAATTGCACCCGCTACCGCACCCTTCGATCCTGCGACTCATCCGATAGCCTCGTTGCGGGAGAGTGACTTTTCGCTAGAGTAGCTTACCTCTGCATTAACCGCATTGGCGTCATGAAGTTTCTGCGTCTTTACCTTCGCGTTTTCGAGTTGCTGGGGCGCGAGGTTCGCTTGGCTTGGGTGCTGGCCCTAGCCAATGTCGCGCTGTCAGTGGCGATATTCGTGGAGCCGATCCTGTTCGGCCGCATCGTCGACATGCTGGCCGCCGCGCAGGGTCACCTCGCCGATCTCTCCTGGACGCGGTTGATCACCCTGGTTGGCGCCTGGACGGGTTTCGGCTTGTTCTCGATCATCTGCGGCGCGTTGGTGGCGCTGCATGCGGACCGTCTGGCGCATCGTCAGCGTCAGGTGGTGATGACCGCGTATTTCGAACACGTCCTGCAGCTGCCGCTCGCCTACCACCATAATTTCCATTCCGGGCGCCTGATGAAGGTGATGCTGACCGGAACCAATGCGCTTTGGGGCCTGTGGCTTTGGTTCTTTCGCGAGAACTTCACCGGCTTCGTGTCGCTGCTGGTGCTGCTGCCGCTGACGCTTGCGCTCAATTGGCGCTACGCGCTGCTCTTGATCCTCTTGTGCGTGATCTTCGCGGTGCTGATCGCGCTGGTAATCGGCAAGAGCGAGCAGTTGCAGCAGAAGGTCGAGCAATATTATTCCGACGTCGCCGAGCGCACCTCGGATACGCTGGGCAATGTGGCGCTGGTGCAAAGCTTCGCCCGCGTGGAGCTCGAAGTCATGGGCTTACGAAAGGTCGGCGACCTGCTGCTCGGCGCCCAGATGCCGGTCCTGTCCTGGTGGGCGGCCGCCGCGGTTCTGACCCGCACGTCGACCACGCTGACCATGCTGTCGATCCTGATCGCCGGTATCTGGCTCTATCTCAGCGATCTCACCACGGTCGGCGAGATCGTGATGTTCATGGGCTTCGCCAGCCTCTTGATCAACCGGCTCGAGCAAGCGGTGCAGTTCGCCAACCGGATGTTCATGGAGGCGCCGCGGCTCAACGAGTTCTTCGAGATTCTCGACACCGAGCCGGCGGTGCGCGACCGGCCGGATGCGGTCGATCCGGGGCGATTGCGCGGGCTGGTGGAATTCGACAACGTCTCTTTCTCCTACGACGGCAAGCGCTCGGCGGTGGCCGATATGAGCTTCACGGCGCTGCCTGGCGAGATGATCGCGTTCGTCGGCGCCACTGGCGCCGGCAAGTCGACCGCCCTCGCGCTTCTGCATCGCGCCTTCGATGCCCAGTCCGGCAGCGTCAAGATCGACGGCATGGATATTCGCGGGCTCAGCCTCTCGGCGCTTCGGCACAATATCGGGGTCGTCTTCCAGGAGGCGCTGCTGTTCAATCGTTCGATTGCCGAGAACCTCCGCGTCGGCAAACCGGACGCGACCGAAGACGAATTGCGCACCGCCTGCGCGCGCGCGCAAGTGCTCGACCTGATCGAGCGCCTGCCCGAAGGCTTCGAGGCCAATGTCGGGGAGCGCGGGCGCCTGTTGTCGGGCGGCGAGCGTCAGCGTCTGTCGATCGCGCGGGCGCTCCTCAAGGATCCGCCCATCCTCATTCTTGATGAGGCAACAAGCGCACTGGACGCTTTGACCGAAGCCAAGGTGCAGGCCGCCCTCGCCGAGGTCATGAAGGGCCGCACCACGTTCGTGATCGCACACCGCCTGGCGACAGTCCGCAATGCCACCCGCATTTTGCTGCTCGAGGACGGCCGCATCATCGAATCCGGCAGCTTCGATGCGTTGACGCAACTAAACGGGAAGTTCGCCGAGCTCGCGCGCACGCAACTGATCGCGCCGACCGACAACCCCGAGGAACCACCGCCGGGGCCGCCCGAACCGCTGCCCGAGAGCTAGTGCCGCCCACTTGAAGTTCCTCTGCACTAAAGCACGTTTACGCGCCTCTTCGACGCGCTATGCGGCGAGCTCCTTTGCGAGCTTCACTAGCCCGCTCAGCTTACTTGATGCGCTCCAGAATGCTCACATAGTTCGCGACCGCCGTGCCTCCCATGTTGAAGAGGCCGCCGAGCTTGGCATCCTTTACCTGCATGCCGGCCGCTGCGCCGGTCAGCTGCATGGCGGTAAGCGCATGCATGGACACCCCGGTTGCGCCGATCGGATGCCCCTTGGCTTTGAGCCCACCCGAAGGGTTCACGGGAATGCGCCCCTCCTTCTCGGTCCAGCCTTCGGCGATTGCCCGCGCCCCCTGCCCTTCTGGCACCAAGCCCATGGCCTCGTACTCGATCAGCTCGGCGATGGTGAAGCAGTCGTGGGTCTCGACGAAAGAGAGGTCGCCAAGCGCAATGCCAGCGCGCGCAAGCGCGCGGCCCCAAGCCTCCGCACACCCTTCGAACTTGAGCACGTCGCGGCGGCTCATGGGCAGGAAATCCTGCACATGCTCGGCGGCCCGGAACGCCACCGCCTTGCGCAGCGCAAGCGCGGTCTCCACGTCCGCGAGCACAAGTGCGGCCGCGCCGTCGGAGACCGGCGAGCAATCGGTGCGCTTGAGCGGACCAGCAACACGCGGATTCCTCTCGCTCTCGGTGCGGCAGAATTCGTAGCCGAGGTCCTTACGGATCTGCGCGAACGGATTGGCGGCGCCGTTCTTGTGGTTTTTGGCTGCGATCCGCGCCAGCGCGTCAGACTGGTCGCCATTTTTCTGGAAATACAGAGAAGCGATCTGCCCGAATATGCCGGCAAAGCCACCGTCGGCGTCAGCCTCCTCGCGCACATAGGAAGCCTTGAGCAGATTGCGGCCCACTTCCGCGGCCGGCGTTGCGGTCATCTGCTCGACCCCGACCACCAGGACGACGCGGGCGGCCTTGGCGGCAATCGCCTGCAGTCCCTGGTGAACCGCGGCCGAGCCGGTGGCGCAGGCATTCTCCACGCGCGTCGCCCGTTTGAACCGCAGCTCGGGCGCGGCCTGCAGGACGAGCGATGCCGTGAAGTCCTGCGGTGAGAAGCCGGCGTTGAAATGGCCAAGCACGATCTCGCCGACATCGGCAGGTCCGACTCCCGCATCGGCCAACGCTTCACGCGTTACCCGCACAACGAGACTCTCGACGGTCTCCCCGTCGAGCCGGCCGAAAACGGTGTGCGCCCATCCGACGATGCAGGCGGTCATCGAGGATCTCCCTTATCCCAGCACCTTTGCCGAATTTTGGTCGCTTTCGTCAGAGAAGAACCTCGAAGAGCATTGCGCCGGGGATGAAATGTGGCATCGGATGCCCAGCAGTCTGTCGCTTGTGGTACAATCCGATGAGAATTCTACAGCTTCGCGGAGCTACCCTGCATGCGGCCGCGTTACGGCATTGTGGACAGACTGCTTTGCCTTTGGGGCTCTCTTTAGCTTAGATAACCATCTTACCCGCCGGTGGAACCCCCGTTCCGAGGCATGACAAACGGACCGTGCATTTGATGTTCTCGCTCCGATCGTCACAGCTTCGAACCGCGGCCTTCGCGATCCTTGTAAGCGCAGTTTCGGGTTTGGCGAGTGAACGGGCAAACGCCGAGGCCTCCATTCTGGTCGACATCGCCACCGGCAAGGTGCTGCAGGCCGAGAACGCGACCTATCCGTGGTATCCGGCCTCCCTCACCAAGCTAATGACCACCTATACGACACTGCGCGCGGTGCGTCAGGGCCGCATCACGCTCGACTCGCTGTTCACGGTGTCGGCCAACGCGGCCGCACAGGCTCCGACCAAGATGGGATTTCCGGTCGGCACGCAGGTGACGGTCGACAACGCCATCAAGATGCTGATGGTGAAGTCCGCCAACGACATGGCGGTCTTGCTGGCCGAAGGGGTGTCCGGCTCAATCGACAATTTTTCAACCGAGATGAATGAGAACGCCCAAGCCCTGGGCATGACGCAGACCAACTACGTCAATCCCAACGGGCTGCCGGCCGACGGACAGATCACATCGGCACGCGACCTCGCTATCCTGGCACGGGCGCTGATCCGCGAGTTTCCTGAGTACGACTACTATTGGCATCTTCCCGGCATCCGCTTCGGCAAGCGGGTTGTGCGCAATTACAACACGCTGCTCGGCCGCTATCCGGGCGCCGACGGCATGAAGACCGGCTTCATTTGCGCATCGGGTTTCAACCTGGTGGCAACAGCGACGCGCGACGGGCGGCGCCTCGTCGCGGTCGTGCTCGGCGCGCCGTCGTCGGAAGTGCGGGCCGTGAAGGCCGCGCACCTGCTGGAGCAGGGATTCGACTCGGCTCCGCTGTCCTGGCTGACGCCCTCGCTCGGCTCGGTCGAATCGCTCACCCCTATCGACGCTGCGCCGATGGACCTGCACGAGGAGATGTGCGGCTCGCATCGCAAGCACCCAGCCGCCGAGGAGGAAGAGGCGCAGGAAACGAAGGACGCCGGCAGCGATACGCCCTACGCGGTATTCCTCTCCAGCTTGCGGCCGCAGCCGAAGGGTTCCCTGTTGCAGACTGAAGTCAATCTGGGCGAGCCGGTCGTCGTCTTCACCGGCCCGCCCAAGGGCCAGGGCCAGAATCCGAATGCTGGCCCGCAGGTCGCATCCGCCGAGAGCAAGCCGGCAAAGCTATCCAAGCCGGGAGCAAGGGGCTCCGGCCCTGAGCAGTCCGGCGCCCCACAGGCGGCCGTCGCCAAGCTAGGCACCGTTCCGTGGACGAGCCTTAGCCCGACGGCCCTCGCCGCCAGCGCCCCTTCGGATTTTTCAACTTCGCCTTCTGCTCCCGCACACGCGGTCCCGTTGCCCCGCGCGCGCCCGCACCTCCTCGCCGAGAAGAAGCCGCAGCCAAGGTGAGCCTTCGGGTGCGGTCACAGCGGCCAGCCGAGCCCATTGCGACAAGCGTGCTGACCGGCTTTCTCGGCGCCGGAAAGACATCTTTGCTCAATCGCTTGATCGGCGATCCGGCACTCGCCGAGACCGCCGTCATCATCAACGAGTTCGGCGAGATCGGCCTCGATCACCTGCTGGTCAGGAAAATTGACGAAGGCGTCGTGCTCATGCAGAGCGGCTGTCTGTGCTGCACGCTGCGCGGCGATCTGATCGAAGCGCTTGAGCAATTGCTGCGCGATCTCGACAACGGACGCCTGTTGTTTCGCCGGATCATGCTCGAGACCACGGGCCTCGCCGATCCGGCGCCGGTGCTGCAGACCCTGATGACCCATCCCTATCTGGTGCAGCGCTTGCGTCTCGATGGAGTGATCACCGTGGTCGATGCTGTCAACGGCGGCGCGACGCTCGATGGCCACACGGAATCGGTGAAGCAGATCGCGGTGGCCGACCGGATCGTGCTGAGCAAGACGGATCTCCTCACCAGCCCCGATCAGCAGGATTCGCTACGGAATTTGCGCGAGCGGATCCGCGCCCTCAATCCGGCAGCGCCCATCTTGAGCGCCGGCGAGCTGGATCCGACAGCTCTCATCGATTGCGGCCTGTTCGATCCGACGCACAAGATCCCCGATGTCCAGCGCTGGCTGAATGCGCAAGCTTACGCGCCGCAATCGCATGACCATGATCATCGACACGATCCGAACCGGCACGATGAACGCATCCGTGCTTTCACGCTGACGTCCGAAACACCGATCGCGACCGCCGCCTTCGAAATGTTCATCGACCTTTTGCGCTCGTTGCATGGGCCAAAGCTCCTGCGGCTCAAAGGCATTGTGCAGATCGCCGAAGAGCCGGAGCGGCCGCTGGTCATCCATGGGGTCCAGCACGTCATGCATCCGCCGGTGCGCCTCGACGGCTGGCCCGACGATGATCGGCGCACCCGCATCGTCCTGATCACCCGCGACTTGAGTGCCGGCATGGTCGAGCCCTTGTTCAAGGCGTTCCTCGACCGCGTGGCTCCCGATCAGGCGGACCGCGCCGCGATCCTCGATAACCCGCTGGTTCCGTTCGGGGGCCGTGATCGCTAATGCGTGGACGGACCCGCGCCGAGCCTTCGCTCTTGCTCCCGATCCGAAGCTGCCCGATGCTCGCGGGGATCGCCGCGAATCGGATGTGCTGATCCGAGAAAACTTTCACAAGGGACTCCGGCGCAATGGGGTGGATGGCGCGACGCGTATCGGATCTGGCCTGCCTCAAGGGTGCGCTGCGCGCTCTGCGGATGACCACCCCGATTGCCAAGCATCCGAGCCGAGTGTTCCCCATCGTGGTGGATGATCTCGCCGACCGGTTCGGCGAGAGACCGGCGCTGCTGTCGGATCGGGAGAGCTTCACCTATCGGCAGCTGGCGGCACGCGCCAATCAATATGCGCGCTGGGCCTTGGCGCAGGGAATTCAAAAAGGCGACACCGTTTGCCTGATGATGCCGAACCGGCCCGAATACATGGCGCTGTGGCTCGGCATCACTCGCGTCGGCGGGGTGGTGGCGCTCATCAACAGCAATCTGGCGAGCGCCGCGCTCGCCCATTGTGTCAACGTCGTTTCGCCCAAGCACATCGTCATCGCCTCCGAGATGCGCAAGCGCTTCGAGACTGCGCACGCCCTCGTCACCGGCAAGCCGAAACTTTGGGTGCACGGCGCGACCGCCCTGGATGAGCGCATCGATCAGGCAGTTGCGGCGCTTGCGAGCGACAAGCTTGCGCCGGACGAAACCCGTCCGCTCACCATCGAGGACCGCGCACTCTTCATCTACACATCCGGCACAACCGGCCTGCCAAAGGCCGCCAACATGAACCATTACCGGGTGATGCTCGCCGCCTTCGGGTTTGCGGGCGTGATGGATACCAGGGCAAGCGACCGGATGTACGATTGCCTGCCGATGTACCATACGGTCGGCGGCATGGTGGCAACCGGGGCGTTGCTGGTGAACGGCGGGTCGGTGGTCATTCGAGAGAAGTTCTCGGCACGCGAGTTCTGGGACGACATCAGGCGCTGGGACTGCACGATTTTCCAATATATCGGCGAGTTCTGCCGGTACCTGCTGAACTCGCCGCCGCAAGGCAATGAAACCGTGCACCGGCTGCGGCTTGCCTGCGGCAATGGCTTGCGCCCCGATATCTGGCACGATTTCAAGCAGCGCTTTGGCCTGCCACATATCCTAGAGTTTTATGCGGCGACCGAAGGCAACGTGACGCTGTTCAACTTCGAGGATCGGGAAGGCGCGGTCGGCCGCATCCCCTGGTTTCTCGAGCGACGTTTCCCGACGAAGATCGTTCGCATCGACATCGATACGCAGCAACCGGTCCGCAGCGCGGAGGGTCGCTGCGTCGAATGCGACCCAGAGGAGGTCGGTGAGGTGATCGGGAAAATAGTCAATGACGCCTCCAAGCCAAGCGCGCGCTTCGAGGGCTATGCGAGCCAAGCCGAGACCGAGAAGAAAATATTGCGCGACGCATTCGTGAAGGGCGACAGCTGGTTTCGCACCGGCGACCTGATGCGCAAGGACGCCGACGGGTACTTCTATTTCGTCGATCGGATCGGCGACACTTTCCGCTGGAAAGGCGAGAACGTGTCCACTACCGAAGTCGAGGAGACGATCAGCCAATTTCCGGGCGTCGCGGAGAGCAATGTCTATGGGGTCAGCATCCCGGGCCGCGACGGTCGCGCCGGCATGGCAGCCCTGGTGGTCGACAGCGCCTTCGACCTGAGCGCGTTTCGCAAGCACCTCGCCGCAAGCCTGCCCGACTATGCACGCCCCTTGTTCTTGCGCATCCGCAGCGAGATGGATGTAACCAGCACGTTCAAGCAGAAGAAGATCGACTTCGTGGCTCAGGGCTTCGATCCCACCGTCATTACCGACCCGATCTTTTTCGACGATCCTTCCGCCGAGGCCTTTGTGCGCATGGATCGCGCGCTCTACCAGCGCATCCGCGACGGCGGGGTCCGGCTGTGAATGCGGCCGGCGACGGCGATCCCTTGCTCCCCCTTCTGCCTGCGCAAGTCGTCGACTTTTGGCGCGCTGCCGGACCGGAAAAATGGTTCGCCAAGGATGAGGGCCTGGACCGCGCTATCGCAACAAAGTTCCTCGCCGCGCATGAGGCGGCCGCGTCCGGCCGGTTGGCCGATTGGGAAGCAACCGCCGAGGGAGCGCTGGCGCTGCTCCTGCTGCTCGATCAGTTCCCGCGCAACATGTTCCGCGACAGCGCGCGCGCCTTCGCGACCGACCCGCTCGCGCGCGCCGTTGCCGACCGTGCGCTTGCCCACGGTTTCGATACGGCGGTCCCGCACGAGGAGCGCGTGTTCTTCCGGCTGCCCTTCGAGCATTCCGAAAGCCTGGCCGACCAGGAGCGGTCGCTCGCACTGTCGCGGGCTGCGAACAACGGCAAGGCCGACGAGTGGGCCGAGCTTCACGCGGACATCATCCGTCGCTTCGGACGCTTTCCCCATCGCAACGCGGTGCTGGGCCGGGCGACGACCGCGGCGGAGCAAGGCTTCCTCGATGCCGGCGGCTTTGCCGGGTGATGCCTCCGAACCGAATGTTAACAGTTCGTTGCTAGGTGACCGGGGCTCGCGCGCGCGAGCTCTCGGAGGTTCATTTGGCGCTCACGGGTTCCGAGCAGGTTTCGGGCATCTCGCTTGCGCAGATGCTGCGCACGTTTTGGTCGCAGCTCGGCGGCCCCGAAATGCTGGTGCAGCGTTTGGCGGGCGCGGTCTTCCTGTTCCGCGTCGTGAATGCGGCGCTGGCCTATGGGTCGCAGGTGCTGCTCGCGCGCTGGATGGGCGGCTACGAATTCGGCATCTACGTGTACGTTTGGACCTGGGTGCTCTTGATCGGTCAACCGCTCGACCTCGGTCTTGGCACTGCCGCCCAGCGCTTCATTCCCGAATATCGCGAGCGCGGCGCGCTCGATCTGTTGCGCGGCTTCCTGCGTGGCAGCCGTATGCTCGCCTTCGCAATCGCGACCGTCACCGCCTTGGTCTGCGCCGGCGGCATCGGGCTGTTGAGCCCCTGGCTCGACGACTACCTCAAGGTGCCGCTGTTTCTCGCCTGCATCTGTCTGCCGGCCTATGGGCTTGCCAATACCCAGGATGGCATCGCCCGCAGCTACGATTGGGTCGGCCTCAATCTGGTGCCAACCTATATGGCGCGGCAGATTCTGCTCACCGCGCTGATGGCCGCGGCCTATCTCGCCGGGGCGCCGATGAACGCCGCGACCGCGATGATCATGGCCGGCATATCGATATGGCTGCCGACCCTCGCCCAGCTCCTGGTCCTCAATGCGCGGCTCGTTGTCCGCATTGCACCGGGCGCGAGGTCATATGCCACGCGGTATTGGCTCGCGACCTCGGCACCGATCCTGCTGGTGGAGGGCTTCTACCTCTTGCTCACTTATGCCGACGTCCTGGTGCTGCAGCGATTTCGCCCGCCTGACGAAGTCGCGGTCTATTATGCAGCCGCAAAGACCTTGGCGCTCGTGTCTTTCATCTATTACGCGATCTCGGCGACAAGCGCACATCGCTTCAGCAGCTACAACGTCGCGGGCGATCGCAAGGGATTGGCCGCCTTCATCGCCCAGTCGATCCGCTGGACGTTCTGGCCGTCGGTAGCCGCCACCGCGCTGTTGCTCGCGCTGGGCGAGCCGCTGCTGCGCTTGTTCGGCGCGCAGTTCGCCGGCGGCTATCATTTGATGTTCATCTTGGCGGGCGGACTGCTCGCCCGCGCCGCCATCGGTCCGATCGAGCGGTTGCTCAACATGCTGGGCGAGCAGCGTATCTGCGCACTCATCTACGGCGCCGCTTTTGCGATCAATTTCTGCGGCTGCCTGGCACTCATTCCGGTGTTCGGCGCCGCAGGTGCCGCTGCGGCCACCACTACGGCCCTGATCGTGGAATCCATCATGCTGTTCAGGGTCACCAAGCGCCGGCTCGGATTCCACGTTTTCATCTGGGGCCGCGCGGAGCCGTAGCCGTGCATGGCGTGGTCGAATCGGGATTCCGGGTGGAACAGCGGCCGCTCGCCGAGCTCGGAGCCATTGCGGCGGAATGGCAGTCGCTTGCCGACCGCGCGCTGGAGCCAAATGTCTTCCTCGAGCCTGCCTTTGCGCTCGCGGCTGCCCCGGTGCTCGGTCGCGGGGTCGGCGTAAGCCTGATTTGGTCGCGACGGCACCCGGCACGGCTCATGGGGTTCTTCCCGGGCCGGGTCGAGCGTCAGCGCTTCGGCATCGCGCTGCCGCTCTTGGTCGGGTGGACGCATCCGTTCGCGCCGCTCGGCACGCCGCTCATTGACCGCGATGCAGCCGCTGAGGTTGTTTCCGCCTGGTTCTCCCACCTCGAGAGCCGGCCTGAAGTGCCGCGCCTGTTGTTGATGCCGCTCATGCCGGTGAGCGGACAAGTCGCACAATCGCTGGCGGCTGCCCTCGCGCAACGCGGCGGCGCATGCCTCGCCCTCGACCGCCATCAACGCGCGCTGCTCGCGCCCGCATCCGATGCGAGCCGCGCCCAGTATCTTGAGCAGGCGATCGGCGCCAAGAAGCGCAAGGAGCTCCGCCGCCAGAGAAAGCGTCTCGCCGAGCGCCGGGCGCTCCATACCGAAACGGTCAGCGAGCCGGCCGCCGTCGCCGCCGCGCTCAAGGATTTCCTCGCCCTCGAGGCCGCCGGCTGGAAGGGACGGGCCGGCACTGCGGCGAGCTCGGATGAAGAGATACAAGGTTTCATGCAGCGCGCGGTCACGAGGCTTGCGGAGGCCGGCCAGGCGCGCATTGCGCGGCTGTTGATCGACGGGCGCCCGATTGCCACGCTCGTCACGCTGAAAAGCGGCGCCACGGCCTGGTGCTGGAAAATCGCCTATGACGAGATGTTCGCCCGCTTTTCGCCGGGCGTGCAGTTGCTCATCGACGCGACCAAGGATTTGCTCGAGGATCCCGGCATCGCCCGCGCCGATTCCTGTGCGACCGAGAACCACCCGATGATCGACCATATCTGGCGCGAGCGCCTCGCCCTGGAAGACCGCTTCATGCGGATCGGACCGCACCCGGCCTTCGCATTTGCGTTTGCGTTGGAGCGGGGACGCCGCGCCGTTATCGCGGGCGTGAAGCACTTGCGCGATTCGGTGCGGAGCTAGCTGCATGGGTGAGCGGGGAGTCATTGCTGTCATTCCGCAGGCGAATGCTACTTCCTCTTTCCGCCGGGGGTGACTGCGGCTAAGCCATGAAAACTCAGCTCCACGCGCGATGGACCGCGGGGAGGAGCGGAAACCGTCGAGGCGGGCCAGATGCTGCAGCGATCACCCGTCCCCGCCGCCGACACAGGACCGGACGCAAAATCACACGCAAAACCAGATATTGACTGGCGGCTGCTCGGCCCGCTGCTGGCCAATTCGGTCATCGTGCAGGCGGTGATCGGCATGCTCCGGGTCGCCACCACCTACCGGACCATCGAGCTTGAGCTGCCGGTGGTATGGCTCGGCGTGATCTCGGCGAGCTTTGCACTGCTGCCGGTCTTCGCCGCCGTGAGGCTCGGACGGTTTATCGACCGCGGCAATGACAGCCAGTCGGCCTGGATCGGCGCCGGCCTGATCCTGACTTCGGCGATCGGATTCTGGGCTTGGTGCCCGACCGGCGCGCACCTCCTCGCCTATACGGTCGTGCTCGGCTTTGGTCACATGTTCTCGATGGCTGCCCACCAGATGCTGGCGGTGCGCTCCGCCAGTCTGCGCGGACGTGATTCTGCGTTCGGGCATTTCATGGTGGCTGCTTCCACCGGACAGGGGCTCGGCCCCTTCATGGTCGGCTGGCTCGGCGGTGCCTCGACCGTGCCGGCGACCGGCTATTTGTTCGGCATCGGATTGCTCGGAGCGGTCGCCTGCCTCGCGGTTGCGCTCCTGCTGCGTCCCGGGCCGCGGTCTCGCGCGCCGGATGCGGCCGGCTCCTTGGTCGCGCTCGGTACGCTGATGCGCATGCCCGGCATGCTCGCTGTGATCATCGCCAGCGTGGTGACGGTGACCTCACTCGATTTGCTGGTCGTGTATCTGCCGCTCATCGGCGCGGAACGCCAAGTCAACGCAAACGACATCGGCATGCTGCTGACGATCCGCGCGGTCGCGGCTTTGGTGGCACGGGCATTCTTCGCCAGGCTGGTCATGCTCTTCGGCCGGCAACAACTGACTTTCGTGAGCATCGCGGTGGCGGCCGGCGCGTTCGCCCTTCTCGCCCTCCCGTCATTGGCACTGATGTACGTGGCGATCATCGCGGTCGGTCTCGGCCTCGGCATCGCCTCGACCACGACGCTCTCCGGCGTCGTCGATCTGGCGCCCCCCGAGGCGCGCGGCACCGCTCTGTCGCTGCGTATCACCGGCAATCGCGTCGGGCAGGTTTTGGTGCCGTTTGTGGCGAGCCTGATCGCGGCCGCAACCGGTACCGCCGGCATCTTGCTGGTGATCGCCGCCACCCTCGTGGCCTCTGGAACCGCGGCCCGCCTGAGCTGGCGGCAGTTGTGAACGGGTGTAGCGCGCAATCCGCTATCCCTGCGGCTCGCCGGGATCCGCCAGAATCAAGGCCCAGTAGACTCGATATTTTGATTTAGGCGCATACGCAGCCGCAATGCCGATACGGGAGGCACCCGGCAGCAGCATGTTCTGACGATGCGGCGGCGAATCGCGCCAGCCGGAGAATGCCTCCGCCAAGGTGTGATAGCCGGCGCCGATGTTCTCAGCCGCTGCTTTGGACTTGTAGCCGGCCAGGGCGAGCCGTTCGCCGAAATCCCGAATCACATTGTGGTCGAGCTTATCGTGGCCCGCCATGGCGCGCGCCTGCGCGTCGGCAAGCTTCATGAGCTGCGGATCGACGCTGACCGGAGTAAGCCCGTTGTTGTCGCGGTAGCCGGAAATCATCGAGGCGGCAGCCGCCGCATCGAGCTCGGCATCCGCGGCCGCCATGCTGGCGTACATGCTGGGCTCGCCTGCCGGAACTGCATGGTCTTCGGCGCAGCCGCAAAGACCAACGAGCCCGAAAGCCGCAAGTAGAATTGCGAGCTCGCGTGCGCCCCTGCGATCCACCATTGTGAAATGCCCCCAAAAAGCAACAGTCGCTTTGCCCGGCGACCATGGCCGAAGCGTGGTCGCGCCGCCTTGTTCCTTTCAGGCTGCGCCAGTGGCTATTGATTCATTAGGAATTTGGTAAAGCCACGTTAACCGCAAGACAACGGTGCGCGATTATTTTGCCGCAAGGGAGCTACGACCGCAGTTGCGCCGCGCGTCGCAAGCGGTCCGATCTCGGTCGCCTCTCCGACCGCAACCCGCAGCGCCCGGCTCCGCCGCGGCAAGCTGCACAGCGAGCGATGTGCCCATGTTTCGTGTCTTCACCTGCCTGACCACCGAGCATGATTGGCGCCTTGTCGTCATCGCCGGCTGCATCTGCCTTCTCTCGAGCCTGGTTGCGATAAGCCTGTTTCATCACGCCCGAGTCAGCGCGCGAGCTTCGCGCGGGAGTTGGATCTTGGCGGCCGGTTTCGCTGCTGGCAGCGGCATCTGGGCGACGCACTTCATCGCGATGCTCGCCTACGATCCGGGCATTGGCATCGCCTATGACGTGGACCTCACCGCCCTTTCGTTCATAGCCGCCGCGCTGATCACATCATGCGGGCTCGCGGTTGCGGTATACGGGCCGCCGGCTTGGGGGGCACCGATAGGCGGCGGCATCGTCGGGGGCGGCGTCGCCGCAATGCACTACACAGGCATGTCGGCGGTCGAGCTTCCCGGCCACATAGACTGGGATCCGCTGCTGGTGACGGCCTCCATTGTCCTGGGAATCGTGCTCGGGATTGCCGCCCTCTCGATTGCGGCGCGTTACAGCGATCGACGCGCACGTTTTCTCGCGGCGGTGCTGCTTACGCTCGCGATCGTCTCGCATCACTTCATAGCCATGGGAGCAGTCGAGGTCGTGCCCGACCCGACGCGCGCGGTCGAGGCTTCCTCGTTGTCGCCATCACTGCTGGCCGTCGCGATCGCTGCGGTCACCTCCATGGTGCTGTGCATGAGCCTTGCGGCCGCGTTCGTCGACCATCGGATCCGCGCGCAAAATTTGCGGCTCGCCGCCGCCGTCGAGAGCATGCCGCAGGGATTGGGGATCTTCGACGCCGCGGCACGCCTGATCCTGGTGAACCAGGCCTATCTGAGCCTGTACGGCCTGTCGATCGACCAGGCAGGTCCGGGCTGCTCGCTGCGCGAGCTCTACGTGCGGCGCGCGGAGGCCGGCACCTTCGAGGGAGACATCGACCGGCAAGTCGACGATCTCATCACCGCCATGCGCGCCGGCAAGCCCACGGACAAGACCACGACGCTACGCGACGGACGCATCATTGCGATCGCCAACCGCCCGATGCCAGACGGCGGCTGGGTTTCCACCCACCAGGACGTGACGGTGCAGCTCTGTGCCGACCAGGAGCGCGACCGGGCCGCCGCCGACGAGAAGCGTCGCGCCGCCATCGAAGTGGCGCTTTCCGGCTTCCGCCAGCGGGTCGAAACGCTCCTGCGCACAGTCGGCGACAACGCCATCGCGATGCGCTCGACCGCCACGGCGCTGTTCGCCGCTTCGAACAAGAATTCCGAGCGTACCGAGGGCGCGGTTCGTGAATCGAACCGGGCATCGCTCAACGTCGAAAGCGCGGCCTCCGCTTCCGAGGAATTGTCCGCCTCGATCGGCGAGATCAGCCAGCAGCTCGGCCAGACCAACAACCTCGTCGCCATCGCGGTGCAGGAGGCAGCCGACACCAATAAGCAAATCGGCAGCCTCGCCCACGCCGCACAAAAGATCGGCGACGTCGTAAAGCTGATCCAGGATGTTGCCGGCCAGACCAACCTGCTGGCCCTGAATGCAACCATCGAGGCCGCCCGCGCGGGCGATGCGGGACGCGGCTTTGCAGTCGTTGCTTCCGAGGTCAAGTCGCTAGCGGTGCAGACCGCCAAGGCGACCGAGGAGATCGCCGGCCAGATCGCCGCTGTCCAGGCCTCGACCGCGGCCGGGGTCGAGGCCATCGCCCGCATCGCCGATCGCATGCACGAGATCAATCAATATACGGCGGCGGCGGCCGCCTCGGTACAGCAGCAGAGCGGTGCGACCGGAGAGATTTCACAGAACGTCGTTGGCGCGGTGCGTGGAACCAAGGAAATCATCGCCGTGCTGGGCGAGGTCGCGACCACCGCGACCGAGACGCGGCGGTCCGCCGAAACGGTGCTGACCGCGTCGCAGGCGGTCGAGGCCGCGGCCGCCGACGTCCGTGCCGAGGTCGAAGGCTTCCTGCGCAAGGTCGCGAACTGACCTCAGCGCGATGCGGCCTACTGGAATATCTCGTTGAACTGCTTCTTGATGCGGGCGCTTTCGCGCTCGATGTAATCGTCGTCGATGGCGATCACCTTCAAGCTTTTGAGATCGGGCGACCCCGCCGGCGCGCGAATATCGATGCGCGCCGAATAGCCGCCGTCGGCCGGGAACATGTCCTGCACCGTATCGCTGATCATGAATTGTGCGAAGAGCTTGGCGGCTTCCGGATGAGGCGAGCCTTTGACCACCGAGGTGGGTGACGGAATGATGAACACGCCATCGGAGGGATAGAGCGTCTTGATCGGATGTCCGGCCGTCTTGAGATCGGCCGCATAGGAGTCGAGCCCGCCGACCGCGATCAGGCGCTCGCCGCGCTTGAGCAGATCCGCGACCTGCTGATTGCCGGGCACGATCATGGCGTCGTTCTCGCGCAGCTTCTCGTAGAAGCTCCATCCGTGCAGCTTGGCGATCATCCCGATGACCGAGACCTGCAGCGATGTGAAGGACGGATCGGCCATCGCCAGCTTGCCCTTGAATCGCGCGGCCGTGAGATCGTCCCAGCTGCGCGGCTCGTCGGCCGGCGCGACTTTGTCGCTGCGCAGGTAGTGCGTCATCATGTTAAGGCGCTGCCCGATAAAAGCGCCGTCGGCGGCCTTGGCGGCGTCCGGGATGTTTTCGAAATTCTTCGGCTTGAACGGAACGAACATCCCCTTCTTGGCCATCGCGCGGGCGGCCGCAGGATCCGAATGCGTGAGCACGTCGGCGGCGATCCGCCCGGCACTGAGCTCCTGCTGGAAGCGGCTCAGGATTTGCGAGCCGCCGGAACGAAATAGCTCGACCGTGATCCCGGTCTCGGCACGGAACGCTTGCGCGATCCGCTGCGCCTCATCGATGGGGGTCGAAGTGTACCAGACGACCTTTCCCTCGGCCTTGGCCTTGGCAACATCGACCGGATCCTCTGCGCGGACGCCGATCACATTGGCCGCCAGGCTTAGGAGGACCGTTGCGATCCAGACGGCTGCCACCTTGCGATCCGGCATGCGCATGGGCGTCGTCCTGTTCATCCGCGGTATACGGGATCGGGCTGCGAGAAGAAGCTCAGCAGCAGATGATAGACCAGCGCATAGTTCTTCTGCTGGAATGAGGCATGCGCGATCCCGGGCATCACGGCAAATTGCTTGTCCGGGTTTGGGAGCTTCGCGAAGAAGGCGATCAAGTCTTCGAAGCTGGCGATGCCGTCATATTGTCCGCGCATGATCAGGGTCGGCACCGTGATCTTTTCCGGATCGATCACCGGCAGATGCGCGCACATGTCCACATAGGTGCCGGTTGGCACGGAATCATCGAGCGCCAGGATTGCGTCGGCAAAGACCTCGACCACCGCTTTGTCGGCGGTGCCCGGATGATCGCGATCAAAGATCGAATGCACGAAGGCGCGGTCGATCGGTCGGCGGTTCTGCGACTGGAATTGCGGCAGCTTCTTGCGCCGTTCGGCGAGCGTCGGCGAGCCGTCGCCGGTCCATACCATGGCGTCGAGCGCCAGACGCTTGACCATGTCGGGGTGGCGCTCCGCAAACAAGGCTGCCCGCAACGCGCCTGAGGAAATTCCGTAGACCAACAGCGGACGCGGGCCGCGCAGCCTTGCGATGTAGCTCGCCGCCGCGAAGCAATCGTCGGCTCCCTGCGCGATCGGCGCATTGTTGTCGCGATCCTTGGTGGAGCGCCCGTAACCCTCCATGTCGACACACCAGCAGTCGTAGCCGCGCGCCGCGAACCAGTCCATGACCGAGCTGTCTGCCCGCCCCGGAACATGCAGGTCGAAAGTCGGCTGCGACGCCATCGAGGAGCCATGCACAAATAAAATCGTGCCGATGGTCGCCGCGGGATCGCCGGCATGTTTCTCGAACAGAAACAGCCGCGCGTCCCCTTTCTCCGCCCAATGCTCCTCGCCACGGGTCGTGTCGGACGGCGAAACAGGCTTGTTCATGGCTTTCTTCCCTTGGACCATTGGGCGCCGGACGCGAGCGCGCCGGCAAACGCGCACCGGCGGCAAGACCCGTCGCAAGAACCATATCGGAATTCGGAAAGGGGAAAAACAAAGGAACGCGGCGGACGCATTGTGCTGCGCCCGCCGCCACTGCTCACAATAGAGGGTCAGTCTGCAGAGTGGCCAGGTCCGCCGATTCAGGCCGCCAAATGCGCCTGCTTCCCGGCCGCATCGAGCATCTGCTCCACGTGCTCCCAGTTGACCAGATGGTCCAGGAAGGCCTTGAGGTAGTCAGGGCGCCGGTTGCGGTAGTCTATGTAATAGGAGTGCTCCCAGACATCGCATCCCAGGATCGGGATGGCACCGTGCACCAGCGGGTTTTCCCCGTTCGGGGTCTTCATCACGACGATCTTGCCGCCCTTCAACGCAAGCCAGCACCAGCCCGATCCGAACTGGCCGACGCCGGCCTGGATGAAGTCCTCCTTCATCTTGTCGACCGAGCCGAGATCGCTGACGATCTGTTTCTCCAGCTTGCCGGGGATCTTGCCGCCGCCGGAGGGTTTCATCCATTTCCAGAAATGGTTGTGGTTGTAATGCTGTCCGGCATTGTTGAAGAGGCCCGCATTCTTGCCGAACGATCCCTTCACCACCTCTTCCAGGGACTTGCCCTCCCATTCGCTGCCGGCCAACAGCTTGTTGCCGTTGTCGACGTAAGCCTTGTGGTGCTTGTCATGATGGAATTCGAGCGTCTCGCGCGACATGTAGGGGGCGAGCGCGTCATAGGAATAAGGCAGATCGGGGAGGCTGAACGACATCGGTTTTCTTCCTTGCGCGGTTTGGGTAGCGGTTTGGGTATCAGGGTTGTGTCGATGGTTGGTGAAGATGTCGGCGCGGTCCGCGCCGCGCGGGCGGCGCCCGAAGAGTGGGCTCGAAGGTGGTCCTGAGTTGCCGGCTTCGAGCGTTAAACCAATCCCCGCATCCCGGGTTCCGCGCCAGCACCTGAAAACAGCGGGTGGACGTGAAATGCAACCCCGAATGCGGCTGACCATCCGGTATGTCATGGCCGGCATGCTGAATTATACGGGAAATGCAGCGACAATTGCCAGCGGTGGGCTTTTTCGGCATTCAGGCGGCCGCAAGCCGCTCCCCAGCGGCATGGCATGGTGGCGGAAGCCAGCCGGGGAGGCGTCACAATTGATCATGCTTTGTAAGGACTTACCGCTCATAGACGCCCGATGACGCTGCCCAGCCGGATCGAAGGTTACGCCATTGTCTCGACCGATGGCATGTTGGCGGATGCAAGCGGCATCATGCCGGAGGCGCTCAAGTTCGATGCCGACCAGCGCTTCTTTGCCCAGGGACTCGACGGCGTCGATGCCGTGGCACATGGGCGCCACTCACACGAGCAGCAGCCCCATTCGGACCGGCGCCGGCGATTGATCCTGACGCGGCGCATTGCCGGCCTCGCCAAGGATCCCGATCATGCCAAGGCGCTGCTCTGGAACCCCGCTGGCGCGAGTTTCGAGCAAGCCTGGGACGCGCTCGCCCTGCCGGGTGGGAGCCTCGCGGTAATCGGCGGCACTGATGTGTTCGGAATGTTCCTGCCCCGCTACGACGTCTTTTATCTCACGCGCGCGCCGACAGTCCGGTTGCCAGGCGGACGGCCGGTGTTCCCGCAAGTGCCTGCGTGTACGCCGGAGCAGGTACTGACCCAGCACGGCTTCACGCCCGACGCGCCGCGCGTGCTTGATGCCGTGCAGAACATACTGGTCGTCAGTTGGCGCCGCTCAACATCGCCGCACGGTAGCCGCGGCATCTGATCGCGGCTCCAGCGTAACCCACACGCCGTTCTTGGGACGCAGGGTGACGAGCCCGATCGGCTCGACCGGGCGTCCGGCTGCGAGGCGCACGCGATAGTGCTGCGCGATGGTGGCGAGGATCGCCTTGGCTTCCGCTATCGCGAGGCTGTTGCCGATACAGATGCGCGGCCCGCCCCCGAACGGCAGATAGGCGAAGCGGTGCCGCGCAGCGAGCGCCTCCGGCGCAAACCGCGTCGGGTCGAAGCGCTCGGGATCGGGCCAGAGATTGGGGTTGCGATGGGTCAAATAGATGCTGATCGTCAGATTGGCGCCGGGCGGCACGCGCAGACCGCCGATATGATCCTCGCCAAGCGCGGTCCGGCCGATGGAATGCGCGGGCGGGTAGAGCCGCATGGCCTCGTCGATGACCATCCCGGTCCATTTGAGCTCGGCAAGCTCCGCAAAGCGCGGCGGCCGGCCGCCGAGCACGCGCGCGAGTTCCTCGTGCAGCCGCGCCTCCGCCTCAGGGTTCTGCGCCAGCAGGTACCAAGTCCAGCTCAGCGCGTTGGCGACGGTCTCATGGCCGGCGAGCAGGATGGTGAGGATCTCATCGCGCAGCTGCCTGTCGCTCATGCCCTCGCCAGTCTCCGGATCACGCGCCGCGAGCAGCATCGACAAGAGATCGCCGCGGTCGCGCCCGTCGGCACGACGCTCGGCCAACAGACGCGCCACCAGCGCTTCGAACTCGGCGATCGCGCGGCGATAGGCGGCTGCCTGCGGGCGCGGCAGCCATTGCGGAAAGCCGAGCAGGTCGAGCAGGCTCGGGCGCAATGCCACAACGACATCGGTGAGGCGCCGCAGCGAGGCCATGTCCCCGCTGATGTTGGTCGAGAACATGGTGCGGGCCACGATCTCGAGCGTGAGCTCGTACATTTCGTTCGCCATGTCGAAAGGCGCGCCGCGCGAGCGCCACCGGTCCAACCGGGCTTCGGTGCAGGCCGTCATCGCGGTGATGAACTCAGCGACGCGCCTGGCGTGGAACGCGGGCGCCGCGATCCGCCGCTGGCGCCGCCAGAATTCGCCCTCGCTGATGAGCAGGCCTTGACCCAGCAAGGGCCCGAGGATGCGGCGCAGGAAATCGCTCTTGCGGTAGTTCCGCTGATTGCCGAGCAGAACGTGCTCGATGTATTCGGGCTTGTTGATGATGAAGCTGTGCAAAAACAGGATGCGGCTATAGGCGATGTCCTGGCCGAACAGGTCTTCGGTCAGGATCGAAAGCTGGTCCTCGCGCACCCGCCGCAGGAACTCGAGCAAGCCAAAGCGCGGCGTGATCCGCGCTCTCGCTGCCGCATCCCTCACTGTTTGGTGCGCCGTTTGTGGCGTCGCTGCCACTTCCGTCATCGACCTGACCTTCATGGGCATCAGCCCATAAAGAACAAAAGATAATGACCCTTCTGTGGGTCGCCTGCGCGGGACTCTAAGCCGCAGTCTCGTCCGACCGCGCGCCGCGCAGAAGAGGAAAGGCGCTGCACGCGTCTTTATCGACCGCGATCGCGACCGGCTCACCGAGCGCGAAGCGCTGCCGCGGATGCGTCTGCACCCGCAGCAGCAAGCCGGATGGCAGCGCGACCTCGTACTCATTGAGATTGCCGAGAAAGACATGGGCGACGATCTTGCCCTGCGGCCCGGCTGCCCGCTCAGGCGACCCGACCGGCCCTGCCAGCGATATATTCTCCGGACGGATGGCCACCTCCACCTGCTCGCCGACCGCCAGCGCAGGCACCTTGCTGACCAGGACGCTGAGCCCGTCCGAGACCTCCACCACCGCGGCGCCGTTCCTCATTTCACGGACTCGTCCCGAAAGCAGATTCACCGATCCCATGAAATCGGCCACCATGCGGTTGGCCGGATGGGCATAGATGTCGAAAGGCGTGCCGTATTGCTGCAGCCGTCCGCCGCTGATCACCGCCACTTGATCGGACAGCGCGAGCGCCTCTGATTGATCATGGGTGACGTACACGAAGGTAATGCCGGTCCGCCGCTGGATTTGCTTGAGCTCGATGCGCATGCGCTCCCGCAGCTTGGCGTCGAGATTTGAGAGCGGCTCGTCCAGCAGCAGGATACTGGGCTCGACCACCAGCGACCGCGCGAGCGCCACGCGTTGCTGCTGGCCGCCGGACAGCTCGCCCGGATAACGGGCCTCGAGCCCGGCGAGATTGACCAGAGCAAGCATATCGGCAACCTTCTGCCGGGCGGCTGCGGCTTTGACCTTGCGCAGCTTCAGGCCGAAGACGACGTTCTCGAACACGGTCTTGTGCGGCCACACGGCGTAATTCTGGAACACCATCCCCATGCCGCGCTCTTCCGGCGGCACCACCGCATGCGGCGACGACATGACGCGGCCCGCGATCTCGATTGTGCCGGCGTCGGGCGCAAGATACCCGGCGATGAGGCGAAGTGTCGTGGTCTTTCCGCAGCCGGATGGGCCGAGCAGCGTCACGAATTGGTTGTCCTTGATGTCGAGATCGAGGTCGGCAACGGCGGCTGGCGTTTCGGTGCCGCCCCCGAAGCGCTTCGACAAACCGCGGATCGTGATCCCGGCCACCTAGTGCCCCTTTGCCGCTCTGCGCTTTGAAGTTCCCCGAAAGAGCCCGCTGCAGGTGTAGCAGGAACTGCAAATCGGCGGCACTAGGTCCCCGCTCCGCCGCCGGCCAGGATGCCGCGGCCGCCGATCATGCTGGCGAGCCCGATCGCCGCGCTGATGATGACCATGTTGATCATCGCAAGTGCCGCGACCGGCTCGATCGAGCCGGTTTCGTACAGATTGTAGATCGCGACCGCGAGCGTGATCGAGCTGGACGAGAACAGCAGGATCGAGGCGCTCAGCTCCTGGATGACCGGCACGAACACGAGCAGCCATCCGGCAAACAGGCCGGGCCGAATGAGCGGCAAAGTCACCGCGCGCATCGTGGTCAGCCACGAAGCGCCGAGGATCTGCGCGCTCTCTTCCAGCGACGGATCGACCTGACGGAGTGCCGCATTGGCGGCACGCACACCGAGCGGTACGTAACGGCCCACATAGGCGAGCAGCAGAATGGTCAGTGTCCCGTAGATCGCAAACGGCATCGCCAGCCAGAACTGGAGGAGCGCGACCGCCACCACGATGCCGGGCAGGCCCAGCGGAATGAGCGCGAAATAGTCGAGCAGACGGCGCCCGGGAATGTGGGTGCGCAGGTCGATCCATCCGATCACGGCGCCGAGCAGCACGGCCGCGCTCGCCGCCAGGACGGCCAGCAGGAGACTGTTGAGAATGGCACGCCGGGTGACGTCATAATCGAACAGGATGAACTTGTAGTTCGCGAAGGTCAGCCCCTTCCAGAAATCGAGTCCCCAGGATTTCGAGAAGGAGACTGCGATCAGCGTCGCGTAGGGGGCAAGGATCGCCACGATGAATATGAGAAGTCCGATTCCGAGCAGCACGAAGCGGAAGCGGCCGAGCCGCATGAGCTGCGGTCGCGAGCCCTTTCCGGAAAGGGTTACATAAGAGCGACGCGCCAACAGCGCGCGCTGCAGATAAAGCGCCACAACGGTGATCAGCACGAAGACCAGCGACAGCGCGGAGGCAAGCCCATATTCGGGCGGGTAGTCGAACAGCGCATAAATGCGCGTGGGCAGCGTGACGATGCGCCCGGGCAGGCCGATGATCGCCTGCGAGCCGAACAGCGCAATGGCGTTGACGAAGCCGAGCAGCGCGCCGGAAAGAACGGCGGGCGCGACCAGCGGCGCCGTGATCGTGATGGCCGTGCGCAATTTGCCGGCGCCAAGTATCTGGGCGGCTTCCTCATAGGAAGCATCGACCGATTGCAGCGCGCTGGCGGCGAGGAGATAGACGAACGGAAAAGTATGCGTGACCGTCACCAGAACCAGGCCCGGCATGGAAAAGATATTGAAGGTGAGGTACGGCAGCCCTGCGACATCACGCAGGAATGCGTTGATGAGTCCGGCATTGGGGCTGAACAGATAAGTAAAGGCGATCGCGGTCAGGAACGGCGGCGAAAGATAGGAAAGCGTCGCGGTAAGCCGCAAGAACGGCTTGCCCGGCACATCGGTGCGGCTGACCGCCCACGCCAAGGTGAGGCCGATCAAGGTCCCGAACAGGCTGGTCCAGGCCCCGAGCGTGAGCGAGTTCTTGAGCGCCGTGACGTAAAGACGGCCGCGCAAGACCTCCGCGAAATGGGCAAAGCTCAAGCCCGACTCGTTGCGCAGGCTGCCGAGCAGAAGCAACACGAGCGGCAGCACCACCAGAACCAGCAGCGCCATGACGGCGCCCGCCATGACGACATGCACAAGCCGCAGCTTGGATCGCGGCGCGTCTTTCGGTTGCTCCGACATCTGCCTGCCCCGGTGGCGCCACCCGCTTTATCAGCGCAAGAATCGGCGGGCCAGCGCGCCGCGCAGAAGCCCCGCGGAGCCCCTGCTCCCACAAACTTTGGTCCACACAAAGCCTTGATTATGAAATATTTACTTCGATCGGAGCGGCTTGCAAATCGACCCTCGCGCCGATACACAATGCGGCCCCGATCGCTTGCCGAATGCCGGCCAAACTTATCTTTTTATTTAGGTGCCGGCGCGGCACGATTTGATAACTTGCACACGGTTGCCGCCAGCCGAGGCGAGCGCACCGTCTTGATGCTCATGTGCTGGAATCTCGGCACGTTGGGTGAGCATCAAGCCCAATCATGAACGGCATGGATGCAGGATCGACGGCCTTTGCCTCGACCTGCCGACTTGACCATCAGCTTAGGATCGGATGCCGGCTATGATGCGAGCCTTGCGACGCCTGACCCTGTTGGCACTTCTCGCTTTCGTGGGCGGCGCCGCCTATTGGTATCTTTCACCGAGCCCCACGCAGCAAGCGCAGCAACAGAAGCAGGGCAACCGCGGCGGCTTCCGGCGCGGCGGCGGCAATCCCAACGACACTGTTCCGGTGCTGGCGACAGCGGCACAGGTCGCTGACGTGCCGGTCTATTTCGAAGGCGTCGGCAGCGCCAAGGCGCTCAATACCGTCACTGTCCGGAGCCAGGTCGACGGCAAGATCATGAAAATCGCTTTCACCGAAGGCCAGGAGGTCGCCCAGGGCGCGGTGATCGCCAAGATCGATCCGACGCTTTATCAGGCCCAATACGATATTGCGGTGGCCAAGAAGGCGCAGGACGAAGCGCAGCTCGCCAATGCCAAGCTCGATCTCGAACGCTATACCAGGCTGGCGGCCAGCAATGCGGTGCAGAAGCAGCAGGTCGATACCCAGAAGGCATTGGTCGACCAATTGACCGCGCAGACCCAGTCCGACCAGGCCTCGATCGAGAGCGCCAAGGCCACGCTTGACTATACGGATGTGATCGCGCCGCTGAGCGGGCTTACCGGCATCCGCCAAGTCGATGAAGGCAATATCGTCCACGCCACCGACACCACCGGCATCGTGGTGATCACCCAGATCAAGCCGATCTCGGTGCTGTTCAGCCTGCCCCAGCAGGAGTTATCGGACCTCAACAAAGGGATGCAAAAGGGGCCTTTGCCGGTCCAGGCGATGGGTGGTGACGGTGCTACCGTGATCGACACCGGCAAGCTCACCGTCATCAACAACCAGGTCGACCAGACCACCGGGACTGTTCAGCTCAAGGCCGAATTCCCCAACGCGAATACCCAGCTGTGGCCCGGACAGTTCATCAACGTACGGGTTCTCATCGATACGCTGCGCAAGGTCATCGTGGTGCCGACCTCCGCGGTGCAGCGCGGGCCCGACGGCACCTTCGTCTACGTGGTCAAGGACGACAACACTGCAGCCGTGCGCCCCGTCACGGTGCGGCAGCAGGATGATCGCCAGGCCGTGATCGCAACCGGCCTGCAGGCCGACGAACGCGTCATCACTACCGGGTTCGGCCGGTTGTCCGACGGCAGCAAGGTCGAGGTCGCGAGCCCGGAGGAAGCGGACCAGCTTCCAACCGATCAGCCGCAGCGGGGAGGCCGCCGCGGGGGCGGGGCACCGAAGGGCCAAGGTCAGGGCGGAGGACAAGGGCAAGGGGGGAGGCAGCCGGCCGCGGAGACAGCCGGCGGCGCCGGCGCAACCCCAGCGGCCGCCGCCGAGGCGCCGCAACCGCCGCGCCGCCGCGAGGGCGAGGGCCGTCGCAATGGCGGCGAGACGGGCAACAGGCCCGGGAACAACACCGCACCGCCGGTGGCGGGCGCCGCAACGCCGCCGGGCGCCGCTCCTTGAGCGCCGCATCCTCATCGCGTGAGGGCTTTCTCGCATGAGTGTTTCCTCATTTGAGTGCTTCCTCGCGATGAGGGCTCCTGCATGAGCGTTTCCTCACCTTTCATCCGCCGTCCGATCGCGACCTCGCTGCTCGGCATCGCGGTCACCCTCGGCGGCTTGCTCGGCTATTTCTGGCTGCCGGTCTCTTCGCTCCCGCAAGTCGATTTCCCCACCATCCAGGTGACCACCCAATTGCCGGGCGCGAGCCCGGATATCATGGCCGCGCTGGTCACCGCCCCGCTCGAGCGGCAGTTCGGGCAAATACCCTCGCTCTCGAGCATGACCTCGTCGAGCTCGTTCGGGGTGAGCCAGATCACGCTGCAGTTCGACCTGAGCCGCGACATCGATTCTGCCGCACAGGATGTGCAGGCCGGCATCAACGCGGCCGGATCGACCCTGCCGAAGGCCCTGCCCTATCCGCCGGTCTACTCGAAGGTCAATCCGGCGGACGCGCCGATCATCACGCTCGCGCTCACCTCCAACACAATCTCGCTCAGGCAGCTGAGCGATCTCGCCGACAGCCTGCTCGCCCAGCGGCTGAGCGAGCTGAGCGGCGTCGGGCGGGTCACCGTGGAAGGCGGATTGCGACCGGCGATTCGCATCCAGGCCGACCTGGCCCGGTTGGCGAGCTACGGGATCTCAATGGAGGATCTGCGCAACGTCATCCTTGGCGCCAATGTGGCGGGTGCCAAGGGCTCCCTCGACGGCATGCATCAGTCCTACACGATCGCCGCCAACGACCAGATCTCAGCCGCCGACGCCTATCGGAACGTGGTGGTGACCTATCGCAACCAGGCGCCGGTGTTCCTCAAGGATGTCGCCCAGGTGGTCGACGGACTGGAGAACAACAAGGTCGGCGGCTGGTACCAGGCCGCGCCCGCGGTCATCGTCGATATCCAGCGCCAGCCCGGCGCCAACGTCATCGCCACCGTTCAGAGAATCCAGAACGAGCTGCCCCGGCTGCAGCGAGCGGTTCCGGCCGGCGCCAAGCTGACGGTGGTGCACGACAGCACCACGACTATCCGGGCGTCGATCCATGACGTGCAGTTCACGCTGATCCTCAGCGTCGGCCTGGTGATCGCTGTGGTGCTGATCTTCCTGCGCACGGTGCGGGCGACCATCATTGCCGGAGTGGCTCTGCCGCTGTCGCTGATCGCGACCTTCGGGGTGATGTGGTTCTGCGGCTTCAGCCTGGACAACCTGTCGCTGATGGCGCTGACCATCGGCACCGGCTTCGTGGTCGACGATGCCATTGTGATGATCGAAAACATCGTCCGCCACATGGAGGAGGGCGAGGAGCCGTTCGAAGCCGCGCTCGAAGGGGCGCGCGAGATCGGTTTCACCGTGATCTCGCTGACGCTCTCGTTGATCGCGGTCTTCATCCCGCTCCTGTTCATGACCGGCATCGTCGGCCGCATGTTCCGCGAATTCGCCCTGACGCTCAGCATCGCGGTCGTGACTTCGGCGGTTGTGTCGCTGACCTTGACCCCAATGATGTGCAGCCGCCTGCTGCGGCACCAGTTCGAGGGGGGCGGCAACGCGGTAACGAGGCGGTTCCACCGCCTGATCGATGCATCCGTCAACGGCTACCGGCGCAGCCTTGAATGGGTCCTGGAGCATCAGATGCTGACGCTCGCCGTCACCCTGGCGACGCTCGGTGCCACCATCGCGCTCTATGTCGCGATCCCCAAGGGCTTCCTGCCGTTGCAGGACACCGGCCTCATCTATGGTGTGATGGAAGGCGGCCAGGACGTCTCCTTCGTCGAGATGCAGCGCCTGCGCACCGAGATCGAGACCGCGATCCGCAAGGACCCGGACGTGACCGGCGTCGTTTCGGTGGTCGGAGTGACCCCGCTCAATGCCACGCCGAATGCGGCGCGGCTCGCTATCACGCTCAAGCCGCGCGACGAGCGCAGCGAGACGGTCGGTCCCATCATCGAGCGGTTGAAGCGGGCGGTCGCCAGCGTGCCCGGCACAGTGGTTTACTTCCAGCCGGTCCAGGACATCCAGATTTCCACCCGCACCAGCCGCGCACAGTTCCAGTACACACTGACCGGGACCGATGCGAACGAGGTCAGCAGCTGGGCGGAACGCCTGGCTGACAGCTTGCGATCCTCGCCGGTGCTGGTCGACGTCGCTTCCGAGGCGCAAGACAATGGCCTGCGCATGATGGTGGACGTCGACCGGGCAACGGCCAGCCGCCTGGGCGTCTCGATGCAGACCGTCGTCGACAGTTTGGATGACGCATTCGGGCAGCGGCAGATTTCCACCATTTACGCCCAGGCCAACCAGTATCGCGTGATCCTGGAGGCAGCGCCGCAATATCAGAGCGATCCCAATTCGCTTGGCAAGCTGTATTTGCCCGCGGCGGGCGTGCAGGCGGCCGCGCAGCAAACCTCGCTCACGGCGGGCGCCTCGCCGACGCAGCTGCTCACGACCGAAGGCGCCGCCCAGGTGCCACTCAGCGCTATTGCGCAGCTCAAATACACCACTGCGCCCCTTGTGATCTCGCATGAGGAGCAGTTCCCGGCCGTCACCATCAGCTTCAATCTCGCGCCGAAGGCGGCGCTCAGCGATGCGGTCGCGGTGATCTCCGCCGCCCAGCAGCAGATCGGCGTCCCGACATCGGTCATCGGCAGCTATTCGGGCGACGCCGCCGAATTCTCCAAGTCGCTCGCCGGCGAGCCCTGGCTTATTCTGGCGGCGGCGGTGACGATCTACATCGTGCTCGGGGTGCTGTACGAGAGCTTCATCCATCCCCTGACCATCTTGTCGACGCTGCCTTCGGCCGGCGTCGGCGCGCTGCTCGCCCTGATGCTGTTCAATCTCGACCTTTCAGTCGTGGCGCTCATCGGCATCGTGCTGTTGATGGGCATCGTCAAGAAGAACGCGATCATGATGATCGACTTCGCGCTCGAGGCCGAGCGCGTCGATGGCCTTTCGCCGCGCGACTCGATCCTGCAGGCGTCGCTGCTGCGCTTCCGCCCCATCATGATGACCACGCTCGCGGCGCTGTTCGGCGCGCTGCCGCTGGCGCTCGAAAGCGGGACCGGGGCCGAGCTGCGCAATCCTTTGGGCATCACCATCGTGGGTGGGCTGATCCTCAGCCAGATGCTGACCCTCTACACGACCCCGGTCATCTATCTGCAGATGGAATGGCTGCGCGCGAAGCTGACCGGCCAGGGGCCGGGGCTGTCGCAACCCGAGCTGCATCTGCCGATCGCGCCGGAGCCGTCGCAACGAGCCGCCGCCGAGTAGTGCACATGATCCGGAGAAGTGGACATCGGTTTCCCGCCTGCGCGAAGCCTTGGCACGGCTTTACCAGCTTGCTTTATGCTTCGGCGGGCGAAGGCAGGTCCGACACGTCCCGTCCCTGCGAAAGCGGGGAACATGCGCCAACGCAAGATGCACTCAGATGAACTTCTCCGAACCCTTCATCCGGCGGCCGATTGGCACCACGCTCATCGCCATTGGCTTGTTTCTGGTGGGTGCGGTCGCCTACCAATTCCTGCCGGTCGCCAGCATGCCGACGGTGGACTTTCCCACCATCAGCGTCACCGCCAACCGGCCCGGCGCCGATCCGGAGACGATGGCGGCCACCGTCGCCGCGCCGCTCGAGCGCCGCTTGGGGGAGATTCCCGGCGTCACCGAGCTCACCTCTCGCAGCTCGCTGGGCTTGACGCGAATTTCCATCCAGTTCGATCTCACCCGCGATATCGACGGCGCCGCGCGTGACGTGCAGGGCGCGATCAACGCAGCGATCGCCGATCTGCCGGGCGACCTGCAATCGACGCCCTCCTTTCGCAAATCGAATCCGGCCGCCATCCCTATCCTGATCCTGGCATTGACGTCGAAGACCGTCGCGCCGAGCGCTATCTATGACGCCGCCGATAGCGTGGTGGCGCAGCGCCTGTCGCAGGTGAAGGGCATCGCCGAGGTCAGCGTCAACGGCGCCGAGCAACCTTCGATCCGGGTCAAGGTCAATCCGGTCGCGCTCGCCTCCATGGGGCTCGGCATGGAGGATGTGCGCACCGCGATCGCCAACTCGAACGCGGCCGGCCCGCTCGGGGTTTTCGACGGCCCTGGCCGCGCCACCACGATCGGAATCAACGATCAGCTGCGCGAAGCCTCGCAATACAATCCGGTGGTCGTGCGCAGCGCTGACGGCACCGTGGTCCGCCTGTCCGCCGTCGCTTCCGTCGAGCCGGGCGTGCGCAACACCTTGTCTGCCGGCTGGTACAACAAGCAGCCGTCCGTCCTCCTCGTCCTCACCAAGGACAACAATTCCAACGTCATCGAGACGGTCGACCGCGTTTACCAGGAGCTGCCCGACATCCAGCGCTATATTCCGGCCGGAATCGACATCTCGGTCCTGTCGGACCGCACCAACACCATCCGGGCGAGCATCCACGACATGCAGCTCACGCTCGGCGCCACCGTGATGCTGGTCATGATGGTGGTGTTCGTGTTCCTGCGACGCATCGCGGCGACCGTCGCGGCCGGCGTTACCGTACCGCTGGCGCTGGCCGGCACCTGCGCGGCAATGTGGGCTGCCGGATTCTCGATCGACAATCTCTCGCTCATGGCGCTCCTGGTGTCGGTCGGCTTCGTGGTCGACGATGCGATCGTCATGATTGAGAACTGCTTTCGCAACCTGGAAAAAGGCATGTCGCCGATGCAGGCCGCCTTCGAGGGCGCGCGGCAGATCGGCTTCACGGTCGTGTCCATCAGCATCTCGCTGATCGCCGCCTTCATCCCGCTCTTGTTCATGGGCGGCGTGGTCGGGCGCGTGTTCCGGGAATTCTCCGTCACACTTGCGTTCGCGATCCTGATTTCCACCATGGTGTCGCTGTCGGTCACCCCGATGATCTGCGCGCATTTCGTGCGCAAGCCGCCTGGCGCGGATGCGACGCTGTTCGACCGCGTGGTCGAGCGGATCCTCTCCGTGATGGTCGGCTTCTATTCGCGCACGCTGCGCGCGGTGCTGCACCATCGCGTGCTCATGCTCTTTGTCATGACGCTGACGCTGGCGCTCACCGCCGCGCTCTACAACAGGACCCCGAAGGGCTATTTCCCGCGTGACGATACCGGCCTGATAATGGGCGGCACGATCGCCTCGCCCGACATCTCGTTCCAAGCCATGTCGATCCTGCAGCAGAAGGCCGCCGATGTGGTGCTGTCCGATCCGGCGGTGTCCGGCGTCGGCTCATCGATCGGCAGCTCGAACTACAACTCCTCGGTCAATCGCGGATCGCTGTTCATCAGCCTGAAGCCGCTGGCAGAGCGCGGTGTCAGCGCCGAGCAGGTCATCAATCGCTTGCGCCCCAAGGTCGGCAACATTCCCGGATTGAGCGTCTACATGTTCGCGCTCCAGGACGTGCGCAGCGGGGCGCGGCAAGCCGACTCCACCTACCAGTTCACGATCTGGGATCCGGATTACCAGGAGCTCGTCCATTGGGCGCCGATCGTCTACGAGAAGCTCCGGCGGGTCGACGGCATCACCGATGTGAGCACCGATCGACAACCCGGAGGGCTGCAGGCCAACGTCGTCATCGACCGTACTGCGGCAGCGCGGCTCGGGGTGCACATCCAGGACATCGACAATGCGCTCGATGACGCATTCGGGCAGCGGCAAATTTCAACCCTCTTCACCCAGCGCAATGAATATCGGGTGATCCTCGAGATCGATCCGCAATATCAGCGCGATCCGCTGGACATCAGTCAGATCTACGTCACGAGCTCCGGCGGCAGCGCGGCCGGGACCCAGGTGCCGCTCTCGGCCGTGACCCACGTGGTGCGCGGGCTGCAGCCGCTGGTGATCAATCATCAGGGGCAGTTCCCGGCGGCGACGATCAGCTTCAATCTCGTCGAAGGCAACACGCTGGAGCAGGCGACCGCCGACGTCGATCGCGCGGTGGCCGAGCTGCACATGCCGGACACCGTGCACGCCGATTTCGCCGGCGACGCCGCCGCCTATCGCAGCACTGCCATGGCGCAGCTGCTGCTCATCGGCGCAGCGCTGATCGCGGTCTACATCGTGCTCGGCGTATTGTACGAGAGCTTGGCCCACCCGCTGACCATCATCTCGACCCTGCCGTCGGCCGGGCTCGGCGCGCTCTTGGCGCTGCAACTGTTCCAGACCGAGCTGTCGCTGATCGCCTTCATCGGCATCATTCTGTTGATCGGCATCGTCAAGAAGAACGGCATCATGATGGTCGACTTCGCCCTCGCCGGCGAGCGCGAGCGCGGCCTCTCCTCCGAGCAGGCGATCTTCGAGGCCTGTTTGGCGCGGTTTCGGCCTATCATGATGACCACCATGGCGGCACTGCTCGGCGCCCTGCCATTGGTGATCGCGACCGGCCCGGGGTCGGAACTGCGCCGGCCACTCGGCATCACCATCGTGGGCGGCCTGTTGGTGTCGCAGATGCTTACGCTCTATACGACGCCGGTGATCTATCTCTGGCTCGACCGCCTGCATCGTCGGCTGGGCGGCAGGCGCGAGCGGCGCGAGCGCGGTTATCTGCTGCGCGCAGCCATGCGGGCGCTCGGAAGCGGAGCCTGAATACCGCCGCCAATTGCGGCAGCGGGCCTTCTCCTGCCAAATTTGCAGCGCATTGCGGTCAAATATCCGCGCCATCGGGATTCAAGCATCGGGCTTCCTGTCAGGGAGGGCTCGATGTCTAAGCGCTTCACAAGATGTGCCCCCAAAGCGCGTCTGCTCGCAATAACAGCGGCGACCGCCATGCTTGCGTCCGCTCTATTGGCAACCGGCCTGGCCGCGCAGGCGGGCGACGACTGCCTCGCTGCGCCCGACCATACGCCGGGTGCGGGCGGCCACTGGTACTATCATCTCGATCGCGGCCGCGACCGCAAATGCTGGTATCTGGTCGAGCCGCAAGCGCGCGCCCCCGCCGCCGAACCTGCGCAACCAATCCAGCAACCGCCGGTGAGCCCGGCACCGTCCGCGGCTCCCGCCGCCACACCGCCGGCCTTCGAGAGCTTCTTCTCGACCCTTTCGACGGGCTTCTCCGGCCAGCAGGGCACGCCGCCCCCACAGCCGCCGGCATCCAGCACCTACAGCACACAGTCCTTGCAGCCTGATGATGCCAATGGGCCGGCAGCGCCGGCACCCGCACGCACGACGCGGCGCACAGACGGAGACACCAGCCCGCCCGCAAAGCTGCATCACCCTGCACATCCCAATCCGGTGCAGGTCGCCGACCGCCCGGCAGCGCCGAGCGGCCAGTCGGACCGCGATGCCTTGTTCCAGGAATTTCTGCGCTGGCGAGCGCGCCAGTGAGGGCGGCTACCGATGCTGGACGATGATCTCGTCGAACAGCTTCGCCCACTTATCGCTTTCGTCCAACATCTGCGCCGGATCGATCACCCGGACCGGCATCTCTAGCGGCTTGACCTTCATGTTGGTGGGCGTGAAGTCGCGCGCCAGCAGCAGCCTCTGCGCATCGGACAGCATGAAATCGAGGAACAGGATCGCAGCATTAGGATGCGGCGCATGCCGCATCACCCCGGTGCCCAGGAAACGAGAGATGCCCGGAGGGATCATGTGGCCCTCGATTGGGGCCCCGCTCCTTTTCAGCTGATCGATCCTGTATTGGTAGGAGGTCAGCGAGAAGGGAACCTCGCCCGATATGACCATGTTGGCGAGCAGCGTGTGGCCCTTGCGTGCCGAGAGCCCGTTGGTGCGGACGAGGTCGCGGAAGAATTTCAGCCCCTTCTCTTCGCCCATCGCCGAGACCACGGCCCCGAACCAGACCGAGTCCTCCCCGTCGATCCCGAGCTTGCCCTTCCACTTCGGATCGAGCAGGTCGGCGTAGCTCTGTGGCAGGTCGGCGGGCTTGATCAGATCGGTATTGTAGGCGCTGACGATGAAGTTAAGCCGGTCGCCGACCCATTCGCCGTGCGGCAAAAGGGCCGCCGGATTGAGCTCCGCAAGGTAAGGCGACTTGATCGCCTGCAACAGCTTCTCGCGATGCAGGGTCTCCATCTCGGCGGCGCTGGTTTCGATTGCGTCGACATCGAAGCGCCCGTTGCGGGCTTCCGCCACCGCGCGCTGCAGGATGTCCTCCGAGCTCGAGCGCCACAGCTGCAGCTTGATGCCGTACTTCTTCTCGAAGGCGCCGCCGAACACCTTCATATCCTCGAGCGTAAGCGAGGTGTAGAGCGTCAGCGTACCTTCCCGCTTGGCGCCGGCGATGAGGCGCGCCGTGCGGTCGGGCCCGGAATAGGCGGCAAGCTCGTCGAGCGAGCTTGACTGCGCTCTCGTCGGGGTAACGCCAAGATGAAGCGCGACTGCGACCAGCGCCGCGCAGCCGGCGACGGATAGACGGCCGAGCCAATCGATGGCCGCCCGTCCGAGGGCCGCTCGTCCATGCGAAAGCCGGGAACCGGGGCTTTGAAAGCGCGCCGCATGCCCGCTTGCGCGGGAATGACCGGGGTACCCTGGTCCTCCCGCGCGGGGGCCCATACCTTAAGCCGACTTCGCCAGCGGCGGCAGGTCGGCGAGCTCTTGCGCGTAGGCTTGGTCCATGCGCGGCGTCATGCCGTGCTTGGCAAGCTCGTCGGCGAACATCTTGCGCACGAACGGCGCCTCGTCTGCGTAATCGATCTGGTCACCACCGATGCGCCGGCTGATCCAGGCCTTGGGCACGCCTTGGGCATTGCGGATCGACACCACTTCGTGCTTGAGGGCGAGGTAGCGGGCCGGCTGCGTGCCCGAATTGAAATGCTGGTGGAACCACATATTGGGCGGAACGATCAGCGTGCCGACCTCCCAGTCGTAACGCTTCGGCTCCTCACCCTCGGGCCACATCAGCGAATAGCCTTCGCCCGACAGAATGATCACGTAGGCGCCGGGACCGTGCGCATGGCCCTTCTTGTAGGTGCCGGTCGGGAACTGTGAGATGTGGCTATTCATCGAGCCGCGCGCCATGCTGAAGCGAATATGGCCGCCGCCCGCGCCGCGCTCCTTGGCGCTGATGAGCGGCAGATTGATCGCATCGGCGACGAAATTGGTGCGGAGCAGGAGGCCGTCCTGCTCGCCCTTGGCGCTGAAATAGTCGGGCTCGCCGTTGAAACGGCTCTTGAAGTCGTGGTCGCAACCGAAAACGTAATCGATGTCCTCGTAAAGATTGATCACCGGCGGCGCATTGGTGACCGCCACATACCGCGCCGGCTCCTTTCCGGAGCCGTTGAAATGCTGATGCCAAGCGTTGAGCGGAATGGCGAACAGCGACCCCGCCTTCCACTCGAAGGTGATGCGCTTGCCCTCGTTGTTCCACACGGTGGTCGAGCCGCGGCCGTCGAGAACGAGGATCATCTCCTCGTAGAGCTGCCGATGCGGCTCGAGCTTCTTGCCGGGCGGAATCTCCATCACGTAGCTGTCGTTGGAGATGCGCGAAGCGTCGTGGTTGACGAAGACCGCATTGCCGCCGCGCCGCGCCCATGGCTTGAGCTCAACGGTGCGCAAATTGCGCACGTAGAGCGCCGGGATGATCTCAAGCCCCTCGTTCTTGATCCAGCGGGTGTACGGAGTTTCTTTTTCCGAGGCGAATTTCTTCGCCATCTCTTCCGAGACGAGGGCATTCTTGGCCATGCAGTTCTCCTTGCGGTCTTAAGACTTCAGTTGCTCGTGACTTTACTGCTAGTGATTTACTGCTAGTGATTTGGTCTGGCTGCCTTGCGGCTCGCTGCTTTCGGCTGCCCGATAGCAGCAAGCCCTAAAGGCTCTGTTTACGTCGCTTTGCATCGCGTCATTTACGTCGCGTCGCTTCAATTCTGGTTTCGCTTCATTTTCCTCGCAGACGGTCGCCATATCATCTTTCCGCCAGGGTGTCTCTAGTGCCGCCTCGGCGGTTCGGGGTTTGTAGTCCCAGCCGATGCGGTTCCGGCAGTGGCCGCACCCGCAGAAGCCGTGTCGGCTTGCGTGCCTAAGACCGGGGCACCGGCGGGCGGCTGCGGCAATGCCGCCTTCGTGGCCGCCCTCGGCACAGTCTCTTCCGACTTGGAGATTTCCGGCGGGGACGAGGTTGTCGATGCAGGCGCTGCCTTGACCGAAATCGCACCCGTGGCGGCCGGGATGGCGACGCATTTCTCCGTCTTCAGCCGCAAGTAGATCGAGTCCCCGACCGGCGTGCGCAGCGATGGATGCGCCCGCGCCAGCAGCACGACATCGCCCACCTTGACCTGGAAATCCAGGTGCTCCCCAAGGAAGTCCTTGGCAACCACAACGGCCTTGCACAAATTGTCGCCACTGGCCGCCTGCAGGGGCGCTTCCGAGAGCTCCACGTCCTCCGGCCGTACCGAGACCGTCACCGCATCGCCCTTGGCAACTCCCTGGCTCGCCTGCACGCGCAGCGGACCCATGCCGCAGCCGACCAGGCAACGGCCGCTGCCCTCATCAACGCTGCTCACCGTGGCGCCGATGAAGTTGGTGGTCCCGACGAAGTCGGCAACGAACTGGTTCGCGGGCTGCTCGTAGATCTGTCGCGGCGTGCCGATCTGCACCACCCGGCCGTCGTTCATCACTGCGATCTCGTGCGACAACGCCAGCGCTTCGCTCTGATCGTGGGTGACGTAGACGGTGGTAAGGCCCAGCTCCCGCTGCAGGCGCTTGAGCTCCGAGCGCATCCGGTCGCGCAGCTTGGCGTCGAGATTGGACAGCGGCTCGTCGAGCAGCAACAGCTGCGGCTCCATCACCAGGGCGCGCGCAAGCGCGAGCCGCTGCTGCTGGCCGCCAGAGAGCTTGGTGGCCTCACGGTCTACCAATTGATCGAGCTGCACCGCCTCGAGCACCCGCATGACCCGCGCCTTGATGTCCTTCTTGGGCAATTTGCGCACCTGCAGCGGGAACGCGGCGTTCTGGAATACGTTCATGTGCGGCCAGATCGCATAGGACTGGAACACCATGCCGAAATTGCGCTTGTTCGGCACGACGAAGATCTGCTTGGCCGAGGAGTACATGATCTTGCCGGCGACCTCGATTTCCCCGGCACTCGGCCGCTCCAGCCCGGCGATAGAGCGCAGCGTCGTGGTCTTGCCGCAGCCTGAAGGCCCCAGCAGCGTGAACAGCTTGCCATTGGGCACGTCGAAGCTGACGTCTTGGGCCGCCCTGACCACGGTCCCGCGTTCGCCCGGATATTCGGTAAACAGAGATCGCACACTCAGCACGTTTCATCCCCGTTGCAGAATTTGTTTGAGCACCGTTCGTGCCCTCGCCAATTCCTCGGCTCACGCCTCAGTTATTCCGAATCGCCTCCCCAACAACTGGGCGGCCATGACCAGGCAGAACAGCAAAAGGATCAGCATGACGCCGAGCGCGGACAGCTCGGCGAGCTGCCCATTCTGCCACAGCTCCCAGATCATGACCGATACCACCTCGGTGCCCGGGCTGTAGAGCAGGATCGAGCTCGACAGCTCACGGATCGATACGATCAGCACATAAATCCAGCCTGCGAGCAATCCCGGCTTGAGCAGGGGCAGGACGACGCGGCGAAATGTCATGCCCCAGCTGGCGCCGCTCATGGCCGCGGATTCCTCGAGTTCCTTGTGAATCTGGAGCATCGAGGTCGAATTGTAGCGCATCCCGTAGGGCATGAACCGCGTCACATACGCGATCAGCATGATCCAGATCGTGCCGTAGATGCCGATGTCGATATACAGGTAGCAGATCATGATCGACAGGCCGAGCACGAGGCCGGGAAATACCAGCGGCAGCGAGGTGAGATTGTCGAGGACGGTCCGTCCGGGCAGCCGCGAGCGCACCACGATCCAGGAGACGACCGCGGTCATCAGCATGATGAGGGTCGCGCTCGCAAAGGCCAGGAACAGGCTGTTGCGCACGACGCCGAGGAACCCCGGATAGTCGAGCACGGAATAATACGAGGCGAACGAGGCGCGCTGCAGGGCGGCCCACGACGGCACGCTGGGGAAGCGCTGCAGCGAGGACCAGATCAGGACCAGGAACGGGAGCAGCACGATGACGGTGAAATAGAGAATAAACAGGGCCGCTGCCAGGTATCGCCATCCGCCGATGTCGATGGCGCGCGGGCGGAAGCCCTTGCCGGTGACGGTCGCAAAACGTCCCCCCTGCTGGGCGAGCCGCGACTGCAGATAGATGCCGATCGAGGTCAACAACAACAAGGTCACCGCATAGGCGGAAGCAAGGCCGACTTGGCTCGGATATTGGTGGATCGCGAGATAGATCGAGGACGTATAGACCTGAATGCCGACCGGCAGACCGAGCAGCGCCGGCACCTCGAACGATTCCACCGCGCGCACGAGGAGGATTAGCAGCGCGCTGGCCGCAGCCGGCCACGCCAGCCGCAGCGTGACGCGCCGCGCGACCTGCATAACTGACGCCCCGCTCATCAGCGCGGATTCTTCCAGCGACGGGTCCATGGAGCGGAAGGCTGCCGTCATCAATAGGAAAGCCATGGGCGAGTAATGCAGCCCGTCGACCCAGATCATCCCCGCCATGGTGTAGACGTTGACGAACACCGTGTCGGTGGCAAACACCCCTTGCAACACCTTGTTGATGATGCCGGTTCTCGGGCTCGCCAATATGTGCCAGGAGACCGCGAACAGGATGCTCGGAATGACCAGCGGAATGATCGAGAGCCCGAAGAACAGCTTCTTGAAAGGCGTGTTGGTGCGTTCGTTGGTCCAGGCGAGCGCAGTGCCGAGCGTGAGCGAGAGGGCGGCGGCCCCGATCGCGAATTCGACCGAGTTGAGAAACAGCCGAAACGTCTCGGTGCTCAGATAGGCGGTACGGAAATTGTCGAGCGTGAAATGCGCCGGCGCAGCTGCGCTTTGCGGGGTGAGGAAGCTCTGCCAAACAAGAAAAGCGAGGGGCACGAGCGCAAGCCACACCACCACGGCGACCGGGGTGCCGACCAGCAGCCACTGAGCATCAATCCGCCAAGGCGGGCGCTGCGTCCCGGCTTTGCGCGCCGACGGTTTGGTGCCGGACCGGCGGCTCAGATCCGTAAGATCACCGACCGTGTCCGTCATCTCGCCAACTGGCCGGCGTACGCGGCCGCCTCATAATTAGCGCCGCTCAACCATTCCGCCGGCTGCCCGCCTCGGGCCGATGATCGTGCTGGTGATGATCCAGACCATGTTCATGGCCGTGGTGCTCATGAGCGTGGCCGTGGGCGTGATCGTGGTGGTGATGGTGCCCGTGACCATGGGAATGGCCATGACCGTGCTCGTGCGCATCATCGTGGTGGTGGATGCGCTGCGGCTTGGGAGCGGTCGGATTCTCGCTGAACACCAGGGATTTGATCGTCACCGGAACCGTATAGGACGGCATACGGATACGGCCGAGATCAATGTAGTCGAAATCGCGCAGCATTACGCCATCGATCGCCAGTATCTCACTTTCCACCAGCAACTCTTCACGCAGGATCGCTCCCAGGGTCTGAGCGATGTCCCCGTCGAGCATGATAAAGATGGGCTTGCGGCGCGCTATGGTGTTGGCGAGGCCGTGGCGGATGCCGTCCGCAAAGGCGGCGATACGCTCGTAGGAAGGGGCCCCGAGCCAGCGCAGCGCCAGCGCCACCTCGCCTTCGCCCTCGATCAAGTCAAAGGCGGTGAAGTGCGCCTGGATCGCTTTGGCGAGTTTGGCCGAATCGATCACATCCTCGCACACGAAGCTCGGCTGCAGGACCTGCAGATTACGGCGCGGCAGCAATTCGCCCGGCTTGGTGATGTAGCTCGTATTGCCGCTGAGCTGTACGCTGTATTCCGAGGCGCCGAGCGCAGTCGCGCGGATGCATTCCCCCGCCGGCAAGAGCGGCCAAGGCAGCGCCCCGGCATCGAGCCGCGCGCGGATCGCCTGCCCGAGCCGGCGCCCCATATCGCCAAAGTCGCGCGTTTCGCGCCCATATACATATTCGCCGACGCCGCCCGAGAACATGATGCCGTCCACCTTGCCGAAATCCAGGATCGGATCGGTGAGGTAGAGGTGCTCGACCGAATGCGACATCGGCCGCTCGGTGAGCGCCTTCACCAGCGTCTCGGCCATGCCGGCCGCAACCTTGTCGAGATCGTGCGGCCCGACCGTGTCGCCTTTGCTCCAGGAAAATCCGGCTTGGCGGGCATGGAATTTCCCGGCCGGATCGAGGCGGGTGATCTTGCGGTTCTCATCGACTACTTGCAGGCGGCCGCCGATGTGGACCGCGGCCGTGGCGGTCACCTGCCCCTTCTCCACCAGAGCGAGCTTGGTGGTGCCGCCCCCGATATCGATGTTGAGAATGCGCTTGTCCTCATCGTGCGAGACGCGCGATGCGCCCGAGCCGAAGGCTGCGAGCAGCGACTCCATGTGATGCCCGGCGGTGGCGCAAACGAACTCGCCGCCCTGCTCCGAGAGGATGCCGGCGATGCCTTGCGCATTCTCGCGCCGCAGCGCCTCGCCGGTGAGGATCACGGCACCGGTATCGATGTCGTCGGGATGCAAGCCGGCGCCCGCATAGGCTTCATCGATGATCCGCCCGAGCGCCGCATCGTCGATGCGTTCTTCGCTCTGATAGGGCGTCAGCGCTACCGGCGACTGGTAGAGTGTCTCGCGCGAGACCACGTAGTAGCGGCTGGTCAGGTCCTCGCCATAACGGCGCAGCTTGATGCGCGAGAAGATGACCTGCGTGCCGGAGGACCCGATATCGATACCGACGCTCACCAGCGTCACATGATCCTGCATCCAGATCGGGTTCTGCTCGATCGGCCCGTCATCATCGTCGAACTCGAAATGATCGTGATCGTGATCGGCCTCACCGTCATGCTCGTGGGTGAACTGCGCGCCGAGCAGGTGGTCGGAGAGCGAGTGGCCGGTCGGCTTCTGTTGGGCCTTGTCATCGATGTCTTCGGCATCCGCCATTCAACTCTCCTGGAACCCGTGCGCGCTGGACTACCGCCATTCGGCAGGCCGAACGTCGCCGAAGGCCATGGCCGCGCCGCGCACGGAGCGAGCAGAAGGGCGGGTATGCTGCGGACGTAGAGCACGGCACTGCGAAACGCAAGGCCGACGGAGGAATGAGTTCCCACCGCCTTCGCGGCTCCTGACCGAAGCGAGGCCTCCGGTTTGACATCAAGGCATCAATTCTGATACATCATGATGCATGCGCACGACCATCACCATCGATGATGATGTCGCCGCCAGTCTCGAGCGGCTGCGGCGGACCCGCGAGACAAGCTTCAAGGACCTCGTCAACGAGGCGCTCCGGCGTGGCATCAAAGACATGACCGCGCGCCCCAAGCCGCGCGAGCCGTTTCGCACCCGCGCGGTCGATCTCGGGCAACCGCTCATCCCGGTGGACAATATCGGGGAAGCGTTGGCCCTCGCCGAGGGCGAGGCATTCAAGTGATCCTGGTCGATGCCAAGATTCTGGTTTACGCCCACGTAAGCAGTTTCGATCAACACCGCGCATCGCACGATTGGCTCGATCGGCAACTCAACGGAACAAGCAATGTCGGCCTGCCATGGCCGAGCCTGCTCACTTTCCTGCGTCTGGTGACCAACCCGCGTGTTGTCCCGCGCGCCGAACCGATTGCCGACGCATGGCGACAAGTGCGCGATTGGCTCACCTGCGAGAACGCCTGGATTCCCCTGCCTACCGAGCGCCACGCGGACGTCGTCGGCAACTTGCTGGCGCAGCCCGGGCTGCGTGGCAATCTCGTAATGGACGCGCATGTGGCGGCGCTGGCGATCGAGCATGGCTTGACCCTGTGCTCGGCCGATGGGGACTTCGCCCGGTTCCCGGGGCTGAATTGGATCAACCCCCTCGCTCCGCCCGCTGCCTGACAGCGCCAGCCACAAGCTGTGTTCATTGACACGCCCGTGACGCGCGATAGGGTCACGCCGCCTCAAAACGACGGGAAAACGATCGTGAACGATAGCACCAGGGATGCTTCTAAGGTCGGCTCCACGGACATGGCGGCGGAAGCCTATCTCAGCCGCCTTGCCGAGCGCGGCATCGAGTATGTCTTCGCCAATGCGGGGACCGATTTCGCGCCGATCGTTGAAGCCTTGAGCCGGCCTTCCGGCAAAAAATATCCGCGTTTCATCACCGTGCCGCATGAAAACGTCGCCATGGCGATGGCGCACGGCTACTATCGCACCTGCGGCAAGCCCGCGGCCGTGATGGTGCATGTGACGGTCGGCACCGCCAATGCGATCAACGGCCTCATCAACGCGTCGCGCGACAATATCCCGGTTTTGCTCGCGGCGGGCCGCACGCCGATCACCGAGATCGGCCACATCAGCTCGCGCAACCGCTCGATCCATTGGGGCCAGGAGGCTTTCGACCAGGCCGGCATGGTGCGCGAATACGTGAAGTGGGACTACGAGCTGCGCAGCGGGCAGCCGGTCGGGGCCGTGGTCGATCGGGCGCTCGACATCGCCATGATGGAGCCGCGCGGACCCGTATATCTCACGCTGCCGCGCGAGGTCCTGACCGACCGCGCGGTCGCGCCGCGCCGCGACACCGTGCGCCCGCTCGGGGCGTTGGCGCCGGAGCCCGCCTGGGCCGCGGTCGAAGAGGCGGCTGCCCTCATCGCCAAAGCCGAGTTCCCGCTCATCATTACTTCCAGCATCGGCCGCGATCCCGCCGCCATCGGCGAGCTTGCGGCCTTGGCGGAAGCCTTCGTGCTGCCGGTAGTGCAAAGCGAGGCGCGCGATTTCAATCTGCCCACCAGCCATCCGATGCACGTGGGCTTCGAGCCTGCAGCCCTCCTCGCCAAAGCCGACGTCGTGGTGGTGCTTGAGGCCGCGGTGCCGTGGATCCCGGGCGCGCACGGCCCGCGGCAGAACGCCAAGATCATCCACATCGCCGCCGACCCATTGGCGAGCCGTTTCCCGTTCCGCGAGGTCGAGGCCGACCTCCTGGTCACTGGCGACCCGCGCGCGGCCCTTGCCATGCTGCGCGAATGCCTCGCCGCCGCGCTCAAGAATTCGAAGAACAGCAGCGCGGAGGCGCGGCGCCCGGTGATCGCCAAGGCGCGCGAAGACATGGCGGCGCGGCGCAAGAAGCTGATCGAGACCGTGAAGGACCAGACGCCGGTGCATCCGGCCTGGCTCGCGCATTGCCTCAACCAGACGAAATCCGAGAATGCCATCGTGGTGAGCGAGCTGGGCGTGCCGATCTCCGGGCTCGACCTCAGCCAGCCCGGCTCCTTCATGGGCAGCCTGCTCTCGGGCGGGCTCGGTTTCGGCATGGGGGCGGGGCTCGGCGCCAAGCTCGCGGCGCCCGAGCGCGAGGTGATCGTCGCGGTCGGCGACGGCTCCTACATGTTCGGCAACCCGGTCCCCTATCACTATGTGGGCCGCGCCGAGAACCTGCCGACGCTCACCATCGTGGCCAACAATCACATGTGGGGCGCGGTGCGCTCGGCGACGCTTGATGTGTTCCCGGAAGGCGCCGCCTCAAAAGCCAATGTCATGCCGATCACACAGCTCAATCCGTCGCCCGATTTCGAGAAGGTGATCGAGACCTGCGGCGGGCGCGGCGAGCGGGTCGACAATCCGGGCGATCTGCCGGGCGCTCTCGAGCGCAGCTTCGCGGCATTGCGCTCCGGCACGCCCGCCATGCTCAACGTGCTCACCCAAGGGCGAAGGTAACGGATGCGCACGGTCTCTCCCGTGTCATTGCCGCACATAGCCCGTCGAAACACGGGACCGAGCGCCCTGACGTCCCGGCAATCTCCGCAAGGCACCCGCTTCCCATAATAACCAAGATGGCCAGAACAAAAGTCCGGCCATGACCGCCGCCCGAGTACGTCTTGCCATGCGCGCAGCTCTTCGCTGGCTCGGTCGCACCCCGGTGCAGACCTTCATCCTGTGCCCCGTTGCGGTCGTGGGATTTGAGCTCGCGCGGCAGGGCGGCCAGATCGCGATAGTCCCGTGGGGCCTGCCGCTCCTCATCTGGGGCTATGCGCAATACCGCCTGGTCGGCCGCTATCGCATTCGCCAAGGCGGTGGCGGCCCCGGCATGGCGGCACCCCCGAATCGCATCGTGGTGCAGGGCCCGTATCGCTACACGCGCAACCCGATGTATCTCGGGCATCTCTTCTTCATGCTCGGCTTGGCGCTGACCTTCTGGTCGTGGTTCGCCCTTCTCCTATTCGTCGCGCGCGCGGCGTGGTTCCAATATCGCGTGATGGGAGATGAGGAACGGCTTGCCGCAACTTTCGGAGTCGAATACGAGGCCTATCGGAAGCGCGTGAAGCGCTGGGTGCCGTGGTTGATTTGAGCCTTTCCGGGCCGGCCAAAGTTCGTGTTTGACGCCGGGTTGCAAATCAGTCTACTGACGAAATTGAAACTGACGTGTTGCGCCCGCCGCATCTGCGCGCCGGGCTTTTTTTGTTGCTGGCAGGCGAGGCAAGGGTTCTTGTGCCCAACTACCCCCGAAGTCGGATTCATCCGACTTCGGCCATGTGGTATAAATTCATGCGCCCCGCCGCCTCCGCTCAATCGGCTCGCGGAGGTCCACTCCAAGGCGACTTTCCTGTTTTGGACCTGCTTTAACAGGGAGCGAAACGCTCAATCTTGCCAATGACCCGCTCCGGTTGTGTCCGCTGACGCAATGTCAGCGCTTCGGCACATTTCGCATGTAGTCGTTGATGAAGTCGCGCATCTCCGGCGAAGCCACCATCATGGCACGTACTTTGTCGCTGGTGTCGGGAGCGGTCGAATACTCGGGCGCAAAGCCGATCGCCTCCGTGGCCTCGGCGGCAAAATCCTTGTCTTTGTTGAGATCCAAAATAGCGGATCGCAGCACCGCAACCGCAGCCGGCGGGGCGCCGGGCGGCAGCGCGATCAGACGCTGCAGTGTGGAATTCATTTCGTAGAGCACCCGGTAAGCCTCCCACATTCGGCCTGAGGGCAGCGTGCCTTTGATCTCTCGATAAAGCTGCGGATAGCTCGGGATGGACAGACCTTCGAGCTGCTTCTGCGACTCCGGCGGATCGGCGATCTCGTCGTAGAAGACCGGGATCACCTGTCCGGACTTCACCAGCGACGGCTCAACCACGGATCGGTAACTCGGCGGCGATTCCGAGAACATGGAGATTTCGCCGCGCTGCAGGGCGAGCCGAGCCGGCGGGCTGGAGCGATAACCGGTCACGTATTTGTATGGAACGCCGAGCATGTCGAGGCCCAGCCGTAACCGCAGATCTTTGGAAGTGTCGGCGCTCAAGCCTCCGGCGATCAGGCCCTGCGCCTTGATGATATCGGTGGGCACATGCATGCCGGGCGGCACGTCGGTGCGCACAAAGTGAATCGTGGTGCCGGGTTGATAGGCGACGAAGGCGTATTTGCGGAAATCGACCCGCCAGCGCTCGGGCTCGCTCACGTATAGCCAGGCCGAGCCGCTGAGATAGCCGATGACCGTGCCGTCCTTGGGGGCGATCTCACCCAGATATTGCGCGCCGATCAGGCCGCCGGCGCCATCCATGTTCTGCACGATGATGCCAGCCTCGCCCTCGATATGCCGGGCGAGGTACTTGGCGAACAGACGGCCTTCGATATCGGTCGGCCCACCGACCGCGAAGTTGATCAGCACCGTCAGCCGCTTGCCCTTGTAATAGGACTCGTCGGCCCGCGACGCCACGACGAGCGCGGCAAGCGCAAGGCACGAAATGGCTGCACGCGCAAATGCCACGGCGCATATCCCGGAAAACCGGAACCCGTTTTTCCGGACAGCACATGCCCAAGCAAGCATCGCCAGTCTCCGGCAACCTGAGGGATGGCGGAGTCAAGCCTACTCCGCCGGCGCTGAAGCCGCCATAGCGCCGAAAACACACAACACGCCATGGCCATTCAGTGCGCGGTGTATTACTGGAACACGTGAATCGCCAAGCGCGACAGCTTTGAGCATCACCCAGAAGACGGAGAAAGCATCTATGCCTGATCAGCTCGCCGAGGCGCGCCACGAATTGGCGATGGCCAACCGCATTCTCGCCAATGAGGGCGTGCTCGACGCCTTCGGGCACGTAAGCGTGCGCCATCCTACCAATCCGGACCGCTATCTCATCTCCCGGTACGGCGCCGCAGAGCTGATGGAGGCATCCGACATCCTCGAATTGACGCTCGATTCCAAACCGGTCGAGCCGACCAGCGCGCGCCTGTTCAGCGAGCTCGTCATCCACGGCTGCATCTACCAGGCGCGTCCGGATGTGCATTCTGTCTGCCACCACCATGCGGTTTCGGTGCTGCCTTACTGCATCACCGGGACCGAGCTCGTGCCGGTCATGCATCTCGGTGCCTCGCTCGGCGGCAAGGTGCCCTTCTGGGATAGCCGCGATGAGTTCGGTGACACGCCCCTGGTGGTGACCACGCCGGAGGAAGGGCGATCGCTCGCCCGCGCGCTCGGGCCGCACTGGATGGTGCTGCTGCGCCGGCATGGCGCGACCCTGGCGGGCCGCTCACTGCGGGAATGCGTGTTCCGCTCGATCTATACCTGCCGTAATGCGGAGTTGCAGAGCCGCGCCATGGGCATCGGCACAATCAGCACCCTGAGCGCGGGTGAAGCCGAGATGTGCAGTGCCCACAGCCTGACAGAGCGGACGCTCAGCCGCGCCTGGGAGTATTGGAGCTTCCGCCTCGCCAAGATCGAGGCGGCCATGCCGCGCCCCACGGCCAAGCCCGCCACCCGCGTCAAGCGCGCGGCCGCGGCAGTTCGCGGCAAGGCGCCTGCCCGCTCGGTCAAGCGAGGCGCACCGGCGAGCAACAAGACACGCGCCGTCAAGGCCAAGCACGCCAGACGCGCAAAGCGATAGCTCGGAGACATCCCTCCTCGGGCCATTACGCGATCGCTTAGGATTCCGATCAGCGCGCCGAACTGTCGCAGCGTTGCGCGGAGCTTGGCAATCGCGTAAGGACCACCATCATTCGCAGTACCGGCTGCGGCAAGCTGGGCCGCCGTGCTGGATCGGCTCGAGGTACCGACGTTTGCGGCGGTCCTCGCAGTGCCCGAAGAAGGAGCAAGGAATGACGGGAGTGATTGAACCCATCGCGGGCATCGGCCACAACCAGCCCGACCCGATGGAGATGGAGAAGAAGAACCAGAAGTGGGAGCGCTGGGCCAAGAAGCGTACCTTCGTGCGGGCGCTCGAAGGCACCTACAGCCACCTCTACAAGACTCTGGTCGACGAACCGCGGGTCTATTCATCGACTGACGTGCCCTGGAAGGGCGGACCGCAGATGTTCGGCAAGAGCGTCATCAGCCCGCAGGCCACCTCCATCATCCAATCAATCGAGTCGCATATCGAGGCCTACGCGCCCAATACCGGCGGGCAAAAGCACGGGCACCTGAACAGCGCGGTGTTCTACGTCCTCAAGGGCCACGGCTATGACATTCACGACGGCCGGCGGATCGAATGGAAGGCCGGCGACGTTATGCTGGTAGAGAACGGCTGCGTGCATCAGCACTTCAACGGCTCCGACACCGAGGAATGCGTGCACCTGGTGTTCAAGGCAAAGCCGCTGTTCTTGTTCATGCATCTCCTGCTGCAGAAGATGGTGGAATGGCCGCCCGAGCGCGGCCCGGATGACAAGCCCTATTCGCCGCCGACCGATCTCTAATCGAACCGTCCGGAAGCAAGAATTCACATGAGTGCCATTGAAGACAAGAAATACGCCCTTTCGGGCAACAAGACCTGCACCTGGCGGGCCGAGGAGATCCAGCGCTCGGCGGAGTTCCGCAAGGAATACGCGACGCGGCCCAACGTCATTGCGGCCGAGGATATGCCCTGGGAGCGTTCTCCCGACGGGCTGATCAAGCACCTGATCAACCACCGCATGAATTCGCCCGAGCTCTGCGTCGAGGCCTATATGCTGTTCCTCAAGGAGGGCGAGCGTTCCGGCAAGCACCGGCACATGTGGGAGGAGCTCACTTTCGTAGTGGAGGGCTCCGGCTACGACCTGCACTGGGACATGAAATTCGACTGCCAGGACAAGTTCCTGTGGGAGTGGGCCGACGAGCCGCGCAAATTCGAGTGGAAGCAGGGCGACTATATCTATGTCCCGCCGTTCACCAACCACCAGCATTTCGCCACCAAGGAAGCCCGCCTCATCGTCATGAGCAACCGCATGATCAAGGAGATGGGCTTCGACTGGCTCGATCAGCTCGAGAACGCGCCGGGCTTCTAAGCCGATCGCGTCGCTCATTCGCGCGGCCGGGCTTTCCGGCCGCCGCCCGGGGGGCGATGTAAAACCCCAGACGCGAACCCCATCGGGGCGTTCCGCCGGGAGGAAGGCTCGATGCAGGAAACCACTTCCCCAGAGGGGGCCAAGCCTACGGCCGATCAGAACTACCGCGGCTGGCAATCCGACATCATTGTCGATCTGATCAAGCGGTACGGTTTCCCGGCCATCACGCTCAATCCGGGCGCCAGCTTCCGGGGCTTGCACGATTCGCTGATCAACTACGGCGGCAACGAGCCGCCGATGATGCTGTGCCAGCACGAAGAAATCGCGGTGCAGATCGCGCACGGCTACGCCAAGGCGAGCGGCAAGCCGATGGCGGTGATCCTGCACAATTTGGTCGGGCTGCTGCACGCCACCATGGCGATCTACTACGCGTATCTCGACAGAGTGCCGATCTTCATCATCGGGGCGACCGGGCCGATGGACGAAGGGCGAAGGCGTCCGCACATCGATTGGACCCATACGGCGCTGGTCCAGGGCAACGCCATCCGCGACTACATCAAGTGGGACTATCAGCCGAGCTCAATCGAGGGCGTGCCGGAATCCTTTGCCCGCGCCTACTCGTCCATGACCACCGAGCCGCAGGGCCCGGTCTACATGTGCTACGACGCCGGCCTGCAGGAGGATCCGCTCACCCGGGAGGTACCGCTGCCGCCGCCGGGGGCGGCTGCAACGCCCTCGCCCATGGCGCCCGATCCGCGGGCGCTCGCCGCGATTGCCGACAAGCTGATGCAGGCCGAGCACCCGCTCTTGCTCGCCGAATATGCAGGGCGCCGCGCCGGAGGCTTCGAGCAGATCGTCGCGCTCGCCGAGACCGCCGGGGCCGCGGTGTGGGACATCAACAATGCGCTCAATTTTCCCAACAAGCATCCGCTGTGCCTGAGCATGGACAAGGCTTCGCTGCGGCACACCGATCTTGTGGTCGGGCTTGATGTGCGCGACTGGGAGAAGCCGCTGACCGAGCTCAACAGCACCATGCGCACGCTGGAGACGCTGGTGCCCGCGCATTGCGATTTTGCCGAGATCGGTTTCGGCGAGATCGGCATCAGCAAATGGGCGATGGATTATTGCCGCATGCAGCCGGTGTCGGTGCGCGCGCTCGGCGATACTGCGCTCGGCGTGCCCGAGCTCACCCGTCTGTGCAGGGCGCGCATCGATGCCGATGCCAAGCTCAAGGGCCGCATCGAGGCCCGCAAGGCGGCAATCGGCAAGCGGCACGACGAGGTCTGGGCCAAATGGCAGGACGAAGCGCGCACCAATTGGGACGCTTCGCCGATCACCTTCGCGCGGCTCGCGCTTGAGGTGTGGGAGGTGATCAAGAATGAAGATTGGGTGCTGACCGCCAACACCTTGAAGCAGCAGGTGCGCAAGCTCTGGGATTTTGACAAGCCTTATCGGCACCCGGGCGTCGAGCTCGGCACCGCGACCCAGATCGGCATTTCGCTCGGGGTCGCGCTCGCCCACAAGAACAAGGGCCGCATCGTTGTCGATATCCAGCCCGACGGGGACCTGATGTTCGATGCCGGCGCCTTGTGGGTGGCGGCCAAGTATCAGATCCCGATGCTGGTGGTGATGCACAACAACCGCGCCTACTACAACGATTGGGCGCACCAGATCCGGATGGCCAAGCTGCGCGGCACCGACGAAGCCAAGGCCCATATCGGCATGGACCTGTTCGGACCGGAGCCCGATTTCGCGGCGCTCGCGCGCTCCATGGGTTGCTATGGGGAAGGCCCGATCGACAACCCGAAGGATGTCCGCCCGGCACTGGAGCGGGCGCTCGCCGAGGTCAAGAAGGGGCGTCTGGCGCTGGTCGACACCATCACGCAGCACCGGTGAGGTAGACGCAGGCGCGTCGTCCCGGCCCAGGCGGCCGGGGAGCCGGGGCCCATAGTCCGCGCTCTGTCCGGAGGCCGCGGCGGCCGAGGTTTCACACGACCGGTTCCGTGGGGCGACCGGGGAAAGCTCAATCGGTCTCGATCAGGACTCGGCCGCTCTCAACTATGGTCGGATAGGTCTTGACCGGGATCATGCAGGGCGGCGCGACCACCTCGCCGGTCTTTATGTTGAACTGGCCGTTGTGGAAGTTGCACTCCACCACGTCGTCCTCGATATACCCTTCGGACAGAGAGCCGGGACCGTGCGTGCAGGTGTCGTCGGTCACGTAGAACGCGCCGCCGACGTTGAACACCGCGAGAATGAGGTCGCCGGCCTCAACCTTGAGGGCATTCCCGGGCGCCACCTCATCGGTGCCGCACAGGTCGATCCGCTTCGCCATTCGCCCTGGTCTCCTTTGGTCTAGAGCAAGAGTTCGTCTACTTGGATTTGGCAGCATGTTCCATATAAATGAAATGGTCTCGATCGTGGAGAATTGCCATGCAGAGTGAGAGCGCCCGCATGACCACCGCCGAGGAGGCGCGGTTCAGGATCGAGTATCCCAATTCCAAGCCGCGCTCCGTCAAGGTCATTGCGCTCGATGCCCCGAGCGAGGTCGTGGTCAAGCGTCTGGCGCAGGGGAATTGGCAGCGGGCAGCCTTTCTCACCGCGCTCAGGTTCGATGGCGCGCCGCGCGGGGGGGAGGGCTGGTCAATGCAGCGCTGGCTCAGTGATCTCGCCGGGCGCACGAAGGATCTGGTCGACGAGGTGGCTTCCGCCGACCTCGTCGTCATGGTGGCGAGCGCCGGCACCGGGGCGGAGGCGGCCGGCGTGATCGCCGAAGCTTGCGCGGTGCGCAAGGTCATGACCACCGCGCTCATCATCGACAGCAAATCGAAATCGAACGAGGAGCTGTCGACCACGCTCGCGAGCCTGCGGCCGCACGCCTCCATGCTGGTGATCGCGCACGACGACGAATACATAGAAACTATGCTGACGGCGCTGCGGGCGTGAAGACGGGCCGCGCAGCGCGAGGGGAATGATGAGCCCGGCCCGCCGCATTGTCATCGTCGGGGCCGGCCCGGCGGGCGTCGGCGCCGCCATCGCGGCCCGGCAGCAGGACGCGCTGGCGGACGTCATCCTCATCGCCGACGAGCACAGCGAGCCCTACGAGAAGCCGCCGCTCTCCAAGGCGGTGCTGACCCGCAAGGCCGAGCCGCACGATGCCCCGATCGCCGGACCGCAGGGAATCGGCGGCCACAACATCACGCTCAAACCAGGCACGCGCGTCATCAGCATCGATCGTGATGGGCGGGCGGTGGTTACCGCAGGCGGGGAGCGCATAGCCTATGATGTCCTCGTGCTCGCGACCGGGTCGGTCAATCGCGTGCTGCCAGTGCTCCCGCCGGGGCCGGATATCCACTACCTGCGCACCGAGGCGGAGGCGCTCGCATTGCGCGAGCGCTTGGCGCGGAGCCGCACGCTTCTGGTGGTCGGGGCCGGTCTCATCGGCCTCGAAGTGGCTGCGTCCGCGACCGAGCTCGGCCTGAAGGTGACCGTGATCGAGGTTGCACCGCGCATCCTGGTGCGCGTCTGCGACGCGGAAACATCGCACTTTGTGCAAGCCCACCACGCCGCCCACGGGGTGGACATCCGTCTTGCCACAGCGATCACGGGGGTACGTGCCTCACCGCAGGGTGTCGCGATCGAGACCGGCGCCGGCGAGACGCTTTGGGGAGAGATGGTCGTGGTCGGGACCGGGGTCATCCCGGATGATCGGCTCGCCAAGGCGGCGGGCCTCGACACACAGGACGGGATAGTGGTCGATGATCATTGTTTCACGGCCGAGCGGACCATTCTGGCGGCGGGCGACTGCACCCGTTTTGTCGGACCGCGCGGCCCGGTGCGGCTCGAGAACTGGCGACACGCCCAGGAGCAGGGAGCGGTCGCAGGCCGCAATGCGGCCGGGGGCGACGCCACCTACAATGTCACGCCTTCGTTCTGGTCCGAGCAGTACGATCTCTACATCCAGGGCATGGGCTGGCCACTTTCTCAGCCGACTGCGTCCGTGCGGCGGCAGATCGGGCCAAACGCCATGCTGCGCTTCGACCTTGATGGCGATCATCTCGCCTACGCGCTCGGCATCAATGCTCAGCGCGACATCGCGACCGCACGCCGCTTGATCGAGCGCCGCGTGCGTCTCGATCCGACCGAGCTGGCGGATCCCGAAAAGCCTCTGGCCGCGATGCTCAAGGTGAAAACATGAGTCGGAACCGGAGGACGAGATGACGGAAGAGACCACAAAAAGGGAGCGCATCGGCATCGTCGGCGTCGGGCGGATGGGCCTCGCCATGCTCAAGCATCTCGTCAAGCGCGGCTATGCGGTCACCGCCTGCGATCTCGACGCCGGCCAGCTCACAAAGGCGCGCGCCGCTGGTGCAGCGGTTGCCGATTCACCGGCTGCGCTCGCAAGAACCTCCGATTTCGTCATTCTCGGGGTCGGCTATACGGACGAGGTCACCGCCGTGGTGCACGGTGAAAGTGGTCTCGTCGCCACACTGCAGGCGGGGTCGATCATAGCGATTTCCTCGACGGTCTCTCCCTATACGGTGCAGGCCATTGATGTCGCGGCGCGGCCCAAAGGCATCGGAGTTCTGGATGCTCCGATCTGCCGCGGGCGTTGGGCGGCCGATGATGGCACGCTGCTCGCGATGGTGGGCGGCGCCCCCGAAGTCGTGGAGCGAGGCCGACCGGTCTATAGCTGCTTTTGCTCCGACTATGCGCATCTGGGCGAGGTCGGCCATGGCCAAGTCGGCAAGACCATGAACAACCTGCTGCTTTGGATCAATTCGATCGGTTTGATCGAGGCGGGGCGTCTCGCAGAAACAACCGGCATCGATCTGACCAAGCTGCGCGCCGCGCTGCAGATCAGCTCCGGGGCTTCGGCTGCCCTCAATGATTGGGACATGATCACCTTCACCTGGGCGCTAAAGGACATGCAGGTGGTCGCCGAGATGACCGACAAATCCGGTCTGTCGCTGCCGATAACCGGCGCCGTCAAGGAGCTGGTCAAGGAGGCGCGCCGCATCAAGGCCGCGAACCCGCCGAAGTGGACCGGGCGAGAAGTGGAACGAGGCTAGCGGGCACGAGGCCTCGTCCCGGCCGAAGCCGTAGCGCGGCGAAGGAGCGCGTAAACGCACGGATGGCAAAGAGCCGGGACCGAGAATCGTGCAGCGACAACGCGCTTACGAGGTGTGGTCCATCGCCATGGTGCCGCCGTCGACGAACAGATTCTCGCCGATGACAAAGGATGAATCCTCACTCGCCAGGAACAGGATAGCCCTGGCGGCTTCGTCGGGCTCACCCGGGCGCTTGAGCATGTTCTCGACCGGTCGCGTCGGATCGAATTCGTCGCGACCGACCGGCGAGCCGATCTTGTTGGGCACGATGGCGTTGACGCGGATCTTGTGAGGAGCGAGCTGCACCGCGAGTGCACGGGTGAAATTGGCGATCGCGCCTTTGGCGGCGGAATACGCGATGGCCCGGCGGCGGCCCTGCCAGCCGGAGGTCGAGCCCACATTCACAATATTGCCGCCCGCACCTTGGGTGATCATCTGGTGCGCCACCTGTTTGGACATCAGGAACTGGCTCTTGAGGGTCACGTTCATCACCCGGTCCCAGTCCTCTTCGGTGATCTCCAGGATCCCCTTGTTGTCGGATATGGCGACATTGTTGACCAATATGTCGACGCGACCGAAGCGGGCAACCACCGCCTGCACCAGTGCCGCCACGTCCGCTCCCTTGGAAACATCGGCGACGAACGACTCCGCGCTGCCACCGGCCGCTTTGATGGCGGCGGCGACACGGGCACCGCGCGGCTGGTCGAGATCGACCACCGCAACCTTGGCGCCTTCGACCGCAAAAAGCCGGGCGACCGCTTCACCGATATTGCGGCCGGCGCCGGTGACGATTGCCACCTTGTCCTTGAGTTTCATTTATCGCGATCCCAGACACTGCCTTTGCTTGGTTAATGGTCCTGCTTACATGGCGGGCACAGCGCCGGCAACACGCCAGCCCTCGCGGAGCGGCGGCCGCCTATGGTAGGAAGGTCGTGGACCAGGCAAAATCCGCTGGCAGCATTTTGATAGAAGTCAGGCGATGACCGCTCCAGTGAAGACCCTCGAAGGCAGCGCCGATATTGCCTCGCTCATGCGCGAGATCGGGCGCCGGGCGAAAGCTGCGGCGAGGGTCCTCGCGTTGGCGCCGGCCAGCCAGAAGGACGACGCGCTCGCCGCAATGGCCGCTGCTATTCGCCTGGGCGAGAGGGAAATCCTCACTGCCAACGCGGAGGACGTGGCCGAAGCCAAAGCGGCAGGCGCCAGCGCCGCATTTCTTGATCGGCTTACGCTTGACGCCAAGCGGGTCGCCGCCATGGCGGCGGGCGTCGACGTGGTGCGCGCACTCGCCGATCCGGTCGGCGCCATGGTGGAGGCCTGGACCCGCCCGAACGGGATGATGATCGAGCGCGTGCGGGTTCCGCTTGGCGTGGTCGGAATCATTTACGAGAGCCGCCCCAACGTGACCGCCGATGCCGGCGTGCTCTGCCTCAAAGCCGGCAACGCGGCGATCCTGCGCGGCGGCTCGGAGGCCCAGCGTTCCAATCGCACCATCCACGCAGCCTTGATTCATGGGTTGCGGCAGGCGGGGTTGCCGGAATCCGCCATCGAGCTGGTGCCGGTCAAGGATCGCGCAGCGGTCGGGCTGATGCTCGGCGGGCTTGAAGGTGCGGTCGACGTGATCGTGCCGCGCGGCGGCAAGGATTTGGTGGCACGCGTGCAGGCGGAGGCGCGGGTGCCGGTGTTCGCTCACCTCGAAGGCATCTGTCACGTCTATATCGATAAGGCTGCAGCGCTCCCCATGGCGCTGTCGATCGTGCTCAACGCCAAGATGCGGCGCACCGGCGTCTGCGGCGCGGCCGAAACCCTGCTGGTCGACCGCGCCTGCGCTGCAACTCATCTCGAGCCGCTGGTCGAAGCGCTGATCGCAGCCGGCTGCGAGATTCGCGGCGATGCGGCCGTGCAGGCGGTTGATCCCCGGGTGAAACCGGCGCGAGAGGCGGACTGGGAGACCGAGTATCTCGATGCCATTATTGCGGCCAGGCTGGTGGACGGGGTGGATGGAGCAATCGCGCATGTCGAGCGCTACGGCTCCCATCATACAGATGCGATCGTTACCGCCGATCAGGCAACCGCCGAGAAATTCCTGCGCGAAGTCGATTCGGCGATCGTCCTGCACAATGCCTCGACCCAGTTCGCCGACGGCGGCGAGTTCGGGTTCGGGGCTGAGATCGGGATCGCCACCGGTCGCTTCCATGCGCGTGGACCGGTCGGTGTGGAGCAACTCACCAGCTTCAAATACCGCGTGCACGGCACCGGGCAAATCAGGCCGTGAGCCGTTCTTCGATCGGCGAGCGACCGCATTGATGCACAGCTGCCAAACGGCTTCGGATGCAGCGCCAATAGGGCCTGATAGCGCTCGGCTCGCCGCCGGCCGCGTACATCTGCCTCCGCACGCCCGCGGCATGCGCATTGGTCTGTTCGGCGGCAGCTTCGACCCGCCGCATGCTGCCCATCGCGCGGCCTGCCTGATCGCCATGAAACAGCTCGGCCTCGATCGGGTCTGGTGGCTGGTGACCCCCGGCAATCCGCTCAAGGACCAGAGGGGCCTCGCGCCTCTCGCCAAGCGGATCGCGGCGGCGCGAGCGCTCGCACAACATCCGCGCATCGATGTCACCGGCATCGAGGCCGAAATCGGGGCGCACTACACGTACGACACGTTGCGCTTCCTGCGCGCGCGCTGCCCCGGCGTGCGTTTTGTCTGGATCATGGGGGCCGACAATCTGCGGACTTTTCATCTGTGGCAGAAATGGCGCGACATCGCCAACTTGGTGCCGATGGCGGTGATCGACCGCCTCGGCCCAAGCCTCTACGCCACCTCGAGCGTGGCCGCCCAGGCGCTCGCCCGCTATCGCCTGCCCGACACGCGGGCGAGGGCTTTGCCGAGCCATCGCCCGCCCGCCTGGGTTTACCTTCATGGTCTCAAATCGCCATTGTCATCGACGGCGTTGCGGGCGGCACGCTTGCGAGGCGGCGGCAAATGGTCATGAACCCAGATGGTCATGAATATGACGCGGAAGGTCGACAAAATGCAGTTTGGGCGACCGCGAGAGGTTGAAAGCATTTACCCCCCGCGCCTATTTTAGCAGAGGCATAAGCCAGAGAAAGGAAAGGCCCCCTGCCCACATCTGCACTCCCCCGGGCCAGCGCCCGTCGCGCGCCCGCCAAGGTCTCCAAGGTGCGCCCTGACGCCAAGGAGATCCTTCACCTTGTCCTCGCCCGCATCGACGACATGAAGGCCGAGGATACCGTTACCATCGATCTCATCGGTAAGAGCTCGATCGCCGACGCCATGGTTGTGACCTCGGGCAGATCGAACCGCCAGGTCGGCGCCATTGCCGATCGTCTCATCGAGGACCTCACCGCCGCCGGCGTGCCGAATCTACGGGTCGAGGGCCTGCCGAACTGCGACTGGGTGCTGATCGATGCCGGCGATGTGATCATCCACGTGTTCCGGCCGGAAGTCCGCAACTTCTACAATCTTGAGAACATCTGGGCCCCCGGCCGGTCGCCGCGCCGGCAGGCGAATTGATGCCCCCTGAAGCGGCAGGCAGCCGCCCATGCGCGTCCTGATCACCGCGGTCGGCCGTCTGAAGCAAGGCCCGGAGCGCGAGCTCGCCGAGCGCTACCGCAAGCGAGCTGCCGACCTCGGCCGCAAGATTGGGCTGTCCGCCTTCGATGTGCTTGAGATCAAGGAGAGCCGGGCCGAGAATGTCGAACGCCGCACGCTCGAAGAATCGATCGCCATCGCCAACGTGATTCCGGAGCATGCCGTCACGGTTCTTTTGGACGAACACGGTGCCGACATGAACAGCGCGGCATTTGCGACTCATCTGCAGGATTGGCGACGATCCGACAGACCAGCAGCGGTCTTCATAGTGGGCGGAGCGGATGGAGTGGCGGGGAGCCTGCGTGACAAGGCAGAGCTGGTGATCGCCTTTGGGGCGGTCACTTGGCCGCATCAGCTGGTGCGCATCATGCTGCTGGAGCAACTCTACCGCGCCGTCACCATGCTGAGCGGGCACCCGTACCACCGAGCGTGAGGGCGCGGCCCTAATACCGCGCGAATCGCGCTATCTATTGGCTCCGGACGTGAATGGAACGGGCCGGCATGGCGCGGATTGCAGCAGATCGGTCCCTCGCTCGGAGCTTTGGTCACGGCTGCGTGCATTTGACGATCTGGGTCACGTTGGGGGCTCTGATCGCCGGGCTGATGTTCGTGCCGGCGGCAGCCCAAACCTCGGCGCAGCCGCCCGCGTCCCCGCCCCCGAGCTCGGCCAATCCGCCCGGCGCAAGCTCCATGGGGCAAGCCGCCCCGCCACCGGACAATCTCGATGCGCTGAAGCAGAGTAACCAGGACCTCAACGCGCTGCAGGCCGAGCAGCAAAAGGCGGCCGACACGGAGGCGAAGCTCAAGCGGGAAATTGCATCGATCGGCGACGATCGCCGCCGGCTGAACCAACAGCTGATCGACACCGCGATGCGGATTCGGAGCGACGAAAATCAGATAGCAAGCGCACAGGACCGGCTTAAGCCGCTTGATGCGCGCGAGCAGGCGCTACGCCAATCGTTGGATCAGCGGCGCGGCCTGATGGCGGAGATTCTCGCGGCCTTGCAGCGCATTGGCCGCCATCCACCGCCGGCCCTCATGGTCAGCCCGCAGGACGCGCTGCAATCGCTCCGCTCGGCCATGATCCTCGGCGCCGTCTTGCCGGAGATGCGACAAGAGGCTGACCAGCTGATCGCGGATTTAACCGAGCTGACGCGACTACGCGCCCAGATCGCCATGGAGCGCGACGCTCTGACGCGCGAGCTCGCCCTGCTCGGCGAGGAACACCAGCGCTTGAGCCTCCTGACCGAGCAACGCCAGAAGCAGCTGGCGGATAGCGAGCAGGCGCTCGAGCAGGAGCATCAGCGCGCGGCCCAGCTGGCCAGGCAAGCCGATAATCTCAAAGATTTGATCGCGAAGCTGGAGCAGAGCCCGGGGCCGACCGGCCACGATGACAAGCCAGAGCGTCCGGATTTGGCTGCCCTGGGCAATCCGGGGCGCCTGGCACCCGCAATTGCTTTTGCGGCCGCTAAAGGACGCCTGCCGCTCCCGGTCAATGGCGTACGCATTAAGGAATTCGGCGCGCCGGACGGTCTCGGGGGCACTGAGAAAGGCCTGACAGTGGCAACCAGGCCCGGCGCACAGATCACCGCCCCCTGCGACGGCTGGGTCGTCTATGCGGGACCGTTCCGCAATTACGGCCAACTCTTGATCCTTAATGCCGGCAGCGGCTATCATGTGCTTCTAGCCGGGATGGAACGGATCTCAGTCGATCTGGGGCAGTTCGTGGTGACTGGGGAGCCCGTTGCAATAATGGGCGATGGCGGGGGCCAAGTGCCTGCGGCGCTGGCGGCCAGCTCGGCGCAGCCGGTGCTTTATGTTGAGTTTCGGAAGGACGGGACACCCGTCGACCCCAGCCCATGGTGGGCAACAAATGACGGCGAAAAGGTTCGCGGATGATGCGCAAGACTTCCTTTGTTCTCCTCGGTGCAGCGGCGGGCGCGGCCCTGACGCTGATGGCAACCCAGCCCCGCTTAATGCTCAATACGTCGAGCGCCAAAGCCGCCGCGGCCGACACCTATAAGCAGCTAAGCCTGTTCGGCGACGTATTTGAGCGGGTGCGGTCCGACTATGTGGAGAAGCCGGACGACGCCAAGCTGATCGAGACGGCGATCAATGGAATGCTGACCGGGCTCGATCCGCACTCGAGCTATATGGACGCCAAGAGCTTCCGCGACATGCAGGTGCAGACCCGCGGCGAATTCGGCGGGCTCGGCATCGAGGTCACCATGGAGGACGGGCTGATCAAGGTGGTGGCGCCGATCGACGATACGCCCGCGGCTAAAGCCGGCGTGTTGGCGAACGACTATATCACTCATATCGACGACGAATCGGTCCAAGGCCTGACCCTCAACCAGGCGGTCGACAAGATGCGGGGCCCGGTCAACACCAGCATCAAGCTGCGCATCGTCCGAAAGGGCGTGGAGAAGCCGGTCGAGATGACGCTCACGCGGGACGTGATCAAGGTGGCGTCGGTCCGCTCGCATTCGGAAGGCAATGACGTCGGCTACATCCGCGTGACGCAATTCAACGAGCAGACCACTGAAGGCGTCAAGAAGGCGATCGCCGACATCTCGGCGCAGGACGGCGACAATCTCAAAGGTTACATTCTCGACCTCCGCAACAATCCGGGCGGGTTGCTTGACCAGGCCATCGGAGTTTCGGATGCCTTCCTCGAGAAGGGTGAGATCGTCTCGACGCGCGGCCGCAACCCCGAGGATGTGCAGCATTTCAACGCCAAGCCGGGCGACCTCACCAAAGGCAAGCCGCTGATTGTGCTGATCAATGGCGGCTCGGCCTCAGCTTCGGAGATCGTCGCCGGAGCCATGCAGGATCACAAGCGCGCAACGATCCTGGGCACCCGTTCCTTCGGCAAGGGATCGGTGCAGACCATTATTCCACTCGGCAACGGCGCCGGTGCGCTGCGGCTGACCACGGCGCGCTATTTCACGCCCTCGGGCCATTCGATCCAGGCCAAGGGGATCGTGCCCGATATCGAGGTGCTGCAGGACATTCCTGACGATCTGAAGGCGCGGCTCGAGCCCAAAGGCGGCGAAGCCGCGTTGCGTGGGCACCTAAAAGCGGATGGTGACGAGGAGACTGGATCGCAGGCCTATGTGCCGCCCGACCCCAAGGACGACAAGGCCTTGCACGAAGCAGTCGCCCTCATCCGTGGCGATGACAAGAACGCTGCCTACCCGCCGAACACCAAGCTGGCGGTTCCGAACTGATATCGCGGGCGATTGGCTAATTGCCTTGATGGGGCGGCCTTTGGGCCGCCCCGCTCATTTCGGACTGCCCGCCTGAGAGCCCGGTAAACGAAGAGTTAACGACTACGGATGCTAAAGTCGGGTCGATCGGTGATTCGCGAGGGCTGTGGCCTTGATCGACGACCTTAGCGCTCCGCTCGGCCTCGGTGGTGGACGCAACGGAGGCAGGCACAATCGCAACGACAAATGGGTCGCGATGACCCTGGTATGGGGGCCGCGGATCGCCGCCGGCGCCCTCGCCTGCTTCCCGCTTGCTTTTCTCGGATGGCTCCTGTTTGCCGAGGCCCCTTTGGGTGGAGAGCCAATGGTCGTGGTGCCGGCCAACCTGCATGCGGATGTGACGAGCGCCGATACGCGCTCGGCTCAGGGTGGTCAGCCCCATGCCGAGGAAGCAGGCAGTCAGCGACCGAATCGATATGACGGCCCTGCGATGGCCGCAGCCCCACCTGCCGGCACGAACACAGTCACGATCATCGACGGGAGCAGCGGCAAGCGGCAAGACGTGCAGATTCCCGGCACCGAGCCCTCCGACACCTCCGCCGAAACGCATGGCGATGCGCGACTTACCGAGGCTACCCGCAGCGGACCGATCCCGCGCATCGCGCCTGACGGGACGCGCCCGGCAGACGCCTATGCGCAACCTGTCAAAGCGCTGGCGGAGCGGCCCAATGCCCCGCGCATTGCCATCATCGTGGCCGGGCTCGGGATCAGTGCTGTCGGCACGAGTGATGCGCTCGCCAAGCTCCCCGGGCCGGTCACGTTCGCGTTCGCGCCCTATGCGACTGGCCTCGATCGCCTGGCCGCGCGTGCGCGCGACGGTGGGCATGAGATCCTGCTGCAGGTGCCGATGGAGCCGTTTGACTACCCTGACAACGATCCCGGGCCGCAAACCCTGTTGACCTCGCTCAGCGCCAATCAGAACGTCGATCGGCTGCACTGGCTGATGAGCCGGCTGCAAGGCTATGTGGGCCTGGCCAACTACATGGGTGGGCGTTTCACCGCAAACGAACAAGCACTCGCCCCTGTCCTGCGGGAGGCCACCAAGCGTGGTCTAATCTATGTGGACGATGGCTCCTCGCCGCGCAGCCTTGCCGGACAGATCGCCGGCGCCAACAATCTTCCCTACGCCAAGGCAGACCTCACTATCGATGCCGTGCCGACCTCGACCGAGATCGACCGCGCTATCGCGCGCTTGGAAAAGACCGCGCAGGAACGCGGGGCCGCGGTCGGCATGGCCAACGCCCTTCCGGTCACCATCGACCGCATCGCCAACTGGGCCAAGACCGCCGAGAGCCGGGGCATTCTGCTGGTGCCAATCACTGCCATTGTGGGGCGCGGAAAATCGACCTGATGGGCTGGCCCGGCAATCAGATGCCGGATGACATGCCCTGACGGTGAGATATTCTCCGTCAGCAGGCTCGCCTCCCGACCGCTATCCAGCCCGTTCCATTCAACTCAATGTCTTTTGAAAGCCTCCCCTATCGTCGGTGCGTCGGGATCATGCTGATCAACCGCGCCGGTCTCGTCTTCATCGGCCGCCGTCGCGATGGACCCGAGCACGTCGACACCGACCACGCATGGCAAATGCCGCAGGGCGGCGTCGATCCCGGGGAAGACACTTGGCTCGCGGCATTGCGCGAGCTCTATGAAGAAACCAGCATCCGCTCGGTCGAACGCCTAGGTGAGGTGAAGGACTGGCTGACCTACGACATTCCGCGCGACATCGTTGGGCAGGCCTGGAAGGGAAAGTATCGTGGCCAAACGCAGAAATGGTACGCGATGCGGTTCATCGGGGACGACAGCGAGATCAACACCGCGCATCCGCCCGATGGCCATGAGCCGGAATTCATCGATTGGCGCTGGGAGCCGATGGCGAACCTGGCCGAGTTGATCATTCCGTTCAAGCGCAAGGTCTATGAGCAGGTAGTGGCAAATTTCAGCCGATTCGGTCAGCCCGGGCGGCCGGCCTGATAGGAAGTCACGGCTGCCTCCAGGGCCCTCAATTGCTCGAGACGATGGCTGAGCTTGTCACGCTGCCACCCATCGGTTGAGTCGGCGACATCCTCTTCCACGTCCTTGATCTCGCCCACCAGAACGGCGCGGTCGAATTCCTCGAGCGGCACCGCCATATCGGCCAGCACCGTCAGTGCCGAGGGCCCGACCTCGGCAAAGCCGCCATTCACCACCACGCGCAGATCACCGTCCTCGCGATGAATGACGAGGATTCCAGGCCGCAGTGTCGTTATCAGCGGGGCATGCCCGGCCAGGACGCCAAGGTCACCCTCCGCACCTGGCAGGTCGACCTGGACGGCCTCGCCCGCAAACAAGAGCTTCTCTGGCGACACGAGATCGAAATGGAAGGTGGCCATGTTGTTGTCAGCGAATAGCGAATGGCGAATAGCGAATAGAAGTCGCTGCCCGCTATCGCCAATCCCTCTTCGCTACTCCCTTTATTCGCTATTCGCCTGTCCTTAGGCCGCTTCCGCGGCGAGCTTCTTGCCCTTCTCGACCGCCGCCTCGATGGTGCCCACCATATAGAAGGCTGCCTCCGGCAGGTGATCGTACTTGCCCTCGCACAATCCTTTGAACCCGCGGATCGTATCGGCAAGGTCGACGAAGACGCCGGGCGAGCCGGTGAACACCTCGGCGACGTGGAATGGTTGCGACAGAAAACGCTCGATCTTGCGGGCGCGGGAGACCGTGAGCTTGTCCTCTTCGGAGAGCTCATCCATGCCGAGGATCGCGATGATGTCCTGCAACGACTTGTAGCGCTGCAACACCTGCTGCACTTGGCGGGCAACGCCGTAGTGCTCTTCGCCGACCACGAGCGGCGACAGCATGCGCGAGGTGGAGTCGAGCGGATCGACCGCCGGATAGATGCCCTTCTCGGCGATCGAGCGCGACAGCACCGTCGTGGCGTCGAGATGCGCGAACGAAGTTGCGGGTGCCGGGTCGGTCAGATCGTCCGCCGGCACATAGATCGCCTGCACCGAGGTGACCGAGCCCTTGGTCGTGGTGGTGATGCGCTCCTGCAGGGCGCCCATATCGGTCGCGAGCGTCGGCTGATAACCGACCGCAGATGGGATGCGCCCGAGCAAGGCCGACACTTCCGAGCCCGCCTGGGTGAAGCGGAATATGTTGTCGACGAAGAACAGCACGTCCTGCCCTTGGTCGCGAAAATATTCCGCGATGGTGAGACCGGAGAGGCCGACGCGGGCACGCGCGCCGGGCGGCTCGTTCATCTGCCCGTAAACCAGCGCGCATTTCGATCCTTCGGTCGAGCCGTTGTGTTCCTTCGGATCCTTGTTGACCTTTGATTCGATCATCTCGTGATAGAGATCATTGCCCTCGCGGGTTCGCTCGCCGACGCCGGCGAAGACCGAGTAGCCGCCGTGCGCCTTGGCAACGTTGTTGATGAGTTCCTGGATCAGCACCGTCTTGCCGACCCCGGCGCCGCCGAACAGGCCGATCTTGCCGCCCTTGGCGTAGGGAGCGAGCAGGTCGACCACCTTGATGCCGGTCACCAGGATCTCGGCTTCGGTCGACTGCTCCGTGTAGGAGGGCGTCGGCTGGTGAATGGCGCGCCGCTCCTTATGCGGGACCGGGCCGGCATCGTCGACCGGCTCGCCGATGACGTTGATGATGCGCCCGAGCGTGCCGTCTCCGACCGGCACCGAGATCGGGTGCCCGGTATCAGTAACCTCCTGGCCGCGCACCAGACCTTCGCTCACGTCCATTGCGATGGTGCGCACCGTCGATTCACCGAGGTGCTGTGCCACTTCGAGGACGAGGCGGTTGCCCCGGTTGTTGGTCTCCAGCGCATTGAGGATCGGGGGCAGCTCGCCCTCGAACTCGACGTCGACGACGGCGCCGATGACCTGTGCAATGCGACCGATCTGATTGGTAGCCATGGACCTCTCCTTAAAGCCTCTTCCGATCAAACAGATCGGAATACGCTCTGTCTCTCTTTGGTTTTGCGCATGTTCTCATCGGAAAACCAGCACCCACTCATCCGGAACATGCACTAAGGCGGTTCCCGGTCGAATTGATCCACCTCAGCGTCATTGCCGGGCTTGACCCGGCAATCCATCTTCTTGCGAAAAGATGGACCCGCGGGTCAAGCCCGCGGGCGACGACTGGAATGAGTCTTTTCGATCGGAACATGCACTAGAGCGCCTCCGCGCCGGAAATGATCTCGATCAGCTCTTTGGTGATCATCGCCTGGCGGGTGCGGTTATAACGAAGCGTCTGCTTGCGGATCATTTCTCCGGCATTGCGGGTGGCGTTGTCCATCGCGCTCATCTGGGCGCCGTAGAAGGAGGCGTTGTTCTCGAGAAGAGCACGAAAGATCTGCACCGCAATATTCCGAGGCAACAGCTCGGCGAGAATCTCCTCCTCATCCGGCTCGTACTCATAGGCTGCGCCCCCTCCGGCATCCTCGTGCTCGGACCGCGAGCCCGCCGGCGCGGCGGCCGCCGGGAACTCCGGGGGGATCAGCCGCTGTGCGGTCGGAATCTGCGCGATGACCGATTTGAACCGGGCGAAGAACAGGGTGCAGATGTCAAAGGCGCCCTCGGCGTAGAGCCGGCGGACGCGGTCGGCGATCTGCTCGGCGTTGACGAATCCCAGCGTGCGGACCGAGCGCAGCTCCATGTGCTCGATGATCTGCCGCTCATATTGCCGCTTCAGCTGATCATAGCCTTTGCGCCCAACGCAGAAGAACTTGACCTCCTTGCCGTCGGCTATCAGCGCGTTGGCACGCTCGCGCGCCGTGCGCACTATGGAAGAGTTGAACGGGCCGCACAGGCCGCGCTCGGCAGTGCAGACCAAGAGCAGGTGAACGCGATCCCCGCCGGTTCCGCGCAACAGCGGCGGCGCCGTATCGAGGCCCGCCACCGAGGCAGCGATCTTCGCCAACACCTTGTCCATGCGGTCCGCATAAGGACGCGCCGCTTCCGCGGCCGCCTGCGCGCGGCGCAGCTTGGACGCAGCCACCATTTGCATGGCTTTGGTGATCTTCTGCGTCGCCTTGGTGGACGCTATGCGATTGCGCAGATCCTTGAGGGACGGCATGGGTCTTGCTTTTCACTCCGTCATGCCCGGCCTTGTGCCGGGCATCCACGTCTTGCTCGGGGTCCACGCTCTAACATGTGAGTGGCCGGGACAGGCGACGACTCACGCGAACGTCTTGGCGTAGCCCTCGACCGCCGCCTTGAGCTTGGCCGCGGTCGCATCGCCCAAATCGCCACTGGCACGTATCTCGCTCAGGATTTCCGGCTTCTGGTTGCGCAACAGCGTCAAGAGTCCCTGCTCGAAGGCGCGCACCCGATTGACCGGCAGCGGATCGAGATAGCCGTTCACGCCCGCATAGATCACGCAGACCTGCTCCTCCATCTTCAAGGGCGAGAATTGCGGCTGCTTCAACAATTCCGTCAATCGCGAGCCGCGGTTGAGCAGGCGCTGGGTGGTGGCGTCGAGGTCGGAGCCGAACTGCGCGAAAGCCGCCATCTCGCGGTATTGGGCGAGCTCTCCTTTGATGCGGCCTGCCACCTTCTTCATCGCCTTGGTCTGCGCCGAGGAGCCCACGCGCGACACTGACAGACCGACATTCACGGCCGGGCGGATGCCCTGGTAGAACAGGTCGGTCTCAAGGAAGATCTGACCATCGGTGATCGAGATCACATTGGTCGGGATGTAGGCGGAGACGTCATTGGCCTGTGTCTCGATGACCGGCAACGCGGTCAGAGAGCCAGCCTTATTGTCGTCGTTCATCTTGGCGGCCCGTTCGAGCAGGCGCGAGTGCAGATAGAACACGTCGCCCGGATAGGCCTCGCGGCCGGGCGGACGGCGCAGCAACAGCGACATCTGCCGGTAGGCGACCGCCTGCTTGGACAGATCGTCGTAGATGATGACCGCATGCATGCCGTTGTCGCGGAAATATTCGCCCATGGTGCAGCCGGAGAATGGCGCGATGTACTGCATGGGCGCCGGATCGGACGCGGTCGCCGCGATGATGATCGAGTAGTCGAGCGCACCCTGCTCCTCGAGCACCTTGACGAATTGCGCCACGGTCGAGCGCTTCTGCCCGATCGCCACGTAGACGCAATAGAGCTTGACCCTCTCGTCGTTTGAGGCGTTGAGCGGCTTCTGATTGAGGATCGTATCGAGCGCGATTGCGGTCTTGCCGGTCTGCCGATCACCGATGATCAGCTCGCGTTGGCCGCGGCCGATGGGAATGAGCGCATCGATCGCCTTGAGGCCGGTCGCCATCGGCTCATGCACGGATTTGCGCGGAATGATGCCGGGCGCCTTGACGTCGACACGGCGCCGTTCCTTGGCCGGGATCGGGCCCTTGCCGTCGATCGGATTGCCGAGTGCATCGACCACACGACCAAGCAGCTCTTTGCCGACCGGCACATCGACGATCGCGCCGGTGCGCTTCACGGTCTGGCCTTCCTTGATCTCGCGGTCGTCGCCGAAAATCACGATGCCGACATTGTCGCTTTCGAGATTGAGCGCCATGCCGCGCACGCCGCTCTCGAACTCGACCATCTCGCCGGCCTGCACGTTGTCGAGCCCATAGGCGCGAGCGATGCCGTCGCCGACCGACAACACCTGCCCGACCTCGGAGACCTCGGCTTCCTGGCCGAAATTCTTGATCTGATCTTTGAGGATCGCGGAGATTTCAGCTGCCCGGATATCCATCAAGAGACCTCTTTCATCGCATGTTTGATTGATTTGAGCTTGGTGCGGAGCGAGCTGTCGACCATCCGGCTGCCGACCTTGACGACAAGGCCGCCGATGATGCCCGGGTCGATCTTGACATCGACCTGCACGTCCTTGCCGGTGACCTCGTGCAAGGCTTCCTTGATGGCGCCCAGCTGGCGCTCGTCCGGTCGCTCCGCAAGCGTCACCTCGGCCGTCACCTCGCCCTTATGGCGGGCGAGAAGGGTACGAAAATCCCGGATGATTGCCTTGACGGCGAACAGGCGGCGGTTCGCAGCCACGACCTGCAGGAACTTCGCGGCAAGCCCACCAATACCGGCCCGCTGCAGCACCGCCCCCAATGCCTTTGCCTGCTGTTCGGCCGCGAAGACCGGGCTGCGCACAAGCCGCGCCAAGTCCGGGCTGTCGCCAAGCAACACGTCGAAGCTGTCGAGATCTGCTTTGACGGTGTCGAGCGCCCTTTCTTCACGTGCCAACTCGAACAGGGCGGTCGCGTAGCGACCTGCCATGCCGGAAACGATGTTACCTTCGCCTTTCACGCCGCCCGCTTTCGGTTAAGGCCGTTTCTCGGGCTCGGCCGCAACCCTTCCCGGGAGCGCAAGCCTTTGAAATGCAAGTGGGACTTTGATCCTTGGGGAGGGCACCGTGAAAAGTGCCCGAAACCCTCAAGAAAATCGCGCGGTTGCTAACACACCCCCACCTGCAGCGCAACATCGGCCACTGGCACGCTTATGGGAAAGGCGAATGGCCGCTGGCGCTGCGCCTCGCGAACCGGTGAAACACCCGTAACCAGCGCGAAGGCTTGAGGCAAATATCACAGTTCCCGCACGAGGGCTCGGCCGTCTCGCCGAAATAGGCGAGCAGGCTGCGGCGGCGGCACGCTGTGGATTCGCACATCTCGACCAGGGCATCGAGCCGCCGGCGATCGATCTCCTTCTGCGCCGCCGACGCCTCGCTTTGCGCGATCTGCAGGCGACGCAGGCGGATGTCGTCATCCCCGTAGAGCGTCAAGGTGTCCGCCGCCAATCCGTCACGGCCGGCGCGGCCAATCTCATGGTAGTAGCTTTCGATATTGGCCGGCAGATCGGCCTGCAGCACGAAGCGGACGTCGGGCTTGTCTATGCCGAGACCGAACGCGATCGTCGCCACAATCACAACCGCCTCCTGCTGCAGGAAGAGATCCTGGTGGCGGGCGCGCCTGAGCGGATCGAGCCCCGCGTGATACGGGCGCGCATTCACCCCGCAGCTGCGCAAGACGTCGCTGAGTTCCTCAGTCTTGCGGCGCGAGCCGCAATAGACAATGCCGCTTTCACCCGCATGCGCGCGCACGAACTCGGTGACCTGGCCGAACCCTGATCTCTTGGCCTCGATGCGCAGGCGCAAATTCGGCCGATCAAAGCCATGCGCGAAGACCGCTGCCTTTCCGCCGAACAGCTTGTCGACGATGTCGGCCCGCGTTGCAAAATCGGCAGTCGCGGTGAAAGCCGCAGTCTGCACACTGCCGAGTTCGCGCCGAGCATCGCCGATTTGCAGATATTCCGGCCGAAAGGCGTGCCCCCATTGCGAGATGCAATGCGCTTCGTCGACCGCCAGCAATCCGACATTGGCGCGCTTGAGCAATGCACGGGTGTCGGGGCGCGCCAGGCGCTCAGGCGAGACGTAGATGAGCCTCAGCCCGCCGCCGGTGAGCCGATTGGTGATCTCCCGGTTCTGCGCGATATCGTTCGCCGAGTTTAAGGTCGCAGCCGCGATCCCCACCGCGTTGAGCTGGGCGACCTGGTTGCGCATGAGCGCAATGAGCGGGGAAACCACCACAGTCGGGCGGTCGCGGAGCAGCGCCGGCAGCTGATAGCAGAGCGATTTGCCGCTGCCCGTCGGCATGATGGCGAGCACATTCCGTCCCGCGAGCACGCTGGCGAGGATCGCGGCCTGGCCGGGTCGGAACTCGGCAAAGCCGAAGGTTGAGCGCAGCACGTGCCGGGCTGCGGCGAGGTCAGTCATGAAAGCGCCCCCCGTGGTATTTGTTCTACAAATGTTCTCACCTGGGGGCAATATCGGGCACCGCTGGAATAATGATGTTAAAAACATCTATTATTTTGGTTGAAAGCTCATTTTAAATGTAATATGCACCGTATCTTAAGCTTTCTAATTCCTCCGCAACTCCCATCAAAAGCTGCAATGATCAGCGCTGCGCAATTGCGGGCTGCCCGGGCTCTGGTCGGCATCGACCAGCGCCAGCTCGCGGACCTATCCGGCCTTTCGCTGCCGACGATTCAACGCATGGAGGCCAGCGAAAGCGTCATCCGCGGCAATGTCGATTCGCTGATGAAGCTGATCGGGGCGCTCGAGAAAGTCGGGATCGAGCTGATCAGCGAGGGCGCGGTGAGCCAAGGCGGCGGCCGCGGCGTGAGACTGCGCGCGCGCCTCAACACCAGCTCCGATCAGCCGGGCACCTAGGGGAGACGCAATGCTCCTGGTTGTTGCCCTGTGCTGCGTCGCATCCTTTCTTGCGATTATTGGCATCGGGATCGCGATCGCCCACCGACCGGATGCGGGCGTGATCGTTTATGGACTTTGCCTGGCCTTCGCGGTGGTCGCATTAGTGGCGGGGCTGGCCGAGCTCATTGTTTCAGCCGCAATCCCACCGGCGGTCACGCTGCCGGTCGGACTGCCCTGGATTGGCGCGCATTTTCGCCTCGACTCGCTCGCCGCCTTCTTTCTGGTCGTGGTCAATCTCGGAGCCGCGGCGGCTTGCGTTTTTGCCATCGGCTACGGCCGCCACGAGATCGCGCCGGAACGGGTACTGCCGTTCTATCCCGCCTTTCTCGCCGGGATGAACCTTGTGGTGCTGGCGGACGACGCTTTCACTTTCCTGGTTTCCTGGGAATTCATGTCGCTGTCCTCGTGGGCGCTGGTCATGGCCCACCATCGCATTCGCGACAATGTCCAGGCCGGATACGTGTATCTGGTGATGGCGAGCTTCGGCACGCTGGCCTTGCTGCTCGCCTTCGGCATGCTCGCCGGGGCGGACGGAAACTACGCGTTCGCCGCCATCAGGGCGGCGCATCCTTCGGGGACAGTCGCTGCCGCGGTCCTGATCCTGGTTCTCCTCGGCGCCGGCTCCAAGGCCGGGTTGGTGCCCGTGCACGCTTGGCTACCGCTCGCCCATCCGGCGGCGCCAAGCCATGTCTCCGCCCTGATGAGCGGGGTGATGACCAAGGTCGCGGTTTATGGCTTCGTGCGGATCGTGCTCGACCTGTTGGGGCCGCCCGCCTGGTGGTGGAGCATGCTCGTGCTCGCGCTGGGCGGCATTACCGCCGTCATGGGCGTGCTCTACGCCCTGATGCAGCACGATCTCAAACGGCTGCTCGCCTATCACACGGTCGAGAACATCGGCATCATCTTTATCGGCCTCGGTCTTGCCCTCGCATTCACCGCGCACGGCATGCCGGCGGCAGCAGCGCTCGCGCTCACCGCAAGCCTCTTTCACGTGTTCAACCACTCGCTGTTCAAAAGCCTCCTGTTCTTTGGTGCCGGCGCTGTGCTGGGTTCGACCGGCGAGCGCGACATGGAGCACATGGGCGGTCTCATTCACCGCATGCCGAAAACCGCCTTGGCGTTCTTGGTCGGCTGCGTCGCGATCTCAGCGCTGCCGCCCTTCAATGGTTTCGTATCGGAATGGCTGACCTTTCAGGCCATTCTCTTGAGCCCGCAGCTGCCGTCATGGGGACTGAAGCTCATGGTGCCGGCAGTTGGAGCGCTGCTTGCCCTGTCGGCGGCACTTGCGGCTGCATGCTTCGTCAAAGCCTTCGGGGTGTGCTTCCTGGGACGCGCGCGCACCGCGCAGGCCGCGGGCGCCGCAGAGACCGACAACTGGTCGCTCGCCGCCATGCTGACGCTTGCGGCACTCTGCCTCTTCGCCGGCATCCTGCCCGGCCTGTTCATCGACGCGCTCGCTCCCGTGGCCAGAGTCCTGGTTGGCGCGCGCATGCCGCTTCAGAGCGGGATCGAATGGCTTTCGATCGTGCCGGTCGCCGAGAGCCGCAGCTCTTATAACGGCCTACTGGTTTTCCTGTTCATCGTGATGTCCTCAACCCTCGCCGCAAGCGCCATCCATCGGTTCGCGTCCGCCAAGCTGCGTCGCGGCCCGGCGTGGGATTGCGGCTATCCGGATGCGAGCCCCGCCACCCAGTACAGCGCGAGCAGCTTTGCGCAGCCGATCCGTCGCGTCTTCGGCACGGTCGTGTTCGGCGCGCGCGAGAAGATCGACATGCCGCCCCCCGGGTCGCTCGCCCCCGCCCGCCTCGATGTCACCCTGCATGACCGCATCTGGGAGGCCCTATACGCGCCTCTCGCCCGCATCGTCGGTCTCGCCGCCGACCGATTGAATCACCTGCAATTCCTGACCATCCGCCAATACCTCACCCTGGTCTTCTCGGCGCTCGTCGCGCTTCTGCTGGTGCTCGCCATATGGCCGTAATCCTCGGTTTCGCGATCCAGGGCGCGCAGATGTTGCTGGTGCTGCTCATCGCCCCAGGGGTTACCGGCCTGGTGCGGAAGATGAAGGCGCGCCTCCTGCGCCGGCGGGGTCCTCCGTTGTTGCAGCCCTATCGCGACCTCCTCCGCCTGTTGCGCAAGGATGCGGTGTTGGCCGAGAGCTCATCCTGGCTGTTCCGAGTCGTTCCATACGTCACGTTCGCGGCCACCTGGGTGGCGGCCGCATTAGTGCCGACCTTCGCGACCGGCCTGCCGTTCAGCTGGTCGGCCGACCTGATCGCCATCATTGCACTGCTTGCCAGCGCCCGCTTCTTTCTTGCTCTCGCTGGCCTCGATGTAGGCACGAGCTTCGGCGGCATCGGCTCGAGCCGGGAGGTGATGATCGCGTCGCTCGCCGAGCCGGCGATGCTGATGATCATGTTCACATTGGCGCTCATTGCGGGCTCAACCCAGCTTTCGACCATGGCCGAATTTGTTCTCTCGCCGCTCGTCGGCCTGCGGGTGTCGCTGGCTCTTGCCCTCATCGCCCTGATCATGGTGGCGATCGCCGAGAATGCGCGCATCCCGGTCGACAATCCGGCGACGCATCTCGAGCTCACCATGGTGCATGAAGCCATGGTGCTGGAATATTCCGGGCGCCATCTCGCGCTGATCGAGCTCACCGCCTCGCTGAAGCTGACCCTCTACCTGTCGCTCATTGCGTGTCTGTTCGTCCCGTGGGGAATGGTGACCGGGGAGGCCGCCATCGAATCCCTGGCGATCGGCGCCGCGTCCTATATCGGGAAGCTCGCGGCTGCCGGGTTCCTCTTGGCGCTGTTTGAAACCTCCATCGCCAAGATGCGCGTGTTCCGGGTGCCGGAGTTCCTCGGCGCCGCGCTGATGCTCGGCCTCTTGGCCGCGCTGCTACGCTTCGTGTCCGGGAGCCTTTAGAGATGCATGGCCTTGACTTTGACGTTGCGCACATGCTCGCCGGTGGTCTCGTGCTGGTGAGCTTCATGCAGCTCTACCAGGATCGCCTCTATGCGCTGCTCAACGTATATGCGCTGCATGCTTTGGTGCTGGCCCTGTCTGTTGCCTGGCAGGCCTATATCCAGGACGCACCGCATCTCTACGTCACCGCGGCGATCGCGCTTCTCTTCAAGGCCATCGCCATTCCGCTCGTGCTGCACCGGATCATCGCGCGCCTGGGAATCCACCGCGAGATCGAGAAGGTGGTCGGCGTCGGTCCCGCCATGCTGCTTGGCATCAGCCTGGTCGCCCTGTCCATGGTGGTGATGCTGCGCGTGACCGCGGAGGCCGATCCGCTCGCCCGTGAGGACCTCGCCTTTGCGCTGTCGGTGGTGCTGCTCGGCCTGTTGATGATGGTGACGCGGCGCAACGCAGTGAGCCAGGTGGTCGGCTTCATGTCGCTCGAGAACGGCCTGGTGCTGGCAGCGACCGGCGCCAAGGGAATGCCGCTCGTTGTCGAGATCAGCATCGCGTTCTCGATCCTCATCGCGTTCATCGTGATCGGCATCTTCCTTTTTCGCATCCGCGAGCGCTTCGACTCGGTCGATATGCAGGCGCTCGACCGCTTCCGGGGAGAGCGGCAATGACCCCATTCTTCGACGCAACCGCGGCGGTGCTGGCAATCCCCATCGTGATGGCGGCCGTGCTTGCGATCCTTCCCGGCTATCGGCTGACCGCGCGATTGAACGTCGCCGCCTCGCTGGCGAGCTTCCTCGCGGCCCTGTCGCTCGCCTTCTACCGCCCGAGCGGTGGTCCGTACCTGCTCGTCGACGATCTCAACAACGTGTTCATCGTGCTCACGACCCTTGTCGGCTTCACCACCAGCATCTTCAGCGCGAGCTATATCGGCCACGAGATCGAGATCGGCCGCCTGACGCCGAACCATGTGCGCTTCTACCACGCCATGTACCAGATCCTCATGTTCGCGATGAACCTCGCGCTCATCGCCAACAATATCGGCTTGATGTGGGTGGCGATCGAGCTCGCCACCCTGACCACCGTGATGATGGTCGGCATCTATCGCACCCACGAGGCGCTGGAGGCGGCCTGGAAGTATTTCATCCTCGGCAGCGTCGGCATCGCGCTCGCACTGTTCGGCACCATACTGATCTACATGGCGGCGCGCCCGATAATCGGCGAGGGTCTCGACGCCATGGTGTGGAGCAACCTGATCGCGCATGCAGATGCGTTCGATCCGGCGTTGCTCAATGTCGCCTTCGTGTTCTTGTTGCTCGGCTACGGCACCAAGGTTGGGCTGGCGCCGCTGCATGCGTGGCTGCCCGATGCCCATGCGGAGGGCCCGACGCCGATCTCGGCGGTGCTGTCGGGTCTTCTGCTCAACGTCGCCCTCTATGCGCTGCTGCGCTTCAAGATGCTGCTCGCGGTCAATCCGGCCGCGCTCGCCCCCGGCCCCCTGATGGTGACGATGGGATTGGTGTCGCTCGTCTTTGCGGTGTTCATGCTGTTCCGCCGGCGCGACATCAAGCGCATGTTCGCCTATTCGTCGATCGAGCACATGGGCATCATCACCTTTGCGTTCGGCATGGGCGGCCCGCTCGCCAATTTCGCCGGCCTTCTGCACATGACCATGCATTCGCTGACCAAGTCGGCGATCTTCTATGCGGTCGGCCACATCGCGCAGGTCAAGGGCACGCAGAAGATCGCTGAGATGGGCGGCCTCACGGTCACCAGTCCGGCGCTCGGATGGGGCTTGGTCCTCGGGGTGGTCGCCATCGCAGGGCTGCCGCCGCTTGGCATCTTCATGAGCGAGTTCCTGATCGTGAGCTCGACGTTTGCGCGCTCGCCGCTGCTGGCGATTCCGCTGGTGCTCGGTTTGCTATTGGGGCTGAGCGCCCTCTTCGTGCGGCTCAACGGCATCGCGTTCGGTGAGCCGCGCGGCGACAACGCGCCGGCACGCGCCTCTTTCGTGCCGATGTTCGCCCATCTTGCGTTGGTGCTGGCGGCCGGCATTTACCTGCCCCCACAGCTCGTCCTCTGGTTCCAGAACGTCGCAAAGCTTTTAGGATAAGCGGCGATGTCTTTGCTCAGCGACATCATCGAGCAGGGCCAGCGCGTTGCGGCGCATCGGCCTTGGCCGCGGGCGGTCGTCACGGCGGACACTTGGCAGCGCCTGCGCGGCGAGCTGGCGGAGGGCAAGCTCACGCTCATCGGCCTGTGGGGCGACATCGGTATTGTCCACATGGCGCTGCTCGACGAAGCGGGCCCCGATATCGGCGTTGTCTCGCTCGAATGCCCCGATGGGCGCTTCCCTGCGATCGGCTTCGTGCACAAGCCTGCAGCGCGCCTTGAGCGCGCCGTGCGCGATCTTTTCGGGCTGGAGCCGAGCGGGTTGGGCGACGTGCGGCCATGGCTCGACCACAGCCGTTGGGACCTGTGGCAGCCGCTCGGCAATGGCTCACACGAGCCGCGCCCGTCGCAGCCGTACGCTTTCCTGCCGGTCGAAGGTGAAGGCCTGCATCAAATCCCGGTTGGGCCCGTGCATGCCGGCATCATCGAGCCGGGCCACTTCCGCTTCACCGCCAACGGCGAAGCCGTGGTGCGGCTCGAAGAACGCCTGGGCTATGTGCACAAAGGCATCGAATCCCTCATGGTGGGTGCCGACCTCGCGCGCGGCATTCGCCTCGCCGGCCGCACCTCAGGCGACAGCACCGTTGCGTATGCGCTCGCCTTCGCGCACGCGGCCGAAGCCGCGCTTGGACTTAGTGTGCCGCCGCGGGCCGCCTGGCTGCGCGCCCTGATGGCGGAGCTCGAGCGGCTCGCCAATCACTTCGGCGATTTCGGCGCGATCTGCAACGATGCTTCGTTCGCGATCATGCACGCCCAATGCGGGATCCTGCGCGAGCGGACGCTGCGCGTCGCCGCCACCTGCTTCGGTCACCGGCTGATGATGGATCGAATCATGCCGGGCGGCATCTCGAACGATGTGCCGGCGAATGGGCTTGCGCAGCTGCGCGAGCTCATCGCCGAGATCCAGCGGAGCTTCCCGAGATTGGTCGCGCTCTATGACAACACCGCTTCCCTGCAGGACCGCACCGTGACGACCGGAGTGTTGAAGGCAGCACTCGCTCGCCAATTCGGCGCCGGCGGCTTTGTGGGCCGCGCCTCCGGGCGCGCCTTCGACGCGCGGCGGGCGCTCGCCTATCCGCCCTACGACCAGCTCGCATTCGAGGTCCCGGTGGTCAAGACAGGCGATGTCAACGCCCGGGTCTGGATCCGCATCCACGAGATCGAGCAAAGCATGCGCCTGATCGATCAGATAATCGCAAGCCTCCCGGAAGGTCCGCTCTCGGCGCCCGCCGAGGCGGCAGGCGGTGCGGCTGCGGAAGGCCTCGGTATTGTCGAAGGCTTTCGCGGCGACGTGCTGGTCTGGCTTCGCCTCGATGGCGAGCGACGCATCGCCCGGTGCCACCTGCGCGATCCATCCTGGTTTCAGTGGCCTCTCTTAGAAGCCGTCATCGAAGGAAACATCGTGGCGGATTTCCCGATTTGCAACAAATCGTTCAACTGCTCTTATTCAGGACACGATTTGTAGATGCGCAAGACTCTCTTCACGAGCCTGATCAGGCGGCCGCTCACCGAAGCCTCGCCCGAGGCCGATGCCGCGGCTCTGGCGGAGCTCGCCGCCAATGTGGATCGCGCAGCGCGCCTGCGGCTCGGCCGCAGCCTGTCGATCCGCATGGTTGATGCCGGCTCGTGCAACGGCTGCGAGCTCGAAATCCATGCGCTCAACAATGCATTCTATGACCTTGAGCGCTTCGGTGTGCGCTTCGTTGCTTCACCGCGCCACGCCGATGTGCTCATGGTGACGGGTCCGGTGACCAAGAACATGCGCGAGGCGCTGGAGCGCACCTATGCGGCGACGCCGGATCCCAAATGGGTCGTTGCGGTCGGCGACTGCGCGTCAGATGGCGGAATCTTTGCCGGGAGCTACGCGGTTGCGGGCGGCGTCCATGACGTGGTCGCGGTCGACCTGCACATCCGCGGCTGCCCGCCGACACCGACCCAGTTGCTCAAAGGCCTGCTGGCCTTGTTGGAGCCCGAGCGGTCGGCGCAAACAAAAACGCATGGCTCCGAAGGGGAGCGTTCCTGATATAACAGGCGCGAAACAGGAAGCCTGTCACTGTAACGGCTCCGGAGCTGTGCGATAGACGCAGAGATCGCGCTCCGTTCGACCCAGCCGCTGGCGAGCCGAATCAAACCGAACGCAATTGCGCTCATGGGCGACCTCTGGAGTGCATTTCGGAGCCATGCGTCCGGCGCAAGACGACGGCACGATCATGCTGCGACAGGAATCAAAAAGCCCGGCGCGATGTTCCGGCCGGGCGCAAATCATCAGTTTCAATTTCGTCAATGCCGCAACTCGCGCGCTCTGTCAAGCATCGGCATTGAACACCGCGCCTGCTCGATGCACGGGAGCCGATGAGCTTCGGGCGCGTCTTGGCCAAATCGCGTGGGCACAACCCGATCAATCGTAGAATTCGGGTGCCAGCTTCCGCTTAATCCCAGCCGTGTAATCGTGCTGAATCCACAATTGCGCGTGGTTCTGCTTCAGGAATTCCTGGATCATGGCGCGGCTTTTGGCAGTCTGTTCCCGGTCAGTGTCGAAGGACGGAACCGTGCCGTAGGTGATCTCTTCCGGATAGTGATAAAGGTCGCCCGACAATAGGACGTTGCCGGTGTTAGCCAGTTTCAGGAACAGGGACTGGTGCCCGGGCGTATGACCCGGCGTGGATTTGATGACAACCGTGCCATCGCCAAACACATCATAATCCTCGCCGTTCAGGACAATCGTTTTGCTGTTGGCCAGGGCCTCGAAATTTTTCGGGTCTGCCACGCGGCTTCCCGGTTGGCGCGGGGCGAAGATCGGGTCCCGGTCGCCCTTCTGCACGATCCAGGTAGCGCCGGCGAACAGGTTGGCATTGGCGACGTGATCAAGATGGTAGTGGGAGAGCGCCAGATAAGTGATGTTGTCCGGGATGTAGCCGATCGCGAGGAGTTGGGGGAGCAGCGGGCGATCGACCGTGAAGGCATTCAGCTTCTGGGGCGAGACGCCATCCTTGAAGGCGCTGTCGGGAATTTCGCCGGTATCCCACATCAGGCTTCCGCGCGGGTGAACGACCAGGAAGCAGGGCGTCATCATATTTGTGTTGGCCATCTCGCTCGGCTTCAGGCCGTACGCATCGACATTGGCAGGCGTAATCTTGCCGCAGTCCAGAACATAGAGGCGCAGCGATTGTGGGGACGGCGGCCTCTGAGGCTGTTGGGCGCTGGCCGGTGCGAGACCGAATACCACGGACACAGCCGCAGCGAGGATGGCAGGTACGACGCCAATCGACATGGAATCCTCCCTATAATCCAGCCCCTCCCACCCACCAAAATCTATCGCAATTTCCATGTGCAAAGAAGGTCCTCGAAGCCTTCCGCAATTGGCCGCTGCCGCATCACCAGGCATCGGCAAGTTCGGCAGCTATCAGCACTAGACCGGCCGTGACCCGCCATGGGCTGGGACGGTGACGTTGAGCCGCTGCAGCTTTTGCGCCATTGGGCGATTGCAAAATTGCTTTCACGCCCGCTGACGGGCTCCTGCGGGAGCAGTATCCTTGAGGCTCCTTACGCGTCCTCGGCAAACAGGTCGCACCAGCGCGAGGATCATGACGATTGCAAGAAAGGTGACAGCTGAACAGTCCAACAGGGCGCCGCGGCCCAGAGCAGGCAGGGAGGCTGAAAATGTCGACCCAACTTCAACCCCCGCGAACAGAGGACGGAGTGAGCCGCCGCGCTCTGTTTGAGACCTTGGCTGCCGGCGCCGCGGCAGCAGGCGTCGCCGCGCCCGCATTGGCGCAGCAGAGCGCGGTGCTGGCCGAAGCAACATCAGCCGATTATGTCCGCGATCCGACCCGCTGGGGCAGCGCCGAGCTCGCCGCGCTATTTCCGAATTTCAAGCATCTCGACATCGCGACCAAGGGCGCCGTCATTCGTGTGCGCCACGGCGGTTCCGGGCCGCCCCTGTTGCTTCTGCATGGCAACTCGCAGAACCACGCGACCTGGTTCGGCGTCGCCGCCCGGCTTGCGCAAAGCCATCATGTGGTCCTCGCCGACCTGCGCGGCTACGGTGACAGCTCGTTGCCGGATCCCGGCCCCAATCACATCAATTACAGCGCCGGCGCGCTGGCCGCGGACATGTTCGAGCTCATGGACAGTCTCGGGCATCAGCGCTTTTTTCTCGCCGGCCACGACCGCGGCGCACGCGTCACGCATCGCATGTGCCTCGACAACCCGGATCGGATCATGAAGGTCTGCATCCTGGACATGCTGCCGTCGTATTACGTATGGACCAATCTCAACATAAAGTCGGCACTGAGCTCCTGGCATTGGCTGTTCCTGGCGCAACCGGAGCCGTTTCCCGATACGCTGATACGCGCCGTTCCGGCCGAATGGTTTTTGAAGAGCCGGGGTTACGACCGGCAGCTCCCCAAAATCGTGCTCGACGACTATGTCCGCTGCTTCACCAACAAGACGATCGTCGGGGCCTGTCGCCACTATCGTGCAAATGCGACGATCGATTTCGAGATCGACACAGCCGGGAAAGAGCGCAAGATTGCGCCGCCGCTGCTGATCCTGTGGGGAACGCGGGGCGCGCCTCCCACCCAGGAATTTCCAACCGTATGGCGCACATTCGCGAGCAACCTTGTCGACGCGCAGCCGCTCCCGACCGGCCACGCCCTGCAGGTAGAGGCGCCCGACCGCGTCTATGATCATTTTGCCAAATTCTTCGCGGCATGAACGGTGAAGCAGGCAGAGCGTTTCCTGGCGGCAATACAAGGAAAACCCGTATCGCACAGCTTGGTGCAGGCAGGCGCTTCGCCAATATTCGCGAAGGACACTGGCAGCCGCATGATCGTTGCCAATCGGGCTGGCACATTCCGGCGCGCAAGAACCGTTCGCTTTCTGCGCCCGCCTAAGGCCCCTCGGAGTAAGTAGTCCGAACGCTCGGCCGCCAATCAACTAGGGTGCGGAGATCAGTGGAGCAAAGCGCCGTCGTAGAATCTGGTCTCCTTCTTCCTGCAGCACGCGGTTGCGAGTGGCGGCCGGAAGCCGGAAGCTTTCAGCGGCGGCGGCACTTTCTTGCTGCACCCATGTCACCCGCGGCTGCCGCCTGACCACATAATCGGCCATCCGCCGACCTTCGCGCCTGCGGCCTACAAGGGGATGAAGACAGACCAAACCTAGCCGCCTTGCCAGCAGAAAGGTTCGACCATTTTCCACCAGTGTTCAGTCACTTGATCAGTGTTGCCCGGCGCAATAATCTCGTTCGTGTCGGCAAGATCCTCGGGTCAAAAGTGAAGTCTACCACGGGGCCGCCACGGGAGGGCTCGATGACCAGCATCTCGCGACTTGCAGATGTTCTGACGCGATTATCCTTTGGGGCAATCACGAGCATCGGGCTGCTGGCTTTGCCGATCGCAGGAAGCCGTCCGGCGGTGGCGCAAAACCAGGGCCCGGCGGCACTGACCGGCACGGTATCCTCGGCTGAAGAAGGCAAGATGGAGGGTGTCGTGGTCAGCGCCAAGCAGCCTGGCTCGACCATCATGGTTTCGGTCAGCACCAACGCTCAGGGGGAGTACCGTTTTCCGCGGGACCGCCTCGCCCCAGGCGCCTATGACATCACCATCCGGGCGATCGGGTACACTCTCAAGCCGACGACGGCAGCCATAGCATCGAGCGGCTCCACGCAACTCGACCTCACGCTTGCGAAGGCCGCGCCGAGCGTTCTCGCCCTGCAAATGTCCAACAGCGAGTGGATGCAAAGCGCGCCCGGCACTCCGGCGCAGAAAATGGCATTGCTGAGCTGCCTTGATTGTCATGGGCTGCAGCGTCCTTTCTTCTCCAAGGACAATGCGTCGGAAATGGCGATTACGGTGCAGCGCATGAGAGGGCATACCCCGAACGCCTCTCCCAATTTTCCTTTCTTTCTTCAGAACGCATCCGAGATGCTGAGCGGTCCGCCCACCAAGGCTCAAGCGGACTTCGGGGCCTACCTCGCTTCGATCAATCTCAGCTCCGGAGAAACATGGCCCTATCAATTAAAGACGCAGCCCCGCCCGACCGGTAAATCGACGCAGGCCATCATCACGACTTATGATCTGCCCGACGATGCCGCCCCCCACGACACGCTCCTCGACCAAGAAGGCAACGTCTGGTTCACGGATTTCCAGCACCAATTCATCTCGAAACTGGATCCCAAGACCGGCAAGGTCACCCGCTACCCGGTCCCCGTCACGAAGCCGGGCTTTCCGACGGGGGGCCTCATGGTCACAATAGATAAGGATGGAAACATCTGGGAAGCCATGATGGAGCAGGCGGCGATTGCCGAGCTCGATCCGAAGACCGGAAAGGTCTCCACCTACCTGGCGCCCAATTGGGAGAATGACGACAAGCGGTTCACCATGATCGACGCCCTGCATTCGAACGTCGACGGGAAATTGTGGACCAAAGCCAACGATGGCGCCAGCAACAGAATGTATCAGTTCGATCTCACCACTAAACAATTCCACGAAGTTCTGCCGCCTCCCGGAAGGCCAACCATCGCCGGTTACGGACTGGTCACCGACCTGGACAACAATGTCTACAGCCTTCCCAACACCCCCAACGCAAGGCAAATCTGGCGCGTGGACGCCAAGACCGGGAACGTCACCTATATCGATCTTCCGCCCGGCATAGGCGGCGCGCGGCGAGGACATATCGACTCGCAGAATCGCCTGTGGTTCTCGCAATTCCATGCCAACCGTTACGCCATGTATGACCCCAAGAGCGGCAAGGTCACGGCGTGGGATGTGCCGGTCCCTTATGCGGGTGCGTACGATGTCGGGTTCGACGACGTCAGATACGCATGGGGCGCCGATATGAGCACCGATCTGGTTCAGCGGCTCAACGTGGAAACCGGCGAATGGAGCGCCTATCTCCTGCCCACTTCCATCAATACGCGCCATATTGACGTGCAGAAGAGCACGAAGCCTGGCGAACTCTCCAGCATGTGGACTGAAGGCCAGCAGACGAGCAAGATTGTCCACATAGAGCCGCTTACCCCCTAGCGAGCCGCTTAGTTGCACGGCGTTCAATGCGTCCTGAGGTCGACAGGGCGCTCAAGGTCCAGGGTGCCGGCACGTTTTTCGAGGCCGCGAACCCGTGCTGCACGCGCGGCGCGGTCGCCGTCGATCCGCCCAGCTTGCACCTTCGCGCAGAGCTGTTTCTCGGTTCGGCTTCATGGGGCGACTTGCGCCTGCCGACGCGCGACGCTCACGAAGTTCCTGACGACAGCGGAACGCTGAGTTCGGTGGTACGCAAGACAAATCTCGGCGGACAGCGAAGGCCCCTCGATTGGGAGGAACACCACACCGTCGGGATGAAGGCAGCTCATGGACTTCGGCACAAGCGTGACACCCAGGCCAGCGGCTACCATCGGAATCGCCGAAGCCACCTGCGGCGCCTCCTGAGCAAGGCGTGGACTAAATCCGGAGCGGACAAAGGCTGCGAGGATGGCATCGTAGACCGGCGGATTAATTGTGCGCGTGAAAAGAATAATAGGCTCTTGAGCAAGCGCCGACAGGGGAGCTGATTGCGAACGGGCGAGCGGATGCGCCGCCGGCAAAGCCATGAGGATGGGTTCGTTCACCAGCGTCTCGAGGCCCAGCCCATCCGTATCAGAGAGCGGCGGCCGGAGGAACGCGAGGTCGATGGCACCTGCGCGCAGGCGAGCCAACAAGAGCGATGTGTTGCTTTCTTCAGGTGTCAAAACGACGTCGGGATACTCCTTTCTGAACTCGTGGATGATGGTTGGAATGAGAGGATGGAAATAGGTTGCACCGGCTGAGCCGATATTGACCTTTCCGGTTTCGCCACGTGCACGGCGCCCGATCCCCATTTTGGCTCTATCGACCTCCGCGAGAATGACGCGAGCTTCCTCAAACATGAGCTTGCCCGCATCGGTGAGTACGACGCCGCGGGTTTCGCGCCGCAGCAGCGGCGTGCCAATCTCCGCTTCGAGCTGCATTATCTGCGAGCTTAACGAAGGCTGCGTGATGCCGAGGCGCTGCGCCGCGCGCGTAAAATTCAGTTCATCGGCGACCGCCACGAAATAGCGGAGATGGCGAAGCTCCATCGGTAGTCCTCCTCCTTCGCGGCAAGGATATTCCGGTCGCCATAGCCAGCAACTATTAAAAACGTCACCCGTACCAATTGGACAGACACGGGTTCGTCATCTGACAGTAGCGAAACATAATCCCGATGGGTTCGAAGAGACCGTGCTGGGCGTGATCTTTCCTCCGGAAAAGATAAGCAAAAGCCGCCCGCCGGGGTCGTGGCGCTGGAAGAGATCGGCCGCTCGGTCGCACGGCGCTCGCCACGCTCGTGGAAGCAGGCTACGCGACGCGGCGACATCCCCTCCCGGCAATACTCGGTAGCCAGATCTCGATGACGCGCCCGGGACTGCCGGTGAGCCCGCCGCCTGACCGCAATAGACCGCATATTTGCGACCTCAGGGGAGCAGCGCTGCAGAGCAAATTGCGATGAAAATCTTCCTCAGCCTACGAACACGTGGGGCGTCGTGAAATCGCCCGTCATAAAGCGTTCGATTGTGATAGGAGGCCGCAAGACCAGCGTCAGCCTCGAAGACGCGTTTTGGACTGGGCTTAAGCAAATCGCGTCAAGTCGTGAGCTAACATTATCGGAAATAATTGCCATTATCGACGCCAACCGCGTCCACGGCAATCTATCATCGGCAATTCGTCTGTTCGTGCTCGACCAATTCGCGGAGTGATCGAAACTTTCGGACGCGGATGTCAACACATGCCGGTGCACGGCCTCACAGAAAGCTCTGCGGGTCGACATCCACTTCGAGCTTGATGGTTCCGCTCGACTTCGGGGCCGCTGCCAGCCATTGGCGCAAGTAAGCCGAAAGATCAAAATTGCGCGGCGACTTAACCAGCAGGCGGAAGCGGTAACGCCCGCGGACAAGCGCAAGCGGAGCTTCAGCCGGACCGAGCACGCGCACCGCGTCGGAACGCGGCGCTGCCTGCGCGAGCGCCCGCGCATGCGATTGAGCCGCATGCTTGTCGCCGCCTGAGACAATCAATGCGGCCAATCGCCCGAATGGTGGGTAGTGTGCCTCTTCGCGCAGCTTGATCTCGCTCGTATAGAAAGCTTCGCGGTCGCCGGCGGCCAGCGCCCGCATCACCGGGTGCTCCGGCTGATGGGTCTGCAGATAACCGATCCCGCGACCCGCCTCCCGACCGGCGCGGCCGATCACCTGATGCAGAAGCTGGAATGTGCGCTCCGCCGCGCGCGGATCGCCATTGGCGAGGCCAAGATCGGCATCGACCACGCCCACCAGATTGAGCTTGGGGAAATGGTGCCCCTTGGCCACGAGCTGCGTGCCGATGACGACGTCCACCAAGCCCTGCTCGACTTGGCCAAGCTCCTCGCGCATGCGCTCGACCGAGGTGATGAGATCGCTCGAGAGCACCAGGATGCGGGCGCCGGGAAACAATTGCGCAGCCTCCTCCTCGAGGCGCTCGACCCCGGGGCCGCACGCCACGAAGCTTCCGCGCGCCGCGCAATGCGGGCACTGCTCCGGCTGCGGCAACGAATAGCCGCAGTGGTGACACACCAGGCGGCGCTTGAAGCGATGGTCGACCAGCCAGGCGTCGCAGTTGGGACACGAGAGGCGATAGCCGCATTGGCGACAGAGCGTGAGCGGCGCATAGCCGCGGCGATTGAGGAACAACAGCGCCTGCTCGCCGCGCGCATGTGCGTCCGCGATCGCCTGCACCAAGCGCGGTGCCACGAAGCGCCCAGGCGGCGGACCCTCGCGGCGCAAATCGATCGCCTCGATCGCCGGCATGCTTGCGCCGCCAAATCGTTCCGGCAGATGCAGGCGCTGATAGCGGGAACGACGGGCGTTGACCTCGGTTTCGACCGAGGGCGTCGCGGAAGCGAGCAAGACCGGTATTTTGGCAATGTGGCCGCGCACCACCGCCATGTCGCGGGCGTTATAGTGAACGCCGTCCTCCTGCTTGTAGGCCGGATCGTGCTCCTCATCGACGACGATGAGGCCGAGATCCGCATACGGCAGGAACAATGCGGAGCGTGCCCCCACAACGACTGCGATCTCGCCGGCTGCAACGGCTGCCCATGTGCGGGCGCGCAAGCGCGGAGAAAGCTGCGAGTGCCATTCGGCCGGCCGCGCTCCGAAGCGCTCGGCGAAGCGATCGAGCACCTGCGCGGTGAGCGCGATCTCGGGCATCAGGATCAGAGCCTGCCGACCCTGCCGCACCGTCTCGGCCACCGCCTCGAAATAGACTTGCGTTTTGCCTGAGCCGGTCACGCCATCGATCAACGTGACCGAATAGCCGCCCTTCCGGATGGTGGCCCGCAGTGCGTCGGCGGCTTCGCGCTGCGCCGGCGTGAATTCCGGCGCCGCGTGATCGGGGTCGACCGGAAGCCCCACCGGCTCGGGCGGCAGCACCAGAGTTTCGAGTGTTCCTCCATCGACCAGGCCGTCGACGACCCCGACTGATACGCCGGCCTCCTCGGCGACCTCACTTTTTCCGCGCGCAAGACCATCTCTCAAGAAGTCGAGCACGCGCGCGCGGGCGGCGGTCATGCGTTCGGGCGGCGGTCCGGCAAGACGCACACCGAGGCGCTCGCGCGCGGGGCCCAAATGCTCGCCGGTGCGCAGGCCCATGCGCAAGACCATGCCGCGCGCCCCCAGCGCATAGCCGGCAACCCAGTCGACGAAGTGGCGCAACTCGCCTTTGAGCGGCGGCAGGTCGAGCCGCTCGTCGATATATTTCAGCCGATTGTCCAACCGCGGATTGGGCGAAGGGTTCTCGGCCCAGACCACGCCGGTCGCGGTGCGCACCCCCAGGGGCACGCGCACCACATCGCCGGGCGCGAGCTCCATCGCGTCCGGCACGCGATACGAATAGGTCTGGTCGAGCGCGACCGGTAAAAGGACATCGACGACGCGTGAGGCCATTGAGCCGATTCGTCCGCAGTTAACAAACAAGTCAGCGGGTGGGATTATCCTCCACATGTCAAGGCCAAGCAGTGCGGGGCGGGCGTGACGGAAGCCGCAAGCGATGAAGAGGATGGGGGGCGCGAGCTCGTTGGCGCTGGCGCCGATCTTTGCAAGGAATTTGCCCGCTGGTGCATGCACCTTTCGGCCGAGCGGCGCGTGTCGCCGAAGACGCGCGAGGCCTATGAGCGCGACCTCCGCCAGCTCATCGCCTTCGTGTCGGAGCATCTGGGTGCGCGGGTGACCCTCAAGCGTCTCGCCGAGCTCGCCCCCGCCGATATCCGGGCCTTCATGGCGGCTCGCCGCGACGACGGCATCAGCGGGCGGTCGCTGGCGCGCGGACTTGCCGGGGCGCGTTCTTTCGCGCGCTTTATCGAGCGCAGCCACAGCGGCAAGATCGGAGCACTCTTTGCGGTGCGCTCGCCCAAGATCGCAAAGACGCTGCCCAAGCCGCTCACCGTCACGTCCGCCCGGCAGGTCACGCAAAGCGAAATCCGCGCCGGCGAAGACCGCGAACCCTGGATTGTCGCGCGCGACGCCGCCGTGCTCGGCCTGCTCTATGGGTCGGGCCTGCGCATTTCCGAGGCGCTGGGCCTCAAGCGCAAGGAGGTGCCGGCGCCCGGCAAGGGCGATGCCATCACGGTGACCGGCAAAGGCAACAAGCAACGCATGGTTCCGGTGCTGCGCCAGGTGCTCGAGCTCGTAGCGGATTATGTCGCACTCTGCCCGCGGACGCTAGCCGCGGACGACCCATTGTTCATCGGCGCCAAGGGCGGGCCGCTGTCGCCGCGCATCGTGCAGCTCACCATGGCGCGATTGCGCGGGGCGCTCGGCCTTGCCGAAACCGCAACCCCGCACGCGCTGCGCCACTCTTTCGCCACCCATCTCTTGGCGCGCGGCGGCGATCTGCGCGCGATCCAGGAGCTGCTCGGCCACGCCTCGCTTTCGACCACGCAGGTCTATACCGCAGTCGACAGCGAACGCCTGTTAGAGGTCTATCGCAGCGCACATCCCCGCGCGGCCATCGGCAAGTAGGGCATCCGCCGGTCATCCCCGTGTAAACGACCATTACGCCCGTCTCCGACCGGCTATGCGGGAATAGTTTGAGGCGCCCTAAAGCCACAAATCGTCGCGGCGACCGCATCCTGGCGGCCCTGCGCCTGCTCCCATTTGGCTCTTGCGCTCGCGGCCTCCTTCGTTCAATCGTCCTTCTGATTGAACCGACCACCAGGGGACCAATGATGAGCGACGTTCACGAGCACATGGAACATGCGGAGCACGTCGAGCATGCAGCGCATTCAAACAAGAAGATCGCGCTGGTGATCGCGGTCCTCGCGCTTTTCCTGGCGTTCTCCGAAACATTGGGCAAGAGCGCACAGACCAACGCAATTACGGCCAATATCGAGGCGTCCGATCTCTGGGCCTTCTTCCAGGCCAAGACCATCCGCCAGACGGTGCTGCGCACGGCTTCCGAGTTCAAGAGCATCGAGCTCGCTTCGCTCGACGGCTCCGCCAAGAGCGCGATGCAGAAGCAGATCGAAAATTGGCAAAAGACGGCCGACCGCTATGAGAGCGATCCGCAATCGCGCGAGGGCCGCAAGGAGCTCACCGAGCGTGCCCAGGCGACGGAAAAACGCCGCGACTTGAATTTTGCCAAATACGAAAACTACGAATTGGCGTCAGCGGCCTTTCAGATCGGCATCGTGCTCGCCTCGGCCTCGGTCATCACCGGCATGATAGCGCTGGTCTGGGGCGCGGGCGGCCTCGGATTGATCGGGCTCGCATTCACCGGCTTCGGCCTGTTCGCGCCCGAAATGCTGGAGCGGCTGCAGCACCTGGTCGGCGCGGGTGGCGCCTGACCAAGATCGGTGGCCTCCGCGATCACATGCTGATCGCCCGCTTGTCGACTGCAAGCGCCGCCTCTTTTACGGCCTCGCTGAGAGTTGGATGCGCATGGCAGGTGCGGGCGATGTCCTCGGCGGCGGCGCCGAATTCCATGGCGACCGCCGCCTCCGCGATCATGTTGCCGGCGTCCGCGCCCACGATATGCACGCCGAGCACACGATCGGTCGCCGCATCGGCCAGGATCTTCACGAAGCCGTCGGTCTGGTGATTGACCTTGGCGCGGCCGTTGGCCGTGAATGGAAACTTCCCCGATTTGTAGGTGATGCCTGCCGCCTGCAGTTCCTCCTCGGTCTTCCCCACTGAAGCGATCTCCGGCGCCGTGTACACGACATTGGGGATGACCTCGTAGTTCACATGACCGGCCTGGCCGGCCAGGATCTCGGCGACGGCGACGCCCTCGTCCTCGGCCTTGTGCGCCAACATGGGCCCCGCAATGACGTCGCCGATCGCGTAGATGCCCCGAACGTTGGTGGCGAATTGTTGGTCGATGATGATGCGCCCGCGATCATCCTTCTGCACCCCGACGGCCTCGAGCCCGAGGCCCTCCGTGTAGGGCACCCGCCCGATCGCAACCAGCACCACGTCGGCCTCGAAAGTCTGCGCTGCGCCGCCGGCTGCCGGCTCGACCTGCGCTTTGAGGGTCGCGCCGATGCTGTCGATCGCCGCAACCTTGGATGAAAGATGAAACTTGATGCCCTGCTTCTCGAGCAGGCGTTGAAACTGCCGGCATACTTCGTTGTCCATGCCGGGCAGAATCCGGTCGAGATACTCGATGACCGTCACCTCAGAACCGAGCCGCCGCCACACCGATCCGAGCTCGAGCCCGATCACGCCGGCGCCGACGATGAGAAGACGCTGCGGCACCTTCGCCAAGATCAGCGCGCCGGTCGAGGAGACGATGCGTTTCTCATCGATCGTGACGCCGCGCAATCTGGCGACATCGGAGCCGGTGGCGATCACGATCGCCTTGGTTTCAAGCACCTCCGTCTTGCCGTCGGCACCTTTGACCTCGACCTTTCCGGCGGCCGCAATCCTCCCCCAGCCGTGATAGCTCTCGATCTTGTTCTTCTTGAACAGGAAGGCGACACCTTTGACATTGCCGTCGACGCCTTCGTCCTTGAACTTCATCATCGCGGGCAGGTCGAGCTTGGGGGCGCCGACCACGATGCCCATGCGGGCGAACGCGCGGGACGCCTCCTCGAACAGCTCGGAGGCGTGCAGCAGCGCCTTGGACGGAATGCAGCCGACATTGAGACAGGTGCCCCCGAAGGTCGCGTCCTTCTCGACCACCGCGACTTTCATGCCGAGCTGGGCGGCCCGGATGGCGCACACATAGCCGCCGGGACCAGAACCAATAATGATGAGATCGTAGGGCATGAAGCAGCTCCGCGGCTAACACCCGTCGTGGCCGGGCTTGTCCCGGCCATCCACGCCTTGCTTACCAAGCAAGAGAGACGTGGATGCCCGGCACAAGGCGCACAAGGCCGGGCATGACTCGAGCGTCACCAATGATCTTATAATTCCAGCACCAGCCGCGCCGGATCCTCCAAACATTCTTTCACGCGCACCAGGAAGGTCACGGCCTCACGGCCGTCGACGATACGGTGGTCATAGGAGAGCGCGAGATACATCATCGGCCGGATCTCGATCTTCCCCGCTATGGCAACCGGCCGCTCCGCAATCTTGTGCATGCCGAGAATGCCGGATTGCGGCGCGTTGAGGATCGGGGTCGACATCAGCGAGCCGTAGATGCCGCCATTGGAGATCGTGAAGGTGCCGCCCTGCATCTCCTCGATCTTGAGCATGCCCTCGCGCGCGCGCCGGCCGTAATCGGCAATCTCCTTCTCGATCTGGGCAAACGACTTGGCGTCGCAATCGCGCACCACCGGCACTACCAGACCCTTGTCGGTCCCGACCGCCACCGCGATGTGATAGTAGTTCTTGTAGACGATATCGCTGCCGTCGATCTCGGCATTGACGGAGGGAATGTCTTTGAGCGCCTGCACGCAGGCGCGCACGAAGAAGCCCATGAAGCCGAGCTTCACGCCGTTCCTCTTCTCGAACAGATCGCGGTATTGATTGCGTGTGTGGATCACCGTGCTCATGTCGACCTCGTTGAAGGTCGTGAGCATGGCGGCGGTATTCTGCGCATCCTTCAGGCGACGCGCGATGGTCTGCCGCAGACGCGTCATGCGCACGCGCTCCTCGCGCGCTGCGTCGTCCGGCGGCGAAGGCGCCCGCACCTGCACCTGCGCCGAAGCAACCGGCATGGGGGCGGCGGCGGCCCGCTCGATCGCCGCCATCATGTCACCCTTGGTGACACGCCCGTCCTTGCCGGAACCCGGAACTGTCGCAACATCAATCCCGCTCTCAGCCGAAAGCTTGCGCACCGATGGGGGTGCCGGCATCGCGGCCGCGGCGGGTTTGGAGGCTGACGGCGCAGATGGAGCAGGAGAAGCAGCGGCTGGCGCTGGCGCCGATGGCGGCGCGGCGGCTGCACGCGTCTGGGCAGGCTTCGCGGCTGGCTTTGCGGCTGCGGCGCCGGCGCCCTCCTGGATCTCACCGAGCAGCGCGCCGACCGCAACGGTCTCGCCGTCCTTGGCGGCAATCTGCCCAAGCACACCGGCGGCCGGCGCCGGCACCTCGATCGTCACCTTGTCGGTCTCAAGCTCGACCAGCGGCTCGTCGACCGCAACCGCATCGCCCGGATGCTTGAACCACTTGCCGATGGTCGCCTCGGTGACGGATTCACCCAGCGTCGGAACGCGGATTTCGGTCATGTAATCATATCCTTTGGCCAACCAACACGTTTGCGCATCGCCTCAAGCCCAGGCATCGCAGGGGGCGACTCCCTCCCCCCTTGTGGGGGAGGGATGGGGAGGGGGGTTCTATTGCAGGCCACCGCGCCAAAAGCCCCGCCCCCGACCCCTCCCCACAAGGGGGAGGGGAGGAGCTTGCGGCATTGTTCGCGGCTTATCACGCACTCATCCCAGTGCTTCATCGAGGAAGGCCTTGAGCTGCGCCTGATGCTTGCTCAAGAGCCCGGTGGCGGTCGCCGCAGAGGCCTGCCGCCCGGCATAGCGCGGCCGATCGCGCGTGGAGCCGACTTGCTTCAGCACCCAATCGAGATACGGCTCCATGAAATGCCAGGCGCCCATATTGCGCGGCTCTTCCTGGCACCACACGAGTTCGGCAGAGCGGAAGCGGCCAAGGTCCTGCACCAGCGCCTTGAGGGGCACCGGATAGAGCTGCTCGACACGCAGCAGATAGACGTCATTGATGCCGCGCCGCTCGCGCTCCTCGTAGAGGTCGTAATAGACCTTGCCGCTGCAGAGCACGACGCGCCGGATCTTGGCGTCCTCGGCAAGCTTGATCTTCTCGTCGGGGAGCATCTGGGCGTCGTCCCACAAGAGTCGATGGAAGCTCGTGCTCGGCCCGAATTCCTCGAGCCGCGACACGGCGCGCTTGTGGCGCAGCAGCGACTTCGGCGTCATGAGGATGAGCGGCTTGCGGATATCGCGCTTGAGCTGCCGACGCAGGATGTGGAAGTAGTTCGCAGGCGTGGTGCAGTTGGCGACCTGCATATTGTCTTCGGCGCACATCTGCAGAAAGCGCTCGAGCCGCGCCGAGGAATGCTCCGGCCCCTGGCCCTCGTAGCCGTGCGGCAACAGACAGACCAGCCCCGACATACGCAGCCACTTGCGCTCGCCTGAAGACAAGAACTGGTCGAACACCACCTGCGCGCCGTTGGCGAAATCGCCGAATTGCGCCTCCCACAGCGTCAGCGCATCGGGCTCGGCCAGCGAATACCCGTATTCGAAGCCGAGCACCGCTTCTTCCGAGAGCATCGAATTGACCACCTCGAAGCGGGCCTGATTCTCGGCCAGGTGATTGAGCGGCGTATAGCGATCTTCGTTTTCCTGGTCGATCAGCACCGAATGCCGCTGTGAGAATGTGCCCCGCTCGCTGTCCTGCCCGGAGAGCCGCACGCGATGCTTTTCCAGCATCAGCGAGGCGAAAGCGAGCGCCTCCGCGGTCGACCAGTCGATGCCTGCGCCGCTCTCGATCGACTTGCGGCGGCTCTCAAGGAAGCGCTGTATGGTCCGGTGCAGGTGGAAGCCTTTGGGCGCAACCGTGATCCTGTCGCCGATCGATCGCAACGTTTCGATGGCGACACCGGTATTGCCGCGGCGCGGATCGTCGAAATCGCGCGCCGCCTTGATGTCGGCCCAGCGCCCATCGAGCCAGTCGGCGCTGTTCGGCCGATAGCTCTGGCTCGCCTCCAGCTCGACGTCGAGCCGCGCGCGCCAGTCCGCCTTCATCTTCTCGACTTCGCCTTCGCTGACGATGCCGTCGCCGACCAGCTTCTTTCCGTAGATTTCCAGCGTCGATGGGTGGGCGGCGATGGCCTTGTACATCAGCGGCTGAGTGAACGAAGGCTCGTCGCCTTCATTGTGGCCGTGCCGCCGGTAGCAGAACATGTCGATGACAACCGGCTTCTGGAACTTCTGCCGGAACTCGGTTGCCACCTTGGCGGCGAACACCGCAGCCTCCGGATCATCGCCGTTGACGTGGAAGATCGGCGCCTCGATCATCTTGGCGACGTCCGAGGGGAACGGCGAAGAACGGGAATAACGCGGATAAGTGGTGAAGCCGATCTGGTTGTTGATGATGAAGTGCACGGAGCCGCCGGTGCGGTGTCCGCGCAAGCCGGAGAGCCCGAAGCATTCGGCAATCACGCCCTGGCCCGCAAAGGCGGCGTCGCCCGAGATCAGGAGCGGCATCACCATGGTGCGATTGTCGGGCGTTGCGCCCTGCTGATCCTGCTTGGCGCGCACCTTGCCGAGCACCACCGGATTGACGATCTCGAGATGCGACGGATTGGCGGTCAGGGAAAGATGCACCCGGTTGCCGTCGAATTCGCGGTCCGAGGACGCCCCGAGGTGATACTTGACGTCGCCCGATCCCTCGATCTCGTTGGGGGTCGAGGAGCCGCCCTTGAACTCGTGGAAGATGGCGCGATGCGGCTTGGCCATCACCTGGGCGAGCACGTTGAGGCGCCCGCGATGCGCCATGCCGAGCACAATCTCCTTCACGCCCAGCGCACCGCCGCGCTTGATGATCTGCTCGAGCGCCGGGATCATCGACTCGCCGCCATCCAGCCCGAAGCGCTTCGTGCCGGTGAACTTGAGATCGCAGAATTTTTCGAATCCCTCCGCCTCGATGAGCTTGTTGAGGATCGCGCGCTTGCCCTCGCGCGTGAAGCTGATCTCCTTGTCGGGTCCTTCGATGCGCTCCTGGATCCACGCCTTCTGGGCGGCATCGGAGATATGCATGAACTCGACGCCGAGCGTCTGGCAGTAGGTGCGTTGCAGGATGGCGACGATCTGGCGGATCGAGCCGAACTCGAGGCCAAGCACCCGGTCGAGAAAGATCGGCCGGTCGTAATCGGCTTCAGTGAAGCCGTAGGAGCGCGGATCGAGCTCCGAGCGATCCTTGGGCGGCTCGAGACCGAGCGGATCGAGATTGGCGTGAAAGGCGCCGCGAATCCGGTATGCCCGGATCAACATCAAGGCATGCACCGAATCGCGCGTCGCCTGCTGGACATCGGCGGCCGAAATCTCGACGCCAGCGGCCTGTGCCTTGGCTTTGACCTTATCGGTGATGGCGCGTTCGACCTCGCCCCAATCGCCCGCGAGCGCACCGATGAACTCGTCGTGCGGCAAGTGCGGCCAATGCGGCGGTCTCCACGACGGCCCATAGGCATTCTTGATCACGCCGGCGCGGTCGTCCTTGAGGCTGGCAAAGAACGCCTGCCATTCGGCATCGACCGCATTGGGATCGGCCTCATAGCGAGCATAGAGATCATCGATGAAATCGGCGTTCCCGCCATACAGAAACGAGGTGAAGGCGAAGGCAGCATTGGGTTCTTGGCGGGACATTGCGGCGATCCTGGATGGCGATCCCGAGACGAGACCATGCCCCATCCGGCCCGCCTGCTTTGCAAGCGGGCTGGTGGAGGCTCTCACATGCCCCCGCAACCGCTGGGGCAGACGAAGGACTGCGCGAATTGGAGAGAGCCCGATTCGCTCCCGGCCCGCTCGTCATACCCTATTTAGTCAGGGAATATGACGGCGAAAGTGCAAAGAATGAACTAAACCTTCAAGACTTCGACCAAGGTCCTGCCCAGCCGCGCCGGTGAAGGTGAAACGCGGATTCCCGCCGCCTCCATGGCGGCAACTTTGGATTCCGCATCGCCCTTCCCGCCCGCGATGATGGCGCCGGCGTGGCCCATCCGGCGGCCCGGAGGCGCGGTCCGCCCAGCGATGAAGCCGACCATGGGCTTTGCCCGGCCGCGCCTGGCCTCGTCGCGCAGGAATTGGGCCGCATCCTCCTCAGCGGAACCGCCGATCTCGCCGATCATCACGATGGCCTCGGTTGCCTTGTCGGCGAGCAGCATTTCCAAGACATCGATGAACTCGGTTCCTTTGACCGGATCGCCGCCGATCCCGACTGCGGTCGTCTGCCCGAGCCCCTCGGCGGTGGTCTGGAACACGGCCTCGTAAGTCAGCGTGCCGGAGCGCGAGACGATCCCGACCTTGCCGGGCTGGAAGATATTGCCCGGCATGATGCCGATCTTGCATTCGCCGGCGGTCATGACACCGGGGCAATTGGGACCGATCAGGCGCGATTTGGATCCGGACAGCGCGCGCTTGACCTTGACCATGTCGAGGACCGGGATGCCCTCGGTAATGCAAATGATGAGCGGAATCTCCGCCTGGATGGCTTCGGCGATGGCGTCAGCGGCACCTGGCGGCGGCACATAGATTACGCTCGCGTCGCAGCCGGTTGCAGCCTTGGCTTCTGCGACCGTGTTGAACACCGGCAATCCGAGATGCTTGGAGCCGCCCTTGCCGGGCGATGTGCCCCCCACCATGCGGGTCCCATAGGCGATCGCCTGCTCGCTGTGGAAGGTCCCATTCTTGCCGGTGAAGCCCTGGCAGATGACCTTTGTGTCTTTGTTGATGAGGACGGGCATCGGGAAACTCGCTACTCACCTCCCCCTGAAAGGGGGAGGTCGGCGCGCCAGCGCCGGGTGGGGGTTTTGCCATTGGCGCGGAGCTTGTCGGCGGTCGCTTTGATCAACTCAAGAACGCCGATGAGGTTTTGCGCGACGTCGTTGTTCCAGAACCGTAGTTCGGTGACGCCACAACCCTTCAGCCACGTCGTGCGTCGCTCGTCTCGCGACTGCTGGCGCGTAGGGTTGAAGCGCGGAAGCGCAACTCCCACCCGGCGAGCTTCGCTCGCCGACCTCCCCCTTTCAGGGGGAGGTGGAGAGGCGCCGGCGTCGCTCATTTGCTGCCTGCCTTCACGGCTTTGACGATCTTCTGCGCCGCATCGTCGAGATCGTCGGCCGCAATCACGTTGAGGCCGGACTGCGAGAGGATGGTCTTGCCCAGCTCCACATTGGTGCCTTCGAGGCGCACCACCAGCGGCACCTGCAGGCCCACTTCCTTCACGGCCGTTACGACGCCGGCCGCGATGATGTCGCACTTCATGATGCCGCCGAAGATGTTGACCAGGATTCCCTTCACCTTGGGATCCGAGGTGATGATCTTGAACGCGGCTGCGACTTTCTCGGTCGTGGCGCCGCCACCGACATCGAGAAAGTTGGCGGGAGCCTCGCCATAGAGCTTGATGATGTCCATCGTCGCCATGGCGAGGCCGGCGCCGTTGACCATGCAGCCGATGGTGCCATCGAGCGCCACATAGTTGAGATCGAATTTGGACGCCTCGATTTCCTTGGCGTCTTCCTCGGTCAGATCGCGCAGCGCCACGATGTCGGGATGACGGTAGAGCGCGTTGTCGTCGAAGCCGATCTTGGCGTCGAGGCAGACGAGATCATTTCCCTTGGTCACCACCAAAGGATTGATCTCGAGCATGCTCATGTCCTTGGCGATGAAGGCCGCATAGAGCTTTCCGACCAGCGCTTCCGCCTTCTTGGCAAGATCGCCGGTGAGGCGGAGCGCCTGCGCCACCAGACGCCCATGATGCGGCATCACCCCGGTCGCCGGATCGACCGCGAACGTCATGATGCGCTCAGGGTGGTTCTTGGCCACCTCCTCGATGTCCATGCCGCCTTCGGTCGAGACCACGAATGCAATACGCGAGCTTTCCCGATCGACCAGCGCCGAGAGATAGAACTCGCGATCGATGGCGGAGCCGTCCTCGATGTAGAGGCGGTTGACCTGCTTGCCGTGCGGGCCTGTCTGATGCGTGACCAGAACAGAGCCGAGGAGGCGCTGCGCCTGCGCACGCACCTCATCGATCGATTTGACCACCTTGACGCCGCCCGCCTTGCCGCGGCCGCCGGCGTGGATCTGCGCCTTGACGACCCATACTGGACCGCCAAGCTCGTTCGCGGCCTTGACGGCTTCATCGGCCGAAAACGCCGGGATGCCCCGCGGGACCGGCACGCCGAACTCGCGCAGCACTGCCTTGGCTTGATATTCGTGGATGTTCATGCCGCTTGTCCGGTCTTTTTCCGGTCTCGGCGCGCATTACCTGCATGCGCCGATGCTTGACAATGGAGCTTGAATGTAGCCCGCGCGAGCACCGCGCGGAGCAACCAATCACTTGTCGAGATTAGGTGCGATCGTACGGCAGGCATCGACGAGGGTCTTCACCGCGGTCGCCGACTTCTCGAACATGCTGCGCTCCGCGCTGTTCAGCTGAATTTCGACGATGCGCTCGACACCTTTGGCGCCGATCACGGCGGGGACGCCGACATAGAGGTCCTTCACCCCGTATTCGCCGTTCAACCATGCCGCGCAAGGCAGCACGCGCTTCTTGTCCTTGAGGAAGCTCTCCGCCATGGCGATCGCGGACGCTGCCGGTGCATAGAAGGCTGAGCCGGTCTTGAGCAGATTGACGATTTCGGCGCCACCGTCACGCGTTCGCTGCACAATCGCATCGAGGCGCGCCTGGGTGGTCCATTTCATCTTGATGAGATCGGGCAGCGGAATGCCGGCGACCGTCGAGTAGCGGGTCAGCGGCACCATCGAATCGCCGTGCCCCCCCAGCACGAAGGCGGTGACGTCCTCGACCGAGACGTTGAACTCGTCGGCCAGGAAGTAGCGGAAGCGCGACGAATCGAGCACGCCCGCCATCCCGACCACCATCTGCTTGGGCAGCCCGCAGGCCTTCTGCAGCGCCCACACCATCGCGTCGAGCGGATTGGTGATGCAGATCACGAATGCTCCCGGCGCATATTTTTTGATACCCGAGCCGACCTGCTCCATCACCTTCAGGTTGATGCCCAGCAGATCATCGCGGCTCATGCCCGGCTTGCGCGGCACCCCGGCTGTGACGATGCAGACCTGGGCGCCTTCCATGGCTTCGTAGGAGTTGGTGCCGACAAAATGGGCATCGAAGCCGTCGACCGGCGTCGACTCGGCAAGGTCAAGCGATTTGCCTTGCGGAATTCCCTCGGCGATATCGAACAAAACGACGTCGCCGAGCTCCTTGAGGCCGACCAGATGGGCAAGCGTGCCGCCGATCTGACCAGCCCCGATCAGTGCGATCTTGTTACGGGCCATGTGAGGAAAACCTTCGAATACGGGCGCCAGGTAGACCTGTGGGATGGAATTGGAGGAGGCCCGCTGCACCGCGTCATAGACCCAATCGGGGCTGACGTTCAAGTCGCCGACCATGGCACGGCTTACGCAGGCGCCGCGACCTGCGCATCGACGGAAATGCTCAGGTTTCCGCGATTCCACCTGGCGGCAGCGACGATTGCGGCTTGTCCCGGCGGCCATGCGCCAGCGCCAGGTAGGCTTCTGAGCGCATCTCGATGAGGCGCGAGGCCGTCCGCTTGAACTCTCTGGCCTCGAAACCCTCCTCGGCGTGATAGAGCGCGTCCGGCTCGGCCGCCGCCGAGGCGAGCAGCTTCACGCCGTTGTCATAAAGCGCGTCGATCAGGATGATGAAGCGCTTGGCTTCGTTGCGCCGGTCGTAGTCCATGATCGGAATGCGATCGAGAATGATCGTATGAAATTCGTGCGCGAGCTTGAGATAGTCGACCGCCCCGAGCGGCTGCTCGCACAATTCCGCAAAGTCGAAGCGCGCCACGCCCTTGGCGGCGCGCGGCACCCGCAAGGTGCGGCCGAGCAGATGCAAGCTCTGCGGCGCGCCGGCTTGCCCGCCGGTCAGGCGCCGCCACGCCTCGTCGAGGGCGCGCGCGGCTTTGGCATCCGCCGGCACATGCCAGACCGGCTGCCCGGCGAGCTTCTCCAAGCGGAAGTCGGTACGCGCCGCAAGCTCTATTACGTCCATGTGGCGCTCGAACAGTTCGATGAACGGCAGGAACAGCGCGCGGTTGAGACCGTCCCGGTAGAGATCGCGCGGCGCCACGTTCGAGGTCGCCATCACGACGACGCCAAGCTCGAACAACCGCTGAAACAGCCGACCCAGGATCATCGCATCGGCGATATCGGTGACGTTGAACTCGTCGAAGCAGAGCAGCCAGCTCTGCGCCGCGATCGCGCCGGCGGTGAGCCAGATTGGATCTTCGCCGCCGGCATTGTTCTTCTGTTGATTCTTTTGTTGCCGCCGGAACGCCGCGATCCGCTCATGGGCATCGCTCATGAACTCGTGGAAATGCACACGACGCTTACGCACCACCGGGCTGCTGGCGAAGAACAGGTCCATCAGCATCGTCTTGCCGCGGCCCACCTCCCCGAACACGTAGAGACCCCTGATGGGCTCGTCGCGGCGCTCGCGCGCGCCGAACAGCCAGCCGAGCGAGGAGGATTTGCGGGCAAGCCGATGTTCCACCAAGCGCCGGTCGAGCGCGGCCAGGCGCCGGACAACCGCCTCCTGGGCACGATCGTGCTCGATCTGCCCATCGGCGACGAGCGCCGCATACTGGGTGACGAGATCAGCCGGGCGGGATGGTTCGGGAGAGATCGACATGGGCGGACGGGCCGACCCATAACAATGCGCGGCTTCGCCCGCAATGATGCGGGCCTTTACCAATGGTTCGCCGCGAGCAACGCAAGCCGAGTGCCCGAACGAGCCAGCGCTCACGCGGCCAACGGATACGCGGCCTCCACCACGTAGGGACCGCCGCCGATCGAAGCCCGCGAGGAGAACAGCACGAAGCGGGGGACGCGGAATGGCAACATGCCGATGAGCGATCGGGATGACAGGTATTGGGCGACCTGACGGCTCGAGGTCTCGCGCAAGCGCGCAAGCGTCACATGCGGGGTGAACTTGCGCCCCTCAGCGTCGAGACCAACCCGCCGCATCACCCGCTCATGCTCGGCCTGCAGGTCCAAGAGGGCCTGCGTAGGGGCAAGTGTCGCAATCAGGGCGCGCGGACGGCGACCGCCGAACGAAGACAGCGCCTCGAACCGCAGCTGGAAGGGGGTTCGCCGAACCATTGCGAGCATCGAGGCTACCTCTTGGGCGATCCTGTCGTCGACATCACCGATGAAGCGCAGAGTGACATGGTAGTTCTCGGGATCGACCCACCGCGCACCCGGCAGGCCGCCGCGCAGAAGCGAAAGCTCGCGACCGATTTCGTCAGGGATTTCGAGACCGGTAAAGATGCGGGGCATGATGTCCGGGCGGTCGGGCGAAGGAAGGCTGGCTTTTGGGGCCATCCAAGCCTGATATAAGCGCAAGTTGCAGGCTTCGCACCCGCGGAGCCCGCTCCCTCAGCTCCGGTGGCTGCGAACCTGAGCAACCAGCTCCTCGGCCTTGGGAAGAATGCCGGCCACAATGACGTCCACGCCTGCGGCCGTGGGATGCAGCCCATCACGCTGGATCAGATCCGGATGGCCCGCGACCCCTTCCAGAAAGAACGGATAGAGCAAGAGGTGCCGCGCGGCGGCGGCGTCCGGGTAAATGCGATTGAACGAGGCCGCGTAGTCGGCGCCCAGATTGGGCGCCGCCAACATGCCGCACAACAGGACATCGATGTGCCGATCGCTCAGGCGGCGGAGAATTTCGGCTAAGGCCTTGTTGGTGACCTGTGGATCGAGGCCGCGCAGCATGTCATTGGCGCCGAGCTCGAGGATGACGGCTTCCGTCCCCTCCGGGACCGACCAATCGAGGCGGTCGAGCCCACCCGACATGGTATCGCCAGACACCCCCGCATTGGCGATCTCAACCGCCAGTCCCTTGTCGTTCAGCGCCTTCTCCAGGCGCACCGGAAAGGCCGCCTCGGCCGGTAGGCCGAAGCCTGCCGTCAGCGAATCGCCCAGCGCCACGATGCGCACCGGGCCCTCGGCGCCCCAGCTCGGTAAGCCGAAAAACCCGCCAAGCACTGCGATGAGCAGTGCCAGAACCGCGCAGCCCGCCGGACGCATCTGGACGGCTGCGGCGAGCCTCCCATATGTGCTGGGCGGCAACCTTCTCCCCGCGCCCTCTCCTAGCGGTATCAGCCTTCTTCCGGCGGAAAGCATGAGACACCTCGATGCATGACACTTCGGGACTGCGCGCGGGCGGGCGGGCGATCGCACTTGCCGGCGTCAACCTCTCGCTCGGGCGAGGCGCGACGCGGGTTCATATCCTTAAAGACGTCAACCTGCATATAGGGGCGGGCGAGGCGGTTGGCCTGGTCGGCGCTTCCGGCTCCGGCAAGTCCACTTTGCTGATGATAATGGCCGGGCTCGAGCGGCCTGATGCCGGGTCGGTCGAGGTCGCGGGCGAAGACCTGGGCGCCTTGAGCGAGGACGCGCTGGCGCGCTTCCGCGGCCGCAATATCGGCATCGTATTTCAATCCTTCCATCTCATTCCGACCATGACCGCGCTGGAGAACGTCGCGATCCCGCTCGAGCTTGCCGGAGTAAGCGATGCCGACCAACGCGCGGCCGACGAGCTCGCGGCGGTCGGGCTCAAGCAACGCCTTACCCATTACCCGGCGGAGCTGTCGGGAGGTGAGCAGCAGCGGGTCGCGCTTGCACGCGCGCGGGCGCCAAATCCTGCGATACTGATCGCCGACGAGCCGACCGGAAATCTTGACGAATCGACCGGGGCCGAAATCGTCGACCTTCTGTTCACCGGCCACGCAGCACGCGGGACCACGTTGGTTCTGGTGACGCACGATCCGGCACTTGCGCGGCGATGCGATCGCGTCGTGCAAGTACGGTCCGGGCGCGTCGACGGCGATCCGGGCCAGCACCCCCGCCTCTCGGACCGGGATTGGAAGGGGGGCGGAGCGCCCACGCCGTGACTTCCTTCTCACATCTCGCCCCCTCCCCCTCCTCGGCTCGTCCGGCACGGGGGCGCTTCGCCGGTCTGCAGCTGGCGCTGCGCCTGGCAGCACGCGATCTACGCGGTGGCTTGCGCGGCTTCTACGTGTTCATCCTCTGCATCGCGCTCGGCGTCATGGCGATTGCCGGCGTCGGTTCGGTGGCGGCAAGCTTGACTGACGGGATCGCCCGCGAGGGCCGCGTGCTCTTGGGCGGAGACATCTCCTTCTCGCTCATCCCCAATGAGGCAAGCGCAGCCGAGCGCGCGTTTCTGGAAACCCAGGGGCGTCTCGCGGTCGCTGCCACCTTTCGGGCCATGGCGCGAACCGACGACGGCCGTAGCGCGCTGGTGGAGGTCAAGACGGTCGATCAGGCCTATCCGATGTACGGGGCGGTCGTGCTCGACCCCGCCGCGCCACTCAGCACGGTCCTGCAACAACACGGCGACGCATTCGGAGCCGCCGCCGATCCGACACTGCTGGCGCGGCTTGATCTTGCGCCCGGCGCCACCATCAAGGTCGGCCAAGCCAGCATCCAGATTCGCGCGGCGCTCACCTCGGAGCCGGACAAGATCGCGGGCGGGATTGGATTCGGACCGCGGCTGCTCATCAGCGAGGAGGCCTTGCGGGCGACCGGATTATTGCAGCCCGGAAGTCTCGTGCGCTGGCATTATCGGCTTAAGCTCCCCGCACAGGCTTCTGCCGAGGCCGATGTGAGCCGGGTGGTGGCCGCCGCCGCGCGCGAGTTTCCCGATGCCGGCTGGGAAGTGCGGACGCGCACAAATGCCTCGCCCTCACTCGAGCAGGACGTCGAACGCTTCACCCAATATCTGACGCTGGTCGGGCTGACCGCGCTCCTGGTCGGCGGCGTCGGGGTCGCCAATGCGATCAAAGACCATCTCGAGCGCAAGCGTACCGTCATCGCGACACTGAAATCGGTCGGCGCGACCGGCTCCGAGATATTCACGATCTATTTGCTGCAGGCGATCGGGCTCGCGGCAATCAGCGCGGTGCCGGGGCTCGCAATCGGCGCCGTACTGCCGTTCGCGATCGCCTGGGCATTCGGCGCCATGCTGCCGCTGCCGCTCGCACCGGGGCTGCATATGGGCGCGTTGGGGCTTGCGTTCCTGTACGGCATTCTCACCGCGGTCGCGTTCGCGCTGTGGCCGCTCGGCCGTGCCCACGACGTGCCGGTGTCGACGCTGTTCCGCGACGAGGTTGCGCCGGATCCGCGGTGGCCGCGCAGCATCTACATCATGGCGACCGTCCTGGTCGTGGGCGTGCTCGCCGGCCTGGCGGTGCTGCTCGCCCATGATCATCGGATAGCGGCCATCTTCGTTGCGGCAGCCGCGTTGGTGCTCGCAACGCTGCGATTGGTCGCCGGATTGTTGAAGCAGCTGGCGCGCCGCTTGCCGCATGCGCATGCCACCGTGCTGCGCATCGCGATCGCCAACATCTCCCGGCCCGGGGCACTGACCACGAGTGTCGTGCTGTCACTTGGTCTGGGCCTCGCCGTTCTGGTCACCGTGATCGAGATCGACGGCAATCTGCGCGCCCAGTTCATGGCGGCGCTGCCGGAACGAGCGCCGTCGTTCTTCTTTCTCGATATTCCTTCGACACAGGCGCGCCGGTTCGACGATGCGGTGCGCGCGCATGCTCCCGACGCAACACTCGAGCGGGTGCCGATGCTGCGCGGGCGCATCGTCGCCGCCAACGGCATCCCGGTCGAAAAGCTCAAGCCCTCGTCCAACGCCGCCTGGGTGCTGCAAAGCGACCGCGGCATCACTTACGCGGAGCAAGTGCCCGCGGGCTCACGCGTCGTGGAAGGCGAATGGTGGAAGCCGGATGACCACGGCCCGCCGCTCGTCTCGTTCGAGCAGAGGATCGCCCAAGGGCTCGGTCTCAAGCTCGGCGACAGCGTCACCGTCAACGTGCTCGGGCGGCTCATCACCGCGCGCATCGCCAATCTGCGGGCGCTCGACTGGCAAAGCCTCGGAATCAATTTCGTGATGGTGTTCTCGCCCGCCACCTTCCGGGATGCACCGCATACCGACATCGCGACCTTGACCTATCCGGGCGGAAGCACGCCTGCGCAGGAGATGGCACTGCTGAAAGCGATGGCGGACGACTTCCCCTCCGTCACCACGGTGCGGGTGCGCGACGCGCTCGATGCGGTCGCCCATGTGGTGACCAACCTGGTGCTCGGCCTGCACGGAGCGACCGTGCTGACCTTGCTGACCGCGCTTCTGGTGCTCGCAGGAGCGCTTGCCTCCGGGCATGAGAACAGAGTGCATGATGCGGTGGTGCTGAAGGTGCTGGGCGCCACGCGCAGGCGGCTCATCAGCGCCTATGTGCTGGAATATTTGTTGATCGGCAGCGCCACAGCCTTGTTCGGCATCGCGGCCGGCTCGGCCGCGGCGGCGCTCATCGTCACCCGGGTGATGGACCTCTCGTTCGAATGGCTCGCCGGACCGGCATTCGCGGCGGCGGCGGTCGCCATTGCGGCGACGGTGCTGCTCGGCCTCCTGGGGACCTTCGCGGCACTCGGGCAAAAGCCGGCGCCGGTGCTGCGCAATCTTTAGGATCGGAGGCGGTGCCGGGTTCTCCCGAAAAAAGGACCTGCGCCGGCGCAAAGACAATGCAAAGGTGCCACATTGCCGCCTTGTAACCTGCCAGCTGCTTAATGTTGCGGCCATCCGCCGCTTCGTTTCGTGTTAACAATTCCGCTGCCCGGCATCTGGCGCGGCGCTCGCGTCCGCACTAGATTCCGCGCATCGGGCGTCCGCTGGGTAGATCGGCACGCCCCCGCATCCGGACGGTGCGCCGGAGACCAAGAGAGAGGAAATTCCAATGTCGGATTTCGACCGGAACTACGCGACGGCTACGCGCGGCGTCGGCGCGGGCCGGGCAGTTGCGATCGATGCAGGCCTGCGCGCCTACATGCTTCGCGTCTACAACTACATGGCCATGGGCGTGGCGCTGACCGGCGTCGTCGCGTGGTTCACCTTCCAGGCGGCGGTGGTGACCAATTCGGCCGGCTCGATCGTCGGCCTTACGCAATTTGGTCACACGATCTTCGGCGGGTTCATGCCGATCGTCCTGGTCTTCGCGACGCTGGGGTTGGTGATGTTCATCAGCTTCCGCATCGATCGGCTCGAACCGTCGACGGCGCTAACGCTATTTCTAGCCTACTCGGCGCTGGTAGGACTGATGCTGTCCTCGGTATTCCTGGCCTACACGCTGACCTCGATAACGCGCGTGTTCTTCATCTCGGCGGCCTCCTTCGGCGCGCTGAGCCTCTACGGGTATACGACGCAACGCGACCTATCGCCGTTCGGCGCGTTCCTCTTCATGGGCCTGATCGGCGTCGTGCTGGCGAGCTTGGTGGCGATGTTCTTCCCCAGCCCGGGCCTCACATTCGTGATCTCGGTCGTCGGCGTGCTGGTGTTCGCCGGCCTTACCGCTTGGGACACGCAGCGGATCAAGGAAATGTATAGCGCGATGGACGACGGCACTATCGCCGGCCGCAAGGCCGTGATGGGCGCCCTGAAGCTCTATCTCGACTTCATCAACCTGTTCCTGTTCCTGCTCCGCCTGATGGGCGACCGCCGCTGATCGGCTGGATCTTTCAGACTTCAGCGCTCCGGCCAAAAAGCCGGGGCGCTTTTGTTTTGCGCCCGCGCAGAGGGTTGCGCGCTAGGATCATCAACCATGCCTGCGACCTCCATCCGACCTGCCGATCCCGACGACCTGGCGGCCATCACCCGCATCTATGCGGATGCTGTACGGCTGGGCACCGCCTCCTTCGAGATCGAGCCGCCTGACCTTGCCGAGATGGGACGCCGCTTTGCGCAGTTGCGTGAAGGCGGCTTCCCTTATCTGGTCGCGGAAGGGGCGGGCGAAGTCGTCGGCTACGCGTATGCAGGGCCCTACCGCACGCGACCGGCCTATCGTTTCACCGTCGAAGATTCGATCTATATCGCGCCGGACCACCAGCGCCGTGGGATCGGCCGCGCTCTGCTCGATACGCTGATTAGTCAAGCGCAAGCACGCGGCTTCAGCCAGATGATCGCTGTGATCGGCGATTCCGATCAACCGGCCTCCATTGGACTGCACACTGCCGCGGGATTTCGCATGGTCGGCACATTCGAAGCGATCGGCTTCAAGTTCGACCGCTGGCTCGACACCGTGCTGATGCAGCGCGCCTTAGGCGCCAGTGTATGACGTACCGGGAGATCAATCAGCTCGCGACCACCGCCAAGGACCTGTCGATCGCGCGCAGGACCCGCTCGAGCTCATGACCGCGGCGGACGATAAGACCGGTCGCCGAGATCACGCTGTAGGCGCCTTGGCGGCGCGCGAGCCGCGGGTTCTTTTCGATGCGGTAGAGCGGCATCTCGCTGGAGCGGCGGAAGACCGAGAACACGGCGCGGTCTTTGAAAAAATCAATCGCATAATCGCGCCACTCGCCGGCCGCGACCTTGCGGCCGTAGAGGCCGAACAACCGGTTTAGCTCGGCCCGATCGAAGGTGACCGGGTTGGCGGGTTGGTTGGGAGCGGCTGGGATCGAATTGATCAGAAAAGGCTTTAGGCGGCCAGGGGCGGCGTTGGCGGCGGAAATGCTGCGTGGACCGGCGGGGGCGTCCCCGCGAACCTGGCTCGGCTCACTTTCGCCCGGACCGGTAATCATGCGGCGCCTCCCATTTGAAGTGTGACTGTGATGAAGTGTGACTGTGATTTGACAGATGATCGCGCCGGACGCGCGCGCGGGCAAGAGGTACGATGGAGGACAATGTCGCGCTGGTGCGAGCACGCGGCCGGAACAGAGCACTCGGCCTCACGGATTCTTCAATAACATCATAATACTGCCCAATTTCGGCCAAGCGCGCGCCAAGCTGAAATGTGACACGTTTGGTCGTTGCCTCAGGGCCCGGTCTGCCTTCGAGCACCGGATTCCTCAGCCCCCAGCCCCCCGGGGTTTGGAGCGGATCGGGCCCGAGAAACGCGCGCTAATCCGACAACAGCAAGCGGCTGACGGCCTCTTCGTCGCAAGGCGGGCGCGCGGTATCCGGGTCGCGCAATCACGACAGCTGCACCCACACGGGACGGTGCGGCGGACGTGGCCCGGCTCTGATCTAATTCGTTAGTGAAGGGAGGTCGCGGCCGCGCCGTATACCGCGCTTGGCTTTTCGACCGTGCCGCTCTGCACCAGCACGACGGCTTCATCAATGCCGTCCCCGATTTCCCGAACCGGCAGGGTCCAGGCTTGGTCATTGCCGTCCCAGGTTCCGAGCTTCAGCCATTGCCGTGCGACGTTGTGGTAGGTGATGGTCTTGCCGCGATTTTCCCCACGGCCGATGGCGACTGTCGCCGCTTTGAGCAGCCCGCAAATCCAAACCTCCGCCGGCGAACGTCCCTCCGCGCCACCCGGCACGCTCACGCGAAGCTCGCCATCGGAGAGCCCCATAGTGACCGGCAGGGTCAGCGCCATTCCGCTCTTGCGGGATAGCGCAATCGCGGCCTCGATCGCATCGCGGTCGCTGCCGAGCGCATGCATGCTGCCGTTCACCACCACCTGCGGGGTGTAGACTTCCCGATCGCCTCGCATCCGCGAATAGGCGCGCTGGCGCGCCGAATTGCGCGGATCGGCAAGTGTGTCCTTCCAGCCCAGATAGTCCCAGTAGTCGATCGGCAGGCTGATCGGAATGAGGGAGGGATCGGTGGTGAACTGGGCCAGCAGCTTGTCGGCCGGCGGGCAGGACGAGCAGCCCTGCGACGTAAACAATTCGATGACGGCGCGCGGCCCGGCACCTGCATATGAGGAAGCGGTAGTGAAGGCAATGACGACCGCACACGCCAAGCAATCGCGCACCAAGCCATCACGCACCATGACCATCCTCCCCGCTCGTCGTCACGCGAAGCTCGCGCGCGGGCATCATGCAAACATCATCATGCTCGACCGTCATCGCGAACTATGAAGCAAGCAATGAACGTCCACCCGCCGCGCGCGCAGCATAATTCTGGGCGCGCGTGTTGAAGCCCTGCTCTGCGGCTGGCTTGACTCGGGCCGGCCGCTGACGCGGTCGGCTGACCGCGAGTGTTAATCAGGTGTTTGATCACCGGCCAGTCAATTCGAGGTGAGGCGCCCGCCGCATCACGCCGCCAACAGATGCCGCAGCACGAATTGCAGGATACCGCCGTTCTTGAAGTAGTCGAGCTCATCCAAGGTATCGATGCGGCAGATCAGCGGAACTCGCCTGAGCCTGCCGTCGGCGGCGACGATCTCCGCCATGAGCCGCTGGTGCGGCTTGAGCTCGCCTTGCAGGCCGCGGATCGTGACCTGCTCGCTCCCCTTGAGACCGAGCGACTGCCATGAGGTGCCCTCCTCGAAGACCAGGGGGAGCACGCCCATGCCGATCAGATTGGACCGGTGAATGCGCTCGAAGGATTGGGTGATGACGGCGCGCACGCCGAGCAGATTGACGCCCTTGGCCGCCCAATCGCGCGAGGAGCCGCTGCCGTATTCCTTGCCGGCGAAGATAACTAGCGGGACCTTCTCGGCTTTGTAGCGCATCGCCGCATCATAGATCGACATCTGCTCGCGCGACGGGTAGTGGATGGTCACGCCACCTTCGACGCCGGGCACCATCTGGTTCTTCAGGCGAATATTGGCGAAGGTCCCGCGCAGCATCACCTCGTGATTGCCGCGCCTTGTGCCGTACTGGTTGAAGTCAAGCGGCTTGACCTTGTGGTCGGTGAGATATTTTCCGGCCGGCGACGCGAGCTTGATCGAGCCGGCCGGCGATATGTGATCGGTGGTGATCGAGTCGAGGAACAGCCCCAGCACGCGGGCATCGACGATATCGGTGAGCGGCGCGGGCGAACGCCCCATATCGACGAAATAGGGCGGGTTCTGCACATAGGTCGATTTGCTGTCCCAGGCGTAGGTGAGCGCGCCCTTCACCTTGATCTTGCGCCACAGCGCGTCGCCCTTGAATACGTCGCCGTATTTCTTGGCAAACATCTGCTTGGTGATGTTCTTGCGCACGAAGGACGTGACCTCCCGATTGCTCGGCCAGATGTCCTTGAGGAACACCTTCTTGCCGGACTTGTCGGTGCCAAGCGGCGAGCGGCTCAGGTCGACCTGCATGGAGCCGGCGATCGCGTAGGCGACCACGAGCGGCGGCGAGGCCAGGTAGTTCGCCCGCACGTCGGGATTGACCCGCGCCTCGAAATTGCGGTTGCCGGAGAGGACCGCGGCATTCACCAGATCGTGATCATTTATGGTCTTGGAGATTTCCGGCGCCAGCGGCCCGGAATTGCCGATGCAGGTTGTGCACCCGAAGGCCACCAGGTTGAAACCGAGCTTGTCGAGGTCCTCCTGCAGTCCGGACTTGTCGAGATATTCGGCGACAACCTGCGAGCCGGGAGCGAGCGAGGTCTTGACCCACGGCTTGGTGGTCAGCCCCTTGGCGACGGCTTTGCGCGCCAGCAGACCGGCTCCCATCATGACGCTGGGATTGGACGTGTTGGTGCAGGAGGTGATCGCGGCGATCACGACGTCGCCATGCCCGAGATCATGCGAACGCCCCTCGACCGGCAGCCGCTTGCCGAGCTCGCTGCCCTTGCCGAACTCCTTGTCGAGCGATGAGGCAAAGCCGTGCTTAGTGTCTTTGAGCGCGATGCGGTCCTGCGGCCGCTTCGGACCGGCAAGTGACGGCTCGACCTGCGACAGCTCGAGCTTGAGCACATCGGTGAAGATCGGGTCGGGCGTGGTCTTGGTGCGATAGAGGCCCTGAGCCTTGGCATAGGCTGCCACGAGGGCGATGCGATCGGCCGGGCGGCCGGTGTCGCGCAGATATTGCAGCGTGTCGTCGTCGATCGGAAAGAACCCGCAGGTCGCACCGTATTCGGGCGACATGTTGCCGATCGTGGCGCGGTCCGCGATCGACAGATTGGCGAGGCCGGGGCCGAAAAACTCCACGAACTTGGCGACCACGCCGCGCTTGCGCAGCATCTGGGTCACGGTCAGCACCAGGTCGGTCGCGGTCACGCCCTCTTTCAGCTTGCCGGTCAGCTTGACGCCGATCACCTCGGGCAGGACCATCGAATAAGGCTGGCCGAGCATGGCGGCTTCCGCTTCGATGCCGCCGACGCCCCAGCCCAACACCGAAAGGCCGTTGACCATGGTGGTGTGCGAGTCCGTGCCCACCAGCGTGTCCGGATAGGCGAGCTCCATCGTCACGGCCTTGCCATCGACCTTGACCTTTTCCTTCCTGGTCCAGACCGTCTGCGCCAAATATTCAAGGTTGACCTGGTGGCAAATACCGGTGCCGGGCGGCACCACGCGGAAGTCCTCGAACGAGCGTTGCGCCCATTTGAGGAATTCATAGCGCTCCTGGTTCTGCTTGTATTCTTCCTCGACGTTCTTCTTGAAAGCCGCATTGCTGCCGGCCGCATTGACGATCACCGAATGATCGATCACCAGATCGACGGGCACGAGCGGATTGATCTTCTTGGGGTCGCCGCCGAGCTTCTTCATGGCGTCGCGCATCGCGGCCAGATCGACCACCGCCGGCACGCCGGTGAAGTCCTGCATCAGCACACGCGCCGGCCGGAAGGCGACCTCGCGCTCCGAGGTCTTGGTCTTGAGCCATTGCGCTACGCCCAGGAGGTCTTCCTTGGTGACCGAACGGCCGTCCTCGTTGCGCAGCAGATTTTCCAACAGCACCTTGAGCGAGAATGGCAGCCGGGCAATCCCCTTCAGGCCATTTTTTTCCGCGACCGGGAGACTGTAATAAGCGTAGGTCTTGGAACCCACCTTGAGCGTCTTGCAGCACCTGAAGCTGTCGAGCGAAGTCATTTTGGTCTTTCCCCCATCCGACCGGATTGAAGCATGGCGCGGCACCATGATACCAGCACGCCCCTGCAATCGCTGGCTACGATTCCGCGAGGGTTGCGCCAAACTGGCCCCGGATAATTGGGGCTTATAAGTTCTTTTTTGCTTGTGTTCCAGATAATCAACGCGTTTCGAGGCTCGGCCGGGCGCGTGGCAGCCCTTCGGGGTGGGCAGGACGCGCCGGCAGGGGATGGGTGATGCGTCTTTTGGGGTCCAATCTCGCCTGCGTCCGCGGAGGCCGCCAGATCTTTTCCGGCCTGAGCTTTGCGGTCGCTGCGGGCGAGGCGCTGGTGGTGCTCGGCCCCAATGGGGCTGGAAAATCCTCGCTGCTGCGGCTTCTGGCCGGCTTGGTGACCCCCGCCGGCGGCGCCGTGGCACTCGAATATGGAGATCCGGAGCTCACGATTGGTGAGCAGGCCCATTATCTCGGCCACCAGGATGCCCTCAAGGCTTCGCTCACCGTGACCGAGAACCTCTCCTTTTGGGCGCGTTATCTGGGGGGCGGTGCCGGCGGCGATGAGGTTGCGGCGGCACTTTCCGCGGTCGGGCTCGACGGCATTGGGGAGCTTCCCGCCGCTTACCTCTCCGCCGGACAGCGCCGTCGCCTGTCGATCGCCCGGCTGCTCGCAGTACGTCGGCCGATCTGGCTCCTGGACGAGCCGACGACCGCTCTCGACGTCAGTGCTCAGGCCCGGCTTTCCGGCTTCATGCGCGCGCACTTGAGTGATGGCGGGCTCATCGTCGCCGCCGCCCACGGGCCGATCGGCCTCGAGGGGGCCCGGGAAATGCGGCTGGGGAGCGCCGCATGAGTGCGCTCGCCGCGCTGTTCGTCCGCGACTTCAGGCTCGCCACAAGGGTCGGGGGCGGCGCATTGATCGGCGTGCTGTTCTTTCTCATCGTGGTCACATTGGTGCCGTTCGCCATGGGCCCCGACCTTGCCTTATTGGCGCGGGTCGGACCCGCGATCCTGTGGCTCGGGGCGCTTCTGGCGAGCCTTTTGACCCTCGATCGGCTCCTGGCGATCGACCACGAGGACGGATCACTCGACCTCATCCTCACCTCTCGGGTCACGTTGGAGCTCACCGTTGCCATCAAAGCGATAACCCATTGGCTCACCACCGGCTTGCCGCTGGTGATTGCGACTCCGCTGCTCGGCCTGCTCCTCGACCTCGAGCCGATCGCAACCGCCGCGGTCGCGCTCACTCTCCTGGTCGGCACACCGGCGCTGACTTTCATCGGCCTCATCGGCGCCGCCATCACGGTGGCGCTACGCCGCGGCGGGCTTCTGGTCGCAGTCCTGGTGCTGCCTTTGACTATTCCGGTGCTGATTTTCGGGGTCGCGGCCGCCAACGCAGCCATCGTCGGACCGGTGCGGTTCGGAACGCCGTTCAGCATCCTGTGCGGGCTTGCACTGATGAGCCTGGTGGTCGGCACCTTCGCGGCCGCTGCGGCGCTACGACACGCCATGGATTGATGGACGCAGGCCGGCAAGCCATGCTGTTGACAAGACCGCGGGCGAAAGCACATGTCGATAGCCCGCGAGGCGATGCGCAACCTCGGAAACTGCCGGCTGTGAAGGCAGGGTTAACAATTGGCGCTGCGGAGCACGCGCCCGGGATCATGCCCTAGGGAGCACCTCATGGCCCTGATCGATCTCGCCAATCCGTCGCGCTTCCGCAGCCTGTCGGACAGCCTGCTGCCTTGGCTCGGCGGCTTGACTGTCATCGCCTTCGCGTTCGGGCTCGAGCAGGCTTTCTTCGCGCCCGACGACTACCAGCAGGGCGCCACGGTCAAGATCATGTTCATTCACGTGCCCTCGGCATGGCTTGGCATGATGGCTTGGGGGCTGATGACCGCCGCAGCGCTCGGCACGCTGGTGTGGCGGCATCCGCTTGCCGACGTCGCCGCCAAGACCGCCGCGCCGCTTGGGGCAGCCTTCACGCTTCTATGCCTGGTGACCGGATCGCTGTGGGGGCGTCCGATGTGGGGCACCTACTGGGTCTGGGACGCGCGGCTCACCTCCGAGCTGGTGCTGTTTCTGATGTATCTCGGGGTGATTGCGCTTTGGCACACCATCGAGGATCCGGGCCGCGCCGCCCGCGCTGCCGCGGTATTGACCTTGGTGGGCGCGCTCGATCTGCCGATCATCAAATTCTCGGTCGACTGGTGGAACACACTGCACCAGCCTGCCTCGGTATTCCGCTTTGGCGGCTCGACCATCGACGCCAGCATGCTGGTGCCGCTGTTCGTCATGGCGCTTGCCTTCACACTGCTGTTTTTCACCTTGCACGTGGCGGCCATGCGCAACGAGATTATGCGGCGGCGGGCCCGCACTCTGATGCTGATGCAGGCCGATGCGGCGGGCGGGCATTGAACCATGGATCTTGGTCCGCACGCTTCGTTCATCATCAGCGCCTACGGCTTCGCGGTGCTGGTGGTCGCGGTGATGATCGCCTGGGTGGCGATCGACCATCGTCAGCAGACCCGGCGTCTTGCTGAGCTCGAGGCGCGCGGCATCACGCGCCGCTCGGAGCGGAGCGCAAACGTTCCGGGCGAGAGCGTGTCACGTTCTTGAACCGAACCCAGCTCGAACATGCGAGGCGAACGTGGTTGCAATCGAGGACAGCGGTAAGGGCGGTGGCAACATCACGCGGCGGCGGATGCTCGTGCTCATCCCGCTGCTCATGTTCTTGGGGCTCGCGGCGATCTTCGTCATCGGCCTCAAGTCCGGCGATCCGTCGCTTGTCCCCTCGGCGCTCATCGGCCACCCGGCACCGCAAACCGCACTGCCGCCCGTCGCCGGTCTTGCGCGCGACGGCGCCCCGGTTCCGGGGCTCGACCCTGCGGCATTTCAGGGTGCAATCACGGTTGTCAATGTGTGGGCATCGTGGTGCGTGCCCTGTCATGACGAAGCGCCGCTCCTGGTGCGTCTCGCGCAGGACAAGCGCATTCGCGTGGTCGGCATCAACTACAAGGATCAGCCCGACAACGCGCGGCGCTTCCTCGGCCGCTACGGCGATCCCTATGCGGCCAATGGGGCCGATGAAAACGGGCGCGCGGCGATCGAGTGGGGCGTTTACGGCGTGCCGGAAACTTTCGTGGTCGGCCGCGACGCACACATCGCCTACAAGCTGATCGGTCCGATCACGCAGGACAATCTCGACACGGTGCTGAAGCCGGAGATCGAGAAGGCGATCGCGGCGAACGGCTAGAGCGGGGTTGCTCTCGTTTGCGGGAGTCATGGCCGGGCTCGTCCTGGCTTGTCCCGGCCATCCAGGTCTTACTTGCTGAACGATTGTGAAAAAAGACGTGGATGTCCGCGACAGGGGACGACAGGGGCGGGCATGACTCCAGGAGAGCTTCCGAGGTCCTCAGTTATTCGGCGGCGGGATTTTCCGCGGGCTCCGGGGCCGCGAATTTGGTCAGCAGCGGATATTGCAGGGCTGCGAACAGGAAGGTCAGCGGCACCACGCCGAACACTTTGAAGCGGACCCAGACGTCGGTTGATTGCGTGCGCCAGACGATCTCGTTGAGCACCGCCAAGGCCAGGAAGAACAGCCCCCAACGCAGCGTCAGCCGGCGCCAACCTTCATCCGTCAGATGGAACACGGAATCCAACACGAGGCCAAGCAGCGATCGTCCGAACGCCAGCCCGCCCAGCAATATGCCGCCGAACAACACATAGATGATGGTCGGCTTCAGCTTGATGAACTGCTCGTCGTGCAGCACCAGGGTCAGGGTTCCAAAAATCACGACCACGATCGCGGTCACCAGCGGCATGACCGGCAGGTGCCGGGTCAGCGCATAAGAAATCGCGAGCGCAAGCACGATCGCGGCCATGAATGCCCCAGTGGCGGCAAAAATGCCGAAGCGTGAATTGGCGGCAAAGAAGATCAGAAGCGGCCCGAGATCAAGCGCCAGCTTCAGGGCCGGATTGAGGTGGGGCTTGTGCAGTGCAGGCTTCGCGGCTTTTTGGTCCATGCGCATCGATTTAGCGCGATCCCACAATCTTGTCATCGGTCGCGACAGCGCAGATGCGGCATCCGGCACGTCACCGGCTCTCAGTGATCCCCGCTATGGCGCGAGAAAAGTCCTTCGCGGCAAACGGCGCCAGATCGTCGATACCTTCGCCGACCCCGATGAAATGCACCGGCATGGCGTGCTTGGCGGCAATGGCCGCCAAGATGCCGCCGCGCGCGGTCCCGTCGAGCTTGGTCATTGCGAGCCCGGTGACACCGGCAATTTTGTGAAATTCCTCGACTTGCGACATCGCGTTTTGCCCGACTGTCGCGTCGAGCACCAAGAGCACTGCATGCGGAGCCTTGGGGTCGAGCTTCCGCATCACCCGGACGATCTTGTGCAATTCGTCCATGAGGCCGGCCTTGTTCTGCAGGCGGCCGGCGGTGTCGACCAGAAGCACGTCGGCGCCTTGCCGCCGCGCGGTCTCGAACGCCTCGAACGCAAGCGCGGCCGCGTCGGCGCCGGGCGACTTCGCCACCACGGTCGCGTGGGCACGCTCGCCCCAGACCTTGACCTGATCGATCGCTGCGGCCCGAAATGTGTCGGCCGCCGCAATGACGACTTTGTGACCCTCGGCCCGATAACGCGCCGCGAGCTTGCCGATGGTCGTCGTCTTGCCGGAGCCATTGACGCCGACCACCAGGATGGTGAAGGGCCGCTCATGGCCGATCATCAGCGGCTTGGCGACCGGCAAGAGGACCTTCTCGACTTCCTCGGCCAGCACCCCCTTAACCTCCTCGGCCGTGATCGCCTTGTCAAAACGCCCTTCCCCGATGGCCGACGCGATCTTGGCCGCAAGCGCGAGCCCGAGATCGGCCCGGATCAGCACTTCCTCGATCTCCTCCAGCATGGCGGAATCGAGCTTGCGCTTGGAGGTGAGATCGGAAATCGCGCCCGAAATGGCCGCCGAGGTCCGGCGTAGTCCGCCCGAGAGCCGCTGCCACCAACTCTGTTTTTGCTCCGCCATTCTCCCTTACTCTCTTACGGATACGGAAATTTCGGACACGGAAATTTTTGCGCTTGCGGCGAATGACGAGCGGATGGGAAGAACCCCCGGACGGGCGCCGTGATAGCGGTTTGGCCAACAGACTGAAAGAGACACCGGAATAGAGACCGAACTCATGACTCCGGAAGAGATGGTGGCTCGACTGCTCTATCGCGATGCCTTGATGCTGGTAATAGACAAGCCGGCCGGCCTCGCGGTGCACCGCGGCCCCAAGGGCGGAGCGAGCCTGGAAGATTTCTTTGACGTCTTGCGCTTCGGGCTGCCGCGCCAGCCTGCGCTCGCCCACCGGCTCGATCGCGATACCTCGGGTTGTCTGGTCCTCGGCCGCCATCGCCAGGCGCTGGCCGAGCTCGGCGCGTTGTTCAAGAACGGGCGGGTCGGCAAGACCTATTGGGCTCTGGTCGAAGGCGGCCCCGCCGAGGCGGAGGGCCGTATCGACCTCGCGCTCGGCCGCAAGGACGCCACACGCGGCTGGTGGATGAAGGTAGACCCCAACGGCCAGCCGGCGGCGACGGATTGGAAAGTCATGGGCCGGGCGCAAGGTTTCACCTGGCTGGCCCTGGAACCATTGACCGGCCGCACCCATCAGCTACGCGTGCATTGCGCCGCGATGGGCTGGCCCATCGTGGGGGACGCTATTTACGGAACCGCGCCGCGACCCGGCGCGCCGGGCGCGGAGCAAGCCCCCATCCTGCAATTGCACGCGCGCGAGATCGTGATCCCGCTCTATCGCAAACGCGAGCCGATCCGGCTGATCGCCCCGGTGCCGCCGCATATGCGCGAGCGGCTCGAGCTTTGCGGATGGCATGAGGAAACACTCGTGCCTGTCGTGTAACCCTGCCGCCCTTGTTGCATCAGAAACAGGCAACCACAAAGAACGTGACAATCCGTTCATCGGGGATCGAGTTGAAACTTGCGCCGCAGGCGCAATCATCGAAACAAAACTGCACGCCAGTAGTTTTTCGGTCTTTCACACCCCATCTTTTTTGTGCTTTCGCTGTAGCGTTTGAGCAACCAACGAGCTGTGCGAATCAGCTATGGGTCACCCGAATGCTTCACCGGGCGGGCGGCGAAAACGTCCCTGGATGTGCACAATGATCCGCAAGTGCGAGCGCTGTGGAAATCCGATGGATATGTTTGCCTGCAAGCCGCAGCTTGGAACACTGCCGCAGCTCAAGAGCTACCGGTGCGCGGGCTGCGGTCACGTCGAGACTGACGCGGGCAGCATCGCCCCTCTCGGACGCGGCGAGGTGTATCGCGTCGAAACAGAGGCCGTTCCGTAGCTAATAAAGCTTCGCCATCGTTTGCTCGAGATCTACCCGGCTTGGCTCGGCGACGAGCTGCCGCCCGTCGTGGCCGGTGATCGTAACGTCCACGATGTCGCCCGGTGTCGCGCTCCGCACGATCCGCGTGCGCGTGAACTGTTCGGTGCGCCCGATTGCTTGCGTTTCCATCAACAGCCGGTGCCGCTTGCCGATCTCGGCAACGAGATGCCGCCGCAGTGCGGCCTCCCCCTTTTGCCGCAACGTCGCGGCGCGAGCCCTGACGATGTGGGAAGGAACCTGCGGCATGCGCGCCGCCGCAGTGCCCGGTCGCGGCGAGAACGGGAACACGTGCAGGTGCGTGAGGGCGCATTCGTCGACCAGGTCCAGCGAGCGGGCAAACATCGCCTCGCTCTCGGTCGGGAATCCGGCGATGATGTCGGCGCCGAACACCACGTCGGGCCGCAAACGGCGGACTTGGTCGCAGAACGCGATAGCGTCGGCGCGCAGATGCCGGCGCTTCATGCGCTTGAGGGTCATGTCATCGCCGGCCTGCAGCGACAGATGCAGATGCGGCATAAGGCGGGCGTCGCTTGCCAATGCGTCGAGCAGGTCGCGGTCGGCTTCGATTGAATCGATCGATGAGAGGCGCAAACGCTCGAGCTCGCCTACGTGCTTGAGGATTTGCTTGATCAGGCTGCCAAGCCGCGGACGACCGGGCAGCGAGCCCCCGTAGCTCGTGAGGTCAACGCCCGTCAGCACGACCTCGCGGTAGCCGCGCTCGACCAGGCGGCGCACCTGATCGACCACCTCGCCCATCGGCACCGAGCGCGAATTGCCGCGTCCAAACGGAATGATGCAGAAGGTGCAGCGGTGATCGCAGCCGTTCTGCACTTGGACGAACGCCCGGGCGCGACCCTCAAATCCGTCGATCAAGTGCAGCGCGGTCTCATTCAACCCCATGATGTCGTTGACGACCGCCTTCTCCTCGCGCGGCAACGAGCCGTCTCCCGCCTGCGTAAACAGCGCACGCGTCTCGTGCCAGGATTCGGCCGAAAGCTTCTCGGCATTGCCCAGCACGCGATCGACTTCGGGCATGTCGCTGAAGGCCTCCGGCTCGACTTGCGCTGCGCAACCGGTGACCACGATGCGCGCGTGCGGCCGCTCGCGGGCAAGCTTGCGGATGGCCTGCCGGGCCTGCCGGGCGGCTTCCGCCGTGACCGCGCAAGTATTCACCACGATCGTGTCTGACGCACCATTGGCGAGACCGGCGGCCTGCGCCTGGGCGCGGATGACCTCCGACTCGTAGGCGTTGAGACGGCAGCCGAAGGTGACCAGCTCGACGCTCATGGCTTGATGCTCATCGGCTCCACGGCCACGCCTTCCCTCGGGGTGGCTTCACGCGACGCCGGCTGCGAACAAGGCTGGATCGAACGTGCCGGCATATTCATACTCGACCGGGCCGGTCATCAGCACGTGATCGTCGCGCGTCCGCCATTCGATCAGCAGGTCACCGCCCGGAAGCGATACCCGAACCTTCCGCTCTGTACGCCTGAGCCGTGCGGCCGCTACCGCCGCCGCACAGGCAGCCGAGCCGCAGGCCTTGGTGAGACCGGCGCCGCGCTCCCAGGTGCGCAGCACGATATGGTCGCGCGCCTTGACGGCGGCGAGCGAAATATTGGCGCGCTCGGGGAAAACCGGATGGCACTCGAGGAGCGACCCGATCCGAACGAGATCATAAGCTTCGACGTCGTCCACCCAGAACACCGCGTGCGGATTGCCCATGTTGACGACCGAAGGCGAATGCAGGATCGGCTTGTCGATCGGCCCGATCTGCAGCTCGATCGCCCGCGTATCGTGGAATTCCTCCGCCAGAGGAATCTCGTTCCAGGCAAAACGCGGCTTCCCCATGTCCACGGTGGAAACGCGCGGCTCTGTGCCCTTCCAGCAATTCAACAGACCGGCGCGTGTCTCAAACGTCAGCGCGGTCCTGCCGGTCTCCACGAACATGAGCTCGGCGACACAGCGCATGCCGTTGCCGCACGCACCCGCTTCCGAGCCGTCATTGTTGTAGATGCGCACGAAGGCATCGGTGCCGACGGTGCGCGGGGAATAAAGCACCATGAGCTGATCATAAGGCGCCCCGCCCGGACTCGCGGCGGCGCGCGCTTCCTCAGCCGTCACGATGCTTGCGCCGGCGCCCGGCCCAGCGCGCAGGTCGACCACCACGATCTCATTGCCGAGACCATTCATCTTCACGAAAGAATGATTGGCGAGTGCACTCATCTTCGCGCGCGCGATCCGTCAACTTGCCGATACCGCCGGTCATATAGGGACAAAATCGTCACATTGGCCAGTGCCCGGTTTGTCATGCCGGCGGGACGAACGGCCTCACGGAGAGTTGCATGTATTCCAGGCGGGGTCCGGGTCCGGGCGCGTGGTATGTTCAGTCGCGATTCCCCGCTTCGGGCTTGCGATTTTCCTGACGGCCCGGCTGCCGCGGTCCGGAAGGGACTCCATTTTCCGAGGCCTCATGTGTCAGGGAGCCTGTGATGTCGCTTGGCCGTTTCATCCCGCTCTTGGTGATCCTCGCGGCGCTGATCGGCGCCGTCTGCCCGCAGCCCGGATGGGCCCAGAAGGCCGTCGCCACCCAATCGATCGATCCGTTCGGGCAGGAGGTGAAGCTCGCGCCCAAGACCATCGTTTACGTGGCAGGGTCGGGAACTTGGGACAAGGCGTACGACATCCTGGTCGATGCCTTCAAGGAGCTCAATGCCTACCTGGACAGCGCCGGCCTTACGGCCGCTGGGCCGGCGATGACGATCTATACATCGACGGATGATACCGGATTCGATTTCAAAGCCGCCGTTCCATTGGCCGAAGCCCCCAAAGCTGCGCCCAGCCGCGGCATCGCGCTCGGCCAATCGCCGGAGGGAAAGGTGCTGAAATTCGTGCACCGCGGCTCCTACGACGACATGAACCAAACCTATGAGGCGATCACCAACTATCTGGATGAGAACGGTCTCGATGCCAAGGATCTCCTCATCGAGGAATACGTGACCGATTTGGCGAAGAGTCCCTCCGACAAGCTGGTGGTGAACGTCTTCGTGCCGCTGAAATAGGTTATTGCGCTGCGAGCTACTTATTCCGACCCTTGGAGTCCCGCCTGCTTCACGACCGCCCCCCAGCGGGCGATTTCCGACCTGACGAAACCCTCGAGGCCTTCGATGGACGGATTATCCATCGGCAGCATGCCGCCATTGACGATCTGCTGCTTGAATTCAGGCTGCGCCACGACCCGCAGAATTTCCTCGTGCAGCCTGTCGATGACCAGGGGCGGCGTTTTCGCTGGCGCCACGATCATCTGCCAAGAGGCCACATCAAAGCCCGGCACCCCTGCCTCGGCGATCGGCGGGATATCGGGAAACTGCGCGAGCCGCGCCCGGGCCGAAATGCCGAGCGGCCGGATCGCCCCGGTCTGCAACATCCCTACCGCAGGCCCGAAATCCACGAAGGCCAGGGGGATGTGGCCCGCCACCAGGTCATTGAGGAGGGGCAAGCTCCCCCGGTAGGGAATGTGTGACATCTCGATGCCGGTCATGCTCTTGAAGAGCTCGGCATAGAGATGGTGTGGGGTCCCGGGACCGGCCGAGCCGAAGGACAGCTCGCCAGGCTTCTGCTTGGCGAGCGCGATCAGCTCCTTGACCGAATGCACCGGCAGTGCCGGATTGACCGCAAGCACGAAGGGAGTCTGCGCGACGAGTGCGAGCGGCACGAAGTCCGCGAGCGGATCGTAGGGTAGGTTCCGATAGATCGAGATCGCCACCGCCATCGTAGGGCTGGGCGCCATCAAAAGTGTGTAGCCGTCCGGATTGGCGCGTGCCACGAAGGCCGCCCCAGTGGTGCTGCCCGCCCCCGGCCGATCCTCGACAACGAATGGCCGGCCGAAGCGCCGCTCCAAGCGATCTGCCACCAGCCGCCCGAGGATGTCAGTTCCGCCGCCGGCCGCGAATGGAACCACGATCGTGACTGGTCGGGCCGGATAGTCCTGCGCCTGCGCCCGCGACCCGCCGGAAAAAAGGGCGAGAGCCGCGGCCAGCAGCGACAACCTCATCAGCGAATCGAGGCGGGCCATTTACTTTAATGATAGCCTGTCGACGGCCGCCTTGGCCAACCGGAAAAGGGCGACGGCCAGGCGCAGCGCCCGGGTTCGGTCTGACCCGCCGGTCATCGCTTCCGCCTTGATTTCTTGACAGTTTGCGCCCTGCCCGTCATAAGCATCGCTGCGGCGGCCGGGCCAAAAGGTCCAAGGGACGCCCCTTCAATCCAAGAAACGATTGAAATCAACCGACTGGAAGAAGCCGGTCCGGAACCTTCCGGCACCGGGGTCGAACACAGGGACAAAAACGATGTTCGCAGTCATCAGAACCGGCGGCAAGCAGTACCGGGTGGCCGCCCAGGATACCCTAAAGGTCGACCGGCTCGACGGCGAGCCGGGGCAGATCGTGCAATTTGGCGAGGTGCTGGCGGTCGGTGGCGACACTGTGACGGTGGGCAAGCCCACGGTTGCGGGGGCCTCGGTGGCCGCGGAAGTGCTGGAGCAAGGTCGCGGCCCCAAGATCATCGCCTTCAAGAAGCGCCGGCGGAAGAACTCGCGCCGCAAGCGCGGCTTCCGCGCCGAGTTCACGCTGGTGCGGATCACCGAGATCCTGACCGACGGGCAGAAGCCGACCCTGACGGCGAGCGTTCCGAAGCGTTACATCAAGCCGGCGCGGGCGGAAGAAAATTCCTCCGCGGCAGCCGAGAAGTGATGATTTCGACATAAATCCAGGCTATGTAACCGGCGAATTCAGGACGATCACGATGGCTCACAAGAAAGCAGGCGGCTCCTCGCGTAACGGCCGCGACTCCAACAGCCAGCGCCTTGGCATCAAGGCTTTCGGCGGCGAGAGCGTGCTTGCCGGCAATATCCTGGCGCGCCAGCGCGGCACCCAGTGGCATCCCGGGCGCAATGTCGGCCTCGGGCGCGATCATACGCTTTTCGCCCTGGTGAACGGCCGCGTCGAATTCCGCACCAAAGCCAAAGGTCGCATCTTTGTGTCGGTGGTGCCGATGACGGAGGCCGCAGCCGAATAGAACGGCGGATCATCCCAAGGTCTGCCGGCACAAGTCGAACCGGCGGACCCTACGGACAGATCGATCAAGATCAAAGTGGGTTCCAAAGGGGAGACCGGAGTGCCGGCTCCCCTTTTTTGCTTTAGCGGCCTTGGGGGGCCGCGACCAAGCCTGGAGCCCATGCCATGACGTCGCTGGAAGCCTGCCGCGAAGAGCCCTGCCGGACCACAAACGTCCCGGTCATCAAGACCGCGCGCCTGGTGCTGCGCCCGCCGCGCGCAACCGACGCCACGGCAATCACCGCCATCATCAATGACCCGCTCATTGCGGAGAACACGGCGCGCATTCCGCATCCCTACCTGCTCGCGGATGCGCACGACTTCCTGGCGAGCGCCAATCGCGGCCCGGAGCACCTGTCACTGTTGATCACGCTTGCCGACGGCACCCTGATCGGCGGCTGCGGGATTCATCCGGGCCTCGAGAGCCAGCCCGAGCCTGGCTACTGGCTCGCCGTCCCACATTGGGGACACGGCTATGCGACGGAAGCTGCGCGCGCGCTCATCGACCATGCATTCGCACGGATGAGCTGCGAGCGGCTGGTCGGGCGGGCTCGTGTCAGCAATCCGGCCTCACGGCGTGTGCTGGAGAAATGCGGCTTCCAGTGGACCGGCGTCGCGCTCATCCGCATTCGCTCCCTGCGGTCATCGGCGCCGGTCGACTGCTTCCGGCTCGATCGCCGGCTTTGGGCCTCGCTGCGCAGCTGGGGGAACGCGAGCGAAAGCGCGGGGGAGCCGATACCATGAGCAGCGACTGTCTGTTTTGCCGCATCGGTCAGCGGAAGGTCGCGGCCCATATCGTGTACGAGGACGAGCGCCTGCTCGCCTTTCTGGACCGGGGCCCGATCCGCCCCGGCCACACCCAGATCCTGCCGCGGGAGCATTTCCCTTATTTCGACGATGCGCCGACTGATCTTCTCGCCGCCATCGTGACGGTTGGACAGCAGATCGCGCGCGCCATGAAGCAGACGCTGCAGGTCCCGCGCGTCGCGCTCCTGTTCACCGGCGGCGACATCGCCCATGTGCACGCCCACGCAGTGCCGATCCACGAGGAGACGGACATCACCTCGCGTCGCTATATTGTCGAAGAGTCGGTGACGTTCCGCTGCCTACCATCGCCGAGCGAGGCAGAACTCGCGAGAACCGCCGCCGGTCTGCGCCGTGCGTTGGAGGCAAGGGGGCCACGCCCTCCACGGGAGCAAGTGGCGCACTCGTAAAGACGATAGGATCGGGGAGCGAGAAGACAAGGAGCAACAAGATGCCGGTTCCGTTCGCCATCCGGGGCATCGATCACGTGGTGCTGCGCGCCACCGATCCGGCCGCTCTCGAGCGCTTCTACATCGAGGTGTTGGGCTGCGCGTTCGAGAAACGCCAGGGAACCCTGACGCAACTGCGTGCCGGAAGTGCACTCATCGACATCGTGCCGGCCGATGCGCAAGGTCCCGCCGGCGGCACCTCGCGCTCCGGCGGCGCCAACCTCGATCATCTTTGCCTGCGCATCGAGCCGTTCGATGCCGCCGCGATCGCGGCGCATCTCGCCCAATGCGGCGCATCGTGCGGGCCGGAGGCCTCGCGCTATGGTGCGGAGGGCCAGGGACCTTCCGTTTATCTCACCGATCCGGAAGGCAACGGCGTTGAGCTCAAGGGCCCTGTTGCGGGCTGGCAGCGATAGAGATCAAACAATCTCACCGATTCGAATCGAAAGACCCGGCAGCGCTGGCGCGGTCAACGTGTCCTGCGGGCCGTGCTTGACGATCGATGTCCATCCGTCTCCGCTTGGGCCGGTATGCACCCAAGTGGTGCGCTCGCCGGCATCGATCACCCAAAATTCCTTGACGCGATGTCGGGCATAGAGGCGCGCTTTGAGCCCCTTGTCATACGCGAGGCTCGACACCGCGACCTCGATGACGAGCTCGGCTTCACCGGGATCGAGCTGCGCAAAGCCGGATGCAGATTTGTTGAACAGATCGCGAGGAAAGACTGCGATGTCCGGCTCGAGCATCGTCGTGTTGGTCAAGTGTAGCGTCGTCTCGGTACCGAGCGTCAAATGCTCCGGCAGCGCTCGGGCGATTGAAACAATTAAGGCTGACTTGATCCGCTCGTGCGCCACCCCCTTGGCCGCCATCATCACGATCTCGCCCTCGATCAGCTCAAACTTCTCGTCCTCGTGGATGATGCCGGCCGCCATCATGCGGGCGATATCCTCGACCGTGAATGCCCGGCGGGGGAAACCTTCGGCGGCAGTGGTGACGGCTACGTTCATCTGGTGACTTGATTGCTCCGCTCTCCACCCGCAGGATAATAGCGCAAGTGGCCGCTTCAAGCCCCGCTGCGCACCGCCGCCGCGAGCTTGTCGCCGAATTCCTGCAGCTCCTCAGCGTTGATATCGCTCACCGCATAGAAGCTGAAGTCGGCGTGCCGCCAGCGCCAGACATTGAAGCCCTGCAGCTCTTCCATCGTGGCGGGCAGCTCCGGTCCGTTGGCCTGGGAAACGAACAGGTTGATCACGTGAGCGCGGCGTTTGTACACGATGGCGGCGACCGGCCGCCCGTCGATGTAATCGACCCGCCCACCGATCAGGGCGAAATTCTGCGCGGTCAAGTCGACGACCGGCGGCGCAATATCGAGACGCCCGTTGAACCACGGCTTGACGGTGTGCTGGTCGGTCGACTTCACATCGATCAGATGATCGCCTTGCAGCGCGCGCAAGTGCGCCGAGACCACGTCGCCAAGGACGCGCTGATCCTCATCCCGGCGAGCCACGAAAACAACAAGCCCCGCCGCCAGTGCTCCGGACACGAGGCTGCCTGTCGCCATCCCGCGGAGGAAGCTGCGGCGGCTCGGCATGGACACAACATTGGCGACGACGTTGGACGGTCGCGCCGCCGGCAGCGCATTCTCGATGCGCGCGCGCAACGCCGCCGGCGCCTGGTGGCGCAGCGCCGGCGCCCCCAGGGCGGCGCGCATCATCCGATAATCGGCGAGCTCTGCAGCGCAACGCGGGCAGTTGGCCGCGTGCGTCTCCACCTCGCACGCATGTCCGGCATCCAGCTCGCCATCGATGAGTGCGTGGATCAGGCCTTTGGCTTCATCGCAGGTCATGGCGACCGCTCCTCAAGCGCAGGCGCGCCTTCGGCGCGCCGCCAGGCTGCACGCAACATGCTGCGCGCGCGACCCAGGCGTGACATCACGGTACCGATCGGGGCGCCGACCACCTCGGCGATTTCCCGGTAGGACAGGTCGTTGATGTCGCGCAGCACGATCGCCTCGCGAAACGGCTCGGGCAGCGCGCCGACAATCGCCTGCAGGGTCTCGGAGTCGCCCTGCCGCAGCATGGCGGCTTCCGGCGAATTCTCGCTCTCCTGCCACAGCGGCGAGGCATCCTCGGCGACATCGCCCACCTCGCTCGGCGCACCCGAGCGCCGGGCAAGCTCGGCGCGGCACACATTGCGCAGGATCGCCATCAGCCAAGGCTTGATGGCTTGCCCGCGAAAGCCGTCGAAGTGACGGAATGCGCGCAAATAGCATTCCTGCACGGCGTCGTCGGCGTCGGCGGCATTGCGCAACAGATAGCGGGCGAGCGTGTAGACGTCATCGAGATGCGGCAACGCGGCGTCGCGAAAACGCCGCGCCCTCTCCGCCTCCGCGTCTGCGCCGCCTGCGGCCATCAACTCGCCTTCGCGGCCCCGGTACCGATGCTCCAGCCCGCGTGCCGCATGCCCGCTTTGCAACACCGGACCCAAGAGGACACTACGAACAAGCATCTGATCAAGGGGCGGCGCCGCCCCCGGCTGCCGGTTCCACCACGATGGTTCCGGTCATGTGCGGATGCAGAGAGCAGAAGTATTCGTAGGTGCCCGCAGTCGTGAACGTGAACGAATACTTATCGTCAGTGTCGAGCACCTTGGATTTGAACTCCTTTCCGGTTGCCGAGACGGTATGCGGGATGTCGTCCTCGTTGACCCAGGTGATGGTGGTGCCGGCTTTGACCGTGACCCGCTGCGGCGCGAAGGTGAAATTGTCGATCTTCACCTCCGTCCCCGGCGTGGGAGCCGCCCATACCGCGGCTCCGGCCAAGAGGCCGACGAGACCGCCCAACACGGCGGCGCGGCCGATATTCTTCTTCATGGTTAACATTCCTGTTCCGCGCTCCGGTCAGCCCTGCAGCGGCGCGTCGATGATGGCGAGCCGCTGGCGGCCAGGCACGTAGTTGATGCTCGCGGTGCCGAGCACAGAGCGCAGCTTGTCGTCGTCGACCTTCATGGGTCCGGGTGAAGAAGCCGATCCGGGCGCCGGCTGCGGGAATGCGGTCGAGCGGGCGGTGTGGAAGGCGACATTGCCCTCGACCTTCTGGACGATCTGGTGGATGTGGCCGTTGAGCACCGTCACCGAGCCGAAGCGCTTGAGGTAGCCCAGCGCCCGCTCGCTATCCTCGGTACCCCAGCCCCACTGCGGATAGATGCTCCACAGCGGAATGTGAGCGAACACCACGATCGGGGTCGAGGCTGTGCGTGCCTTCAGGTCATCCTCGAGCCATGCCAGCTGATCGTCGCCGAGATTGCCCATCCCGCCGGCTTTGAGATTCACGACATTGACGAGGCCGACGAAATGCGCGCCACCCGCGTCGAAGCTGTACCAGCCGGCGCCCTTGGCATCGCGCCCATAGCGCTCGGTGTAGAGCTTGGCGGGATCATCGAGCACGTCGTGCTCGCCTGGCACATAGTGCACGTCGAGACCAGCCTGCGAGATGACCTGCTGGGCATTGTCGAACTCGGATACTTTCGACAGGTGGGTGATGTCGCCCGTGTGGATCATGAAAGATGGCTTGGTGGGAAGCGCCTTAACCTTGTTGATCGCTTCCTGCAGGGTGCCGAGCGCATTGGGATTGGCCGGCCGGTCGAAGCCGACATGGCTGTCGCTGATCTGCAGGAAGGTGAGCCCGCTCGCTGCTTGGGCGTGGGCTTCGCCGACGAGCCCGAGCGAGCGCGGGACGCCGCCCGCAATCGTCCACAGCACGCCGGTTCCGGCCCAGGTCATGCATTCCAGCACCTTGCGGCGGTTCAGGCCTTCGCGGTCATCGTTATTGGAAGTCATGGCGGTTCTCCGGTTGGATTTCGGTCCTACGCGGGCTAGATCGCGCGAGCCGCCGGTTTATTCCCGAGCCTGAGAGAGATTTAACGACGGCAAAAGAACCGCTATGTACCGGCCATGAAATTCCTCGACGAAGCCAAGATTTACATTCGCTCCGGCGACGGCGGGAACGGCTGTGTGGCGTTCCGGCGCGAAAAGTTCATCGAGTTTGGCGGACCCAATGGCGGCGACGGCGGCAAGGGCGGTGACGTGATCGCGTTGGCGGTAGACGGCCTCAACACCCTGATCGACTATCGCTACCAGCAGCATTTCAAAGCCAAGAACGGCCGCGCCGGCATGGGCAAGGATCGCCACGGCGCGAATGCGGACGACGTCGTGCTCAAGGTTCCGGCTGGAACGCAGATTTATGACGAGGACGGCGAGACCCTGCTCGCTGATCTCACCACGGTCGGCCAGAGCGCGCCGCTGGCACGCGGCGGCAATGGGGGTTTCGGCAACGCCCATTTCAAGTCATCGACCAACCGCGCGCCGCGCCATGCCAATCCCGGACAGCCCGGCGAGGAGCGCACCATTCGGCTCCGTCTCAAGCTGATCGCCGATGCCGGCCTGATCGGTCTGCCCAATGCCGGAAAGTCGACTTTCCTCGCCTCCGTCACCGCCGCCAAGCCCAAGATCGCCGACTATCCGTTCACCACACTGACCCCACAGCTCGGCGTGGTCAGTATCGATGGACGCGAGTTCGTGCTTGCCGATATTCCGGGCCTGATCGAGGGCGCGCATGCGGGCGCCGGTCTCGGCGACCGCTTCCTTGGCCATGTGGAGCGCTGCCGCGTGCTGCTGCATCTCGTCGACGGCACGAGCCCGCATGCCGGAGAAGCCTACCGGACCGTGCGCACGGAACTGGAGGCCTACGGTCACGGGCTCGCCGAAAAGCCGGAGGTCGTGGCGCTCAGCAAATCGGATGTCGTGACGGCCGATGAGCTCAAGCGCCAAGTCGCGCGGCTCAAGCGCGCCGCAAAAAAAGTCCCGCTGGTTGTTTCGGCGGCCGCCGGCGTCGGCGTTGACGAAGCGTTGCGCGCGCTCCTTGCCGTCATCGATCAGGCCCGCGCGACAACGGCTGCGCCCGCGCGGGTTGGTGCGCCGGCGTGGCAGCCATGAGCAATGCCTTGTCTCGCACTCCCGTCCTGAGCGACTTCCGCCGGATCGTGGTGAAGGTCGGCTCCTCGCTGTTGGTCGACGCCGCCGCCGGACGCGTGAAGCACGAATGGCTCGCTTCGCTGGCGGCGGACATTGCCGCCCTGCACCGAGAAAAGCGCGATCTCCTGGTGGTCTCATCGGGCGCCATCGCGCTCGGCCGTTCACTGCTGCGGCTACCTACTGGGCTGCTGCGGCTCGAGGACAGCCAGGCGGCGGCCGCGGTCGGCCAGATTGCGCTTGCCCGCACATGGGCGGAGGTGTTGTCGCGCCACAACATCACGGCCGGGCAGGTGCTGGTGACCCTCCAGGACACCGAGGAGCGGCGGCGCTATCTCAACGCCCGCTCGACGATCGAGCGCCTGTTGGAATGGCGCGCCGTGCCGGTCATCAACGAAAACGACACGGTCGCAACCAACGAGATCCGTTACGGCGACAACGATCGCCTCGCCGCCCGCGTGGCCACTATGGCGAGCGCCGATCTGTTGGTGCTCCTGTCCGATATCGATGGGCTTTATGACTCCCCGCCTGGTGAAAATAGGCAGGCCAAGCTCATTCCACTGGTCGCCCAGATCACGCCGGAAATCGAGGCCATGGCCGGAGCAGCCGGCTCCGAGCTATCGCGCGGTGGCATGCAGACCAAGATCGAGGCGGGCAAGATTGCGACCCGGGCCGGTACCCACATGGTAATCGCCTCCGGGCGGGTTCCCCACGCGCTCGATGCGATCGAACGCGGCGCAGCCTGCACTTGGTTCCTCACCGCCGCCAATCCGGTGACGGCGCGCAAGAAATGGATCTCGGGCTCGCTCGAGCCAAAAGGTACGCTCAGCATAGACGCGGGCGCGGTGGCGGCGCTGCGTCGCGGCAAAAGCTTGCTGCCGGCCGGCGTCTTGCGGGTCGATGGCCAGTTCGCGCGCGGGGATGCGGTGATCATTCGCGGACCTGACGGCGAGGAGATCGGCCGTGGCCTGGTCGCCTATGACGCGGATGACGCAAGCCGGATCAAGGGCCGCTCGTCCGCCGATATCCTGCTGATTCTCGGCTATGTGGGACGCACCGAAATGGTTCACCGCGACCACCTGGTGGTCGGGAGGCATTAACGGTCGCGGGTCGCGGCCTGGTCGGCACCTGCGAACCGGAAGGTCCCGTCGAGCTCTCGAACCGAAAAGCCGCCCAACAAACCAACGAGATAGCCCAAAAAGAGAAGACCCTGGCGCCGGGGCGGCCCAGGGTCTTTCGCCGGATGGGTGAGGGGTTGGGGGGCTGGGGGGCACACCACCCGGCGCGTCAGGACAATTCCCGAGCCGGCCGGGCGTTCCACACCGCCCGGAAATTTTTTCAAATTTTTTTTGTCCGCCTCCGTGTCGGGTTCCGCAGCCTTCCGGCGGCTGACCGGGCTTTGCTTTGCACGGCCAGATCGGCCGGCAAATTGACCTTGCGCCCGTCGGGGAATTCTAAATACCGCAATCGGATAGTGCCGCCCCGGCCCTCGATCACATAGCGGGTGCCAATCGAGAACCGGCTGGGAAGACGACTAACCTCAGCGCTCATCGATCTCTCCTACGCACACTACAACTACGTGGATTGTGTGTGGGGGAGATGCCAATTCGATGACGAAACAGAGACGCCAGGGAGCGCGGTCTGTGAATTTCGTGGACGAACAAACAGGCGTTTAGAACGCCAATCCGTTCTCCCCGGCGAGGGCCTTTAGCGAAGTTTCCGGGCGTGCCCCCAAATGCCCGATCACCTCGGCGGCCGCCAACGCGCCCAAGCGTGCTGCAGTGCGATAGTCGGCCTCGCGCGCAAGACCCACCAGGAACCCCGCCGCAAACAGATCTCCGGCACCGGTCGCATCGACCACGCGCTCCACCGGAAACGCAGGCACGGCCTCGGTTTCGGCGCGAGAGACCACCAGACAGCCCTTCTCGCTGCGGGTGATCACGGCCAGCCGCGCGTCCTGCCGCAGGGCGGCGAGGGCAGCCTCGAAGTCGGCCGTCTGGTACAGGCTGTGCAGCTCGCGTTCATTGGCGAAGATGATGTCGACTGCGCCGGTGCGAATGAGATCGAGGAACTCGTCGCGATGGCGGTCCACGCAGAACACGTCGGAGAGCGTGAGCGCGACCTGTCGCTCGGCTTCGTGCGCGATCTTGGCCGCCCTGAGAAAAGCCTGCTTGGCGTGCGGCGGATCCCACAAATAACCTTCAAGATAGGTGATGCCGGCGCTCGCGATCTGGTCGGCGTCGATATCGGCCGGATAAAGGTCCTGCGCGGCTCCCAAGTAAGTGTTCATGGTGCGCTCACCATCGGGGGTGACCAGCACATAGCAGCGGCCCGTGGATGGGCCGGCTGCGGCGGCCGGCGTCGTGAAGTCGACGCCGGCGGCCCGGATATCGTGGGCGAAGACGCCGCCCAGCGCGTCGCGCTTGACCTTGCCTACGAAAGCGGCCCGCGCCCCAAGGCTCGCCACGCCCACAATAGTATTGGCCGCCGATCCTCCGGAGATCTCGACCGCCGGGCCCATGGCATCGTAGATCGCGCCTGCCCGTGCCTCATCGATCAGCGCCATCGTACCCTTGCGCATGCCGTGGCGGACCAGAAAGTCGTCCTCGGTGCGAGCGATCACATCCACGATGGCATTGCCAATGCCGACAACCTCGGTACGGAGTGTAGTCATGCGGGTTCCCTTGCGGTGACTGAAAGCAGCGAATAGCGAATGGCGAGCAAATTAGTGAGTAGCGAATACGGAATGGGCTGGCCACCCTCTTGGCTCTTCGCTATTCGCTATTCGCTCTTATCAAGGGACTGCCGATGATGGTCTTCAAGGAACGCGTATTCTCCGGCGTGCAGCCGACCGGCAACCTGCACCTCGGCAACTATCTGGGCGCCATGGTCAAGTTCGTGGCCCTGCAGGACCGCTACGATTGCATCTACTGCGTGGTCGACCTCCATGCCATCACGGTATGGCAGGACCCCGCCGAGCTGCCGCGCGCGATCCGTGAGGTGACGGCCGCCTTCATCGCTTGCGGGATCGATCCAAACAAGCACATCGTGTTCAATCAAAGCCAGGTGGCCGAACATGCGGAGCTCGCCTGGGTCTTCAACTGCGTGGCCCGTATGGGCTGGCTCAACCGCATGACCCAGTTCAAGGAGAAGGCCGGCAAGGACCGCGAGAACGCCTCGGTCGGGCTATATTCATACCCGACCCTGATGGCGGCCGATATTTTGGTCTACCGCGCCACCCATGTGCCGGTCGGCGAGGACCAGAAGCAGCACCTGGAGCTCTCACGCGATATCGCCCAGAAGTTCAACAATGACTTTTCGGCGTCGATCCGTGCACATGGCCACGGTGATGTGTTCTTTCCGTTGCCCGAGCCGCTCATCCAAGGCCCGGCTACGCGGGTGATGTCGCTGCGCGACGGCACAAAGAAGATGTCGAAATCCGACGCGTCCGATTACTCGCGCATCAACCTCACCGACGATGCCGACGCCATTGCACAGAAGATCCGCAAGGCCAAGACCGATCCGGAACCGCTGCCACACGAGGAGAAGGGGCTCGAGCAGCGCCCCGAAGCCGACAATCTGGTCGGCATCTATGCGGCGCTCGCCGACACCAGCCGCGCACAAGTGCTCGCCCAATTTGGCGGCGCGCAATTCTCCACCTTCAAGGCTGAGCTGATCGATCTCCTGGTCGGCAAGCTTGCCCCGATCAATGCCGAGATGCGTCGTCTGATTGCAGATCCCCTTTACATCGATCAGGTTCTGGCTGATGGGGCGGCGCGGGCACAGAAGCTCGCGGCCGAAACCATGAAGGCCGTGAAGGATATCGTGGGCTTCGTGCACAGGTGACGGCACGGCACCTCGGGATGGCGCGCTGCAAGCCGTCTTGTCGAGCGCGGCAAGGCCGTGGCAAGGTTCGCTCGACGCTACAGCGAGCCAATCGACTTGGCAGGCGATGGCTCTGCCCCGGGGAGGGCCGATGAGCCTGAGGCGGCGCAGCTACGAGCCCGGCCACTCGCCCAAGTTCCTGGTCGTGATCGACGACACGCCGGAATGCGACCGGGCGCTCTACTTCGCCAGCCGGCGGGCGCTGCGCACCGGCGCCAGCGTGCTGATGCTGCGGGTCATCGAAATCCTCGACCGAAACCAGCAATGGCTCGGGGTCGCCGATATCATGCGGGCGGAAGCGCACGAGGAGGCGGGTGCGGTGCTCGACCGCTCCGCCGCGCGCGCGAGCAGCATCACCGGCGTCACACCCGAGCGGGTGATCCGCGAAGGCGAGATGGCGGAGGAAATCCTCAAGCTGATCGAGGAGGATGAGGATATCGCGCTCTTGATCCTGGCGGCCAGCACCGGGAATGAGGGTCCGGGTCCCTTGGTCTCGAGCCTCGCCAAGACGGCTGGGACGTTCCCGATCCCGGTCGCGATCGTGCCTGGCCATCTCAGCGACGAGGACCTCGAATCCATGTCGTGAACAGGCCGGGTCGGCGGTCTTCTTGAATTTCAAGATGCCGCAGCCACTTAAGACAGAAATGGAAGCGATCCTGCGACCCAGCCGCAGGATGCAAAGCGACGGAGACCGCAATGTTCATTCAGACCGAGCCCACCCCAAACCCGGCGACCATCAAGTTTCTGCCCGGGCGGGCGGTCCTTGCCCATGGAACGCTGGACATCCGCGAGAAGTCGGAAGCGAGCCAATCGCCACTGGCGGAACGGCTGTTTGCAATCGATGGTGTCGCCGGGGTTTTTTTCGGGTCCGACTTCATCTCGGTAACCAAGACGGACGGCGAATGGCAGCAGCTCAAGCCGGCGATCCTGGGCGCCATCATGGAGCACTTCATGTCCGGTGCGCCGGTCCTGCATGCCGAGGAGCAGGCTGCCGCCACCGGCGCGGCCGGTGAGTTCTTCGCCCCAGAGGATGCGGAAACGGTCGGCATCATCAAGGATCTGATCGAAACGCGGGTGCGGCCGGCCGTTGCCAATGACGGCGGCGACATCACTTTCCGGGGCTTCCGTGAGGGCATCGTCTATCTGGACATGAAGGGGGCGTGCTCAGGCTGCCCCTCTTCGACCGCCACGCTGCGTCACGGCATCCAGAACCTGCTCCGCCATTATGTGCCGGATGTCGTGGAAGTCCGCCCCATGTAAGGGCGGGCCCAGAACAGATTGCAAATAAGCTCGTTTTCCAGGTGAACTAAGCGCCTTTTTCTGGCATCTGTCGTCCGTCACGTCGACTCGGACCGCATGCTAGTTCTTGCCATTGACTGCGCGCTCGACGCCTGCGCGGCCGCGGTGCTTGAAAGCGAAACAGGCAGCATAGTGGCGAGCGAGACGCGCCTCATGGCGCGCGGTCACGCCGAAGCCCTAATGCCGTTGATCGCGCGCGTCATGGACGAGGCCGCCGTCGAGTTCAAGGAACTCGACCGTATCGCCGTCACGGTGGGGCCCGGCAGCTTCACAGGCTTGCGGGTTGGTATTTCGGCCGCGCGCGGCATCGCGCTCGCGGCCGGCAAGCCAGCTATCGGGGTCACCACGCTGTCGGCCCTGGCGGCTCCGCACATTGCCGAGCACGGGCAGAGCCCGGTCATGGCCGCGATCGATGCGCGGCATGAACACGTTTACGTCCAGGTGTTCGCTCCCGGCGGGCGCAGCTTGGTGCCCCCGCGGATCGCTACGCTGCGGGAGGCGGCGCGCGCGGCCGCCAGCGGAAATGCCCGTATCGTCGGCTCAGCCGCTGTCCTGGTGGCGCAGGCCTGGCCCAAGGGCGAACTGCCGCCGGTGGCGCTCGACCAGCGCGCTGCGCCCGATATCGCCTGGATTGCACGGCTCGGCGCCGCCGGCACCGACACCGGAAGCTCGCCGAGACCACTCTATCTGCGCGGTCCGGACGCCGTGCCGCAGCCCACCTCTGCCAAGCTGAAGCGTCGATGATCGATTTCATCACGACGCTGTTGGCGCGGACCGAGCCTCGCATTTCCGAGGCGACGGTGGGCGATGCCGGGGACATGGCCGCGTTGCATGCAGCATCCTTCCATCGCGGCTGGAGCGAGGACGAGTTCGAGCGGCTTCTGCTCGACCGCTTGGTCGTCGCACACCGGGTCACCATCAGTCGCCGGCTCGTGGGATTCGTCATTTCGCGCGTCATCTCCGGCGAGGCGGAGATTCTGTCGGTCGCCATCGCGGCGGCGCGACGCCGGAAGGGCCTGGCCCGGCGCATGCTCGATCTGCATCTGCGCAGACTTGCCGGGCTCGGCGCCCGCAGCGTCTTTCTCGAAGTCAACGAGGGCAACCTGGCGGCGAACCGGCTTTATCGACGCGCCGGATTTCACCCGGTGGGCCGTCGCGAGGGCTACTATCCGAAGCTAAGCGAGAGACGCCGTGCCGGCGATTTTCCGGGGCAGGTCGACCACAGCACGGCGGCGCTGGTGTTGCGCTGCGAGCTTCCCTGAAGTCACCCGACCGACTTTCCGCCACGTTCCGGAAGGCGTATCCTTGCGTCAGCCTGCGGCTACGAGAAACTGCGCAAAAAGCGGGAAAAGAAGCACAAAGAAACTGTCGCATGGGAGAACGCCAATGAAGAGCAATATCCTCGCCTGTGTTTTTCTGCTGGCCGCGTTGCCATCGGCAGCCGCCGCGCAGAGCGCATCGGTCGCGCCTGACGCCAAAGCAACTGCGGGACGCAACCTGTTCACGCAGCATTGCGTGGTTTGCCATGTGAAGACGCTGATCACCGCGGCCCGCACCTATGGTCCCTCCCTCTCCCGGGAATCGCTCGGCGGACAAGAGGAGGTGTTGAGCGCCTTCATCAGCGAGGGGGATTCAAACATGCCCGGGTTCAAGTTGAGTCTGCAGCCTGACGAGATCGGGGCCATCGTCGCCTATCTGAAGACTTTGCCGGCACCGCCGCCGGGCAGCCCCGCGAATACCGCGCCGCGCTAAGCGAACCAACAAGCAGTCGGAGGATCCAGCAATGACCCGCACGAGCAGACTAGGTAATTTTGCCACCGGCCTGGCATTGGGAACGGCGCTTTCGTTGATCCTGCCCGCAATGGCGGCCGCCGCCGACGGGCTCATCAGCGGCACGGTGAAATCTGCTTCGGGCGGAAGCATGGGCGGTGTGACGGTGTCGGCCAAGGCCGAGGGCACGACCATCACCACCACGGTGTTCAGCGACCAGGACGGCGGCTACTATTTCCCGCCCCTGCCCGCCGGCAAATACCGGGTGTGGGCACAGGCGCTCGGTTTTGCGACCGCCAAGAGCGAAGCCGATTTGGCAGCATCTCCCCGGCAAGATTTCGTCCTGCAGCCGCTCACGGATTTTGAGCAGCGCGTGCGGCAGTTGCCCGGCGATCTGATTCTTGCAGGCTTGCCGGACGCAACTCCCGATGACCGTCGTCTCAAGCAAATCGTCCGCAATAATTGCACGAGCTGCCACACGCCGAGCTACCCGCTGCAGCATCGTTTCGACGAAACGGGATGGAACGCCGTGATCCAGACGATGAAGCAGATCAACGTCTACGGCGTTTACAAGCAAGGCGCGGAAGTCAATCCGGTGCTCAACTTCCATCAAAAGGAGCTTGCCGCCTATCTGGCGCGAGCGCGCGGGCCCGGAAATGAATTCAAGATCGTGAACCGGCCGCGTCCCACCGGCGAGGCGGCGCGCGCAGTGTTCACCGAATATGATGTTCCGCTCAACCCGGACCAGGCGCTCCCGGCCCCAGACCATCCGAACGACGGCAGCGATTGGACGCTCGGAACGCCATCGCGTGTCGGGTCGCTGCCGCATGATGCGGCCGCCGACTTCGACGGCAATCTGTGGTTCGCGGCCACAATGCCCAACCGCACCATGTCGGTCGGGCGTATCGATGCCAAGACCGGTGCGGTGAAGCCGTTTCGGGTCGACGCGCCGAACGGGCTTGCCGCCGTTTCCCATGGACTGATCCGCGATGACAAGGGCGTGATCTGGTTCAACGCACATCTCGGGCGCGGCAGCCTCGCCAAGATCGATCCCAAGACCGAGAAGCTCTCCGTGTACATTCCGCCAAGCGGCATGTCTCAGATCGATGGGCCGGTGACGCTCGACTTCGACGGGAACGGCAATATCTGGGCCGGCACGCAGGACGGCGTGCTGCGCTTCGATCCGGCGGCGGAGAAATTCACGGAATTCAAATCAGTGACCCCGCGTACAGCCAAGGGCGGGATCGGCACCACCTACGGCATCGCCGGCGATCGCGACGGCAATGTCTGGTGGACCCAGATGGCGTTCGACACGATCGCCAAGAGCGACGTGAAGACCGGAAAGTCGCTGGAGTGGACGCTGCCGCCGGTGGCGGAGCAGATCAAGCTTGCAACCCAGGCCGACATCAAATTCTACGACACATATGCGCCGACCGACATCGGCACCCCGTTCCCCTGGTCGCAAGGCCCGCGGCGGATGGGGATCGATCGTGCCACCAACGTGTTGTGGATTGCTAATTCCTGGGGCGGCAGCCTGACCCGGGTCAACACCTCGACCGGCGACATGACCTTTGTTCCGCTCCCGAACCCCGCCACTCAGCAGCCCTACGAGGCGCAGGTCGACAAGAGCCACAATGTCTGGGTGCCGATGTGGACGACCGATCAGATCGCCAAATATGATCCCGCAAGCTCGACCTGGACCTTGTTCGACCTGCCCACGCGCGGGACTGAGGTGAGGATTGTGAATCTGCTCGAGCAGGACGGTAATAAGGAGGTCGTTTTTGCGTTTCCGCGCTCGAGCAAGGTTGCGGTCATGAAGGTGCGCAGCGAGGCGGAGCTCGCCGCCCTCAAGCAGCGCGCCCAGCCGTAACGGGGGCCCGATACGTCCAGCCGCCCCGCCGGCTTGCGGCGAGGCGGCCATTTCCTTTCGGGGGGAAAGAGGATAAGAGATGCGGGCGGCCGCGGCGGCTGTCGCGCAGCCAGAGAATCACTAGGAAGCACAGAGGATTAACCCGCCAAATCGGCATGAGCGGAGCGCGCAAAGTTCATATCAGGTCGTTCGGTTGCCAGATGAACGTCTACGATTCCCATCGTATGGCGGACACGCTCGCGGGCGAGGGCTATGCCGAGACCGAAGCCGCCGCCGAAGCTGACCTGATTATCCTCAACACCTGCCATATTCGCGAGAAGGCGGCCGAGAAGGTTTATTCCGAGCTTGGACGCGTTCGCGAATTGAAGGCTGCGGCGGCGCGCGATGGCCGCCAAGTGCTGGTCGCGGTCGCCGGTTGCGTGGCGCAGGCGGAGGGTGCGGAGATCATCCGCCGTGCGCCCGCCGTGGACATGGTCGTAGGGCCGCAGAACTATCAGCGCCTGCCGTCACTCGTCGCCCGCGCTGGCCGCGGGGAGCCGGTTGTCGACACCGAGTTTCCGCTCGAGGAAAAGTTCGCCAGTCTGCGCCCGCCCAGCCGCGAAGCCACGCGGGCGCGCGGTGTTTCGGCTTTCGTGACCGTGCAGGAGGGTTGCGACAAATTTTGCACGTTCTGTGTCGTGCCTTACACGCGCGGCGCCGAATATTCGCGGCCGGTCGAAAAGATCGTGGCCGAGGTGGAGCTGCTGGCGCAGGCCGGCGTGCGCGAGGTCACGCTCATCGGTCAAAACGTCAATGCTTACCACGGCGAGGGGCCGGACGGTGCGCCCTGGCGGCTCGGGCGCCTGTTGTTCCGCCTCGCTGAGGTCGAAGGCATTGCCCGACTGCGCTACACCACCAGCCACCCCGGCGACATGGAGGCGAGCCTTATCGCGGCCCATCGAGATCTTCCCCAGCTGATGCCGCAGCTGCACCTGCCGGTGCAATCTGGCTCCGACCGCATCCTCGCCGCCATGAACCGTCGGCACACGCGTGCCCACTATCTGCGTCTCATCGCGCAGTTGCGCGACGCCCGCCCCGACATGGCATTCACCTCCGATTTCATCGTTGGCTTCCCGTCGGAGACAGAAGCGGATTTCCGCGCCACCCTGGCGCTGGTCGACGATGTCAAATTCGCCGGCGCCTTCTCGTTCAAATATTCGCCGCGGCCCGGAACCCCGGCAGCCGACAGCCAAGATCAAATCCCAGACGCGGTCAGGCATGAGCGGCTACAGCGCCTGCAGCGCGCCATCGACGTCCAGCAAGCCGCGTTCAACGCAAGCTGCCGGGGCCGCTGTTTCGATGTCTTGTTCGAGCGTGCGGGCCGCCATCCTGGTCAAATCGTCGGCCGCTCGCCATATCTGCAGGCAGTGCAAGTTCAGAACCCGCCGCGGTCGCCCTCCGCCGTCTCGATCGGAGACATTGCTGCGGTGACCATAACCGAAGTGAGCACCAACAGCCTGTTCGGTCGTCTTGGCCGCGAGGAGCCGCGCGCGCAGGATGCGCTCATGCAAGGTGCAGGAGGCTAGAGCCGTTGCCCACCATGCGGTCGAATAACCTGATGCCGCCAGCGGCGGCCGACATTGCCAGCACCCAGATCACCCTCATCTTCGACGACAACCGACTCGCCTCGCTGCTGCTCGGCCAATACGGACAGAACCTCGCACTGATCGAGCGCCGGATCGGGGTCATGGCCGACCAACGCGGGAACCAGGTCACCATCGTCGGATCGCGTGATGGCTGCGAGCAGGCGCGGCGGGTCCTCGAGGGCCTCTACGAGCGCCTGAAGCGCGGCGACGAGCTCGTCTCCGGCGACGTCGAAGGCGCCATCAGGCTCGCTATCGCGCAAGGCTCGCTGTTCGATTTCGATCCGGCCGGCGCGCGCCCGAGCTTCGAGGAGATCAACCTGCGCAAGCGTCCGGTGCGGGCGCGTACGGCCGCGCAGGATGCCTATATCCGCGCGCTCAAGCGCCACGCCTTGGTATTCGGCATCGGTCCCGCCGGTACCGGCAAGACTTGGCTCGCGGTCGCGCGCGCGGTGCAATTGTTCGAGCGCAAGGAGGTCGATCGGATCATCCTCTCCCGCCCTGCCGTTGAAGCGGGTGAGCGATTGGGCTTCCTGCCGGGCGACATGCGCGAGAAGGTCGATCCTTACCTGCGACCGATCTATGATGCGCTCTACGATCTGATGGATCCCCGCATCGTCGAGCGGGCCCTGCAGTCAGGCGAGATCGAGATCGCGCCGCTTGCATTCATGCGCGGCCGCACTTTGTCCAATGCGGCGGTCATCCTTGACGAGGCGCAGAACTCGACCTCGGTGCAAATGAAGATGTTCCTCACGCGGCTCGGCGAGAATAGCCGCATGATCGTGACCGGCGATCCGAGCCAGGTCGACCTGCCGCGCGGCCAGACCTCGGGGCTGGCCGAGGCCGTTCGCCTGCTCGGCGAGGTGGAAGGCATCGCGCAAGTCGCTTTCACTGCCGAGGACGTCATTCGCCACGAGCTCGTCGCCCGCATCGTTGCGGCCTATGACGGGGCGGCGCGGCACGACCGCGAGCGCGAGGCCGATGCATGAAGGCTCACACTGCAACGAGCGGCGGCGGTGGGCGCCGCCGGGCCGCAAGTCCTGGTCGGAGGAGAGCCGTGCGCCGCCCGCCGAAGCACCCCGCTCGCGTCCGGCGGAAGGCAACGGGGAGCGGGAAGGCGCCCGCAATCGACATCGTCATCGATTCTCCACTCTGGAAAGCTCGGCGCGGTGTCAAAGCGGTGCTGCTGCAGGCGGTCGCGGCGGCCGCCAGTTTGGTGCCCACAATCAGCGGCGAGCTTGCTATCGTGCTCACCGACGATTCGGCGATCCGCATCCTCAATCGCGAGTGGCGCGGCAAGGACCGAGCGACCAATGTGCTGTCATTTCCGGCACCCGCTCCCTCGCGGTGCGATCGCGCCGCAGCCGGTTTGCCGCGCGAGCGGCCGAGCAAAGAACCGCGTCGCCTGCTTGGTGACATCGTGATCGCATACGAGACCGTCGCCCGCGAGGCGGACGCCGCTGACAAGCCGTTTCGGCATCATCTCGCGCATCTTGCGGTGCACGGGTTTCTTCACCTGTTGGGCCACGATCATGTCGCCGACACCGAGGCTGAAGCCATGGAAGCGATCGAGATCGCCGCGCTGGCCGGCTTGCAGGTGCCTAATCCCTATCCCCCGTCATCCTTTCCCGGGCCACGCTCTGCACATCGGGAAGCAAGGAGGACCTGATTGCCGGCTGCCATGCCCGAGCAAGATTCATCCGGACCCCCCGAGCCGCTCGGATCATCAACCGAATCGCGCAACCTGCCGGTGCCGATCCGGTCCGGCGACCCGGTGCGTCTCGGACGCCGCGAGAGCTGGCTCTCCTGGGCGCTGCGGATGTTCTTCGGATGGAAGGCGGATTCGATCCGCACGAATCTCAGCGATGTGCTCAAGGCAGGCGCAGGCGAGAGCGGATTTTCGCCCAAGGAGAGGGTGCTCCTACAGAACATTCTGTCGCTGCGCGAGCGGCGGGTCGTGGATGTCATGGTTCCGCGCGCCGACATCATCGCGGTTAAGCAGGAGATCGCGCTCGGCGAGCTCATGAAGGTATTTGCCAGCGCCGGCCATTCGCGGCTTGTCGTCTACGACGAAATGCTTGATGACGCGGTCGGTATGGTGCACATCCGCGACCTCGTGGCATTCATGACTGCGCGTGCCGAAGTCCGTGCCGGTACGCAGCAGCGGCGCAAGCGCCCACCGGCGACGGGCCTCGATCTCAAGGCGGTCGATCTGTCGATGCCACTGTCCGCCGCCAAGCTCATTCGCGAGATGTTGTTCGTGCCACCATCGATGCCGGCCATGGACCTCCTGGCACGGATGCAGACGAGCCGAATCCACCTCGCGCTGGTGGTCGATGAATACGGCGGCGCCGACGGCGTCGTCTCGATCGAGGATATCGTGGAGGAAATCGTCGGCGAGATCGAGGACGAGCATGACGAGGATATCCGGCCGAATGTCGTGCGCCAGGCTGATGATTCCTTTCTGGCCGACGCACGCGCGAAGCTCGACGATGTCACCGCAACCGTCGGTGCGGATTTCGATGTCGGCGAGATCGCCAACGAGGTCGACACGCTCGCCGGCTATGTCGCCACACGCATTGGACGCGTGCCGGTGCGCGGCGAGCTGGTGCCGGGACCCGGTTCATTCGAGATCGAGGTGCTCGATGCCGATCCGCGCCGGGTCAAGAAGCTGAAAATCTATCGCGCCGACCGGCGCAACGGGCGCCGCACCGAGGGTCCGCGGCGGGCGACGGAATCGGAAGCCATGGCCCCTCCGCCTGCCGCGCCTTCCGAGACTCCGTCCAAGCCTTCTCCCGATCCGAACAAGCCATCCCACTAATGCCGCCGATTTGAAGTTCCCGCTACAGCTGCGGCAAGCTCTTTCAGGAACTTCAAATCGAAAAGCGGCACTAGACACATTTAGCGGCCGTTGCCCTCTTGCTTCCGAATTCCGTGCCAAAGGGTGCAGCTATGAATCACGAAGTTCGGAAGTGGGGCACCTGGCCGTGACGATCGCTTCGCTCGCTCATGGGGTGACGCTCGCGTGGGGATGGCGGCGCATCGCTCTTGCATTCGCGGCTGGCGCCGTCTCGACATTTGCGCTCGCCCCGCTGAACTTCTGGCCGGCGCCATTCCTCTCCTTTCCGGTTCTGGTGTGGTTGATCGACGGATCGGCCGCCGGGAAGCTGGGCGGGGCAGTGGCGGCCGCAGGCATCGGCTGGTGGTTCGGCTTCGGCTATTTCGTCGTCGGACTCTACTGGATCGGCAATGCGCTTCTGGTCGATGCCAAGACCTTCGGTTGGCTATTGCCATTTGCGGTTGTGGCCCTGCCGGCCGGCCTGGCGCTGTTCACGGCATTCGGCGTCGGTTTGGCGCGCCTGCTGTGGAGCCGTGGCGCGAGGCGAATTTTCGCCCTGGCGGTGGGCCTCACAATTGCGGAGTGGCTGCGCGGGCATCTGTTCACCGGCTTCCCTTGGAACGTGTTCGGCTATGCCCTGACCTCGCCGCTGCCGCTTGCGCAAGGCGCTGCGCTCATGGGCATTTGGGGACTCACCTTTCTGGCCGTCGCCGTCTATGCGAGCCCTGCGGCCTTGGCCGATGAGAAGAAAGACACCCGCCGTACCTGGCTCGTGCCGACGCTCAGTCTCGTTTTGTTGGCGGGGCTCGCGGGCTTTGGGGCATGGCGGCTGCATGAAAACCCAACCCGCTATGTCGATGCGGTGCGGCTGCGCATCATGCAGCCGAACCTGCAACAGGACGAGAAGTTCAATTATTCGCAAAAAGACTCGGTGATGAGTCGGTATCTTGCGCTCTCCGATCGGGCCACCGGACCAAACGCGAACGGCATCCGCGATGTCACGCACCTGATCTGGCCGGAATCGGCATTCCCATTCTTCCTGACCCGCGATGCCGGGGCGCTGGCCCAGATTGCGTCACTGCTGCCGCCCGGTGCGGTGCTGATAACCGGCGCCGTGCGGGCGCCGGAAGGGGTTCCGGAGGCCGCCGTGACCCGCGCCTACAACTCGGTCTATGTCATCGATCACGATGGCTCGATCCTCTCGGTATACGATAAAGTTCACCTGGTTCCGTTTGGCGAATATCTGCCGTTTCAGGATTTTCTCGAACGCCTGGGGCTGCGGCAGATCACCAACCTCCGGGGTGGTTTCATCCCCGGGGATCGTGGTCGCATCCTGAAAGTGCCGCGCGCCCCGGATGTTCTGCCGCTCGTCTGCTACGAGATCATCTTCCCGGAGGCGATCCCCCGCGGCCCACGACCGGGCTGGATGGTCAACCTCACCAATGACGGCTGGTTCGGAACGAGCCCCGGTCCCTATCAGCACTTCCAGCAGGCACGCATTCGCGCGATCGAGCAGGGGCTACCCCTGGTTCGTGCCGCGAATACCGGGATCTCGGCCGTGGTCGATCCGTACGGCCGCGTGGTCGCTCGGCTGCCGCTGGGGACCGAAGGGGTGCTCGACGCCCGTCTACCGCAGGTCGCAACCCCGACCCTTTATTCCCGAACCGGCGATCTGCCGACCGCCCTTGCGGTCGCGGCGGCGGCCATTTTGGCATTGCGCGGCCGACGCCGGGCGGCGGCGATCGGCAAATCGGCTTAGGCTTATTAGACGGATCCCGATTATTGGTTGTAAATTTTGAGGATAAATCCGTCTCGACTTGGGAGCACAAAGTCGCCTTTGAAGCAGCAATGACGTGGACACACGTTACGGCTCGGCCGTGTACCCTTTGACGAATATTCCCAGAGACTTAGACTGGCACCTCAGACGGAGCGCGTGACTTGGCGGTGAACAACGTCAGCTTCGGCCGCCAAAACGCCATAGACTCAATGGCCTTCCCCACTTGACATTGAGGAATTCGTGGAACCATTACGTCCGGTAGCGGTCCCATAGGAGCGAATTATGGCTAAGAAGGCCCCCAACCCTATCGACAAGCACGTCGGCAGTCGCGTGCGGATGCGCCGGATGATGTTGTCGATGAGCCAAGAGAAGCTTGGAGGCGCGCTCGGTCTCACCTTTCAGCAGGTGCAGAAATATGAAAAGGGAACCAACCGAATCGGCGCGAGCCGGCTGCAGCAGATTTCACATATTCTGCAGGTCCCGGTGGCCTTCTTCTTCGAGGGTGCGCCTTCCGAACAGGCTCCCAGCGAGGGCTTTTCCGAAGCACCTTCGCCCTCCTACGTGTCGGACTTCCTCGCCACTTCCGACGGGCTCGCGCTTACCAAGGCTTTCATGGACATCAAGGAACCGCGGCTCAGGCGGCGAATCGTCGATCTCGTCGAGGAAATTGCCGGGCGCCAGGAGTGACATTGAGTTCGCAATTTCTGCCATAAACCGCTATCGAGAGCGTTGCGAGGCGCCCGCCGTCCGGCGGGTCGACTTCAAGCTGCCATCGCTCGCGCTGCCCGCATCTTGACCACGCTCCAGGGCGCTGCGAGAAGCACGGCCTTCACAGCAGTCGACTGACGAACTGGCGATGTTCGTCGCGGGCGGCAACGGGGAGACTTGCAAGTGTCACACGCGAATTATCTCTTCACCAGCGAGTCAGTTTCGGAGGGGCACCCCGACAAGGTGTGCGACCAGATTTCGGACGCAGTGCTCGATGCGTTTCTGGAGAATGACGCCAAGCTCGGCATCGCCGACGACAGCCTGGTGAACACCCGGCTCGGCTGCGAGACGCTCGCCACCACCAACAAAATCGTGATCGCCGGAGAGGGCCGTGGCCAGTCCCCGTTGTTCAACAAATTCGGCGACCGTGCGGTGGTCAACCGCGAGCTGATCACCCAAATCGCCCGCGATGTGGTGCGGGACATCGGCTACGACCAGGAGGGTTTTTCCTTTCATGGCGCCGAGGTCGAGATCCTGCTGCACGGCCAGTCACCCGACATCGCCATGGGGGTGGACGCCAAGAAGAAAAAGGATGGCGAGCATGAGGGAGCCGGCGACCAGGGCATGATGTTCGGCTTCGCCTGCACCGAGAGCGAGGTCTACGAGAAGAATTCGTTCATGCCGGCGCCGATCTTCTTTGCTCACCGCGTGCTGCGGATGCTCTCGGAAAAGCGGCGCTCGGGTCAGCTGTTCGATCTGCAGCCCGACGCCAAAAGCCAGGTAACCATCCAGTATGTGAAAGGCGAGCCCGTCGGCTGCACCAAGGTGGTGGTCTCCACGCAGCACAACGCACAGACCCGCAACGGCAAGAAATATACGCCCGGCATGGTCAAGGAGCTGATCGCCGACACGGTTGCGGCGGCGCTTCCAGAGGGCTGGATGCCGAAAAAGCCCTCCGATTTCCTGGTCAACCCGACCGGCAATTTCGTCGTCGGCGGCCCCGACGGCGACTGCGGGCTCACCGGCCGCAAAATTATCGTCGACACCTACGGGGGCTATGCGCCGCATGGCGGCGGCGCGTTCTCGGGCAAGGACCCGACCAAGGTCGATCGCTCGGCCGCTTACGCGGCGCGCTATCTGGCCAAGAACGTCGTCGCGGCGGGGCTTGCGGAGCGCTGCACGATCCAGATCGCCTATGCGATTGGCGTTGCCGATCCCATGTCGCTTCTAGTCGATACCCACGGCACCGGCAAGGTCGAGGAAGCCAAGCTCGAAAAGGTGTTGCCGGAGATATTTCCACTGCGGCCGACAAATATCCGCCGCGCGCTCAAGCTCAGCCGGCCGATCTACCGGCGGACCGCGGCTTACGGGCATTTCGGCCGCGCGCCCGAGAAGGATGGCGGCTTCTCCTGGGAACGGACCGACCTCGCCGACACGCTGCGCCGCACCTTCAAATAGCGGCAGGTCGGCACGCCCGATTGGGACCTTTGCGGACGGCGCGCGGCGTTGTGGGTCGGCGGTTTGGGGCCGCGGTTTGGGGCCGCGGTTTGGGGCCACCATGACAACTGACCAAGCCCGAGGTCGCCGCGCGTTTTTCGGTCGTCGACACGGTCACAAGCTGAGACCGCGCCAAGCCGGACTGTTCGACACGCTGTTGCCGCGACTCGCGCTCGACCTGCGCCAGCCGGCGGGCGATCTATTCAGCCTGTTTCCTCTCCCGATCGATGCGGTCCGGCTCGAGATCGGTTTCGGCGGCGGCGAATACCTCATCGCTGAAGCCGAGCGCAACCCGCGCATAGGCTTCATCGGCATCGAGCCTTTCGTCAACGGCATGGCCAAGGCCCTCAGCGCCATCGCGGAGCGCAAGCTCGCCAACATCCGCCTGCATCATGGCGACGCCACCGAGGTGCTGCTCTGGCTGCCCGCTGGCGGACTCGCCTGCGTTGACCTCCTTTATCCGGATCCTTGGCCGAAGCGACGGCATTGGAAGCGGCGCTTCGTGCAGGACGCAAGCCTTGCGGAGATCGCACGTGTGCTGCGCTCTGGCGGCGAGTTCCGCTTCGCGACCGACATTGCGGACTATGCATGCTGGACGCTTCTCCGGTGCCTGCGTTCGCCGGAGCTCGCATGGACGGCTGAATGCGCCGACGATTGGCGCCGGCCCTGGTCTGGCCTGACGGAAACCCGCTACGAGGCCAAGGCAAGAAGCGCCGGGCGCGCGCCGTGCTATCTGGTTTTTCGCCGTAGATGAGCCGGGCTGAAGAGGCTAATCGACGGCGGGCGCCAGCGGCGGCGCGTCCTCGCCCTTGCGCGAGCCGAGAGGCGCCATCTGCCAGAACCGGATCACGCGGGTCGCGGTCGCGAGCGTCAGCCGTTCGAAATTGGAAAAGGCTGCGTCGAGCCCTTGGCTCGAATTGGGCTTGCGGCCGAGCCGCGCACCGATGATGGCGCGAGCGGTGGGCCATCCCCAGCCGACTGACTTGCAGAGAATGAGGATCGGGTCCGGCCGCTCGCCGCCCATCAGCCGGTCAACCACGTCGATTGGAACCGCACACAGCTCGGACAAGCCCACGATCATTTCCTCGTATTGGCTGGCCTTGGCAAACTCGACGATCTTTGCCTCGTTGAGCTCTCCACGCTGACGCAGGCCCGCGATCGTGCGCTGGGCGCTGCTGTAGTCACGCGGCGCCGCCTTGGTGGCGACCTCCTTGGAGACGCGCGCGAGCACGTTGCGGATCTCGGCCTGGACATCCGGGGTTGCCTGCGCGAACAGCCGCTGCTGCACCACCGCGGTCGCCTTGAGCAGCAGCGCGCGGAACAGGCTTGGCGGAATGTCGGATCGCCGGCCGACCCGCTCGGCGAGCACATCGTCGCCGTCGGAACGCGCCACCAACGCCGAGAAGCCATCGTCGGAGATCTGCGCGCTGCGGTTCCCGGCGACGCTGCGGGCCACTTCGCGGTCGCCGCGCCGAACCAGCACATTCGTCACCGTCTTGGCGATGCCAGGACGACTCGAAATGGCGAGCAGATGCTCCTGGCCTTTGGTCTCGGCAATCTCCAGGAGGTCGCGCTCGGCCAGGCGCTGCGACTGCCGCAGCACCGGACCGGCGACCGAGATATCATCGTCGCGGGCAAGCCGCGACATCAAGGCGCCCGGCGCGTTGCCGAGCGGCGCCAGGCGGTGGGACAGTTCCGCCCGCGCCTTGGTTTCGATCTCGTCAATCAGGAAATTGAAGACGTCATCGAACAATCGCACATGCTCCTCGTTGTAGGCGTCGGCGCCTTCGAGGAACAAGGCAGTGATGCGGCGGAGCGCCTGCTCTCTGCGCCGCGCGGAGCCGTGCTGGACGATGTCTTCCAATTCCGGGATGAGCGACGGAACAGCCGACATTTGCAACGCCTATACCCAACGCACTGACGCAATGCAGTCAACGAGGCACGCCTCGCAGCTCCGCCCGAACCTAGTTAGGGAGTCTGAAAGAACAGTTAGTCCGCTGTGGAACAAGGGCGCCGTGTTTCGGCTCGGCCGCACCACCGATCCCTCGGCAAGCCAGCTGCGCGACAGCCGGCCGGAATACCGGTAAAACCGCTCTCAAGGACATGACGCCCGGAAAAGGAAGTGTCTCCCCTCATGATTTGCCAATCGCCGGCCTTGCGTGCAGGCCGGAAGTCGCTATATTTGCGCTGTCTGTGATGAGATCGTGACAGATCTTACATAGACATCTCATAACGATCGGATGTGATCCGGTTGGTTTTTGAGAGTGGGTTCCCCCGGGGCCCGCTCTTTTTTGTTACCTCGATCCATCCGGCTCGCTCGGCCGCGGTTGCCGAATGCCGGCGGCCGGCGGACCCAAGAGCACGTGAACTGAGCACGTGAACTGAGGCGATGGGATGAACAGAGGTCCTGCAATCGGGCCTGAGGCGGCCGGATCGCGCGCCCGGGGCCTCGAAGTTTCCCGGTCGTGATGTGCGGCCAGGTTGGCAAGATTGAAGTGCGGCTGCGGACGGCGAGATGGCAGAAATCCTCGACCAGCAAGGAGTTTCAGAACCGCGCCTGATCGTGGAGCAGGGGCTTTCGGCGCGGCTTGCCGCGATCATCGAGCCGGTGCTCCCCGGCCTGGGGTTTCGCCTGGTGCGAGTGCGCCTATCGAGGGTTTCCGGCTGCACGCTGCAGATCATGGCGGAGCGCCCTGACGGGACCATGACGATCGACGATTGCGAAGAGGTCTCGCGCGCGTTATCGCCGGTGCTTGATATTGCCGATCCGCTCGATGTCGCCTACCGGCTGGAAGTCTCTTCACCCGGCATCGACCGGCCATTGGTGCGGCGATCGGATTTCGAGCGATTTGCCGGTCACCAGATCAAGGTGGAGATGGAAGTTCCGGTCGAAGGCCGCCGGCGGTTCCGCGGTCAGCTCATCGGGGCGGAAGGCGAGTGCGCCCGCATTCGGCGCGATGCCGCCGCGGCGGAAGAAGTTGAAGTGCTGCTGCGCATTGGCGATATGGCGGAGGCGCGGCTCGTTCTTACCGATTCGCTAATCGCGGAATCATTGCGGCGGGGCAAGGCGGCGGAGCGTGCCGCGCGCGAGACGCAGGATCGCGCGGGAGAGCGCCGCGCGACGGATTTTCAGCCCGTGTCGGCCGAGCGCCGGCGCGCGGCGCAGCATGAGGGAGAGTGAGCGATGGCCGTTAGCGCCAACCGGCTCGAATTGTTGCAGATTGCCGATGCGGTCGCCCGCGAGAAGGCGATCGACCGCGGCATCGTGATCGCCGCCATGGAAGACGCGATCCAGAAGGCGGCGCGCTCGCGCTACGGCAGCGAGACCGAGGTCCGCGCCGAGATCAATCCGAAAACCGGCGAGATGCGCTTGTCACGGCTTCTCCTGGTGGTCGATCAGGTCGAGAACGACTCGACCCAGATTGCCCTGGTGGATGCCAAGCGCCGCAATCCGGCTGCTCAAGTCGGCGATTTCATCGCCGAGGCGCTGCCGCCGCTCGAGTACGGACGCATCGCCGCGCAATCGGCCAAGCAGGTGATCGTGCAGAAGGTGCGCGAAGCCGAACGCGATCGTCAGTACCAGGAATACAAGGACCGCATCGGCGACATCGTCAACGGCATCGTCAAGCGGGTCGAGTACGGGAACGTGGTGGTTGATCTCGGCCGCGGCGAAGCGATCGTGCGGCGCGACGAGCTTCTGCCGCGTGAGGTGTTCCGCAACGGCGACCGCATTCGCGCCTATATCTACGACGTGCGGCGCGAGCCGCGCGGGCCGCAGATCTTCTTGTCGCGCACGCATCCGCAGTTCATGGCCAAGCTGTTTGCCCAAGAGGTGCCGGAAATCTACGACGGGATCGTCGAGGTGAAGGCAGTGGCGCGTGATCCGGGTTCCCGCGCCAAGATCGCGGTGATCTCGCGCGACTCCTCAGTCGATCCGGTCGGCGCCTGCGTCGGCATGCGCGGCTCGCGCGTGCAGGCGGTGGTGAACGAGCTGCAGGGCGAGAAGATCGACATCATCCCGTGGACTTCGGACCCGGCCAATTTCGTCGTCAATGCGCTGGCGCCGGCGGAAGTCGCCAAGGTGGTGCTCGATGAGGAACGGCAGCGGATGGAAGTCGTGGTACCGGATCAGCAGCTCTCGCTCGCCATCGGCCGGCGCGGCCAGAATGTGCGCCTCGCTTCCCAGCTCACCGGCTGGGACATCGACATCGTGACCGAGCAGGAGGAATCCGAGCACCGTCAGGCGGAGTTCGAGAAGCGCACGCGGCTCTTTATCGATGCTCTCAATGTCGACGAGGTGGTCGGGCAGTTGCTCGCTTCCGAAGGCTTCAATTCGGTCGAGGAGCTCGCGCTCGTGGATGAGAAGGAGATCGCCGGCATCGAAGGCTTCGACGAGGACACCGCGCGCGAGCTGCAGGCGCGTGCCGCCGAATACCTGGCCAAGCTCGATGCCGAGCTCGACACCAAGCGCAAGGAGCTGGGCGTCGAAGATGCAATGAAGGAGGTGCCGGGCGTGACCACCGCGATGCTGGTGGCGTTCGGCGAGAACGGCATCAAGACGGTCGAGGATCTGGCCGATTGCGCGACCGACGATCTCGCCGGCTGGAGCGAGCGCAAGGACGGGGAAACCGTCAAGCATGCCGGTATCCTCGATGACTTGTCGCGCGAGGAAGCCGAGGCGCTGATCATGCAGGCCCGCGTCAAGATGGGCTGGATCACCGAGGAGGATCTGGCGCCGCCTGCTCCCGAAGCGGAAGCCGCGACCGACGCGGTCGAGGCGTAACCGAGGATCGTCTTGATGGCGGGACGTGCTGAAGCTCACACGGAGGCGGAGGTGCTCGATGGCGGGCCGCGCAAGACCGCGCCCGGGAGCGCGCGCTATTGCGCCGCGACCGGTGTGGTGCGCCCCGTTGCCGACATGATCCGCTTTGTGGTGACACCCGACGGAACGCCGGTCGCTGACCTCAAGCGGCGCTTGCCGGGTCGCGGCCTGTGGATCACCGCCAGCCGCACGGCGCTACGCAGTGCGGTTGCCCGCAAGATCTTCGGACGCGGCTTTCGGCGCGACGTGCGGCTCGCGCCCGACCTCGTCGAGCAGACGGAGCGGCTCATCGAGCAATCGGCGCTGGCGGCACTTTCGATGGTCCACAAGGCCGGCAAGGTGGCGATCGGATTTGTCCGCACCGGGGAGGCGATCGCCCATGAGGACGTTGTGGCGCTCCTGCATGCCGCGGACGCCGCTCCCGACGGTGCCCGCAAGCTCGATGCGGCGCTGTCGCGACGCCACCAGGGTGCACCCGGCATTGCGGTGATCGAGACATTTACCTCGGCGCAATTGGATTTGGCCTTGGGACGGTCAAATGTGGTACATGCAGCCCTGCTTGCCGGTCGCGAGAGCGATACGTTCGTGGCACGTGCCGGGCTCCTGGATCGGTTTCGCGCCGGAGGCCCGGCCGAGCCGAACGATCTAAGACCAGCAGCTTTTTTAAGAACAACAGCTCGAATACCAGCAGCAGAGACCGAAAAGCAGGATCGGAATGGTTGAACCGACGAAAAACCCCGGCGATAAGAAGCTCAGCGTCGCCCCCAGCAAGACCTTGACGCTCAAGCCGCGCGGCGTCGAGCAGGGTGTCGTGCGCCAGAGCTTCAGCCACGGCCGCACCAAGGCGGTGGTCGTGGAAAAGGTGAAGCGCCGCGTCGGCGGTCCGGTGAAGGGCGAAGCTGCCCCGGAGCCAGCGCCGAGCGGGGCGCGGCAGACCGCACCCACCCGCCCGACTGCTGCAACCGCAGCTGCCACGCCGGCCGCTGCGCCGGCACCGAAGCCTTCGGGCGTCGTGCTGCGCACCTTAACCGAAGACGAGCAGAAGGCGCGCGTGCACGCACTCGCGGACGCGCGGCTGCGCGAGGCCGAGGAACGCAAGATCGCCGAGGAAGAGGCGCAGCTGCGCGCCGCGCGGGAAGCTGCCGAACGCACCGAGCGCGAGGCCGCCGAGGCGCGCAAGCGCGGCGAGGAAGACCGCCGCCGCCACGACGAAGAAACCAAGCGCAAGGCAGAGCAGGAGGCCAAGAAGCGGTTCGGCGAGGACACGACGACCGCGGCGGCACGCCCGGCCGCGCGGGCCGCCGCAGTGGTCGAGGCTGACGAGGAGGAAGCTCCGCGCACGCGTCGCGGTGGTGTCGCCCGACCGGCCGCAGCTCCCAAGCCATCCAAGGGCGGCGGCGAGAAGCGGCGCGGCCGACTGACGGTCGTCACCGCGCTCGACGCCGACGATGTGCGCGAGCGCTCCGTCGCCTCCTTCCGCCGGCGCGTTCAACGCATGTCCGGCCATCGCGAATCCGAGCCGAAGGAAAAGCTCCTCCGCGAGGTGGTCATCCCGGAGACCATCACCATCCAGGAGCTCGCCAACCGCATGGCCGAGCGCGCCGTCGACGTCATTCGTCTGTTGATGCGCCAAGGCCAGATGGTGAAGATCACGGACGTGATCGATGCCGACACCGCGCAACTTCTGGCCGAGGAAATGGGTCATACCGTCAAGCGCGTCGCCGAGTCCGACGTCGAGGAAGGCCTGTTTGACGCAAAGGACGATCAGGCGGCGCTGGTTCCGCGGCCGCCAGTCGTTACCATCATGGGCCATGTCGACCACGGCAAGACCTCGCTGCTCGACGCGATCCGCTCGACCGAGGTGGCTGCCGGCGAGGCGGGCGGCATCACCCAGCACATCGGCGCCTATCAGGTGACTGCGCCTTCGGGTCAGAAAATCACCTTCATCGACACTCCGGGCCATGCCGCCTTCACGGCCATGCGGGCGCGCGGCGCGAAGGTGACCGACATCGTGGTCCTGGTCGTGGCAGCCGATGACGGCGTCATGCCGCAGACGGTCGAAGCGATCCAGCACGCCAAGGCCGCCAAGGTGCCGATGATCGTGGCCATCAACAAGATCGACAAGCCGGACGCGAAGCCCGACCGCGTGCGCACCGAGCTCCTGCAACACGAGGTACAGGTGGAATCGCTCGGCGGCGACGTGCTGGACGTCGAGGTTTCGGCCACCAAGAAGCTCAACCTCGACAAGCTTTTGGAGACGCTCGCCTTGCAGGCGGAGCTGCTCGAGCTCAAAGCCGATCCCAACCGGCCGGCCGAGGGCACCGTTATCGAGGCCAAGCTCGATCGCGGCCGCGGACCGGTCGCAACCGTGCTGGTGCAACGCGGCACGCTCAAGGGCGGCGATATCGTGGTGGCGGGGGCCGAGTGGGGACGCGTGCGCGCCCTCATCTCCGACACCGGGCAGGCGCTGACCGCTGCCGGTCCGTCGATGCCGGTCGAGGTCTTGGGCTTTAACGGCACGCCCGATGCCGGCGACCGGCTGGCTGTGGTCGACAGCGAATCGCGGGCCCGCGAGGTCACCGACTACCGGGCGCGGCAGAAGCGCGAGAAGCAGGCGGCGCGCGCGACCCACATGCGCGGCTCGCTCGAGCAGATGATGTCGCAGCTCAAGACCGCCGGCCGCAAGGAGTTCCCGCTGGTGATCAAGGCGGACGTGCAGGGCTCGATCGAAGCCATCACCGGCGCGCTCGAGAAGCTCGGCACGAGCGAGGTCGCCGCGCGTATCCTCTATGCGGGCGCTGGCGGCATCACCGAATCGGACGTGACGCTCGCCGAAGCGGCAGGCGCCGCCATCATCGGCTTCAACGTGCGCGCCCATAAGGAAGCGCGGGAAGCGGCCGAGCGCGCCGGCGTCGAAATCCGCTACTACAACATCATCTACGACCTCGTGGACGATGTTAAGAAGGCGATGTCTGGCCTGCTCGCGCCGACCTTGCGCGAGACCATGCTGGGCAACGCCTCCATCCTGGAGATTTTCAAGGTCTCCAAGGTTGGCAATGTGGCGGGCTGCCGGGTCACCGACGGCACGGTCGAGCGCGGCGCCAATGTGCGCCTCATCCGCGACAATGTGGTGGTTCACGAAGGCAAGCTGTCGCAGCTCAAGCGCTTCAAGGACGACGCCAAGGAAGTGGTGGCCGGGCAGGAATGCGGCATGGCGTTCGAGAATTATCAGGACATGAAGGTCGGCGACGTCATCGAATGCTACCGCGTCGAGACCATCCAACGCTCGCTGTAAGCCGAGGATCCGGAAACGCCTTGTCGCTGCCGATCCCGGCCCATCGACGGGCCACGGTGCGCATTTCGATCGCCCTTGATGGATGCGCGGAAGCCGTCTGAACGGGAATTTCTCGGTCAGACGGCGCAGTTCCGGAACGATTTGCGAGAACATTTCGCCCTATGGCCCGCCATCAGAACCGCAGCGCTCCCAAGTCGGCATCGCAGCGCCAGTTGCGAGTCGGCGAGCTGGTGCGCCACGTCCTCTCCGATATGCTGACACGCGGCGAGGTACACGATCCGGTGCTGGAGGATCATCTCGTGACAATTCCGGAAGTCCGCATGGCGCCGGACCTGCGGCTTGCCACCATCTACGTGATGCCGCTCGGCGGGCGCGATCAGGAAGCGGTGCTGGCCGCGCTCGAACGCAACAAGCGCTATCTCCGCGGCGAGATTGCGCATCGCGTTAACCTGAAATTTGCCCCTGAGATTCGTTTTCTCATCGACGAGCGATTCGCCGAGGCGGAACGAATCGAGAAGCTTTTGCGAACACCCGCTGTGCAACGCGATCTCTCTCATCCCGACGAAAGTGATGAAGGCGATTCGTGATGATGAGTTCAGTCGGTCGTTGGGCGGGCGATGGGGCCTTTGTAATCGAAGGACTGCTCCGCACCGCGTTGCGAGGGATCCGGGTGATCCTCGGGTTAGTCGTCGCAACTTATGCTTAACGAAGATCAGAGGGTCGCGAATCGAAATGCCTCCTATCACAGCGTCTGCCTGTGACCAGAAGCTTGATCAAATGACCGTTGTGGCGCCCGAGCAGAAGCCGGCAAAGCGCATCAAGCGCGAGGTGAACGGCTGGCTGGTGCTCGACAAGCCAGTCGGCATGACCTCGACGCATGCGGTCAGCGTCGTCAAGCGCCTGTTTTCAGCCAAGCGCGCCGGCCACGCCGGCACGCTCGATCCGCTCGCTTCGGGCCTGCTGCCGATCGCGCTCGGCGAAGCCACCAAGACCGTTCCGTTCGTCATGGATGGCCGCAAAGCCTATCGTTTCACGGCGCGCTGGGGCGAGGAGCGCGACACCGACGATGCGGAAGGCAAGGTCGTGGCGTCGAGTGCGGCGCGGCCGACACCGGATCAGGTTCGCGCGCTGCTGCCGCGCTTTACCGGAACCATCGCGCAAGTGCCGCCGCGCTTCTCAGCGCTCAAGATCGACGGGGAGCGTGCCTATGACTTGGCGCGCGAAGGCCGGGAGGTGGAGCTCGCGCCCCGCCCTGCGGAGATTCATCGCCTCGAGCTCATCGACACGCCTGATGCCGACCACACGGTGCTCGAGGCCGAATGCGGCAAGGGCACGTATGTGCGGGCGCTGGCGCGGGATCTCGGACGCGAGCTCGGCTGCCTCGGACACGTAGTGGTGCTGCGGCGCGCCGCGGTCGGCCCGTTCACCGAGGATTTAGCCGTCACCTTGGAGGCACTCGAAGCGCAAATCGCCCCGGATACGGACCATGTGCCGGCGGCCGCGCTTCTGCCGGTCGAAGCCGGCCTTGCGTCCCTGCCGGCCCTGACTGTCAGTCGGGCTGATGCGGGCAGGCTCGCTCGCGGCCAGGCCGTGCTCTTGCGCGGCCGCGATGCACCCCTCATGGAAGGTTGGGCCGCGCTGTTCTGCAGCGGGGCGCTTTTGGGGCTCGCCGAGATCGCGGCCGGCGAGCTGCATCCACGGCGCATTTTCAATCTCTCCCGCTAACTTTCAACCGCGCGTACGGGCCCGTAAATTCCACTGGCATCTGGAGAATTTTTCACTATATTGCGCCGCGTTCGCGCGGGCCTATTGCCCGCGCGAGCCTTTATGTCCAAGAGTCAGGGCTTCGAGAATGCGGTAACCATGCTGGACGACATCCCGGCCCGGCTGCCGCATCAAGGCTTTCCGCAATTCGGCTGGAAGCCGGACAGACAAAAAACCGACAAGCACAGATAGGAGACCCGATGTCGATTACTCCCGACCGTAAGGCGGACGTCATCAAGGCTTATGCAACCAAATCCGGCGATACAGGGTCGCCGGAAGTGCAGGTCGCGGTCCTTTCGGAGCGCATCAACAATCTGACCGAGCACTTCAAGACCCACGTCAAGGACAACCATTCCCGACGTGGATTGCTCAAGCTTGTGTCTCAGCGTCGCCAGCTCCTTGATTATCTCGCTCGCACCGATGAAGGACGCTACAAATCATTGATCGAGCGGCTGGGTATCCGCCGCTGAGGGCATCGGCGCGTGGCTTTGGCCCGCGCGTTGTGGAGCGTTCCGCCAATTGCGGGGCGCTGTCGTCCGGCAGCGATGGCGCTGCCGATTTAGGTGACGGGTCGTGTGTAATCCGCCCGTCCATTCACAGGAGGGCCCGAAGGCCATGGCAGGATCGCCGGATGCTGCTTCGGTTCGCGACTTGAGCTCGCGCCGCAGCGTCTCGCCGTCTTGCCGATGGCTTTCCGCCCTCCGGCCGCCCCCGCTCCTCATAGCCCGCACGTGCGGAAGGATCGGGCCGGCGGACAAGCAACATGAAAGACCATCGCATGTTTAACATCCATCGTGTTGAGCTGGATTGGGGCGGGCGCAAGCTCGTTCTCGAGACCGGCAAGATCGCCCGCCAAGCCGACGGTGCGGTCGTAGCGACCTACGGCGAATCCAAGGTCCTGGCGACCGTTGTGGCCGCCAAGGAAGCGAAGGCCGGCGTCGACTTCCTCCCGTTGACCTGCAACTACTTCGAAAAGGCCTACGCGGCCGGACGCATTCCGGGCGGCTATTTCAAGCGCGAAGGCCGCCCCAGCGAGCGCGAAACGCTGGTGTCGCGCCTGATCGACCGCCCGGTGCGGCCGCTCTTCGCTGAAGGCTGGCGCTGCGACACCCAGGTGATCGTGACCGTGCTGTCGCATGATCTCGAGAACGATCCCGACATCCTGAGCATGGTGGCGGCTTCCGCCGCGCTCACGCTGTCGGGCGTTCCCTTCATGGGCCCGATCGGCGCCGCCCGCGTCGCCTTCATAAACAATGAATATGTGCTCAACCCGCAGCTCGACGAGATGGTGGAGAGCCACCTCGATCTCGTGGTCGCCGGCACGCAGGACGCCGTGCTGATGGTTGAGTCGGAAGCCAAGGAGCTCACCGAAGAGGTCATGCTCGGCGCGGTGATGTTCGGCCATCGCCACTTCCAACCGGTGATCAACGCGATCATCCAGCTTGCCGAGAAAGCCGCGAAGGAGCCGCGCGAGCTCATCACCGCCGACAACACGGCGCTGGAGAAGGAAATCTTACAGCTCGTCGAGCAGGACCTGCGCGCCGCCTATTCGATCCCGCACAAGCAGGAGCGGCAGAAGGCGGTCGAGACCGCCAAGGCCAAGGTGATGGCGAAGTTCGTGCCCGAAGGCTTGGAGAACCCGCCCTATCCGAAGACGCAGGTCGCGGCGGTGTTCAAGGAGCTCGAGGCCAAGATCGTGCGTTGGAACATCCTCGATACCGGGCGCCGCATCGATGGGCGCGACGTGCGCACAGTCCGCCCGATTGTCTCGGAAGTCGGCATTCTGCCGCGTGCGCACGGCTCGGCGCTGTTCACCCGCGGCGAGACCCAGGCCTTGGTGGTGGCAACGCTCGGCACCGGTGAGGACGAGCAATACGTCGACGCGCTGCCCGGGACCTACAAAGAGACATTCCTGCTGCACTATAACTTCCCGCCCTTCTCGGTCGGCGAGACTGGTCGGCTCGGCTCACCGGGCCGGCGCGAGATCGGGCACGGCAAGCTCGCCTGGCGCGCCATCCGGCCGATGCTGCCGCTCCATCACGAGTTTCCGTACACGCTGCGCGTGGTTTCGGAGATCACCGAGTCGAACGGCTCCTCCTCGATGGCGACGGTGTGCGGCACCTCGCTTGCCCTCATGGACGCAGGCGTGCCGCTCAAGCGGCCGACCGCCGGCATCGCCATGGGGCTCATCCTCGAGGACAAGCGTTATGCGGTCTTGTCCGACATCCTGGGCGACGAGGATCATCTGGGCGACATGGACTTCAAAGTGGCGGGCACCGAGCGCGGCGTCACCTCGCTGCAGATGGACATCAAGATCGCCGGCATCACCGAGGAGATCATGGGGGTCGCGCTGACCCAGGCCAAGGAAGGACGCATCCACATTCTGGGCGAGATGGCCAAGGCCATCACCCAGGCGCGCGCCGAGCTCGGCGAGCATGCTCCGCGCATCGAGGTGTTCTCGATTCCCGTGGACAAGATCCGCGAGGTGATCGGCACCGGCGGCAAGGTGATCCGCGAGATCGTGGAGAAGACCGGCGCCAAGATCGACATCCAGGACGACGGCACGGTGAAGGTAGCCTCCGCCAACGGCGACGCCATGAAGGCCGCCATCAACTGGATCAAGTCGATCGCCTCCGATCCGGAGGTCGGCCACATCTATGAGGGCACGGTGGTCAAGGTCATGGACTTCGGCGCCTTCGTGAACTTCTTTGGCGCCAAGGATGGCCTGGTGCATATCAGCCAGCTGGCCCCGCGCCGCGTGCAGAAGGTCACCGACGTCGTCAACGAAGGCGACAAGGTCAAGGTAAAGCTCTTGGGCTTCGACGAGCGCGGCAAGGTGCGCCTCTCCATGAAGATGGTCGATCAGGAGACCGGCGAGGACCTCGAGGCCAAGCAGAAGGCCGAGGCGGAAGCGCAGCGCGAGGCCGCCGGCGGGGAGTAAGTGTTCCACCGGCACAAGGCCACAATCAATCCAAAGGCCGGGGCATCACCCCGGCTTTTCTTCTTTCATGGACGACACTTGTCCCGGCCTTTGAGCGGGGACCGTTCCAAGCTTGGCCCTTCGATTATCGGCAGTTGAAATTGAGAGATGGTTGTCTGGAACGGTCCCGGGTCAAGCCGGGGACAAGAAGCAGCGCTAATCCGCCGCAGTGCCCACCCGCTCTCCTGCCCCATTGCCTGCATTGAGCTCGCCGGCTTTTGCCAGCTCCGCTGGGTTCGGCATGGTGATGATGTTGTAGCCGGAATCGACAAAGTGGATGTCGCCGGTGACGCCGCTTGAAAGGTCGGAAAGGAGATAAAGTGCAGCCCCGCCGATCTCATCAAGCGTGACCCCGCGGCGCAGCGGCGAATGCCGTTGCTGGAACGAGAACATGGCGCGCGCATCCGAGATGCCGGCGCCCGCGAGTGTCCGGATCGGCCCAGCCGAGATGGCATTGACGCGGATCGCAGAGGGGCCGAAATCGACCGCGAGGTAGCGCACCGAGGCTTCGAGCGCGGCCTTGGCAACCCCCATGACGTTGTAATTGGGCATTGCCCGCTGGCCGCCATTGTAGGTCAGCGTCAACATGGCGCCGCCCTTGGGCATGAGCGCGACGGCGCGCTTGGCTACTTCGGTGAACGAGAAGCACGAGATCAGCATGGTGCGTGTGAAATTCTCGCGCGTCGTGTCGGCGTAGCGGCCTTTGAGCTCGTTCTTGTCCGAGAACGCGATCGCATGCACCAGGAAGTCGAGGGCGCCCCATTTCTCCGCGATCGTCCTGAATACCGCGTCGATGGATCCGGTGTCTTCGACATCGCAAGGAAGGACCAGCTCGGAATTGAGCGATTGCGCGAGCGGCCTGACGCGCCGGCCCAGCGCATCGCCCTGATACGTGAAGGCGAGTGCCGCGCCGTGCTGAGCCAGCACCCGGGCAATGCCCCAGGCAATCGAGTGGTCGTTGGCGACCCCCATGATCAGCCCGCGTTTGCCCTGCATCAGCCCCGTCATGCAACTACTCCACCCTATTGCCTGTGCCCTCCACCGAGTCATGGTCGGACGTGTTCCGGCCATCCCGGCATGTGGAGCACCGCGCATCCCCAAGCGAGATCGCCGGGACAAGCCCGGCGATGACACGCGAGCATGTCGTTCAAGCCTCAAGCCGCTTGAACACGATCGACGCATTGGTGCCGCCGAACCCGAATGAGTTCGACAGCACGCAGGAGAGCTTCACATTGTCACGTCGCTCGCGCACCACCGGCATGTCGGCGAAGGCCGGATCGAGGTTCTCAATATTGGCGCTTTCGCAGATGAAGCCGTTGTTCATCATCAACAGCGAGTAGATCGCCTCCTGCGCCCCGGCGGCGCCGAGCGAATGTCCGGTCAGTGATTTGGTGGCGGCGATCGGCGGCACCTTCCCACCAAACACCTCGCGAATCGCCTCCATTTCCCTGAGGTCGCCGATCGGGGTGGAGGTGGCATGCGGATTGATGTAGTCGATCGGAGCCCCCGCGCCTTTGAGCGCCATGCGCATGCAGCGCACTGCGCCTTCGCCCGAAGGCGCCACCATATCGCAGCCATCGGACGTGGCGCCGTAGCCGGCGACCTCGGCATAGATTTTGGCGCCGCGTGCCTTGGCGTGCGCGAGTTCCTCCAGCACCAGCACGCCGGCGCCGCCCGCGATCACGAAGCCGTCGCGATCGACATCGAAGGCGCGCGAGGCCTTCCCGGGCGTCCCATTGAACTTGGACGACATCGCCCCCATGGCATCGAACAGAACCGACAGCGTCCAATCGAGCTCCTCGGCGCCGCCCGCGAAAATCACGTCTTGCTTGCCCAGCCCAATCACCTCCATGGCATTGCCGATGCAATGGTTGGAGGTCGCGCAAGCCGAGGCGATCGAATAGTTGACGCCCTTGATCTTGAACCAAGTGCCGAGCGTCGCCGAGGTCGTCGAGCTCATGGCCTTGGGGACGGCAAATGGGCCTACGCGCTTCGGACCTTTGGTGCGGGTGATGTCGGCCGCCTCAACGATGCTGCGGGTCGAGGGCCCGCCTGAGCCCATGATGATGCCCGTCATCTCGTTGGAGATCTCGTTTTCCTCGAGGCCGGCGTCGCGGATCGCCTGTTCCATGGCGATGTGGTTCCAGGCCGCACCACCGCCCAGGAACCGCATGGCGCGGCGATCGACCACACCCTCGGGCTCAAGGCTTGGCGCGCCATGCACCTGGCAGCGAAAGCCAAGCTCCGCATATTTGTCGGCGCGCACGATGCCGGATTTCGCCTCACGCAGGCTCGCCAGCACCTCCTGGGTATTATTGCCGATCGATGAGACGATGCCCATGCCGGTGATGACAACTCGTCTCATCGAAACCTCTTGGCTGATCTAGCACTCGCCCAGCGGCCCTCGGCTCACGCCCCGCTCGGCTGCATTTCGTCCTGGCGGAACAGGCCCACCTTGAGGTCCATGGCGCGGTAGATGATTGAGCCGTCCGCCTTGAGCCAGCCGTCCGCGATCCCGAGCACCATCTTGGACCGCATCACGCGCTTGATGTCGACGCCGTAGATCACCTGCTTCATGCTCGGCAGAACCTGGCCGGAGAATTTGAGCTCCCCGAGCCCCAGGGCCCGGCCCCGGCCGGGCGAGCCGAGCCAAGCGAGGAAAAAGCCCAGAAGCTGCCACAGGGCGTCGAGGCCGAGGCAGCCTGGCATGACCGGATCGCCCTTGAAGTGGCATGGGAAATACCAGAGGTCAGGCTTGAGATTAAGCTCCGCGCGGATCAAGCCCTTGCTGTGCTCCCCGCCGACATCGGCGATCTCGGAGATGCGATCGAACATCAGCATGGGGGGCAACGGCAGCTGTGCATTGCCGGGGCCGAACAATTCGCCGCGGCCGCAAGCCAACAGCTCGTCATACTCATAGCTCGAACGTCGATCCATTAGCGTCCCGTCTCGCCGGCGGTCCTGCATCTGCGAGCCGCCGGCCTTCTTCTCAGCCGCGAGCGCGGCCACGTTAGGTCCGATGGTTAATACAGGCGGGCCGAGGGTGGCAAGGCCGGACCTCCCCAGAGGTCGCCCCGATGCTTGCGGTTGCGCGCCAGTGTGGGGATTTGAGGTTCCTGCATGGCGCTCATTGCAGGAACTTCAAGTCAAAAAGCGCACGGGCTATGCCTTCCGGGGTTAGGGATGGGGAAAGGGAGCCGACTTTGGTCTCCGAAGATCGTGTCAGGGCACCAGGTGCGCATCAAGCGCCATTGCGGGCGGGCGCGCGGACATGTTACAAATGAAACGATCTTCCGGACCGATGGCGCATGTCCGGCAAAGGGCTCTGCTCCTGCGAGAGCCGAGGATAACGCGCCAAGACAGAGCCGTGACAAGTAGATTGTGACAAGTAGAGCAAAGCGAACCAGCGTAAGATTTGGACTGCCGATGCCCTCACCAACCATACCGTCGCGCACTCTCGTCTTCACCACCGCGGTGGCGCCGGCGGCCGCCGAACCGGTGACTGCGGTGCAGCGCGACGCCTCTTCGGGTTGTCCTTGGCGCGACGTCAAGGCGATGTTGCGCAAGGTCGGCCTGCGCCCCACCCGCCAGCGTATGGAGTTGGGCTGGCTCCTGTTCGGCAAGGGCGACCGTCACATCACGGCGGAGCTTCTGTTCGAGGAAGCCACCAGGGCCAAGGTGCCGGTGTCGCTTGCGACCGTCTACAACACATTGCACCAGTTCACCGATGCCGGCCTGCTGCGGCAGGTCGCGGTCGACGGCTTCAAGAGCTATTTCGACACCAACTCGTCGCAGCATCATCACTTCTTCGTCGAAGGCGAAAATACGCTGCTCGACATTCCGGACGGCGACATGTTCGAAGGCCGCACGCCGACGCCGCCCGAAGGATACGAGATTGCCCGCATCGATGTGGTGGTGCGTTTGCGGCGCAAGACGCGCTGACAGGTACGCCCTGAAGCCCGCTCACTCGATCTTTTCGTTCGGGTACACGCCCCATAATCGGTCCTGCACGATCCAGCCGTCAAAGCCGGTTCCGGATATGTGGCACCAGGTTCCACTGCAGTGCTTGACGGTGGCCAGCACGCCCGGCTGCAGGCGAGCAACGAGCGCGCTCTGCGCGTCAGCCTTGTCGTAGAGCGGAACCAGATCATCCGGCTGCTTGGCCGAGACCAGCGCGGTGCGCCGGCCGGACAGAAGCGAGTGGTAGACCCAGCCCTCGGCTCCCTCCCAGTCACGAATGCGACGCCAATTGTCTGACTCCGCCGTAATCTCCACCGGTAGTCCGGAGCGGGTGAATACGAATTCGATATCGTGGTCGCGATTGGGGCCGCCCCGGACGGTGACGCGATCAGGCTTGAGACTGACGAAGCGCGGAACTGGCAGGCCGCTGGCGCTGCCGACCGCGATGTCGCCTGCAGCGCCGGGAACGGCCTCGCCGAGCACGGCGGCGGCCGCGAGCAGGCCGAGCGCGAGTAGCCGGCGCACGCGGGCGGAGCTTTTGCGGATATCCTGGAAGGCAATGCGAGCTGGATACAGGGGATGCGCTGGATTCATGGGGCTGGAACAAGCACGCGACGAACGCGACAGGTCTTGGGCGGGTCCCGGCACGGTGCTTTGTCTTGACCAGGCGTTCTGATAAACAAAGACCAGCACCCGCGTGCCGCAAGTGTCGGCCGGCACGGTTAAGGAGGTTTGAACGTCTGCGCGAAAATCGGCGGGTGATGCTTTTTTGTCACGCCTCGCTTTCGCGCTGATCGCTGGCGTCAGGTACCAGAATGCCGAAAGCAAAAAAGCCGCTGGTGTTCGTGACCCGCAAGCTGCCGGACATCATCGAAACGCGCATGCGCGAGCTATTCGATGCGCGCCTTAATCTCGATGACAAGCCGATGAGCCAAGCGGATCTCGCCGAGATGGTGAAGACCGCTGACGTGCTGGTGCCGACGGTGACTGACCACATCGATGCGGCGGTGCTCAGCAAAGCCGGCGAGCGTCTGAAGCTGATCGCCAATTTCGGCAATGGCTTCGATCATATCGACGTCGCGACCGCCTTGAGCCGCGGCATCACCGTCACCAACACGCCGGGCGTGCTCACTGAAGATACCGCCGACATGACCATGGCGTTGATCCTGGCAGTGCCGCGCCGCTTGAGCGAGGGTGCAGCGATCCTCTCGTCCGACAAGCCCTGGGGCGGCTGGTCGCCGACCTGGATGCTGGGGCACCGAATCTGGGGTAAGCGCCTCGGCATCATCGGAATGGGGCGGATCGGACAGGCGGTTGCGCGTCGCGCGCGCGCCTTCGGCCTGCAAATTCATTACCACAACCGCCGGCGAGTTGCGCCTTATATCGAGGAGGAGCTGGGTGCCACCTACTGGGAAAGCCTCGACCAGATGCTGGCTCGCATGGATATCATCTCGGTCAACTGCCCGCACACGCCGGCGACCTATCATCTGTTGTCAGCGCGGCGCCTCAAGCTGGTGCGACCAGAGGCCTATATCGTCAACACGGCGCGGGGAGAGGTCATTGACGAAAACGCGCTCGTGCGCCTGATCAGCGCAGGTGAGATAGCGGGCGCGGGCCTCGATGTGTTCGAGCATGCGCCTTCCGTCAATCCGAAGCTGGTCAAGCTCGCACACGCCAACAAGGTCGTGTTGCTGCCCCATATGGGCTCGGCCACACTCGAGGGGCGGATCGATATGGGCGAAAAGGTCATCGTCAATATCAGGACCTTCTTGGATGGGCACAAGCCGCCCGACCGTGTGCTACCATCAATGTTGTAAACGGAACTCGAAAGAGCTCGATCGCTGAGGATGCGGAGAAGCCTATGCGTCGTCTACTGATTGCGGGCGCCCTGTGCGCTCTCTCGACTTGCCTCCTGTTCACCGGTGCGGCCGCTGCAGCGCCGGCCGGCAAGCTCGCACCCAATGACATCCAGATGACCTTCTTCACCGGCGCGCCTTTCACCTCTGCGACGCCGCAGAACATCAAATACACGATGGTGTTCACCGCGGACGGCAAGATGACGCGCGAGCCGCAGGGAAAAGCCGGCGTCAAAGGCGAAGGCACCTGGACGCTCAGCAAGGATGGATTCTGCACGACCTGGAAGAATTCGCCGGCCAATTGCTTCCAGCTGGTCTCGGCCGGCAACAACAAATGGTCGGTGATGAAGGGCACGGCCCTGATCGGCACCTGGTCGAAGTAAAACCTTTTGCGGTCATGGCTGCAGAAACGGGATGCAGATTTGGCCAAATCATTGGGCCTTCGATGAAGCAAGACCTGGTTCCCGCGACCGCGGCACCTCACTTATGCATCGACAGATCGCGGATGGTTGGATCCTTCCCGGATAACGGATTGGCCGGATCCCAGGTATAGGACAAGGTCTCGAAGCGCATCGAATTGGCATCGAGCATCAGGAGACGCCCGACCAGGCCTTCGCCAAAGCCGACAATCTCACGGATCACTTCCAGCGCCATCAGCGAGCCGACGACGCCGGTGAGCGCGCCGAGAATGCCGGCTTCGGCGCAGGCCGGCACGCTGCCGGCAGGCGGCGGCTCGGGAAACAGACACCGATAGGTGGGATTGGGCGTGCCATCGGGACGGCGCTCATGCGCCCGAATGGTGGTCAGCGTACCATCGAACGTACCGACCGCGGCCGTCACCAGGGGCCGCTTCGCGAAGTAGCAGGCGTCCGATACAAGATAGCGCGTGGTGAAATTGTCGGAGCCGTCGGCGACGAGATCGTAGGCGGAGATCAGCGCGAGTGCGTTGGCGGCGGCAAGCCGCACCGCATGGGTCTCGACCGCCACATGCGGATTGAGGCGACGGATCGCCGCCGCAGCGCTGGCAACCTTCGGCTCACCGATTTCGGGCGTGCCGTGAATGACTTGCCGCTGCAGGTTAGATAATGCGACCTTGTCGTCGTCGACCACCCCGAGCGTGCCGACGCCGGCGGCGGCAAGATAGAGCAGCACCGGCGCGCCAAGCCCGCCGGCTCCGACCACCAGCACGCGCGCGCGCTTGAGCGCCTGCTGTCCGGGACCACCCACCTCGCGCAGCACGATGTGGCGGGCATAGCGTTCGAGCTCGTCAGCGTTCAACATGGGCCCTCATATAGCGCCTCACCTATATTTGGGCGACTGGCTTTATTGGCTAGCGCATGTTCCGATCGAAAGGACTCGCTCCAGTCGTCACCCGCGGGCATAGCCCGTCGAAGACGGGCGTAAGACGCCCTGATGACCCGCGGGTCCATCTTTTTCGCAAGAAGATGGATTGCTGGGTCAAGCCCGGCAATGACGCTGAAGTGGATCAATTCGACCAGGAATCGCCTTAGTGCCCCGGCTCGTGCCGGTCCACGGAGCTCATCGCTTCAAAGTCCATAACCGGGTAGGCTTTTGTCAAACACCTGAGGAGATGGCCGATGCAACCCTCTCGCCGGCGGCTTCTGCATTGGGCAGCGGGCGCTGCCGCGATGCCCAACATCTCTTACATGGCTTGGGCGCAAGCTTGGCCGAGCCGCCCGGTGCACTTCATCGTTCCGTTGGCGGCCGGCGGCGGGCTCGATTTTGTTGCGCGCCTGACAGCTGACTCGTTGTCGCGATCGATCGGTCAGCAAGTCATCGTCGAGAACAAGGTTGGCGCCGGAGGGCTGGTCGGCATCGAAGCCGCCGCCAAAAGTGCGCCGGATGGCTACGCGTATCTCGTGACCTCCGACGCCATCGCCAGCACGCCGCAGATCGTGCCCTTCAACGTCGACTATGTGCGAACGCTGGTGCCGGTCAGTCAGCTTGCGCGTTCCCCGCAGACCATATCGGTCCATCCCTCTCTCGGGGTGAGCACGCTTGGCGAACTGGTGGAACTGGCAAAGCGGCAGCCCGGGATCGGATATGCAACCTCCGGGGCCGGCACCAATCAGAATTTCCTCGGCGAGTGGTTCGCGCAAGCCGCCGGAATAAAGCTCGAGCACATTCCGTATCGCGGCGCCGGACAGGCCATCAACGACCTCATCGCGGGCCACGTGCAGATGGCGGTGCTTGGCCCGGCCGCCGTCATCCCGCATCATCGCGCCGGCACCATTCGCATCCTTGCCCAGTCGTCGCGCGTGCGCTCGGCAAGCCTGCCGGATGTGCCGACCATCGAAGAGGCCGGCATCAAGGGCGTGGTTTTGGAAACCTGGGTCGCCGCCTTCGCCCCGGAAAAGACGCCGCCAACCATCATTGCGCAAATCAGCGCCGAGATGCACAGCGCGATGATCAATCCGGCAGTCGGCGAGAAGCTCGCCCCGACGGCTTATGAGCCGGTCGGTGGCAGCGCCGATGAGATGGCTCTCCTCTTTCGCGAGGATTCGGCGAAATATGCGCGCTTGGCGAAGGAACTGAATATCAAGCTGTAGGGGGGCAGGCATCCTCACTCGTTACGGAATTTTGCCGGCCGCTTCTCGATGAAAGCCGCCATGCCCTCCTTCTGATCGGCGGTTGCGAACAGGGTTGCGAACAGGCGGCGTTCGAAACGGATGCCCTCGGCGAGCGGCGCTTCGAACGCGCGGCTAACCGCCTCCTTGGCGGCAATGAGCGCCGGCAGCGGCATGGCGGCGATCGTCTCGGCGAGCTTGAGCGCTTCCTCCATCAGGCTTGCGGCCGGCACCACGCGGGCGACCAGCCCGGAGCGTTCGGCCTCGACCGCGTCCATCATGCGACCGCTCAGAATGAGGTCCATGGCCTTGGCCTTGCCGAGCGCGCGCGGCAGGCGCTGCGTTGCGCCGATGCCCGGAATGATGCCGAGCTTGATCTCCGGCTGACCAAATTTGGCGGTGTCGGCGGCGATGATCAGGTCGCATTGCATCGCCAGCTCACAGCCGCCGCCGAGTGCAAACCCCGAAACTGCGGCGATGACCGGCTTGCGGGCGCGCGCCACCGCGTCCCAGGTGCCGGCGAAATCACTCATGAACACCTCGACCGCCGACTTCTGCGCCATCTCCTTGATGTCGGCGCCGGCCGCAAACGCTTTCTCGGAGCCGGTGATCAGCATACAGCCGATGCCCGCATCGGCATCGAAGGTTTCGACCGCGAGCCCGAGCTCCTCGTTGAGGTGCGAATTGAGCGCATTCAGCGCCGGTGGCCGGTTGAGCCGAATAAGCCCGACGCGGCCGCGCGTTTCGACGATGATATCCTGATAGGCCATGGCTCATCTCCAGTCCGGAGGACTAGCCGATATTCGCCGGGCCTGCCACTCTCGGGCCAAGGACAGCGAGGAGGAGCCTATGAAGGACGAGGAGAAATGGAAAAGGACAAAACGGATGGCAATCGCAGTAACTACGCTCGGCGCATTGGCGATATCTGGGTCTACCGCCGTGGCCGATGATGATCCACCGCTCGCGCTCGCCCGCGACGGCTTTTTCTACGTGGGCGGGAAGAACACGAGCGTCAACGGGCACACCTATGTGGTCGGGCAGATGTATGTGGAGATGCGCATTCCGGAAAAGCAGACACATCCTTTTCCGATCATCATGGTGCACGGCGGCACCCGCACCGGCACGACCTATACGGGTACCCCGGATGGCCGCGAGGGGTGGGCGCAATATTTCGCGCGCCGCGGCTACGCGGTCTATGTGGTGGACCAGCCGGGCCGCGGCCGTTCCGGCTATTTGACCGAGGCCTATGGCCCACAGACGCTCGCTGACGGCGCGAGCGGGCAGCGCCGTTATCTGCAACAGGAGAAGTTCAATCTCTGGCCGCAGGCGCACCTGCACACCCAATGGCCCGGCAACGGGCTGCCGGATGATCCGGTCACGCTGCAGATGACCGGCAGCTATGTGCCGGAGATGAAGGATTTTACCAAAGCGCAGTTCCTCAATCGCGATGCCTTGGTGGCGCTCATCGACAAGATCGGACCTTCGATCGTTCTGGTGCACAGCCAAGCCGGTGCGTTTGCGTGGCCGGTGGCGGACGCGCGACCCGAAATGGTGAAGGCGGTGGTCGCGGTCGAGCCGAATGGCCCGCCGGTGCACTCGGTCGAGCTCATCGGCGCGCCCGACTGGTTCAAGGATGGACCGGTTGCGCTGCCCTATGGGGTCACGGCAGTGCCGCTCACCTATGCGCCCGCCATCAATGACGCCTCCGATCTCCGCTTCGTGCGCGAGGAGAAGGCCGACGCGCCTGATCTGGTGACCTGCTGGAAGCAGGCGGAGCCGGCGCGACAGCTGCCAAATCTGCAGAAGATGCCCATCATGGTGATGACGTCGGAAGCCTCCTATCACGCGCCCTACGACCACTGCACCGTCAAGTATCTGCAGCAGGCGGGCGTCAAGCCGACCTGGATCAAGCTTGCGGAGCTCGGCATCAAAGGCAACAGCCACGTGATGATGCAGGAGAGGAACAGCAAGGAGATTGCGGCCGTGATCTATCAATGGCTCGAGAAGGCACTGCCGGGAGCGCTGTGAACCACGGAACGGCTTCGTAGGGGCACCCCTCGTGGGTGCCCGGGCGGCCACAAGGGCCGCCCCTACCAATTTGCGTTCAACAACAAAATGACGAAGGAGGCACGCGTGCCGATGATGAAACGTTTGTTCTGCACATTGGCGGTCGGACTGATGCTTTCAAGCCTACCTGTAGCGGCCCAAGAGCTGCGTGTCGCCCGGCAAGGCAGCATGGAGGCGGGCGGCAAGACCATTTATTGCGCCACGAATGACGGCGGCGATGCCGCGAGCCAGCGCTGGCCCGCCGGCCACGTGGTGGTCGACAACGTCTATACGTCCTATCAATACCCCGCGGACCAGCGCTATCCCTATCCGATCCTGTTCAATTCCGGCGGCGGACACACCGCGCGCGTCTACGACACCACGCCCGATGGCCGCGAAGGCTGGCTCACGCTGTTCCTGCGGCAGGGATTTGCGGTCTATGGGGTCGATCGTCCGAACACCGGCCGCTCGGGCACCGATATCTGCAAGATCAACGCAGTGAAGCTCGGCCAGGCGCCGGCGAGCGAATTACCGGCGATCAATCGCTACGCCGCGGAATCCTCCTGGGTGACGTTCCGCTGGGGGCCGAAATACGGCGTGCCCTATCCCAACACCCAATTCCCGCTCGCGTTCGCCGACACCTACTATCCGCAGACGATCAGCACCTATCGGGATCCGGACGAGACGCAGAAGTCCGTCGCCGCCTTCGCGGCTCTGATCGACAAGATCGCCGAGCCGGTCATCATCCAGAGCTGGTCATCCTCAGGCCTGCTCGGCTATCTCACCGCCATCGAGCGGCCGGATCGCGTGAAGGGGATACTCGCGGTCGAAACCTCGGTCACCGCATTCGACATGATCCCGGCGGCAGGGCGCGAGAAGCTGGCAAAGATTCCGATCTACATCGTGATCGGCGACCACGCCCAGGACCGGGTCGATGCCTCGCGCAAATTCCAGAAGGAGATGGCAGCCATCGGCGGCAATGTCACAGTCGATGTGCTTCCCGAAGCCGGCATCTACGGCAATGGCCACACCATGATGCTGGAAAAGAACAACAAGCAGATCATGTTCCGCATGATCGCTTGGCTCGAGGGAAACGTGTTCAGGTAAGGGCGGCCGTTGTGGCCGCGGCATCCGCGCCGGGCAAACGTTTCCGCCAGCAAGAAGTCGGGCACCCACAAGGGGTGCCCTACATTGATTTCATTCAGGAAATTCAAGTTCGAACTCCGAAATCTACGGTAAAATAACACCTCAGCGCTGGCAGGCCGGGCAGAAGAAGGTCGAGCGCCCGCCCTGGACGATGCGCTTGACGATGCCGCCGTCCCGGCGCGGACAGCGTTCGCTCTCCCGGTCGTAGACCGCAAAGTGATGCTGGAACATCCCGAGCTCGCCATCGGTGCGCTTGTGGTCGCGCAGCGAGGAGCCGCCGGCCTGGATCGCCTCGTTGAGGACATGACGAATCGCCTCGACCAGCGCCTGTGCGCGCTCATTTGGCACGCCCGACCGCGTGGCGATTGTGGAGGCGCGGCGCTTGGGCGAGAGTTTTGCGCGCCACAGCGCCTCGCACACATAGATGTTGCCGAGACCCGCCACCACACGCTGGTCAGAAAGCGCCGCTTTCAGGCTTGTCTTCTTCCCCCCGCAAGCGCGGGCAAGCAGCGCGGCATCGAACTCATCGCCGAGCGGCTCAGGTCCAAGGGCGCGCAACAGCGGCTCCGCATCGAGCGCTTCGCGGGCAACAAGCTTCATCGAGCCGAACCGGCGCGGATCGTTGAACGAGATGCGGGCACCGCTCGACATGTGAAACACCACGTGATCGTGGGTCAAATGCTGATCGTGCTGGTGATGATATTTGCCCGCCCTGCGCTCCGAGCCGTCCTGCGTCACGCGAAATGATCCCGACATGCCAAGATGAATCAGCAACACTTCGCCGGAGGAAAGATCGACCGTGATGTATTTGGCCCGGCGGCCGAGCCCGCGCACGGTCTTGCCCTCGAGCCGCGCCACGAAATCCCCCGGCAACGGCCAGCGCAGATCTTGCCGGCGCGCCTCGACGCGCTCAAAGCGCGCCCCGTCCATGACCGGCTCGAGGCCGCGCTTGACCGTCTCGACTTCGGGGAGCTCGGGCATCTCGGATTGCGTTCGTCAGGCTTGTTTGGTCCGCTCGCCAAACGTGATGCGATTATTGAACGGATCCGTCACCGTCAATTCCGTCATGCCCCATTCCTGCTCAATAGATGCGGAAGATCGGCACCGCGCGCTGCAATTCGATCATTCCGTTCACCTTGAGGTGCGATGTCGGAAACGGCAGGTCCGGCCTTTCTAGCGTAGCGACGGCGAGCGCGCTATCGTAAGCAGAGAAGGTCGAGTATGACGGACGCCATGGAAAAGCAGGCTGATTTCGGCTTCCGGCGGGTTCCGCTTGCGCACAAGCAGGGCCTGGTCGACGACGTGTTCCATAGCGTCGCCAACCGCTACGACCTCATGAACGATTTGATGTCGGGCGGGCTGCACCGCGCCTGGAAGCAGGCGCTGGTCGCAGCCGCAAACCCGCCCAGAGACCGGCCGTTCGCGCTGCTCGATGTCGCCGGCGGCACCGGCGATGTGGCGTTCCGCCTCAAGGCCGCGGGCGGCCCCGCGACCTCCGCCACCGTGATGGACATCAATCCCGATATGCTGGCGGTCGGCCGCGCGCGCGCCGCCGCGCGCGGCCTTGAGGGGATCGGATTTGTAGAGGGCAATGCTGAAGCGCTACCGTTTCCCGACCGCTCGTTTGATGCGGTGACGATCGCATTCGGCATTCGCAATGTGCCGCGCATTCCTGCGGCGCTGTCCGAAGCGCGGCGCGTGCTCAAGCTTGGCGGGCGCTTTCTTTGCCTCGAGTTTTCGGCCGTCGACGTGCCGGGGCTGGATGCGCTCTACGATCTCTACTCGTTCAATGTCATCCCGCTCATCGGCCGCCTGGTGACGGGCAACGGCGAAGCCTACCGGTATCTGGTCGAATCAATCCGCCGCTTTCCGCCACCGGAGCACTTTGCCGGCATGCTGCGGCAGGCGGGATTTGCTCGCGTCTCCTTCTCAGCCCTGACCGGCGGCATCGTCGCCCTGCATTCCGGCTGGCGCTTGTGATCGTCGCGGTCGCCCACCTCACGCGGCTCGCGCGTGCCGGGCTCGTGTTTGCACGCGAGGGCGTTTTCGCCCTGATCGATCCGGCGCCGTTGCCGGTGCCGGCGCGTTGGGTGCTTGCGGCCGCGCGCTTGATCGAACGACCGGCCAGCACCATCGCGGCGAACCGGCTGGCCGCAGCGCTGACCCAGCTCGGTCCCACCTATGTGAAGCTCGGGCAGTTCCTGGCGACGCGCCCGGACGTGGTCGGGATCGCGCTCGCCCGCGATCTTGAATCCCTGCAGGACAAGATGGCGCCGTTTCCGCAAGGCGAGGCCGAGCGGATCGTGGCAACGGCATTCGAGCGTCCGTTGCCGCAGACTTTTGCGGCCTTCGGAGGAGCCGTCGCAGCCGCATCGATCGCGCAAGTTCATCGCGCCGAGGTCATCGGGCCCGGCGGGACCGCCATGGCGGTCGCCGTGAAGGTGCTGCGCCCGGGCATCGAGCACCGATGCAGGGTCGATCTCGAAGCTTTCGCGTTCGCGGCAAGGCATGCCGAAAATCTTTCGGCGGAGGCGCGACGGCTGCGCCTGATCGAGGTGGTGGACACGCTGCGCCGCTCGGTCGCGATCGAGATGGATCTCCGGCTCGAGGCGGCAGCCCTCTCGGAGATGGCGGAGAACACCAAGGATGATCCTGATTTCCGCGTGCCTGCCGTCGACTGGAACCGCACCGCGCGCGACGTGCTGACGCTCGAGTGGGTGGACGGCACGCCCTTGTCGGATCGCGCGCAGCTCGAAGCGAAGGGCTTCGACCTCAAGGATCTCGGCCGCGCCGTGATCCAGACCTTCCTCCGCCATGCGCTGCGCGACGGCTATTTCCACGCCGATATGCATCCCGGCAATCTGTTCGTGGATGCGGAGCGGCGGCTTGTTGCGGTCGATTTCGGCATCATGGGCCGGCTCGGGCGCAAGGAGCGGCGTTTCCTTGCAGAGATCCTCTACGGCTTCATCACCCGCGACTATCGCCGCACCGCCGAGGTGCATTTCGAGGCCGGCTATGTACCGGCGCACCACTCGGTCGACAGCTTTGCGCAGGCGATCCGTGCCATCGGCGAGCCGATTCACAATCGCACGGCCGAGGACATCTCGATGGCCAAGCTGTTGATGCTGCTGTTCGAGGTGACCGGCCTGTTCGACATGCGCACGCGGCCTGAGCTGCTGTTGTTGCAGAAGACCATGGTGGTGGTGGAGGGCGTGGCGCGCGGGCTAGATCCCAAGCTCGATATGTGGACGGTGTCAGAGCCGGTGGTGCGGGAATGGATCGAGCGGCACCTCGGGCCTGTTGGCCGGATCGAAGGCGCCGGCGAGGGAGCACGCGAGGTCGCCCGCTTCCTTGGCGGCGTGCCTGAGCTCTTGGGACGCGGCGCGGCGCTTCTCGAGCAGCTTGATGCGATCACGCGCAATGGCCTGATGCTGGCGCCCGACACCGTGGCGGCGATCGGCCGCGCCGAGGCGCGGCGCAACCGCTGGATCGCAGCGGCCCTGTGGCTGATCGCCCTGCTGCTTTTGCTTCTGTTGCTGCGCGGCCGGTAGGACGCGATCTTACCGAACGTGTAAACCATCATGCCGGCTTGATTTCTCCTGAAACAAAGCGCATGTTTTGTTTCAAGTGAAATCGGAGCCGTCCATGCGCCCGCAGCCGAGCCGAGATCCCGTTCCCTCCGATTCTTCGATCGTGATCAAGGCGTTGGTCAGGGCCGCTGATCGCCTCGACGTTCCCAATAAGACCGTCGCCAAGATCATAGGGGTGTCAGAGGCATCGTTTTCCCGAATGCGCAGGGGAGATTACCTGCTGGAGGGCAAACCCCTGGAGCTCGCCGTCATGTTCGTCCGCCTTTACCGGTCGCTCGACGCCGTCGGCGGCGGCGACGACACCGTGGCAAGAGCTTGGCTCAGAAATACGAATACAGCGCTGAAGGATTATCCGATCGACCTCATTCAGACCGTCGCCGGCCTCACCGATGTCATCCAGTATTTGGACGCGCGCCGAGCTGTCAGCTAACAAGCGCGCGGCCGCGGGGAGGTGCTGGCGGCTGGTCGAAGCACAACACCTCGTTTCGACCGCCAAGCTGACAGACAGTGACCAAGAGCAAGAACGGCTGGAAATCCTGCTCGAGGAGAGCAAGCCCTCTATCCCTGAGGAATGCAGGTCGCTCAATTATCTGCTGTTCACGCCGTTCCGGTACGGCGCACCTTACCCGCATGGGTCGAGATTTCGCCGCCGTGGGAGCACGCTTGGGGTGTTCTATGCGGCCGAGTTGCCGCTGACGGCCGCTATCGAGATCACCTTTCATCGTTTGTTGTTCTTTGCGGAATCGCCTGCGACCCCCTGGCCCTCAAACCCAGGAGAGTACACGGCCTTCGCGGTCGATTACGCGGCCGCATCGATCGACTTCATGGCCGCGCCTTTCGACGCGCATGAGGCAACCTGGGCGCACAAGACCGACTATGCGATGTGCCAGGGACTGGCAGATGATTGCCGCAGCGAAAACATCGATCTCATCAAGTACAGATCAGCGAGATGCCTCGACCGGGCGACCAATGTTGCAATCCTGCGCTGTCGGGCGTTTGCGCACCCTGATGTCCGGGACCGGCAGACATGGCGGATTCATCTCAGCAATAGCGGGGCACGCGTGATCTGCGAATTTCCCAAGCAGGTTCTGAATTTTGCTCGGGAGGTTTTCGCCACTGATCCCCGATTGGCCGGCATGGACTGGGATCGGTAGTCGGACGAGGAAAAGCTCCGACTTTGACGGCTACCCGGCCAGCAAGGCGTGGGCACATTGATTGCGTTGATTGCAATGCAATCATCCGCTATCGTGGTCGGATCCGGGGAAGCGGCGAACCATATGGCCAGCATCACCATTCGCGGGCTCGATGACGCGCTCAAGCGTCGCTTGAGGCTACGCGCGGCGCGCAGCGGCCGCTCGATGGAGGACGAGGTCCGCACCATTCTGGGCGAGGCCGCGAATGCGGATGCGCCCCCTCAGGAGCGCCTTCCCGCCCCACGGCAAGCCGATGCCATCACCCGCGTACCCGCCGAGGAAGAGCATCCGCGCATCCTGCTTATCATCGGGGGCGGCATCGCGGCCTATAAGTCCCTCGATCTCATCCGCCGGCTGAAGGAGCGCGGCGCTGCCGTGCGCTGCATCCTGACCGCGGCGGCGCAGGAGTTCATAACGCCGCTGTCGGCCGGCGCGCTTTCCGGTGAACGCGTATTCACAGACCTGTTCGATCGCGACAGCGAGTTCGATGTCGGACATATTCGCCTTGCGCGCGCGGCGGATCTCGTGATCGTTGCGCCCGCAACTGCCGACCTGATGGCCAAGATGGCGGGCGGCCATGCGGACGATCTCGCCGGCGCAGTGCTGCTGGCGACCGGAGCCCCTATCCTGGTCGCTCCGGCCATGAACCCGCACATGTGGGCCCATGCGGCGACGGCCCGCAATCTCGCACAGCTGACGGCCGACGGGATCAAGGTCGTCGGTCCGGGCACGGGCGAAATGGCGGAGCGCGGCGAAGCCGGCCTCGGCCGCATGGCCGAAGTGGAAGAGATTCTGGCGGCGGCCGAAGCATTGCTGGCGGAGCGCAGTGCAGAGCCCGCCGGCCAGCCTCTGCGTGGCGTGAGCATCCTTGTGACATCCGGACCCACCCACGAGCCGATTGATCCGGTGCGCTATATCGCCAACCGCTCCTCCGGCAAGCAGGGCCACGCGATCGCAGCAGCCGCAGCCAGAGCCGGCGCCGCGGTGACGCTGGTTTCCGGGCCGGTCAACATCGCGGATCCGCGCGGCGTGAAGGTGGTGCGGGTCGAGACCGCACGCGAGATGCTGCGCGCGGTCGAAGACGCGCTGCCGGTCGACTGCGCGGTCTTTGCGGCTGCGGTCGCCGACTGGCGCGCGGCTGAAATCGGGAAGCAGAAGATCAAGAAGGCGAAGGGCGCACCCACAGAGCTGGCGCTGACGGAAAATCCCGACCTGTTGGCGACCATCGCTCACCTCGAAGCTGGGCGTCCGCGCCTGGTGGTCGGCTTTGCGGCCGAGACCGAAAGGGTGATCGACAACGCGCGGGAGAAGCTTGCGCGCAAAGGCTGCGATTGGATCCTCGCCAATGATGTATCGTCCGCCACCGGAATCATGGGTGGCGAGCAAAACCATGTGCATCTCATCTCGAAGGCCGGAGTCGAGTCGTGGCCGATGCAATCCAAGGACGCGGTCGCCGCCACACTCGTGGCCCGCATCGCCGCGACGCTCGCTCGACCGAAATCATGAGCGGCCGCGACCTTGAATCGTGGCATGGACAGTGACATGGACAGATGAGTCAGGGCTTGGACAATTATCAACTTCAGGTGATGCGCTTGGCGCATGCGGATGGTCTGCCGCTGCCCTCATATCAAAGCAGCACCGCGGCCGGCCTCGACCTTCTCGCTGCCGTCGCTGCGCCGCTCACAATCGCACCAGGTGATCGCGCGCTTGTTCCAACCGGTCTTGCCGTTGCTTTGCCGGTCGGCACCGAAGGCCAGGTGCGGCCGCGCTCTGGTCTCGCGGCGCGGCATGGTGTCACCGTGCTAAATTCGCCCGGTACTATAGATGCAGATTATCGCGGCGAAATACGCGTGATCCTGATCAATTTGGGACAAGACGCGTTTACCGTCACGCGCGGGATGCGTATTGCCCAATTGGTCATTGCACCAGTGCTGCAGGTCACGATTTGTGAGGCCGACACACTTAATGAAACCACACGGGGGGTTGAGGGTTTTGGTTCTACGGGCGTGGGGCCGGCGTAAGGCGGATTGTGGCGACCTCATTGCGCCCGCACTTACGGAAATTGGAATGCCCCAAAACTGGAATGCTCCATGTCGCTCTTACCCCAGAAGGGACTGCTCGCAATCGCCGCCGTGATCGATGTCGCGATCTATGCGCGCGGCCAACCGGTAGCCGCCAAGGCGCTGGCAAGCAGGCATCGCCTGCCACCGCGTCATCTCGAACCCGTTCTGCAGGCGCTCGTGCGTCAGGGTGTGCTCAAAGGCGTGCGCGGACCGCGCGGCGGTTATGAGCTTGCGCGCGAGCCGCGGGCGATCACCGCACATGACATATTGCGTGCGATCGGCACCATTGAGGAGCCGGCCGACGCGGCGACATCGAGGTCACCGCTGCTTGCGCACGTCGTCGTGCCGGCGCTGAGCCAGGCCGAAGGAGTGTTCTCAGGTGCGCTTGGCCACATCAATATCGAAGACCTGGCGAACACGGCGCGCCAGCAGCAGAGCTCGGCTGCGTAAAGCGGCACGCGCTCAACCGATCTTGTGCTCCTGCCTGAGCGCGTCGACCCACGGGCAGACGCCGCCCATCAGCTTGTAATTGCCCTCGATCACTTGGACGGGCTGGCGCAGACCCGCCTCCGCGGCCTGCCGGCGCAGCACGCGCGCCTCGGCCTGCTGCTCGGGAGACATCCACGCGCGGTCATGACCCCACAAGCTCGCACCGAACTTGCGCTCGAACGGCTGCCAGGTCGCCGGATCGATCGATTGCGCCCCCCACCCGTATTCGGTCATGAAGCCGGACGGGTTCCACGCGTAGAACGAGGTGATGTAGTCGCCCGAGTGGCGGCCGAGCGTCACCGCGACACGGCCCGGTTCGGCTTGCGCGAGATCGTAACCCTGGCCCACATCATCGAAGCTGAACAGCTCGATCATCATGTGATGGGCGGCGTTGCGCCCGGTCTCGATGAAGGCCAGGCTGTGATGGCGCTGGTTGACGTTCATGAAGTAACCGCGGAACGGCCGCAGCCAATAATCGCTCAATCGAAAGCCGAGCAGGTCGCGATAGAACGGCAGCACGCGATCGATATTCTCGACGTGCAGCACCACATGCCCCATGCCGAGCGGCCCGGTGCGGAAGCCCGATATGTTGCGGCCGGGAACAAACGGCTCGGATGTGCTTTCGGCGCCGTGGAAGAATTCAAGCCGGTTGCCGGCCGGGTCGTGCAGCACGATGAGATCGCTCACGCGGCGCTCGGCTGCGAGCGCGCGCGATCCCTGGGCCACCTTGACCCCACCCGCATCGAGGCGCGCCGCGAGTGACTCGAGTGCCGCCGCATCGGCAACCTCCCAGCCCATGTGGCCGACGCCTTCGCCGCCATCCGCTTCGACCAGGAGCCGCTGCTTGCGGTCATCCATGCGAAACGCAAGGCTCGTGCGGCTCTTGTCGATCCGCTGCATGCCAAGAAACGCGCTGCCGAATGTTGCCCAATCTTCCAGGCCCTTGGCGCGAACCCCGACATAGCCGAGCGCTTGGATGGTCATGGCTGGCTCCATTTGTTGATGCGACCGAGCTCGCATCTGTAGCCCGCATGGAGCGAGGCGCAATGCGGGTGCGGCTGTCCCGGATTACGCTGACGCTCCATCCGGGCTACGGCCGATCACACCTTCGCCTTCAGCCGGCTGAAGACCTTGCGGGCATTGCCTTCGAAGATCTTCTGCTTGTCGGCCGCCGTGAGCCAGGGCACCTGCTCGACATAGCGCTTGGTGTCGTCGAAATGATGCCCGGTCTGCGGATCGATGCCGCGCACCGCCCCCACCATCTCGGAGGCGAACAGGATGTTGTCGATCGGCACCACCTTGGTCAGAAGGTCGATCCCGGGCTGATGATAAACGCAGGTGTCGAAGAACACGTTGTTGCGCATCAGCTCGTCGAGCGGCGGCCGGTTGTTCATCATCGCGAGCCCACGATAGCGGCCCCAGTGGAACGGCACCGCGCCGCCGCCGTGCGGAATGATGAGCTTGAGAGTTGGGAAATCCTTGAACAGATCGCCCAGGATCAGCTGCATGAAGGCGGTCGTGTCGGCATTGATGTAGTGGGCGCCGGTGCCGTGGAACACCGGATTGCACGAGGCGCTCACATGCACCATGGCGGGAACATCGAGCTCGACCATCTTTTCGTAGAACCTGTACCAATAGCGGTCAGTCAAAGGCGGCGCGGTCCAGTGGCCGCCGGACGGATCGGGATTGAGATTGCAACCGATGAAGCCAAGCTCCTTGACGCAGCGCTCGAGCTCGGCGACGCAATTGTCGGGCGGAACGCCCGGGGTCTGCGGCAGCTGGCACACGCCGACGAAATTGTCAGGATAAAGCCCACAGACCCGGTGGATCAGATCGTTGCAAACCTGCGACCATTCGAGGCTCACGCTGTAGTCGCCGATGTGATGCCCCATCCCCATCGCACGCGGCGAGAAGATCACCAGGTCGGTGCCGCGCTCCTTCTGGAACTTGAGCTGGGCGCCCTCGATCCCCTCCCGGATCTCGTCATCGCTGATCTTGAGGGACGCCCGTGAGGGCATCTTCGAGCGATCCTTGTCGGCTTTGATCTGTTCCTGGCGGAACCTGCCCAGGTCTTTCGGCTCGGTGGTGTAATGCCCGTGACAATCGATGATCATGGTACCTTCACTTAGGCGGTGCTCGCGCGAGCGTGGTGGGAGTGCGGGGCGATGCTAAGTATGCGGGTTCCCCCTTGTCAAACCGGGATTTTTCGCCTCGACCTCGCGCCTAAGCTCGGATACGAGCATATCCGCTGCCGATATCGCGCAACCGACACTAGGGCATGGGGAAACGATGGCTGACCTTCCGCGTCTCAATGGAGTGATCCGGGCTCTCGAGCAGGGCAAGCACGCCTTCACGGCTTTCACGCCGGCCGATCCGGAGGCGGCGCTGGCGCTTTCGACCGCCAAGTACGACGGCATCATCTTCGAGATGGAGCACAATCCCTATGACATCCGGGCATTGCGCGACTCCCTCCAGTACATGCTCAACCGGCGGCAGATCGCGCAAGGCGGCTCGCTCGCGCCGGCCGTCACCCCGATGGTGCGCATCCCGCCGAATGGGGGTGAGAAGGCGCAATGGCAGGCCAAGCAGGTGTTCGACATCGGGGCTTACGGGATTGTTTGGCCGCATATCTCCTCGGTCGAGGAAGCCTATAATGCGGTGGCGGCCTGCCGCTATCCGCGGCTCAAGTCGGCGCCGCTCTATGAGCCAGCCGGCATCCGCGGCGACGGACCGACCGCGGCCGTGCGCTATTGGGGGGTGACCCAGCAAGAATACTACGAGCGCGCCGACGTGTGGCCGCTCAATCCCAAGGGCGAGATCTTCGTCATCCTGATGATGGAAGACACCAAAGGGATCGAGAGCCTGGACCAGATTCTCACCAAGGTGCCGGGCATCGGGGCGATCCTGATCGGCGAAGGCGACCTCAGCCAGGAGCTCGGCTATCCGCGCCAATACGAGCACCCGGTGGTGCTGGAATGGATGGCGAAGGTGGTGAACACGTGCAAGAAGCACAACGTCGTGGTTGGCCATCCGCACGTCGACTCAAGCAATGTCGAGCGCATCATCAGTGAGGGCTATCGCTTCCTGATGGCGGCGCCGGTGCGCAGCTACGCGGCGCTGGAGAAGGGCCTGAAGCTCGCCGGCCGGGCGTGACACAGCCCTCTCTCTCCATGAACACGCTGTCAGACGACGGCGGCCTGTTAGACGACGGCGGCCGGATTGGGGACGATTTGCTGTCCGAGCTGGCGAGCCAGTCGGCGCAGCATGCGGTGTTTGGTTTCCAA
>Ga0070738_10000122_pt1 | contig 229605 bp, 217 predicted proteins | sample Coa_R2_2_FD_66446 | JGI IMG/M metagenome (GOLD analysis project Ga0070738, IMG submission 66446) | Surface soil microbial communities from Centralia Pennsylvania, which are recovering from an underground coalmine fire - Coalmine... | ecosystem: Environmental > Terrestrial > Soil >... | reverse complement strand
CGCTTCCCGCGAGCACGCCTGCCAACCATCTCTCCAGGACCGACACAAAAATCCGCCAAACTGCTTCCCGAGGCCTCATCCGCGCCTTACAAAACGATGCTGTGAGATATCCGGGCTAAGGCGGGCTGCGCAAGTCCGCTAATCGACCCAAATGACCTCGTAGGGGCGCCCATAAACACGTCGAAGGCGGGCGCGAGCGCCGTGAGGGGAGTGCGCGGTCGCGCCGCCGTTTGAGGGCGTTCACGCCCGGTATCGGGCTCTGGGCCTCGCTACTGACAAAAACGTGCGCGTTGCTGCGCTATTGGACCTCCATTGAAGATCTCGCGTTAGAACGGCCAAATTGACGATGGCGCAGTACCCGGGACGCTGCTGCGTCATCCGACCGTCACGCCGGAAGCGGCATCATTGGCGTACAGGCAGGGGATCGCAACGCAGGAGAGAAGCCATGGGAAATCCATTTGTGCACGTCGAGCTGATGTCGACAGACGTCGCCAAGGCCAAGACCTTCTACGGCAACATGTTCGATTGGAAGCTCGAGGACATGCCGATGAGCGACATGACCTACACGATGATCCGTGTCGGCGAGGGCACCGGCGGCGGCATGATGAAGAACCCGATCCCGAATGCGCCCTCGGCCTGGATGGCCTACGTTTTGGTCGACGACATTCGTGCGGCGACCGCGAAGGCCAAATCGCTCGGCGCGAACATCATGAAAGATGTCACCGAGGTGCCGGGCGCCGGCTCCTTCAGCATCATCACCGATCCGACCGGTGCCATGCTCGGCTTGTGGCAGCAGAGGCACGGCTAAGTTTGGCCGCGATCAGGCCGGATGGAAGTTCTTGATGACCAACTGGGCGAGACGTTCATGACCGATCTGACCCTCTATCATGCCGCACCCTCCCGCTCCTCCGTCGTTCTCTGGATGCTGGAGGAGCTGGGTCAGCCCTATGACCTGCACCTTCTGAGCCTGAAGAAAGGCGACAACCGCGCCGCCGATTACCTGAAGGTCAATCCGATGGGGAAGGTGCCGGCGCTCAGGCATGGCGACGTGGTGATCACGGAAGGGGCGGCGATCTGCACCTATCTGGCCGATGCGTTTCCGCAGGCCAAGCTCAACGTCCCGATCGGCGATCCGCGGCGCGGTCCCTACCTCAAATGGCTATTCTTCGGGCCGACCTGCCTCGAAGCTGCGATCATCGATCGCTCGTTCCCGCGCAGCGGCGAGCCGCCGCGCGCCGCCTTGGGGTATGGCGACCATGAGAGCGTGATGAACGTGCTGTCGGAGGCGGTCGGTAAGGGGCCGTATCTGATGGGCGAGCAATTCACCGCCGCCGATGTGGTCATCGGGTCGGCAATTCGCTGGGGGATGCTATTCAAGGGCGTGCCGGAACGGCCGGAATTCGTCGCCTACGCCGGGCGCCTTGCCGAGCGAGCGGCGGCCAGGCGCGCGACCGAAAAGGACCAGGAGCTCGCCAAAGGCTGACGCGCCTCGGCTCGCTTCCCGGTCTCTGATTTATCCGATTTTTACTGCGGCGACATGCGCCCCGGCATACGCGCCCGTGCGCATTGCGATTTGCCGCGCCCGAGCTAGATTGCGCCCCAGGCACGCGGGAGGATGAAGCATGTCTCATCGCAATCTGATCGGGATGATGGCGGGCGTGGTGGCTCTCGCGGTGCTTGCGGGCCACGCGCAGGCCCAAGCTTTCGATCCTGCCAAATATCCCGACTGGAAGGGACAGTGGCTGCGCACCGGGCGCGGCAACGGCAACGCCTGGGATCCGACCAAGCCGCTGGGCCTGGGCGAGCAGGCGCCGCTCATTCCGGAATATCAGAAGATGCTCGAGGCCTCCGTGGCCGACGAGAAAGCCGGCGGCCAGGGCATCGATCCGACCTATTTGTGTGCGCCCTCGGGCCTGCCGCGCAGCATGATCGTGGTGGCCCCGATGGAGATCATCATCACTCCCGAAACCACCTATGTGGCCCTGGAGCTCTTCAACACGCACCGGCGCATCTACACGGATGGGCGCGACTGGCCGGCCAAGATCGAGCCGAGCTCGGAGGGTTACTCGATCGGCCACTGGGTGGATAGCAAGCGCAGCGGCCGTTACGACCAGCTGATCGTCGAGACGCGCGGCCTCAAGGGCCCGCACACCTACGACTCAAGCGGCGTGCCGTTTCACAAGGATGATCAGGCGATCATCTTCGAGCGTCTCTACAGCGACAAGGATGATCCCAACATCCTGCACAACGAGGTCACCACCATCGACCACGCGCTGACACGCCCCTGGACGGTGACGCGCAGCTATCACCGCGACACTTCGCGGCCGCACCCGCTGTGGACCGAGACCTATTGCACCGAGGACAACCATCACGTCTTTCTCAACGGCCACAACTATCTGATCAGCGGCGACGGCTATTTGATGCCGGCCCGCAAGAACGAGCCGCCGCCCGACCTGCGCAATTTTCCGGCTGCGAAATAGCGGCCGCGTACAGAGTCGTGGCATCCACGCCTTCCTTGGTTGGCAGCCAGAATGGCTGCGATCGGCCGGGCGTCTGCTCCCGCCTTCGACGGGCTATGGCCCGTCCATAACTCTTCTACTTGGCAAAGCCCCTCCCGCTCGCCGCGAAATCGCGCTACGCTCGACGTCAGAACAACGAAGCCGGCGGCGCTTGCGCGACCTCGGCAATCAAAGGAGGAAGCTGATGTTACCGAAGAGCCCGATCGGCGCAGCCGTGCTGGCGGCCGCCTTGCTGCTGCCCCTCCTCGCCAAGGCCGAGGACGCCAAGCAATATCCCAATTGGGACGCACTTTGGATTCGCGGCAGCCCGGTCGGCGCCTGGGATCCGAATTTCCCGCCGGGACGCGGGCAGAAGCCGCCGCTGACGCCGGAGTACCAGAAAATCTGGGAAGCCAATCTCGCCAAGCAGGCGCGCGGCGAGGAATTCGATATCAAGTCGACCTGCGGGCCGGTCGGCATGCCGCGGCTGATGACGCTCTATGAGCCGATTGAGATCGTGGTCAAGCCGAAGATGACGTACATGCTGGCGGAATCCATGAGCCCGATCCGCCGCATCTATACCGACGGGCGCAGCTGGCCGAAGATCGAGGATGCGGGCTTCCTCGGTTATTCGATCGGCACCTGGAGCGACACCACCAACAGCGGCACCTACGACACGCTCGAGGTCGAGACGCGTTACATGCGCGGTCCGCGCCTGATGGATTCGACCGGCATTCCGCTCGCCGACGACAACCAGACCGTGGTCAAGGAGAAGCTGTATCTTGACAAGAACGATCCCGACATCCTGCGCAACGAGATCACCACCTACGACCACGCCTTCACGCATCCCTGGACGGTGTCTCGCTTCTATCGCCGCGAGCACAACCCGATCTTCGCCGAGTACAATTGCACCGAAGACAATCCCTGGGTAGCGATCGGCGGTGAGCTGTACTTGAAGGACACGCAAGGCTACATCATGCCGATCCAGAAGAACCAGCCGCCTCCGGACCAGAAGTATTTCCAGAAGTATTGGCCGGCGAAGAAGTGACTGGGCCGAGAAGTGACTTGGCCGAGAAGTGACTTGGGCCGACAAGCAAAACCGCCGCAGTAAGTCTCGCGCGCCTTCTCGTTGAAGCGGGAAGGCGCTGCATTCAACGGGAGGAAAAATGCCGGAAATTAGTCGAAGCGTCCGCGTCGGCGTCAGCCTGCTGTTCGCGTTGCAGGCCAGCGCCTTGGCAGCCGATGTGCAACACGGGAAGCAGGTGTTCGAGGCTTGCGCGGCCTGTCACTCAGATAAGCCGGACGCACTCGGCCCCAATCTCACCGGCGTGATCGGCCGCAAGGCGGGCTCGCGCGACGATTTCCGCTATTCCGCCGCCATGATGCGCGCCGGCTTCACTTGGGATGAAAGCAATCTCCGCCAGTACCTCAAGGACCCGCAGGCCAAGGTCAAGGGCAACCGCATGCCGTTCTCCGGCCTCGCTGACCCCAAAGACGTCGACGACGTGATCGCCTATATCGAGACACTGAAATAAACAGCGCAAACCGGTAATACAGGATGCGGGGCGTGGCGGCGAAACGCAGGTAGAAATGCCGGCGGGGATCGTGTATTGAGCCGCCCGACAACCTATATAGCGGGAGTGCTGGCGCCTGAGCGTGGGCGGCTGGGATTCTCGAGGACTTCGAGCGGACCATGTCTTCAGTTATCATCGTCATTCATCTCGTGCTGGTGATCGCCCTGGTCGCGGTCATCTTGCTGCAAAAATCCGAGGGAGGCGGGCTCGGGATCGGCTCGACCGGCGGATTTCTCTCCAGCCGCGGCACCGCCAACGTGCTGACGCGAACCACCGCCTATCTGGCGCTGGCGTTTTTCGGCACCAGCCTGGCGCTGTCCTGGATCGCGAGCTTCGATCGCAAGCCGACCTCGATCCTCACCGGAGCGCCTCCGGCGCAGAACCAACCGGGCCCGGCCAACAACGCGCCGCTGGCACCGGGCGGGGGCGGCCTGCTCAAACAGCTGCAGCAGAACGAGGCCCCGGCGCAGCCGGCACCGGCCCAGCCTTCCGGCGGGCCGCAGGTGCCGCAGTCGCAGTAGGCGAGAAGCGAGAAGAAAGGGCCGGGGAAACCGGCCCTTCGGTTTTGTAGCATTGGTTCGCGGCCGCCCGGATGCGCGGGTGGCGTGCGTCGCGTTGCGGTGTCGCGATAAGCGCGAGCCCGGCGACCAATGAGGAGACTGTTGGTGGAGCTCGCGATGGCGAAGGACCGATTCTTCCTGGGTATTGTGTTGCGAAAGCCCTCGTCGAATCGAAGGGGAGGCGCTAAAGGTTAGGTCCCATGGCGCGGTACATATTCATCACCGGCGGCGTGGTCTCCTCTCTCGGCAAGGGTCTCGCATCGGCAGCGCTCGGGGCGCTGCTGCAGGCGCGGGGCTATTCCGTGCGGCTGCGCAAGCTCGATCCCTACCTCAATGTCGATCCCGGGACGATGTCGCCCTATCAGCATGGCGAGGTCTTCGTCACCGACGATGGCGCGGAGACCGATCTCGATCTCGGCCACTACGAGCGCTTCACCGGTCGGCCCGCGGACCGCCAATGCAACATCACGGCGGGCCGCATCTATCAGGAGATCCTCGCGAGCGAACGGCGCGGCGATTATCTCGGCTCGACCATTCAAGTGGTGCCGCACGTCACCAACGCGATCAAGCAGTTCATCCTCGATGGCAATGACGGCTACGATTTCGTGCTGTGCGAGATCGGCGGCACGGTCGGCGACATCGAAGGCCTGCCGTTCTTCGAAGCGATACGCCAGCTCGGCATTGACCTGCCGCGCCGCCACGCGATCTTCATCCATCTCACTCTGATGCCGTATATCCCGAGTGCCGGCGAGCTCAAGACCAAGCCGACGCAGCATTCGGTCAAGGAGCTGCGCTCGATCGGCATCCAACCCGACATCCTTCTGTGCCGCACCGACCGCCCCATCCCCAAGGAGGAGCGGCGCAAGCTCGCGCTGTTCTGCAATGTGCGCGAGAGCGCGGTGATCGAGGCGCAGGATGTCGACAACATCTATGCGGTGCCCGAGGCCTATCACTTCGCCGGTCTCGACCGCGAGGTGCTGGCCGCCTTCGGCATCGAAAGCGCGCCCATCCCGGATCTTTCGATCTGGCGCTTCATCAACGAGCGCATCCACAATCCGGAGGGCGACGTCACCATCGCCATCGTCGGCAAGTACACCGGCATGAAGGATGCGTATAAATCGCTGATCGAAGCCTTGTCGCACGGCGGCATCGCCAACAAGGTCAAGGTCAATCTCGACTGGATCGAGAGCGAGGTGTTCGAGCGCGAGGACCCGACGCCCTTTCTCGAGCACGTCGACGGCATATTGGTGCCGGGCGGCTTCGGCCAGCGTGGGGCTGAAGGCAAGATCAAGGCTGCGCAGTTCGCGCGCGAGCGGCACGTGCCCTATTTCGGCATCTGCTTCGGCATGCAGATGGCGGTGGTCGAGGCGGCGCGCAACCTATGCGGCATAGCCGAGGCCAATTCGACTGAGTTCGGCACCACGCCCGAGCCGGTGGTCGGGCTCATGACCGAATGGATGAAGGGTAACGAGCTGCAAAGGCGCGGCCGCGAGGTCGACCTCGGCGGCACCATGCGGCTCGGGGCTTATCCGGCGCTGCTGCAGCGTGGCAGCCGGGTCGCCGGCATCTACGGCACCAACGAAATATCCGAGCGCCATCGCCACCGCTACGAAGTCAACACAGCCTATCGGGGCCGCCTCGAGCAGCACGGCATGCGCTTCTGCGCCATGTCGCCCGATGGTCTATTGCCGGAAATGATCGAGTACGAGAACCATCCCTGGTTCATCGGCGTGCAGTTCCATCCGGAGCTCAAGTCGCGTCCGTTCGAGCCGCACCCTTTATTTGCTTCGTTCGTCGGCGCCGCGGTGGAGCAGAGCCGGCTGGTGTAGTGGCTGTAGGGAACTGCGAGTCATGGCCGGGCTTGTCCTGGCTTGTCCCGGCCATCCACGACTTGTTAGGCTGACCGGCGGCAGAAAGACGTGGATGCCCGGCACAAGGCAGCACAAGGCCGGGCATGACTCCCAGAGGCAGCGGTGCTCATATGGCAATGCTCACCACAGAACCGAACGCCAGCACCCGAACCAGTGACACCCTCGACCGGCGCGCGTTTCTCACCACGAGCGGCGCGCTGGTGGTGACGCTTGCGGCTGGCATCGGCGCATCGCTCGAGCCCGCAGCGGCTGCCGTCAACGGCACGCCGGTGCGGCCACCGCTCAAGGGCGATCAGCTCTCCTCCTATATCAGCATCGAAGCGGATGGCACCGTCCTCGCCTATTACGGCAAGATCGATGGCGGGCAGGGCCTCGGCACCTCGATCGCCCAGATGGTGGCGGAGGAAATCGATGTTCCGTTCGAGCGCGTGCGCGTCGTCATGGGCGACAACGGCCTTACCCTAGACATGGGCGGCGCGAGCGCTGCGATCGGTGTGTCACATGGCGGCATGGTGCTGCGTCGCACGGCCGCGCTCGCGCGCCATATCCTGATCGGGCTTGCTGCCGATGCCTTGCGGCTTCCGGCAAGCGAGCTCACGGTGACGGATGGTGTGGTGCATTCGACCCGCGATCCTGCGCAAGGCGTCAGCTATGCCGAGCTGATCGGCGGACGCTATTTCGACGACAAGGTCGCGTGGAACGGCAAGCTGTCCAACGCACTCGCCGTCGATGTGACGGTGCCGCTGAAGACGCCGGACCAATTCAAGGTCATCGGTCAATCATTCCGGCGCCGCGATCTGCCCGGCAAAGTCTTCGGCACCCTCGACTTCGTCAACGACGTGCGGCTGCAGGATATGCTGCACGCCCGCATGATCCGCCCGCGCGTCGCCGGCGCCGTACCGGTTGCGGTCGAGGAAGCCTCAATCAAGCAAATTCCTGGTGCACAGGTCGTCTGGATCAAGGATTTGCTCGCCGTCGTCGCCGAAAAGGAATGGAACGCAGTCAAGGCTGCGTCTGCCCTGAAGGTGACTTGGTCGGCTTCGCAGCCGAATTTTCCCGGGAACGACGGCCTGCACGCGCATATCCGCAACGCTCCAGTCGTCAAGCGCACGATCCAACGCGAGAACGGCTCGGTCGAGCAGGGTTTCGCGGAGGCCGCGCGCGTCATCGAGGGCGAATACGAATATCCGACCCAATCCCATGCCAGCATGGGGCCGGCCTGCGCCGTCGCCGACGTGCGCGACGGCAAGGCGACGATCTGGACCAGCTCGCAGAAGCCGTACGATTCGGCGGCCTGCGTCGCCGAGCTGCTCGGCTTGCCGCGGGAGAATGTGCGAGCGATCTGGATGTTTGGCACCGGCTCCTACGGGCGCAATGATGCCGGAGATGCGACCGCGGATGCGGCCGTGCTGTCACAGCATCTCGGTCGCCCTGTGCGCGTGCAATATATGCGGCATGAGGGGCTCGCCTGGGATCCCAAAGGGACCGCATCGGTCAGCCGCAATCGCGCCGGTATCGATGCGGACGGCAAGGTCATCGCCTACGAGAATATCGGCAAGGCGTTCTCGCGCCTCGATGTGTCGACCCGCGAGGGCAGGGCGGTGGACGTGCTCGCCGGGCATCTTCTGCGCCTGCCGCTGAAGCCGGAGCAGGGATTTGAGATTCCGGTTGCTTCCTACACATTCGATCATGGGCGCCTCGGCTGGGAGACGATCCCGCCGCTTCTGGATCGCGCCTCGCCGCTGCGCTCGACGCATCTGCGCGATCCTTACGGCCCGCCGATCCTGTTCGGCAGCGAATCCTTCATGGATGAGGTGGCGGCCGCGACCAATACCGATCCGGTGGAATTTCGCCTAAAATATCTCAAGAACCCGCGCGACCGCGACGCCGTCAGGGTTGCGGCCGAGCACTACGGCTGGGACAAGCGCACCTCGCCGCGCAAGGGCAGGGGCGATGAGGTTGCGACCGGGCGCGGCATCGCGTTCCGCCGCCATTTCGATACCTTCATCGCGCTCATCGCCGAAGTGCAGGTGCATCGCCAGAGCGGCAAGATCGATATATCCCGCTATGTCTGCGCCCATGACGTCGGCCTGATCGTCAATCCGGAGACCTTGCACCACGTCATCGAGCGCCAGCTCGTTTACGGCACCAGCCGGGCGATGTTCGAGGAAGTGCGTTTTGATGAAAACATGGTGACCAGCGTCGATTGGTCCACCTACCCGGTGCTGCACGTGGATATGGTGCCTTCGCGGATCGACATTGTGCTGATCGACCGCCCGGAGGCAGCGCCCTCTGGGGCCGCCGAGATGGCGCTGGGCCTCGTGCCGGCCGCGATCGGAAATGCCGTGTTCGATGCGACCGGCGTGCGCTTGCGACGCGTGCCGTTCACGCCGGAACGCGTGAAAGCGGCACTCGATCGCGCATGACAGACCCGAGAGTTTCAACCACAGGCGCAGAGATCGTTCCTGCGCAAGCAGTAACCCATACCGCGACGCGCCCTCGCATTCGCGGAGGTTTATGGGTCGCGGCTCTCCGCTGCGCGCGGCCGGGACGACTCGCCTGGAAAGACCCGCTGTCTTGATATCTACGGGCCTTGAGCCGGGACCATTCCACACGTAGGAGTCCGCGGCGGTCTCGTGGGCAATTTCGGGACAGGAGAAACACGTTCGATGCCTCGCGGTCTTGATCATGTCGTCCATGCAGTGCGCAACCTCGACGCGGCTGCCGATCTCTACCGGCGGCTTGGCTTCACGGTCGGGCCGCGCAATCGCCATCCCTGGGGCACGCACAATAACATCGTGCAGCTACCCGGATTCTTCATCGAGCTGCTTGCAGTCGTGGAGCCCGACAAGCTGGGCGGGGAAGGTATTGCGGAACTGTTCGGACGCTTCAATCAGAGATTCCTGCAAAGCCAGGAGGGGCTCTCCTTTCTGATGCTGGAAAGTCCGCTCGCCGGGGCCGATGCCCGCGATTTCGGGGTTGCGGGGATCGCGCTCTCCTCGGCGCAGCGGTTCGAGCGCGAAGGCAAGGCCGCGGACGGCAGCCCCGTGACGCTCGGCTTCTCGCTTGCTTTTGCGCGCGATGGCCGCGCCCCTCAAATCGGCTTTGCGACATGCCAGCAGCTCAATTCGCAGAGCTTCTGGAATCCGGCGCTACAGCAGCACCGTAATGGAGCAAGCGCCATCGCAGGCGCTGTGATCGTCGCCGAAAATCCGAGCGACCATCACATCTTCCTCTCGGCCTTCACGGGCGAGCGCGAGCTCAACGCGACCTCAGGGGCCGTGACGGCGCGTACGCCGCGCGGCGACCTCAGCGTCATGGACGATGCTGCCTTCCGCAGTCATTTCGGCGTGGCGCCACCTGACCTTTCGGGCGGCGCACGGCTTGCGGCCATTCGCTTTGCGGTGCGCGAGCAGGGTGTCCTCACTGCGACGCTCACGGCCGGCGAGATTTCGCATGCAACGCATATGGGGCAGGTCGTGGTGCCGCCGCAGGCCGCCATGGGCGCAACCCTGGTCTTCGCCTCCGCTGGCGGCGGCGCCAATAGTTGACCGTTCTTCGGTCGGGCGGCATGGTCCCGCCCATGGACGTGAAATACAGCAATAACTCGCTGCCTGACCCGGTGGTCGCCGTCGGTGGCGCGCGTTTCGGCAATGACCTGCCGCTCGCGCTGATCGCCGGTCCGTGCGCGCTCGAAAGCCGCGCGCATGCGCTGGAGATGGCTTCGGCCTTGAAGGAGGTGACCGCGCGGCTCGGCATTGGCTTCGTCTACAAGACCTCCTTCGACAAGGCGAACCGCACCAGCGCTTCCAGCGCACGCGGGCTCGGGCTTGAAGCGGCCCTGCCGATCTTTGCCGACATCCGCGCGTTGGGCTTGCCGGTCCTGACCGACGTGCATGAAACGCAGCAATGCGCGCTCCTCGCCGAGGTGGTCGACGTGCTGCAGATCCCCGCGTTTCTCTGCCGGCAGACCGACTTGCTCATCGCCGCCGCCGCAACCGGGCGGGCCGTCAATGTCAAGAAGGGACAGTTTTTGGCGCCCTGGGATATGGCCAACGTGGTCGCCAAGATCACCGGCGCCGGAAATCCAAAGGTATTGGTGACCGAACGCGGCGTCTCGTTCGGCTACAACACGCTGGTCTCCGATATGCGCGCGCTGCCGATCCTCGCACGCACAACGCACGCACCGGTGATCTTCGATGCAACCCATTCGGTTCAGCAGCCGGGCGGCAGGGGCACGGCATCGGGCGGCGAGCGTGAGTTCGTTCCGGTGCTGGCGCGCGCCGCGGTCGCGGTTGGCATTGCGGGCGTCTTCGTCGAGACCCACCAAGACCCGGACCGTGCTCCCTCCGACGGACCAAATATGATGCCGCTCAAGGAGATGGAGCCGCTCCTTCGCACCTTGATGCAGTTCGACAAGCTGGCTAAGGGCCAGGCGACATCCCCTGCCTAGTCATGCCCGGCTTTATGCGCTTTATGCCGGGCATCCACGTCTTTCTTGCCGCGTGGCGTTGAAAACGTGGATGGCCGGGACAAGCCAGGACAAGCCCAGCCATGACTCCGATTGGAGCTAATCCGCGGCAACAAACATCGAGAGCCAACCCATTTTCACGACCCTCAGAATTGTCAGCCTGGTGGTGTTTGCCTCCACCATCTTCAACCGCGCGGTCGATCCGCTGGTGCCGAAGATCGCAGCCGACCTCGCCATCGATGTGAAGACCGCCGCGCTCCTGTCGAGCGCGTTCACGTTTCCGTATGCGCTGGTGCAGCCGGTGCTGGGCGCGTTCGGCGATCATTTCGGCAAGACCAGGCTGATGACGTTCTGCCTGCTGGTCGTGGCTCTGACGACCATCGTGTGCGCGATGGCGACAAGCTTCTCGCTCTTGGTGGCGATGCGTGTCGTTGCCGGATGCGTGGCCGGCGGCCTGTTTCCGATCGGGCTCGCGCTGATTGGCGATCTTGTACCCGTGCATGAGCGCCAAGTCGCGATCGGCCGGCTGCTCGCGGTCGCCCTCACCGGCAACCTGCTCGGCGCGTCCATTGCGGGTGTGATCGCCGACTTCGCCGGCTGGCAGGGCGTGTTTGGTTCGTTCGGGCTTTTTGCCCTGATCGTGACCGGCGCTGCCTATTGGGCGCTGCGCAGCCACACGGAACCGAAGCATCCGCCGTTGCGGCTCGACTCGGTCGTCGCCGGCTTCCGCAGCGTGTTCGCCGATCCGCGCGCCAAGGTCTGCTTCGGCTCCGTGTTCCTGGAGGGCATCTTCATCCACGGGGTTTTTCCCTACGTGGCGTTGCTGCTGCTTATGACCGGGGAGATGCGCGCCGCCATTGCGGGCCTCGTCATCGCCGGCTTCGGCCTCGGCGGAGTGGTCTATTCGATGCTGGTGCCGATCCTGGTCGCCCGCATTGCCCAGCCGGTCCTCATGATCACCGGCGGCAGCATCGCTGCCGCCATGCTGGTGACGATCGGCCTGGGCCTGCCCTGGTGGGCGCAATTCGCCGTCTTTGGCGGGCTGGGATTCGGCTTTTACCTGCTCCACGGCTCGATCCATGTGCACGTGACCGAGCTCTCGCCCAAGGCACGGGGTGCCGCGGCATCCCTGCATTCGAGCACATTCTATCTCGGGCAGGCCGTGGGACCGATCTACTACGGCTTCACCTTCACGCATGGCGAGGTAAGCATGAGCCTTATTGCCGGCGCGCTCGTGGTGTTCGCAGTGGGCCTTGTCTGCGCCAAGCTGCTGCGGCACGCGCGAGCGAGCGGGCACTAGCGCATGTTACGATCGAAAAGACTCACTCAGTCGTCACCCGCGGGCATAGCCCGTCGAAGTCGGGCACGAGACGCCCTGATGACTTTCGCAAGAAGATGGATTGCCGGGTCAAGCCCGGCAATGAAGCTGAAGTGGATCAAGACCTGGCGGCGAGCAAAGCATGTCCGAAGATGGCATATCGCGCGATGGATTAAAGAAGGGCGATGTCGTCGTGGTCACTGGCGGCAGCGGCGGCTTCGGCCAGGCGTTTGCCCGCCGGTTCGCCCGCATGGGCGCGAAGGTCGCGATCTGGGACATCGACACCTCAGCCGGCGAGGAGATTGCGCACCGGCTCGGCGCCGAAGGCGGCGTTGCTTCCTTCATCAAGGTCGATCTGGGAATCCGGGCAGAAATCGAAGCGGCGGTCGCGCGCACACTGAAAGATCTCGGCACTCCCTACTGCATCATCAACAATGCCAGCATCTATCCGCGTGCCAGCCTGATTGATCTCGCACCGGAGATCTGGGAGCAAGCCTGCAGGATAAACATCACGGCTCCCTTTTTGATTCTACGCGCGTTCGGACCCAGAATGATCGGCCAAGGGCGTGGCGTTATGATCAACATCGCATCCGGGCGAGCCATCGAAGGCGCCCCCGATGGGGCGGCCTATGCGTGCACCAAGGCTGCGATCCTGTCGCTCACCAAAAGCCTGGCGCTCGAATGGGCCAAGCACAACATCCGCGTCAATGGGATCATTCCCGGCGTGTCGCTGACCGCGCAGCCGCTCGAGGCTGGCATCTCGCGCGAAGAGCTGATCGAGCGCGGAGCCAAGACCATACCGCTCGGCCGCATCGGATACCCGGAGGATGTGGCAGGGCTTGCGGCCTTCCTGGCAAGCGCAGATGCTGCTTACATGACCGGGCAGGGCCTGGCCATCAATGGCGGAAGGGTTTTGGTTCCGTGATTAGGCCATCCCGCTCCCTGAGCTTGAAGATGTGCTTCGCGCTCGGGCTCTCAATAGCCTCCGCCGCCGGCGCGGTGGCTGCCGATGACCCGGTTGCCGCTTTCTATCGCGGCCGCACCGTCGAGGCGATTGTCGGCTACACGCCGGGCTCTACGTTCGAGTTCTATATGCGCGCTTTTGCGCCTTACTTCGCGCGCCACATTCCGGGCAATCCGACCATCATCGTCCAGCATATGCCGGGTGCGGGGTCGCTCAAGGCGACTGCCTATCTCGCAAGCCTCGCACCCAAGGACGGTTCGGTCATCGGCATCATCAACCCGGTCAATACCGTCGAGCCCCTGCTGGATCCGGCAAATGCCAGGTTCGATCCCCTGACCTTCCGGTGGATCGGCAGCCTCAACGCCGAAATCTCGACCTGCGCCTTCTGGAGTCGGGACCTGAAAACACTTGCCGATCTCAAGCGCCGTGAGGTCGTGCTCGGCTCGACCGGCCCCTCCTCCGGCTCGACCGTCGACGCCCGCGTGCTCGGAGCGCTCGGCGGATTGAAATTCAAGATCGTCACGAGCTATCCGGGCCTTGCAGAGGTGCGCCTTGCCGCCGAGCGCGGCGAGGTCGATGGCCATTGCGGGCTGCAAGTCTCCGCCATCAAATCTCTCCTGTGGGATGACTTTAGGGCGGGCAAGTTTTCGGTGCCGGTGCAGATGGGGCTGCGCAAGCATCCCGATATGCCCGATGTCCCCAATGCGTATGATCTTGCGGCCACCGAGGAGGATCGCGCGCTGTTTCGCCTCAACTTCGGACCGTGGTCCTTCGGCCGCCCGCTGCTGGCGCCTCCCGGCACGCCCGCGGATCGCGTCCAGGCCCTGCGCGCAGCTTTCACGGACGCGGTCGCAGACCCGGAGTTCCTGGCCGAGGCGAAAAAATTGAACATGGAGGTGCAGCCGACCTCCGCGGAGACGATCGAGCATCTGGTGGCCGAAATCCTGCGGACCCCGATGTCGGTTGTCGAGCGCGCACGTGTGCTGCTGGGCGTGCAAAACCGGTAGGACCGGCGACCTACGCTTGGCGGCGAGTGCAGGTTTACAACCCTCGGGCTGCGCGCTTACGCTTTCTCGACTGATCAATGAGGCAGCGCCGCAAATGACCGACGATTTCGAGGATCACTGCTGGAAGGACATCGTTTCACCCGAGGACCTTGAGACCTACGCGTTCTACCGGCGCAAGACTTTCATCGGCCCGGCACCGGCGCTGCTCGCCATCGATCTTTATGAAGTGGTCTATGCCGGAGGCGCACAGCCGCCGCACGTGCTTGCTCGCACCCATCCGAATTCTTGCGGCGAATATGCGCATGCGGCAATCAAGCCGACGCAGCGCCTGTTGGCTGCTGCGCGCACGGCCGGCCTTCCGGTCTTCTATTCCACCGGCGACACGCGTGCGGGAAGCCGGCCCGGCTTTGTGGCAGCGACCAAGCGCAATCGTCCTCCGGTCAATCCGGCCGACTACGCGATCCGGCCGGAGTTCAAGCCGGAGCCTGACGATGTGATCATCACCAAGCAGCGGGCGAGCGTCTTTTTCGGCACGCCGCTGATGGCGCATCTGACGCAACTCGGCATCAGGACGCTGATCGTCTGCGGGGAAAGCACCTCCGGCTGCGTGCGCGCCTCGGCGGTAGATGCCTATTCCAACGGCCTGCACGTGGTCCTGGTCGAGGAGTGTTGCTTCGATCGCTGCCTCTTGTCCCACAAGATCAATCTGTTCGACATGCATCACAAATACGTCGACGTGATGCATCTGGCGGAGGTGGTCGCGCACCTCGAGACGCTGGCTCCGAAGCGTGTGAAGCTGGCGGGCTGACGTTCACATGCGGCGCGGAGCCTCCCTGTTTTGCTGCCTGTGCCTCGCGGCCGCCGCGATCGCGCCCGCGCTCATCACGGTATCGGCCAAATCCCAGCCGTTGAGCCTGCCGGGGAGCTGGGCTGCGAAGGCCCCGCTCCCGGTCGCGCGCAACGAGGTGGCCGCAGTCGTCCTCAACGACAAGATCTATGTGCTGGGCGGCAGCTACCCCAAGCAAAAATACGATGTCGCGGACAATGACGAATACGATCCCGCGCTCGACAGATGGCGCGCGCGGGCTCCCATGCCGCACGGTTTCAACCATGTGGGCGCTGCGGCGCTCAACGGTAAAATCTATGTCTTCGGCGGGTTCATCGGCTCAAACCATGCCGGCGTCATCGACAGCGCATTTGCATATGACCCGGCGTCCGATACCTGGGCAGCGCTGCCTCCGCTCTCCAGCCCGCGCGGCTCGGTTGCGGTCGCGGCGGTGGCCGGCAAGGTGCATGCGCTCGGCGGCCGCAAGAACGAGAACGAGGTGGTCACAGCCCACGAGGTCTATGACCCGGCGACCAACAAATGGAGTGCGGCAGCGCCGCTTCCGCGCGGCCGCGACCACATGGCCGCCGTGACGGTCGACGGAAAGATTCATCTGGTCGGAGGCCGCTATGGCGCCAACGAGGACATGAGCGGCCTGCACGACATCTATGATCCAGCGAGCAACACATGGACCTCCGCGCCGCTGCTCCCCACGCCCCGCGGGGGCGGCGCAGGCACGCTGTTCCAGAACATGATCGTGTTTCTCGGCGGCGAGGACGACAAGCGCACTTACGACGAAAACGAGGCCTTCGACCTCACGAGCAACCGCTGGATCAAGCTCGCCCCGATGCCGACCGGCCGGCATGGCTTCGGCGCTGCGGCGGTGGGCAAGTATCTTTACATCACCAGCGGTGCGAAGGGCCGGGGCGCCGACGATCCAACCAACGAGCTGTTGGCTTTCAGCCTGCCATAAAACCGGAGGGTTCGAACATGAGACGCCTTCCTATCATCCTGGTCGCATGTCTGCTCCTGGTCCTGACCCGCGCCGGCGCCGAGGAGGGCGCGCAGCCGGCCGGCAAGGATGTGAGCGTCTTCGGCTTCAAGCTGCACTATCTCGAAGCCGGCAGCGGCGCTCCGGTCATCCTGCTGCATGGCACCGGCGGCGAAGGCGCGCGCTGGATGCCGACTATCCAGGGCCTCTCACAAAGCTTTCGCGTGATCGCGCTCGACCAGGTCGGGTTCGGCCAATCCGACAAGCCATTGACGATCTATCACACCGGCGTGTTCGCCGGCTTTCTCGGCCAATTCATGAAGGTCATTGGCGTGCCGAAGGCCACGCTCATCGGGCAGTCCATGGGCGCGGGCGTGGCGCTCTATCAGGCGGTGCATCATCCCGAATTGGTCGACCGCTTGGTGCTGGTCGATGGCGGCGGTTATCGCACGTCAGGAGATCCGCCACCGGCCGCGCCCAATTGGCACAATCGGCAGATCGCCAATGCCGGAACGCTCGAGGAGAGCCGCGAATATCTGGAGAAGCTCTACTACGACCACAGCTTCGTCACCGACCAGTTGGTCGAGCAGAACCTCAATCTTCGCTTGCGCTCAGCCTACACGATCGAGAGCATGCAGACGGCGAATGAGCGCGGGCTCGGCGGTGTGAGCGAGAGCGAAGTGCGCGGCATTGCGGCGCCGACGCTGCTCATCTGGGGGAAGAACGACCCGCTATCGTCCCCGGCAAACGCAGATAAGCTCAACGGCGCGATCAAGAATTCGCGCAAAGTCCTGTTCGACAAGGCGGGCCACTATCCGTTCCTGGAGCACGCCGATAATTTCAATCAGGTGGTGCTGGAGTTCCTGAAGTCGCAGACTTGAAGTCCATTCCGCCGCGCCCTATCCCGTTTGCATTGGCGCATGCCCTTGTCGGAAAATCGGTGTCCGCCTTTCCGGGACATGCGCTCGCCCGTCGCCTCGGTCTTCGCGATCGACGGGCCGTGAAAGTTTGGGACACCGGACGTTCGCCAGACGTGGAAGGGCTTGACCCTGCCGCCCAAATCAGACTATTCGCGAAATTGAAAATCCCGATTTGCGAGTCGATGTAGGCAACGCCCCGTTCTGTCCCGTGGGCGATCACGCGCGAGTCTTTTCGCTTAGGAAGGGCCGGTCCAGCGCCAAAATGATCCGACTGGAGGCCGCAAGCTCCGCGCTGAACTCATGGCTCGGAGCCCTTTTCTGATCGCAGTCCTCTGTTTCCGTCCTGTTAAAACAGGAGCGCCTCGCGTGCGAGCTATGCATTCCTGCCGGATCGGCGGCAGCGCGAACCGGCCGCACGTCGCTCGTCGCCTGCTTCACGAGGGTCGCCAGTCCTATTCGGTGGGCTCGATCTTGATGATCGACGCGCCATGCGTGTTTCCGACCCAAAGCGTGGAAGGCGTGGTCCGGTCATCGACGAATACCCGCCGGATGTTGGTCGGTTGCGGCAGCAGATACTCGGTGATGTGACCCGTGTCGGGATCCAGCCGCGCGACCCGGTCGGTAAGCATCGAGCCGGTCCAAGCCATGCCGTCCTTGCCCAGCGCCACATCGTAGGGCTCGCTCCAGGGCGTCTGCAGCCGCCACTCGGTGATATGCTCGCTCTGAGGATCAAACATTCCGATCGCATTGCCGGCATATTCGCCGAACCACAAGCGATCCTGGGCATCGACGCGGCCGCGGCGCGGCCGGGAATTGGGGGTGGGGGTGCGATAGACCGTGAGCTGCCGCGTCTTGGCATCGAGGCGGGCGATGCTCCCCGCCGAGATGTCGAGCAGATAAACATTGTTGCGGCTGTCGGATGGCATGCCGTACATGGCGATATTCCGGTTGGTCACCGGGTCCTTCAGGGCGCCGAAGTTCTCCCAGTCGCCGGTCTTGAGGTCCAAGCGCAACAGCTGGTTCCCTTCCGAGTTCTTGGACCAGACCTTGCCGTCGACGTTGGAATGAGCTGCGGTTGCCTGTTGGTAGGTGGAACCGTCGGTCTGCCACTTGTCCGGAAGCGGGTAGGGCACAACCGTCTCGGTCCTCTTGTCAAATTTCGCGATCCCGCCCTGCTGCATCATGCCGATCCAAAGATTCCCGTCCGGGTCCGTCTCGAGATCGAGCGAGCCGACCGGCAGCCCCTTCTTCACGATCGGCAGAGGAAAACGTTGCGTCTCGCCCGAGTTGGGATCCATCCGGCTAAGGTAGGGTTCGCCAAAATCCGAGAACCAGACCAGCCCTGCCGAGTCGACGACGACATCGTGCGGCTGAATCTCCGGGCTCGGCAGCGCGTACTCGGTGACCACTACGTGCGTCGCATTGCCGGTCGGGCGGGGAAAAGTCCGCAGCGAATAGCTCCAGCGGTCACCGGTGCTCAAGTTCACCGAAGCGAGGTATTCGGCAAGCCCCTTCGCCTCCGTCCCAAGCGGACGCTGCACGTCCTGGGCAAAGCGCTGCGAGTGGAGCGGCGTGCTGCCCTGATAGTAGCCGGACATGCGTTGAATGACCTGCATGAACTCGGCAGCGTTATGGGTCGAGCGCACGATCCGCTCGAGCGTGTGGCAGTTGACGCAGTTGAGCAGCGACTTCTTCTGGGCGTCGGTGCCCGGCATGCTCGCGAGCCATTCCGCATTCGTGAGCTGCGCCGAAATGTCCTTCGTCTTTCTGAGGCTGAGATCGGCAGTCGTGATCGTGCCCGACCGGACGTCCGCGGATCTCTCACCGTCGAGGTCGTAGCCGGTTGCGCGGATCTTGATCGCATAGTGTCCGGGCGCCAGGCGCGAGGCCGGAAAGCTGTAGCGGCCCTGCGCATCGCTTACGACCGAAAGCGTCATCGGGGAGCCGAGCTTCTTGGCGCTGACAACCACGCCCTCCATCGGGCCTTCCTCCGCGGAGGTGACTTGCCCAGTTAGAGCGGCCTGCGCCACGGCGGAGGACGCCGGCGCCAGGGTGCAGGCGAAAAACGCAATCGAGGCGGCGAAAGCTGAAGGCCTGTTCCACATCGTATCGATCCGTGCTGAGCGAACGGATTCTCCGGCGAGGCGCACACCTTAGCCAACTTGGCCCGCACAATCGATGCAGGAGCGGTCGAGACCTCTTGGCCTAATCCAAGCCTCTTGTGTAAGCCTTTGAAAATCCCCATGATGAGGGTCTACGGCCTGGGGTGCCGCGGCAACCGCGGCTGAGATCAAACCCATCGAACCTGTCTGGGTCATTCCAGCGAAGGGAGCCGCCTGTTGAGCCGCGTGCCTGACCTCAAGTCCAAATCCGTCGCCATCATCGGGGCGGGCGTTGTCGGCCTCGGGATCGCCTGGCGGCTGGCTGCGCGCGGTGTGAAGGTTGCCGTGTTCGACCGCGGCGCGGCCGGCGGTGGAGCAACCCATGCGGCAGCCGGAATGCTCGCGGCCTGCGCGGAGGCCGAGCCGGGCGAGGAGGCGCTGGTTGCGCTCGGCCGCGAAAGCCAGGCGCGCTGGCCTGCCTTTGCGGAGGAGCTCAAAGCGGCCTCCGGTATCGATGTGGAGCTGCGGCGCGAGGGAACGCTGGTGATCGCGCTCACCGCCGACGACCAGGCGCGGCTGCATCACCACCTCGAGTTCCAGCGCAAGCTTGATCTGCCGCTGGCATGGATTTCCGCGGCCGAGACCCGCAAGCGTGAGCCGCATCTCGCCGGCAAGCTCGCAGGCGCCGTGTTTGCGCCCGAAGACCATCAGGTCGACAATCGCAAGCTTGCGCTTGCCTTGCGCCTTGCCGTGGAGAGAGCCGGCGCCAGCATTCACGAGCATCAAGCCGTGACGACAATCTCAGCCCAGGGCCGCCGCGTTGACGGAGTGGTGCTGGCGAATGGCGAGAAGCACTTCGCCGATGTCGTGGTGCTCGCGGCCGGCGCCTGGTCGCGCAATGTCGCAGCGAGCACCGGCGTCCTGCCCCCGCAGGCGCTGCCGCCGGTGCGGCCGATCAAAGGACAGATGCTTTCTCTGCGCATGGATCCCGAGGCGCCGCTCATCCGGCATGTGATCTGGGGGCCCGGCATCTACATGGTGCCGCGCCTCGATGGCCGGCTCATCTGCGGCGCGACCGTGGAAGAGAAGGGGTTCGATACGACCCTCACGGCCGGCGGCGTGCTGACGCTGCTCGAAGCCGCCTGGCGCGCGGTGCCGGCAATCGAAGAGTTGCCGATCGATGAAATGTGGGTCGGCCATCGGCCCGGCAGCCGCGACGATGCCCCGATCCTCGGGCCGGCCGCGCTCGATGGCCTCGTCTACGCGACCGGCCATCACCGCAACGGAATTCTCTTGGCGCCGGTCACCGCGGATGCGATCGCGCGGTTCGTGCTGGACGGCATGCTCGAGCCGGCGATCCGCCCGTTCGGCATCGAGCGGTTCACGCCTGCCAAGGCCGCGGAGTAGAATGGATCAATGCAGAGCGAAACGACCCCATCGCCGCATGCGCGCATCCGCATCAACGGCGCCGACGAGCCGCTTGCCGCCGCAACGCTTGCGGCGCTGTTGGAAGAGAAGGCGGTCGATGTCGGTCAGCGCGGGATCGCGGTCGCCCTCAATGGGGCGGTGGTGCCGCGCGCGGCCTGGGGCGAGACGCCCCTCAAGGCCGGCGACAGCGTCGAGATCGTGCGCGCGCGCCAGGGCGGCTAACCGCATCAGCTGATTGCATTCGGAGCTCACATGGCAGTCACCGATCCGCTCATCATCGCCGGCCGCGAATTCGGCTCGCGGCTGTTCCTCGGCACCGCCGGGTATCCCAACCGCAAGGTCATGCTCGACTCGATCACCGCGAGTGGAACCGAGATGGTGACCGCCTCGATCCGTCGCATCAGTCTCGCGGGCGAGGACGAGAGCCTCGTCGACCTCGTGCCGAAGAACATCCATTTCCTGCCCAATACCGCCGGCTGCCAGACCGCCAAGGACGCGGTGCTGACCGCCGAGCTTGCGCGCGAGGCGCTCTCTTCGAATTGGATCAAGCTTGAGGTGATCGGCGACCGCGAGCTCCTCTATCCGGACACCGAGGAGCTGGTGCGCGCGACCGAGATGCTGGTCGCCAAAGGGTTCACTGTGCTGCCCTACTGCACCGAGGATCCGGTCGTGTGCCGCAAGCTCGCCGATGCCGGTGCCGCGGCCGTCATGCCGCTCGGCTCGCCGATCGGCTCCGGCCTCGGCATTGCCAACCCGCATTTGATCGAGCTTGTCTGCGCACGCTCTCCGGTCCCGGTGGTGCTCGATGCCGGTATCGGCACCGCCTCGGATGCGGCGCTCGCCATGGAGCTCGGCTGCGCCGCAGTGCTGCTCAACACCGCCGTCTCCAAGGCGCGCGATCCGGTGATGATGGCGGCAAGCATGCGCGCCGCCGTCACGGCAGGGCGGTTTGCACGCCTTGCCGGACGCATCCCCAAGCTCGCCCATGCGGAGCCTTCGAGCCCGCAATTCGGCCTGGTCGGGACTTGAGCGTGAGGCTGCCCGATCCGCCGCTTCTCCTTGTCACCGATCGCCATCAGGCCCGCCTGCCGCTTGCCGAGGTGGTGAAGGCGGCGGTCGAGGCCGGCTGCCGCTGGGTCAGCCTGCGCGAGAAAGATTTGTCCGCCGACGATCAGATCGCATTGGCGCGGACCCTGTCGGCGATTGCGCGGCGGGGAGGGGCGCGCCTCTCGGTGCACGGTGATGCGGCGCTCGCCAAAGCCTGCGGCGCCGACGGCGTGCATTTGTCCGCCGGCAGTGACACGGTCCGCAGCCGCGCGATACTGGGCGCGGACGCGCTCATTGGTGTGTCCATTCACACCGTGACCGAGGCTGAGGCGATTAATCCTCGCGCGGTCGACTATGCAATTGCCGGACCCGCTTATGAAACGCCGAGCAAGCCCGGCTATGGACCGGAGATCGGCCGCAAGGGGCTTGCCGAGATCGCGCAGGCCGCGCAGGTGCCACTCCTTGCCATCGGCGGCATTAATGCGGCGCGCGCCGCCGAGGTGCTCGCGGCGGGCGCGCGTGGCGTCGCCGTCATGGGTTCAGTGATGCGATCAGCGGACCCGGCGCAGACGATGCGAGCGTTGCTTGCCACCGTTGGCGGCGCGGCGGGGCGTTAGGGTTCAATCAATCAGCGGGATCTTCGCGTTGGCCACCAGCTCTTTGAAGAACGGCACGTTCTTGGCGATCCGCTGCTTGACGACGTCGGGCCCGCCCGCCACCCAGACGTAGCCGAGCTCGCGCACGCGCTTCTTCACATCCTCCTGCGCAAGCGCAGTCAGCGCCGCCTTGGTCAGCAGCTGGACGATCTCCTGCGGGGTGCCGGCCGGCGCCATGAAGAAATGCTCGGTATCGAGTGCGACGTCGGGCAAACCGGCTTCCGCGAAGGTCGGCACATCGGGAAGATCGGGCCAGCGCTGCGCGGTGGTGATCGCAAGGCCGCGCATGCTGCCGGTCTTCACCTGCTCCTGCGCACCAGGCAGCGCCGTGGACAACAGATCGACGGTGCCGCTGAGCAAGGCCATAGTGGCCGGTCCACCGCCCCCATAGGCGATGTTGGTGATATTGATGCCGGCCTTCAGCTTGAAGGATTCCATCATCAGCTGCGGCGTCGTGCCGTTTCCGGGGGTCGCGTAGTTGAGCTTTCCGGGATCGGCCTTGGCGCGCGCAATCACGTCGGCGAGCGACCGCATCGGCGATTTCGCCTGCACGACCACGATATTGGGGGCGACCGGGAGCGCCGCGATCGGCACGAAATCCTTCGCGGGATCAAAGGGAGCAGTCTTGTATAGTGCCGGATTGGCCACGAAGGCGCTGCTCGAAATGAGCAGCGTGTATCCATCGGGCTTGGCGCGCGCGACTTCGGTGGTGCCGAGATTGCTACCGGCGCCGGCGCGATTTTCAATGATGACGGTGTGACCGAGAGCTTGTTGCAGCGGCACCTGCAGCACTCGCGCGATCACATCGGAGGAACCTGCGGGCGCGAACGGGACGATGATGCGGATCGGCTGCCCGGAGCTCAGCTGCGCCGATGCCGAACGGGGAAGCGCGGCAACGCCGAGCGCAACCGCGGCGAGACCCAGATTGACGTGACGGCGCGTGTGCTCCGCCGTCGGGCGCAAGGGACGGTTGGGTCGATGCATCTGTTCCTCCTGGTGCCAACGCGGCCAGCATATTTCTTTATGCTTTGGTTATCCCCGGCCCCGATAGGGCGCAACCCCTTGATCGGGGACCCAGACGCCCGCGGGCAGCCGGCCGGTCTGCCAGAAGACATCGATCGGCATGCCGCCGCGTGGATACCAATAGCCGCCGATTCGCAGCCATTTCGGCTTGATCGCCTGGACCACCTTTCGACCCACCGCGACCGTGCACTCCTCATGAAAACCGCCGTGATTGCGGAAGCTTGCGAGATAAAGCTTGAGTGATTTCGATTCGACGAGCCATCTCGCCGGCACATAGTCGATGACCAGTAGGGCGAAGTCGGGCTGCCCGGTGACCGGGCACATGACGGTGAATTCGGGCGCCGTGAAGCGGGCGAGATAATTCGTGTCGGGATGCGGATTGGCCACCCGATCGAGCGTTGCTGCCGCCGGCGAGGCAGGGATGCGGCTTGGCCGACCGAGCACGGGCGGGCGAGACATTGGCTTCCAGCTCTTTCGTTCCGAAGTTGCGGATTTGTGGGATATGACGCGAGGTTTGCAATGCTTTTTGTTACCAGGCCCCTATAGCAAGTCTGCTCAGCCCGTTCGGTAAAGCGACCTTCAACCGAGCTTGTGCCGGGCTTGACCCTATTGGGGCTAAGGCCCGCGTCCCTGGCGCAGCGCAACGCGGCCCTGGCATCACCACTTTGGCGAAATGCCGTGATGCGCTGCTGAACCGGGACCCGTACCAATCACAACCCACTCCATAGCCTGGCAAGGTAGCGACTCTTCGGCCGGGACCAGGAAGCCCGCATGGCTCTTGCGATTGCCTGCTGATCGCTTACAAGCCCGGCGGACAGGATCTTGAATAAAGGGGCATCATGACCGCCATTGTGGATATCATCGGTCGCGAAATCCTCGACAGCCGCGGCAATCCGACCGTTGAGGTCGAGGTCGAGCTCGAGAACGGCTCGAGAGGCCGCGCTGCGGTGCCTTCAGGCGCATCGACAGGTGCCCATGAGGCCGTGGAGCTGCGCGACGACGACAAGAGCCGCTATCTCGGCAAGGGGGTGCGCAAGGCGGTCGAGGCGGTCAACGGCGAGATCTTCGATGCTGTCGGCGGGATGGATGCGGAGGCGCAAGCCAAGATCGACGAGACACTGATCGCCCTCGACGGCACGCCAAACAAGGCTCGCCTCGGCGCCAACGCGGTGCTCGGCGTCTCGCTCGCGGTCGCCAAGGCGGCGGCCCACGCCAATGCGCTGCCACTCTACCGTTATGTGGGCGGCGTCTCGGCGCGTGTGCTGCCGGTCCCAATGATGAATATCGTCAACGGCGGCGTGCATGCCGACAACCCGATAGATTTTCAGGAATTCATGATCATGCCGGTCGGCGCGTCCTCGTTTGCGGAGGGCCTGCGCGCCGGCGCGGAGATTTTCCACACGCTGAAAGCTGCGCTCAAGTCTGCCGGCCACAATACCAATGTGGGTGACGAGGGCGGCTTTGCCCCCGATCTGCAGTCGGCCGATGCAGCGCTCGATCTTGTCATGAAGGCAATCTCGAGCGCCGGCTACACCCCCGGCAAGGATGTGGTTCTCGCCCTCGACCCAGCTTCCACCGAATTCTTCAAGGACGGGGCCTATCATTATGAAGGCGAAGGCAAAACGCGCTCGCCCGAGCAGCAGGCAAAGTACCTCGCGGAGCTCGTTTCGCGCTATCCGATTGTGTCCATTGAGGACGGGATGGCGGAGGACGATTTTGCCGGCTGGAAGATGCTGACCGATCTCATCGGCGGCAAATGCCAGCTCGTGGGTGACGACCTGTTCGTGACAAACGTCACGCGGCTTGCCGAAGGCATCAAGCGCGGCCTTGGCAATTCCATCCTCATCAAGGTCAACCAGATCGGCACGCTGACCGAGACGCTCGCCGCGGTCGAGATGGCGCATCGGGCAGCCTACAGCGCCGTGATGTCCCATCGTTCCGGCGAGACCGAGGACGCAACCATCGCCGACCTCGCCGTCGCCACCAATTGCGGACAGATCAAGACCGGCTCGCTCGCCCGCTCGGATCGCACTGCGAAATACAATCAGCTCCTGCGCATCGAGGAGGAGCTTGGGCAGCAAGCCCAGTATGCCGGGCGGCGTACCATAAAGGGCATGGCGGCGGCTTGAGCTGATGCGGGGCAAGCCGCGTTCAGGCGCGTTTCGTTAAAGCCGCCTTAAGCTCGCCGCCGCATCTTGACGCGATGGTCACGCGCCGATGGCTCCGTAGCTGCCTCAGCACGCTCGCGCTCTATACGATTGCGGCGATGCTCATTGGCTATTTTTGGGTCAACGCTTATACGGGCGAGCACGGCCTGATCGCCAAGCGCGACCTCGACCAGGATATCGCGCAACTCACGCGCGACCTCGACAGCGTCAAGTCTGAACGAGCGGTCTGGCAGCGGCGGGTATCGCTCCTCAAGTCCGACAATATCGACCCTGATCTGCTCGACGAACGCGCGCGGGCGCTGCTGGATGATGCGGATCCGCGCGACCTGACGCTGATGCTCAAGCCGCAGCGGCCGTAAGATTTGCGCATGGCTGTCCGCTAATGCGACGGAGCTTCATGGACTTGATAGTGTCCCTTTTGATTCCGAATTAGGCTTGCAAGGCGGCCGCAAGGTATAGCGAACCCCACAATCGGCGGCACTAACGCGCTTTTCCCCAGAAGGTTGCCAGAATCTTGCATTGGTAACCGCCGAAATGCGGATTCCACTTCTGGCGAAAATGTTTTAAGGGGAGGGGCGGCCATTGGCCCAGTTCGCGGCCGCCGTTATTGAGGATTCCCATGGCGGTCGCCAGCCCGAAACAAGCTACTCATTCCACCGCAGTGCGGCGTCCCGCCGCCGACCAGGCAGCTGCGACGGACGCAACGACAGCCATTGTGCCTGAATTCAACAAAGACCAGGAGCTCACCGCCTTCCGCCAGATGCTGCGCATCAGGCGATTCGAGGAGAAGGCCGGACAACTGTACGGCATGGGGCTGATTGGCGGCTTCTGCCACCTGTATATCGGCGAGGAGGCGGTGGTCGTCGGCATGCAGATGGTGCTTAAGGCGGGCGACCAGGTCATAACCGGCTACCGGGATCACGGCCACATGCTGGCCTGCGGCATGGACCCCAAAGGAGTGATGGCAGAGCTGACCGGGCGGCGGGGCGGTTACTCCAAAGGCAAAGGCGGCTCCATGCACATGTTCTCGGTGGAGAAGGGCTTTTTCGGCGGCCATGGCATCGTCGGTGCGCCGGTCCCGCTCGGGACCGGGCTTGCCTTTGCAAATAAATATCGTGGCAACGATAACGTGTGCCTGACCTACTTCGGCGACGGAGCGGCCAACCAGGGCCAAGTGTACGAAAGCTTCAACATGGCGAAGCTCTGGAGCCTGCCCGTGGTCTATGTGATCGAGAACAACCGCTATGGCATGGGAACCTCGGTCTCCCGCGCATCGGCCACCACCAATCTCTCCCAGCGCGGCTCGTCCTTCGATATTCCGGGCGAGCAGGTCGACGGCATGGACGTGCGCGCAGTAAAGGCTGCCGGCGAGAAAGCCGTGAAATGGTGCCGCGAGGGCAACGGGCCGATCATCCTCGAAATGCTCACCTACCGCTATCGCGGCCACTCCATGTCCGATCCAGCCAAGTACCGGCCGAAAGAAGAAGTCGACAGGGTACGCACCGAGCATGACCCGATTGAGCAGGTGCGGGCGCGGCTTCTCTCAAAGTCCTGGGCGACCGAGGACGAGCTCAAGAAGATCGATGCTGAGGTGCGCGCCGCCGTCAACGAAGCATCCGAATTCGCGACCCACGACTCCGAGCCGGACCCGGCCGAGCTCTATACCGACGTGGTGCAATAGGCCAAAAGCCACGCACGCACGTTTGCGAACCGCCGAAATCCAGTCGATCTCCAAGAACCGCCAAGAATTTCCATGCCCATCCAAGTCCTGATGCCCGCCCTGTCGCCCACAATGGAAAAGGGCAATCTCGCCAAGTGGCTGAAGCGGGCGGGAGATAAGGTCAAGCCGGGGGATGTCATCGCCGAGATCGAGACCGACAAGGCGACTATGGAGGTCGAGGCAATCGACGAAGGCACGCTCGGGGAGATCCTGGTGCCGGAAGGCACCGCCGATGTCGCCGTCAATACGCCGATCGCAACTATTCTGGCGGACGGTGAAAAGCTCGGCGCGGCGAAGGAAAAGCCCGCGGCCGCGCCGCCGGCCCAGCCTGCTGCCGCGAAACCATCAGCACCGCCTAAAGCACCGACTGAGCCCGCACCCGCTACGGCTCAGCCGCCCAAGCCCCCGACCGTGCCGGAACCTGAGGTGCCTGCCGGCACCGAGATGACCACCATGACGGTACGCGAGGCGCTGCGCGATGCCATGGCCGAAGAGATGCGCCGCGACACCGACGTGTTCGTTATGGGCGAGGAGGTCGCCGAATATCAGGGCGCCTACAAGGTGACGCAGGGCCTGCTGCAGGAATTCGGCGCGCGCCGCGTCATCGATACACCGATCACCGAGCATGGTTTCGCCGGGCTCGGTATCGGGGCGGCACTCGCTGGGCTCAAGCCGGTCGTTGAATTCATGACCTTCAATTTCGCCATGCAGGCCATGGACCACCTGATCAATTCCGCCGCCAAGACGCGCTACATGTCGGGCGGCCAGGTCGCGGTATCGATCGTGTTCCGCGGGCCGAACGGCCCGGCCGCACGCGTTGCCGCACAGCACAGTCAGGACTTCACCGCCTGGTATTCGCACATCCCGGGCCTCAAGGTCGTTGCACCTTACAGCGCGGCGGACGCCAAGGGACTGCTCAAGGCGGCGATTCGCGATCCCAATCCCATCATCTTCCTGGAAAACGAAATCCTGTACGGGCACAGCTTTCCGGTGCCGAAGCTCGACGACTACGTGGTGCCGATCGGCAAGGCCAAGATCGTGCGCAGCGGCAAGGATGTCACTCTGGTGGCCTGGTCCATGGGGATGACCTACGCGCTGAAGGCCGCCGAAGCACTCGCGGCCGAGGGCATCGAGGCCGAGGTCATCGATCTCAGAACCCTCAAGCCGATGGATGTCGACAGCATTGCTGCATCAGTCAAGAAAACCGGACGCCTGGTGACCGTAGAGGAGGGCTGGAAGCAATCCGGCGTCGGCTCCGAGATCGCGGCGTCCGTCATGGAACAGGCTTTCGACTTCCTCGATGCACCGATCACGCGGGTCGCCGGCAAGGATGTGCCGATGCCCTATGCGGCCAATCTCGAGAAGCTCGCGCTGCCTTCGGTCGCCGAAGTGGTCGAGGCGGCCAAATCCGTTTGCTACCGCTGATCCATCGAGGCGAGCGCCATGCCGGTCAACATTCTCATGCCCGCGCTTTCGCCCACCATGGAGAAGGGCAACCTATCCAAATGGCTCAAGCACGAAGGCGACAAGGTCAAAGCCGGTGACGTGATCGCCGAGATCGAGACCGATAAGGCGACGATGGAATACGAGTCGATCGACGATGGCGTGCTCGCCAAGATCGTCGTGCCGGAGGGCACGCAGGATGTCTCGGTGAACTCGCTCATCGCTGTGTTGGCGCAGGAAGGCGAGGATCCAAAGGCTGCCGCAGCAGCGGCCACCAAGGGTGCTGCCGCAGTGCCGGCAGCCGCAAAGGCCGCGGAAGCGCCGGCGAAACCTGTCAGCACTCCGCCCGCAGCACCGTCGCCCGCGGTCCAAGCAGCACCACGCCCATCTGCTCCGCCGGCCGCGGAGGCACCGCGCCCCAATGGTCATGGCGCTCGTTTGTTTGCTTCACCATTGGCGCGGCGCCTGGCGAAGGCTGCCGACATCGAGCTTGCCCGCATCCAGGGTTCGGGTCCGCACGGAAGGATTATTGCGCGCGATGTCGAGAGCGCGAAATCGGGCCAGGGTCTCCGCGCGCCGGCAGCGCCCGCAGGCGCGCCAACGCCCGCCATCGCCCCTTCGATGTCGGACCAGCAGATCCTCGCCCTCTACGAACCTGGCAGCTATCAGGTCGTGCCACACGACGGCATGCGTCGAACGATCGCGCAGCGGCTCACCGCCTCGGTGCAGGCCATCCCGCACTTCTATCTCACCATCGACTGCAACATCGGCAAGCTTTTGGCCGCACGCGAAGAGATCAACGCCGCCGCGCCCAAGGACAAGGACGGCAAGCCGACGTATAAGCTCTCGGTCAACGATTTCGTCATCAAGGCGCTGGCGCTCGCGCTGCAGCGCGTGCCGACCGCCAACGTCACCTGGACCGAGGGCGGCATGCTTCAGCATCAGCATTCCGACGTCGGCGTTGCGGTCGCGATGCAGGGCGGGCTGATCACGCCGATTATTCGCAAGGCGGAGGCGAAATCGCTGTCGGCAATCTCCAACGAGATGAAGGATTTCGCGGCGCGGGCGCGTGCGCGCAAGCTCAAGCCGCAGGAATATCAAGGCGGCAGCACGGCTGTCTCGAACCTCGGCATGTACGGGATCAAGGATTTCACCGCCGTGATCAATCCGCCACATGCCACGATCCTGGCGGTCGGCGCCGGCGAGGAGCGCGCCATCGTCAAGGACGGCAAGGTCGAGGCGGCGCATATCATGAGCGTGACCATGTCGTGTGATCATCGCGCCGTCGACGGCGCGCTCGGCGCCGAGCTCATCGGCGCGTTCAAGGTCCTTATCGAAAACCCGGTGATGATGGTGGTTTAGCGCATGTTCCGGAAAGTGGGCACCGGCTTTCCGACAAGAACATGCGCCAACGCAAAAGAAAGTAGGGCTTATCCCGATCTATTCGATCGGAAATGCGCTCTAACAGCCTCATGGCGGACAACAATTTCGACGTCATCATCATCGGCTCCGGCCCGGGCGGCTATGTCACCGCCATCCGCTCGGCCCAACTCGGCTTCAAGACCGCAATCATCGAGCGCGATTATCTCGGCGGCATCTGTCTCAACTGGGGTTGCATCCCGACCAAGGCGCTTTTGCGCTCGGCCGAGATCTTTCACTATTTCCAGCACGCTAAGGATTATGGCTTGGCGGCGGCGAGCGTCGGCTTCGACGCCGGCGCAGTGGTGCAGCGCTCGCGTGGTGTGTCGAAGCGCCTCAATGACGGCGTCGGCTTCCTGATGAAGAAGAACAAGGTCGCCGTCATCTGGGGCGAGGCCGCCATCGAAGCGCCCGGCAAGGTGAGCGTCAAGCAATCGAAGACCGCCGCGCCCAAGGGCGCGCTCGGACCCGGCGCCTATCAGGCCAAGCACCTGATCATCGCGACCGGCGCGCGCCCACGTGTGCTGCCGGGACTAGAGCCCGACAAGAAGCTTGTGTGGACCTATTTCGAAGCGATGGTGCCGGAGCGAATGCCGAAGTCGCTGCTCGTGGTCGGCTCGGGCGCGATCGGAGTGGAGTTTGCGAGCTTCTATCGGACGTTCGGGGCCGATGTGACCCTGGTAGAAGTGCTGCCGCAGATCCTGCCCGTCGAGGACGCCGAGATCGCGGCCTTCGCGCGCAAGGTGTTCGAGAAGCAAGGCATCAAGATCTTGACTGGCGCCAAGGTGACCAAGCTGGAGAAGAGGACCGACAGCGTCACTGCTAGCATCGACGACGGCAAGGGCGGCACGCTTTCGCTCACCGTCGAGCGTGTGATTTCGGCGGTTGGGGTTGTCGGCAATGTCGAGAATCTCGGCCTCGAAAAGCTCGGCGTGAAGACCGAGCGGGGAACCATCGTGGTCGATCAATACAATCGCACCAGTGTGTCCGGCATCTACGCGATCGGCGACGTCTCGGGCCCGCCCATGCTGGCGCACAAGGCCGAGCACGAGGGCGTCATCTGCATCGAGGCGATCAAGGGCTTGAATCCGCATCCTATGGACAAGCGCATGATCCCGGGCTGCACCTATTGCTCGCCGCAGATCGCCTCGGTTGGCCTCACCGAGCAGGCAGCGAAAGAGAAGAAGCTCGACGTGCGGGTCGGACGCTTTCCGTTCATCGGCAACGGCAAGGCGATTGCGCTCGGCGAGGACCAGGGCCTGGTCAAGGTGATCTTCGACAAGGCGACCGGCCAGCTCCTGGGCGCCCATATGGTCGGCGCCGAGGTGACGGAGCTCATCCAGGGCTACGTTGTGGCGATGAATCTCGAGACCACCGAAGAAGAGCTGATGCACACTGTCTTCCCGCATCCGACGTTGTCAGAGATGATGAAGGAAGCGGTGCTCGATGCCTATGGCCGCGTGCTGAACATCTGACGCATCGCGCGCACCTCTAGATCGTTTTCGTCTCCGCTGACCTCCAAATCGTGGAGGATCGCCCGTACTTGTGCGCGCCGGTCCCTCAGGCGCTCCTCGCGAGTTGCGTATTTGTCACACAGATTCGCTTCGGGATCCCCAAGCGGCACATTCATCCTGCGTTCACCTGGAATCGGGCAGGGTCGCGGCCGGGGGATCGTTCTTTCACGGCCGGGCCGCTCTCTCTTTCGCCTCTTCCCAGGGCGCAAATTCACTTGGCCTCACTTCAGAGCAGCCATGACCGCAGCAACGACAAGCGCAGCCACGACCGATGCTTTAGTTTCGGGTGGCTGCGTCGGCACAGACCGGCCTGGCACAGGCGAAAAGCTGCCCATCGTCTGCGATCAAGCAACCGGCCATTTCAGCCTGATCTCGGTGGCTGCGCTCTTCGTGGTACTCCTCGGTATCACGTCGATACCGATCGTGCTGCATCCGTGGCCGCCGATGTCAGACTACATCAATCACTTGGCGCGTATGCAGGTGATTGCGAACATCAGCTCCGATCCCGATCTCGCGCGCTTTTATGAGATCGACTGGCAGGTCATTCCCAACCTGATGATGGATTTGATCGTTCCCTGGTTCTTGCGCGTGATGAACGTCTATATGGCGGGCCAGGTCTACACGATTGCCAGTTTCGTCTTGATCATGTCGGGCACGCTGGTGCTGCATCGCCAGCTTTTTGGCCGCTGGTCGGTGCTGCCGTTCATCGGGTTCCCGCTGCTCTACAACAACGTGTTCCTGGTCGGCACGATGAACTACGTGTTCGGCATCGGGCTCGCCCTATGGGCGCTGACAAGCTGGATCTGGCTGCGCGAGCGCAGCTTCCTGTTGCGTCTACCCGTATCGGCGCTCTTCATCGTCGGCCTGTTCTTCTGTCACCTGTTCGTCGTCGGCGTGTACGGAGTGGGGCTGCTCGCGTCCGAGATCCATAGGCTCCTGGGCAAATCGGGCGAGCTGCGCGCCGTCGGACAATGGGATGGGCGCGCGGCCAGCCGTCTGTTGCTCGACTTCGTGATCACCGGGCTGCCGTTCCTGCCCGTCTTGCCGCTCCTGATGATGAGCCCGACCTGGGGCCTGCGGCAAACCTACAGCTGGGAACTGCCGGGCAAGCTCGACGGCCTCGTCTACATCATCGAGGTCTATTCACACGGCGCAGCCTTCTTCTTCACCGCGGCCATCGCCTTCGCGCTCGGCTGGGTGACCCGCCATCGGGCTCTGCGCTTCCACGCGGTCGGCGTCGGCCTCGTGACGATCGGGATCGCCGTCTACATGGCATTGCCGCGCGTCGTGTTCGAAACCTACATGGCCGATCAGCGGCTGCCGATCTCGCTCGCCTTCATGCTGATCGCCTGCGTCGATCTCGATCTGCGCGACAAGATCGTGCGGCAGGGCTTTGCGGTCGTGCTGATCGTCATGCTCGGCATTCGGGTTGGCGAAGTCGAGGATATGTGGAGCTCGCTGCAGGGCGGCATCGATTCGTTCCGCGAATCGGTTCAGATGATCGACCGTGGCTCCAAGGTGCTCGTCGCCTACGCGGATCCCGACGGCGGCGATGACGTGCATGATCTCGGCTTGGTCCACGCCGACTGCTTTGCCCTGATCGAGCGCTCGGCGCTCGTGACCACCGCCTTCACGGTCGTCGGCAAGCAGATCATGCATGCACGTCCTGAATACCGCGGCCGCGTCGACCAGGTGGACGGGACGCCGCCCATGATCAACGAGCTGGTTCGCCTGGTCCGCGACGAGGGCGCGCAGAGCCCGAAATATTGGCGCCGCTGGACCTCGGACTACGACTATCTATATGTGCTGTTCGTCGATCAGAACTTCGAGAACCCGGATCCCGAGCACCTGACCACCCTCTTTACCGGCGACCGTTTCGTACTTTATCGCATCGACAGCTCACAGGTCGCCGACGTTCGCAAGGCGGCAAAGTAGGGCCAACGAGCCGCAGAAGCGGCTGCCCCTTGCCGGGCACTTCCCGGCTTCGTAAGTAGGGGGCGAGCGCCTCATATCGAAGCGCGTGCGCAGGCGCCCGTGGTGCCTGCTTCGGAAGCGCGACTTTGAACCGCATGAGCGGGGCGCTGCGGAGATTTTATGGCCGTCGTGCTCGACACCAACGCCGCAGGTGGCCGGCCCGATGGGCGGCCGCAGCTACGGCATCCCGAAAAGGCGCACCGTCCGGACACCACGGTCGAGCGCAAGCCGGACTGGATTCGGGTCAAAGCTCCCGTTTCCAAGGGCTACCTGGAGACGCACGCGATCGTGCGCGCGCACCGCCTCCATACCGTCTGCGAGGAAGCCGGTTGCCCCAATATCGGCGAGTGCTGGGAGCATAAGCACGCGACCTTCATGATCATGGGCGACATCTGCACGCGCGCCTGTGCGTTCTGCAACGTCAAAACCGGGCTACCGGGGCCACTCGACACTCAGGAGCCCGCCCGTGTCGCGGCCGCGGTGGATAAGCTCGCGCTCAAGCACGTGGTTATCACCTCAGTCGACCGCGACGACCTCGAGGACGGCGGCGCGGCGCATTTTGCTGAGGTGATCCGCGCTATCCGCGCCAGCCGTCCTGAGACCACCATCGAGGTGCTCACGCCGGATTTTTTGCGCAAGGAGGGCGCCGTCGAGACTGTGGTTGCCGCCGGCCCCGATGTCTTCAACCACAACCTCGAGACCGTGCCGTCGAAATATCTAAGCGTGCGACCCGGCGCACGCTATTTCGCCTCGATCCGCCTCTTGCAGCGGGTGAAGGAGCTGGCACCGGCCATGTTCACCAAATCGGGCATGATGCTGGGCCTTGGTGAGGAGCGCCACGAAGTGCTGCAGGTGATGGACGACCTGCGCTCGGCCGATGTCGATTTTCTCACCATCGGCCAGTATCTGCAGCCCTCGCGCAAGCACCACGCAGTCGTGCGCTTCGTGCCGCCCGATGAGTTCAAGGCCTACGAGACCACCGCCTTCGCTAAGGGCTTTCTCATGGTCTCGGCAAGCCCGCTCACGCGCTCCTCGCACCATGCCGGCGAGGACTTTGCCCGCCTAAGGGCAGCGCGGATTGCAGCGGCAGTCCGCTGATGCCGCAATTTTCGACCAAGCGCCGGGTACGGCACGCCGCGGATGAGATGTTCGACCTTGTCGCCGATGTCGAGCGCTATCCGGAATTCGTCCCGCTGTGCCAATCCCTGAGAGTGCGCGAGCGCAAGGCAGGGCCCGGGGGCACCGAGGTGCTCGTTGCCCAGATGACGGTCGCCTATAAGCTCATCAGTGAGACCTTTACCAGCCGCGTCACGCTCGACCGGGCCAATCTGCGGATCGTGGTCGAATATCTCGACGGTCCGTTCCGCCGCCTGGAAAACCGCTGGAGATTCTCGGCGATCTCAGAACGCGACAGCGAAGTCGAATTCTTCATCTCTTACGAATTCAAGAGCCGAACGCTCGCGTTCCTGATGGGCTCGATGTTCGATTTGGCATTCCGCCGCTTTGCCGCGGCCTTCGAGCAGCGAGCCGACCTGGTATACGCCGGGTAAGCGTGGCGGCGGATGATCATGCTGGCGATCCGCCGGTCCCTTCTTTCTCAGCCAAGGCCTGCAGCATCATGAGCGCCTCGCGCACCGATCCCCAACGCACCTCGTCGCGGCCGATATCACCGAACCGCCGCACCGTTTCGCTGCGCGCGCCGCTACGCGCTGCGGCTGCGAAGTGCACGAGGCCAATAGGCTTGCCGCGTGACGCGCCGCCCGGTCCGGCAATGCCGGTAACCGCGACCGCGAGGCCGGCCCCGGAGCGAGCAAGCGCGCCTTCCGCCATCGCGCCGGCACTTTCCCGGCTCACCGCCCCGTAGGCTCTTATCAGATCGTCCGAGACCCCCAGCATGGTCGTCTTGGCGCTGTTGCTGTAAGTAACGAAGCCGCGATCGAAGACGTCGGAAGAGCCGGCGATTGCCGTGAGCGTCGCCGCTACCAGCCCCCCGGTGCAGGATTCCGCCGTCGCGATGGTGAGCTTCTTTGCCCGACACAGATCGAGCAAAGCGCGCGCCGCCTCGATCAGATCTTTTTCCATCCGATCGCCTCGGAATTCATTCCGTCCACGGCAGGCGTATGGTCGCGGTCGCGTAAGCCACCATTCCTTCGTTGCGCCCGATGAAACCGAGCTTTTCGCTGGTGGTCGCCTTCACGGCGACGCGCATCACGTCGACGCCGGCAATTTCGGCAATGCGCCTGCGCATGTCGTCACGGTGCGGCCCGATGCGGGGAGCCTCGCACACCACATTGACGTCGAGGTGCGCGATGCGGCCCTTGCGGGCGCGCAGCCGCTCGAGCGCGAAGGCGAGGAACTTTTCCGAGGGGGCGCCGCGCCACTGTGGATCGCTCGGCGGAAAGTGCACGCCGATATCGCCTTCGGCGAGCGCACCCAGGATCGCGTCGACCAATGCATGCAACACCACATCGGCATCGGAATGACCCGAGAGGCCTTGGCTATGCGAAATGCGGATCCCGCCGAGGGTGACGTGGTCACCGTCGGCAAATGCATGCACATCATAACCAAAGCCGGTGCGCACATCGCCGAGCATCGCGAGCTCGGCTGCGCCCGCGCGCAGGAAATCTTCCGGCGTCGTCAGCTTCACGTTGCCGGCTTCGCCTGCGAACGTGGCAACCTTCGTGCCGGCCCACTCCATCAGCGCCGCATCATCGGTGAAGTCCTCCCGGCCTTGCGCCTGCGCTTGCCGATGCGCGTGGAGCAAAGGGACGAAGGAAAAGGCCTGGGGCGTCTGCACCACGCGGAGCTGTGCGCGCTCGATCGTGCCGGTGACGACACCGGACGAATCGACGGTCTTGACCGTATCGGCCACCGCAAGTGCCGGGATTGCGGCCCCGCACGCCCGAGCCGCCGCTATGCCGCGCGAGATCAAGGCGGCCGACGCGAACGGCCGCGCCGCATCGTGCACCAGCACGATATCCGGTCGCTTCGCGCTCAGGGCCTCGAGACCTGCCCGGACGGAGGCCTGCCGCGTTGCGCCGCCGGGGACCGGCTCGAGCAGATCAAGCCCGCCGGCGGCAGCCTGGAAAAGGGGACGGTCGTCCGGATGAATGACCGTTTGCACGAAAGCAATCTCGGGGTGATGCGCCAGGCTCCTGAGGCTTGCCCGGATCATCGGCTCGCCGCCGATCTGGCGATATTGCTTGGGCCCGCCACCCCCGGCACGGACCCCGCGCCCAGCGGCCACCACAACGGCTGCGACCACGTCATTCATGCGCTTGGTTCCAAAGATACTTTCGACGGGCACGGGCCCGCTCCGCGAGCCTGCCTAGGAATTAGCCTGGAATACCCCCAGCGCAAACCAGATTTGAGGCTCCCGGCCGAGGAATTGACGGATGTGGATTTATTGCACTGCAGCACTTGCGGGCCGCATCATTTTGGCTAAACTCTAAGCATTGTGTTGGGCCGCCTAATTCGTGTGCAATCTCGGATGATGCCTTTTTCATCGGTTTCTCCCGACGCCTGCCTCACGGTGGGCAGCATCAAGCTGCCCAACCGCGCCGTGCTCGCGCCTATGACGGGCATCACCGATACGCCATTCCGGCGCGCCGCAGCCCGGCTCGGCGCCGGTCTTGTGGTCTCGGAGATGACGGCGAGTGAGGCGCTCGTCGAGGCGCGCCCGCATGCCTTGCTCCGCGCGGAAGGAGAGGGCCTTGGCATCCATGTCGTGCAACTCGCGGGCTGCGAAGCACGCTGGATGGGAGAGGCGGCGCGGATCGCCGAGGCTTCGGGCGCGGCGATCATTGACATCAATATGGGCTGTCCGGCCCGCAACGTCACCGGCATCCAAGCGGGTTCCGCACTCATGCGCAACCTTGATCACGCGATGACGCTGGTCGAGGCCACGGTCGCCGCGGTATCGGTACCGGTCACGCTCAAGATGCGGCTCGGATGGGACGACCGTACGGTCAATGCGGCCGAATTGGCGCAGCGCGCCCAGGGGGCCGGCGTCATGCTCGTCACCGCGCATGGGCGGACGCGGTGCCAGTTCTACAAGGGGCGTGCTGATTGGGAGGCAGTGCGGGCGATCAAACAAGCAGTGGCGATCCCGGTGGTCGTCAATGGTGACATCGCTACCTACGAGGATGCCGAGCGCGCGCTTGCGGCGTCCGGAGCCGACGCGGTGATGGTCGGTCGCGCTGCACAGGGGCGTCCATGGTTGCCGGGTCAGATCGGGCGCTATCTCGCCGGCCGTCCGCGCGAGGCGGCGCCCTCGCTGCCGGCGCAATTGGCGATCATCCGGGATCTCTACGACGAGATGCTCGCGCATCACGGTCGCGACATCGGCGTGCGCCACGCGCGCAAGCATCTCGGTTGGGCGCTTGATGCGGCAGCTGTGACTGCGGGGGCGCCTGCCTCGCTGCATAAGGCGCACCGGCATCGCGTGCTCACGGAGGACGATCCGCGATTCGTGCAAAGCCACCTCGATGAGGCCTTCGACGCATTCGCCGCCTGCCGTTCGTGTGGCACCGCCGAGAGGATGGCCGCATGAGCCGGCCTGATCGTGTCAACTCCTTTTCGAGCTTGGCGGAGGCGGTGCTCGATGCCCTCCCGCATCCGGTTCTCATGGTGGCACCGGACGGCAAGATCGCCACAGCCAACGCCGCCGCGGAATCGTTCTTCGAGGTTTCGCTGCCGCTCTTGCGGCGCAATAGCCTCCAGGAACTGGTGCCCTTCTGCAGTCCGCTGCTGGCCTTGATCGAGCAGGTTCGGGCGCGCAGCGCCGCAGTCAACGAATACAAGGTTGATCTCGGCACGCCGCGTGCGCCCGGCGAGCGTCTGGTCGACCTGCACGTCGCGCCAGTGCAGGAGAGTCCCGGTCACGTGGTGGTGATGCTGCAGGAGCGCACGATTGCCGACAAGATGGACCGCCAGCTCACCCATCGAAGTGCCGCCCGATCGGTGATCGCGCTCGCCGCCATGCTGGCGCACGAGATCAAGAATCCGCTGTCCGGCATCCGTGGCGCGGCGCAATTGCTCGAGCAATCTGTTGGCGATGACGACCGCGCTCTGACGCGGCTGATCTGCGACGAGGCCGATCGCATCGTCAAGCTGGTCGACCGGATGGAAGTGTTCAGCGACGAGCGACCGGTCGAGCGTGAGCCGGTCAACATCCACGTGGTGCTCGAGCACGTAAAACGGCTCGCCCACTCTGGGTTCGCCCGCCAGGTCAAGTTCCTGGAAGAATATGATCCATCACTCCCGCCGGTCTTCGCCAATCGCGATCAGCTCATCCAGGTGTTCCTCAATCTTGTGAAGAATGCATCCGAGGCAATCGGCGACAATTCACCCGACGGCGAGATCGCGCTGACCACTGCGTTTCGTCCGGGTGTGCGCCTCTCGCTGCCCGGGAGCAAAGCGCGTGTATCGCTGCCGCTCGAATTCTGCGTCAAGGACAACGGTCCGGGCGTGCCCGAGGACCTGCTTCCGCACCTGTTCGACCCGTTCGTGACCACCAAGGCGACCGGATCAGGTCTTGGCCTGGCACTGGTTGCCAAGATCGTCGGCGATCACGGCGGCATCATTGAATGTGAATCTCAACCACGACGTACGATCTTTCGCGTGCTCATGCCCATGTACCTGGGTGACGACGCCGAGCCGGGCGGCGCTGCCTAGAGAGGAAGGAAATGCCCACGGGAAGCATTTTGGTTGCGGACGACGATGCAGCGATCAGAACGGTAATCAACCAAGCATTATCGCGCGCCGGCTACGAAGTGCGCTCGACCAGCAACGCGGCGACGCTCTGGCGCTGGATCGGGCAGGGCGATGGTGACCTCGTGATCACCGACGTGGTGATGCCTGACGAGAACGCGTTCGACCTCTTGCCGCGGATCAAGAAGCTGCGGCCTGATCTGCCGGTCATCGTGATGAGCGCGCAGAACACGTTCATGACCGCGATCCGCGCGTCAGAGCGCGGCGCCTACGAGTACCTGCCCAAGCCTTTCGATCTGAAAGAGCTGATTGCCATCGTGGGTCGCGCGCTGTCGGAGCCCAAGGAGCGGCCGCCGGCTCCGATCAAGCACGAGGATTTCGATTCCATCCCGCTGGTGGGCCGCTCGCCGGCGATGCAGGAAATCTACCGCGTGCTCGCGCGGCTGATGCAGACGGACCTGACCGTCATGATCTCGGGCGAATCCGGCACCGGAAAGGAGTTGGTGGCACGCGCCCTGCATGACTACGGTAAGCGCCGCAATGGCCCATTCGTTGCCATCAACATGGCGGCGATCCCGCGCGACCTGATCGAGTCGGATTTGTTCGGCCACGAGAAGGGGGCTTTCACCGGCGCCAATTCGCGCAGCGCCGGACGCTTCGAGCAAGCCGAAGGCGGCACGCTCTTTCTCGACGAGATCGGCGATATGCCAATGGACGCGCAGACCAGATTGCTGCGCGTGCTGCAGCAGGGCGAGTACACCACCGTCGGCGGCCGCACCCCGATCAAAAGCGATGTCCGCATCATCGCCGCCTCCAACAAGGACCTGCGGATCCTGATCCAGCAGGGCCTGTTCCGCGAAGACCTGTTCTTCCGCCTCAATGTGGTGCCGCTGCGCTTGCCTCCTTTGCGCGAACGGATCGAGGATGTACCCGACCTCATTCGGCACTTTTTCGCCCAGGCCGAGCGCGAGGGGCTGCCACCCAAGCAGCTCGATCAGGCGGCGCTTGATCGCCTTAAGCGGCACCGTTGGCCTGGCAACGTGCGCGAGCTCGAAAACCTGGCCCGCCGGCTGGCCGCGCTCTATCCGCAGGAGACGATTTCGGCTTCCGTGATCGAAGCAGAGCTCGCCCAGCCCGCTATGATGCCAGTCACCGAGGAACCGCGGACCGAGGAAGGGCTCTCATCGGCGGTCGAGCGCCACCTCACCACCTATTTCGCCGGCTTCGGGGACACGCTGCCGCCGCCCGGCCTCTATCACCGCATCCTGCGCGAGATTGAGCATCCGCTGCTGACGGTCACGCTTGCGGCCACGCGCGGCAACCAGATCCGCGCCGCTGACCTGCTCGGGGTTAATCGCAATACCTTGCGCAAGAAGATCCGCGATCTCGAGATCCAGGTGTTCCGCAGCAGCAGCTGAAGGTCTTGTGGGGTCTGAGGCCGGGCAGGGCTGGGGATTGTAGCGCCCCGGAATTGTCGCAATTCGGCAACATTGTTGTAGAAAAGCATCACCTGCCTCCTGGGGGCGGCAGCCTTTCACACCCACAACCTGTGACATGACGACTGTTGGCCAAGCCACCACAGCCGAGATCGTGACGGTCGCCGCCGCGCCGCCTGCAGGCTTCCTGGCGCGCAGCCTGGGCTTCGGCGCCGTCGCACTCGCGCTCTTGTCGGCCTTTGCGACCTTCATGGTGCTGGCCGACCTGACCCCGATCCCGGAAACCGACAAGGTCGTGCGTGCCCTTCTACTGGCCAATGCGATCACCATCGGCTTCCTCGTGGCGGTCAGCGCGTATGAGGTGTGGCGCATCGTGCAGGCCCGTCGCCGCGGTCGGGCCGCATCGCGGCTGCACGTGCGTATCGTCGCCCTGTTCTCGGTGGTTGCGGCGGCGCCGGCGATCCTGGTCGCGGTGGTGGCGAGCGTCACGCTTGATCGCGGCCTCGACAAGCTGTTCTCGCGGCAAACACAGTCCATGATCCAAAACTCGCTGATCGTGGCTGAAGCCTATGTGCGTGAGCACGCGCAGTTCCTGCGTGCCGACTGCATCACCACCGCGATCGAAGTGGCACGCTACAAACCGCTGTTCGACCAGAACCGCGATCAGTTGCGACAGTTCCTTACCACGCAATCGAACATTCGCGGCCTCCCGGCAGTGATGATGATGGACGCCGATGGCAACGTGATCGAGCAGGCCGATACCAAGGTCAGCCAGACATTCGTCAAGCCGTCGCGCGAAGTGCTTGCCGCCAGCAACGAGACCGACCCGCAGATCGCGATGTTCCTCGATGCCAACTACGTGGCGGCGATTATAAAACTGCAGACCTATGCCAATACCTACCTCTATGTCGCGCGCATCCTGGATCCGCAGGTGGTCGCGCAATTGCGGGCAACCCAGGCCGGCGTCACCCAATATGCGGAGTTAGAGGCGCAGCGCCTCGGAGTCCAGCTCGCCTTCGCCTTGGCGTACACCGTGATCGCACTGGCCGTGCTGTTGTCCGCGGTCTGGATCGGGCTCAACTTCGCCAATTATCTGGTGGCGCCGATCCGACGGCTGATCGATGCGGCGCAGATGGTGGCGACCGGCAATCTTTTCGTGCAGGTGCCGATCCGAGGGTCGGAGGGCGATCTCGGGCAGCTGGGCGAGACCTTCAACAAGATGACCCGCGAATTGCGCACACAGCATGAGGACATCGTCCGCGCCCGCGATCAGATCGACAGCCGCCGTCGTTTTACCGAAGCCGTGCTGGCGGGCGCCAGCGCCGGCGTGATCGGCGTCGACGCCGAGAACCGCATCAGCATCCTCAATCGTTCGGCCGAGCGGCTCATTGGCTACGCGCAGGCCGAGGCGCTCGGCAGGCCGCTGTCAGAGGTCGCGCCCGAGCTCATCGACCTCGTCAACGGCGCGCGGGTGGGCCTGCAGCGCCTGGTCCAGGGACAGGTGACGATCAACCGGGCCGGCCGCGAGCGCATTCTTTCAGTGCGGGTCACCGGCGAGCAGGCTGGCGAAGCCGACCATGGTTACGTGATCACGCTCGACGACATGACCGATCTGATCGCCGCGCAACGCACCTCGGCCTGGGCCGACGTCGCTCGCCGCATCGCCCACGAGATCAAGAATCCGCTCACCCCGATCCAGCTCTCGGCCGAGCGGCTGCGTCGCAAATACGGCGCCGCCATCAAGGAGGACGCGGACATTTTCCGGCAATGCACCGACACAATCGTGCGTCAGGTCGACGACATCAAGCGGATGGTGGACGAGTTCTCGCGCTTTGCCCGCATGCCCAAGCCGGTCATGGCGGCCGATGACGTTGCCGATACGGTGCGGCAGGTGGTTTTCCTGCTGCGCGTGGGCCACCCCGACCTCGATATCGATGCCGAGTTTGCCGAGGATCCGATGGCGGCACGCTTCGATCGGCGCCTGATCTCGCAGGCACTGACCAACATCATCAAGAATGCCGCCGAGGCGATCGCCGCAGTTCCCCCGGCCGAGCTCGGGCGCGGCCGCATCCGGGTCTCCGCCGCACGCGAGGGCAACGATATCATCATCGACGTGGTCGACAACGGAATCGGCCTGCCGAAAGAAAACCGCAGCCGACTGCTGGAGCCCTATGTCACCACCCGTGAGAAGGGCACCGGTCTTGGCCTCGCCATCGTCGGCCGAATTCTCGAGGATCATGGCGGAAAAATCGAGCTCGGCGATGCGGCCGACAAGATTCCCGGCCAGCGCGGTGCCTGGATGCGGCTGCGATTCGCCGCCGAGACGGTATCCAAAGCTTCCGATCAACCTAGACCCAGGGTTATGGCGACAAACACATAAGGGTGGGCCCTTCAATAATGCCGTCAGACATACTCATCGTAGACGACGAGGCGGATATTCGCGAGCTGGTGTCCGGAATCCTTCAGGACGAGGGCTATCTGACGCGCACCGCACGTGACAGCGATGACGCGCTCGCCGCCATGGCGGCACGGCGGCCCAATCTCGTCTTCCTCGACATCTGGCTGCAGGGAAGTCGGCTCGACGGGCTGCAGGTCCTTGATGTCGTCAAACGGGAGAATCCCGAAGTCCCGGTGGTAATGATCTCGGGTCACGGCAACATCGAAACGGCGGTTGCCGCCATCAAGCGCGGCGCCTACGACTTCATCGAAAAGCCGTTCAAGGCGGACCGCCTGGTGCTGGTCGCCGATCGCGCGTTGGAAACCTCCCGGCTCAAGCGCGAGGTCAAGGCGCTAAAGCAGCTGACGCCGTCGACCCTGGTCGGCCATTCCCCATCCATCAACCAGCTGCGTCAGACCGTCGACAAGGTGTCACCGACCAACAGCAGGGTTCTAATCGTCGGCCCGCCCGGAGCCGGCAAGGAGCTCACCGCACGCGCCATCCACGCCCAATCGGCGCGTGCCGAAGGTCCGTTCGTGGTGATCAACGCCGCCGCCATGACGCCCGAGCGCATGGAAGTCGAGCTGTTCGGTGTCGAGCCGGCCGACGGTGTCGGCGAGCGCAAGATCGGCGCGCTCGAGGAGGCACATGGCGGCACCCTGTTCATCGACGAGATCGCCGACATGCCGCGCGAAACGCAGAACAAGATCCTGCGCGTGCTGGTGGATCAAACCTTCCAGCGGGTGGGCGGATCGACCAAGGTGACGGTCGACGTCCGCATCATCTCCTCGACCGGGCGCAACATCGAGGCCGAGATCGCGGCCGGGCGGTTCCGCGAGGATCTCTATCACAGAATGTCGGTGGTGCCGATCCGCGTGCCGGCGCTCGCCGAGCGGCGCGAGGATATCGCCGACCTGATTCATTATTTCATGGACCAAATCTCGCAGGCGACCGGACTGCCGCGGCGGATTATCGGCGAAGACGCGCTGGCAGTGCTGCAATCGCACGATTGGCCCGGCAACGTTCGCCAGTTGCGCAACAATGTCGAGCGGCTCCTGATCCTGGCAAGCGGCGACGCCGATTCCGTCGTTACCGCCAGCATGCTGCCGCAGGATGTGGGCTCGATGGTGCCGAACATGCCGAACGGCAACGGTGGCGAGCACCTCATGGGCCTGCCGCTACGAGAGGCGCGCGAGGTATTCGAGCGTGAATATCTAGTCGCGCAAATTAGTCGCTTTGGTGGTAATATTTCCCGTACCGCCGAATTCGTCGGCATGGAGCGTTCCGCCTTGCATCGCAAGCTGAAGGCGCTGGGCATAGATTGACGGCTGAGGGCGGGCGATGGCGCGCGCGGAGGAGGGCAGCTGCGCGAAGCGCATGCGCGGGGCCATGCGCGCCGCTTGGCGGGCGGTGCCACGCGGTGTGGCTGGCCTGATCTCATACGCCGCGCTTTCCCTCGCGGCGACCCTGCTCACCGCGCAAACAGCTGACCAGGCCGAGCAGGCTGCCCGGGACGCCATCCGCAAGCTCGACCTGCAGACCGAGCTCCCACACCTGCAGCTGCAGCAGCCATCTAGCTGGCATTTCAACCTGTCACAGGCGATTCTTTGGGTGGTGGCGGCGATCGCGGCCGGCGTTCTGCTCTATGCGCTCCGCGATCTAATCCCAGCCTGGCGGGCGGACGCGGGGGCAGCTCTAGCGGAGGACGGTGAAGCGGGCGAGGCGACCTCTCGCTCGCCTGCGGTGGTCCTCGAGGCGGCTGACGAGCTTGCCGCTCGTGGCCATTTCGTCGATGCCATGCATGTGCTACTGCTGCACGGCTTGGCCCACATACGGGAGCGGCTCGATCTCGAGTTCTCCGACTCGCTCACCAGCCGCGAAATTCTCAAGAGCAGGGATCTGCCTGACGCAGCGCGAATCTCGTTGCGCGACGTCGTCCGCCGGGTCGAGCTCACATATTTCGGCCTGCAACCGGCCGGGTCGGCGGACTATGCGGCATGCCGCGCAAGCTTCAATGCGCTAGAGCGCGCGCTGCAGGCACGGGCTGCCGCATGAGCGCCGAGCAGGTTTTCTCATCTCGGCTGCTGGTCGGCTGGATCGCCGGCGCGGTCGCCGCATTCGCGGTCGCGCTCTACTTCGTCGGCGGTGGCGAACTGGACGGCCCCGACAGCCTCCAGGCCAACACATTTTCGCGGTCGGCGATTGGTCATGCGGGGTTCGCCGAGGTTCTGACCCAACTCGGTATTCCGGTCGCCAAGAGCCGCTCCAGCTCGCCGGAGAAAGTCACAGCCGGCGGCGTGCTGGTGATCGCTGAGCCATTGCAATCCCCGCAGATCGAAGCCGTCATTGGTCCGCTGTTGGAAACCAAGACGATCCTGCTGGTGTTACCAAAATGGTTGGGCTTGCAAGGCGGAGAGAAGACGGGGTGGGTCGGGAGTGTGGCCGAGCTCCCACCGGGCAACGCCAAATGGGCACTCGACCTGGTCGCACCGGGCGGCGATGTGACCCGCGAGAGCAGCGCCGTGACGTGGACCACGAACGCGCTCAACATTATCCCAAGCATCGAACTGCCTCTCCAGCTCATCCACAGTAGTCGGCTGCGTCAGGTCATTGCCGCCCCACAAGGGATACTGGTCGGCGAGATCAGTGGATCTGGGCGCAAGATTTGGGTGCTGGCGGATCCCGATGTCATCAACAATCACGGTCTCAGCCATCCGGAAAATGCGGCCTTGGCGGTAGCCTTGATCAAAGCCCTGCGCTCGGGCGAGGGAAACGTCGTGTTCGACGAGACCGTGCATGGCTTCACCGTGCGTACGGCGAATGCGCTGCAGCTCCTGTTCCGCTTCCCGTTCGTAGTGGCGACCATCCAGGGTTTGCTCGCCGTCCTGCTCCTCATGTGGGCGACGCTCGGGCGGTTCGGCGCACCGCGATCAGCGCCGCCTACTCTCAGCGCCGGACGCGAGGGCCTCTTGCAGAACATGGCCAAGCTCGTCGAATTCACCGGTCATCAAGACATGATGGTCAAGCGCTACGTCGAGGAAACAATCCGTGACGTCGCGGCGACGCTGCACGCGCCGCGGGATCTGTCCATCAAGAACCGGATCGCCTGGCTGAAACGCGTAGGCCTGGCCCGCGGGACGACGATCGACTTCGACGCATTGCTTCAGCGCGCCGCAGACGGCAGCAGGACGGGCCTGCGCCACCCGTCGGCGCTGCTCAGGCTCGCGCGCGATACGCATCAATGGAAAAGGGAGATCGTCGATGGACGTGCGAGACATCCAGGCGGTCACTGAATCTGTCCGCGGCGAGGTCAGCAAAGCCGTCGTCGGCCAGGACGAGGTCATCGACATGATGTTGGCCAGCCTGTTAGTCGGCGGCCATATCCTGCTCGAGGGCGTGCCGGGAACCGCAAAGACTCTGCTCACGCAGTCATTCGCAGCCTCTCTTGCCTTGCAGTTCGGTCGCATCCAGTTCACCCCCGATCTTATGCCGGGCGACGTGCTGGGCACCAATTTGTTCAATTTTCAGACCAACCGATTTGTCCTGACCAAGGGGCCGATCTTCACACAGCTGTTGCTGGCCGACGAGATCAACCGCACTCCGCCGAAGACACAAGCCGCGCTGCTGCAGGCGATGAACGAGCGGCTCGTCACCATCGACGGCACCGACTATTCGCTGGGCGAGGAGTTCATGGTGGTGGCCACGCAAAACCCCATCGAACAGCAAGGCACTTATCCCTTACCCGAAGCACAGCTCGATCGGTTTCTGTTCAAGGTGATCATCGACCATCCGAGCCGCGACGAGGAGCGCGACATCGTGCGCCGGCACGGCCATCGCTCGGCCATGCCGCGGGTCGAGGATTTTGGACTCGAGCCCGTCGCCGACAGCAAGATGCTCGCTTATGCGCGCAAGGCGGTAACGCAGATTCATCTGACGGACCAATTGATCGACTACATCGTCGATCTGATCCGGGCAACGCGTGAGCATTCCTCGCTCGAGGTCGGGGCTTCGACACGCGCCGCCAACATGCTGGCGGCGGCTTCGCGGGCCTTCGCAGTGTTGCAAGGCCGCGATTTCGTCATCCCGGATGATATCAAGTTCCTGACATTGCCCGTGCTGCGGCACCGCTTGACGCTGTCTCCGAGCGCTGAGATCGAGGGCCTGACGGCGGACCGAATCCTGCGTGAGGTGATCGACCAGACATCGGCGCCGCGATGATCCGCCCCACCCCACGCATGGTCTTGATCTTCGTCGCCGGAATTCCGCTGACGCTGTTCGTCGTCATCTATAGTTCTGCACTTTGGCCGATCGCGCTTACCTACGGGCTCATGGTCATCGTCGCAGCCGCGAGCGACCTTCTGTTGGCCTTGCCGCCGCACAGGCTCAGCGTGCGCGTCGCAACACCTGACCGCCTTTCGATCGGCGAGCAGGGCGCGATCAGCTTGACACTGGCGGCCGCCGGCTATCCGCGCACAATCCACCTCGAGCTCATCGCTGAGCACCGCGGGGAAGCCGAGCCGCCCGAAATCGTGCCCGGCGAGCTGGCCCCCAAGCAAGACGCGCATATCGCGCTGCCGCTGATCCCGACCCGGCGCGGCAAGATCAATATCGACCGCATCTGGTTGCGCTGGCGGGGGCCTTTGTCCCTGGTCGAGTTCATTCGGCAAGTCGATGTGGAAGGCAGTGTCGACGTCGTGCCCAATGTGCGCGGCGTGCACGGCACTGCGCTGCAATTCTTTGTGCAGGAGGCGATCTACGGCATCAAGGCTCAGCAGCAGAAAGGCGAGGGAGCCGAGTTCGAGGCGCTGCGCGAATATGTGCCGGGCCTCGACAGCCGCTTCATCGACTGGAAGCATTCGGCGCGCCACCGCAAGCTCCTGTGCAAGGAATTCCGCACCGAGCGCAATCACCAGGTGATCATGGCGTTCGATACCGGCTACCTGATGCTGGAGCCCGTCGACGGGCTGACTCGGCTCGATCATGCGATCAACGCCGCGTTGGTCTTGGCGTGGGTGTCGCTGCAAGGCGGCGATCTGGTCGGCACCTACGCTTTCGACGCCAAGGTGCGGCAATATCTCGGGCCGCAGCGCGGCGTCTCGAGCTTCCCCCGGCTACAGCGCTCTACTGCCGAGCTCGAATATCAGCACGAGGAGACCAACTTTACCCTCGGCCTCGCCGAGCTCTACGCGCGCCTCAAGCGGCGGGCGCTGGTCATCCTGTTCACCGATTTCGTCGACACGATCACCGCCGAGCTGTTGATCGAAAGCATGCAGCGGATGGCGAACCGGCATCTGGTCGTATTCGTCACCCAGCGCGGCTCCATCCTTCAGCATGCTGTCGATGCCACTCCGCGCCAGTTCGTCGACGTCGCCAAGGCGGTGTTCGCTCAGGACTTCCTTCGCGACCGCAGCATCGTTTTCGAGCGCCTGCAGCGCCTGGGGATCCATTGCCTCGACGTGCCGAGTGGTGGTCTGTCGGTCGCCCTCGTCAATCGTTATCTCCTCATCAAGCAGCGTGGGCTGATATGAGCGCGGCTGTATCGCAAATCGATGAACGCCTGTCGGAGGCGGAGATCGCCGGCAAGGGCAGGCTCGTCCTCAAGAGCAGCGAGTTCCGCAAGGGCCGCGAGGCCGGCTGGCAGGAGCTGGAAAAACTGGTCGCTCACGTGGAGCGCCGCGGCGTGCGCATGCTCTCGCTCTTCGAGCTGCAGCGGCTGCCAATCCTTTACCGCGCCGCACTGTCGTCGCTGTCGGTTGCGCGCAGCATTGCGCTTGATCGCCATCTTCTGATCTACCTCGAGAATTTGGCGCTGCGGGCCTATCTCGTCGTCTATGGACCTCGCCTCAGCCCGCGCGAAGGTCTGTACCACTTTTTCCGCTTCGACTTGCCGGCAGCGGTGCGTGCCGCGCGTTGGCACATTCTGATCTCAGCGCTCGCGCTTCTGGTCGGCGCCGCGGCGGGATTTGCGCTGACGGTGCAGGACGAAGCCTGGTTCACCTCACTGGTACCGGGCGGGCTCGCCGGCGGGCGCGGAATTTCCAGTACCCGCGCCGACCTCTACGCCAAGGAGCTCTTCGCGCCGCCGCAGAGTGCGATCGAGTCCTTCGGTCTCATGGCCAATTTCTTGTTCGACCACAACACGGCCGTCGGCATCATGACTTTCGGCCTTGGGCTCGCCGCTGGCGTTCCCACCTTGATGCTCAACGTCTATCAAGGCCTCATACTCGGGACTTTCTTTGCTCTGCACTACGATCGAGGCTTGGCGATCGACTTCCTCGGTTGGGTCTCCATTCATGGAACGACGGAGCTGGGCGCCTTGATCCTCTTGGCGGCGGGCGGTCTGGTGATTGCCGAGAAGGTGCTGTTCCCGGGCACCTATGGCCGGCTCGACAATCTCGCCCTGCACGGCCGCCAGGCGGGACAGATTGCGGTCGGCGCCGTGCTGATGCTGTTCCTAGCGGCTATCCTCGAGGGCGGCTTTCGCCAGCTCGCGGCCAGCACCCCGCTGCGTTTCGCCATTGGGTGGAGCATCGGCGCCTTGTGGATCATCTATTTCAGCCTGTGCGGAAGGCGCGCCAAGCCATGACCTTCAAACCATGACACTCGCACACGAGCGGGCCGCGCAATTCTTGGAAGGCCCACGAAGGCGGCGGCGCGAGATCGTGACGCCGGAAGGGATCGCCATCCCGATCGAGGTCGCGGACTATGCCGAGCGCGTAGGCGCGTTCCTGATCGACTTGGTGACCTGGATCCTGGCGATTATCGCCGTGTATCTCCCGCTCCTCTTCTTGCTGGGCAATCTCGGCGGTGCCTCGATTGCGCTCGTGATTGTGCTGTTCATCGGGTTTCTCGTACGCAACCTCTATTTCGTCTATTTCGAGATCGCCTGGCGCGGCGCGACGCCGGGCAAACGCGCAGTCGGGCTGCGCGTGATCGATCGCAAGGGCGGGCCGCTCTTGCCGACCGCCCTCATCGCGCGCAATCTCACCCGCGAAGTCGAGATGTTCCTGCCGCTCGAGCTTCTATTGATCTCGGGCGTCAGCTCCAGTTGGGGAAATCTCGCGCTTGCACTGTGGATGCTGTTCTTCGCCCTGCTCCCCGCCATCAATCGGGATCGGATGCGCGGTGGCGACATCATCGCCGGAACGATGGTGATCGCATTGCCCAAGCGTGCACTGTCGAGTGATCTCGCCGCCGCCACGGTGCAGTTCACCTTCACTGAGCAGCAACTGAAAGCCTATGGCGCTTTCGAGCTGCAGGTGCTGGAAGAATTGCTGCGGCGACCGGATTCACCGGATTCGGCACGCGTGCTGATCGAAGTCCGCGACACGATCTGTCGCAAGATCGGCTATACGGCGTCTGTACCGATCAATCAAACAGCCGGATTCCTACGCGATTTCTACACCGCCGAGCGCGCGTTCCTTGAGCGCGAGCAGCTCTTCGGCAAGGCTCGCGCTGACAAGTTCGCGCAGGCCGAAGTGGAGAAGTGAGCGGGCAGTCGGGAAGTTAGTCGAACACAGCAGCGATCTGATCGGTATCGATGCCCTCCTTGGCGACGCGTAAGTCGTGATAGGTCACCACGATGAGGATGGAGAAGAACGCGGTCCAGATCGAGCTCCAAACCAGGTTGACGATCTGCCCGACCAAGGTCGACATCGCGGCGGAGAGCGCGAGGATTCCGTTCGCCCCCAGAATGGCGAAAGCCAACCCGCCGAGGATGCCACCGACGATTACGGCTACGAGCAGGATGAGGAGCCACATGCCGAATATCTTCCAGCGATGACCGCGGGTCAGCTCGCGACTACGCCCCATGCTGCTGAAGGGGCCTAGCCGCTCCACGACGCAGACGGGCGTCGCAACGGACCAGGCGATATAAAGCATGATGCCGGGAACCACCAAAAGAAGGCTCGCCAAGCCGACAAGCAGGCCAACGCTGAGGACGACGCCGATGATCGGGAAAAATCGACGCAGCCCAATTCTGGCCGATTCCGCCAGGTCGATCGGCCGCCCCTGCATCGCCTGGAAGGCGGCGTAGAGCAGCACGGCCTGGCTCAGTACCCACAGAACCATCAACAACACAAGCGCTGCGAACGTAACACCCACTAGCTGGAACGGACTCAGGGGCATGGGGGCGCCCGGAGCGGGGCGCGGTATGAAAAGCGAAGGGAGATTGGCAATCCCGGTGACCAGCACGAAAGTCAGGAAGTGGCTGGAAAAGACCGACCACGTCCGGCTGAAGACCCGACCAATGCGGAACTCGCCGTCGCTAAATCGTCCGGCCGGCAGCGAAGCGTCTATCATGGCCATCCTCTGGTTGTGCCAATATTAGGCGCTGTTGAACGTCAGCCGCAATCCTGCGGCGCTATTCCCAAAGCCATTTGCACAAGATCACGCAGGCATTGCCGCAAAGCTGCGGTGCGGGTGCCGACGCCTTCCTTTGCGAGACGCAGGTCGTGGTCTGTGTCGCTCGGGACCTGGTTTCAAATTCAGTCGAACTCTTGCTACCTCGGGCCACCCAAGGCTAAGTTGACGCGGCCCTGCAAAATTTGGCAAGTCGCCGCGCACGGGCCGCCGTCCCCCATCCAACAACCAATCTCCCAGTCGCACGGACAAATTTCAGTATCGGTATCGGAGACCCCATTGCCCCGCATTGCTTATGTGAACGGCCGATACTTGCCCTCCGACCGCGCCTTGGTCAGCATTGAAGACCGCGGCTACCAGTTTTCCGATGGTGTCTACGAAGTCTGCGAGGTGAGGGGAGGCGCCATCATCGACGAGCGTCGGCACTTAGCCCGCCTCGCGCGCTCGCTCGGCGAGCTTCGCATCCGAGCGCCCATGGCACAATCTGCGCTTGCTGTGATCCTGCGAGAAGTGATCCGCCGGAACCGGGTCCACAACGGCATCGTCTATCTGCAGATCACGCGTGGGGTCGCCCGACGCGACTTTGCCTTTCCGCCGCCGCACACCCAGCCGAGCTTGGTGGTCACCGCACGCAATCTCGATTTGGCCGCCAACGAGAGGAGGGCCGACCAGGGCTTGGCGGTCGTCACCGTGCCGGAAAACCGCTGGGCGCGTCCCGACATCAAATCGGTCTCCCTGCTCGCCAATGTGCTCGCAAAGCAGGCGGCACGCGACCGCGGCGCGGCCGAGGCCTGGTTCGTCGATGGGCAGGGGCGGGTGACGGAGGGGGCGTCCAGCAATGCCTGGATCGTGACGGCGGATGGCCGGGTGGTCACTCGTCCGGCGGATAACGGAATTTTACGGGGCATCACCAGAACCGTGTTGATTGGGGTGATCAAAGCCCAGAATTTGCTGTTTGAAGAGCGTCCGTTCAGCTTGGAGGAGGCCTACAGGGCGCGCGAGGCGTTCGTGACGGCGGCGAGCCAAATCGTAATGCCGGTCACCCGCATTGATGACCGCCCCGTCGGCGATGGCGCACCCGGGCCCGTGGCCAAGAGCTTGCGGGCCAGCTTCCACAGTCATGCCGAATGGTCTTGATCTTCCCGGCCTTTCGCCAACTTCTGCTTGCGTGATTTCGGGCCGTAGCCTGTAATACGCAAGCCAAAGCTTGGTGAAGACCCGAAAGGGAGACACTTGGCTTCGGCAATAGGCTCGCGGGAAGGGGCCCGCGAGCAAATAACGGATAAACACAATGGCGGCAGACCGCTCACAAAATCTGCAAGACACCTTCCTGAATCACGTACGCAAGGGCAAGACCCCATTGACCATATTTCTGGTGAATGGAGTAAAGCTGCAGGGCGTGGTAACTTGGTTCGATAACTTCTGCGTACTGCTGCGGCGGGACGGGCATTCGCAGCTCGTCTATAAGCACGCCATCTCAACTATAATGCCGGGTCATCCGATCCAGCTGTTCGAGGGGGCGGAGGAGCCACCGGCCGGGGATAAGGTCTGACACAAACCCGTCGGCTCGACACGCACAGTGACCGCCTGAGCCCGCCTGCGGGATCAGGAACCGGGCGTGCAATCGTCATTGAACCGGATCTGCGCAGCCGAGCGCCGCGCCGAGCCCGTGGTGCTGCGCCGACAGTTCCTTCTCCCAATCCGCCGAATGGGCCCATGCGCTCGGCCGAAGCCAAGCTCGACGAGGCTGCAGGTCTAGCGCGCGCCATTGATCTCGACGTGCTCGAATCCGGGATCGTGCCGCTCGGCGAAATCCGACCCTCAACCTATATCGGCTCGGGCAAGGTCGAGGAGATCGCCGGCCTGATCAAGAGCGTTGAGGCGGGGCTGGTGGTGATGGATTGTGCGCTGTCACCGGTGCAGCAGCGCAATCTGGAGAAGGCCTGGAATGCCAAAGTCCTCGACCGCACCGGACTGATCCTCGAAATATTCGGGCGGCGCGCCCGCACACGCGAGGGCGCGCTGCAGGTCGAGCTTGCGCATTTGAACTATCAAAAGAGCCGCCTGGTGCGATCCTGGACACATCTCGAGCGCCAGCGTGGCGGCTTCGGATTCCTCGGTGGACCAGGCGAGACTCAGCTCGAGGCCGACCGCCGGCAGATCGAAGAGCGCATCGCCCGGATCGAAAGCGATCTGGAAAAGGTCAAACGCACCCGCAAGCTGCATCGTCTGAGCCGCCGACGCGTGCCGTACCCGATCATCGCGCTGGTCGGGTATACCAATGCGGGCAAATCGACCCTTTTCAATCGCATGAGCCAGGCCGAGGTGCTCGCCTCCGATATGCTGTTTGCCACTCTTGACCCGACGCTGCGCGCAATCGATCTGCCGCATGGCGCTCGCGTGATCATGTCCGATACGGTCGGCTTTATCTCCGACCTGCCGACCACGTTGGTGGCGGCGTTCCGCGCCACGCTGGAGGAGGTCGTCGAGGCCGACGTCATCCTGCACGTGCGCGATATCTCTCACGCCGATGCCGTTGCGCAGTCGCGCGACGTCGAGAATATTCTCAAGCAGCTGGGGATCGACGTGGCCGAAGGGGCGGGCGCTGCCCGCCTCATCGAGGTCTGGAACAAGGTCGATCGGCTCGATATCGAAAGCCGTCAGACGCTCGACAACCTGGTACAGCGACAGCCCGCCGGAAAGAGACCGGTCCTTATTTCTGCGCTCTCAGGCGAGGGGCTTGATCAACTCGCAGAAGAGATTGAAGCCCGCATCGCCGCCGGACGCGTGGTTCTCGAGCTTGCGCTAGATCCTGCCGACGGCGCCGGTGCAAGCTGGCTCTATCGCAACACCGAGGTACTGGCGCAAGAGACCAGACCTGACGGATGGATGGCCGTGACGGTGCGGGTTGACCCCGCCAATGCGGGCGCTGTGCGCGCCAAATTCCCGGCATGCGGCCAATCCTAATCGCATCGGCAGCGCTCACGCGCCTTCCGCGGCCTTGGCCTCGTCCCAGAGCGCGTCCATCTCGACAAGCGTCGCGTCCTCGGGTTTTTTTCCGCGCGTTGCCAGAGCCTGCTCAATCGCGGCGAAACGTCGCTCAAACTTCTGATTGCTCCCGCGCAAAACTGCCTCGGGATCAGCATCGAGGTGACGTGCGAGATTGACCACGGCGAACAAGAGATCCCCAACTTCCGCCCCGGCCTTGGCGCGGCTCCCAACAGCAATTTCTGCTTCGATCTCATCGGTCTCCTCGCGGATCTTCCGCAACACTGCCAACGGATCGTTCCAATCAAAACCAACCTTGGACGCTTTGGCTTGCAGCTTCAACGCCCGGGTCAGGGCAGGGAGCGTCACCGGCACGCCGGCGAGCGCGCTCTCACGTGGCGCCCCCTCTATGCCACCCGTCTTGCCGGCACGGCCGGCCTTCTCGGCCTTCTCCTGCGCCTTGATCGCCTCCCATAGGCCTGGCACAGCGTTCGCCCCGAGCTTCCCGGCTTCGCCAAAAACATGCGGATGCCGCCGGATCAGCTTCTCGGTAATGCCTTGCACGACGTCGCCGAAGTCGAATGCGGCTTCTTCCTGCGCCATGCGCGCATGAAAGACGACCTGCAGCAAAAGATCTCCGAGCTCTTCGCGCAGGTCCACCAGGTCCTGACGCTGAATCGCGTCCGCGACCTCGTAGGCTTCTTCGAGCGTGTACGGCGCGATTGACGCAAAGCTCTGTTCCAAGTCCCAGGGACACCCCGAACCCGGGGTGCGCAGCGCAGCCATGATCTCGATGAGCCGGGAAATCTCGCGTGACGGTGTCATGAAAGGGCCAATCGTTAACGGCGGGCCGGCGAACGTAGCGCATAGCCCGGAAAAGTCATGCCCCAGCGGACCATAGCTCAATTCGCATAAGGTATATTATGGAATATATGCGAATTACACGATATTTTCAGGCGATTTTGGTCGCCGGCTCGCTCCGAAAACGGCTAATCCGCCGTCGCCAGCTCGATCTTGAGTCCGTCATAAGCCGGCTCGACATAGCCGGGCAGCTGGCTGCGCAAAACGTCGTAGTCGAGGTCCATGTGCATGTTCGTGAGGATCGCCCGCCGGGGCGCAATCCGTTCGATCCATTGGAGTGCTTCAGCAACGGAGAAATGGCTCGGATGCGGCTTGTAGCGCAGCGCGTCGACGATCCACAGATCAAGGCCCGCCAGCGCCGCGACGCTCTCCGGCGGCAGGTCGCGCAGGTCGCTCGAATACGCAATGTTGCCAATACGAAAGCCGAGCGATGGGATGTCGCCATGGTCCTGCAGGAATGGCAGTGCGGTGATTGGACCGCCGGGACCTTTAACGGTGACAGGCTCTCCGGCCTTGATGCGATGCTCGTTGACAATCGGCGGGTAATTGCTGCCCGGCGGCGTCACGAAGCAGTAGCCGAAGCGGAAATAGAGAACCCGGTAGGTCGACTCGTCGAGATAGGCATCGATGCGCCGCCGATGGCGCAAGAACAGCCCGCGCAGGTCGTCGATCCCATGGGTGTGGTCGGCATGCTCGTGGGTGAACAGCACGCCGTCGAGCCAATCGACGTCGGTGGCGAGCAGCTGCTCGCGCAAATCCGGCGAGGTGTCGATCAGCACTCGGGTGCGCGCACCGTCGGCCTGCCGCCGCTCGATAAGCAACGAGCATCTTCGGCGCCAGTTCTTCGGATTGGCGGGGTTGCAGTCGCCCCAGCCTATTCCGGGGCGCGGAACGCCGCCCGACGAGCCGCAGCCGAGAATCGTGAAGGTCATCAGCGTCATCGGTGCGGCACAGGAGCCATCATGCAGCCGCCGCGGCCGGTTGCGGGACCTTGCGGAACAGCCGGAAGAAGTTGGCGGTGGTCTGGCGCGCGATGTCCTCGAACGTGACCTTGCGGGCCTCCGCCAGCACGCGTGCGGTTTCGATCACATAGGCCGGCTCGTTGCGCTTGCCGCGATGACGTCCCGGAGCGAGATACGGGGCATCAGTTTCGACCAGAATGCGGTCAGCGGGCAAATCCGCTGCGATTGCACGAAGGTCATCGGATTTCTTGAAGGTCAAAATTCCGGTGAAGGAGATGAACAGTCCGAGTGCGATGGCGCGCTCGGCCAACTCGCGTCCACCGGTGAAGCAATGCAGCACGGCCGGGAAGGACCCCTTCCCGCTTTCCTCTTCCAGGATTGCGGCCATATCGGCGTCCGCGTCGCGCGAATGGATGACAAGCGGCAGACCGGTCTCGCGCGCAGCCGCGATATGGTTGCGGAGCCCGCGCTCCTGCGCCTCCCGCGGGCTTGAATCATAGTGATAGTCGAGGCCGGCCTCGCCGATCGCCACAGTCTTCGGATGGTGTGTGAGCGCGACCAAATCCGCGGTCGTCAGATCAAGCTCTTCGTGCGCGTGCTGCGGATGAGTTCCGACCGAGCAATAGATGTCGGGAAAGCGATCCGTGATTGCGAGCAGAGCCTGGCGTTGTCTCACCCGTGTCGAGATGGTCACCATGCGCCCCACCCCGGCTGCCTGCGCGCGCGCCACGATCCCATCGAGCTCGCCGGAGAGATCCGGAAAATCGAGATGACAATGGCTGTCGACCACGAAAGAGCCTGTTTGCGGTGTAGCAGCCATCGTGGAAAAACCTTTCATGTTCACGCGCTTGCCGTTTGTTCCTTACGCTTTTTGTAGCTGGAACGAAGCGTCGTGTCACCTTGGTGGCGATGCGTCAACGGTTCCGCCCCACCCGCCGAAAAAATATGCAAAACCGCGCCGGCTCGTGTTGATCGAGCGTCCGCACGCGTCCGGCGGTATATAGTCAGTTTCGACCGCAAGCACCCGAGCTTTGCCACACCTCCCGCATTCAGGGATCGCCCGGAAGGCATTGGGACTTCAAACAGTTTCAACAAATCGTCGAGCGGCACGCGGCGCGGCCACCCCTGCTCTACCGTGCCGATAGCTTCGGCCGGCAAATACCGTGGCATGTTTTTTGCGTTTTTTCGCGTCGGCCAAGCCAATGGGAGTTGCCGCCATGATGAAGCGGAACCAAACACGGGACAAGAAAGCGGTCGGAAAAGAGGCCAAGGGGAACCTGATCTCGCGTCGAAGCACCCTCAAGGCTGGACTTGCGCTCGGGGCTGCGTTCACCGGCAGCAGTTTCGGCATCATCGGTCGTGCGGCGGCTGCACCGATTAGGCTGCGCTTCGGCAGCGACAGCCCAATCGGCGCTGCCCACACCAAATCCGCCGTGGTCTTCAAGGATCTGGTGGAACGGGGGACGGCTGGACGCGTCGAGGTCGCGATCTTCCCGGACGGCCAGCTCGGCAGCAACGGCCCCATGACCAACTCGGTGAAAGCCGGAACACTCGATGCTGTGGTCACAGACGTGACCTATATCTCGACCGCGGTGCCGGAGGCCGACGTCTTCAATCTGCCGTTCCTATACTCGGATACTGCGCAGGTGCTGCGCTTCGCAAACGGGCCGTTGGGCGAAAAGCTCAAGCCGAAGATCAACGAAGCCTTTGCGTGCGAAGTCCTGGGCTTCGCTACCGACGGCTCGCGCAATCTGTGGAACAGCAAACGCCCGATCCGCGCACCCGGCGATATCGAAGGGCTGAAGATGGGCGTGCAGCCGAGCAAGATACAACGCGACACCATTCTGGCCTTCGGTGGCATCCCGACCGTCGTGCCGTTCAATCAGCTCTACACGGCGCTGCAGACCGGCCTGGTCGACGGAAGCGACAAGGCCTTCGCCGACATGATCGAGATCAAGTTCTATCAGGTCACAAAATATCTGACCCTCACCAGCCATTACAGCATCATCAACGTGCTGATCGTCTCCAAGAAGCTTATGGACAAGCTCACGCCGGAGGACCGCGAAGTGATCCGCGGCGCCGGCAAGCCGGCGGTCGACGCGCAGGTCGAGGAAATTCTCAACGGCGAGAAAGCGGCACTGGCCTTCCTGCAGGAAAAGGCAATCCAGGTGTTCAAGATGGAGGACCCCAAGGCGTTCTCCGCCAAGATGGAGGATGTCTACAAGGAGGCGGCCGATCGGATCGGTGCCGACATCCTCGCCGAGGCGCGCAAATTCTCATGAGCACGATCTCCAACGAGAGGCATGCATTGAGTAAGGCATGAGCGCGGGCTCCATCACCGCCGGGGCGGCCTGATGACGCTGGTCCAAATGCAATTTCGTCTCGCCCAGGCCGGTGGACTGCTGGAGAGCATCTTGATCGCCGTCTGCGCCCTCCTTCTTTGCGTGATGGCGGGCAGCGTCTTCTTCGAGGTGCTCATCCGATACGTCGTGCATGCGCCGACCGCCTGGACCGAGGAGACCGCGGAATTCATTCTTGTGTGGTACGGCCTGTTGGCGGCGGCGGTGGGCGCACGCAAGGGCGTGCATTTCGCTATTCGCCTGGGCGTCGTCCATTTCGACGCACGTACGCGCTGGGTAATCCGCCAGAGCGTCAATGTCGCGGTCATCGTCTTCCTCGCAGTACTCTTCAGGCTCGGGATCAACTATCTCGGCATCGTAGCCAACCAGACCTCGACCGGCGCAGAGATCAATATGCGTTTTCCCTGGGCGGGAATTCCGGTCGGGATCGGCAGCCTGATGGCAATGTACGTGCTTGAGGTCGCCGACGGCATCCTCTCGCTGTGGACGGGGCGACAGTTCAGCGTAAAGGAGGCGCGCGAGGAGGATATCTATGGTGCGCTGCGCGGTCGCAACGCACCGCACACACCGCCGCTTCGGACCGGGGATTGACCGGTTCATGGCCGTCGCCATTGGCATTGCCTGGCTTATTCTCATAGGTCTCGGCGTGCCGATCGCGTTCGTGCTCGGTGCGTCGGCGATGGTCGGCGTCCTCCTATTGCCGGACGGGCTCGATCTCTTGCCGGCACTGATCGAGCAGATGTTCATCGCCGTCTCTTCTTTCAATTTTCTCGCCATCCCGCTGTTCGTTTTCGCCGGCGGCATATTGGCCGAAAGCGGCATCGCCAAAGTCCTTATGGACCTTGCCTCGATCACAGTCGGTCGCGGCCGCGGCGGCTTGGGTGCGTCGATCGTCATGTCGGCGATGGTTTTCCACGGGATCTCCGGCTCGTCCTCGGCGGACGCCGCCGCGATCGGCAAAGTGACACTGCCGACGCTGCGCAATCAGGGCTATCCGCTCCCGTTCAGCGTCGCCCTGCTCGCAACTGCGGGCGCCACCGGCACGCTGATCCCGCCGACGATGGACCTCATCATCATCGGCATCGTCGGCAATATGTCGATTGCCGGCCTGTTCGCCGCCGGCATCCTTCCAGCCTTTGTCAACGGCTTGGGGTTGATGGCCTTGGTGCTCTACATTTCGCGCCGTCACGGCTACGGCAATGTACGGATTCCGTTTGCCTGGAAGACCGCCCTCCGCGTCTTCCTCAAGGCCATCCCTGCCCTCTCGATGATTGCGATTATTCTGGGCGGAATTCTCGGCGGCGTCTTCACCCCGACCGAGGCGTCATCGGTTGCGGTGTTCTACGGCCTGTTCCTGGCCTTCGTGGTCTATCGCTCGCTCAGCTTTCGCCAGTTCCTGTCGCTCTTTCGCACCACGATCGAGATCAGCGGCATGGTGCTGCTCGTCATCGCGATGGCGGCAATGCTGGGCTATGCGCTCACCATATTCCAGGTGCCGACCGGACTCGGCCGGCTGCTCGATACGATCGCGCCCGACAAGATCCTGTTCCTGCTGTTCGTGCAGATCTGCTTTTATCTCATCGGTACCTGCATGGACACGGTGCCGGCGCTCCTGATCCTCATTCCGATCCTGACGCCGCTCGCCATCGCGCGCGGCATCGAGCCAATCCATTTCGGCATCCTGGTCGAATGCAATGTCGCGCTGCATCTTGCCTGCCCCCCGGTCGGCAACGTCCTCTTCACCGCGTGCGCGGTGGGAAACACGCCCCTCGAGCTCGTGATCAAGCCGATCCTGCCGATGATCGGCATCCTGACCTTGACCATGCTCATCATCACCTATGTTCCCGACATCGCAATGTACCTGCCGCGGCTCCTTGGGCTGGTGGACTGAGCCGGAACAGCAGCTATCCTCGATCTATCACGGCCGAATCGGCGGCCATGCGGGTGCACCCTTGCCGCTCCTTCCACCGTTCATTGATGCGAGACCCTGTTCATGAAGCCCAAGGTCTTTGTCGTCCAGCCGATACCCGAGGTCGCGCTCGACGTGCTCAGGGAGGAGGCTGAAGTCACAGTCTATCCGTATATGGATCGGCAGATCAGCGTCGACGAGCTCGTCGCCAATGCCAAGCGCAGCGACTGGCTGTTCGTTCTGCATGAGACCAACGTGACCGCAGACGTGATCAACGCCAATCCCAATCTCAAGGGCATCGGCGCGATGGCGTCGAACAATCCGCTCGTTGACATGGAAGCGGCGAACGCGCGCAAGATTCCGGTCATCATAGAAGATCCCAAGATCACCTTTCCGGGTGTGGCGCCCACGACCGCCGATCTCACCATGGCGATGCTGCTCGGCCTCGCTTACCGGCTGGTGGAATCCGATCGCTATACCCGAGCCGGCAAATTCCGCCAGGAGCAGACCATGGCGCTCATGGGCGTCGGCTGCCCGGGCAAGACCGTCGGCCTTGTCGGCATGGGCAAGCTCGGCGAAAACATGGCGCCGCGCATTCGCGCCTTCGGCATGCACACGGTCTACACCAAGCGCACCCGCTTGGCGCCCCGGCGCGAGCAGGAGCTCGGCCTCGAGTGGACGCCCGACTTGGACGACCTGCTCCGGCGCAGCGACTTCGTCTGCTTGGTCTGCGACTACAATCCGACTACGCACAAGCTCATCGGTAAGCGCGAGCTTGCGTTGATGAAACCTGAGGCGTTTCTGATCAACACCGCGCGCGGCCGCATCGTCGACGAGCCGGAATTGATTCAGGCGCTGCAGGAAAAGCGCATTGCCGGCGCCGGGCTCGACGTCTATTGGAACGAGCCACCGGTCACCCAAGATCCATCGGTCCCGGAGGAGCTGTGCAAGCTCGATAACGTCATCCTTGCGCCACACAACGGCGGTGCGACCTGGGACGTACGCGGCCGCAAAGCGATGTCGGTCGCTCAAGGCATGGTGGCAATGATGCGTGGCGAACGTCCCGCCGCGCTGCTCAATCCGGAAATCTATGAAGGCCGGTAGTCCGAGGGCGCGCCATCCGCCGCATCTGCCCGCCGCGGAGAGAAGCGGCGCTGTCTCAGGTTCGTCCGCCGGGGTCCGTCTCCACATAGCGGGGAAAGACTGCAGCCGGTGGCGGCAGCTTCGCGCCCGCAGCGATCCGGTGGCCGCCGCCGAGCGTCGCGAACTGCCGTTCTTCAGCAGGCACCGCCAATAGGTCGAGCAGTTTGCCGGCCGAGGCCGGAATGAACGGCTGGGCCAATATGGCGACCTGACGAATTACCTCAGCGGTCACGTACAGCACGGTGCCCTGTCGCGCAGGGTCCGTCTTGGCAAGCGCCCAGGGAGCTTCGCCGGCGAAATAGCGATTGGCCTCGGCCACCACCGCCCATATCGTGTTGAGCACTTGGTGCAGCGCCTGCGCCGTCATGGCATCTCGCGCCCTGTCGATCATCGCGTCAGCGGAGGCAAGAAGCGTTCGGTCGGCGTCGCTGAAAGGACCCGGCGCCGGCAGCTCGCCGCCGAGCTGCCTCGCGATCATGGTCAGCGAGCGTTGCGCCAAGTTGCCAAGATCGTTGGCGAGATCGGCATTGATGCGCGCAACGATCAATTCGTGGCCATAATTGCCGTCCTGTCCGAACGGCACCTCGCGCAGAAAGAAATAGCGCAGCTGGTCGACCCCATAAGCATCGACCAGCGCGAACGGATCGATCACGTTGCCGACTGATTTCGACATCTTCTCACCGCGATTGAACAGAAAGCCGTGGGAGAAGATGCGGCGCGGCAACTCAATGTCCGCTGACATCAGGAAGGCCGGCCAATACACCGCGTGGAAACGGACGATGTCCTTGCCGATGACGTGCAGATCCGCCGGCCAGTAGCGGCGGAATTTCTCCGACCCTGTATCGGGAAATCCGACCCCGGTGATGTAGTTGGTGAGCGCATCGACCCACACATACATGATGTGTTTCTGATCACCCGGTACCGGTATGCCCCAGTCGAAGGTGGTCCGGGAGATAGAAAGATCCTGCAGGCCGCCGCGCACGAAGCTCAGGACCTCGTTGAAGCGCTCCTTGGGCAGCACGAAATCCGGATGTGCGGCATAGTGGTCGAGCAGCCGCCGTTGAAAGGCGGACAGGCGGAAGAAGTAGCTGTCCTCCTCCACCCACTCGACCGGCGTGCCTTGCGGCCCAAGCCGCACCCCGCCTTCAGTGAGCCTGGTCTCGCTCTCGTCGTAATAAGCCTCGTCGCGCACCGAGTACCAGCCGGAATACTTCGACTGATAGATGTCGCCGGCCGCGTGCATGCGTTCCCAGATCGCCGCCGAGGACAGGTGATGCCGCCGTTCGGTGGTGTGGATGAAATCGTCGTTGGAGCAATTCAGCCGCGCGACCATCTTCTCGAACAGCGGCACATTGCGTTCGACGAGCGCGCGCGGCGTCAAGCCCTCCTTGTTGGCCGTCTGCAACATCTTGATGCCGTGCTCGTCGGTGCCGGTCAGGAAAAAGACGTCGTAGCCGTCGAGACGCATGAAGCGGGCGATCGCGTCGGTGGCGATCGCCTCGTAGGCGTGGCCGATATGTGGCGGGCCGTTGGGATACGCGATGGCCGTGGTCAGGTAATAGCGCCTCCCGGGCTTTGGCGCCGCGTGCTTCCTCGCGCCCTCCTCCACTGCGGGAGCCTCCTGGCCCTCCGGCTGCGATTTGGTCTTCGCTTTGGCGCTCGTCTCGGCTTTCTTGGCCAGCTTGTTATTGGTTCGCGGGACCTTCTTCTTGGCATTCCTCCTGGTCACGCGCTTCCCGGTCGCCTTGCCCTTGGTGGCCTTCTTGGTGGTTTTTTTAGCCTTCTTCCTTGATGGCGTCTTTTTGGCGCTCGCTTTCTTCCCGCTTCCCGCGGCTTGTCCCTTCGCTTTGGAGCGACTCTTCGTTTTCGTGCGCTTGGTAGCCATGTGGCGTGTTCCGGAAAGCGGCGTGTGCCAAAAACGTGGATGGCCGGGACTTGGCCCGGCCATGACTCGTGACATGATAGGTATCAACCGCGGGCGGCCTCGGCAAGCCAGCCGAAAACCTTGAACACCAGCGGCTTCCTCTCAAGATTATACAGGTCGACGTCACGCGCCGCGGTGTTGATCGCGTCCCAGGCGCGCGCGAGCGAAATCGGGCGGCTGCCGGTGCGGGCTTCGGCGGCAAGGCGTGTCGAGAGCCAATCGCGGACCGCATCTATGAACGTCGCCACCACCAGCCGATCGGCACGCTCGACACTCTCGCCCAGCGCATGCAGAGCGCGCGGATCGGTCGCCGGCAGCAGCTTCAGGAGCTCCATCACGCGCTCACGTACGCTAAGAAGCGGTCCACCAAGAAGAGCGACGGCCTGCGCTACGCTGCCGCCAGCCGCAGCTGCAGCCGTCGCAATACCAGGGTCATCGGCGGCGCGACCAAGCGCAGCGGCGACTGCACGGGCTACATCGGTGGGCGACAGTGGGCGCAACAGCAGGCGGCGGCAGCGCGAGCGGATGGTGGCAAGCACTCTTCCGGGCGCGTGGCTGACGATCAGGAACAGGCAGTTGCGCGGCGGCTCCTCCAACAGCTTGAGCAGCGCGTTGGCTCCGGCGGGATTGAGCTCGTCGGCGGAATCGACCAGCACCACCCGCCATCCCGCATCACCAGCGGTAGAACCCAGAAATGGCACCAGCTTCCTGACATCCTCGACCGCTATGACGGTGCGCAGCGCCCCGCTCTCGCCCGAGCGCCGCTCCAGCACCAAGAGATCCGGATGCCCCTGGGCGCCGACCAAGTGGGCCACGCGATGGCCTTGCGGCAGCGCCAGCGAGCGGGCGTCCTGTACCTCGGCGAGCGAGTGATCCGGATAGGCGAGCACGAAGCGCGCCACGCGATAGGCGAGCGTCGCCTTGCCAACACCTGCCGGCCCACCGATGAGCCAAGCATGTGGCATGCGCGCGCTACGATACGCATCGATGAGCGTCCGTTCCGCCTCTTCATGCCCGAACCATTGCAAGGTGTCGCGCGGATGCGGGACGGCCTCGATTTGTTCGCTGTCATCGCTCACGACGCTACATCCTCGAGGGTCACCGGAGCAGTCGCGGGATCCAGTCGCTTGACCACAGCATCCCAGACGCGCGCGGCAACGGAAGCCTGCGCTTCGAGCGCGTCGACAAGCACACAGCGGTCCGGCTCGGCCGCTGCGAGCTGCAGATAGGTCTCGCGCAGCTTTTCATGAAACTCGAGCGATTCCGCCTCGAACCGGTCGGCACCCGCTTGGCCCCTCCGCTTGCCGGCCCGTTCCAGGCCGACTTCCGCCGGGACGTCCAAAATGAGGGTCAGATCCGGCTTGAGATCGCCGACCGTCACCCGATAGAGACCCCCGATCAAACGCGGATCGACCCCGCCCATCGCGCCTTGGTATACTTTGGTCGAATCGGCGAAACGATCGCTGATCACCCAACGCCCGCGTGCCAGCGCCGGCTCGATCGTCGCCGAGACATGGTCATCGCGAGCGGCCGCCATCAGGATGGCCTCGGCGTCCGGACCGAGCGATTTCGCAGCCCCCGACAAAAGCACATGGCGGATGATCTCCGCTCCTGGAGAGCCGCCAGGCTCGCGCGTCAGCACCACGCCGATGCCCATGGCCCGCAAACGCTGCGCCAAGAGGGCCGCCTGCGTCGACTTGCCGGTTCCTTCGCCGCCTTCAAAGGTGATGAATCGTCCGCGCATGCCGCGATCTCTCTAAAACCCGATGTAGCGAGAAAGCGGGCGCGTTAAAGGGTGCCATGCCGCCGCCAATCCGCCGCTACCGCGCCGAGAGCATGGGCCCATGTCACAGGCGCTGGATACCGGCACGGAACAGGCCGATCACCAGCTCGGTCAGGGCATCCATCGCCCGGTGGGTGAGATTCCCGGTTCCGACGCTTTCGACGGCGCGCAAGGGCACTTCCAACACCAAGGCCTCGCCGCGCCACACCTTCAAGGTGCCGATCTGCTGGCCTTGCTGCACGGGCGCCGGCACCGGGCCCGAATAGATGACGCGCGCGACGATCTTGTTCGGCACCAACTTGGAAACCATCAGGCTGACCACCTGGTCCGCCGCCAAGGGCACGCTCCCCTGCTCGCCGCCGTAGAGCTTGGCGTCAGCGATCGTCTGCCCCTCGGCGAAGAGCGTCTGCGGTTGGAAATTGCGGAACCCCCATTCGAGCAGCCGCTTGCCTTCGTCGGCTCGCTCCTTCTCGGTCCTGGCGCCCATGACGACCACGATCAGCCGCATGCCGTTCTGCACTGCCGACCCGACCAAGTTGTAGCCGGAATCCTTGATGAACCCGGTCTTGAGGCCGTCAGCTCCGATATTCATGGTCAGCAGCGGATTGCGGTTGAGCTGGTGAATCTTGTTCCAGGTGAAGTCGGCCTCGCCAAAGAGATGATAGTCGTCCGGATAGGTGCGGATGATCTGCCGTGCCAGCAAGGCGAGCTCTCGCGCGGTCATGAGCTGCCTGGGATCGGGCAGGCCATTAGAGTTGCCGAACGTCGATTTCGGCAGGCCTATTTCGCGCGCCCGCGCGGTCATCATCTGTGCAAATTTATCCTCGCTGCCGGCAATCCCCTCAGCAAGTGCAATACAAGCGTCATTGGCAGATTGGATGACCACGCCATGCAGGAGGTCGCCGACCGCGACGCGGCTGTGGATCGGCGCGAACATGCTCGAGGTGTGGGAAGGCGCGCCGCCTTTGCGCCAAGCATTCTCGCTGATGACGAACTCATCAGTCGGCTTCAGCCTGCCCTGCTTGATCTCGTTCAACACCACCTCTGTGGTCATCAGCTTCGACAAGCTCGCCGGGGGCACGAGCTCGTCCGCGTTTTTTTCGTAAAGCACGCTGCCGCTTTCGGCGTCGATCAGGATCGCGTTGGGAACCGCGGTCTGGAAGCCACCGGCTTCCTCCTTCTTGCCCACTTGGCTTGCGGCGGCGGGTGGAGGAGGCGCTTTGGGCCGCTCCTTCTCCTTTTGCTTGGCGGAAGGCGCCGCGGCGGCTGCCCCGATCGCGCAGGCGAGCAGGCCGGCGAGCACCCATTTGCCGACCCGGCCGAGCATCCCGCTTCCGTTCACTTGCATCCAAGCCCGCAGGGGCTGCGAAATCGGGTTCCGACTCATCGGGTCAAGCCTTGGGTCAAATCCGTGCGATGGCCTTGAGAAAGAGGAGCTTTCCCGGAGGCGGCCATCCGCGCAAATCAAATGCGGAATGAATCCGTGCCAACTATACCAGCAAACACCCGGCGACGGAATTGACTGCTGGCGGCGGCAAGGCCAGCACGAGTGGAAAATCAGGGCTAAACCCTGAAAGCGGTTCAATGGTCAATATAGACCACGCGCGCTCATCAAGCCCAAAACGGCGGTGTCATTCCGTCGCGATGCGGGGCTCGCCGGTCCGGTATCGGGGGAGTCCTGGCTGAGATCGCTCAGCCTCTGGTTCTTGGCGGCTGTTGGCTTGGGCGCCGACCGATCTGGCGACGCCGGGGCCGCGGGCGGCGAATTGACGGCGGCAACACTGACATTCGACGACTTCGCGGCCTGATGGGCCGGGCTGCTTCCAAGAGCGAACGGCCGCTCGGTCGGGAGCGGTGTCTCCTCAGCATCGAAATTCGGCACGAAAGACTCAGCCGAGGCCACCATCAGCTGCGGGGAGACCTGCGCAGGCCGTCCCTCCCGCAAGGTGGCAAGCAGCATGCGATCGTCGCTACCCTCGAGCGGCGCACGCCCGACATATTCCACGCGGACATGGGCCAGGCCGTTCTCGTAGAAGCCAAGCGCCTCCGCAGCGCCAATGGAAACGTCGATGATTCGGTTGCGGGCGTAGGGGCCACGGTCGTTCACCCGCACGATGAGGGAGCGCCCATTATCCAAGTTGGTCACCCGCGCATAGCTCGGGATCGGCATGGTCGGATGCGCGGCCGAAATCCCGTGCATGTCGAAAACCTCGCCATTGGCGGTCAGTCGGCCGTGAAAGTCAGGACCGTACCAGGAAGCGACGCCCTCGGCGCGATACGACCCGGCGTCTGACGGGTAATAAGTCTGCCCGTTGACGGTATAGGGCTGACCTACTTTATACACGCCTCCGCCTTTCGGTATTGGCTCACCGTCGGCGACCACCCGCTGGCTATATTTGTCGCTGAACACCCTGCTGGCCGAGCAATCAGCCAAGGCCACGCAGCCCACCAGGGCCGCGCCCATCAGCGCGATGCGCCCGAGATCCCTCCCGCTGGCCCGCCCCATCAAATCCCCGCCACGCCGCCGCCTTGCTTGTCAGGCTGCGACCACCCCGGCCCAGCAAACCCGACATGGCGCAACCAAGTTCCACGTGATCGATCATAATCTTCGTCGATCACATGGTGGCATGGCGCACCAAAGCCAGTATACGGCCGTTTGATCACGGCAGGAATGGGGCGCCGCTCGATAAGCGTTGCGGAATTGGTGAACGGCGGGTTAGGATCAGGTCCAATACAGTCCCGCCGAGGCTTGAACTAATACACGCCGAAGGGGCAAACTCGGTATTGTAACCGGCGTGCCGAACATCTATATCGCACAAGTTCGAAGCTTTGGCCTTGCTTGTTTATGCCCCACCGGGACCCTCTCAAGACAGCGCTGAGTTCGGATTTGCAGTTGCCTAATCGGCTTCTGCAAGGGCATCTACTACGGCCAATTAGGAGACGAGAATGGCGACTGGCACAGTGAAATGGTTCAATCCGACCAAGGGCTATGGATTCATCCAGCCTCAGGGCGGCGGCGGCAAGGATGTGTTTGTTCACATCTCCGCTGTCGAGAAGGCGGGACTGACCACACTCAACGAGGGTCAGCACGTGGAATATGAGTTGGTGACTAATCGCGGCAAGACCTCGGCGGAAAATCTCAAGGTGAAGTGATTCTGTCGCGGGGCGACTGACCATGCGCGCTGTTGCGGTGATCTTGGGTCTGGCATTCGCCGTGATAGCGATCGTCTACTGGACCATGCCTGCCGGTTCGTTGCCGAGCTTCGTGCCCGGTTATGAGGCGGGCTCGACTCTGGTGCATGTGAAGCACGGTATTGCGGCCGCGGCGGTGGCTGCCCTGTGCTTTGCCTACGGTTGGTATGCCGGAGGCGCGCGCGCTTGACGCTCGCATATTGAAACAAGGCTTGCCCCGGACCGAATTCCGGGGCGAGGGGGTGGAGGGGAGCTTCGCGTTCTTCAGCGAAGCTTTTTTTTGCCCGGAGGCTCCTTGGTATAAGCCAGCATTAAGCCGATCTCAGCCAGCTGGGCCGAGCAAGCCGCGGTGATCGGGATCAGTTCTTGTAGAAGCAGAAGGTCTCGGCGTTCACTTCCCAATCACGATCCGGCCAGGGCACGCCATTGCGCCAGAACTGCGCATAGGTGGTCGCGCCGATCTCCTCTTCATTGCCGACGCAGATTTCTCCTCCCGCCGGCACATCCTTCTTGACTTCATTGCCCTGCGTGTCGGTGCCGGTATGGCGGCCGCCGTTGGGGAATTGCACGCATTCGGTCCATTTGGGCCGCAGGCATTCCTGCGCGGAGGCCTTCGACGAGACCATTCCGGCCGCCACGAGGGCGGCCGGAATTGCAAATGCGATCAGCCAAGCCGGTGCGCCAAGCGCGCCGGTCACCTTGCGGTTGATCATCAGCTTGGACGCTTTGGCCATACCGTACCCTGATTGCTGCCGGCCGGCACCATGCCCAAGCCCTTGTAGACGAACTTCTGCACGCGCTTACCCTCGAACGTCTCGGTCGTATAGATGTTGCCCTTGGAATCGACCGCGATGCTGTGCACACCGTAGAACTCGCCAGGCTGGCGGCCGCCACGGCCGAACGACGATAATTCCTTCAAGGTGTCGCGCTCGATGATGCGCACGCGCTCGTTCGTTCCGTCAGTCAGGTAGATGTACTTCTGCTGCGGGTCGGTCGAGAAGGCGATCTCCCAGGTCGACCCGGGGCCCAACGTGTTCTTGTTGAAGAACTCCTCCTTCACGAAGGTGCCGTCGGTGTGGAACACCTGCACGCGATCGTTCTGCCGGTCGCAGACATAGAGCAGGCCGTCATTGGCCAGAGCCACACAGTGCACCGGATTGCGGAACTGCTGGGCAACCGGGTCGCTCGCCTTGTAAGGCCCCGTCGGCGCATCGTCGGGCTTGTGGCCGTAGGCGCCCCAGTAGCGCTTCATCTTGCCGGTGTCGGCATCGAGCACGGCGACGCGCTTGTTGCGATAGCCGTCGGCCACATAGGCCTCGTTGGTCTTGGGATCGACATAGATCTGCGCCACGCGGCCGAAATTCTCCGTATCGTTGCTGCCGCCATTTTTGCCGTAGTGCCCGAATTGCGCGAGGAATTTGCCGTCCTGGGTGAACTTGAGGATCTGCGAGTCCTTGGCTCCGTTCCCACCGAGCCAGACATTGCCTTTGTAGTCGACAAAGACACCATGCATGGATTCGGGCCACTCATAGCCCTGACCCGGCCCGCCCCAGGCGTGGATCGTATCGCCCGCTTGATTGAAGGCGAGCACCGGCGGCGCCGAGCGGCAGCAATCGGCGATCGGCGGATTGAGCTCGGCACCCTTCTCGTTATTGTTGAGCGTCTGGCTGCCGCGATGCACGATCCAGACATTGTCCTGCGCATCGACGGAGGCGCCGATGACCATGCCGAGGATGCCTTCATTGGGCAGCGGCTTCGGCCACAGCGGATCGACCTCGAAGATCGGCACCTCCACCATTGCACCTTCAGCCGTCGCGGCGGAGTGCACCAGGCTTACGCTCGCCGCGATGCCGATGAGGCCTGCGGCCACCAGGCTGCCGTACAAAAGATTATTTCGCCGTTGCGCGGGCTTAGTCATGATCGCCTCCCGTATTCATTAGGATCTTCATTAGAATCGGAACTCTGTTGCGCAGTCGTCCACTTCTTCTTCGCTTTTTTCTCGCAGCTACCATTGGCGGCTGACGAATTCGAGACCCAGCTCCTTCTTGGCCCAAAGCACCATAGGAGTGGTGTTGAGATAGCTCAACACGGCGGGACCGATCACCGCCGGATCCCCATGCTTGAGCGCGGCAACCGCAACCACCACGTCGCATTCATCGTTGAATGCGGCCGAGAGCAATTGCTCACCCGATACTTCGCCGCTGCTGCGATAAGCGCGAATGCGACCTTCCATCCATCCAACCTTGATCGGGCGGCCTTGGTCGAGCGGAGCGATGCCGCGGCTAATCAGCTCGGTATCGGCAACGCGCTCGAGCTCCGCGTCGTCGGAAACACCGGTTGCGCAATTGCAGAAGCCGATCTTCGGGCGGACATAGAGATGGACCTCGGTGTCGCAATCGGCCGCCGCACATACGAAGGCTCTTCCGGTGCCCCATTGATCGACCGGGAATGGCCACTTCACCTCGGTCCAGACCGGTGCAATCGCGGCCGAACGCGCGGGCGCGTGCAAGCCAAAAACGGCCGCCGAGCCGGCGAGGAGCGCCGTTCCGACCACAACCGCGAGCAGGGCCGCCGCCTTCATCGAGTTGCTTTCGCTCCCACCCTTACGGCCGCGGCTGTTCTACCCGCCGCGTTCCCGTTGCGGCAGAGCCTACCATGCGCCGCATGGGCCGCAAAAGGCGCCTCCACCGGTCGGGACATTCACATGTTCTTTTCCTGGAACGGAAGGCTATTTCAGAATCATGCTCTATATTGGCCTGCGGAGAAGGCTCATGTCGCCCTTGTCGTTGGTGCTCAACCTGGTGTGGATCGTGTTCGGCGGATTATGGATGGCGGTTGGCTGGGTCGTCGCGGCACTGATCATGGCCATCACCATCGTCGGCCTGCCCTGGACATGGTCGGCCCTCACCATGGCCTCGTACACGCTGCTGCCATTCGGTCACACAGTCGTATCGCGGGCCGAATATGCAGGGCGCGAGGATATCGGCACCGGGCCCCTCGGCTTGATCGGCAACCTGATCTGGCTTGTGCTGGCCGGCTGGTGGCTGGCGCTCGGGCATCTCATAACTGCAGTGCTTTGGGCGGTCACTATCATCGGCCTGCCGTTTGCCTGGGCGCATCTCAAGCTCGCTGGCCTCGCGCTCTGGCCGATAGGCAAGATGGTGGTGCCGGCCTAAGCGTTATTTGCGTCGCCTGGGCCGAGCTGTCGGTTGCCGGTCTGGCTTGCGAGGGGTAGCCAACGTGCCCGGATCGGCCGCCAGCACCGCCAGGTCGAGCCGCGCGATCGCCGCCTCGTAACCGAGATCGTGCATCACCGGACCCAATTTCCCATCGACCGCCCCCGCCCTGGCTGCGGTTTTTTCGCCGTCCTTGCCGGCTTCCCGGACGCGCCGGGGCTGCGCCGGCCGTGATTTGACGACGAGGCGATGCGGCAGCCAGAGCGAAGCAGGATCCGCATGCTGGTGATCGATCGCAGCCTCAGCCTCGTCGTTCTCGAGCAGCATCAGCGCAAGCGCAAAGCGAATGCTTGGCGACGGTACGTGCCCCTCCATCAGCAGAGCCGCCAGCGCCCCCATATGGCCCAGGCGAAGCTCGCCCATGATGACCTGATCGCGCGCCTTCTCGCGCGCGAGACCTTCCTGCTGCATGAGGCGCGCGACTTGATCGTTCCACGCCTCACGGCTGCCAACCCCGTTGACGAGCCGGCCGCTGCTTCCGTTACCTTTTCCATTAGCTTTGCGCATGTGCACCCTCCCCATGCGAACCCTCCCCGCTTGCTCCAATGGGCGCAACTTGTGGCCTTCTCGTGTCGCGCGCATTGTATTGCCGCGATTGACGCCATCATCCGTACCGCCATACCCTCGCGGCGAGGTCGCAACCGAGGAACGGCGGAGCAAGGCAACTAATGTCGAGAAAGGCTGCGCTCGCGATCCTGTGCGCACTCGGCCTCGCCGCAAGCGCGGCCCGCGCCGAGACGTTGGAAAGCTTCTACCGAAGCAAAACCATCACCATCGTGGTCTCGACCGGTGTCGGCGGCGTCTTCGACCTGACTGCCCGCACGGTCGCCAAATATTTGCCGAAATATATTCCGGGCAATCCGACCGTGATCGTGAAGAACATGCCGGGCGGTGGGCATGTGCTTGCAACCAATTTCATGTTCAACCAAGCCACCAAGGATGGGACCTATATCGGCCTCGTCCTCAACGGCATGCCGCTGCATCAGGTGCTGGACGGCCGCGGCGTGCGCTTCGACACGGTGAAGTTCAATTGGCTGGGCTCTGCCGGCTTGAGCAATCTCATGACGGTCGCTTGGGCGACTTCCGGCGTGAAGAGCATTGAAGACGTCATGACGCACGAGCTTGTCACCGCCGCGACCGGCACCGGGTCGAACGGCTTCATCTTTCCCAATGCGATGAACATCGTGCTCGGCACCAAGTTCAAGATCGTGCTGGGCTACAAGGCAAGCCCCGAGGCCGATCTTGCCATGGAGCGCGGCGAGGTAGCGGCGCGCGCCGGCTTCAGCCTCTCGGCGATCAAGCAGGAGCACCCCGATTGGATCGCAGAAAAGAAAGTGGTGATGCTCGTGCAGGCTGGCGCCGAGCCCGAGAAGGAATTCCCTGACGTCCCGTTGATGCAGGATCTTGCCAAGACTGCAGAGCAGCGCGCGGTGCTGTCCTTGATCTCGTCCCCCATCGCGCTCGGGCGCCCGTTCTTTACCACCCCGGATACACCGGCCGATCGGGTGGCAGCGCTGCGCGATGCTTATGCGGCAACCATGAAGGATCCAGATTTCCTCGCCGAGGCAGAACAGCTCAAGCTCGACATCAAGCCGATGCCAGCCGAAGCCGTAACGCGAATTGTCGCCGATACCGTCAATACACCGGCGGACCTGATCGCCAAAGCCAAGGCGGTGCTGGACGTGCCGGCCGGCGGCGCAGGTGCGGAGCCGGCGAAGTAGGCCGGTCGCCTGTTTCCGGGCGCGATGCAGCGCGGCCCGAGCACCTACACCTATCGCGAAGCGTCAATTCTCCGGTGCTGCAGAACCGGCCCGGGACAAGCGATCCATCTTGGCGCCGATGGACTCCGGCCATCCGTTGAGGCAGATGCAGCGCCATGCTCATTGACCCTCTTCAAGCGACACCGAGGACGCCACCGCAATGACGGAGACTTTGCCAACAATCGAGACGCCGATCCTCATCGTCGGCGGCGGCTCCGTCGGACTTGCACTCGCCTGCGATCTCGGCGCCCGGGGGGTTGCGTGCCTCGTCGTGGAGCAGAACGAGCGCCCCGCCGATCATCCGCGCGCGACTGCGCTCAACGCCCGCTCAATGGAATTCATGCGACGGTGGGGCATCGCCAATGCGGTGCGGGCGAAGGCTGCGCCTCCGGATTTTCCGCACACCGCGCTCTATTGCACGAGCCTCAATGGGTTCGAGATCGCCCGCATCGAGCGGCCGCACCACGGCGGCGCCGAGCCGACCACCACAAGCCCCGAGCGGGCGCAGCGCTGCAACCAGATCTGGCTGGACCCGATCCTGTGCGAGCACGCCGCAAGCTTTGCGATGACCGAGCTCAAGTTCCGCTGGCGCTTCGAGGAGATGCGCCAAGAGGCGGAGGGTGTGACGGCCATCGTGCACGATCTCGGGCGCGACGAGCGGCGGCGGATCAAGACCCGCTATCTCATCGACTGCAGCGGCGGCCACAGCCCGATCCGCCGCGCGCTCGGCATCACCATGACCGGGTCGCCCTATATCGGCTATCACCTCAGCGTTTACGTGCGAGCGCCGCAGCTGTGGACCCACCACGACAAGGGCAAGGCCGCGCTCATCAATTTCGTCGAGCCGAGGGGATTGTGGCGCAACATGGTGACGCTCGACGGGCGCGAGCTCTACCGCTTCGGCCTGCGCGGCAAGGAATTCTACGACGATCCGGACCAGGTCGATGTCGAGCGCCTGTTTGGCGAGGTGGTCGGCAAGGACATTCCGCACGAGATCATCTCGGTCAGGCGCTGGACGGCGCGCAATGTTGTCGCTGACCGCTATCAGGTAGGCGACGTGTTCCTCGCCGGCGATGCTGCGCATCTCAACCATCCGGCTTCCGGCCTCGGCCTCAACACCGGGCTCGGGGATGCGGTCGATCTCGGCTGGAAGCTTGCGGCGGCAATTTCCGGCTGGGGCGGCGCGCGGCTGCTCTCATCCTATGCGATGGAGCGGCGCCCGGTGGGCAAGCGCAATGTCGGCCATGCCGATTTGAGCCACGCCAACGATCGCAATCAGAAGCCCGATCCGGCAATCGCGGCGGATTCGCCCGAAGGGGCGCGTGCCCGCCGCGAGCTGGGCGAGGCTATCGTGAAGGCGCAGACGCGGAAATTCGTCACCGACGGGATCGCGCTAGGCTACCGCTACGAGCCCTCGCCGATCTGCTGGGGCGAGGATTCCCCGCCGCCACCCGACAGCGTCTCCGAGTATCATCCGACGACGCGCGCCGGCAGCCGCGCGCCGCACACGTGGCTTGCCCCCGAGCGCTCGATCATCGATCTCTATGGAAGCGGTTTCGTGCTGCTGCGGCTCGGCAGCGACCCTCCCGATGTCGAGCCCATCGCGACGGCGTTCGCGCACCGGCGCGTGCCACTTGCCGTGACCACGATTGCGGATCCCTTGGTCGCCGCTCTCTATGAGCGCGCCCTGGTGCTGGTGCGGCCAGACGGGCATGTCGCCTGGCGCTCCGACCGGCTACCGAACGATCCGCTCAGGCTCGCGGATCGCGTGCGCGGCGCCGATGCAGCCGCTTTCGATGCCATAGCAAGAAGCGAGGCGGAGCTCATCGGGAGCTGAGGTCGTCGCAAGTCCCCGCAATGGGAGTGCCGCATGCGCTACGAGCTCTACTACTGGCCGGACATCCAGGGGCGCGGCGAGTTTGTACGCTTGGCGCTGGAAGAAGCGGCCGCCGACTATGTCGATGTGGCGCGCGAGGCAAGCGGCCTGGCCAAGATGACGCGGCTCATGAAGGACGCAAAGCATCCGCCCTTCGCGCCACCTTTCCTGAAAGCCGGTAACGAGATCATCGCACAGACCGCCAATATTCTTCTGTTTCTGGGCGCCCGACATGGCCTCGCGCCGCGCAGCGAATCAGGGAAGCTGTGGGTCCACCAGCTGCAGCTCACCATCAGCGATTTCCTGGTGGAGATTCACGACACTCACCATCCAATCGCGTCCGGCCTTTATTACGAAGACCAGCGCGCGCCCGCGAAGCTCCGCGCCGCAGACTTCATCAGGAACCGGGCGCCGAAATTCTTGAACTATTTCGAGCGCGTCTTGGCTGAGAGCGGTGGACCTCATCTCAATGGCCGCACGCTCTCTTACGCCGATCTCTCCACGTTCCAGATCATCGCCGGCCTGCGTTACGCCTTCCCAAAGGCCATGCGGCGGTTGGAGCGGAAAGTGCCGCGTGTCATTGCGCTGCACGATCGTATCGCCGCGCGGCCGCGCATTGCCGCCTATCTGGCCTCGCCGCGGCGGATCGCGTTCAACACATCGGGCATCTTCCGGCACTACGGCGAGCTTGACCCATAGCTTTGCCAACACCGTCCCGCTCGAAACCGCAGGAAGGCCAGCCAAGAATGCCCCCTTAAGAATGCATGGCTCCGGAGCATCGCGTTCCTGATATAACAGGCGCGAAACAGGAGCCATCGCCCTCGCTGCCGCTTTGAGCTATGCGTTGCGCGCAAAGCTTAGAACGCTTCACGACAATTCATGACAATAAGAACGACTCAACAATAAGAACGACTGAAATGCAGCATCTGATGTGCTGCAATAAGCGGCGGAGTGCACGCACGAATGCTACCTGTAAACGTCTGCCACGCATTTGCTGCCCGGGCATGCCTCGGGAATTCAATTTCGTCAATCGACTGATTTGCACCCTCGCGTCAACCCCCAAAAAACTTTTCAAAGAGCCGGAGCCAGAGAGCGCTGCGGGCTCCCTCCCCTTCCACCTTGGGATGCACTGCGGAGATCGGTGAGGCAGCGGCAATCTTCGCGCCGTCGCGACGGCTACTTCTTCACTTTGTCTTCTTCATTGGCGCTGCAAGACACGAGCATCGTGAAGGCGCGCGCATTGCTGGCGATCTGCGCCGCCTTAAGATCAGCGCCAGGTTCAGCAGTCTGGTAGGCCACGCCGCTGTTGTCGAGAAAATCACGGACCGCCCCCGTCTTAATGGCAAAATTGATGTTCTCGGGTATGTCGCCCGTTGCCTTGGCGAAGGCCAACTGGTTAAGCCCTTCCGCAACTATCCCCACCACATTGCCGCTCATGTCGAGCAGCGGACCGCCGCTATTGCCCGGATGAACCGGCGCGCTGATCTGCAGAAAGCGGGTGTCGTTGAGAACTCCGCTGAGCGAGCTCACGATTCCATTCGTCACCGTGAAATCGGACGTGAGCAGGCCGTGAAACGGGTAGCCGATGGCGACCACCGGCTCACCGGAATGCACCGCTGTCCCGCGAATGAAAGCCGCTTCGCGGAATCTCGCCGGCGCCTGCAGCAGCGCGAGGTCGTTGGTTTCATCCGCCGAGACCACGCGCAACTTCATCGGATTTTCTGCTGTGAGGTTGCCGTGAATGTCACCGACACAGTCGGCGATTACGTGATTGTTGGTCAGGATGTAGCCACTCGGGTTGATCAGGAAGCCGGTGCCGCTCACTTCGACAAGCTTCTTCGACTTGGCCGGCGCACTCGGCGCTGCGGCGCCCGTGGAGGCAGCTGAAGCCTGCGTGGGTGGCGCCGCGGGCTTGGCGGCGGCAATTGAGAAGTCCCCGGCAGCGTCGACCCCACTCACTCTGGTCTTGGTCATGCAATTGACGATGACTGGCAAAAGCTGGCTGGTCGAAGTCAAATTAAGCTGGGTGACCTGCCCCTTCACCACGATGGCAACCACGCGCGCTTTACGCAGCTGCTCCAAGGCAGCCGCGGGCAGCACCACCTTGAAAGCGTTGGGCGAATTGGCAGCGCCGAACAGATGGAACTGGGCTTGCCCGTCGAAGGTCAGGTCGACGGCAACCTGTTCGTTAGGGGCGATTTGCAATGACGGATGGCCCAGGCTGAACATCCAGAGCCCATCCACGCGTTGTCCCACGGCAAGGCTGACGCCGTTGGCATAGGCGCTGGCGGCACCACAAAAGGAAAAGGCTCCCGAACTGTCGTCGGTATATGCGCCACCGACCCATGCCCCGACCCGAATGCTGCCGAACGGACCCGCTGCGAGCGCCGGCGCACACCAAGCCGCCGCCAGCACCGAGACGACCAATACACGCAATGCCCGCAACACCTGCCCCTCCCTAGCTACCTCTAGCCGCCGACCAGATAGCGCATTAGTTGCACTCGCAAAAGGTGCGCACAAGGCGGGCCCGCGATCACAGGCCCAAGCCTATGCGCTACTATTTCCGTAAGACGCTGTGTTTGCTATTGAATTATAGTCTGCGCCAAAGGATACCATCAATAGAACATAACGTGAATATTACGTCAAGGGAGGTCAGCAATCAACGTGCCTCTCGTGTATATCTGAAAAGGTGCATTGGCCGGCTTTCCTTCCGCCTAATCTTTCCTTCCAGCCCGATGATGCGTGTTCACCCTGGGGCCTCACCTCACGCTTCTGGGTCTCCGCCGGATGGTCTCACCATCTCAGCAGCTTCCTACCGATGAGGTAGCCCGCTGTGGTGACGATCAGGATCGCGAGCGGATACCAAGCGATCACGAAAAGCGCGCTGTCGTCAGTGCAGTTTGCCGCATAGAAAGTCGCCCCGATGCCACTCGCCGCCAAGCCAGCGACGGCGCCGGCAAGACCAGGGCTCGACGGAGCGCCTTCGCGCAGCGCAACCAGCAGGCAGGCGAGCGGACCGATCGAGAGCAAGGGGATCAGTGTCAGGCAGAAGCGCGCGTTGTGACCAACCAGATTGGGCATCCACTGGCTCTGCGGCAGGACCAGGAGCTCAACCAGCGCGGCGCCGGCCAACAGTGCCGGCGCAATCGCCAGTGCGAGGCCTCTGCGGGTAAGGCTCCCACCCGGACGGCTGACACTGAACGTCACCCAGAGCGCGGTGACCGCCAGCGCGATGGTCACGACGAATTTGAACAGGAAACGATCGCTCTTCACCGCTTCGGAAATGTCCGGCCGGAAGCCGATTGCTGCGAAGAACAAGATCGCCACTATGATGATCCCGCCGGCGACAGCCGCCGCCAATACGGAGCGGAAGCGCCACGGGACCGAATCCTTCACCAGCAGCTGGACAAGATCGTCAGTCCTCACGGGCGCTACTCCGATACAAAACAGCCAGCGCTTTCAGCGCACGATGCAACGTGACGCGCACCGCACCCTCCGTCATCTTGAGCCTGCCCGCGGTTTCGCGGATGCTGCTGCCGTTGAGCGATATAGATCGGACGACCTCCCGCTGCTGCGGTTTCAATTGCTCCAAGAGCGTATCGATGTCGCGCGTGGAAAGCTCCGGCGCGTGGTCTTCCGCCTGCAGGCTGTCCACAACATCGTCGATCGGCACGCTGATGCGCCGTCCACCCCGCCGCAGAACGTCGATGAGTTTGTTGCGGGCGATCGCGGCGACCCAGGGCCCGATGGGCCGTGATTGATCCCAAGTTCCCCGTTTGAGATGGATTGTGAGCAGAACCTCTTGCACGATATCCTCGACCTCGCCGTCGGGGGCACCCAAGCTCCGACATCGGGAGCGGGCCACAGCCCGTATATGCGGAGCGAGCGACACAAGGAATTGTTGATAGGCGCCTGCGTCACCGGTCATGGCCGCCCGCATCCACGCCGCCCAATCGTTCTCCTGGGACGACGTGGTCATCCGCTTGCTCTTACGAGTCGGAAGCGAAAATTGTTACAGCGCTCGCGGTTCGTGACCGCCCACCCTGCTTGCACCTGAACATAACTCCTTCCAGAGGCGGGAGATTCCGTGAGACGATTATACAAAATCCGTGCACTTTTCCAGGCGGCGCCCCTCTGACCGCCGCGCCCTAGATCTTACCGTCTCAAAAAAATTTTCTTGCACACGTCGTGCTGTAACAGCGGTCTCTCGCGATCCGTATTGCAGTCGTGTCCAGTCCGGGCACGACATTCAAGATCGATCGGAGATAGCTCATGTCCGCAAGAACAGTTGTGACTTCGGCCCTTCTGGCCAGTGCTGTGGCGACCGCGATCGCGTCGGTCGCGGCCGCCGCGCCGCTGACGAAAGCGGAGGCAGATGCGGCGACGGCTGCCGGGAAGCAAAAGTGCTTCGGCGTCGCCCTCAAGGGACAGAACGACTGCGCCGCCGGCCCCGGCACAACCTGCCAGGGCACATCAACGGTCGATTTCCAAGGCAATGCTTGGAAGTTCGTTCGTGGCGGCACCTGCGAGAGCATCGAGGTTCCGGGTGGCAAGCACGGCTCGCTGACCCCGATCAAGTCTTAAGAAACCGGCTGGCGAAAAGTGGAGACGACCATGAACGCTATCTCGCACAGACAAGAAGCATCCCATGGCCGTCTCCGCTTCCCGGCCTTGGACCTCGCGGACCGGGCCGGGACCAGCTTCAAGCACGAGCACCTCGCCGCCATCCTGGCGGAAGGCCCGCGGACCGGCTTCTTTGAGGTGCACGCCGAGAACTACATGGGCGCCGGCGGACCGCCGCATCAGGCGCTCGAGCGAATCCGGGCCGACCATCCTGTTTCGCTGCATGGGGTGTGCATGTCGATCGGCGGTCCGCAGCCGCTCGACCAAGCTCATCTTGCCCGCCTTCGCGGTCTCGTCGAGCGCTACGAGCCGGCGCTCGTCTCGGAGCATCTCGCCTGGTCGACGCATGATACGACCTATTTCAACGACCTGCTGCCCTTGCCGTACACCCAGGCCACGCTCGCTCATGTGTGCGAGCATATTGACGAAGTGCAGAACGCGCTTCGACGTCGGATCCTGATCGAGAATCCCTCGACCTATGTGGCTTTCGCCTCCTCGACGATGAGCGAGACCGAGTTCATCCGGGCGATCAGCCGTCGTACCGGCTGCGGATTGTTGCTTGATGTCAACAACGTCTTCGTCTCGGCGACGAACCACGGCTATGCGGCGCTCGACTATCTATCGGATTTCCCGCTCGCAGATGTGGGCGAGATCCACTTGGCTGGCCATGCCGAGCAGAGCGATGACGAGGGCGAGCTTCTTCTGATCGACAGCCATGACGCGCCGGTCGCCGACGCGGTGTGGAAGCTGTATGAGATCGTGATTTCCCGCTGCGGAGCGATCCCGACATTGATTGAATGGGACAGCAACATTCCGCCATGGCCGATCCTCCGGGCGGAAGCCGCCGCAGCTCAGGCCATTCTCGACCGGTTCGCTTCGGCACATAATGCGGGTGGCGCCCGTGCTGCTTGATCATCCCATGGACAAGCTGCAGCCCAGCTTCGCGGCCGCTTTCGCAGCGGGGCTAACGAACCCGGCGCGCCCGATACCGGCCGAGGTCGTGGGTCCGCGCGGAAATGCGGCGATCAAGCGCTACAACGTGTATCGCAACAACGTCACCGTTAGCTTGATCAATGCACTTGCGGCGACCTATCCGGCTGTCCAGCGCATCACCGGTGTCGAGCTCTTCCGCGCGATGGCCCGTTCTCATATCCGCACCAGGCCACCCTTATCACCTCTTCTGTTCGAGTATGGCAGGGACTTCCCGGCCTTTATCGAGGGATTTGAACCCGCGCAGGACATGCCTTGGCTCGCCGATACCGCGCGCATCGAGCGCGCTTGGCTCGATGCCTATCACGCAGCCGATGCGGCGCCGATGGCTCCGGATGTGCTCGCGGCGGTTCCAGCGGACCGGCTTGGTGACCTGCTCTTCGCGGCGCATCCGGCGGCGCGCATCGTGCGGTCCGCATACCCGGCCGCGACGATTTTTGCGATGAACCGTGTCGAGGCACCAATCACGCCACTCCGTTCGAATGCGGCCGAGGATGCGCTGATCACCCGGCCCGATATGGAGGTGGTGGTACGGCACCTGCCGCCGGGAGGGGCTCTCTTTCTCAAGAGCCTGATCGACGGCGAAACTTTGGGCGCGGCTGCCGCCAGAGCCTTTGCCGAAACGTCTTCCTTCGACCTTCCGGCTAACTTGGCTGGCATGATCAAGGCGGGCGTCTTCACCACCGTTCACCTCGGAGATCAGCCATGAAAGGCGGCAAGTCAGAAGAGCGCGGCGGGGTTGTTCAGCGGCTGACGACGATCATCGATCAGGCGATTGAGATCGTCCGCTGGATCGCGCAGCCATCGCTGACTCAGCTCGTGCTGCGTGTGGCGCTGGCGGTGCCGTTCTGGAAGTCGGGCATCCTGAAATGGGATGGCTTCCTGCAGTTGAACGATACGGCGATCTATCTCTTTACCGACGAGTTCAAGCTGCATCTTCCGGGCGGCCCGTACGATTTTCCGGCTCCGGCCGTCATGGCGTTTCTTTCCGGCTGCGGTGAGATCACCTTTCCGGTGCTCCTTGTGCTCGGCTTCGGGACCCGCTTTGCCGCAACAGGCCTCCTGTTCATGACCGGCATCGTCGAGCTGACCGTTCCGGACGGCTGGCCGATCCATCTCACCTGGGCCGCAATGGCGCTCGCCATCATGGCATGGGGGCCCGGGCGGCTATCGATCGACCATGCGCTGTCTCGCTTGTCCGGATTGCGTATCAAAGAGGCGGCAAGCGCCTGAAGCGACACAGGCGCGGACGGCTTTATGCAGCCGTGGGACGGAGTCGAGACTGCGGGAAGCGATCAGTCGCCCCGATTGACCGGTTGATGGAAGGTGGCGGCTCACGCCCGACGATGATGAGCACTGTGTCTAGCCCATAGCCCTATGATCGCCGAGGCCCGCATCGGCGAGTTCACGGTGGTGCCGACCCTGTGGAACTACGGAGCGCAGTGATGTCTGAGGCGGAGGCTACCAAGATCGAGCGGGAGACCATCGAGCGAATCGCAACCGCCAAGCTCCGCCTACGGTTAGCGGCCTGAAAGCGGCCTTGGCCGACGTCGTGCCGGAAGACCAATCCATAATCCTGACGGTCACGGCTCCCATACGACACCCCGCGAAGACGGCTGCGCGCTGGAAAGCCTGGTGCGCAGCGGCGTCCTCGATGCCGGAGTCAGCGGCACGATTTACAACAACCAGGTCCGCCTCCGCCGCGTTGCGGCCGTCTCGGCGCATATGCCAAGAGTGCTCGGTTTCGTACACAATCCGGAATCGGACGCCGACCTCATCCTGGCCCTTGCCGAGGCGCGTCTGCGCGGGCGGGATTTGCCTCGCCAGTAGCTCACAAGCGACCGGAAGCACCGTAATTTTCATCTTTGGGGTCAACAGGGCGAAGCAGGGTGCCGGGTTGGGTGCCGGGTCACGCCCGACGACGATGAGCACTATGTCTAGGCCAGAGCCCTATGATCCGCGGAACTTAGGGAGCGTCATTGCCGACCCCAATTGAACCGCGACACCGTGCAGCCTCTTGTCTTTCGTCCAAAGTTCTGCCCCTGCCGTTAATGCCACCGCGGCGAGCAGATGAGCGTCGATGTATCCGATCCCGCGCCCGGATAACGCATGACGCTCGACGAAATGAAGGACTTCCGCGTCAGTCGCAACACTGGCATGGGGCAGGTCCGCCAGAGCCTTCAGCACTATTTCGCGCTGATGCAAGTTGCCCAAAGCAAGTTCGCCGATAACGAAGGGGTGCGCCAGAACCCTCCCCGCGTCGAGCAGTGCGGCGAGCGCCTTGTCGCCCGCCCGCAGATGGTCGACCCAGACCGACGTATCGGCCAGGATCACGCCGCGCTTGACCGTCGCCGTGGCGGCGGCGTCAGACCAGGCTGGCTCCCGCCGAGACGCGCCAAGCGCCGCGCGCTCTCGCGCTCGATGAGCGCCTTGAGCGCTTCACGGACCAGGCTCGACTTTTCCTTCAAGCCAGTGAGCGCTGCTGCCTTGGCAACGAGCTCGTCGTCCAAGGCAAGGGTTGTGCGCATCTGCCGACCTCCGCCATCTGAGGCACGAAATTATCATCAAATGATGCCACATTCAATGCCGCCCGAAGGTCACGCCGGCGCGCATCGTCAGCGGCCCGACCCTCTTACCGGCATCTGCTTCTGCGCCGCCTGCGGCGGCGCCATGACGCTCAGGACCGGGAAGGGTGGGCGCTATCGCTACTACACCTGCTCGATCAAGACCCATCAGGGCGAGGCGGGGTGCAAAGGCCGGTCGATCCCGCTGGAGAAGCTCGATAACCTCGTCGCGGAGCACATTGCCGAACGGCTGCTCCGACCGGAACGGCTTGAGGAGATCCCGGCATCCATCCTCGACGGTCGGCAGGAGCGCGCCGAGCGCCGCCGCGAGCACATCACCGAGCTGAACAAGCGCCCCGCCGAGGCCGATCTGCGGCTGAAGCCGCTCTATGACGCCATCGAGGCCGGCATTGCCGATCTCGACGACCCGGCGCTGAAGGAGCGCATTGCGAGCCTCAAGGCGATCTGCGGCCAGGCGCAAGCCGGCGCCGCGCGTGCCGCCGCGACGCTGGAGTCGTCAGGCCAGCAGGCGATCACGCCGCAAATGGTCCAGAAGTTCGCCCGAACGGCACGCGAGCGCATCGAGGTCGACGGCGGCGTGAGCATCTGCGCGCGCTCGCGCAGCGCGTCGAGGTGGCTGACTGCGAGGCCCCTATCATCGGCTAGAAAAGCAGCCTGCTTGAAACGCTGATTGTCGCCGCCAGCGGAAAGCCGGCTATGCCAGGCGTCCGCAGTTCTGTTCTGAAGTGGCGGAAGGGGTGGGATTCGAACCCACGAGGGAGCGTAAACCCCCTGGCGGTTTTCAAGACCGCTGCCTTAAACCACTCGGCCACCCTTCCTTTTCAACTATTTCAATAGCTTAGCAAACGCCCCTCATAGAACGCCGCGTGAACAGCGCCACCCGATTGCCACCCCGGTGGTCAACCCTTGGTCCCGCGGCCTTCCGGAGCGCTGCCAGATATCAGCTCTTGGGGCCCGCCGCCAATGCGGCATTGATGGCGGCTGCCGCCTTGCCGTCGTCTTTGCGAAACAGGTGGGCATATATCTTCAGCGTGATCGCTGGTGAGGCCTGCCCGAGCCGTTTCGAAATGGTCACGACGTCGACGCCCGCATCGATCAGCTGGGATGCATGGGTGTGCCGGAGGGAGTGCAGCGGGACGCCCACCAAGCCGATCTTGTCAGCCACGTCGCGCCACTCGGCGCTAAGGGCATCCGGCGACACCGGCCCACCTTCCAATGTCGGAAACACCAAGGCGTCGTTCTCGAACTTCCCGAGGCCTAGGGCGAGCCGTAGCTCGAGCTGCGCCTTGCGGTGCTCACGAAGCACTTCAACGACGATGTCGGGCAGCGTGATATCCCTCCGGCTTCCCTTGGTCTTTGGTGACTTGAAGCGAATGCCGTGCGCTTTCGTCTCCTCCAGCGCTTCGCGAACCTTGACGATTTTGCGATCCAGGTCGACCATGGACCCATTCCCCCTTGGGGCCGGCCGACCGGAGCGCAAGCAGTTCGCCGCGGCGTAGGCCAGTGAAGACCAGGGTGATGCCGTGCGGGTACATTGGCAGGCCGCGGAGGCTTTCTGGCAATGCCTTCAGCTGCCCCTCCGTTAGGATAATCATTTCCTCGATTCAACCTTTGGCGCTCCCTCCTCGACCGCCACGTTCTTGACAACCATATCATGTCGGGCCGCGTCACGCAGCGCTTTCGAGAGCACGCGGTGAGCATGGCCGATCGTGCGGTTACTGATGCCGCCCTCCCCGTTCCGGGCTGCGTGGTACGCGCACGACTGATCGGCGCGCTGGAAGCGGAGCAAAAGGAAAGCGGGTCATGGGTGCGGAATGACCGCCTGATCGCGGTCGCCGTGCATGCGCAGACCTACCAAAACTCTAAAAGTCTCGCCGATTTGCGCCCGCACCTTCTGAAGGAGATCACCGAATTCTTTGCCACCTACAACAAATTGCGCGATCGGAAGTTCAAGTGCCTCGGGACGGCTGGACCAAAAGACGCGAGCAAAATCGTCGAGCGGGACTGCAGAAATTTCGCAACATCGCAGGAAAGCGGCGTAGTTCCAGGGAGCAGATGACCTGGCGAACATGTACGTCGAGCCTCGCCTAAGGGGAGTAAATCCGGGCGATCCCATCACCGACTTTGTTGTGGAAGATCACGCGGATCATGTCTTCGGCACCTTCTAGGACCAGCCGACAGGGATCGACTGGTCGCGAAAGCATGGCCACAAACCGCTCATCGCGCATGTTCAGAATTGAACGACGAAAAGGTCCCGGATCATTGGCGCGAAGCTTAAATTTGTGGCGGATGGCAAAAGATCGGCCGGCCACCGCGCGGCCACCACATCGTGTCAGTGGGTTTCCAGATCGCATCAGCCTCTTCGCGACTGCGCGCGACCGTGGCTCGGCCGGTGATCGAGAGGTAGGCCTTGGCAGCTTCGTCCACGAACACCAACCCGACCCGTGGATCCCCGCGTGGACAGCCAATCATCGACGCCGCGCCGAACGCGGAAACTGCTATTGCTTGGGCCAAGCGGCGCAAGTCGGAAGCGGTCATCGCAGCCAGCGTTTAGCCACTTGGCCGATTAGCGGTGTCATATCGGAAAGCAGGCGCCCGCCCACGGCAAAGTCCTTCGGCGGGTACGGATGAAATCGAATGTTTATTCCATCGAAGTTCGCCGGCTTGATCTTGAATAATTCGGCCAGGACCTCGGTGAGCCGCCGTGCAACTTTGCGCTGCTGGCCTTCCGACATGTTCCAGTCGGAGACCTCCACCGTCACGTCAACGCCATCGCGCTCGCCCGGCGTGCGAGCCCCGATGAACATCTCATTGTCTCGATATGGCGTAAAATGCACGGTTGTCCGTTCGCGCAATTCCTCTCTGCTGACCGGCGCTCGTGGCATATAGAAGAGATCGATGATCTCAGCCGTGAGGCGTTGAGCAATTTCGCGTCTTCTAGAAGCCGGCAAGTCAGAACACGTGATTCGAAGGTAGGGCATCGTAGATCCTCGGGCCGCCGCCAGCTACACCACGCCACGGGACACGATCCAGGCGCTTTGCTATCGTCCCTAAAGGGCCCTGGCAAATTTTGCCGCCTGTCCCGGTATCGGCGGCGCGGGGCTTTGCGCTGAGCAAGTGACTCAAAAGATGGTCGGCCCCATGGCAGGCGCGTTCTGGCCGTGCCGGCGGCCCCCAATCCTGACACACGTGGCCACGAACGGCAGCGGCTGCGGCCGCATGTCACTCAATTATCACGTGCAAGCGATCCGGGATGGGGTACGATCGGGACCCCTTTCCCCACGAAAGGCTGCGGTCCCGATCGCCACCCCCGCCCCCATGGCCTCGGCGGTTGGGACCGCTCCAGACCATCCACTCCCGACGATCAGATAGACGGCGCAAATTCGGGCGGAACATTGTTCCAATTCGCCACGATCTGCTGTTGATCAGAATGCACGTCCGAATTGATTCGCCCATATTGGAAACACATGCGGCGGGACGAGGAGCACAAGGACGAGAAGGCGCGCGAGGAGCTCGGGACCATGGCGACGTTTGCGAAATGCACTGACGAAAAGGGGCGGACGCTGTGGGTCAACCTCGACAACGCCACCACCATGCAATGGCGCGACACCCCGTCTCCCGGCAATGAGATCATCTTCGTCGGCGGCGCTCTTGTCGTGGTGCGCGAGCGGCCGGAGCAGTTGGCCAAGCAGGCCTAGGAAATCTAGCCTGCAGCCTCGACGAAGGGCGAGCGCGCCGGGGCCCAAGGGACTTGCCAATAACCCCGATCGGAAAGCGCCGGCACCCAGGTGTTCGCAATGGTCGAGGGGCAACCTGCTTAAGTCAGCTAAGTGGCTTATAGGGGCCCGGTCGCGCTGTCAGAGCAGCCGTTACCCTCTTTTTTTTTGCAGCGCGAGGGAACCTTCGCAATCACATGGCATTCCCGTACCCGAACGGGCGAAGGGGGCTTGGCCTGCTGCCTTTCTCGTTCAAGCCCCGCACGAATGGGCGTTCTGGCGGGGCTTTTTCTTTGTCCGTTCCTTGACCGGAGGCCCTCGCCACCACCCTGCCGGAGGCAGTGGGTTCCCGGCGCCTCGAGAATCCACATCCGCTCAGCGACGGCAGCCTGGAAGCACGTGCCAGACCCCATCGGGCGCCCTAACGAAGCCCATGGATCGTGCGGTTGCCGCATTGGCGAAAACTTCCGGATGGTAAGCCGGATTGACGCCATCGAGGCTGCACACCACCACGAACCCGCCGCGATCGCGGCCATGGTCGTCGCGATCGGACGCCATCGCCATACCGCAAAGGATGAGTACCGACCCGATTGCAAGCGACAGACGCTTGGTTGCTACGCTCATCGTTCTGATCATGGCGCAATCTCCTGGTTTTTGTTTGCTTGTTGCCGCACCAATCACGCGCAGCCGTGGCCAACATCGTCCGGTCACTTGGCATCGCGCGAGATGCACCGAAATGTACCACAAGTTGAGCTGTTGCGACATCGCGGCAAGTTTCGGGAATTCACAGCCCGTGCACACAAAAATTTTTGCTGCCTCAATTCCGTTGAAAACGACAAGAACGTTGACTCGTCTCCGAATCCAAGGTGACGGTACCAGAAGCCGTTGATGCAAGTTCCACAATCATCTTTGTGGCTCGCACGAAATCTTCAGGCCTTGCTTCAAGTCCCGCCTGTCTCGCCGTCCCAGTCTCCTGCTCAAGACCATCATCTCGTAAACACAAAGAGCAACCGCGAGAACGCGGATGCACGGAGGACCAAGCAATGCCGCTATTCGCCTGCACCAAGTGCAATTGCGTCGAGGATACGGCGCTCAGCCACTATTGGTCGGCGCGGCTACGGCAAAAATCCGCACTATGCTCCGTCTGCGACCCGGCGCTCGGCAAGTGGCACGGCGAATTTCCGCGCGAATCCGCGCAAGGCTGGATCAGCGATCGCAATGGATTCCTGCTGGACCGGCGATCGGTCGAGCGCTGGCTCGGACAGCCGGTGGCGATGTTCGGCAAGGAGGAGCAGGAAACGGCCGCAGCAAGCAACGCGCTCCGGGCGCATATTCTGTCGCTTGACAATCCTTCGCCCGAGAATGGCACCGCTGCGTGAGACTGCCTGAGCGCCGGCGACACGAAGACTGCATGATCATGATCATGCCCGCATCGCGGGCATGATCGTTATTGTTCCTCAGGTGGTCACCACAGCAAGAGGCGGTGGTATTTCACAAGGGGTGGCGACAGGACGCGCCTCGCCCTGTACGTCACTCCTCGGAGCGGGCGACCGGCTCTTCGTACACTTCGATCTTCGGGAAGGAGAGCACCGCAGCGCCGGTGATCGCCGGCTTGACGCTTCCGGTTGTTTCCGGCTCGGCTTGCGCTGACAAATTCTCGGTGGCTGGCGCAGCCGAGCTCACGGACGGCTCGGAGGCAGGCGTCTCGGAGGCGGAGGCCTCGGACACAGGCTTCTCGAAGATAGATTTATCCGATGGCTCGGAGGCAGGCGTCGCCTCAGAGATCGAGCTCTCGGAAACCGATTTCTCAGAGATGGACGTGTCGGAAGGCTCAGAGGCAGTTGCAGCCGCTACCGCGGGTGTCGCGCTGTCCGCGGTTTCGTCCGCTTTCGCGGTCTCCTGGGGGGCCACGTTGACGATCGCGGCATGTGGGTCGTGCGCATCGTGTAGCAGCAGCGCGTCCAGGCGCGACTTGGTGAGGCAGGTCTCTGAGCCGTTATCCTCGTCGACGGCACAAATGCGGTGCGTATCGATGTGTTGCCAGGACTCGGTCAGCGCGGCCACGGTCTCCTCGAGAAAGACGACCCGCTGCTCGAGTGTTTGCATGGTCTTGGCCGGCACGAGGACCATCTCCTCGGCGGGCGGAGCGCTCGTCTCATCGGCGCGAACCGGCGTGGATCCGGCGAAACCGACCGCCGCAAGCAGGGCGGCGACAGCAAAGGGCCTGGCGGCGCGCAGGCTCAGGGCAGGCATCATCGTTGGCATGAGGTACTCCGGTTGATACAAAACGGGACCGCTCCCTCGGATCTGCGCCAAGGTTGAACCGGGCATCCGAAGGCCAGCAGGCGTGTGTCGAGAAGCGGCAGCCGAAGGGATCATTTGTTCCGGAAGGGGCGTCCCCCTGCCCTTCCATCCCCTCAGAGTTGATGATGGCGGTTGGCGCTTAACGAAACCTTGCGCAATCGCGGCATTTCCGCGACCGAAGTGCGGCGCACCGCCTCGCTATAGGCCGCAAGTGTTGATCCGGATCAATCCTGCTTTGGCATTAGGCCGAAAGCTCGTCCCAGTGATCCTTGACGTACTGGGCGAGCCGCATGAGGTCGGTCAGCGCGTTGCGGGCTTCGACCTCGGTGATGGTGGTCATGGTGGCGAAGCCGGCGCTGTCATGCCAATGAACGAACGGCTGCAGCAGGCCTTCGAGCTGCGCCCCAATGAACGGAGCGGCGTTGTTGCCCATGCGCTTGATGACACGCCGGCGACCGCCGGTCGTGTTGTATTCCACCAGCACCTTGGCGGGGTCACCCATCTTCGCGGTCGCAAGCGAAAGCAGGATCGATTCGGCCGCCCCACCTGCCATCACGCAGGCGGCCAGATAATTGCCGCTGCGGTGCGTCCGGACCGCCTCGATGGCGCGCTGCGTAAAGCCGTCGCCGAAACGGGGACCGAATTCCTGCAGGGCCTGCGCCATCCGGCCCGGATCGACAAGGGGACGCTGGCTGGCATCCTTGAGCCACGTCCGGCCGAACCGCGTGATGCTGAACGTGTCGCCGGAAAACAAGCCGGCATCGGTCGCCCAGCCGCGCGGGGCAAATTCGCCGGGCCGCAGCACGCCGATCCGACAGAGCTCCCACGCTGCGTCGTAGAATGGCTGGTAGTGCCGATCCTCGAGATCTTCGCCACTGACCGGCTCGGGCTGCATCTGCCAATAGCCCTGCACCATGTGCGGAATCCACAGGTCGCCGCCATGGTCCTTGGCGCTCGTTTGCGGCATCGCCGCGAGGTACTTGATGAGGACCTCGAGCGCATCGTCAAAGTGCATCGCCTCGTCTTTTGACGCGGGACGGCCCGCCGGATCCGGATTGAGCATTGCGATGTCCCCCCTGGAATCGACCTCCGCCCCCTGAGTGGCGTTTATCGCCACGAAGGAAGCGAAACCGTCGAACAATTGGCGGCACGCCTGCAAGGTCTCCGGATCGAGCGCCCCGGCATCCTTGGAAGTCGCAACCAGCGGTGTGCCGTCGGTGTGCAAACCGTGTCCCTCTCGCGGTCTTTCAATGCTCACATCTTGGCCGTACTGCGGCAGATATTGAGAAGCGGCCGTCCGGCCTCAAAGCGGGCCAGGTTTTCGCCAAACAGGGCCTTCTGCTGCGGGTAGCCGGACGAGCCGCCCCCGGCAACATGGGGCGAGATGATGACGTTGGGCAGCTCCCATAGCGGACTTGCCGGTGCCAGGGGCTCGGCCTCGGTCACGTCGAGCGCGGCGCCGCCAAGGCGCCCGGCCGCCAGCGCAGCTGCCAGGGCCGCACCATCGACGAGCTCGCCGCGTGCCACATTGACCAGCAAGGCCGCGGGACGCAAGGCGGCCAGCGCGGCCGCATCAATCAGGTGGAAGCTCTCTGGCTCGGAGCTGGTACAGACCACGACGGCATCCGCGATGGCGAAAGCCTCGACAATCCGCTCGCGGGTAAAGACCCGCTCGAAGATCTCGTCGGCGGTTGCGGCCCGGGAGACCGCGATCAGGCGCGCGTCGAAAGCCTTGGCCTTGCGGGCGACCGCGCGGCCGATTGCCCCCAGACCTACGACGCAGACCACGGCGCCCTCCAAAGTGCCGAGCTTGGCCATCATCTCGTCATGACGCCAACGCCGTGCCTGCTGGTTCCGCTGACACTCCGGCAGGCAACGACGCAGCGCCAGCAGCAAGGCGAGTGCATGCTCGGACACCATTCCGGCTTTGACCCCGGTCGAATTGGTCAGGGTCGCCGAACCCGGCAGGCCCATGCGCAAGCCGGCGTCGATGCCGGCGGAGGTGAAATGGATCCAGCGCAGAGTGTCGTCGGCGTGGCGCCGGAGCGCTTCCCCGTAGGCGGCCGAGCAGACCCGATTGCTGGTGACGAGGATTGTGGCGCTGCCGATCTCGCGCGCGATGTCGGCAGGCGAAGCGGCCAGCGCCCATTCGAGCTGCGGAAAGTCGCGCATCAGGCCGGCGATGGGCTCGGTCGGATCGAAGGGGTAGAGCACGGCTTTCATCGGTCCATCATCGTGGTTCTGTCCTTGCAGCTTGCATTTCGCGGGTGCTGCGACTAGCTCGGTCCTTTGTACACCTCATGGTGCGGAGCGCGCCCTCTTGGCGCATGCCTCGATACCATGGCCGCAAGCGCATGCCGTGCATCCATCCTTCGAGACGGCCGGCGAGGGCGCCGGCCTCCTCAGGATGAGGATGATGCCGCGCCCGGCCCGGCTCCTCGGGACGAGGAGACCCGATTATGGCCCAAACCCGAGCGCCGCGGGTGAGCTTCGTCTCGCTCGGCTGCCCTAAGGCGCTGGTCGATTCCGAGCGCATCATCACGCGCCTGCGCGCCGAGGGCTATGAGCTCACGCGCGGCCATTCGGGCGCGGACCTCGCCATCGTCAATACCTGCGGGTTTCTCGACAGCGCCCAGGCAGAGTCGCTCGCCGCCATCGGGGCGGCGCTCAACGAGAACGGCAAGGTGATCGTCACCGGCTGCATGGGCGCCGAGCCCGAGAAGATCACTGCTCACTACCCGGACGTCCTCGCGGTGACCGGACCGCAGCAATATGAAAGCGTGGTCGAGGCGGTGCATCGTGCGGCGCCTCCGCAGCATGATCCGTTTCTCGATCTGATCCCACCCGAGGGCGTCAAGCTCACGCCGCGTCATTACGCATATTTGAAGATATCGGAAGGCTGCAACAATCGATGCACATTCTGCATCATCCCGCGGCTGCGCGGCGATCTCGTCTCGCGGCCGGCCGCAGATGTGCTGGCCGAGGCGGAGCGCCTGGTGGCAGCCGGAGTGAAAGAGCTGCTGGTCATCTCGCAGGATACTTCCGCCTACGGGCTCGATCTCAAATATGCAATGACCAACCACAGGGGGCGCGAGGTCGCGACGCGGCTCGTGCCGCTCGCCGCAGCGCTTGGTGACCTCGGCGTCTGGGTACGTCTCCACTACGTCTATCCCTATCCGCACGTGGACGAGGTCATTCCCCTGATGGCGGAGGGCAAGGTGCTCCCCTATCTCGACATTCCGTTCCAGCATGCGAGCCCGGATGTTCTCAGGCGCATGAAGCGACCTGCCGCGCAGGAAAAAACGCTCGAACGCATCCATCGCTGGCGCAGCCTCTGTGGCGACCTCGCCCTCCGCTCGACCTTCATTGTCGGCTTTCCGGGCGAGACAGAAGCTGATTTCGCGCAGCTGCTGGATTGGCTCACGGAAGCGGAGCTCGACCGGGTCGGCTGCTTTCGCTACGAGCCGGTCAAGGGCGCGAGCGCCAACGATCTCGCAGAGGCCGTGCCGGATGAAGTGAAAGAAGAGCGCTGGCACCGCTTGATGCAGCACCAGCAGGCGATCTCGACACGCCGGCTCAAACGCAAGGTCGGCACTCGCCAGCACGTCATCATCGACGCGATTGGCCCGACCGTCGCCAAGGGACGCAGCAAAGGCGACGCGCCGGAGATTGACGGAACCGTCTATGTGGCGAGCCGGCGACCGTTACGGGTCGGCGAGATTGCAACCGTCAAGATCGAGCGCACCGACGCGTATGACCTGCACGGCACCGCGGTCGGATTTTGAGGCGGAGCGTCTGCTCCAGCCCTGATCATTCCCGAGGCGCGATCAGCTGATCCAGGGTGATCGGGAACTTGCGCACGCGGACGCCGGTCGCATGCCAGACGGCGTTGGCGACCGCGCCCGCCGAGCCGGTGATGCCGATCTCACCAACGCCCTTGATGCCGAGCGGGTTGACGTGGCGGTCGTGCTCCTCGACCAGAATAGTATCGACCGACGGCACGTCCGCATTCACCGGGATATGGTACTCGGCCAAATTGGCGTTCATCGGCCGGCCCGACCGATGGTCCATGATTGCCCGCTCATGCAGGGCGAAGGAGACACCCCAGATCATCCCGCCGTTGAGCTGGCTCACCACCATGCGCGGATTGATGATGCGCCCGGCCGCGAAGGCCCCGACCAGGCGTGTTGCGCGTATCTGCGCGAGATCAGGATCGACCTTGACCTCCGCAAACACGGCGCCGTGCGCGTGCATGGCATAGTCGGACGGAGCTTCGTGGCCGGCGGCCCCGCTCGATCCGTGGCCCTCGACCTGTGCGACCCCGGCGCGCGCCAGGATATCGGCATAGCTCTCGCTGCGGCTCTCATCGTCGCGGCGGAACAGACGACCGCCGCGCGCAATCACGCCGGCATTGCCGGCCCCGAACAGCGGCGAGCGCCGATCATTGGTGGCGAGATCGGCGAGGCGCGCGACCACATCCGCACCGGCATTGTGGATGGCGAGGCCGGCGGTCGCGGTGTGCGCCGAGCCGCCCGCGATGCCGGCATCGGGAAGGTCGGAGGTGCCGGATATGAACTCGAGGCGGTCGATGTCGAGGCCGAGCGCGTCCGCGGCGATCTGCGCCAGCGCCGTCCATGCACCCTGCCCCATGTCCTGGGCGCCGATTTCCATCACGCCGCTGCCGTCGTCACGGAGAATTGCCCTGGCGTTGCCGGCAAACATCAAAGCCGGAAATGTGGCAGTGCCGACACCCCAGCCGACCAACAATCCATCCTTGTCGCGCGTCTGCCGCGGCGCCAGCGGGCGGCGCTCCCAACCGAACCGCTCGGCGCCCTGCCGATAGCACTCACGCAAGGCCTTCGAGGAGAATGGCTTGCCGGAGATCGGCTCGACCTCGGCATAGTTCTCGAGTCGAAAGGCCAAAGGATCCATGCCGCAAGCGTCCGCCATTTCATCGATGGCGCTTTCGAGCGCGATCGAGCCCGTCGCCTCGCCGGGAGCGCGCATGAAAAGCGGAGTCCCGATATCGGCGCGAACGGCTTCATGCGAAGTTGCAAGCGCGCTACTTGCATAAAGCGTATGCGAGATGTCGGAGGCAGGCTCGAAGAAATCGTCGAACCCGCTCGACACCGTCTTGGTGTGGTGCTCGAGCGCGAGCAGCTTGCGGTCAGGACCGGTGCCGAGGCGCAAGCTCTGCCGCGTCGGCGCGCGGTGCCCTACCGGCCCAAACATCTGTTCCCGTCGGAGCACCAACTTGACCGGCCGCCCCACTGCGCGGGCCGCGATGACGCCGAGAACTTGCGGCCCGGAGACGAAGCCCTTGCAGCCGAAACCGCCGCCAAGAAACGGACTGCGAATATGAATGTTATCGGGCGAAATTCCGAAAATGCCGGCAAGGCGGTCCCGCGCCATGACCAAGCCTTGGCTCGGCGTATCGATCGAGAGTGTGTCTCCATCCCACGCGGCCACGATCGCATGCGGCTCCATCGGATTATGATATTGCGCGGCGGTCTCGTAGGTCTGAGCGATCTTCTTCGTAGACGCCGCAAGGCCGGCGACGACATCGCCACGATGAGCCTCGGCCGGAAAGCCGGGGCCAACCGAAGCGGGCACAAAGCTTTCTGCCGCGTCGAGCCCGACATGCACCGGCTCAACTTCATAGCGCGGTGATAGAAGCCTGGCGCCCTCGGTCGCGGCTTCAAGCGTTTCCGCAATCACGACCGCGATCGGCTGATTGGCGTAGCGCACCCGGTCATTTTGCAGGAGATCGAGCCGGAACATGAAGAAATTTGATTTATCGTCCGGGTCCTGCGCGAGCGGCGACCGGTTCGCCGGCGTGATGACCTCGACCACGCCCGGATGCGCTTTCGCGGCGGCGACATCGAGAAAGGTGACGCGGCCGCGCGCTATGCTGCTGACCGCAAGCACTGCATAGAGCATGCCGCGCGGATGATGGTCCGCAGCATATTTGGCTGTCCCGGTCACCTTGAGCACGCCGTCCCGGCGCGTAAGTGACTGACCGATATTCGAGCCGTGCCGGATATGGGCAGGGGCTTGCGTAAGCACGATTTCAGCCATGACTGACAGCTCCGACAGCAGCCGCAAAAGGCGAAGCAGGTAGCGCAGGGGTCCGCTCGGGCGTTCCGGCCGCGGCCAGAGCGAACGCCCGCGCCATCACCCGCCTGGCAAGCTCTATTTTGTAGCCATTGTCACCGGAGGGCCTGGCCTCGGCGAGCGCCGCCTCGGCGGCGCTACGGAACAGCGAGTATTGGGCACGCTCGCCGATCAACAACTTTTCGGCCGCCCGTGCCCGCCACGGCTTGGGTGCGACGCCGCCGAGGCCAAGCCGCGCATCCGCAATTACACCTTTGTCGACGCGCAAGGCGGCCGCGGCCGAGACGATCGCAAACGCATAGGAGGTCCGTTCGCGGACCTTCAGATAGCGGGCGTGGGCGGCAAAGCGCGCCGCTTCCCCCGGCAATCGCACAGCGATAATCAGCTCGCCGGGCTCCAGCACACTCTCACGATCCGGCGCGTCGCCGGGGAGCCGGTGAAACATCTCGAGCGGAACCTCGCGGCGGCCAGCTTTGCCCTCGAGCTCGACGACAGCGTCGAACGCGACCAGAGGCACGCAAAAATCGGAAGGATGGGTTGCGATGCAGTGCTCGCTCCATCCCAATATAGCGTGAAGGCGGTTGTCGCCGCCGCGGGCGTCGCAGCCAGCGCCTGGATGGCGTTTATTGCAGGCGCTCGCGACATCGTAGAAATAGGCGCAGCGGGTCCGCTGCAGGAGATTGCCGCCGACGGTTGCGGCATTACGGAGCTGCGCCGAAGCTCCCGACAGGAGAGCCTCGGCGACCGCCGGGAAGCGGCGCGCGAAATTGCGGTCGTGGGCAAGGTCTGCGTTGCGGACCAGCGCGCCGATGCGCACGCCGCCATCGCCAAGCTCCTCGATGCGGTCAAGGCCCGGAAGGTGATTGATGTCGATCAGTCTGCTGGGCTCGCTCACTCCGCCTTTCATCAGGTCAATGAGGTTCGTGCCGGCGGCGAGATACGCGGCGCCCGGCTCTGCGGCGGCGGCGACAGCTTCGCTTACCGAAGCCGGCCTGACATAGGCGAAGCTCCTCATGCGACCTCCTTCCGGCTCGCCGCCGCGATGACCTTCTGCGCCTCCAGCACCGCTTCGGTGATGCCCTGATAGGCGGCGCAACGACAGAGATTGCCGCTCATGCCCTCGCGCACGCGCTCGGGATCATCACCCGCCTGGCCTTCTTCGATCAGGCCGATGGCGCTCATGATCTGGCCGGGCGTGCAAAATCCGCACTGGAGACCATCGTGGGCGATGAAAGCCTCCTGTACGGGATGCAGCTCTCGGCCGCGCGCCACACCTTCGATGGTCAGAATGTCGGCACCGTCATGGCTGACGGCCAGCGCGAGGCACGAATTGATGCGCCGCCCGTCGACGATGATGGTGCAGGCGCCGCACTGGCCGCGGTCGCACCCCTTCTTGGTGCCCGTCAGCTCGAGCCGCTCGCGTAACAGGTCGAGAAGTGTGACGCGCGGATCATCAAGCGCGATGGTCCGCGTGTCACCGTTGACCGTGAGAGTGATCGAATTACCCATGCTGGTTGAATCCGGTGACGGCGATATTGCGGCAGGTTGGGTGCGTGACTTCAGCTCGTTGAGATAAAGGCTCTGCCTTAACGGCGGTTTCCGACCAGCCACCGTCTGTGTCCCTTGATGTGTGTCAACGCTTGACGGCAGAATGCCTTGTGTCAGCGTTGCCACCGGCAGATACGGAGGCATCCTCCGCTTTTCAAGGGGTGGTCCGTGCCAGCCGGCGGCAAATCTTCCGTAAAGAAGACCCCGCGGAAACCGCGCGTCGACGCCGTCCGCAACCGCGAGCGGGTGCTGGAGGCCGCCAAAACCGTCTTCAGCACCGGCGGCCCGGAGGCAAGCCTTGAGGCCGTCGCCCGACTGGCCGGTGTCGGTATCGGGACACTCTACCGCCACTTCCCCACGCGCGAGGCCCTGTTCGAGGCCGTCTACCGCCGCGAGGTGCAGCAATTGGCGGATCTGGCCGACAAATTGCAGGACGAGGCAGAACCCGTCGAGGCGCTCCGCCACTGGATGCGTTCCAACGTCAACTTTGTCGCCACCAAGAAGGGCATGTCGGCGGCGCTCGCTCTCGCTGCCTACAAGAACTCCGAGCTCTTCGCGCATTCCTTCGATCGACTGACGCTGGCCGTTGGCAGCCTGTTGAAGCGGGCGATCGCGACCGGACAGATCCGCGACGACATCAGCCCGGAAGACCTGCTCCGGGCCCTTGTCGGCATGTGCTACTTGCACGACCAACCCGGATGGCAGGCGAGCGTGCTCCGCCTTCTCGATGTCTTCATCAATGGGCTGCGCATTGAGCGCAAGAATCGCCGCTCCAAGAAGCATTAGACCGAATTCCAATCGATTAGATCGGAACCCGGTCTGCTCCCTCTTTCGTTTGCGCATGTCCTTGTCTAGAAACCGGCATCCACCCTCGCTTTCGCAGGGCATGCTTCTCCAGGACATGCGCTAGGCGGCTGGCTGCAATTGGCCTACCACCTTCACGACGGCGGCGGTCAAGGTCGCGAGCTCATCAGCTGAAATCGTGAAAGCGGGCGTCAAATAAACGATCGAGCCGAACGGGCGGACGAAGACGCCCTCCTCGGTGAAGCGCTCGCGCAGGCGATCGAGATCATCGATGCGGTCGAGCTCGACCACGCCGATCGCGCCCCTGACCCGCACATCCTTGACGCCGCGCAGACCGCGGCAGGGCGCAAGCCCCCGCTCCAGGCCGGTAGCGATATCGGCCACTTGTTCCAGCCGCGGCTCCTGCGCGAACAGATCAAGCGACGCATTGGCGGCCGCGCAGGCAAGGGCGTTGGCCATATAGGTCGGCCCATGCATCAGGGCGTGCGAACGATCCTCCGACAAGAAGGCTTCGAAGACCCGCGTGGTCGCCACCGTAGCGGCGAGCGGCAGTGTACCCCCGGTCAAAGCTTTCGACAGCGTGATGACATCGGGCACCACACCGGCGGCCGAGCAAGCGAACAAGCTGCCGGTGCGGCCGAAGCCAGTGAATATCTCGTCGAAGATCAGAAGGAGATCGTAGCGGTCGGCCAGTTGGCGCAGCCGCTGCAGCACGCTGGCGTCATGGAAGCGCATGCCGCCCGCCCCCTGCACCAGCGGCTCGACCAGGATGCCGGCGATTTCTCCGGCATGCTCATCGAGCAAGCGCACGACCGCGGCTTCGTCTTCCTCATCGCTCGGCAGATCAACGATGAAATGCTCTCCGAGCAATCCGGCAAACAGCGCGTGCATGCCGGATTGCGGATCGCACACCGCCATGGCGCCGGTCGTGTCACCATGATAGCCGCCCTTGAAGGCGAGAAAGCGCGTGCGCCCCTTTATGCCGCGATTGAGGGAGAACTGTATCGCCATCTTCATGGCGATCTCGACTGCGACGGAGCCGGACTCCGAGAAGAAGACGCGATCAAGGTCGCCCGGCAGCAACGCGGCAAGCCGTGGCGCCAGGGTCAAAGCCGATTCATGTGCCAGCCCGCCGAACATGACATGCGGCAAAAGGGCGAGCTGGCGTTCGACCGCGGCGCGGATGTGCGGATGATTGTAGCCGTGGCACGCCGTCCACCAGGACGCGATCCCGTCGATGAGCTCGCGCCCGTCAGACAGGATGATGCGGGAGCCGCAGGTGCGCGCAACCGGCAGCGGCGGCGGCACCAGCTGCATCTGCGCATAGGGCAGCCAGATATGGTCAAGGCCGGCCGTGTACCAATCAGGCAGGGCGGCATCGGCGGTTGAGCGGCGCTTCCATTCCACGGCTGATAAGGTCATCTTGGTTGGCGTGAGATCCCTCGGCAGTCTACAGCCGGGCGCAGGCAACGGAATGCGGAATGCGGTCGCTGGACGAATTCGCCATCGGCAAGCTCGCTTCGCTCGAGCAAGCGAGCCTCCGCCGGCGGCTGGTGGAGACAACCCGTGTCGACGGAATCTGGGCGCTGCGCGGAGGCCGACGCCTGCTGTCGTTCTCTTGCAACGACTATCTCAACCTTTCGCAGCATCCGGCAGTCAAGGCGGCTGCGATCGCGGCGCTCGAGCAATATGGGACCGGCAGCGGCGCCTCGCGGCTGGTTACCGGCACCCACCCTTTGTTCGCGGAGCTGGAGCAGCGGCTGGCGCGATTGAAGCAGACGGAGGCAGCCTGCGTATTCGGCTCCGGCTATCTTGCCAATATCGGCATCATTCCGGCCCTGGTCGGTGCGGGTGATCTCGTGCTCATCGACGAACTCGCCCATGCCTGCCTGTGGGCCGGCGCACGCCTCTCGCGCGCCACCGTGATCCCGTTCCGACACAGCGACTTGAGCCATGTCGAAGCGCTTTTGGCACAGCATCGGGCTCGCAACGCACGTACGTTGATCGCAACCGACGGCGTGTTCTCCATGGATGGTGATCTCGCGCCAGTTGCGGAGCTCGCGCGCCTTTCCGAACGCTTCGATGCCTGGCTGATGACGGATGATGCGCACGGAATCGGGGTCGTCGGCGGCGGGCGCGGCTCGACATTCGCTGACGGCACGCGCGCCGCGGTTCCCCTGCAGATGGGCACGCTGTCGAAGGCGATCGGCGGCTATGGCGGCTATCTCTGCGCCTCGCGACCGGTCATCGAGCTCATTCACAACCGCGCGCGCAGCTTTGTCTACTCGACGGGCCTGCCGCCCGCGACCGTGGCCGCCGCAATTGCGGCGCTCGAGCTGATCGAGCGGGAGCCCGGCCTTGCGGCTTCCCCGCTCGCCAAGGCGCGGGCCTTCACGCGGCGCGTCGGCTTGGCCGAGGCGGAAAGCCCGATCGTTCCGCTGCTCGTCGGCGACGCAGATGCGGCGCTCGCCGCCCAGCGCCTGCTCGAAGCCGAAGGTTTTCTGGTCATTGCCATCCGCCCGCCGACGGTGCCGGCCGGCACCGCGCGCTTGCGTTTTGCCTTCACGGCCGGTCACCCGGACGCCGAGATAGCGCGGCTTGCCGATGTGGTGCGCGGCCGCATTCTCCAGCGCGGCCAAGGGCAGGCCGAGCGGCGCCCCGAGCCGGTTTCCGGTCGCGGCGGATGACAGCCGTCTTCGTCAGCGGGAGCGGCACGGATGTCGGCAAGACCTTCGTCTGCACCGGGATCATCCGGCACCTGCGCAGGCTAGGGCGCGCAGTCGAGGCGCTCAAGCCGGTCGTGAGCGGGCTTGTGCCGTCGGCACTTGCCGACAGCGATCCGGGCGCGCTGCTCGCGGCGCTTGGCCGCCCACTCACCATGGCGGAAGCGGAGCGCATCTCACCCTGGCGCTTTGCCGCGCCGTTGTCGCCCGACATGGCGGCAGAGCGCGAACGCCGCGCCATTGATTTTTTCGAGCTTGCCGCGTTCTGCCGACAAGCGATCGCGGGTCGGCGGGAGTATTTATTGATCGAGGGGATCGGCGGGATCATGGTTCCCCTCGACAGCCGCCACACTATCCTCGACCTGATCGCGGAGCTCCGCGTGCCGCTGCTCCTCGTGGCCGGCACCTATGTGGGCACGATCAGCCACACTCTCACTGCGCTGCGGGTTCTGGCGCAGCGCAATCTCGAGATCGCAGCGCTTGTTGTCAGCGAAAGCCAAGGCAGCGCCGCCACGCTCGATGAAACCGTGGCGACGCTGGCGCGATTCTCCGAGCAGATCGATGTGATCGGCATCCCGCGCCTCGCCGCGCCCGCACAGGAGCACCCCGCGTTCGCGACGATTGCGCGTTTGCTGTAACCCGCCTCGAACCGGTCACGGAACCAGGATGCTTGCTCCGGTGGTTGCGCGGCTCTCCAAGTCGCGGTGAGCTTTGGCAGCGTCCTTGAGGGCATAGCGCTGATTGATCGGAATCTTCACCTTGCCGCTGGACACAACGCTGAAGAGATTGTTGGCGATCGCAAGCAGATCCTCACGCTTGGCCGCATAGGTGTTGAGCGTCGGGCGCGTCGCAAACAAGGAGCCCTTGGCCTGCAGCAAATTGATGTTGAAGGCCTCGATCGAGCCCGACGCGTTGCCGAAGCTCACGAACATGCCGAGCGGCTTGATGCAATCCAGCGACGCCGGGAACGTCGCCTTGCCGACGCCGTCATAGACCACCTCGCACAGCTTGCCGCCGGTGATCTCCTTGACCTTGGCGACGAAATCCTCGTCGCGATAGAGGATTACATGATGGCAGCCATTGGCCTTGGCGAGCTCGGCCTTCTCCTTGGAGCCGGCCGTGCCGATCACGTTGGCGCCGAGCAGGTTTGCCCATTGGCAGGCGATGAGACCGATGCCGCCGGCGGCCGCATGAATCAGCACATTCATTCCGCCGCGCACCTTGAAGGTACGATTGAGCAGATATTCGACCGTCATGCCCTTGAGCATCATAGCGGCGGCCTGCTCGTAGGAGATCGATTCCGGCAGCTTGACCGCGCGCTCGGCCGGAATGAGCCGTTCCTCCGCGTAACCGCCGAGCGCAGAGGTGTAGGCGACACGGTCGCCGACCTTGGGCTCGCTGACGCCGGGACCGACCGCTACCACTTCACCGGCCCCTTCATTGCCGGAGACGAACGGCAGCGTTTGCGGCGGCGGCGGAGGATAGAGACCGGAGCGGAAATAGGTATCGATATAATTGATGCCGCAAGCGTGCTGCTTGATCCGGATCTGGCCCGGTCCCGGCGCCGGCACCTCGATGTTCTCGTAGGTAAGCACATCGGGCCCGCCGGTCTTATGAACCCGCACTGCTGCGACCATGAATCACTCCCTTCGCATTCTCAGTTGCATTGATTTCGCCGTTGCTCCGGAACGGCGGCCGGCCGCATGGTGTTCCAGGCACGCTCAAGGATCAAGCGGGCCTCTGGGCCAATTGATCGCACACGTTCTCAAGTCCTCTCGGTGAGCCCGACCCCGATAAAATAAACGGCGAGGAGCACCAGCGCGCCGGTGACAAATGGCCCGGGATCGAGCCGCGTCGCAAGCGCGTACATGCCGAGCGCCGACCACACAACCATCAATGCAACGGTGAGCCTTCGCAGCCTCGTGACCCGAAACGGATGCAAGAACTTCAAAGGCATGAATGTCGCGACCGCGAGGAGGGTCACCAGCGCCGCCGAAAACCATGGAGGAGGCTTGAGGAGAAACAGGTAGAAACCCGCGACGTTCCACAGCGTCGGAAATCCGCGGAAATAATTGTCGGCGGTTTTCATGCGTCGGTCGGCGAAATAGATCGCCGAGGTCATCACGATCACGATGCCGGCAAGCGCTCCAAGCACCGGCGGCAGCAATCCCCCGGTCGCGATCGCATAAGCCGGCACGAACACATAAGTAGCGAAATCGACCACCAGGTCGAGAACGTCGCCGGACCAGCGCGGCAACCGCTCCGCCACCTTGATGGCACGCGCGATGCTGCCATCGACACCGTCGACAACGAGGGCCAGCCCGAGCCAGAGAAACATCACGTCGAAGGCACCCCGAACGGCGGCTATCAGTGCCAGAAGGGCGAGCCCCGCTCCCGATGCGGTAAGCACATGGACCGAGAAGGCGCGGGCATAGGTCAGGAATGTCAATTTGTTATGCTCCGTTCCTCAACCCGCAGCTAAGATAAGCCCCGAAATAGCAAGACCAAAATGGTGGCGACCCATAGCATGAACAGCCATTCGGTGGAGGTGGTCATTGTTGGCGGCGGGCCGGCGGGCCTTACGGCCGCCATCGCGCTTGCCGGCGCCGGCGTCCAGGTGGCGCTCATCGCCAAATCCGCCGGCGCCGCCGACAACCGCACGACCGCCCTGTTGGCGAGCTCCGTTACCGCCCTCGATGTGCTCGGAGTGTGGCCGCACTGCCGCGCACAGGCCGCGCCCTTGCGCGTCTTGCGCATCATCGACGACACGGGACGGCTGCTGCGGGCCCCGGAGGTGCATTTCTCAGCCGACGAGATTGGGCTCGACGCTTTCGGTCAAAATATCGAAAACCGCTTCCTCGTCGCGGCACTCGAAGCCCGCGCGCGGATGCTGCCCGCGCTCACATTCATTGCCGATAAAGCGCGAGCAATCCGGATCGAGGAGGATCACGTAGCGGTCGAGCTTGGGAGCGCGGGCACGCTGACGGCCCGGCTGGCGATCGGAGCGGACGGACGCAGATCACTGTGCCGACAGGCCGCCGGCATCGCGACTGACGCGCGGCACTATCCGCAGACCGCCCTCACCTTCAATCTTCGCCACCAGCGGCCGCATCGGGAGGCTTCGACGGAGTTTCACACCGAGGATGGCCCGTTCACGTTGGTGCCGCTGCCGGGACTGCGCTCTAGCCTCGTGCTTGTGACAAACCCGGGCGGGGCTGTGCGGATCGGCGGACTGTCAAACGGCGAGCTTGCGATGGATCTTGAACGGCGGTCCCACTCGATCCTGGGCACGATCGCGCCGGAAGCCGGGCATGGCGCATTTCCTCTGGCAATCGAAACCGCCCGACGCTTTGCGGTGGGGCGGGTCGCCCTGATCGGGGAAGCCGCCCACCTGTTGCCGCCGATCGGCGCTCAGGGCCTCAATCTCGGTTTGCGAGATGCTGCCGCCATCGCCGAGCTCGTTGTCGCAGCGCGACGGGCAGGCTCTGATGTCGGCGCGGCCGATCTGGCGGATCGGTATGACATATCGCGACGTGCCGATGTAAGCAGCCGCGCGCTCGCCGTCGATCTTGTCAATCGCAGCCTGCTGACGGACTTCCTACCCATGCAGGGAATGCGAGGCTTGGGCCTCTTTCTGATGCAACATGTCGGTCCGCTGCGCCGCGCTGTCATGCGCGAAGGCGTATCACCGGCTGCGGCGCAGCCACGACTTATGCGAGGAGAGGCGTTGTGATCAGGATCGCCGCGAATGGCAATCCAAGCAAAACAGGCCCTGCTTGGCGCACAACTTGCTTGAGAAAATTGGGCCGAGACTCGCGTCAAGCCGCCCGGTCCCAGGATCTCATAACCAGGATATCATCATGAAGCTGCCGCGCAATTGGATCAAGCCGCTGGCGATCGGGGCGCCGACACCGTTGCGCGAGCTCCCGGTGCGGCTCGAGCGAATGATCCATTTCATGCCGCCGCATATCGAGAAGCTGCGCCGGAAAGTTCCCGAGCTCATCACCCAAGTCGACGTGATCCTGGGCAATCTCGAGGACGCTATCCCCTCCGATGCCAAGAAGGCGGCGCGAGATGGCTTCATCGAAATGGCGAAGGCCTGCGACTTCGGGGCGACCGGGCTGTGGACGCGCATCAACGCGCTCAACTCACCCTGGGCGCTCGATGATGTGGTGGAGATCGTTGGGGCGGTCGGAAACAGGCTCGATGTGGTGATGCTGCCGAAAGTCGAAGGCGCGTGGGACATTCACTATCTCGATCAGCTGCTGGCGCAGCTCGAGGCCAAGCACCAAGTCGGCAAGCCGATCCTCATACATGCCATTCTGGAGACCGCCGAGGGGGTGCAGAACGTTGCGTCGATCGCGGCCGCATCGCCGCGCATGCACGGGATCAGTCTCGGCCCCGCTGACCTCGCGGCTTCGCGTGCCATGAAGACGACGCGCGTGGGCGGCGGCCATCCGGATTACAAGGTGCTCGCCGACGCCACCGGCTCGGGCGGCGAGCGCAGCGCATTCCAGCAGGATCTCTGGCACTACACGATCGCCAAGATGGTTGACGCCTGCGCGGCCTGCGGCATCAAGGCCTTTTATGGCCCGTTCGGCGACTTTGCCGATCCGGCCGCGTGCGAGGCCCAGTTTCGCAACGCTTTTCTGATGGGCTGCGCGGGAGCGTGGTCGCTGCATCCCACCCAGGTCGGAATCGCCAAGCGCGTATTCTCGCCGGATCCGGCCGAGGTCGCGTTCGCCAAACGTATCGTCGAAGCGATGCCCGATGGCAGCGGCGCCGTCATGATCGATGGCAAGATGCAGGACGACGCAACCTGGAAGCAGGCCAAGGTCGTCCTCGACCTTGCCCGCCTGGTGGCCGCCAAGGACCCGGACATGGGATCGCGCTATGGGCTTTGAGGCTGGCGCAGGTCCGCTTCGGAAAAATCAGCAACCGTTCGGCCGGAACATTCGCTAGAAATACCGGCGATCCTGAATTAGGCGCATGAGCATGAGCAAGACACGCATCGCCCGCTTCAAGCTCGGCCAGGTGGTCCGCCACCGTGTATTTCCGTTCCGCGGGGTTGTCTTCGATATCGATCCAGAGTTCAACAACACCGAGGAATGGTACCAGTCCATTCCTGCCGAGGTGCGGCCGCACAAGGACCAGCCGTTCTATCATCTTTTCGCCGAAAACGCGGAAAGCGAATATATCGCGTATGTGTCCGAGCAAAATCTGTTGCCCGACACTTCGGGCGAGCCGGTGCGGCACCCGCAGGTCGCCGAAATGTTCGAGAAGGACCGCGATGGCGGCTATCGGCCGCGTGTGTCGTCGCTCAATTGAGCTGAAGAGGCGAAGATTTCTGACCTGGACTTTGCCGATGGCCCGCCTGCAAGGCGAGCCAAGGCTTCTGCCGCGATGCGGAATTGGCAGGAGACACGCCCCACCTCCGGGCGGCGCTATTTCGGCGCTCCTTGTTGCTGCTGCTGTTGCTGTTGCTGCTGTTGTTGTTCCTTCTCGAATTTAGCTCTCATTTCTTCCTGCATCTTTTTCTGCCGCTCCTCGAGCACTTTGGGATCGGTCGGCGGCCCGTCGTAAGCCTTGCCAAAATCCGCTAGTGGAAGCGGCAGGCTGACCATCTGCCCCATGATGCCCTGCACAACCATGGTCTGCCCCTTGCGCAGCTTGCCAAGCAATTCCCCGCTCACCTCATAATCGGCGATGCAGCCACCCGGATGGCACATCGTGAACGGCGCATTCAGCGGCTGGCCCTGATCAATGACCAGCCGCGTACCGGGCGGGATTTGCACCCCGAGCGGCAGCGTGACGCGGAGAATCTTGTTGGGCGCGCCTTCCGGCTCGATCAAGGTGGCGCCGACCGCCACTGTTCCGTTGTCGAAGCGTCCGTCCTTGCCCGTGAAGCAAACCTGTTGGTTATTGGCTTCCTGGTTCTTCACACAGACTTTAGTCCAAGGCGTATAAGTGATCGGCGGAATTTCGGGCGCCGCGGCGGTGCCGCCGCCCGCCGGCGATGTTGCAGCCTTGGGCTGCACCGCCGGAGCCTTGGGCGCTTGGCCCTTGGGGGCCGTTTGCGCGACGGCCGGCGATCCACCACACAGAATGGCGACAGCCGCAGCGATCATTGCAGCGCACCCCAGCGCGGCCGCTTGCGGCGCGTGCCGACGCGCGCGCGCAGCGCTTCGGGCCGGCGCGAAGGCAAAACAGACTTTCATGACAAAACCCCTTCTCCTCGTCGCTTCCGACGCCCCCCGCGTGATGCGGCCGTCGCCTGTGTGCAATCGCAATAAAGCATGACCAGCAGTGCGGAAAAAGCCTGCCCCCTCGCCGAAAGCGAGGAGACCCAAATCGTCACCAGCACGACCGGCCGCAGCTCCCAATCGCGGCTGCGAGCACGGCAATGTGGTCATCGGGTCGCCGGCTGCTGGCCCTCCAGCTTCTTGCGCGCCTCCTCGGCGCGCTTCTGCAGATCATCCTGCAGCTTCTTCTGCTGCTCCTCGAATGTTTTCGGATCGGTGGGCGGGCCGTCATAGGCCTTGGCGAAATCTGTGAGCGGCAAGCCCAGGCTGAACAGCTGGCCCTGGCTGTTAACGCCTTGCACAACCAGGCCCTGGCCCTTCTTCAACTTGCCGACCAGCTCGGCGCTGGCCTCATAATCAGCCACGCAACCATTGGCGAAGCAAAAGATATACGGCGCGTTCAACGGCTGGCCTTGATCAACGATCAAACGGGTTCCCTGCGGCAGCAACATTCCAAGCGGCAGAGTCACCCGCAAAATCTTCTTGGAATCAGGTGCCTCGGGCTCGATCAACGCCGCCGCCACCGCCAGGACCCCTGAATCGATACGGCCGTCTTTTCCCGTCACACAGACCTGCTGGGCATTTGCTTCCTGACCCTTCACACAAAACTTCGTCCAGGGTGAGAAGATGAGCGGAGGCTGCGAGGGCTGCGCGGCCTCGGCGCTCGGTGCCGGCGCGGTTTCGCCGGCAGGCTTCTGCTGCGCCGCGGCGCCGCCCTTTGTGGCTGCCGCGGGCGGCTTGCCTGGCGCCCCTTTGGGCTGCGACTGGGCGAACGCAGCCGACCCGACTGCAGCGGCGATCAGGGTCGTCGTCAGCAGGGAAGCCAAGGCGCGGACAGGCAGCCCCGTCGATCCGGATGCGATCCGAACTTGCATGATAGAATCCTTTGATCCCTTTGAGGCGTTGCTGCTTTTGGAGCTTATGTGGCTTGGGAATGCATCCGCTTTCCGTTCTCCGCGCCGCCCCCGCCGGGTCGAACGGGCACCCCTCTTGCAGCGGCTGTGTCGGCATCAAATACGGCAGGAGCGTGACGCATACGGCGCCCCAATACCTCGATTGCCGTGGGCGATAAAGCAATGGGCCGCAAAGACGGCTCGGGAATAATCGTGATAAGTGGCATTATCCACTTTCACTCGCAGCCCAAGCGTCACCAAGCTCATGCGCTCCGCCCGCGGCCGAAAACAAGGCCGGCAAGATGGATTTGTCGACCCGTGACCTTATCCACAACGTTCCGCCGCTTCGGCCACCCTCGTCCTGCATATGATTCCGTCGGAGGGACATTTACACGGCTGGCTGTTGTTGTTTCTCTCGGCCTTTGTATCAGTTGCGCGACCGCAGCAGCTGACAGCGGCCAAGCGCGCTACGCCATCGCGATGCATGGCGAGCCGGCCCTGCCTGAGGGCTTCCAAGCAGCCCGCTATGTCAATCCGGATGCGCCCAAAGGCGGCCGCCTGGTGGAGGGCGTGCTCGGCAGCTTCGACAGCCTCAATCCTTTCATTGTCAAAGGCCTGATGGCCCAAGGCATCCGCAGCCCGTTCGTCAGCGGCAGCAACATCGTCGCCGGTTACGTCGTCGAGAGCCTGATGGCGCGCGGCTATGACGAGCCCTTCACGCTCTATGGCCTCATCGCCCGCACCGTCGAGACAGACGCAGCCCGCAGCTACGTCACCTTCAATCTCGATCCGGCCGCGCGCTTCTCCGATGGAGTGCCGGTGACGCCGGAGGACGTCCTGTTCTCCTGGCAATTGTTGCGCGATCACGGCCGCCCCAACCACCGCCTCTACTACAGCAAAGTCGCCCGTGCCGAGATCATCGGCGAGCGCGCGATCCGCTTCGATCTTACCGGCAGCAATGACCGCGAGCTGCCGTTGATCCTCGGCCTGATGCCGGTGCTGCCCAAACACGCGATCAATCCGGAGACTTTCGAGGACAGCACACTGGTGGCCCCGATCGGCAGCGGGCCGTATGTGATCGGCAAAGTCGAGCCGGGCAAGAGCGTGACGCTTCAGCGCGATCCCAATTACTGGGGACGCGATCTCCCCATCAATCGCGGCTTCTGGAACTTCGATGAGATCCGCTTCGACTATTACCGCGATGCGAATTCGTATCACGAGGCATTCAAGCGCGGGCTTTTCGATCTTCGCACCGAGACCGATCCGGGACGATGGCAAACAGCCTACGACTTCCCGGCCGTGCGGGACGGGCGGGTCGCCAGGGAGAGCTTCGGCAATGGCCTGCCCAAGGCGAGCTCTTTCTATGTGTTCAACACGCGCCGCCCGATCTTCGCGGACATGCGCGTGCGCGAGGCGATCTCATTGATGTTCGATTTCGAATGGATCAATCACAATCTGTTCTATGATCTCTACCGGCGCAGCGGCAGCTATTTCGAGGGTTCCGAGCTTTCGGCACGGGGGCGTGCCGCAGACCCCGAGGAGCGCGCGCTGCTGGCACCGTTCCCCGGAAGCGTGCGCCCCGATGTGATGGACGGGACCTGGGCCCCGCCAGTCAGCGATGGCTCCGGCCGCGATCGCACCGAGCTCAAGCGCGCACTCGATCTATTGTCGGCGGCCGGGTACGAACTGCGCGGCGGCGAGCTCATCGAGGCGAAGACCGGCAACCCGTTCACCTTCGAGATCATGGTCGCGATCCGCAACGACACTCAGGACGAACAGCGCCTGGCGCTCGCTTTTGCCAGCAATCTCAAGCGGGCGGGAATCACCGCCAAGGTGCGGACCGTCGATGCCGTGCAGTTCGAGACCCGGCGGATTTCCTTCGATTTCGACATGATCCAGAACCGGTGGGACGAGTCGCTCTCGCCAGGCAATGAGCAGGCCTTCTATTGGAGCTCGGCCGCTGCCGACCAGAGCGGCAGCCGCAACTATATGGGGGTCAAGAGCCCGGCCATCGACGCCCTGATCGGGGCTCTCGTCGGGGCCCGCCGACGTTCCGACGTGGTGGCGGCGGTGCGCTCGCTCGACCGCGTGTTGATATCGGGCACATATGCGGTGCCGCTATTCTATCATAGGGATGACTGGGTCGCCTATTGGACGCGAATTCGGCATCCTGTGGAGACGTCCGAATCAGGGTTCCTGCTGGAGACATGGTGGCAGCAGCCGAAATGAAGCCGAGACCGGGGTCAGTGTTGTGATCCTCGACAACCTGACGCAAGCGGCGGTTCCGAGCGTCGATTCCACCTTCGACGATCTGTTTCGCGCGGCCGCCGCGCGGCACCCGCAGGCCATTGCGCTTGCCGACCCGCCCGACCGCAGCCGCGTGACCGATGGGGCACCACGCCGGCTCACCTACGCGGAGGCGGATCGCATGATCTCCGCCATCGCCGTGCGGCTGCGCCGGACAGGTCTGCAGCCTGACGCGGTGGTCGGCCTGCAAATGGCCAATACGGTCGATGGCGTGCTGGCATTCTTAGGAATATTGCGCGCCGAGCTCATCGCGATGCCGGTGCCGCTGTTGTGGCGCCGGGCAGATGCGGTGGCCGCCATTCGGCGTGCCGGCGCCAGCGCATTGGTGGTCTCGGGCCGCATCGGCGCGACAGACTATTTCGATCTCGCGATCAACGCGGCGGCCGAAGCGTTCACAGTGCGTCAGGTTTGCGGGTTCGGACCACGCGCTCCGGACGGAGCGATCTCGCTGGAAGACCTCTATACGGCAGCCGAGGTGGCGCCTGCTGGGACGCTGGACGAGCGGTCCGCCGGGTCCGGCCGCGGCGCGCACGTGGCCGCGCTCACATGGGATGTCACCGCCGATGGGCCGGTCCCGGTCGCACGCAGCCACGCTCAGCTGATTGCCGGCGGTCTCGCCGTGCTGCTCGAAAGCGGGATCCCGCAAGAGGCGACGATCCTTTCTCCGCTTGCGCCGTGGTCGTTCGCCGGCATCGCATTGACCCTGGTGCCCTGGCTCATGGTCGGGGGAAAGCTTGTCCTGCACCATCCGTTCGACAGCACGACCTTGGCAGCGCAATTACAGGAAGAAGATTGCGGCACAATGATCCTGCCGGGCCCGCTGGTCTCGCCACTCAAGGCCGCCGGGCTGCTCTCCGCGCCACATTCCCCGAGGGCTATCGTCGCCGCCTGGCGCGCCCCCGAGCAGCTGCGGCGCGCCGCAGACTGGCAGGACCCCGCAGTATCTCTGACCGATGTGCAGCTGTTCGGCGAAATCGGCCTCATCGCTGCACGTCGCTCGACCAACCGGCGGCCCGCCCCCATCCCGCTCGGATCGGTCGTTGCCCCACGCGCCGCCCAGGAAGCTTTGCAGGTCGCCGAGGTCGCGATCAGTCCGGGCGGCACGTTGACGCTCAGCGGTCCGATGGTGGCGACAGCCGCCTTCCCGCCCGGTGCCGAACGCACGGAACTCCCGTGTCACCGGCCCACGGCGGAAGGGTTCGTCGACACCCGCTACGCGGCCGATCTCTGCCGTGGCGGGAGTGCCGTGCTGGCAAGAGGGTTGCCGCCTGATCTGATCAGCTTCGGCGGCTACCGCTTCGCTGTCGGCGAGCTCAGGGACACTGTGAATTGCCTCGATCCGAGCGCAACTTTGGCGGTGCGGCCGGATAAATTGGTTGGACATCGCCTCACTGGCACCGCTGCAAATCCGGAGGCGATCTGCGCGGCGCTGCGCAACATCGGTGCCAACCCTCTTCTGGTCGAAGCCTTTGGCGAGCCATGCAAGGACCGTCCCGGCCAGATCGCCGGGCTTGCAGAGATCGAGGAGGCCATGGAGAACCAGCGGCTGACAGCGTGAAAGCTCCGCAAGCGGGCCGTGGCTGCGGCGCAGGTCAGCACCAGCCGTGAATCCGTTGACCGAGCATTAATGGCGCAAGCTTAACATCCCGACCCTGCCTCGATCTCAAGGTCGGCGTCACCAATGGCTTCGCTGGGTCCGATAGTCGTGATTGCCGAACATCCGGCCGCCGATGCGGTCGAGGCGCTCGCGGCCGCCGGGGCCTTCCCGATCGTCGAGGCGAGCTGGGGCGACGCACACGCCGCCATCGATAAGATCGAGCCCGCCGCGCTCGTGGTAGCCGAGCCTAATCCGCCGCCCGATCCGCGCATCGCGCAGGTCCTCGCGAGCCGGATCCAGGCCATGAATTTGCTGATGCCGGTGCTGGCGCGGCTCGCCGATGATGGCGCTGCTCCGATCCCCGGTGCCTTGGCGGTCTCCGCGAGCGATCCGCCACGGCGGCTGGTTGATCGGCTGCGCTCGGCGCTGCGCATACGCGCCTTGCACGCGACAGTGTTACGGCGCGCCGCAGGGGCCTCGGAAGACAAGCAGGAGACTACCCTCAGCCTGCGAGACGGCCTCGATCACGCGACTGTGCTGTGCATGGGCCGCGGCCGCTTCTATCCGGCGCTCGCGGTCGCGGTCGGGGAGCAGGCCGGGTTGATCGGCGCGCTGAGTGTGGAAACCGCCGCGCGCTTTCTCAATTCCCGCGATATCGATGGCATTGTCATCGGCGACGGCTTCGGGGCGCGGGTGATCGAGGCGCTGCTGACGGTGCTGGCTGAGGATGCGCGTTTTCGCGATCTGCCGGTCGGCGTGCTGGGCGGCCAGCGCATCGCCGACGATCGGCTGCCCAACCTCATTCAAGTCGACAGCAATCCCGACCGCCTGGTCGAGCGCCTGCTCCCGTTCGTGCGCCTACAGGTGCTCGAGGGAGAGCTTAAGCGGGTGCTCAAGTCGCTGGAGAGCGAGGGCTTGCTCGACCCGGCGACGGGACTGTTCGCACCGGCTGCGTTCTGGACCGATCTTGAGCTCGCTGTGAGGCACGCCGAGAAGAGCGGCGGCGCATTGTCGGTTGCCCGGTTCGCATTCGAGGAAACCCGGGATGGGCGCACCCATCTTGATGCTGCCCGGCTGTTCAGCCGACTGGTACGCGACATCGATTTCGCATGTCAGGAGCAGGACGGCTCGATCCTGGCGGCCTTTACCGAAACCGACCTGCGCAGCGCCCATGTGGTGGCGCGCCGCATTGCCAGCGTCCTCAAGCACACGATGCTTGCCCCGGACCATGATCGGCGCTCGATCCGACCGACCGTGACGCTGGCAACTCTCAAGCCGACCGACAATCTCAGCACGCTGGTAGCGCGGCTCGGCACCTACCCCAAGGTTGCGGCGGGCTAAGCGCGGAACTACCTTCAGGAGAAGGTCCTCCGGGAGGTCTCTTATGAGCGCCAGCACTACGCTCTCCATCGATATGATTTCCGATGTCGTCTGCCCGTGGTGCTATGTGGGTAAGAGATTCCTGGAGCGGGCGATCGCCTCAAAGCCGGAAATCGCCGTCGAGGTGCGTTTCCGCCCCTATTTCCTCAATCCGTGGGTCCCGCGCGAAGGCATCAGCCGCGAGGAGTACCTGACCGCCAAGTTCGGATCGGTCGAACGCTACAACAGCGGCAACAATCGCGTGGTCGAGGCAGCGGCGGCAGCCGGGCTGAGCTACAACCGCGATCTGATCAAGCGCCAACCCAACACGCTCGATTGCCATCGGCTGATCCGCTGGGCCGCAGAGGAAGGCCAGGCGGGGGCCATGAAGCAGCGGCTGATGGAACTTTATTTCAGCGAGGGCGGCGACCTCACGCAACTGGAAGTGCTAGTTTCGGCCGCGGCCGATTGCGGGCTTTCCCCCGATGCGGTACGCGCCCGCCTTGCGAGCGAAGAGGATGTCGAAGGTGTGACGCGCGAGGCGCAATCGGCGAAGGAGGCCGGCATCGAAGGCGTCCCGTTCTTTATCTTCGGCGGCGTGCTCGTGCTCTCCGGCGCGCAGCCCGCCGAATACATCGCGGATGCAATCGAGCGCGCGACGGCTGAGCTCGCCAAGCGCGTCGCGGCCGAATAGCTTCCATTCAATTCGCCGCAAACCGAACTGCGAGCGCCAACAGCGCGCTGGCGGCCGCCCAGGAGCCCAACACCCGAACCGCGACCTTCTGCCAGTCGCGCGCCATGCGGCCGGCGATCGCGACCACCAGGACGATCGCGAGGATCGCGCCGATGCCGGTTCCAATCAGCATGACGGCGGCTTCCTCCAGCGAGATCACCTCGGGCGGCGAATCAAGCCCGATCGCAGTCCCAATGATCGCTGCGGGCATCGCCAACGCCCAGAGCGGCAGTGGAATTGCCGCCGCCACCAACATGCCCGCAGTCGCGGCCGCCGCCAGTAGCACCTCGCTCGCCGGCGTCTCGCCGATGGCAAAAACAAGCGTCAGGAGCCCTGCGGCGAGCGCCAGCGCGAAGATGAGCTGCGAGTGAATCCTGCGTCCGCTGGTCTGCTGAGCGATCAACAGCCCGAGTGCCGATAAGCCCAAGGCATGGGTCGGTGTCAGCAGCGGACGCAACAGGCCGGTGTAGAAGGCGGCGAGATCGTTCGCCGCTGACACTTCACGCCGCCTTCGCGGGCGCCGCCAGCCGCGCCAAGCTGCGCATGATGGCCATCGTGCCCTTCAAGCGCTGTTCGGGTTTGTCCCAGTCGTGGAAGAACACGACCTTCATGTCGGGCCGGACCTTGGCGTCGGGTCCCTGCTCGCGAATGAATCGGATCAGCCGGTCCGGATTGGCAAAGACATTATCCCGGAACGAAATCACCGCGCCCTTCGGACCAGCCTCGATTTTCTCGACATTTGCCTGCCGGCACAGCTGCTTGATAGCCACAATCTGCAGCAGATGCTCGACCTCCGACGGCGCCGAGCCAAAGCGGTCGGTCAGCTCAGCCCCGAACGCGGCGATATCTTGTTCGGTCTCAAGCTCGGCCAGCCGCCGATAAAGCGCCAGCCGCACCGGCAGATCGGCAACGTAGCTTTCCGGAATCATCACCGGCATGCCGATGGTGATCTGTGGCGACCACTGGTCGGCGGCCGGCGCGCTCAAGCCGGCCTTCAGGCTCGAGACGGCCTCCTCCAGCATCTGCTGATAAAGCTCGTAGCCGACCTCCTTGATGTGACCCGACTGCTCGTCGCCGAGCAGATTGCCGGCGCCACGGATGTCGAGATCGTGCGAGGCCAGCTGGAAGCCGGCACCGAGTGTGTCGAGCGACTGCAGCACCTTGAGCCGCCGCTCGGCCTGTTGGGTGATCTTGCGCTCTGCCGGCAGCGTCAGCAGCGCATAGGCGCGCACCTTCGAGCGTCCGACCCGTCCGCGCAGCTGATAGAGCTGCGCAAGTCCGAAGCGGTCGGAGCGGTGCACGATGAGCGTATTGGCGGAGGGAATATCGAGCCCGGATTCCACGATCGAGGTGGACAGCAGCACGTCGTATTTGCCGTCATAGAAGGCCGACATGATGTCCTCGAGCACGGCGGACGGCATCTGGCCATGCGCGACCGCGACACGCATTTCCGGCACGGTCTTGTCGAGAAACTCCTTGGCGGAGGCCAAATCCTCGATGCGCGGGCAGACGTAAAAGGCCTGCCCGCCGCGATAGCGCTCGCGCAGCAGGGCTTCGCGCACCACAAGCGGATCGAATGGCGCCACGAAGGTACGCACCGCGAGCCGATCGACTGGCGGCGAGGCGATGATCGAAAGGTCCCGCACCCCGGTCAGCGCGAGTTGCAACGTGCGCGGGATCGGCGTCGCGGTCAGCGTGAGCACGTGCACCTCGGCGCGCAGCTGCTTGAGCCGCTCCTTGTGGCCGACGCCAAAGTGCTGCTCCTCGTCGACGATGACCAGGCCGAGGTCCTTGAACTTGATCGCTTTGCCGAGCAGCGCATGCGTGCCGATCACGATGTCGATCTTCCCGTCAGCCAGCCCCTTCTTCACGCGTGCGAGCTCGGCGGCAGATACCAGGCGCGAGGCCTGACCGATGTGAACCGGAAAATCGCGCAGCCGATCGGTGAAGGTCTTGGCGTGCTGGCGGGCGAGCAACGTCGTGGGCACCACCACCGCCACCTGCTTGCCGTTCATCGCGGTGACAAAGGCGGCGCGTAGCGCCACCTCGGTCTTGCCGAAACCGACATCACCACAGATGAGACGATCCATCGGCCGGCCCGAGGTGAGCTCCTTGAGCACGGCATCGATCGCGGCCTGCTGGTCATCGGTTTCCTCGTAGGGGAAGCCGGCGCAGAACTCATCGTAGAGGCCGTGGCCGACGCTGAGCTGCGGTGCGGCCCGCATCTGCCGCTCGGCCGCCACCTTGATGAGCTCGCCGGCGATCTCGCGGATGCGCTTCTTCATCCGCGCTTTGCGAGCCTGCCAGGCAACCCCACCGAGCCGGTCGAGCTCGACCCCGGTCTCCTCCGAGCCGTAGCGCGACAACAGCTCGACGTTCTCCACCGGCAGGAACAGCTTGTCGCCACCCGCATAGTGGATCTCAAGGCAGTCGTGCGGTGCGCCAGCCGCCTTGATGGCGCGCAGGCCAACGAAGCGGCCGATGCCGTGGTCGACATGCACGACCAGATCGCCGGCGGCGAGGCTCGTCACCTCGGCGATGAAATTCTCGGGCCGCTTGGCCGCCCGCCGCGATCGCACCAACCGATCGCCGAGGATGTCCTGCTCGCTGATAAGCGCCGCATCCTCGGTTTCGAATCCGCTTTCGAGGCCCAGCACGGCCAATGCGACTTGTGCAGCCGGCAAGCGCAGCGCTGCGGGCCATGACGGCACAGGCTCAAGATTGGCGAGTCCGTGGTCGGCCAGGACATGGCGCATGCGCTCGCGCGCGCCCTCACTCCAGAGCGCCACCGCAACGCGCTTGCGCGCAGCCTGCAGGCCAAGCACATGCTGGGTGACCGCCTCGAAGACGTTGCGGCCCGGCTCGTTACGCTCGGCAGCGAAATTGCGCCCCCGCTTGGTGCCGATATCGATGACCGGCCCCTGCTCGGGAACCGAAAAGGGCGTGAGACGCGCGAGCGGCGCCTGCGCGAGATGCTCGTTCCACTGCGCCTCGGTGAGATAGAGCCGGTCCGGAGGCAACGGGTGATAGAGAGGTCCTGCGCCCGGTTGGCCGAGCGCCTCTCGGCGCGCTTCAAAGTAATCCTTGATTTGTGCCAAGCGCTCCCTTGCCGCGTCGTCAACTTGCGGCTCGAGCACGATCGTCGAGCCTGGCAGGTATTCGAGCAAGGTGTCGAGGCGGGAATGGAACAGTGGCAGCCAATGCTCCATTCCGATGTGCCGCCGCCCCTCGCTGACAGCCTGGTAGAGCTGATCGTCAGGCGACGGCGCCCCGAAAGCCTCGACATAACCCAAACGAAAACGTCGGATGGTCTCGGTGGTGAGCTGCAGCTCGGCGACCGGCACCAAGTCGAGCGCATGCATCTGGTCGGTCGTGCGCTGGCTTTCCGGCTCGAAGCTGCGGATCGACTCGAGCGTGTCGCCGAAGAAGTCAAGCCTCACGGGCTCGGCCATTCCGGGGGCGAACAGATCGATGATACCGCCGCGCACCGCATAGTCCCCGGCCTCGCGCACGGTCGCGGTGCGGGCAAAGCCGTTGAGCTCGAGCCAGCGCGTGATCGCTTGCATGTCGAGCAAATTGCCCGGGGCGACTGCGAGGGTTTGGGTGGCGACGAAATCACGTGCCGGCACGCGCTGAAGCACGGCATTGACCGACGTCAGCAGGACCGAAGGCCCTTCCCGCCCCTTGAGATGCGCGAGCCGGGCCAGCGCCGTCATCCGCTGGGCGACGATGGCGGCATGTGGCGAAGAACGGTCATACGGCAGGCAATCCCAGGCCGGGAATTCCAGCGCCGTGACGTCGGGAGCGAAGAAGGCAAGCGCCCGCGACAGCGCGGCCATGCGCCCACCATCGCGGCAGATCACCGTTAGGCTGGTGGCCGGCGCCTTGGGACGCGCGGCGACCGCGCGGGCAAGATCGCCGATGACAAGTCCCTCGGCGCCATCGGCGACGCCCGAGAGCGTCAGCGGACGTTCCGCCGACAGGAGATCGGCAGGCGAGCGGGTCATGCGTCCTCCGCCCCGCCGCCCAAATGGAAGCGCCGCAGGTCGCGCAAGAGCGCGCTGTCGAAATCGGGGGGCACAACAGCGTCCCCGATGATCCAGGCCAGCAGGTCGGGGTCCGGCACCTCGATCAGCCGTTCGAATTCATCGAGCTCGCTCGCATTCAAGGAGGCGATCCGCGCGTCCGCAAAGCCTCCCATGATCAGATCCATCTCGCGCATGCCGCGATGCCAGGATCGGAACAGGAGCTTGCGGCGCCGCAAATCGAGCCCCTCACTGGAGCGTGTTGTTCCGGTCATCAATTCCTCATCGAGAGCATGTTCCCGAAAAGCCGTCGCCGGCTTTCGAAAGAATCGTGCTTCGTCAAACGCCAAAAGCCCGGACGTGCCGGGCGCTGGTCATATAGGCGGCGTCTCCGCCGATGTCAGCAGGCTTAGCGCAACGCTCTAGTCACAAATCCGTCGGCGCGGCTCCGCTCAATCGCCGGTTCCGGGATTGGGGGAAAAGTGCTGCTCAAATTTCTCCGCTACACCTTCCCACTGCTTGGCGTCCGCCGGGTGGTCCTTCTTGGCGGTGATATTGGGCCAGACCTTCGCGTATTCGGCATTGACCGCGAGCCATTTTTCCAGCCCCGGCTCGGTGTCCGGCTTGATTGCGTCAATCGGGCATTCCGGCTCACAGACCCCACAATCGATGCACTCGTCCGGATGGATGACGAGCATGTTCTCGCCCTCGTAGAAGCAGTCCACCGGGCAGACTTCGACGCAGTCGGTGTACTTGCACTTAATGCAGTTGTCGTTGACGACATAGGTCATGGGATATTGTTCACTCCAAAAGTATTGCTGCGGCCGGCAACGCCCCTTGCGCTCGAGCCGCGGGTTGCCTACAACCTCAACCATGGTTGAGGTCAAGAGGCTTGTGAACAGCATTGACGGCAAGATCCACGCGGAGCTTACCGTCGGCGAGGCCGCCAAACGTAGCGGGGTAGCGGTTTCGACCCTGCACTTCTACGAATCCAAAGGGCTGATCCGCAGCTCGCGCAGCCGCGGCAATCAACGGCGCTACCAACGCGGGGTGCTGCGTCGCATCGCCACCATCAAGGTGGCACAGAAGGCTGGAATTCCGCTCGCCACCATTCGGACGGCGCTCGCCTCGCTGCCCGACGACCGCGCGCCTACGCACGATGACTGGCGCCGGCTGTCGACGGTCTGGCGCATGGAGCTCGACAGTCGCATTCGCAAGCTCACCCAGTTGCGCGATCGCCTGGATGATTGCATCGGCTGCGGGTGCCTATCGATGACTAATTGCCCACTCCGCAACCCCGCCGACGAGCTCGCCGAAAAAGGCGCGGGCCCGCGCCTTTTGGATCAGGCATAGGAGCGCGGCCGGGCAATCTCATGCGGCCTGCCGTTCTTAATCCGCTTTTTGCATCGCTCACGAGCCTCTCCGGCGTCGGGCCAAAGCAGGAGAAATTGTTCCAGCATCTGACCGGGCGCGGTGAAGCTCCGGTGCGGGTCATTGATCTGCTGTTTCACCTCCCTTCCGGAACGATCGACCGCAGGGCGCGCCCGAAGCTGCGCGACGTCGAATTCGGACAGTTCGTGACGGTGGCGGTCAAGGTCGATCGTCATCGACCACCCCCGCCACGGCGTGAGCGGGCGCCTTATCTGATCTTTGCCAGCGATGAGACTGGCGACATCGTCCTTACGTATTTCAACGCGCGGAAAGACTATCTCGAGAGGCTGCTACCGGTCGGCAGCGTGCGCTACGTTTCCGGCACCGCCGCCACCTACGACGGCATGTTGCAGATGGTGCATCCCGAGCGGGTGGTGAGCGAAGGCGATCTCGCCAAGCTGCCGCTGGTCGAGCCGGTCTACCCGTTGACCGAGGGCCTCGCTCTCAACCAGGTGCGCCGCGCGGCGGAAGGGGCGCTGGTGCGACTGCCAACGCTGCCCGAATGGCAAGAGCCGAGCTGGGTCGCCCGCGAACGCTTCCCGCCCTTCGATGCAAGCTTGCGCGCGCTGCACCACCCAACCGAACCGACCGATCTTCTGCCCGACGGCGCGGCGTGGTCGCGCCTTGCCTATGACGAGCTATTGGCGGGCCAGGTGGCGCTCGCGCTGGTGCGCGCGCATCTGCGGCGACCGAGCGGGCGCGCAACGCCCGGCACCGGCCACTTGCGACAGAGACTGATCGAGAGCTTGCCCTTCAGCCTGACCCCGAGCCAGGTCCGCGCAATCAGCGAAATCATCTCCGATCTCGCCAAGCCGGAACGCATGTTGCGCCTGCTGCAGGGCGATGTCGGCTCAGGCAAAACCGTGGTCGCCCTCCTTGCCGCGGCGGCCGTGGTCGAGGCCGGCCGTCAGGCGGCGGTGATGGCGCCGACCGAATTGCTGGCGCGGCAGCATTTCAGCACAATGGCGCCACTTGCTGCGGCTGTCGGCGTGAGCCTCGCTATCCTGACCGGCCGAGAACGCGGCGCCGAGCGCAGGGAGACGCTGAAGCGTCTCGCCTTGGGCGACATCCATGTCCTCATCGGCACGCACGCCCTGTTCCAGGAAGAGGTCGAGTTCCGCGATCTCGCGCTGGCTATCGTCGACGAGCAGCACCGTTTCGGCGTGCATCAGCGGCTGGCGCTCGCCCGCAAGGGCGAGGCGGTCGACGTGCTGGTGATGACCGCCACGCCGATCCCCCGCACTTTGGTTCTCACTTATTTCGGCGACATGGATATTTCCGAGCTGCGCGAAAAACCGGCCGGGCGCAAGCCGGTGGATACGCGTGCGCTCGGGCTTGATCGTTACGAAGAGGTGGTCGATGCCGTCAGCCGCGCACTCGCCGGGGGTCGCCGCGTCTATTGGGTGTGTCCGCTGGTCGAGGAATCGGAGAACGTCGATCTTGCCGCCGCCGAGGATCGCTTTGCGGCACTCAAGGAACGCTTTGGTGAAAATGTCGGCCTGATCCATGGCCGCATGAAGGGCGCCGACAAGGACCGCGCGATGCAGAGCTTCGCTGCCGGTAAGACGGCCCTGCTCGTCGCCACCACCGTGATCGAGGTGGGAGTCGACGTGCCGGAGGCGAGCGTGATGGTGATCGAGCATGCCGAGCGCTTCGGGCTTGCACAGCTGCATCAACTGCGCGGACGCATCGGCCGCGGCGCCGAGCACTCCACTTGCCTGCTTCTCTACAAGGGTCCGCTCGGCGAAACCGCGCGCGCACGGCTGAAGGTCATGCGCGAGACGGAGGACGGGTTCCGCATCGCCGAGGAGGATCTGCGGTTGCGCGGGGAAGGCGATGTGCTCGGGACCCGGCAGTCGGGACTGCCGGCGTTCAAGGTCGCCCGCGTCGACCTACATGGCAAATATATCAGCACCGCCCGCGATGATGCCGCGCTGATCCTGGCGCGCGATCCCACCCTTGCCACGGCGCGCGGCGAGGCGCTGCGCCATCTCCTCTATCTATTCGAGCGGGACGAGGCAGTCCGGCTTATCCGTGCCGGGTAATGCGGTGTGCCGATAAAAAGGGCACCGATCTTCCAAATAAGTAATGCCTACTTCACCGGCTCGACGCTGCGGCGCGGCTGTCCGATTCGCGCACGCGCCAACTCCGCCATCGCGGCGAGCTTCTTCTGCGCATCGCCGTCGCTCGACTGCGCCATCCCGGCCGACATCAGCAGTGTCATCGCGGTCTCGACCGAAATATCGAGATCGATGACGTCGCGACGCGGCACATAGAAGAAAAACCCGGTGGTGGGGTTGGGGGTGCACGGCATGAAGGCCGACACGTGCTCGCTCTCCGGCAGGCGGCCGGCGATATCCGCGCCCGGCGGCTGCGAGAGAAAGACCAGCGACCACATGCGCGGACCCGGAAACTCGACCAAGCCGACGCGGCGGAAGCTCGACCCGGAATTCGAGAACAGCGTCTCGAATATTTGCTTGAGACTCTTGTAGATCGGCCGCACCACCGGCATGCGGTTGAGGATGTTCTCCCCGGCCTCGACCAGAGTACGCCCGACCAGGTTGGCAGTGAGGAAGCCAAGGACCGTGAGGGCAACCAGCGCAACGATGAGACCGGTGCCGGGGATATGAATCGGCAGATAGGTCTCGGGCCGATAGGCAGCCGGGATAAACGGACGCACCTGATCATCGACCCAGTTGATGAACCACCAGGTCAGATTGACGGTAATGAACAGTGGTCCGACCAGCACGAGCCCGGTGAGGAAATAGTTGCGGATGCGGCTCATTAGCCCGTGAGACGCAACGGGCGGCGAGCCGCGCGCCGCCGCCGCGAGGTCTTCGCCCGCTGAAGGCGTCGGCGCGGCAGCGCCCGGATTCGAGTCGAGATCGCTCATGCCATCCACTTCAAAGAAGGCCACCCGGCAGGCGAAACACTACCTGTGCGCTCAGGTCCGGCCAAGTCCTGTCGTCAAGCTCGGCCCTCAAGTACCGTCAGGGCGAGCCCGAGCCGGCTACTCGACCGTCACCGACTTGGCGAGATTACGCGGCTGGTCGACATCCGTGCCCATCACGACCGCCGTGTGGTAAGCCAGGAGCTGCACGGGGATCGCGTAGACCAAGGGCGTCACTGTTGCGGCCATCTCCGGCAGCACGATCTTGACGGCCGACTCGACATGCGCCTCGTGCGCGCCTTTGGGATCGGTGACCAGGACGATGCGGCCGCCGCGCGCGGCGACCTCCTGCATGTTGGACACTGTCTTGTCGAAGACACGATCATAGGGCGCGATCACGATCACCGGCATGGTCTCGTCGATCAGCGCAATCGGGCCATGCTTGAGCTCGCCGGCGGCGTAACCCTCGGCGTGGATATAGGAGATCTCCTTTAGCTTGAGCGCGCCCTCTAGCGCGATCGGATAGCTGGTGCCGCGGCCGAGATAGAGCACGTCCCGGCTCTTGGCGAGATCGCGCGCCAGATGCTCGATCTGCGGCTCCAGCGCCAACGCATGCGCCATGTGGCGCGGCACCTCGATCAGCCCCTGTACAAGCCTGGTCTCATCCCGTTCCGAGAGCACGCCGCGAGCGCGCCCCGCCCCGATCGCGAGCGCCGCCAGGACCGCCAGCTGACAGGTGAACGCCTTGGTCGAGGCGACCCCGATCTCGGGGCCCGCAAGCGTCGGCATCACCACATCGCTCTCACGGGCGATCGTCGAGGTCGGGACGTTCACCACCGAGACCACATGCTGCTTCTGCTGCTTGGCATAACGCAGCGTCGCCAAGGTGTCGGCGGTCTCGCCCGACTGCGAGACGAAGATGGCAAGCCCCCCGGGCGAGAGCGGCACCTCGCGGTAGCGGAACTCGGAGGCAACATCAATCTCGACCGGCAGCCTGGCAAAGCGCTCAAACCAGTACTTGGCGATTAGGCCGGCATAGTAGGCGGTGCCGCAGGCCGAGATCGAGATGCGCTCGAGCGCGCGGAACTCGAACGGCATCGCGGGCAACGCCACGTGCCCCGCTCCCATATCGAGGTAGTGCGCGAGCGTGTGGCCAACCACCTCGGGCTGTTCATGGATTTCCTTGGCCATGAAGTGACGATGGTTGCCCTTGTCGACCAGAAAGGCGGAAGCAGCGGATTTGACGATGGACCGCTCGACAATCGACCCCTTGGCGTCGCGAATTTCGACGCCCTTGCGGGTGAGCACCGCCTGATCGCCGTCCTCGAGATATGAGATCGTGTCGGTGAATGGAGCGAGCGCGATGGCATCGGAGCCAAGATACATTTCGCCTGCGCCGTAGCCGACCGCGAGCGGCGAGCCCTTGCGCGCGCCGATCATGAGATCGGTCTCGCCCTCGAACAAAAAAGCGAGCGCGAACGCGCCGCGCAGCCGCGGCAAGGCCGCGTTAACCGCCTCGGACGGTGTGCGGCCATTTTTCAACTCGTCGGTGACCAGATGGGCGATCACCTCGGTATCGGTCTCGGTGCCGAATCTGGCGCCCTTCCGCTCCAGCTCCTCGCGCAGTTCGCGAAAGTTCTCGATGATGCCGTTGTGCACCACCGCCAGGTGCTCGGTCGCATGCGGATGGGCATTGGTCTCGTTCGGCTTGCCGTGGGTCGCCCAGCGGGTATGGCCGATGCCGATCATGCCCTTGAGCGGCTCGCCGCGCAGCTTGTCTTGGAGGTTGCGCAGCTTGCCTTGCGCACGGCGCCGCGTCAGCCGCCCCTCTTCAAGGGTGGCAACGCCGGCGGAATCGTAGCCACGATATTCGAGGCGCTTGAGCGCATCGACCAGATGCTCCGCGACCGGCTCGCGCCCCAGAATGCCGACGATGCCGCACATGAGCTAACACCTTCCCGCTTTTGGTGTCCCGATCCCGAAGTCCGCCACACCTTGCTGCGACCCAGTGAGCCAGCTTCGGAATAAAAGGGATGCCAGCAAGCCTATGTGTCTATGCCGCTTTTCGACTTGAGGCTCCTGAATGAGATTGCCGCACACGTAGCAGGAACTTCAAATCAGCGGCATTTGCGCAGATCAAGACCAACACATTGGTGTAAGCGGCGTAAGCGCAGGAAAGGGAAATCATTATTCGTTTCAACTTGTGACAATTAAGGTTAATGGCGCTGCATCCGGCGGCGGCTACTCGGGACCTTGATTTTTCTTCTTCGTCGCCGCCTTGAGGCTCTTCAGGCGCGATGCCCGGTTTTCCTTCACGATCTGGCGGCTGCGTGCGATCGCCAGTGCATCGGGCGGAACGTCTTGGGTGATGACCGATCCGGTCGCCACATACGCGCCCTCGCCAATCTTGACCGGAGCAACCAACGCCGAGTTGGAGCCGATGAAGACACCTGTGCCGATGTCAGTGCGGTGCTTGGCAGCTCCGTCATAGTTGCAGACAATGGCGCCGGCCCCGAAATTCGATCCGGCGCCGAGCCGCGCGTCCCCGATATAGGCGAGATGATTGGCCTTGGCGCCGGCTTCGATGGTCGCCTCCTTCACCTCGACAAAGTTGCCGATATGCACGTTCTCGCCCAACTGCGCGCCGGGTCGCAGTCGCGCATAGGGGCCGACCAGCGCGCCCTTACCTACGTGTGCGTGATCAAGGTGCGAGAACGAGCGGATCACGGCATTATCCTCGATGGTGACGCCCGGACCGAAGACCACGAAGGGCTCGACCACCACATCCCGGCCGAATTTCGTGTCAGCCGACAGGAACACTGTCTCCGGCGCCACCATCGTGACGCCCGCCCCCAAAGCGGCACCGCGCAAGCGCTGCTGCAGTGCTGCTTCTGTCTCAGCAAGCTGGGCCTTGGTGTTGATGCCGCGCACTTCATCCTCCTCGGTCTCGATGGCGACCGCCTTGAGATGCATGGCGCGGGCGATCGCGACCGCGTCGGTGAGATAAAATTCGCTCTTGCGATTATCGTTGTCGATCCGCTCCAGGATTGCGAGCGCGGTCACACCCGCAAGTGCCATCAGGCCGCCATTGCAGAGACCGATCCCGCGTTCTTCGGCATCGGCATCGAGCTCCTCGCGGACCGCCACGAGCTCATTGCCGGCAAGGACCAGACGCCCATAGCCGGTCGGATCCCGCGGCCGGAATCCCAGCACCGCAACGGCGGCGCCCTCCGCGATCGCCTGCCGCATGCGCACAAGCGTCTGCGGCCGGACCAGCGGCGTGTCGGCAAAGATGACCAGGAGATCGTCGAAGCCACGCGCAATGGCCGTCTTCGCAGCAAGGACCGCATGCGCGGTGCCGCGGCGATCGGCCTGCACGAATATCTCGACACCGGGTGAAGCACGCTCTGCCTCCGCGGCGACCGCGCCGGCTGATGGGCCGATGACAACGGCTGGGGCGAAGCTTCCCGCAGCCCGCACCGCGTCCAGCACGTGCGCCAAGAGCGAGCGGCCGGCCACCTCATGCAGAACCTTGGGTCGCGTGGCGCGCATGCGGGTTCCTTCACCGGCGGCAAGCACGACTGCAAGACAGGTACGGTCAACCATGCGGCCCAACCTTTGGGAAAATTTCTCAGCTCCTCATTATCCGAGGTGACCAAAGCGGAAAAGACAAACGCCCGCGCCGGAAACTGAAACGGCGTTGGAGGGCGCAAAGATGTGGTGAATCTGCTAGTGTTTTCAATGCAGTGATTCGCGCGTGAACAAGAGCCCGTCACGGCGGAGCGGCAAGATCATGGCAGATCGGGTACAGGGGGCGGATTGGACCGCGCAGGCACACAAGCGCGGCATGCAGACGCTTTGGCGGCTGGCGGCCTGGGGCTGCCTGGCGACGCTCGCGCTACTTGTCGCTGTGATGACCGCCTATTCGGGCGCAGGCTCGCATCGGCAAGCGCCGGCGGACCAGGGGACCACACGGTCGAGGACCCTGCCCGGCGACGTTCCCACGCGTACCGGCGACAATGCCGAGGAAATCCGGCGCTTGAATGAGATCGTACACGCCCTCACCGCCGATCGCGACCAAGCCTTCGCCCGGATTGCCGCCCTTGAGCGCAATCTCGACAGCATAACCGGATCGATCAAGCGCGTTCAGCAGCAGAGCGGCCAGCCGGCGGCGCAAGCTCCGCAATCGCAAGCCGTGCAGGCAGCACCTCAGCCGCCTGCTCAGCCCGCCCCGGTGCCGGTCGCAACCGCGAGCCCGCCGCACGAGCAGCCGGCCGCGCCTGGCACAGCGCCGCGGGCGGAAGCGCCCCCGATCCAGGTCGCCGTCACAAGCGAGCAGGTAACGTACCCGCAACGGCAGCAAGCAGCTGCGCCGCCGCCAGCCGTGGCCGATGCAACCCGCTCGACGGCGTCCGACGGTGCTCGCTTGGCAACCGCCACCATACCGTCCCGTCCGTCTCCGCCCTCCGAGCCGCCGACCGCAGGGCTCGGCCTCGATATCGGCGGAGCGATCAACTACGAGGGCCTACGCACGCTCTGGCATTCGACCAAGAACAGCGACCTGGCGCTGACGGAGGACCTTTATCCCTTGGTCACGGTGCGTGAGAACAACCGGACCCACGGGATCGATCTCCGCCTCGTCATCGGTCCAATCGACGATATGGAAACGGCCTCGCGCCTCTGCGCAGCGCTGTTGGCGGTCCACCGCTACTGCCAGCCGGTTGCCTTCGAGGGTCAACGCCTGACTTTGAACGAGCCGCCTGCCGGCAAGCTCGCTCCTATTCATCATGCAGCTCCCAAGCTCGACCCCAACAAAGCCGTCGCCAAGGATGCTTCGCCGCAAGCTACGAAGTAGCGGTCCGGCGCGATTGACCCAGTGCTTGACCCGCAGGAAGCCGACAAGCAGAATCGCGAATGATGTCCGATCCTGCGCTTGAGCCAGCACCGCGACTGTTCCGGCCTACCGATCGACAGCTCAATTGGCTACTGGTGATCGGATTTCTCGCGGTCGGCCAAGCGATCTACCTGCGCTATCTGGCGATTGAATATGCGCCGGTGGCGCTCGCCTGCCAGGCGGGGCTCAACACCTGGCTCTGCACCACCTTCAGAGTGGTGATCGCCTTCTTCAATCACTCCGTCTTCGGCTGGGTCGCGTTGGGCGCTGCGTTGCTCAACTTGGCTCGACCAGCTGTTCCGTTGGTGGCGGTCGCGCTCGCTGCAGCAGGCTTTGGCCTCGTCCTGCATAATGCCGATCTGTCCGGCTTGGCGGTAGCGCTGCTGGTCGTCAGCTTGGCGCGGCCGGCGCCCAGATCATCCATCGAAGAGTGAGCGCTACGCCGATCAGCCCGCCGCAAAACCAAAGCGCCTGCCAGTTGGCGAAGCCTTCGTTGAGCGAAATGTAGACGGCCGAAAGAACGAGAACTGCCGCGGTCACTGCTTCCGCAGTCCCACAGGAAGCCTTTTGCCTGCCCTCACCCGCGCCGAAGCGCTGCAGGATCGCCAGCGCGAGGAAGGGGAACACGGCACCCGTCAGTGGCGCGAAGGCAAAATCGCGATAACGGGGGTCAAAATCGAGACCTAACGCCGCCTGCATGGCAAGAAGCGCGAGCGCGATCAAGAGGCCGCCGAGGAGCAGTGTGAGGGGCTCATTCGGGCGGCAACGTCGGCGCCCCAGCATGGAGGCAAAATCCGGCACCGCGGTCCCGGATGCCGCAGCCGCCGCGCACGCAATGGGGGCAAGCAGCGCGACCCCGGCGAAGGAGAGCGAGCGCAGCCAATTCCCCAATGTCAGGCTCTCAAGCGGGACATTCTCCATCGTCCAGCCGATGAGCGTTCCGCAGACATAGGCAATCGCCGCAACCGCAACCCAGAGGACATGTGCCGGGACCGGCAGCGCTTTGCGCCGCGCGGCCCAAGCCGAGGCAAAAGCGGCTGCCGCAAGCCCTATGCCGCCCAAAGCCTGCCAGCGCCAAGCCGGATGGTTGGAGACCGGCGCTCCCCAGACGAACTTCGGCTGCCGGTCATAGGCGTCGTAGAGACCCCAGTGCCCGCCGACCGTACCCTCAAGCCGGCGTTTCCATGGCTGGTCGAAGGCTTCGATCAGGTTGACCCGGTAATCGTCTCGCTTGGCTTGGGCCAGCACCTCCTGGACGACGCGGGCTTGGTTCGCCCGCGACGGAAGCGCGCCCTCGCGCATGCGCCCGGCGCTCGGCCAGCCGAACTCGCCAACGAGAATGTCCCGGCCCGGGAAGGCAGTCGCGACTTGGCCGCGGATTGAAGCCACATGGGCGGCCGCATCTCGCGCCGGGATCGGAAAGTCCTCCCAATAGGGAAGGATGTGAATGGTGATGAAGTCGACCGCGCTCGCGACCTCCCGGTAGCGCAGCCAGAACTCCCACACGTCCGCATAGGTGACCGGCATCGAGACCTGGGCCTTGACGGAGCGGATGGTGTTGATCAGGTCGGGCGCCGACATCTCGCCGCGTAACAGCACCTCGTTGCCAACGACGACCGACTGGACCACGTCGGGGAAGCGGCGGGCGAGTGCGACAGCGGTCTCAACCTGGTGGCGGCTTAGCTCCGGCCGGTTCGAGAGCCACAGACCGAGGATCACCTTCATGCCGTGGCGGGCGGCAATTTCCGGAATCTGGTCGAGCCCGTGATCGACCGAATAGGTGCGGATGCAATCGGTCAGCGGCTTGAGACGGGTCAGATCGTCCTCGATCTGCTGCGGATCGATCGGCACATCGGGCCCGAACGGATCCTGGTCGGCCCGGAACGGGGCGTAGGAGACGCACTGGATCTTCTCGCCCGCATTGAATGGGGACCCCGTCACTTCCACGGCGGCGCCAAGCCAAGCCCAAGTGGCAATTATCGCTGCAGCGGTCAAAACAAGATAAAGGCCGGCTAAAGCATAATGTCGAAAACCCTGCTCTTGCGAACGCACAGGTGGATACTGGTCTGCGGATAAGCTCATGCGCCACCATGGCGTCCTGAAGTCGGTGATCGGGAACCGGCTTATGCAAGAAACGTTGGCGCAGGGCTTATCGTGGGTCGGGAGCGGTGCCAAGGTCACGTTACCGACGTGGCCCTACAACTAGCCGCCTTACCGACGATTGTCCCAGCGTCCAGTACCTCCGGAGCGTAGGCGGCGCTTCGCCGCGCGGAGCCAAAGGAATTTTTGCGCCCACCATATTGGCGGCGTGCCGATGTGCTGCTTTAATTGGCCAGCGGCGTGCAGGACAAGATCACGTTATTGACCAGCCGTCGCGCCTATCCGGGCCGTTTTGGCCGACCGCTTTAGGCAGCGCAGTCGACGCAAACGGGGTAGCGCGGGTTGGGGGGGAAACAGGCCGGAGACGGCCCAACAAGATCAGAGAGATCATGCGCTTCGACAGTATGCGTGTTGCCGCCTTGCTTGTGACCATCTTGGCCGTCGCCTTCCCGATTGCTGTCGTCTCGCCGGTCCTCGCCCAGGGCGGGGATGCCAAGGCGACCGACCAGCGGCAGGGGAGCGGCGATAGCAACAAGGAAGGTGCGAAGAAGGCGGAGAAGATGACCGACGAGTTCGCCGAAGCCGAGAAGCTTCTGGGCGGGCCGGCCGCCAGCCCCGAATGCATGTGGCTCGGTCGTCGCGTGGTCAAGCTCTTGTGGAGTGACGATCTCGATACCGCCTTCCGGCATCTCGATCTCTACGACCGGTTCGGCTGCCCGGCCGGTCATATCCAGACCGCCTTCCGCTGTTTCTTGCGCAAGGGAGATATGGACCCCAAAGCGCTCGATGCCATCAATCAGCGGACCTATGCCTGCTGGATCAATCCAAACACCGATCCGGTGATCGCGCCACCAGCCGCAGCCTCGGCGACGCCTCCGTCACAAGCCCAGTAGCCCTTCACCTGCGGTCGGTGCCGTCTGCTATCGCGCGGCGAAATGCCAGCGCCTGAGGGGCCGCGTTGAGCGATGGTCTGCACGAATGTTCAGCTTAGCCTGTACGAATATTCAGCGATGAACGTAACCTGTACGACTGTTCATCGTTTGGTATGTTTGTCGCGAAAAATCGGAAACTATTTTCTTATTGAGTTGTTGGTTATCTTGAATTCGCCACGCCACAACGCTACTTGTTGAATGCCTTTGATCAAGGTACCGTTCAAATAAGCGGCCTTGATCGAACCTAGGGGACGGGTTCGGGCCTTTGTTTCCTGCCCCGTGCGGTTACCCTCTCATGCGCTCCGTCGCCGCCGTAGTCGCACTCATCGTGTGCGTGCACGCCGGGCTGTGGACGTTGCTCCAACGGCAACAGGCGGTTCCCGATTCCGACGGTCCGCTGGCGAGCATTTCCTATACCCCCTATTCCTATTCCCGGAACCAGCACCCCGAGGACGGCCCGCCGCCGACCGCCGACCACATCCGCGAGGAGCTTAAGCTCCTGGCCCCCTATGCCCGTGCCATCCGCACCTATTCCTCGACCGGCGGTGTCGAGCAAGTGCCGGGGATTGCGCAGGAGCTTGGTCTCAAGGTCGCGGTCGGCATTTGGCTCGACGACCGGGCCGCGCGGGACGGGAAGGAGATCCAGGCGGCGATCGACCTTGCCCGCCACTATACCAATGTCACCGCGATCTACGTCGGCAACGAGACCATCAAGACCAGGTCGCTGGCCGAGGTAGCGGAGATCAGGGTCGGGTCGGGCGACAGGATCGACACCATCAAGCTGAGCGACCTCCCCTTCGACGAGCAGGCGCTTCGCGCGCAAGCCGAAAGCACCATCGACATGAGCGCGCTGCGCACCGAGGCGGAGCGCAAGAAGGCGTCGCTTGGCCCCCGAGGCGAAGGGACGTCGCTCAAGACAATCCTGGACGATCTGAAGCAAGACAAGCTCAACTCCGTCGTCGACCAACTCAAGAGCGCGCAGATCGACGCGGCGTTACGCAAGGAGGCCTCGAGCCGGAAACAGGCGCTCGACCAGTCAGCCGGACCGAAGAAATCTTTCGAGGACGTACTCGATGACCTCAAAGTCGAAAAGAGCGTCGAGGCACAGATCGCCATCCTGAAATGGGTGAAACGGCACAGCCCGGTTCCCGTCACCAGCGGCCAGATCTGGTCGGACTGGCGCGATCACCCGGAGCTCACCTCTGCGGTAGATTTCGTGGCCGCGCACATCCTGCCGTATTGGGAAGGCGCTTCAGCGAGCCAGGCGGTCGGCTGGGGCATCACTCATTATGAGGAACTGCGCCGAGACTTCCCGGGCAAGCGCATCGTCGTCGCCGAGTTCGGCTGGCCGAGCGCAGGCTACAATTACCATGATTCCGAGCCGGGCCGCGTCGAGCAGGCAACGGTATTGCGCGATTTCACCGCCCGCGCGGAGGCGCTCGGCATCGACTACAATGTCATCGAAGCCTTTGATCAACCTTGGAAGATCAACGAAGGCAGCGTCGGCGGATATTGGGGTGTGTTCGATGCCTCCGGGCAGGCGAAGTTTGCCTGGACCGGCCTCGTCAGCAATCCGGACTATTGGAAGGTCGCCGGGCTTGCGGTCCTGCTGGGGCTGCTCCTCTCGTTGCCGATCCTTGCCAAGCCGCGCGCAACTGCAGGCGAGGCCGCGACCCTTGCGGTGGCCGCCAACGGCGTTGGTGCCTGGTTCGCGGTCGTCTTCGCCTTCTGGAGCGGCCACTACTTCGTGCTGGGTTCCGCCTTCGCGTTCCTTCTCGGGGCGACCCTGCTGGTTCCACTGGTCTGCATCGCGCTGGCCCGCGTCGAGGAGATCGCGGCGGTTGCGTTCGGGCATGGCCCGCGCCGCTTGATCACCGGCCCGTTGCCGACGCCGGCCCCTGAGGGCTTCGCCCCGAAGGTCTCGATCCACGTGCCGGCCTACCGGGAGCCGCCGGAGATGCTGAAGGCGACGCTGGATGCGGTCGCCCGCCTGCAATATCCGAACTTCGAGTGCGTGGTGGTGATCAACAACACGCCCGATCCGGCTTGCTGGCAGCCCATCGCGGAGCATTGCCGCACGCTGGGCGAGCGCTTCAAGTTCATCAATGCCGAGAAGCTGGAGGGGTTCAAGGCCGGCGCGCTCCGCCTCGCTCTCGCGCATACGGCGCCCGACGCTTCGATCATCGGCATCATCGATGCCGACTACGTGGTGCATCCTGACTGGCTCAAGGATCTCGTGCCCGTCTTCGCGGACCAGAAAGTCGGCCTGGTGCAGGCCCCGCAAGACCATCGCGACAGCGAGCGCACGCTCATGCACCATGCCATGAACGGCGAATATGCCGGCTTCTTCAATGTCGGCATGGTGATGCGTAACGAGAAGAACGCGATCATCGCCCACGGCACCATGTGCCTGATGCGCCGCTCCGCAATGGACGAGGCCGGCGGCTGGTCAAGCGACACGATCTGCGAGGATACCGATCTCGGCTTGAGCATTCTCGAGCGCGGTTGGCACATTCACTACACCAATCGGCGCTACGGCCATGGCCTCCTGCCGGACACGTTCGAGGCCTACAAGAAGCAGCGCTATCGCTGGGCCTATGGGGGATTTCAGATCCTCAAGAAGCATTGGCGCCAGCTTTTGCCGCAAGCGCGGCACCTTACCCCTGAGCAGAAGCGCGAGTTCGCGCTCGGCTGGCTCAATTGGCTCGGCGCAGAGAGCCTCGGGGTCGCGGTCGCAATCCTCAACCTCTGCTGGGTCCCGGTGGTCGCCTTCGCGGGCATCGCCATCCCTGACAAGATTCTGACGCTGCCGATCCTCGGTGCCTTCGCGGTCTCTTTCACACACTTCATCGCTCTTTATCGGCTGCGGGTGCCGATCCCAATCCGGCAGATGGTCGGTTCCCTGTTTGCCGCCATGTCGGTGCAATGGACCGTTGCACGCGCGGTCGCCTACGGCATCTGGACCGAGAGCGCGCCGTTCATGCGCACCGCCAAAGGCGGGACCACCCGCAAGGGGCCCGATTTCCCGGCTTTCTGGGAAGGCGTCATGGCGGCGCTTCTGCTCATTGGCGCGGCGCTCGTTGTAGAGACCAACAACGTACAGATCACCGAGCTCAACGTGTTTGCGGCGGTGCTGGTGGTCCAGAGCCTGCCATTCCTGGCGGCAGTTGCGATCGCGCTCGTCGAAGGCTCGCGCTTCAATGAGTTCGCCTACTGGCGCAGCATCGAGGCCAAGGTTACCGGGAAGCTGCCGCGGCCCGCCGCGACGACGGACGTGCCCGCTCAGCTACCGACTCTGCCGGCCGACAGCCGCGTCGAGGCGCAATCCTAGTCTAACGCGATTCCGCGGAAGTCGCGGCTATTGAGCGCGCCGAGCATCACTCGTCAGTCGCGCAGCGCCGTTTCCACAAGCTTTACCCAATATGAAGTCCCGACCGGGATCACCTCGTCGTTGAAGTCATAGGCCGGGTGATGCAGGCCAGCACTGTCGCCGTTGCCGACGAAGATGAAAGCTCCCGGCCGCGCGTCCAGCATGAATGAGAAATCCTCCGCCCCCATGACCGGGGCGGTGTTGTCGTCGACGCGCTCGCGCCCGACTACGTCGGCGGCGACGGCGGTCGCGAGCTCTGTCTGCCGCGGATGGTTGCGCGTCACCGGATAGTCACGCTTGTAGGTGAAGGTGGCCTTGGCGCCATAAAGGCGAGCCGTGCCTTCGATCACCTCGCGCAAGCGCTGCTCGAGCAGGTCGCGCACTTGGCTGTTGAGGCTACGCGCGGTGCCGCGCAGGAACGCGGTCTGCGGGATCACGTTGTCGGTCGAGCCGGCCTGAAACATGCAGATCGAGACGACCGCCGATTGCAGCGGGTCGACGTTGCGGGCGACAATCGACTGGATTTGGTTGATCATCTGGGCGCCGACCAGAACGGAATCGACGGTGAGATGCGGCCGCGCCGCGTGACCGCCGTGACCCTCGATCTGAATCGTCAGCCGGTCGGCCGACGCCATCAGCGGGCCGGGACGGATCGCGAATTGTCCCACCGGCAGCCCCGGATAATTGTGCATCCCGTAGACTTCCTCGATGCCAAACCGCTCCATCAGCCCGTCCTGCACCATGGCCTTGCCGCCCGCACCGCCCTCCTCCGCCGGCTGGAAGATCACGACCGCGGTCCCGGCGAAATTGCGCGTCTCGGCGAGGTAGCGCGCGGCACCGAGCAGCATCGCGGTGTGCCCGTCATGACCGCAGGCGTGCATCTTGCCCGGCACAGTGGACTTGTAGGGAACGTCGTTTGCCTCCTCGATGGGCAGCGCATCCATGTCGGCCCGCAGCCCGATCACCCTGCGCGCCGCGTCGGCACCCTTCCCGCCCCGGATGACCGCCACAACTCCGGTCCGCCCGATCCCCGTCACCACCTCGTCACAGCCGAAGCTCTTGAGCTTATCGGCGACCGCACCCGCCGTCCGGTGGACGTCGTAGAGCAGCTCAGGATGGGCGTGGAAATCCCTACGCCAAGCGGTGATATCGCCATGCAGGTCGGCGATACGATTGACGATCGGCATCGGCTGAGCTCCGCTCCTGGTCACGCGCAAATCGAATAAGGCCTACAGAAAACGATCCGACTGCAAGCCCGTTCGAGCTTGAACTATAGGCCGGCACGGATCGTTTGGACAGATTGCTCCTGCAATGATCGGCACATGGCCCTTGCGAACGCATTCCCTCCTCTCCCTTCGCCTGGCCGCCGCCCTGTGATCGGATCGACCGAAAACTGGGCAACAGCAGCAAGCCACCCCTATCCCAACCGATTGCGCAGGGCCAAAGCTCCAAATTGATAAATTGATGCGGATCAACCGGTATTTTGCTAAAGCAGGCTCCCTGAAACAGCCTGCCCCCCTTTTACAGCACCGCGTCACCTCGACCATTCGCGCAAGCAGGAGTTCCGCGGAACATGCGCATCGTCATTCTCGTCTGCAGCGCTCTTTTGGCATTGGGCGCGGGTTTCCAAGTGTACTCCTCGGACTATTCGCCCAGCTCACTTCTTGGATTGCTGCAGTCGCAGCCGCTGCCGCAGAAGCTAGCCTGGGCCGTCATTATCGTCACACCATTCGGGCTGTTCGCCGCCGCCCTCTGGGAAAGCGCCCGTCTCGAGCAGCAGCGCAAGGCCAATGATGTCTGGGAGACGCGCTTCCGCGGCGCGCAGAAGGCCGTCGAGGAGCTCGATGATGCCGAAAAGGATATCGACCGGGCCACCAGCATGCTGGAGCGCAGCGACCCGGAAGACGCCATGGCCATGCTGCAGCGCCGGTTGCTCGAGGCCGAGCGCTCGGTGCATCTGCAGCAAAGCCGCAACGAGAAGGAAGGTCTGCTGGCTCGTATCGATTTGGCCCGCCAGCAACAACAGGTGTTACGCGAGCGGCTCGGCGACACCATAGAGAAGCGGCGAATGATCGAGCCGCTCTTGATCGAGCTGCAAAACTCGCAGGAGGTGATCGAGAAGAGCCTCGGCGGCCTCAAGGCCGACGATCTGAACGACCGTCTGCAAGGACTGATGCAATCTACGGAGCGGATGAAGACTCGTTGCGGAGAGATCGAGCGGATGATGGTGATGTTCCTCCAGCTCAAGGCGGACCTCGATTCCCTGAAGAGCCGCGTTGCACCACTCGAGGACAGCCAAAGCGGAGTCAAGAGCGTCGTCAACGCGCTGCACGACGTCCGTGAACACCTGTCGCTTGCCCTCGAGCGGCTGGATCATGACGGCGAGGCGACGCTCGCCGAGCGCGCGGCGCGATTTGCCGAGAGCAAGCAGATATTCGACGATCGCCTGCGTAGTCTGCTCGAGCAGTTCTCCAAGCTCGACGGGCTCAACAAGGACATCCGTGGGTTATTCGCCCGGCTGCGCGGCGAGATCGAGGCGCAGATGGTTACCTATGATCGTCATCCGCAATGACGGCCGCTCGGACCGGTAGAGATCAGGAGTAGACCATGCGGAGCACAATCGTCTGGGCGGCACTTGTTTTGCTGGTGCCTACCTTCGCCCATTCTCAATCCGCGACCGACGCGATGCAGGATTTCGGCCTGCTGGGAACATGGGCCGGAGCATGCAGCGACGAGGCGAGCCCCACCAACAATTATGCGACCTATCTGGTGACGTCCTCGGGCAGCCTGCAGTTGAGGTACCGGTCTGGCACCGACGACGAGGACAACATCGTCTACGATATCAGCGCCGTGAAACGTGTGGGTCCCGACAAGCTCTCGCTCCGGCAGGTTCTCACCAGCAACAATCGTGTCGCTCTCGACATCGTGCTGCTCAAGGAGAACGGCAAGACCCGCATCTGGTCGTCCCTGTTCCCGGACGGGACCGCGCTGGTCGAGGACGGGGTCATGACCTCGACGAGCGGTCAGGAGACCCGCTGGATGACGCGCTGCCCCTGAGAACGTCACACGCCGAACCGCTCCTCGTTGCAATCGGCGCTTGCCATGACCAGCCATCGTGCTATGGGACCCACCGCATCGGTGGCGCGCCAGCCACCGATGTGGAACTGCGTGAGCCCGTAGCTCAGCCGGTAGAGCACGTGACTTTTAATCACGGGGTCGTGGGTTCGAGCCCCACCGGGCTCACCAATATCATCAACAGCTTGTGCGGGGCCGAGCCGCCTACCTTTCGGCCGATATTGGTAGCAAACGGCCGGACAGGATTGCGGGCGGTTGATGAGCGATGTGGTCATCATTGGGGCCGGCGGAGTTATTGCTCCTTTGCTGGCCGAGCAACTGACGGAGCGAGGCGCCGCAGGGATCTGCTACAGTCGCCGGGCCCCGTTGCCGGCGCGCGGCAATTTCACCATTCGCGACTTTTCCCATATCCGGTCGGACTGCCCGATCGATGCCATCGTCATCTCGCCGTTACCGATCGGCGAGTTGGCGCGGTTGTTGCCCGAATTGCCGCGGCCGCGCCATGTCATTGCGATGAGCTCGAGCCAATTCACCTCCCGACACATGATCGAGCCCCTAGAGGCATCAGTACGCGAATTTTGCGAATCCGCCGGCACCGCCTGGACCATCCTTAGGCCAACAATGATATATTTTCCTCCCATCGACCGAAACGTCACCGCCCTTGCCAGGATTATTCGCCGGTTTCGTTTCTTTCCCTTTTGGGGCCGGATGACCGGACTGCGTCAGCCGGTCCATGCGGAAGATATCGCCGTGGCCGTGGCGCAGGTGATGGGCTCGGAACAGGCCAAAGGCGCGGTGCTTGCGCTGCCAGGCGGAGAGACTCTGACGTTCCGCAGCATGGTGGAACGCATCTTTCGCGCTCTCGAGCTACCCCCGATCATGGTGCCCATGCCGCGCCTTCTCCTCAATTTTGCGCTCCGCGCCTATCTGACAGCGCGACCTTCCGTCATTGCCGCCAGCGGGCTTCCAGAGGATACTGTCGATCGCGTTATAGCGCAGATGAACCACGACATGGTGCTCGACGCCGCGCCGGCCCATGCGGCGTTCGGTTATAGCGCTCGGCCATTCGCGCCGGCATTTCCAAAATCGTTCTGAGGAAGTGGTCGCTCGCTTGGGCTGGTCAAGCCGTCGCCCGGAAGGCCGGCGTGCTTGGAGACGCCACCTCGTCAGCGCGCAATCGGCGCTTGCCAACATCAGCCGTCATGCTATTGCACCCGCCGATCGACAGAGCGCCGTTGATGCGAGATGAGCCCGTAGCTCAGCCGGTAGAGCACGTGACTTTTAATCACGGGGTCGTGGGTTCGAGCCCCACCGGGCTCACCAGCAAAATCTTGCGCTAAGACGATCGGTCCGCGCCCAGCCGGCGAGGCCCCCTCACGCCGCCGTCGTACCGCCCACCGAAGCGCCTTTGACCTGACGGATGACTATTTGATGATTTTCCAGTTGCCGTAGTAGATGAACTTGACGTTCCGTGTCAGGTAACGGACGGTCGCGACCACTCCCGACATGACGGCCGGAAACGGCGACGGGCGAATGATGTCGACGAACAGACAATAGCGCGGCTCCTCAGTCTCGTTGACGGATAGGTGCAGCAGCGTATCGTCGAATATGAACAGCTTGTTCTCCCGCCAGCAGCTGGTAGTGCCGCCAACGACGATGTAAGCAGAATTGTCCTTCATGTCATTGAGGTTGTAGAGGACGCGCAGCGACGCCCGCATATAGCCGAAGTGCTTGGAAGTGGTTACACGGCGGTTGAAGACCGATACACCGATGGTCTTGACGTACTTCCAGGGCCGGTGAAACGCGGGAACATTGAGCGATGTTTCGATGTTTGCGCCATACCAGCGGAAGAAGAACATCGTGCGCTGATTTTCCTTTGAGCGTTCCTGCAGCTGGCGGACGAGGTCCGCGTCATTTGCCGCCTGGATCAATCGCTTTATCTCGTCCTGGTGAGCCGGCGGCAAATCCGCCAACTGATAGACTCCCTTGTTAACGTAGGGCAGCGACAGCAGATCGAGCAGGCAATTGAACGGCGATACCAGCCACGTGCCGACGCCATTGCCGAGGAAATAGCGCCGAAGCGTCTCCGCAGTCAGCGGACGATTGCGGCTCACGTCGTAAGCGCCGCAGATTGCGTAGAACAGCATGATCTTTGGAAACAAAAGCGCGAGCGGTGCCAGGACGCAGAGCGGAAACAGCACACGCCGCAGCGCATACTTCCAGATCCTGGTGAACAGCTGTCGTCCGGTCAGCCCCGCGGAGGGCGTTACTGCTTCGGTGGGCGTCACGTTCATATCACGTTGTCGCAGGGTTATTCCGCTCGTTGGAGATTAGTGTCGCCGATTTGAAGTTCCCGCTACGTGCACCGAAAGCTCATTCAGAAAACTTCAAATCGAAAACGGCACCAGAATAGAAGCATACACTTGTTAGTGCTCCTTTGCGTCCGAATTCCGTGCCAACGGGTGCCGCGATCTATTACCTGAGTTCGGGAGCGGGGCACTAGGCGTATCCTCGCGCCGAAAACCGGCAGATCCACGGCAGCAGCGCTGGCGTTCCTCAAATCGGTCCGCGATCACCGCTTCGGGGGCTTGATCTCGGTCAAAGCGCAGCCCCCGAGGACCGCTCTAGCTATTCGTCGTCTTCAACCGGAACACTTGGCCGCGACAACCCCGAGCTCAGGGCCTTTTTTGCCCGGCGCGGTTTACAGACGCCGATGTTCGCGCTGTATCTCCGTCCGGCCAGATGAGCGCTCTCGGCGGCAGCAGCTGCGGCATATTTTCGCCCCCCGAGGCGGGCTCCATCGAATGCCGAGTTTCAATATTCTGGCTCTGTACGCGGCCCGGGAGTCTCTCCTGGCATGAGTAGGAGCGTCGCGTACCTGCCGGCGTGTTACGGTTAGCCCCTTGAAGAGCACGCCGGCAGCCGCCGGGAGCGTCGTTCTCGCTAGATCGCGCCAGAACGCGGTGAAGCTTGAGACCCGGACTAGCGCGTGGCTTGCCTCCTCTACTTTGCAGATCTGAACATTCTCGCTGCTCTCGCGTTATTTGCTGGACGGCCCCTGATTTCGGCCGAGCAAACGCAAGATCATGGAGATCAGCCAATGAGGCATGTCCTGTTAGCAACGAGCGCAGCCCTGCTTTTGGGGCTCGCTACAGTCGGCTCCGCAGTCAGCGCCGGAAAGGGCGGCGGTGGGGGCGGCGGAGGCGGAGGTGGTGGGGGCGGAGGCGGCGGTGGAATCTCGCGAGGTGGTGGGGGCGGAGGAGGTCCTGGCTTCGGCGGCGGGTCGATGGCCCGCGGCGGACCTTCCAATAACTTTAGCGCCGGACCTTCACGCAATTTCTTCGGCGGCGATTTCCGCGGCGATCGCGGCGACCGTGGTGACCGTGACCGCTTCCGTGAGGGCCGCGATTTCGGATTCGGGTTCGGCTTCTATCCGGGCTACGATTATTACGCTTACGATTATGGGGATGACTGCTACCAGTGGCGCCGCGTCCGTACCCCCTACGGCTGGCATTGGGCGCGCGTGTGGGTTTGCTATTGAGCCCAGAGCCAATCCCCTGATCGGAGCCCTGCCCGGGGTCGCCCCCGAATAACCACAGGGGCTCCCAGGCGGCGTGCGCTGGCTAGGCGCCGCCGGGAGCCACATAGCAATAAAGGGCACCGGCCGCGCCGATGAAGATGATGCCATGGCCGGTAGGGTTGCCCTGATCCCACTTCATCTTGGAATTTGGCACATTGATACGCATGCCATTCGGCAGCACACCTTTGCCATCGGTGATGATGGCGACGTAGTGATCGCCCGCTACCTCGAAAGTGTCCGCTTCAAAAGCATCAGCCTCGCCGCAGCACGACATCGCCGGATTGTCCGGTTGCATGAGGCTCTGGAACCACTGCCGGACATTAGCCGGGGAGTTGCCCCATTGCCCGTTATCGCGCGCTGCAGAGGGCCCGCACGACACGAGCATCAGAAGCGCAGCGCCTGCGCTCACGCAGCTTAGGTTAGTGCGCACGTCCATGACGGTTCTCCCATTAGAGAGGAACCGCTCATCATCACGCCATACCGCTACGCGAGCGGCTCCGAGTGTGCCTCATCTGGATAAGGCAGCGAGTGCCGATTCGTCACTGCCTTTTCACAAAAGCATCGTTGTACCGTCGCGGCTGTGGCTTTTGCACAACAGCCGTGAGTCGTGCATGCTCGAGGCAGATGATCCAAACACCGAGTCAGCAATTCTACGAGTGGGATCGAACGCGCCTTTGCTCTTTGCCGGCGAGGAGCGGGCGGCGGGAGACCTTGTTTCCGATCAGCGCTGGGCCTGCTCCGCACCGCCGCCAGTCGGGCGCTCGCGCCCGAACAGGCTGCCGCAAACCCGCTCGCCCAATGCGAACAAGGCTGCGGCGATCAACAGCCAACCATATAGCAATCCGAGACTCTGCAGATAACCAAGCAGGGAACTGAAATCCATCTACTCCTCCCTTGCTCCTCTCTACCCTCGCTCGTGCTCTGGTGAAATCGGCGGACAGCGATCGCCGATCTCACGCAGGCACTGCTTCGGGCGTGCCAACAGGCCCGTTACGGATGTGCCGGCAGCCACCACGGGCCCGGCAACAGAAAGAACGGGAATGGCGGCGCTGGATAGTAATTCGCCGGCATTCCATATCGGCCCTGCGACTGATCGCGGTCGACATAGATTTGGTGTTTGACCATGTGCTTCTTGGTGGCGGCGGCTGATGGAGTTGGCGTGGCGGTCGCGACGACACACGCAGCAGCGATCAGCGAAGCGATAGCGTATTTTTGCATGGTTAATTCCCCGAGAGTGGCCCCGCCGGTGTGCTAGCGGATGGGTCGCTCCGGTTCAAGACAAAACCCTGCGCGCGATGCTATGAGCGGCGATTTCTCGCAGATACGCCGCCGCGACCCGCTCTACTTCGTTGGAGCACACGAGCTTTTTCGAGAACGTCCCGCCCCCTCGCCTTCACCCGCTTTAACCCCCCGCGAAAGAGCATGCTATCCGTGCACAAGCGCCTTCAACACGCCGACCAGCGCCACCGCCCACAATAATCCGGTTGCAATCGCCTGCACGAAGAAGCCGGTCTCGCGTTTCTCCGCCGCCTCCGAGTAGCCACGCATGTACAGAACACGTCCAGCGATCCAGACGAGGCCGAGCACCGCCGCGAGAATATCGCTGACATAGATTGCGGCGAGCCAAGCCGCAGGCAGGAAGATGGGCATCCATTCCAGCGTGTTCATCTGCACGCGGAAGACGCGCTCGAAATCTGCGTTTCCGGTGGTTGCCGGTGCCTTGACTCCGAATTTTGCCCGCGCTTGGCCGACACGGAAGCCGAGCCAAAAATAGAGGATCACGGCGAGCAATATCACCAGCGCTGTGAGACTGGGCATGCTGTTCTCCCTGAAGCTGGACGGCGGGGCACAAATGAGTTTAACAGGGCATAATCGATTGGAACGGGTGGGCGCGCAAGGACGCCCGACAAGCGGGCAAATGGAAGACGGCAGAACAACAAGATGCAAAAACGGCAAAAGACCGCGCCCGAGCTCGAGCGCCTGATCCTGGTGGAGCTGCAACGACATGCCGTGTGTGCCGGCGTCGCCGCCGTGACGGTGCGCGAGGCGGTCGGCCAATACGGAGCAAATTGGGACGTCGGCCACATCCAGGCACTGGGTGGTGTGGTGCCCCTCACATGCCAGGGCATCTGCGCCGCGACGGTTGCAAAGCTGCAACAGGAGTTCGAGCTGCTACCCGAATTCGAGCTCGATATGGATTTTTGACAGCTGGGATCCACGCCACCCGCGAGGGGGGTGAAGTATCCGGCCGAGATGTTTTATAATGCCGCTTCTTCGGTTCCGATACGATTTCCGGTGCGGTCCGTCCATGGTGACCGTAACGGCGGTTGGAGCCGCAAACGCGGCCTCACGAGAGACCAGGGAGGAAGAAATGACTCGACTGACGATGTTGCGCACAGGACTCGGATTGGCGGTGGCCGTATGCTTCGCGTCCACTTCGCCGCTGCTCGCCGAGACAGTGACGTTCAAGGCCAATCTCGAGGCGTCGACCGAGGTTCCGGCCAATGACAGCCCGGCGACCGGCTCGGTGACCGCAACTTACGACACCGCCACCAAGAAGCTGACCTGGGAGGGCACCTATTCGGGCCTGACCGGCCCGGCAACGGCTGGGCATTTCCACGGTCCGGCCGATCCGGGCAAGAACGCTGGCGTTGCGATCCCGATCACTGCGACCAGCAGCCCCTTCCAAGGCTCCGCTGACCTCACCGACGCTCAGGCAGCCGACCTCATGGCCGGCAAGTGGTACGTCAACATCCACACCAATGCCCACAAAGGCGGCGAGATTCGCGGACAACTGGTGAAGTAATCTGACCTGAAAATGTGAGTTGGCTCCGCCGGCACCCCAAAGTGATGCCGGCGGAACAAATGCATGACCGGCACCCATAGCGAACAACCAATCCTGATCGCCGGCGGCGGCATAGGCGGCCTTGCCACCGCCTACTCGCTCGCCTGCAACGGCTTCGCCGTTCGCGTGCTCGAGCAGGCCACCGAGTTCAAGGAGCTGGGCGCCGGCATCCAGCTCGGGCCCAATATCTTCCGTGCCGTGGACAAGATCGGCCTCAAGGACGCGCTGCTCGCCGACGCCTGGCAGCCGGAGGCGCTGGAGATGCGCTGCGCTCTGACCGGGCGGCAGATTACCCGGATTCCTCTCGGTGACCGCTTCGCCGAGCGCTTTGGGCAGCCCTATGCGGTCACCCACCGTTCCGACATTCACGGCGTCCTCCTCAGAGCATGCCAAGCCAACAACCTGGTCACGCTCGAGACGCAGCGGCAGGTCGAGAGCTTTGACCAGGATGATGATGGTGTCACGGTCACGCTGCGCGAGGGCGAGCCGGTCAGGGGAAGCGCGCTCATCGGCTGTGACGGCATGTGGTCGAAAACCCGCGAGCAAATCGTCGGCGACGGTCGCCCGCGCGTCTCCGGCCACATTGCCTACCGCGCTGTCCTCAAGCGCGAAGAGGTGCCCTCCGACCTTTGGCGTCCCGATGTGATCCTGTGGGCCGGGCCGCGCACGCACCTGGTGCACTATCCGCTGCGGCGGGGCGAGCTCTACAACCTCGTTGCCGTCTTCCATTCCGATCGGTACGTTGAAGGCTGGAACGCAGAAGCCGATGCAGACGAGCTCTGGGCACACTTCAAGGGCCAGCGCCCTGAAGTGCTGCGCATGCTCGAGCGCATCGAGACTTGGCGCATGTGGGTCCTTTGCGATCGCGAACCGGTCAAGGACTGGAACCGGGGACGCGTGGCGCTCTTGGGGGATGCCGCCCACCCGATGCTGCAATACCTCGCGCAGGGCGCCTGCATGGCGACCGAGGATGCCATTCAATTGGCGGAGGACTTGGCCGAAGAGCCGAGCGACTTGCCTGCGGGGCTCGCGGCCTATGTACGACACCGTTATCTGCGGACCGCGCGCGTGCAGATCATGGCGCGCGTCTACGGCGATTTCTATCATGCGCGCGGCCCAACCGCCGAGCTGCGCGACCAGATGCTCTCGGGCCGCACGCCCGAGCAGGCCTACGAGGGGATGGCCTGGCTGTACGGCTGACCTCCTCCCCGGCCTACGGCGCAAGCCGCATAATCAGGTCGGGTCAGGAGGCCTGCGCGAGCCGCGGCTTGAGATCGGCCCGCTTGTCGATCCGCGCAAGGCGCGTAAGCAAATAGTCGACCTCGGCCTTGCCGGTGCTGCTCAGCGCTGATCCGGGCTTGCGTTGCGCATCGCAGGCAAGCACGCCCCGTCGCATCATCACGTATTTGCGCACCGCAAGGCCGACGCCTTGTTGCTGCTCATAGCGCAGAAGCGGCAGATGCGCATCGAAGAGGTCGTGCGCGGCGTCGCGCCGGCCCTCCTTGGACAGCCGCACCACGTCGACCAGCATGTCGGGGAACGCGTAGCCGGTCATCGCCCCATCGGCACCGCGCTCCATCTCGAAATCGAGGAACAACGCGCCGTTGCCGGTCAGGATCGAGATCGGCCGCATCGAGCCGTCCTTCTGGAAGCCGCGCAATGCGGTGATCTTCTCGAGCCCGGGCCAATCCTCATGCTTGAGCATCTCGCAGGAAGGATTGTCCTGGATGATCCGGCGAATGACGGAAGGCGTCATCTGCACCGTCAGCGTGAGCGGATAGTCCTGCAGGACCCACGGAATGTCGGTGCCGATCGCCTCGACCGCCTGGCGGAAATAGCCGACGATCTGATCATCGGTGCGCAGCGAAGGAACCGGCGCGATCATCACTCCGGCCGCGCCTACATCCATGACGCTGCGGGCAAGCGAGCGCATGGCGGCAAAGCCCGGGGCCGAAACCCCGACAATGATCGGTTGCGGGCCGGCGCGCTTGATCATGCGGGAAGCCACGTCGAGCGCTTCCTGAGCGTCAAGCTTAGGCGCCTCCCCCATGATGCCCAGCACCGTGATGCCGGTGCATCCGGTCTCGAAATAAAACTCGGTCATGCGGTCGAGCGAGGCCGTGTCAATGCGGCCGTCCTCGTGGAACGGGGTCGGCGCGATCGCAAAAGTTCCGGACGTCTTGGGGGAAAGCTTCATGAAGTCTCCTGTTCTGTAGTCCTGTAGCCCGCATGAAGCGCAGCGCAATGCGGGTCAGCTATCCGGATTTCGCGTCGCTTCATCCGGGCTACCATTTAGCGCAAATCTACAGCGGTGGCAGGCCGGCGATGGCGCGCGGCTCGCCAGTCAATTCCAGGATATGCAGCCCGGTATTGGCACGATCCACGACATAGATATAGCCCCGGTCGTCGGTCTCCACGTTATTGCTCTGGATCGCCACCTTGCATCTCTGCTGACCATCGACGCGGATGCAGCGCTTATCGGTCGCTTCCGTGATCGAAGGAATGAAATAGCCAACTTCCTTAGGCTCATAAGGATCGCGCACGTCGATTGCGCGTACGCCGGCATTGAAGAAGGTCACGAAGGCAAGCTTCTTGTAGAACACGGGCGCCATGCTCTCGTTCGAGGAATGCGAGCCGAAGCGTCCTCCCCGCGAGCAGAAATTTCCATCGGCCTCGTGCACCGTAAATGTTGAGATGATGGTTGGATGCTGCTCGATGGTGATGTCGGCGAACCACACCATCTGGCGCCCTTGCGGCTTGCATTCGTTCTGCGTTGCCTCATCAACGATCATGACGATGTCGCGGGTGGAATAGCCGTCCTTGGCGAATTCGGCGATCGGCATTTGCAGCATCGGAAACGTCGTGTGCGCTCCCACCAGTGGTGACATTTCGAGCCGGCCGACCTCCGGATAGCGGAGGTTCTCCGGCGTTGGATCCTTCGGTCCGTGCAGCAGCTTGTCGCGATCGACGATCTGCAGGATGCCGCCCTTGTTGGTGCCATAGCCAAAGTAAATCCGATTGCTGCCCGGCAGCGCGATCGGTCCGTGCAATTCGGTCGGCACCGGCCCAGTCGCGCCAGGCTCCTGGCCGGGCAGGCCAAAGTCGCGAATCTTCACCGGCTTGGAGGGGTCGCTGAGATCGTAGATTTCGGTCATCCGGTTCACGCGCCAGCCCGGCACCGCCGAAACGATATAGGCGATGCCGCTGTCGCACTCCCACCAGCTCTTGTGCGTGTCCTTGTAGTTACCGCCGATGGTCGCCAACAGGATCGGTGCCGTCGGATCGGTGACATCATAGATCTGATGTCCCTGTGTCCCCATTGTGCGCAAAAGGTAGTACTTGCCGCGTTCCGCATGCGGCAAGGTCGAGCCGGGGCAGACCCGCGTCATCTGCGCACCGCCACGTTCCCCGGAACCCTCCGTGCCGGGGATATGATGTAGGTATTTCGGGTGCGCCGGGTCGGTGACGTCGACGATCGAGGTGCCGTTGAACTCAGGTTGGCCCGTCAGCGGATTGATCGGCTTGGGCACATCAGGGGTGCCGCCGTGGTGCCCGATATAGGCGATGTAGCGATCGCCCTGATGTGCGATGGTCGGCTGATAGGCACTGCGCGCCTGCAGATCGTTGTAGCCGACGAGCCGCATGTTCATGGCCTCGGGCGGATCGCCGATCTTGGGCGGCTCCTTGCGCATCTCCGCGGCCGCCAATGTCGAAACGAGGGTGAGCGCTGCGAAGGAAAGCACGCCGAAAGCGGCCGAAGCCGCGAGCCGATTGTGAACCCTGGGTTGCGACATCGCGAACTCTCCCTGCTGTCGGTTTGTTTGCCGCCGGTCTGCCGGTTTGTTGCCGATTTTTTGGCTGATTCCGTAGCTGTGGGGCGCAACAATTTCACGTCGCGCGCAGGCCGTAAAGCCGTGCTCTGACGCCTAAAGCTTCTCGCGGACTTCCTCAACCGGCTCTAAGCCAGCGCCGCCTTCACGCGATCCGGAACGAGCGGCAGATCGCGAATTCGCTTGCCGGTGGCAGCCGTGAACGCATTGCCGATGGCGGCCGCTGTCGGCCCCTGCGCGGCTTCGCCGGCACCAAGCGGATGCTCGTTGGGTCGGTCGATCAGCACAGTCTTGACGCTCGGCGCTTCGTTCATGGTCAGGATCGGATAGGTGTCCCAGCTCTGCGTGCGGATACCGTTCTTGTCGAACTGCACCTGCTCATGCAGCGTCCAGCTCGTGGACTGCACGATGCCGCCTTCGATCTGGTTGGTGAGACCGTCCGGATTGATGATCTGCCCGGAATCGACCGCAGCGAAGGCACGCGGCACCTTGATCTGACCGCTGGCACGATCAAGCTCGAGGTCGACGATCACCGCCACATAGGTGGCGAGCGTCTTGTACTTGGCGAAGCCAACGCCGCGCCCGAAGGTCGCGCTGTTCTTCGGCCCGCCTTTCCAGTCGGCCGCCTTGGCCACCGCCTCGATCACCGCCTTGGCGCGCGGATCCGTCAGATGCGCAAGACGGAACTCGACCGGATCAGCCTGCGCCTCGGCGGCAAGCTCGTCCATGAAGGATTCGATCGCGAACACATTGGCGTAGGCGCCCAGCGTGCGCAGCGCGGATACCCGCAGCGGCATCTCCTTGATCAGATGGCTGGTGATTCGCTGGCGCGGCAAGTTGTAGAGCGGAATGGCGTTACGATCGCCCGCGCCGGCCGGTTGCGGCGCTCCGCGCGGCGGTGCCGGCTGCTTCGGGTTTTCCAGATACCAGCTCGCGAGCAGATTGACGCCATCCTGAGCGCCCGGCCGCATGTTATGGGTGTTGCTCCACACATCGTAGTTCCAATCCACGATGCGACCATCCTTGAGGGCTGCCTGGGCGCGCATGATCATGGCGGCGCCGTACGGCTCCCACATGAACTCGTCGTCGCGCATCCATTGCACCCGCACCGGCCGCCCGTCACTCGCGCGGGCCAGCAATGCGGCGTCGAGCGCCACGTCATCGGCGCCGTTTTGCCCATAGCAGCCGGAGCCTTCGACATGGATGCAGCGGATGGCGGAGGGCTGCATGTCGAGCGCCTTGGCCATGGTGCCGCGCAACGGGAACACCCCCTGGGTATGGGTCCAGACCGTCAGCTTGCCATCCTGGACCTGGGCGACCGCGCAGGAGGGCCCAATCGAAGCATGGGCCATGTAAGGCCGGTGATAGGTCGCCTCGATCACCTTGGCCCCATCGGGCAGCGGCGCTTGCTTGTCGCTGATGATCGTGTCTTCCATCGTTTGCGACAGAAGGTACTCGTAGATCTTCGCCGGATCGGGCAACTCGGTCCCACCGCTCCACCGCGCCGTGCTTTTGAGCTTGTCGCGGGCATTGATCGCCTGCTCCTCCCGCGTGGCGACAACGCCCAAAAAACTGCCGTCGCGGACAATGGCTGTGACCCCGGGCATCGCCTTGACCGCCGCCTCATCGAAGCTCTCGAGCTTCGCCCGATAGCGCGGTGGCCGCACCACGCGCCCGTGCAGCATGCCGGGCAGGCGCAGATCCTGCACATAGGCGGCTCCGCCCGTTACTTTCGCCGGAATGTCGAAGCGCGGAACCGGCTTGCCGACAATCTTGTGCTCCGACGGCGGCTTGGGGGCGACCTTGGCGGTCGCTTCGCGGTGCAGATCGACCTCAGCGGCAAGGTCGCCATAGCTCACTTTGCGACCGTCCCTCGTGGTGATGACGCCGTCGCTCGTGCTCAGCGTGTCGGCAGAAACCGCGAAGCGCCTGGCAGCCAGATCGATCAGCATCGAGCGTACTTCTGCCCCCGCCATCCGCAGCGCTGTGCCGCTCGCTTCGATCGACTGGCTGCCGGCCGTCTGTCCTTCGTTGGGGGTCCGCCCGGTATCGCCGGAGATCATGGTGATGCGGGCAAGCGGCAGGTCCAGCTCCTCGGCTGCGATCTGGGCGAGCGCGGTAACGATGCCTTGGCCAAGCTCGACCTTTCCGGTGGATACGGTCGCGGTGCCGTCCGCATTTATGCGCAGCCAAGCGTCCAGCCTGCGGTTGCCGGCGAGGCTTCCGGGAAGCCCTGGCGGCTGTTGGCCGAATGCGAGGCGCGGCTCGAGGCTGAAGGCAAGCGCGATGCCGCCGAGCGCGGCCGTGAACTCGCGACGGGAAAGCCGGGGAGCGTTCATGGTCAGATCCTCCCGTTCGCCGCCTGCGCGGCGCGCAGGACCGCCCGTATGATCCGATTGTGGGTGCCGCAGCGGCACAGATTGGGTGCAAGGGTCGCCCGCACGTCGGCCTCGGTCGGATGCGGGATGCGATCGAGCATCGCCTTGGCGGTCATGATCATGCCGTTGATGCAGTAGCCGCATTGCGCCGCCTGCTCGTCCATGAAGGCCTTTTGTAACGGATGCGGCCTCTCGACCGTGCCGAGGCCCTCGATCGTGACGATGTCGGAATCGGCCATCTCACTGATCGCCCGTACGCACGACCGCGTCGGCACGCCATCGACCAGGACGGTGCAGGCGCCGCATTGCTCGAGACCACAGCCGAATTTTGCGCCGTTGAGCTCGAGATCGTTGCGCAGGACGTAAAGCAACGGGGTGTCCGGTGCGGCGTCGACCGAATGCACGACACCGTTGACCTTCAGGTTGATGGCCATAGCGGTTCCTCGAATGACAGATTCCGCGTAACAGTCCTGGAAAGCGCAGCTTGCGGGCAAGTTCCGCCAACATTCGCGGCATATTGCGTCGCGGCGATGCAGCCGTCGAGGGCCCGCTCCGGCTATTTTTGCCGTGGGCTAATGTCGCCCTCTGCCCACAGCGCCCGCGTCCGGGCGCGGAACTCTTCGAACCGGCCGGAGATGATGGCCGCGCGCGCGGTCTCCATGAGCTCCTGATAATAGGAAAGATTAACCAAGGTCAGCAGGATCGCGCCCAGCATTTCCTCCGCTTTGACCAGGTGGTGCAGATAGGCGCGCGAATAGCCCCGCGCCGCCGGGCAGGAACCTGCTTCATCGAGCGGCCGCGGATCCTCGGCATGCCGCGCGTTCTTCAGGTTCACCGGTCCGCGGCGCGTGAAGGCAAGCCCATGCCGGCCATTGCGCGTGGGCAGCACGCAGTCGAACATGTCGACCCCGCGTGCCACCGCCTCGATGAGATCGGCGGGGGTGCCGACGCCCATGAGATATCGCGGCCGTCCGCTCGGCAGCGCCGGCGTCACCACCTCGATCGTCTTGAGCATCACTTCGGGCGCTTCGCCGACCGCCAGCCCACCGATCCCGTAGCCATGAAAATCCATCGCGGTGAGTTCCGCGGCGCTCTTGAGCCGCAGCTCTGGGTCGTCGCCGCCTTGGACGATGCCGAACAGGGCGCGTCCCGCTGGCGCGGCCCCAAACGCATTTCTCGAGCGCTCGGCCCAGCGCAGCGATAGCCGCATGGCGCGATCAAGATCCGCCCGGGGCGCCGGCAGCTTCACACACTCGTCGAGCTGCATGGCGATATCGGAGCCGAGCAGCAACTGAATTTCGACCGCCCGCTCCGGCGTGAGCTCAACCAGGGCGCCATCAAGATGAGAGCGGAAAGTCACCCCGCGCTCGTCGATCTTGCGCAAGCCGGCAAGGGACATGACCTGGAAGCCGCCGGAATCAGTCAGAATCGCGTGCGGCCAATTCATGAAGCGATGCAGGCCCCCGAGCGCAGCAATGCGCTCGGCGCCGGGGCGCAGCATCAGATGATAGGTGTTGCCCAGGAGGATGTCGGCGCCGGTCGCCCGCACCGCCTCCGGCAGGAGGCCTTTCACGGTCGCCTGGGTACCCACCGGCATGAAGGCGGGCGTCTTCACGGCCCCATGGGGGGCGGTGATCTCGCCGCAGCGCGCCGCGCCGTCAGTGGCAACGAGATGAAACTGAAATTCGGCAGGCATTGCTTCCAATCGTCGTAAGTCAGGCGCAAATCAGGGCACGCGGAACAAAAGGCAGGCATCTCCATAAGAATAGAAGCGATAACCCATCGCAATGGCGTGTGAATAGGCTTCTCGCATCACCTCCAGGCCGCAAAAGGCCGAGACCAACATGAAAAGAGTTGATCGCGGCAGGTGGAAATTGGTCAGCATCACGTCGATGGTGCGGAAGCGATATCCCGGCGTAATGAACAGCGCCGTCTCGCCGGTGAACGGATGAACGGTCCCATCCTCGCCGCTCGCGCTCTCGATAAGCCGCATTGAGGTCGAGCCCACGGCTACCACCCGACCGCCGTTGCTGCGGGCGGCATTGAGCGCAGCGGCGGTTTCGGGACCTACGCTGCCCCATTCCGAAAACATCCGATGGTCGGATGTGTCTGCCGCCTTCACGGGAAGGAACGTGCCTGCACCAACGTGGAGGGTGACGCGATGGAGCGCGATGCCTCTGTGTCGCAGCGCATCAACCAGGGTTGGCGTGAAGTGGAGCCCTGCAGTCGGAGCCGCGACAGCTCCTTCGCGGGCTGCGAACATGGTTTGATAGTCCTCGCGATCGCGCGCATCCGTCTCCCGCCGCGCAGCGATATAGGGAGGGAGCGGCATGGTGCCGCGCTCCTCCAGCGCCTGATCGAGAACGGCACCATGGAATGCGAAAGCAAGCGTCACCTCGCCGCCCTCCGCCTTCTCCTCTACCGTGGCGTCGAGTTGGTCCAGGAAGCATACTTCGCCTTCGCTGCCGAAACGTACAATATCGCCGACCGCAAGCCGCTTGGCGGGCTTCACGAATGCGCGCCAGCGCGCCCCATCCAGACGCTGATGCAGGGTCGCCTCGATGGCCGGTTCGGCCTCCCCGCGCCCGATGCGCCGTCCGCTCAGCCGCGCCGGAACAACCTTGGTATCGTTGACCACCAGCGCATCACCCGGACGGAGGATATCGGGCAGATCGCGCACAATGTGATCCTCGAGCAGGGGCCCGGCGCCCGGACGCACGACCAGCAACCGGGCAGTGTCGCGCGGGGCCGCCGGGCGCAGCGCGATCCGCTCCGCCGGCAGGTCGAAATCGAAGAGATCAGTCCGCATGTAGGCCTGGCCGCGCACAATGGTGGTCAGGCGGTTCGCACAAACGGCGCATTCCCGCAACACTTCCGGAGGAGCCCCCGCAGTGCGGTTCTCGCTACACCCGGTGTGCCGTGCCGCTTATGGACTATTCGCGCGGTGGATAGGGGTCGCGATCGCCGACCCAGACTGATGAAAGCGCCCCGGTTTCGTCCATTACCGACACTTCCGATGGCTCATCCTGCTCGGCAAGCTTATGAGCGGCATCGATGGCAAATAACTTCGCCTCGCGCTCACTCTTGTATGGACCAAATTCTTGCCTAGTGAAAATAATGAACCAAGCGTCATCGCGGCGCAGCACGACATAATGGGCGCGCGGCTTCGGCTCGAGCGGGGCTGCCCTTCGGGCATGACCCGCCATGTGCATATGAGTTCCCGGCATGATCTCACCTCCCTGCGTCCGAACGTATGCTCGCGCACGCATCCCCTGTTGGCCTGCTTGACTGCAAGGATTTCTAACTCGCTCACCGAGACTAGAGTTCCAACAGACCGGGTTAAGCTCATCGCATCAAAATCAATTGAATTCCTTTGCTTGTTCGTGTGCGCTGCAGCAGCCCTGTCGTCTTATTGTCATCCAATTCTCGATCTCACCTCGATCACGTCAAATTCTCTTCGCAAGCACGCGTTAGCGTCTGGCAAAGAAGCGGCACCGCATTGCAGGAGCATTCGATGGGAACTGTGATGGTGAAATGTCCGAATACCGGGCGCGACATTTCAACCGGCATCATTGCTGATCGCGCGAGCTTCGCCGCTACGCCGGTTTTCTTTGCGCGCGTTTTCTGTCCGATGTGCCGGGCCGAGCACGAATGGTTCGCCAGGGAGGCCTGGGTTTGCGAGGCCGAGCCGTGCGAGTCGCCGCAGGCTGCCTAATACCAATTGAGTGCGGGTCGGATGCGGCGTGCGATGCAGCAACAGCAAATGGCTTTACAAATTTAGTCAAAGCGGGCGGAAACGATCCGATCCGGGTCTGAGACTGGCTCACCGCGCTTGATCTTATCCACATTCTCCATCCCTTCGACGACCATGCCCCAGACCGTGTATTGGCCATTGAGCCAGGGCGCATCCTCGAAGCAGATGAAGAACTGGCTATCCCCGGAGTCGGGGCTCTGCGCGCGCGCCATGGAAACCGTCCCGCGGACGTGCTTCTCCTTGGAGAACTCGGCCTTGAGCTTTCGTCCGGAACCGCCGGTGCCGGTTCCATGCGGGCAACCGGTCTGTGCCATGAAGCCGTCGATCACACGGTGAAAGGCGACGCCGTTATAGAAACCGTCGGCGACCAACTCCTTGATGCGTGCCACATGCACCGGTGCAAGATCTGGTCGCATCTCGATCCGGACGGTGCCCTGGGTGGTTTCGAGGACGAGCTGCTTGTCTTCAGGATTGTCTGCCATCAGGTGCTCCTGCTTGCTTGAGCTTGCGGTTGTCGATGAAACGCATTGTCATAGGGCGCCCGGCGAGCGCGTTGCCGAGCGCCTCGGTGAACGGCAGCGGGGTACAGCGGGCGAGCGCCTGTGCGACCGCAATCCGATAGATCATCCGCTCTTCGGCTGACGCTTCCCGCGTCTCATAGGTGATACGCGGCTCGCCCAAGAGCTCGCCATCACGTTTGAAGCTCAACATCACGGTGATTTGCATGCCGGCGCGCGACTCGTCGAGGTCGGGCGGAATCCAGCACGCCTCGAGCGCTTTGAAGACTTCCCTGATAGTGTTGAGCGGCGCCGTCGGCCGACTATGCGCCGCGTTGGCATCAGGCCCGGGGCCGCCAACCTGCGCCAGTACGGGCTCGCACGGCGCGCAAGCCCACCCGGCGACGGCCGCGAGCACAACGAGGAGCCGGGTCGGGCGCATGCCGGTCTCCCCGATGACTCATTTGGCGTCGGCTGCGACCTGAACCCTGAGCATGCGGTCGGGATCGGTTACAGCGCCATTCTGCGCTTCCGGCCCCTTCTTGATCTTGTCGACCACGTCCATCCCGGACACGACCTGGCCAACGACCGTGTACTTGCCGTTAAGGAACGAGCCGTCGCCATACATGATGAAGAATTGGCTGTTCGCGGAGTTCGGATCGCTTGTGCGCGCCATGCCGACCACGCCGCGGACGAACGGGGTGCTGGTGAACTCGGCCGGCAGATTCGGATATTTCGAGCCGCCGGTGCCATCGCCGTTCTGCCCGTCGCCGGTCTGCGCCATGAACCCGGCAATGACGCGATGGAACGGCACGTTATCGTAGAACTTGTCACGGGCCAGCTGCTTGATTCGTTCAGCATGCTTGGGCGCGAGATCGGGCCTCAGCTTGATAACGATGCGGCCATATTTGGTATCGATCAGAATCGTGTTCTGAGGATCGGTGCCGGCCGGCAGGGTTTGCGCCACGGCAGGCATCGCGCAGATCAGCGCAGTCAACACAGCGAACAGGCGAACAAGGCGTGTCATAGGTGCTCCCGAGGTGGATGATCAAGGATCGCGTGATTTGGGTCTTGCTTAGCTTCCGGGGAAATCGCCGTCCTTCCCCAATATATGATCAGGTAGGTCGCTCAGCGATCCGGCATATTCCGCTTCGGCCTTACCTATTTTGTCTTTGTGCTCGCGAATTTCGCCTTCAACTGTGCCACGACCACGGGCGGCACGAAAGGCGTCACGTCGCCCCCCATGGATGCGATCTGCCGCACCAGGGTGCCGGTTATCGGGCGGACCGCCGGTGACGCCGGCAGGAAGACCGTCTGCAGATCGGGGGCCAGCATTGCATTCATGCCGGCCATCTCCATCTCGTAGTCGAAATCCGCCACCCCCCGCAAACCGCGGATGAGGAGGGTCGCGCCCTCTCGCCGCGCCGCCTCCACCACCAAGTCTGCGAAAGTGATGCAGGAGAGCTCGCAGCCGGCCGCGCGGGCAAGCGGCGCACAGACCGCCTCGAGCATGGCGCGTCGCTCCGGTGCAGTGAACAGCGGCGCTTTGCCAGGGTGCGTCCCGATCGCCAGCACAATGCGGTCCGCCAACCGTGCGCACTGGCGCACCAGATCCAGGTGACCATTGGTCACCGGATCGAACGAGCCGGGAAAGAGTGCGACACGCGGCATGGTTCGGGGTCTAACCCGCCGCAGCGGGAACCCGCAAGACCGTGGGCGCCCTCACATGCAAAAGGCAAGGCGGCCGCGGAAGAAATTAACCGTCGCGATGAACCTTTTGGCAGCTCAGAGCAACCAATAGGGCAGAGGGTGGTAACGCCTGCCTCAAGCCTGCACGGCGCCTGAAGAGGGGGAATTCAACATGTTGATCTATCGCGCTCTTTCAGCTGTCGCCGCAGCCGCCCTCGGGGCCGCCGTCATGATGGCTTTGCCGGGATTCAGCCCGCCCGTGAGCGCCGGCACCTCCCCGGCCGTCGACCCCGCGGCCGCAGCCCAGGTGACCGTCGGCCAAGATCGCCCGCTGGCAACTCCCTGCAGCGAGCAGGCTTGGCCATACTATGCGGCAGCCTGCCTGCAAGATCACACCCCGACCGCCGGACAGGTCCGTACGGTCAGGCTGGTCACCACCGACCGACTGCCAAGGTAACCCACGTCATTTCCGATCTTTGCGGCGGTCGCCTTCCGGCGGCCGCGCGGCGTTTTGTCCGGGGCCCGAGGCTCGTCGACAAAGCCGATCACGCGAACAGCCAGACGTGTTACAGTTTCCCCCCGCACCCTTTCTCAATGGAGACCTCAGTGAAGACGGCCATGGCTTGCCGCGTCGACTGCCGCCCTCCTCTTTTGCTTGCCGTCGCGATCCTGGTCCTGCTTATCGCAGCACCGGCCTCGCTCATGGCACAGACGCCGCCGAGCGCGCGCGAGCTACGCATCTATGCCGGGTTGCATGCGGCCGCCGCCAATGGGGATGTCGCCGCCATCGAGCAGCTCATCGCCGAGGGCGAGAAGCCGAACATCCAGGATGCCAACAGCCGCACGCCGCTCATCGTCGCCGCGTTCCGCAAGCAGCTCGCGGCCGCGCAGGCGCTCCTGCGCCACGGCGCCGATCCCAATGCCCATGATGAAGACGGCTACGGCATCTTGGCCATCGCGGCAAGCAACAACGATCTCGAAATGCTGAAGACAGCGCTTGCCGCGGGCAGCAACCCCCGCGCCGTAGAGGGGCGTGACAACGGCAGCGCGCTGATTATTGCCGCGCAGCTCGGGTATGTAGACATCGTGCATGCCCTGATCGACGCCAAGGCGGATATCGACCGCATCAACAATCGGGGCTGGACCGCCTTGATCACCGCGGTGACGCTCGGCAGCGGCGACAAGGCACATACCGCGATCGTCGAAGCGCTGGTCGCAGCCCACGCCGACGGCGACATCAAGGATCCGCTCGGCCGCACCGCGCTCGATTACGCGCGTGCGCGCGGCTATTCGGATATGGTCCCGATCCTGGAAAAGTCGGTCGGCCGGCACACGTGATTTTCCCGATACGGACGATGCATTTGCAAGACTGGCGAGGAAACATGTCGCTCATCAGCCGCAGAGGTTTGGGCCTCATAGGATACGTGGCTGCAATGGTCCTGATCCTCGCGCTGGCGGGCTTGAGCAGCGCCGGGGCGCAGGACAGGTATCCGAGTCGCACCGTGCACATCATTGTGCCCACCCCCGCCGGCGGTCCCATCGACGTGATGGCGCGCCTGGTCGCCAATGAGATCGCGCCGAAGCTTGGGCAAAGCGTGATCGTCGACAATCGCGGCGGCGCCGGCAACACCATCGGCTCGGCCGAAGCCGCGCGCGCCACGCCCGATGGCTACACTTTGCTCTATTCGAGCTCGAGCGGGCTCGTCATCGCCCCGATGCTGCAGAAGAGCGCCGGCTACGATCCGCTCAAGAGCTTCGATCCGGTGGCGGTGGTCGCCGCCACCGCCAACATCCTGGTGGTCAACCCCTCAGTGCCGGCGAAATCCGTCGCGGAGCTCATCGCCTACGCCAAGGCGAACCCCGGCAAGGTCAATTTCTCCTCGGGCGGCATCGGCACCCTGCCGCATCTCATCGGCGAATATTTCAAGTCGCATGCCGGCATCGACGTCATTCACGTGCCCTATCGGGGCGGCGGCCCCTCGATCCAGGATGTGGTCGCCGGTCACGTGCAGTACACTTTCGAAGGCATTTCGGTGCTGCTGCCGCTGATCAAGACCGGACAACTGCGGGCGCTCGCAGTGACAAGCGCGCAGCGCAGCCCGCTACTGCCCGACGTGCCGACTATGATCGAAAGCGGCTTCCCCGATTTCGCGACCAGCGCCTGGACCGGCCTATTGGCGCCGGCCGGCACGCCGCCGGAGGTGATCGCCAAGCTCAATGGCGCAGTCAACGCGGCGCTGCAAACGGCCGACATGAAGGCTGCGCTCGACCGTCTCGCCGGCGATCCGCTCGGTGGCCCGCCCGCCGAGCTCACCAAAGTGATCCAGTCCGACATCGGCAAATGGCAGCCGATTATTCAAGCGCTCAATCTGCAGACCGACTGAGCGGACGATTTTCAGGGCACAGGGTCGAGGGGGCCATGAAACAAGCCATCATTCGTCGTGCGTTCTTCATCGGCATTGCGTTGGCGATTTCCGCGCCGGACGGCGCCGGTGCCGCCGAAATCAAGGTGCTGACTACCCGCGCGGTATCGACCGTGCTGGCCGCGATCGGGCCGCAGTTCGAGCGCGCAACCGGCAACAAGATCGATGTCAGCGTCGATGTGGCGGCCGCACTCGTCAGAAAGGTCAAGGCGGGCGAGGCGTTCGATTTACTGGTCGCGGCACCCGCGCAGATCGATGGGCTGGTCAAGGACGGCAAGCTGCTGCCCGATACGCCGAGCAATTTGGTGCGGTCCGGCATCGGCGTGGAAGTCAAGGCCGGCGCCGCCAAGCCCGATGTCAGCACGGTCGAAGCCTTCAGGGGCGCGCTTATCGCGGCCAAATCCATCGCTTATCTGCGCGAGGGACAGAGCGGCATCGCGGTCGCCAAGGCAATCGACAAGATCGGCCTGACCGAAACTCTGAAGCCCAAGCTCACGCTGCCGGACGCTGACGTCGTCTCCGAGGTGGTCGCCAAGGGCGAGGTCGAACTCGGCATGGTGGTGGTGACCCAGATCATGACCTCGCCCGGCGTCACGCTCGCCGGACCGTTGCCGCCGGAACTGCAGAGCTACATCACCTTCGCGGGCGCGGTCGGCACCGGCGCGAAGGCGCCCGACGCCGCGCGGGCGCTCATCAAGTTCCTCAGAGGACCCGAGGCGCTCACGGTGATGAAAGCGCAGGGGATGGAACCGGGGTAAGGTCCGCAGCCTCACCCCTCCCCATTGCCGTTCTCCTCGCCTTCTTCGGTCACCCGCTCGACCGAGACCACACGCTCGCTCTCAGCGGTGGAGAATACGATCACCCCCTGGGTCGAGCGCCCGGCAATGCGGATTCCGTCGACCGGGCAGCGGATCAGCTGGCCGCCATTGGTGACCAGCATGATCTGGTCCGTCTCCTCGACCGGGAAGGACGCGACCAGCGGCCCGTTCTTTGAGGTGATCGACATTGCCACGATGCCTTTGCCGCCGCGGCCGGTGGTGCGGTACTCGTAGGACGATGAGCGCTTGCCAAAGCCGCGCTCCGATACTGTAAGCACGAACTGCTCGGCCGCGGACATCTCCACATAGCGCCGCTCACCAAGCTCGATCGCACCCGTCGCCTCCTCGGCGTCGACCGCCGCCTCCTCGGTTTCTCCATTGCCGCCACGCCGGACGGCGGTTGCGCGCTTCAAATAGGCGGCGCGCTCCTCAGCGGTCGCGTCGACGTGGCGCAGGATCGACAACGAGATCAGCTTGTCGCCTTCGGCGAGCGCGATTCCGCGCACCCCCATCGATGTGCGGCCCTGGAACACGCGCACGTCGGCCACTGGGAAGCGGATGCATTGGCCATTGGCGCTGGTGAGCAGCACGTCGTCACGGTCGGTGCAGATCTGCACGTCGACGATCGCTTCGCCTTCGTCGAGCTTCATGGCGATAATGCCGGAGCGGCGCACGTCGACGAAGTCGGAGAGCTTGTTGCGACGGACGGTGCCGCGGGTGGTGGCGAACATCACGTCGAGGTCGCCCCAGGTGCGCTCGTCCTCGGGCAACGGCATGATGGTGGTGATGAGCTCGCCCTGCTCGAGGGGCAGGATGTTGATGAGCGCTTTGCCGCGCGCCTGCGGGGCTGCAAGCGGCAGCCGCCAGACCTTTTCCTTGTAGACCTGCCCGCGCGAGGAGAAGAACAGCACCGGCGTATGGGTCGAGGCGACGAACAGACGGGAGACAAAATCCTCCTCCCGCGTCTGCATGCCGGCACGCCCCTTGCCGCCGCGCTTCTGCGCCCGGTAAGTCGACAGCGGCACGCGCTTGACATAGCCGAGATGGGAAACGGTGACGACCATATCCTCGCGCTGGATCAGGTCCTCGTCCTCCATCTCGCCTTCCTGATCGACGATCGTCGTGCGGCGCGGCGTCGCGAACTTGTCCTTCACCGCGGTGAGTTCGTCCTTGAGGATGGTCTGGATGCGGGCGCGCGAGCGCAGGATGGCGAGATAGTCGTTGATTTCAGCGGCGAGCTTGTCGAGCTCTTCCTGGATCTCCTCGCGCCCAAGCGCCGTCAATCGCTGCAACCGGATATCGAGAATCGCCTTGGCCTGCTCGGCGGAAAGCCGGTAGTTGCCTTCCGGTGTAATGGTGTGGCGCGGATCGTCGATCAGCGTGATCATCGCCTCGACCGCGCGCGCCGGCCAATCACGTGCCATCAAAGCCTCGCGCGCCTCGTTCGCATCGCGCGAGGCGCGGATGAGACGGATGATCTCGTCGATATTGGCAACCGCAATGGCCAAGCCAACCAAGACATGCGCCCGGTCGCGGGCCTTGTTGAGCAGGAACTTGGTCCGCCGCGAGATCACCTCCTCGCGGAAGGCGATGAAAGAGGTGAGCAGATCCTTCAGGTTCATCACCAACGGACGGCCGCCGTCGAGCGCCACCATGTTGGCCCCGAAGGTCGATTGCAGCGGCGTGAAGCGGTAGAGCTGGTTGAGCACCACTTCGGGGGCCGCGTCGCGCTTGAGCTCGACCACCACCCGATAGCCGTCGCGGTCCGACTCATCGCGCAAGTCGGCGATACCGTCGATCTTCTTCTCGCGCACCAGCTCGGCGATACGCTCCACCATGCCGGCCTTGTTCACCTGGTAGGGAATCTCGGTGATGACGATCGCCTCGCGATCCTTGCGCAGCGTCTCGAAGGTGACCTTGCCGCGCATGATGATCGAGCCACGGCCGAGGTGATAGGCCGCGCGGATGCCCTGGCGGCCGAGAATGATGCCGCCGGTCGGGAAATCGGGTCCCGGCATGATGCCGATCAGATCGTCGATGCCGAGCGCCGGATTGTCGATCAGCGCGATGGTGGCGTCGACCACCTCGCCGAGATTGTGCGGCGGGATGTTGGTCGCCATGCCGACCGCGATGCCGCCCGCCCCGTTCACCAGGAGATTGGGGAAGCGCGCCGGCATGACCGTCGGCTCTTGCTCCCGGCCGTCGTAGTTCGGCTGGAAGTCGACAGTGTCCTTGTCGAGATCGTCGAGCAGTTCGATCGCCGGCCGCGCGAGACGAACCTCGGTATAGCGTTCCGCCGCCGGAGGATCCCCGTCGACCGAGCCGAAATTGCCCTGGCCGTCGATCAGCGGCAGCCGCATGGAAAAATCCTGCGCCAGCCTCACCAGCGCGTCGTAGATCGCCTGGTTGCCATGGGGATGATACTTGCCCATGGTGTCGCCGGTGACGCGCGCCGATTTGTTGTACGGCCGGTCCGGCGTGTAATTGTTCTCGTGCATCGAAAACAGGATGCGTCGATGCACCGGCTTGAGGCCGTCGCGCACATCCGGCAGCGCGCGCGCCACGATCACGCTCATGGCGTAGGCCAGATAGGAACGCTTCATCTCCTCGGTGATGGAGATGGGGCGAATATCGGTCGGCCCTCCCTCTCCCGGAGGCTGGTCTTGATTATTGGCCAAAGGAAATTCCCGCTCGAATTATGCCGCGATGGCTTAGCTGATTCAGCGGCCCGATGCCACCCATAATCGCCTGCTTCACCCGCTCGAATTCATATGGCAATTCATATGCTTAGGTTCAAGTGCGGAACGTGGCCGAAAGCATCTTGGGAAGGCCCGATTTCGCCCATCGCAGGCGCGACTGTCGCAACCAATGAGCCCGCACGCGGTTGGGGCGACCTGCGGCTTCGGCTAAATGGTCGCCATGCAGCTCGATTATCTGATCTCGGCGCTGGTGACCCTGCTGGTAGTGGTCGATCCGGTCGGGCTAACGCCCGGATTTCTCGCCGTCACACAAGGTTCCAGCGCACCGAAGCGCCGGCGGACTGCCTTCAAGGCCTGCGTGATCGCGAGCGTGATCCTCGCCGGCACGGCCCTCGCCGGCGACTGGCTCCTCGAGCGGCTGGCCATCACGATACCGGCATTCCGCGTCGCCGGCGGCCTCCTGTTGTTCGCAGTCGCCTTCGAGATGGCCTACGGCGTGCGCATCGAGCGGCAATCCAAGCAAGCCGAAGAAGCCGCTGAAGAGCATGTGGCCGACGTCGCAGCCTTTCCGCTGGCGATCCCACTGATGGCCGGGCCAGGTGCGATCACCGCCACGCTGCTGCTTGCTGGCCAGGCGCGCGAGCACCCCCTCCTGTTGATCGGCCTGCTCGGCGTCATCGTCATCGTGATGACGACATGCTTCGCGGCCTTCTGCACGGCCGACCGCATCGAACGCATGCTCGGCGCGACCGGCAGCGTGGTGATGTCGCGCCTTTTGGGCGTGCTGCTCGCGGCACTTGCCGTGCAATTCGTCATCGACGGCGTGCGGGTGGCGCTGCGCGGGTAGCGTACGGCTCGTCGTCCCCGACCCGGGATCCGTTGCGCTCGGCAGCTATGAGAGGGCGCAGCCGTATAGGTCCTGCTTACGCAGGAACGACCCCTTGCGGTTGGGTCGTTCCGCAGAAAATCTCAGTGCGGATCTTGCAAAGGGCACACTCGGGGAATTTGAAATTCGTCAATCCACTGATTTGCCCGGTCAGGTCAAGATGGAGCGCGAGATCGCTCGGTTCCCAACCATTGCATTAATGATGCAGCCTGGAGCGAGCACGAAGACGCAATCACCAGTGTGCCGCCGAAGAGGACCGATCATCACGCTTGGGGGAACCTGGAAAGCTCACTATTGAATTTACTCAAGAATTTCCAGTTCGAACGGCCAAAACGGCGGTAAAATAACACCAAAGACTGTATGCGGCTGGGCGCAAGCCAATTGCGCCTGGCAAGCCTTTCGTTGCGCCCAATATCCCAACCGCGTGCGTCGGCCAGCAAAGCCGGTGCGACAAACGCCACGCAAGCTCGGTGCGTGATCAATGCCCGCGCGGGCGCGCGTGGCGTCAGAACGGAATGTCGTCGTCGAGGTCGCCGCCCCGGCCGCCGACGGCGCCCGCCATGGCGGGTCTACGCGCCGGGCTCGGACCCGAAGCCCCGAAGTCGCTCGACGAAGAGCCCTCGAAGTCACTGCCGCCACCGCCACCAACGCGGTCGAGCATGGTGAGCTGCGAATTGAAGCCCTGCAGCACGACCTCGGTGGTGTAGCGGTCCTGTCCCGACTGGTCCTGCCACTTGTTGGTGCGGAGGGCGCCCTCGATATAGACCTTGGCGCCTTTCTTCAAATACTGCTCGGCGACCTTGCTGAGCCCTTCATTGAAGATGACCACACGGTGCCACTCGGTTTTCTCCTTGCGCTCGCCGGTTGCCTTGTCGCGCCAGGTTTCGGATGTGGCCACACGCAAATGCACAATCGGCTTGCCGTCCTGGGTGCGCCGCACTTCCGGATCAGCGCCGAGATTACCGACCAAAATGACCTTGTTCACCGAGCCCGCCATAACATTCTCCTACTGGCCTTCGCCTAATGACTTTGCGTCCCGCAAATCCCTTGCACTGATCCCACCCTGAGACCGTGGCCCTGCCCTCGCAAGCGCGTTCTCATGTTTCCCAACGCCGGTCCACAGCCTGACGCGCGTTCACTTTTTGTTCTAGCATGTGAGTAGGCGATGTGCAATGGGCGTCCTGCCCCAGGCCGACCCTCCCCGCAAGCGGGGAGCGAATGGAGAGGCCTATGTGCAAGGCCGGTCCCGCGGCTACAGGCTCTCGCCCAGGAAGCGCAGGAGACGTGGCGCGGTCAGGGCACCGAACCCACCCGGCTCGTTCTCGAACGGATCGGCCGCCCAGAAATGGCCGGCGCCTGGCAGAATGATGCGGCGCGCCCCGATGCCGGCCTGGTTGAGCGCGAGCCAGAACGCGTACGACTGCGAGGCCGGATCGACGATATCGTCGTCGGTACCGTGGATCAGCAGGAAGCGCGGCCCCTTCTTGTCCACGGTCGCGTAGCTCATCGGCGAGGATTCGAAATAGATGCGCCGGTTCTGCATCGGCGACGCGCCCAGATACTTCTCGGCGATCTGGTCGTGCGGACGGGCTATCTGGTCGTGGTTCCATTGCGCCAGCATGTCGTAGACGCCGTAGAAGGCGACCACTGCCTTCACGCCGACCGGCACGGCGACATTGGGATCGTCCCGATAGGCGGAGGAGAACTGCGGCTCTTTGCCGGCGAGCGCCACCAGCGCAATCAAATGCGAGCCGGCGGAATCCCCCATCAGCCCGATCCGGTCCGGATCGACGCCGAGCGAGTCCGCCCCGGCGCGGACGAACTGGATCGCGGCCTTCACATCGTAGACCGAGTTCGGATAGGCGCCAGCTTTGCCCAGGCGATAGTCGATCGAGAGCACCACATAGCCATTCTTGGCAAGATATGGCCCCCAGTAGCGATAGGTCGCGCGACTGCCGTTCTGCCATCCGCCGCCATGCACCGCGATCACCGCCGGCGCCTTGGCCAAGCCCTTCGGCTGGTAAAGATCGGCAACGAGCTTCACCCCGTCGTGCTGTGCATATTCCACGTTGGCGAGGGCGATGACCTCGTATTCGGCTCTTGCAGCAGACAGGGCCGCAAGCATCGCGGCGGCCGCGAACGCAAGCACGCGCCATAATTTCATGAAACGGTCCCTCCCAGGCTTATGTTGCCGATCATATCGCGGGGAGCGCGGCATTGTCCCCAGGCTTGCGAGGCGGGAATGCACCGCGCGCGCGGTTTGGGCTGGCGCGGCCACCCTGTTCTTCCTATGTTCGCGACTTGGGCGGGATTCCGAGATGCTTGCGATAGCTCGACCGCAGAGCCACACGATAATTCAATGAACGATATTCCAATGAACGACGTCGGCCAATGAACGATCTATTCGAGAAATCTCGCGCTCCCCGCCGCCGCGAGACCACCGCGCCTGCTCGGGGCGGCGGCGCCGGCCGCATGATCGCCATTCGTGGCGCACGCGAGCACAATCTGAAGAATATCGACATGGAGATCCCGCGCGATCAGCTCGTGGTCTTCACCGGCCTCTCCGGCTCGGGCAAATCCTCGCTTGCCTTTGACACGATCTATGCCGAGGGCCAGCGCCGTTATGTGGAAAGCCTCTCGGCCTATGCGCGCCAGTTCCTGGAGATGATGCAGAAGCCGGACGTCGACCAGATCGACGGCCTCTCGCCTGCCATCTCGATCGAGCAGAAGACGACCTCGCGCAATCCGCGCTCCACGGTCGGCACCGTCACCGAGATCTACGACTATATGCGGCTCTTATGGGCGCGCATCGGCGTGCCCTATTCGCCCGCCACCGGCCTGCCGATCGAAAGCCAGACCATCTCGCAGATGGTCGACCGGATCATGGCGCTGCCGGAGGGCACGCGGCTCTTTCTGCTGGCCCCGGTGGTGCGCGGACGCAAGGGCGAGTACCGCAAGGAGCTCAGCGATTGGCAGAAACGCGGCTTCCAGCGGGTGAAGATCGACGGCACCTTCTACGAGATCGCGCAGGCGCCGGCGCTCGACAAGAAGTTCAAGCACGACATCGACGTGGTGGTGGACCGCGTGGTGGTGCGCCCTGATCTCGCGACACGCTTGGCGGATTCGCTCGAGACCGCGCTCAAGCTTGCCGACGGGCTTGCGGTCGCGGAATTCGCCGACCCTGCCTCCGCCGGCGGCGAAGCGGAAAAGAAGACCAAGCTCGCGGCCGCGGCGGCATCGGATGCGCAGCGCATCATCTTCTCGGAGAAATTCGCCTGCCCGGTGTCGGGCTTCACTATCCCGGAGATCGAGCCGCGCCTTTTCTCCTTCAACAATCCATTCGGGGCCTGCCCGGTCTGCGGCGGGCTCGGCGTCGAGCAGCATGTCGACGCCGATCTCGTCATTCCGGACAAAGAGGCAAGCCTGCGCAAGGGCGCGATCGCGCCGTGGTCGCGCTCCTCCTCGCCTTATTACCTGCAGACCCTGCAGGCGCTCGCCAAGCACTATCGCTTCTCGCTCGATGCCAAATGGAAAGAGCTCCCTAAGAAGGTGCAGGACGCGATCCTCAACGGCTCGGGCGAGGAAGCAATCAAGTTCACCTATGAAGACGGCATGCGCTCCTACGACACCAAGAAGCCGTTCGAGGGCGTGCTCACCAATCTGGAACGGCGCTTCCGCGAGACCGAGAGCGAATGGGCGCGCGAGGAGATCGGCAAGTATTTCTCCGACATTCCATGCGCGGCCTGCCACGGCTATCGCCTCAAGCCCGAAGCCCTGTGCGTGAAGGTTGCGGGGAAGCATATCGGCGAAATCTCGGAACTATCGGTCAAGCGCGCCGGCGAATGGTTTTCCGAGCTACCGTCTCAGCTCACGCCGAAGCAGAACGAGATCGCGGTGCGGGTGCTGAAAGAGATCCGCGACCGGCTGAAATTCCTGATCGACGTCGGTCTCGAATATCTGACGCTCGCGCGCGCGTCCGGCACGCTCTCCGGCGGCGAGAGCCAGCGCATTCGGCTTGCCTCGCAGATCGGCTCAGGGCTGACCGGAGTGCTCTATGTGCTGGACGAGCCTTCGATCGGGCTGCACCAGCGCGACAATGCACGGCTCCTGGAGACGCTCAAGCGCCTGCGCGACCTCGGCAACACCGTGATCGTGGTCGAGCACGACGAGGACGCGATCCTGACCGCCGACCATGTGCTCGACATCGGGCCCGGCGCCGGCATCCACGGCGGCGAGGTCGTGGCGGAAGGCACGCCCGCCGACATCATGGCCAATCCGGCCTCGATCACCGGACGCTACCTCACCGGCGAGCTCTCGGTTCCGGTTCCGGAGCGCCGCGCACGCGATCCGCGCCGCCTGCTCAAGGTGATCAATGCCCGCGGCAACAATCTCAAGAACGTCACCGCCGAGATTCCGCTTGGCCTGTTCACCTGTGTGACCGGCGTCTCCGGCGGCGGCAAGTCGACGCTGCTCATCGACACGCTTTACAAGGCGATCGCCCGCAAGCTCAACGGCGCCTCCGACGCCCCTGCCCCGCACGACCGCATCGAAGGACTCGAGCATCTCGACAAGGTGATCGACATCGACCAGTCGCCGATCGGCCGCACGCCACGATCCAATCCGGCGACCTATACGGGCGCCTTTACGCCGATCCGCGAATGGTTCGCCGGCCTGCCCGAGGCGCGCGCCCGCGGTTACGAGCCCGGCCGCTTCTCCTTCAACGTCAAAGGCGGGCGCTGCGAAGCCTGCGAGGGCGACGGCGTCATCAAGATCGAGATGCACTTCTTGCCGGATGTCTACGTCACCTGCGACGTCTGCAAGGGCAAGCGCTACAACCGCGAGACCCTCGAGGTGACCTTCAAGGGCAAGTCTATCGCCGACGTGCTCGACATGACGGTCGAGGAAGCGGCCGAATTCTTCAAGGCGGTGCCGCGCGTGCGCGACACGCTGTTGACGCTGCACCGCGTCGGCCTCGACTACGTGCATGTAGGCCAGCAGGCCACCACCCTCTCCGGCGGCGAGGCGCAGCGCGTGAAGCTCGCCAAGGAGCTAAGCCGGCGCGCGACCGGCCGCACGCTCTATATCCTGGATGAACCCACCACCGGCTTGCATTTCCACGACGTCAAGAAACTGCTCGACGTGCTGCACGAGCTTACCGACCAGGGCAATACCGTGGTGGTGATCGAGCACAATCTCGAAGTGATCAAGACCGCGGACTGGATCATCGATCTCGGCCCCGAAGGCGGCGACGGCGGCGGCGAGATCGTGGCGGTTGGTCCGCCCGAAGACATCTTGCGCGAGAAGCGCAGCTATACGGGGCAGTTCCTCAAGCCGGTGCTGGCGAAGCGAGATGCCGGCAAGCGGAAGCGCGTCGAGGCGGCGGAGTGATGGCTGCGGATCCCGCGAATGAAAAAGACCAAGAGCTATGCGAACATCAAATTTAGCTCCCGCATCGTTCGACGTGGCATAGACATTTGCACTGGCCTTTCGAATGAAAGGAAGGAAGGCCGCCTGCGCAGCACCGCCACGTTCAGCGGTGAAAAATGGGAACTCGACAACGTCGAAGACTTCCTCAGCCACTATGCGAGCGACGAAGTCGAGGAAGCGACACTGGACGCTTCATGGGACGCGGGGAGCAAGAGCTTCTCGCTTTATCTAAATTCACGCGGCACGCAGATTGGGGTCCAGACCAACCTTCGCGCATCAATCGAATCCGTGTTTTCGATTTTTGAGGACGCTCCCGCCGAGGACAAGGCGGCGCTGTCGGCAAAGCGCATCAAGGATGTATCCGTCTTCATCGGCCACGGCCAAGACCGGCAGTGGGAAAAATTGAAGGCGCACTTGCAGGACCAGCTTGGCTTGGAAGTAACTGCATATGAGACCGGCGCGCGCGCAGGGCACACCATTCGCGACGTTCTCGAAAAAATCGTGCGGAAATCTTCGATGGCGCTGCTTGTCCTGACGAAAGAGGGCAGCACGGGAAGCGCCCTACGTGCGCGCGAAAATGTCATTCACGAATGCGGCCTGTTCCAGGGACGGCTCGGATTCGATCGCGCGGTCTTGCTGGTCGAAGACGGTGTGGAGCTGGCATCCAGTTTCGATGACATTCCGCAGCTGAGATTCAGAAAGGGCCGCCTCTCCGAGGTGTTTGACGACGTTCTCGTGACGCTCAGGCGAGAATTTGGTTCGATTTAAGCTTGTAGGGCGGATTAGCTAATGCGCCCTACCGACCCTGGCCTACTTCACCTGCCCCTGGATCGCCTTCCAGTCGAACCTGCGGGCAAGGCCCATCGCCTCCTCCTCGGGGATTCCCGTATAGGCGACCGTGAGCACCGCGGCGGGGCCGAGCGTCACCACGATCGCGCCGGACTTGTTCGAGACCGTATAGGTCTTGCTCACCTGCATGCCGTCGATGGTCTCGTTCGTGATGTGGACGTCCGGGGTCTCGAGCTTGATGCCCGCATTGGTGGCGGCGAGCGCGCCTTGCGCCGCAAGACCCGTCAGCACCGACACATTGACGTGCGCGCCGCCGCGCTCGTAGTTGCGCGTGGCGGTGAGCATGCTCGAGCCCGCCATCTCCATGCCCATGCCTTCGGCCTTTGCGCCCTTCCAACCCGGCAGCTCGACCAGGTAAGGCACGAAGCGCTGATAACCGCCTTGCTGCGCGCGCGCCGATAGCGGCAGCGCGGCGGCACACACGGCCATACAGGCGAGACGGATGGCATGGCGTCGATCGATCATGCAGTCCTCCGAGCTTTCGATGGTAGCCGCTTCTAGCGCAACCATCATGGCCCCGCCAGGGTTCGATCGATTTTCGAGTTCCGCCTGGACGATTCTTCGCGCTGTGGTAGCTTGGCGACGTAGTGGCGCATGTCTTATCGGAAAACGGGAGTCCAGCCGCGATCACGTCGGGGCAAGGCTTTTTCCGGAACATGCGATCGGGGACGGGATCGATGGGCGGCCAACCGACGCGTGAAGAGCTCTCCGCGCTCCAGGAGGAGGTCGCGGGCGAAAAGCTCGTGACCCGCCACATTCTGGAGCAGACCCGCCGCAATGGCGATGATCTCGCAGCCATCAAGTCGCGGCTCGACCGGGTCGAGCATCGCCTAGACGGCGTGGAGCGCAAGGTCGACACGTTGAACAGCAACCTGCCCAAGATCGTCGGCGAGGTCATACGCGAAGTGCTCAATGAGGAGCGGAAGCGCTGAGCCACAAGCACAAAACGTCTCACGACCCCGGATTGTGCTAACCTCGCGGAGATCGCCGGGACATAAGGGCGTCCACGCCCGTTTTCCGACGGTCTATGCCTGGCGATGACACCGAGGGTTCCGCGATGCGGCAGAGATCCACGAAACTTCAGCTCACAGTGTTCGCCACCCTTTGCGCAATCGCGGCATCCTCTATTGCATCAGCGCGGCCGTTCACCGATCCGCGCGCTGATAGGAGCGACGCGATCGATCAGGCCGCTGCGCTCGAGCCGCGCGACCCTGCCTGCCATGCACGCACGTTGGTGTCGGCCGGCGGCGCCTTCCCGCGCAATCCGCATACGCTGGCGGTGCGCTGGATCGGCTTCTCCAATTTCGAGCTCGTGTATAACGGCCGCATCATCCTGCTCGACGCTTACTACGACCGCGGCAGTGAATATCCGCCGCTCGGCGTCGCCGCCGCCGATATCAAGAGCGCGGACCTGATCCTGCTCGGCCACGGCCATTTCGACCACATGTCGGATGCGGCCTCGATCGGCGCGCGTACCAAGGCGATGGTGGTCGGCGCCGCCGTCACCACCGACAAGCTGCGCACCCAGCCGATCCCGATCGGACAGATCAAGACGGTCACCGGCCGCGGCGACGAGACCATGAAGCTCGACCATTACAGCGTCGAGCCGATTCTTGGACGCCATGGCGAGCCCTCAAAGGAAGTGACGAGTATCATGGACCGCGCGCTCGACACGGTGATGCCCGCCCCCTCGGCCGATCAGAAGGCGGAATCGGCGACCATCCGATCGCGCGGCACCAACAGCCCGCGCGTGATCGACGAAGGCACCATCGCCTACGTGATCACGCTCGATGACGGCTTTCGCATCCTCTATCGTGACAGCGGCGGGATGGTCACCGATTACGAACGCGCCGCCATGGCGCGCGTCGGCCGGGTCGATCTCGCGCTCGTGGCCGTATCCGGCGATTACATCAACCCCCTAATGGTCAAGCTGGCGCTCGAGCACATGCGCGCCTACAAGCCGGACGTGATCATGCCGGCGCACCACGACGCTCCGGTTACCGCCGGACACGTGGCGCAGTGGCGCGCGACCGAGCCCCTGTTCGAGGCCATGAAAGATGAGAACCCGAATATCGTGACGGTCTCACGTGAGTATCGCGAGCCTGTCTGCTTCAACACAGAGATGAACATTCAGCGCGGCTACTGACGTTCCGCGCAACAAGAGCCAAGCGATGTCCGATGACGGCCTGATCAAGGCTCAAAGCGCGTTCTCGGTGCGGGAGACGATCGACCGCTTCGTTGCTTTCGTGCAATCCCACGGGCTCATGGTGTTTGCCCGCATCGATCACGCCGACGGCGCCGCCGAGGCGGGGCTTGCGCTCCGACCAACCGAATTGCTGATCTTCGGACATGCCAAAGGTGGCACGCCGCTGATGGCCGAGCGGCAGACCGTCGGCATCGACCTGCCCGTCAAGGCGCTGGCCTACGAGGATGCCGCCGGGAAGGTGTGGCTCACTTGTAACGATGCGGCTTGGATCGCGCGCCGGCATGGGCTGGGCGCGGCTAGCGCGGAGGCCGTGAGGGCAATAGCAGGGGGAATTGCGGCGGCGATGAAAGCGGCGACGGAGTAACTGTGAGACGGGCGGCGGTGAGGTGGATCCAAGCGCGCGCCACACAGTCAGCAGGTTCCCCTCCCCCTTGTGGGGAGGGGTTGGGGTGGGGGTTTTATTTGCTAGGCGCGTGCAAGACCCCCTCCCCAACCCTTCCCCCACAAGGGGGGAGGGAGCGCGCCTGTGATTGCCGCGCAGTTTGTCGACAAATCTGGGGCCTCACTTGCGCTCGAAGGGAGATTTTCGTGACAAACAGCGTCCGCGATAACCCGGCCATGCACCGCTTTGAGCTCAACGCCGATGGCGGCACGGCGGTCGCCTATTATCAGCTCGCGCCGGGCGTGATCACCTTCACTCACACGGAGGTGCCGCAGGCGCTATCCGGGCACGGCGTCGGCTCGGCGCTGGTCAAGGGCGCGCTCGAGTCCGCGCGTGCGCGCAATCTCAAAGTCGTGGCGCGGTGCCCGTTCGTCGCCGCCTATTTGGCGCGGCACCCCGAGTTCAATGATTTGTTGCAGTAAGGTCCGGCGACGCCGCCGTCGGCGGCAAGGATCTTCGACATACGCAGCGCGTTAAGGGAGGCTCGCATGTGTGAATTCTGCAGACGCAGTTTCATGCGCGGCGTCGCCGCACTAGGCACGGTTGGTTCGGTCGGAGGACTTTCCTCGCCCCTGCTCGCGCAGGCGCGGCGCGATGGTGGCGACGCGAGACTACCGGGGCGTGGCGAATTCACCATTGATGGCGCCCATGTGATGACGATGGATGCCGTGCTCGGCGACATCGAGGACGCCTCCCTGCACGTGCGGAACGGCGAGATCGTCGCGGTCGGCCGCGGCGTCACGGGCGGTGGCGAGCGGATCGACGGCCGCGGGATGATCGTCATGCCGGGCCTCGTCGACACGCATTGGCACATGTGGAACACGCTGTTCCGCAGCTTCTCCGGCGACAAGCCGGAGGACGGCTATTTCCCGACCGTTGCGCGCTTCGGCGCGCAGATGACCCCGGATGACGTCTTCCAAGGCACCCGACTTGCCGCCGCGGAGGCGATCAATTCCGGCATGACCTTCGTGCACTCGTGGTGCCACAACGTGCGCAGCATCGCCCATGCGGAGGCCGATGTCGCCGCCCTTGTGGAGGTCGGCATCCGCGCCCGCCATTCCTGCGGCTGGCCCCAGGGACTGCCCGACACCCAGTCGGCCGACCAGGCGCCGCTCGAAACTCTCGCCCGGAATTGGAATGTTTGGTCGAACGAGGGCCTCATTACGCTCGGCATGGCCTGGCGCGGCCAGTTCCGCGCTGGGCCGATCAAGCCCGAGGTGTATCAGCCGGAATTCGACAATGCCCGCAAGCACGGACTGCCGATCACGGTGCACGTCGCGAGCGCGCGCAAGGCCGCCGGCCAGATCGCGCCGCTCTACCGAGCCGGGCTCATGGGCAAGGACGTGCAGCTCATTCACACGCTATCGGCCAATGCCGAAGAGCTCGACATGATCAAGGAGTCAGGCTCCTCGGTATCGGTGTCACCCGGCTCCGAGCTACGCATCGGCTACGGTTATCCGCAGATCAGCGAGATGCTCGACAAAGGCATACCGCTCGGCATCTCGGTCGACACCGCAGCGCTGACCGGAAGCGCAAGCCTGTTCGGCGTGCTCAAGCTCGCGCGCGACAGCGAGAATGCCAAGGCCGAGAGCGAGTTCAAGATGACGGCACGTGCCGCGCTCGAGCTCGGCACGATCGCGGGCGCGCGCTCGATGGGGCTCGACGACCGCATCGGGTCGCTCAAGGTAGGCAAGCGCGCCGACCTGATCGCGATCAACACCAACGCGCTCAACATGGCGGTGGTCACCGACCCGGTGCATCTGGTGCTCGAAGCGACGGGGCCGGAGAATGTCGACACGGTCGTGGTCGACGGCCGCATTCTCAAGCGCGGCGGCAAGCTCACCGCGATCGACACACCCAGAGTGATCGCGGAGGCGCGTGCTGCGCTCGCGGGCGTGCGCGAGCGCACGAAATGGCGGTGAGCCGTACGCCTGGTCATTCCCGCGAACGCGGGAATCCATAGGCCACCTTCTCTCGATAGTCCGCAGCGGTCTGGGTCCCTGCTTTCGCATGCTTTCGCAGGGACGACCAAGGTTTGTGCCCCTCCTCAATCCAGCGGCTGGATGTGAATCAGCCAGCCGTCATGGTCGACGAACCACACCGAGACCGGATCGGTCGAGTTATCGATCCACGACTCCCGATCCATCGCGAACGGCTCCGGCAGCGTGTAGGTCGTGAACTGCTCGGTCTCGGGGTTGAAGCGGAGATAATGCCCGCCGTTGAGCTCGCCGGCCCAGACCTCCCCGTTCTTGTCAGCCTTGGCGGTATAGAGCGAGGTGTAGGGCGTGGGCAGCGGATATTCGTGGATGCGCTTCTCCTTGATGTCGAACTTGATCAGCTGGCCGCCGCGACCGGCTGCCCAATAGTTGTCGGACAAATCAAACTCGCCGCGCGCCGGGCCTGAATCCGGGCTGGTGTCGGGCTCCATCACCTCCCCGGTCTTGCGGTCGAATATCACGATGCCGTCGCGCGGCCAGGCGCCGCCACCGAAGTAGCGGCCGTCGGCGCTGATGGCGCTGCCGTAGGTCGAGGCGAATTTCTTGGTCCTGTAGCTCTCCTGCACCTGACCGGTGAGCGCGCCAACTCGCAGCACCGCTCCATCATGCGTATGCCAGAGCGAGCCTTCCGGATCGAAGGCCACATTGCCGGTCGCCGGAGAGTTGAGCGGCTCCTTCACGCTCCAGGGAATGCGCTTGAAATCCAAGGTCGCCGGATCGAGCCGCCAGATGTTATGCGCCCAGTTCTCCGAGCCCCAAGCGATGCCGTGGCTGTCGACATTGATCCAGTGCGTGCCCGGCAGCGCGCCCGGTTGCGGCAGCGGGATATGGAATTCGTCCACATGCCCATTCGCCGGATTGAGCCGGCCCACATAAGAGCTCCGGTGGGTCGAGTACCAGACCCGCCCCTGCGGGTCGCCGGCCGTGTCGTGGGCCGATAGCTCGAGCCGCGGCAATTCGTATTCGGTGATCACCACGCGCGTCGATCTCCCCTGGGCGCGTGGCTGCACCACGAAATTAGGCTCTTTGGAATCAGGACCGCGCGCGCTCGCCAAGAAATGCGCGAACTGGGTTTCCTGCGCCGGAGTCAGGCGGCCTGGATTGCGAACATTGATGAGGGTCGAGCCGGCCCCATGGGTCATCCGATAGATGATCTTGGACCAGGTCGCCTCGTCATAGTGATTGCGGAAGATCTGCTGATATTCGTGGCAGAAGTTGCAAGTGATGGTGAGCGTCTTCTTGTCCTGCCCGGTGCCGGGCAGGTTCGCGAGCCATTCCGATCCGGTCAGCTGCGCCTCGATCTCCGGGAACGGCGGCAGGAATTCGCCGGGCGTCACGCGCAAGAGAGTAATGTCCTCGAGCGTGTCGGCGCCCTTGATCTCCACCTTGTCCTTCACCCACGGATAGAACTCGAGCGGCTTGGCGATGCGCAACGTGTAGGTGCCGGGCGCGACCTTGGGAAATTCGTAGTGACCGTCGGCATGGCTGAACACGGTGGTGCGGATCGCGCTCTTGTCCGAGATCAGCTGCACCATGATGCCTTCGATCGGATCGCCCTTCGCATTTTTGACGAGACCCTTCGGTCCGCCGGTGAGCGATGCATAAAGCGATTGCGCCGGAGCCGCGTCGGCAGCCTTGTAGCGCGGGTTGAGCGGAGGTGCGTCAGGATTCCAGCAGCAGTGCTCGTCGTGCAGCCAGCTCAACAGATCGTTGAGGTCGGCGTCACTGAGGACATACTTGTAGGAGCCCATATTGGGGCTGCCGTTGCGGATCTGGTTCTTGACGTTTTCATCGTTCATCGGCGCGCCGGTCACCAGCGTTGCGCGTTTGAACAAGCCGGTAAGCTTGGGGGCTCCGCCTTCGGCCAGATCGTTGTGACAGATCCAGCATTTGTAATAGTAGATCTCCTTGCCCCGCTCCGGGCCGCTCTGTGCGGCTTTCTTGAACTCAAAAATTTCAAGCGAGCGCTGGTCGTAGTCCTTGGCGGGCTCGGCGGGCTGCGCCTGCGGCAGCGCCGGTTGGCGCGCCTGCTGCTGCGCTGCCGCGCCGCCGATCGCACCCGCAAGTGCCAGCATGAGCGCCGTCACAAAGACCCAAATTGTCGTGCGGAAACGCATCAAAAACCTCCTCCTTTATCGCTCACTACCGCTCATTTTTTAGCTTGTTGCGGAGTGCAGCTTGTTGCCCGCGATGTTAGCGCAGGCTCTTTCGATTACAAGGCAGGAAGTCGTGACGGAGCTTGGACGATAGTCCTACAGTCGAGGCGGCCGACGGGCGAGCGAGGCCGTATGGCGAAGCTTCCGCAAGCCACGCGGCGCGAGTTTATCGGCAGGGTCACAGCGGTGGCCGCAGCGGCGGCCTGCAACCCCACCCGCTCCGGCCATGACCGGCATCGCCGCCCCGCGCAACCGCCGGCTATGGCGATTCCGTGCTCGGCTGTGTCATCGAGGCCGCTTCCCGCATGGGTTATGCCGACTACGTCGCGCTCAAGCTCATGCATCCGATCGAGACCAACGGGATGCGGTTGTGCACGAATCCTTTGCACCAAGTCGCAAACGCGATCAAGGACGGGCCGGTCGGGGATCTGTATAAGATTTACACTATATAAGGGACTTGATTACGTAGACCGTGGAGAGCAGCGTGAACGTAACAAACGGACAACCACCACCACGCCAGCCGCCGCGACCGCAAAGGGTCATAAGCCCGCGCAGGCGGATGATCGTGCTCGGGCTGCTCGGCGCCATCGTGCTGGCCGAGGCCATATGGGCGGGCGTGACCTACTGGCAGAATTCGCAGAAGAAGCCGGAGTTCCTCGTGTATCATGTTTGCTTGGGCACAGACCCCAAGCTGTGCCCGAGCGATCGGACCTTCGTGCTCAATCAAGGTGAAGATGCGTTGACCAAATGGGCGCAGCGGGAATGCGCCGGCTACAAAGCGCGACGCATCATCGTCAACGACGGCCCGAGCAACTGCAACTGCTCGCTCGCCGACGTGACCTGCGCGACGGAATATTAGATTGGAGCATGGTCCCGAAAGGTGGTCGCCAGCAATAACGGTGGCCGCCGTTCAGGCGGCGGCCGCGGCCTTGGGGTGCTGGTCGATCCCTTCGATCTGTTGCTTGAGCGAGAGTTGATCGAGCGAGGCGAGCGGCAAGCTCACAAAGATGGCGATGCGGTTGTTGAGCAGCCGAAACGATTCCGCGAAGGCGGCGCGAATTTCTGGATCCTTTCCGCGCACCTCGGTCGGATCGGGAAGTCCCCAATGTCCTGTCGTCGGGTTTCCGGGCCACGGCAAGCGCGTGTCCGTCTCGGCGCTGTCGCAGATGCTGAAGACGAAATCGAGCGGCGTCGCGTCTGGCCCGACGAAATCGAGCCAGGTCTCGGATCGCAGCCCCTCGGTGTCGAAGTTCATTTTCGCCAGGAGATCGAGCGTGCACGGGTGCAGCGCGCCCGCCGGCTGACGGCCGGCCGAGAAACCGCGGAAGGAGCCCTTGCCCTCGCGGTTGAGGATCGCCTCGGCCATGATGGATCGCGCCATGTTGCCGCGGCCGAGGAACAGAACATTCAACGGCCGCTTGCGATCGAGCTCCGGCATCTCGCGCCTCCTCTTTGCGGCGGGACCGTAGCGGCAGGGAATTTAAGCCGGGTTAATCCTCCGGCTGTATCCGCAGGGATTTTGCATGAAACGTTGCACGGCACTTTGAGCAAGTAGTCGTTCACCGGAAAGCCAAATTGACCCCGAAAGGGGCGGCATGGAAATTGTGCGTTGGCTGCTTCCTTGTTCTCCCAGCCAATGGCGATGGTGCGCGCACGTGCAAGACTGACTTCGGTTGACGGGCACGCCGCCAGCTTCTCGCCTCCCAGGCTTGCGCACGATTCGCGCGAGTCGTCCATGTCGTGACAATTGGACGACTTTGATGACATACCGATGACACATGACATTGGTGACACATGACATCTGACAGATGACATCAATGCGCGACCGCAGCAGGGCGAAGCAGCGCCGGTATCTCGTCGCGGCGCGCCTTCCCTCTCGCGCGGCAGATGGATCATGCTTCACTCAACATCAGGCCGCGGCGCCTTGATTTGCACTGAAGTTCTTCATCCCTGCATACCAACGCCATAAAACTTTTATCTCAGCCTGCTAACCCCGCCGGGGAGGGTGTTTTCAGCACCTACCAATCGTTCTCACCAGGAGGTCAAACGATGCTCAGTCCGACAATTCACAGGACTATGTTCGCATTGGCGTTAGCCGGAGCCGGATGTGTGAGCGTTGCGGCTCACGCCGACGACGACGATCATCATATCAAAAAGGTGTTCGTGATCGCGATGGAGAATCACAACTGGATGCAGCCGAGCAGCCAGACCAGCCCCCATCAAATCTTTCAGAATCCTGCGGCGCCGTTCATCAACAGTCTCGTGAATGGCACGTCGGGCATCAGCGACCAGGTCGCTTTTGCAAACGGATACATCAACTCGGGCGTGGGCGTGCATCCGTCGGAGCCCAACTACATTTGGGCCGAGGCCGGCACGAACTTGGGCGTGTTCAATGATGACAACCCCTACCACGCGGATTGCACGCCGGACACCGTGCAGACCACCAATCAGCATCTGAGCGCGTTCCTTGGCGTTGCCAGAAAATCCTGGCGGTCGTATCAGGAGGACACGGACGTGGACGCCACCAACACGCCGCTGCCGCAGAGTGCGTGGACGGTTCCGCTCTTCAGCATGAGCGGCATTTATAGTTCCGGTGTGAATGCATACAACTATTCGAACCAGTTCAACTACGCGACCAAGCATAATCCGATGGTATTCTTCACCGATACCAACGGTGGATGCAATACGACCAGCTCGAATCCCCAGAGGCCGAATTATGCTCCGCTGCAGCAGCTGGCGATCGATCTGGCGAATGACACAGTTGCCGACTACAACTGGATCACGCCGGACCAGTACAACGACCAGCATTCAACACTCGCCAACGGATACGGGCAGTTTTCCAACAGCCCAAGCACGTCCGATTTCGCCAATATCGCACAGGGAGACAATTTCCTGGCACGGGTCGTGCCGCTGATCATGGCCTCGGATGCCTATCAGGATCACGGGCTGATCGTCCTGTGGTGGGATGAGAGCGAGGGCGGCGACGACTCCAGCAGAACTCTGCCGTTCATCCTTATTTCCAAGGCCGTGCATAAGAACGTGAACGGAATGCCCTATTCCAACACGGTCCAGTATTCACACTCTTCGTTCCTGCGCACCATGCAGGAAATCTTCGGCGTCGATCCAAAGCATCACTACAATTGGCTGGGCGGCGCGGCGACGGCAACTGATCTATCGGATCTGCTCGAACAGGCCGAGATCAATTAGCTGCCTGGCGCATCAACCATCGACAGCTGCAACGACGCGGGGCATGCACCAAGGGTGTGTGCCCTCGTCGTTTTGCGCGCGACGCCGGCTCACCCGCGCGATACGATGCGTCAGCTTGGCGCCGACGCCTTGGTGATAGCTTCTCTCGTATCCGGCGCGCGCATCTCCCTTCTTTTCCGGAAGGGAGGGAGTTGAGCCGGCTTGATCGCGTCGATGACGCCGATGCGCGCGGCTTTCGAATGAAAGTCAGCCTGCCGTCATCTTTCCGGACGGAGCCGGATGCGGCTCCCCACTTCCTACCGCCTAATGCGTACGCGTCCGGTAGAGACCGGTAAACGCCGCCTTGCGGAACTGAGGCGAGACGGGACGTCGGTTGGCTCGAATTGTTTCTCTAACGTCCGTCGTTCAATGCCCTGGCCGCAAAAGAATCGTTGTCGACAACAACAAATCAGCTTGAGCTGAGGCGAATCGCATTCGCGCATACATGTGATGCGAGGGCCTAGGGTCTTTTTTTGACTGATCGCCGTTCGCGACAGGATAGCTATTACACGAGCTTCGCCAGGACCTCCCACATCGGTTTGCGGTTGAAATCGCGATCGAGCGGCAGCGGGCGCAGCGGCTTGCCGTCGGCGCGGTGGAAGTATTGCGGCAGCCAAGTGTAGCGGTCGCTCAATCCCCAGGTCGACATCGATGCCGGCTCAGCCACCGCGCACACAATATCGAGATATTCCTCGACGTGGCGGGCGACGGCCTGGTCGCGCTCGGCGAGGGTGCCGGGAATCTGGGCGTCATTGACATCGAGCTCGGTGATCATCAACCGGTAGCCCAGCGCCGTGACGCTGCGCAGGAACTGCGTGAGCTCCTTGTGATCGAATGACTGATGGCCGACGAGGTGCGACTGGAGGCCGAAACAATCAACCGGCGTGTTGCGGTCGCGCAAGTTCTGCAGCAGCGCCAATATGTCCCGCCGCCGATTTCGGCTTTCTGCCGTGGAATACTCGAAACCGTATTCGTTGAGGCTGAGCGGGGTCGCGGGATCGGCCGCGCGCGCCAGCCGAAACGCCAGATCCACATGCTCGTTGCCGAGGAGGCGCTGCCAGATCGAGCTGCGGTAGCCGGCCTCGAGGCCGTCCTTGGGCTCGATCGGCTCGTTGACCGCGTCCCAGGCCCAGACCTTGCCGCGATAGCGCTCGACCAAAGTGCCGATATGGCGTTCGAGAGCATTTCTTGCCGCGGTGGCGGTCGCGAGACGCGTCACCCAATCCGGGTTGGCCGCATACCAGACGAGCGTGTGCCCATGCATGATCATGTCGTGGCGCGCGGAGAAATCGACGATCGAATCAGGGCCGGCAAAATCGAATAGGTTCGGGGCGGGTTCGGTGAACTGCCACTTCAGATGCGCCTCCGGAACGAAGATATCGGCTTCGCCGGCCATCTTCTCGAGCAGGATGCCATCGTCCAGGAACAGCGGCGCCGCGCCGGCACAGCCGTACTTAACTCGGGAGGCCGCCGCTTGGCGGCGCAGCGGTGGTCGCAGCTCCAGCGCAAAATCTGCTTGCGCCGAGGTGGTGCGGGTCAATGTTGCGGCCGCGATGCTCGCGAGCCCGAGAACGGCGCGCCGGCGGCTTGTTGTGTGATGGGCCGGCTGGCACATGCGGCACCGGTTAATGAGCAACACGAGCTTTGCTGCGCGAGCTCGCCACCCACTCACTCGCGGGCTGCACGATAAGGCGCAGTCGCGCGCATTCAATCTCAATATCCGGGGGCGGTTAACGGCACCAAGTCGTTAAGGTTTCCCAACATTTCCGCGCGCTATTCGGGTTTGTGTCTCGCGGCTTGCGCGAACTTTAACTAGATAATCTCGGGATGTCCGAGGCCCGAGCTTTCTCCGCGATCCCGCTCTCTTTGCCGGCCGCCGGCACGCGCATTGGGAGACGATCCTTATTCCTTTCCGCGTGCAGCCGAGAGCCCTGCGGAGTTGAGACCTTCACGCGCACGCTGGTCGAGGCGCTTGCGCAGAGCGATCCCCAAGGACGCTACACGCTCGGCGCGGTTTCCGGGCGCTGGCGCGATGTGCCGGAGCTCTTGCGCCGCATCGCGCAGGCGGATCGGGTTGTCTTCGGTTTCCCGCTGGTCGCCTGGAAGCGGTTGCTCGCCATCCCGCTCTTGCTGCTGCTGTGCGCGAAGGTGATGGGGCGCCCGGTCACTACTTTCGCTCACGAATGGACCGGGATGAACAGGCTGCGCCGTCTGGTGCTCGCCCCTTATCTTCTCTTCAGCCGCGATATTGTCGTGCTCTCACCACTGATCGTGTACCAGATCGCGAGCGATCCGCTGCTGCTGCGTGCCGCGCGCAGATGCCGCCTTGTGCCGCATCCGCCGACCATATGTCCGCCCGAGGATCGCGCGCTGACCGAGATGGTGCGAACGGTCGAGCGCGCTGCCCGCGGCACGGATCTTGTTGTCGGGCAGTTTGGCGCCCTTTATCAGGGCAAGGCCTCGATGGCCTTGCTGGAAGTCTGCGACCATTTGCGCGGGCGGGGTATCCGTGCGCTGATGGTCTTTGTCGGGAGCTTCACCCCTTCCCTTGACGGCTTCGAGACGAAATTTCGTGCCCGGGTGCGCGAGCTTGCGCTCGAAGACCAGGTCATCGTCACCGGCTATGTTGGCGCCGCCGAAGAGGTGTTTGCTCTGTTCGAACGTATCGGCGTCTTTCTGTTCCTGTTTCCCGAAGGCCTGACCGCGCGGCGCTCCAGCGTCATCACCTGTCTGCAATCCAACCGGCCGGTCGTGGTTTCGGCGCCGCTATCGCGCGACGAGTTCGCCCATCACCCGGGCCTTTCCGCATTGATCGATGCTGGAGCACTCTCATTCGTGCCGCGTGCGGCCAGTGCCGCCGAGATCGCCGATTCTCTGCTCGCCGCGGCGGGAGGCCAACGGCATGATTTTCCGATCGACGGCAAGGCTTGGTGGGACGCCACCACCACCGCGACGCGCCTGGCCCTTTAACCTGGGGCGCGCGCTTACTTCGCGTTGCTTGGCCGCATTGCCGGCGAAAGGCGGCCGCGCACGGTCTTGAAGCTGCCGGCGAGCCGGCTGCGCATCTCGGCGATGTCCATGATCCAACACAGGCCGCCATAGCTGGCCATGCCGGTCGGCACCAGCAGCATCAGCGCGTTCGCATCGGACATAGGCAATATGGCTTCCATGCCCTTGACGGCGACCGCCATTGCGGCTGCGGCGAGCAGGATGCGCGCGAGACGGCCAAGGGGCAGCGGCACCGGAAAGGCCCACCGGGTGAGCGCGAGCGCGCCGAGGAAGCCAAACATTTCCGCCGCGAGTCGGCCCCAGGCGGCGCCGACCATCCCGTAATGCTCGATCAGCACGTAGCTCACCGCTGCGTTGAAGGCGAGCACCGATCCGGTGTTGAGGAGGTAGAACGAGTTCCGCTCCGACAACAGAAAGCTGATGTGTAGATATTGACAGCAGATGATTTGAAAAACGACCGCGATGCAGACGATCGGCATCACGTTTGCGCCGACGCCCCGGAATTCTGGGCCGAGCATCACGTTGGCGATGTGCGAAGACACCAGCGCAAAGCCGATGCAGGCCGGCAACGTGATCGCCATGAGGAACTCGAAACACTCCGCAAGGTGAACGGTGGCCGCCGCGCGCCCGTGGTTGGCCAGGATCTTCACCGCCATCGGCACGAACGCCGCGGATGCGCTCACGGCCGGAATGATCAGCGCTTGCCGCACCAGATCGACTCCCGGCGAGTATTGCCCGGCACCGGTTGCGCCGACGAGGTGCGCAATAATGAAACGGTCGATCACGCTCGATAAGGCAAGCAGGGTCAGCGAAAAGGTGAGCGGCATGCCGGCTTTCGCGTAGCGCAGGAGCCGTGCGGCGTCGAACGTGATGCGGGTGCCGCTCCAGATCGGGCGGATGAAGGCGAGCGCAGCCAACAGATAGGCCAGCATCGAGGATGCGAGCAGCAGCAATCCGGTCGGACCTCCCAGCGCAAAAGCGGCACCGAGCGCCGGTACCAGCAGCGCCCGCGCGACCGTCGCCTTCATGACCGTGAAGGCCGCAAGCTTGGACCGCAGGAGCTCCTGGCTGGTCTCGAACAGGCCGATCGCCAATGCCAGCGCGACCGCGGCCCAGGCCGGGCCACTCGCCAGCCCGACCGCTCGGGCTGCCGGGTAAGCGAGCGGAGCAAGGAGCGCCGATGCGAGCAGCCCAGGCACAATCACGCCGCGCACGTCGGTTCCATCGCCGCGCGCCTGTTCGCGCATGATCGGCAGGCGCAGCCAGCTGCACAGAAATGTGCTCAGGATGACGGCAAATCCGGCGCCCAGCACATAGGTGCCGAACTCGGCCGGTGCGAACAATCGCGTGAAAACGATGACGTTGAAGAGCCCCAGCGCCGCCGAAAACACGTTGGCGGCAAAATTGATCGCGATCTGCTCCACCATGGCGGGCGCTCAGGCGACTTGCCGCTCCAAGTCCGCGAGCCGGGAGAGGACGGCGCGCAGCCGCTCGACCGGCGTGTCAGAGAACGATGCCGCGGAGAATGCCACATAGCGGCTTGCGGCTCCGCGCAGCATCCGTTCGATCTTGCTCTCGTCGAGCGCGGCGCTGTCCCAATAGCTCAGGCACAGCTCTTTCGCGGTCGGGCGATGCTCGCAAGCAAAGCGCGGCGTGCTGGCGACGAAATGTCCATACAACAGGTATTCGGAAATATCCCGCCGGCGGGCCAGTGCCTCGACCCAGTCGCAGCCGGTTACGTGCTCGATCCGTTCGATCATCGCTCGCACCGCGTGCTGATCCCAGGCGATGATATGGCCGATGAAGTCGTCGGCCGGGAACGCCGGCTCATTCAGCCCGAGAAGACCGTGGGTCGAGCGGATCCACGGCGCATGCAAAGGCGCGTCAGACGCGATCGCACGCGGGCGCTGCAGCAGCGGCAGCGCATTGGGCTCGGCGAATTGCGACATGTCGAATGGGCGAAAGAACACGACATCGGAATCGAGCAGGCAGAAGCGGGCCTCCGACAGCAGGTTCACCGCGTTGATCTTGACGAATTGCTGAACGTGCCAGCCGCTGACCGGCAGGGCACGGAGCGACCACCAGTAGCGCCGGTGCTTGCGGCGCATGTAGCGGGGCAGGGGCTTGAGCCATGAGGGCAGCAGGAGCGACAGCGGCAGCACCTCGCGCCGTGCGGTGTTGAGCTTGGTGAAGAGCGGCAGCTCCTCGTCGAGGACGATGAGGTAATGCCTGCTGAAGGAGGTCACGTGGCGGTCCACGCTCTCGCATAGAAGCTCGCAGCGCTCGAGATCGCGCTCATAGGTCGGCGTCACAAGTCCCAGATTCATGTTGCCCTGCTCGCTGATCTCGTCGGCCCGCTGGTCGCCAGCGCTCCCGCGATCGTGGTCAGCCGGCATCCGGCGTCGCGCGCCGCCTTCACCGCAAAAGCGAGGAGGTCGGGGGTCACGCCGAAGCGGCTCGGCGGCGAGCCCACATCATGGCTGGCGAAGATGAGCCAGCCGCGGTGCGCGACCGTCCGGGCGATGAAATCGAGAATGTCCTGCCGGTCGATGCTCGCATTCTCGAGCAGGCATGTCTTGAGTGCGCCGAGATCGACCACGCCTTCGTTCACGCCGCGCCGGAGCGAGCGGCAGGAATCGAATCTGGCCTGCAGATGGCGCTTGCTGCTGAGCGAGAAATCGCCGTACGGATAAGCGAAATTGCGCACCGTGATGGCGCCGTCGGTGCCCTGCAGGAAGCTCCGATTGCGCTCGAGATCTGCGGTCAGCTCCGCCTGTCCGATGCTCGAGACGGCGGAATGCGAGTAGGTGTGGCAACCGATCTCGTGGCCGTGCACCGCGAGCGCGACGATCTCGTCGCGCCCCGCCAGCCGCCCAGCCGGGCTTGTGGCGCCGCAGCCGCCGCCGGCGACATAAAACGTGCCGCGCGCGTCATGTTGTTCGAGGACTGCTGCACCGAGGCTGCAGGCCGAGGTCGGCACGTCGTCGAAGGTGAAGCTGACGATCGGCGCGTCATTATTGAGAGCGAGCGGGCGCGTGCACGCATGCCTGGCGACAAAACGCGATATTCGGCCGGCGAGCTTGCGTGCGAATGGCGCCGTGTGCGGCAGCGCGAACGATGCTGCCGGCTCGCGCGCTCGCGCGAAGCCGCGGTCCGCGATTGCCTGCCCGTGGGATAGCTGAGGCGCCTGCGGTGGTCGCGTCGGGGCAGGTTCGAGCATGACTCGGCTCAATGTGGCTCGCCGCATCGGCGCGCCTCCGTTCAAGCGATCCGGGCCGGTCGATGGCGCGCTGTCGCCGCCGCCGAACCGGTGAGACCGCCTGCGCAAAGGCCGTAGAGCTGCTCGACCGCCGTCAAATGGCGGACCCGCCGAAGCTGACCGAACATGGCGCCGACCGGAGTCATGGCTTGCTCGCAGGTCAGTAATGGCAAGCGGTGCGTTGCCCATTTCGATTTGTAGTCGGCGTCGCCTTCGCCGAGATCGAAGATCGCGTACTGCTCTTCCGCGCAGTGCTCGACCAGGTGGTCAAGCAGAAGCAGGCCGACGGCAAATGGCCGATATCGCGTGTCGAAGGCCGGCAGGACGTAGTAGAAGCGTCCGCGCCCCCTGAAGCCGAGATGCGCCGACACGATTTCGTCCCCGCAGAAGAGCGCCGAGAGGTCGCTGATGCGGTCGACGAGCTCTGGTGAAGCCATCCGGGCGTAGAATTCGTGAATGCCGGGGCTGGCGAAGAAGTCGCGGCCCGATGTGCGCAAATATTGCTCGCGCTTGAGCGCAGTCAGCCGATCGATCACCGCGGGCCGGCGCGCTGCCGTAGATCCGTTGATGAACCGGACCGGGCCGAGCTCAGTCAGCCGCTGTCGCTGACGCTCGAGCTTCTTGCGCATTCGGATGGCGGAGGCGGTCGCCGGCATGGTCCGGTCGGATAACGCAACGGCGTGGCCGCTCGATCGATAGGTATGGCAATCGAGATAGGTCAGTGGATTGCGCTGCCCGCAAACCTCGATGGCGATCTTTTGCAGGTCGATGAAATCGAAGGCTGGCAGCAGCGCGCATATCTCGCTCCAGACGGCGGTGAACTCCTCGCGCCCGAGCGCGGTCGCGGCGGATAGGATCGGGGCGTTGAAATCGACGACGCCGCCATCCATGAAACGCAGGATGCGGCTATTCAAGCGGGTCTCGATCGCGAGCGGCAGATAGAGGATCGGGCGGTTGTAAGCGTCCTTGATGATCACGAGGAAGCAGCGCGCACGCCGTCCCTTGCCGACCGTTTCCATCCAGATTTCGAGAAACTCCCGGGACTGATAGACATACATCAGCAGTTCCGGGCCGGCGTCGAGCGACGGCCATGCGACCGCATCGAGATCGGCGCCGTCGAACAGCTCGACTTTGAACCTCCGCCGCGAGGCCTGCGCAAGATCGCGCATGGAATGCCAGCATCCACTCTTGGGGAACATGCTGATCCCTCAGGCAGCCCGTGCCATCGACGGGGTTGCCGGCTCGAGTGGCCGCGCGACGCGTTCGATCTGCTCGGCCGCATAGGCGAAGCCGATCCCGCCGAGGAGCCCGCAGACAAGCGCCGCGATGAGCAGCACGAGCCGGCGCGGCGGCCAGCTGCGGTCCAACGGCGGCTCTGCGTCGGATAGGACCCGCACGTTCACCGTATCGACACGCTCCTGCTCGCTGGTCTCGCGCGCGCGCACCAGGAATGCTTCGTAGACTGCGCGACTCGCGTCGACCTCGCGCTCCAGCTCACGCAGCTTGACAAAGGCAAGGCCGGTCGAGATCGCCCGCTGCTTTAGGGCCTCGAGATTGCCGGAAAGCTGCTCTTGGTTTGCGCGGGCGCGCTCGTATTCGGTGCGGGTCGCGTCGACCACGCGCGCGACCTCCTCGCCGACCACGCGCTGGGCGTTGCGCACCTGGGCGCGTGCTTCGGCGACATAAGGGTGTTGGGGCCCCAGCTCGGCCGAAAGGTTGGCCTGACGCTGTACTGCGGCGGCATATTGCTGGCGCAACAGGCCGATTGTGGTCGATTGCACCGCCTCCAGGGTGCCGCCGGGATCGGCGCCGCGTTCCTGCAGCTTGCGGACCTCATCGTATTTCGCCTTGGCCTCGGCGGTGCGCGCCTGCGCGGCGGTCAACTGATTGTTCAATTCCGTCAGCTGCTGCTCGTCGACGAGGCGACCGCTCGCACCGACAATGCCCTGCTCGGACTTGTAATGCTCGACCGCCTCCTCGGAGCGGCGCACCCGCTCGCGGAGCTCCGCCAGCCGCGAGGTGAGGGATTCGGCGACGCGCCGGGCCGCTTCGGTATGGGCGGCCGATTGCTCGGCGAAATAGGCCGCCACGATGGCGTTCGCGAGCCGGGCCGACTTCTCCGGATCGGCAGTCTCCACCGCCAGGTCGACCACGTAGGTACGCTCGGTCCGCTTAGCGGTCACGTCACGCTGCAATCCTCGCACCGCGGCCGCCTCCGGGTCGGTTGCCGGCTTTGCACTCGCGCGGAATCCCAAGGAGAGTTTGAGCAGCGAGATGAGCGCTTCTAGCCGCGAGCTTCCGCCGCTGTTGAATTCGCGATCGTTGGCAAGCTTTTCGGTCTCGACCACGCGGCGCAGCACCCTGTCGGAGGTCAGGACCCGGGTCTCGCTCTCGACCTCGATGACATTGGCATCCGCGGACTGCGCGGTCGGTACGACGGATTTGTCGACGCCCTGAAGGTCGACGGGTCCGATCAGGATTTGGCTGACGGCGCGATAGCGCGGCGTCAACGTGAGCTCGGCGGCGACATCTATCAGCAGTGCCGCGGCCACCGCCAAGATGATCCAGTGCCAGCGGCGCCGGATGAAGGTCAAATCCAGGTCGAGTCCCGGTATCGCGGCGATTTTCGTGCGCGCGGATTGTTGCGCCGTATCAGCCGGCGCGACGGCCGGATATTCTCTCGGAGCCTGAAACATTCGGCCTCTATTCTCCGTAGCGTTCAGTGTCGAGCAGGATCCGCCGCTCTCCTGCCTCTCGAAACGGTGTTTGAGAGGGATATATCTGCCGGCGCGCGAGCGTGGTGAACATTTGCCCGAATTGATGAATTGTTAGCGTTAATCGGCGTCGCGCATCGCGCGATCAACGATACTCGTTGATGGCGAAGTCAAACTCGCCGGCGATGCGGCCGGCGCCCCGCGCTATCCGGCTCAAATGCCTGACGATCGCGCTGCGGCCGAAAAGTGCCGCGAACGGCAGAGCCAAAATCCCGATGCCCACAAGTGCCGGGCCGCGCAACCAGCGCAGAATCAGCTTGCCGAGCGGCGCAGGTGCCAGGCGATCGATGCGCACGCGTTCGCTGCCTTTGCGGAAATTGCGGCGCAATAGCCATGCCAGCGTCGTGCGAGCCCGCGGTGTTGTCTCGAACACGATTGCAGTGTCCGCCCAGGCGAATGTGCGGCGGTCAGTGTGGCAGCGCGCGAAGAACTCGAGATCGCTTCCGCCGGTGAACGCAAAAGCGTGCGAGAACGGCTCGTCCAGATAATCTTCGATCACGCTGCGCTTGGCGAGCATGCTGCCGGCCCCGTAGATCATATTGACCCGTCCAGTGGCAAAACGCTTGGGCGCGTAGAGGCCGCTCTTGGCGAGCCAATGCGACGGATCCTCAAAGGCCGGGAGCACGGGTCCGCCGACGATATCGGCATCAAGGTGCCTTGCGATCGCGACCATCCGGGAGAGCCAGGCACGGTCAGGGTATTCGTCGTCGTCGAGCACCGCGATGTAGTCCGGGCGGGGCATTGCGCGGGCCGCGGCGCAGAAGCCGGTATTGTAGGCATGGGTTTGCCCGCGACGCGGCTCGATGATGCATCGAAGCGGCAACCCGAAACCGGGCGCCATCGCGGTGACGATTGCGGCGCCCGCGCGTGCCTCCGCGTCGTTGTCGATGACGATGACCGAGAGCTTGCCGTGATAGGCGAGCGCACCCACGTGGGTCAGCAGCTTGCGCAGCCCGTCGGGGCGGCGGAAAGTCGGGACGATCAGGACGACCGAAGGCCAGTCCGATGCAGCGGCCGGGCGGTGTGGCCGGTCGGAATACGTGTAGATCGTCTCCGCCATCAGGAGGCGTCGATCTTGACGTCGCGCAAGCCGAACGCATTTGGCTGGCGGGTGCGCGTCAATAGAAGGAACAGCGCGTGCGGGTTGGTCCGCAAATAACGGCCGCCCAGGCGCTGCGGCTCCACGAGCACGCGAAACGCCCATTCGAGCCCCAATGCCTGCATCCAATCTGGGGCGCGCCGGTTCCTGCCGGAAATAAAGTCGAACAACCCGCCCGCTGTCTTGATGATGCCGACGTTGCGCAGGCGCTTGCTGTTGCGTAATGCAAAGACCTGTTCGCGCGGGGCACCCATGCCGACCCAGAGGATGTCGGGGCGTGCGGCGTCAATTGCGGCGACGACCTCCGCCTCCTCGTCATTGCTGAAGTAACCGCCGCGGTAGCCGACGATGCGAAGCCGCGGATAGAGCGCGCGGGCGCGGCGGACGGATTGCTCGATCACCGCATCGGTCGCGCCCAACAGATAGAAGCTGGTGCCCTGCGTTTCGGCGCGTCGCGCCACGTCGTGAAACAGATCCGTCGTTGCGACCCGTTCGGGCAGCGGCCTGCGGCAGAACCAGCGCGAGGCGAAGACGAGCGGCATCCCGTCGGCATGAATGATGTCGGCCTGCTCGAACAAGCTCCGCACCTCGGGGTTCTTGGCGCATAGCGACAGGACCTGCCCGTTGGCGGAAGTGAAGACCAGAGCCGGTCCACCTGATTTCCGGCGCGCCGCGGCGAGGGAGATCATCAGCTGTGCGGATTGTGCACGGTCGACGACCGCGATCGGCAGGCCGCCGATCATCTCGACTGGAATCTCAAGGCGATCGGGAATTCTTGTTACGAAGGAGTCGCTGGCGTTCCACACCGACCGGCTCGCGGTTGCTCGAAGGACCTCGGCGACAATTAGCGAGCGGTATTTGCTTAGGCCATCTTCATCGATTGTTAAGCTTAAGGCGGCCGCGCGAAACAGCGCACGTGTTGCAAGGAAACCTGCGTCGAGGCTCTATCTACGCTGCCACGTTCACAGCCCGAACAGGACCGCCTCGGTAAAGGCCAAATCTCCCAAGTTCGGTCGGTCGGGTCCTCTGAAATATTTGGGTGCCTTGTCGGCGAAATATCTGCCGGCGAGTCCTGGGATCGCCCCGTCGGCATCGATGATCACGAAGGCGCGGCCGCGGGCGAGCAGATAGCGGCCGAGCGGCGCGGCGAGACGGACAAAGTCGCGCACATGCCGGCAATAGACAAGCTGCACGCAGGGGAGGAAGCCCTGGATGCGGCGCGGCAAGAATACGAACGGATGCGCCTCGCTGCCGGTGACGCACCAAACGGAGATGCAGCCATGCGCCTTGTGGTCCGCAAGCAGATCGCGCTCATCGCTACGAACGTGTTGAGCCGGCACGCCGTCGATCTCCATCACTGTGGCGCCGCCAGGCGGGTTGCGTAAGCTCAATGCGGGAGCCGCGACGAATTGCCCATGGCTGTAGCAGGTGAAGCCTTGTGCGGCGATGATCGGTCGCGTGTGCAAAGCCGGCGAGATATTCACGTAGGTGACGTCCTTGAATCGGAGCGCATGGGCGATCAGTAGCCAGGCATGGCTTCTGAAAGCCGGCTCCACATACCAGCTCGAAAGATTGCAGCGGATCTGCGCGGTGCCGTCGGCGGGGATCGATGCGAAGAGCAGCAGGATGACGCCGACGACCTCATCTCCATTTTCCATGAGAAAGCCGTATTGCGGCATCCCGGCCGGTGTCCGGTGAGCGGCTAGCTTGTCGAGTGCGCGTCGCCAATAGTCTCGGTTCCGCAGCGGAAAGCCGCGCGCAAGCAGAGCGACGACGCGGTCGATATCGGCGGCGCCGATCGGGCGGGAGCGCAAGCGCGGTTTCGTTATCGGGGCCAGCACGGTTGCGTCGATGCCTCAGCGTGAAGCGCGGAATCGGCAGTTGACCATAATTGCCGGGCGAGCTTGACCCTGTTTGTCCGCCGCCTGTATGCGACGAGAACGGAAAGAATGACAGTCGCAGAGGCGGCGAGGCTCGCATTAACGGTAACGACCAAAGCGACGACCGACGCATGCTGCGGAATGCGTGGCCGGTTCTCCATGACGGAGCAAGCGATGCGGACCGGAGCTGAAGCGTCGGTGGCGATGGCCGGTCTGCCATCGGCGAGGGAAGTCTCGCAATTGCCGCGCAGTGCGGTCGCAGCCGCGATCCTGCTCTTTGTCTTCCTCACGCTGACGCCGTTTCCCGATCTCGGCGATTCGAGGCTGTTGGAGGTTTCCAGCGGTAACGAGAGCGCGACCTATCTGGCGGCGTTCGCACTGCTCGGGCTCGGCGGCCTGCTGCTGCACCGGGCGGGCAGGTTGCCGCTGCGATTGCTGGCGAGCTCCGAGAATCTGCTGCTGCTCGCCTGGCTCATTATCGTATCAGTCGCCTTGTCGGCGGATCCGGGTGTTTCCGCGCGGCGCTTGGTGCTCGCCCTTGCAACCCTTCTCTTGGCCGCCATGCTGCCATGGCTCACGCGCGGGCTTCGACACTTCACGGTCCTGATGCTTGCCATTGCGGGCTTAGTCCTTGCTCTTTCCTATCTCGGCGTCCTTCTGGTGCCGCACCTCACCATCCACCAGGCAAACGATCTTATCGAGTCGGACCTTGCCGGTGACTGGCGCGGCATCTACGCGCACAAGAACGGAGCCGCCAGCGTCATGGCAATGTTCGTCTATGTAGGCTGGTTCGTCGTGCGCGCGGGGCGGCGGTTGACAGGTTCCGTGATTGCGCTCGCAGCCCTCATCTTTCTCATTGAATCGGGCGGCAAGAGCGCTTTGGGCGTGCTGGTTTTGGCGGTCGGCGCTGCGTTTCTGGTGGATCGCGCCCGCACGCTGCCGGGCCGGGCCGTCTTGGCGTTCGCGCCGCTCGCTGCGATCGCCTTGCTCACCGTCGGATCGGTCGTGAGCGAGACGGCGCGGGCGCTCACCGCCGCATTGCCGATCGATGTCACCTTCACCGGGCGCACCGATATCTGGAGCTTCGCCATCGATGCCCTGCGGGCGCATCCATGGAAAGGTCAAGGCTTCGAGGCATTCTGGTATTCGGACCAGGTCCGTTTCGGGGCGGAGGATTCGAGCAAGTGGATGGCTGACGTCGCCACCAGCCACAATAGCTACCTTGATCTCGCGCTTACTGTCGGGCTACCCGGGCTGGGGCTGGTCGCGCTGGCGTTTCTGGTGGCGCCGCTGCGCAATTTCCATGCCACGCTCGCCACCCCGGAGAACCGGGAGCTCGCCCGCCTTTTCCTGGTGCTGTGGCTGTTTTCGCTCTACCTCGGTTGCTTCGAGGCCTTCTTCCTCAGCCGGTCCGACCCGATGTGGTTCGTGCTGGCGCTTGCAGCCTGCGGATTGCGATGCACCGCAGAGCTCGAGGTTAGGGAATAACGCGGCCACCGCCGAAGGAGAGGTGTCGAAGCGGGCGCGGCAAGGAAGCTGGAGCGAACAGTCGCAGGAGACACTGCGCTAGCAGCTTGGCCGGCGGCGCGGTTCTGCTCTATCCTCTTGCCAGGCCGCGCGGTGCCGCCGATTTGAAGTTCCTGCATCGCCTGCCGTAATCTCATCTCAGGAACTTCAAATCGAAAAGCGGCACCACTATCATGTGGTTGCGAGTGCCCCTTTGTTTTCGAAGTTCGTACCAAAGGGGTGCCGCCATGTATCACGAATTTCGGAAACGGGGCACTATTGCGGCCCCCAAAGGCTCAAAGGGAGGACATATGAAACCGTCACGCCTTGTCGCCACCGCGGCCGCCACGTTGCTGGCGGCCTCGCTCGCCTCGCCCTCGATTGCGGATGTCATCTCCGACTGGAGCACCGCGGTCGTGCCGCCGGCGCCCGAGCTCAAGGAGGTCACGGTCGATCCTTCGACCACGGCCCTCCTGTTCCTCGACATGATGAAGGCCAACTGCAACGCACGGCCGCGCTGCGTGGCGATAGTGCCGAATCTGAAACGGCTGCATGACGCGGCGCGCGCCCACAACATGGTGGTTTGGTACAGCCTGGTCGGCTCGAACGGCAAGGCGACGCCGGACGATGTGGTAGATCCCGCGATCAAGCCGCGGGACGGCGAATGGTATCGCCAGAGCGGGACCGACAAGTTCCTCGGATCGACACTCGAGCCGATCCTCAAGGAAGCCGGCATCAAGACCGTGATCATTTGCGGCAACTCGTTCCAGGGCGCGACCGTCGGCACGGCGCAGGAGGCGGCGCAGCGCGGCTACAAGATCATCGTGCCGGTCGACTGCTCGGCGGGCGAGGACGAGTATCACGAGCAATACGCAGCCTATCATCTCGCCAAGGGCAGCTGGGTCGGGGTCACCAGCAACGTGACCTTAACGCGCAGCACGATGATGAAGTATTGAGGTCCAGCGCTTCTTTGTGCTTGCGGTCAGCCGCGCGCGGCGCGAACCAAACAAGTCGGTAATGGCCGGGTCTTCGCCCGGCCATTACCTTTTCGGGAATCACGCCCATGCTTGCCTGTCGTAGACGGGCGTGAACTCATGACGCGGCGTCCACGTCTTACTCTCCGTAATTTGCCTCGTAGTTTGCTGAATCCCTCCCTCTTGCGGGCATTACGCTGCAGGCGTGGCGCCGCCTGCTGGCATGCTTCTGGCTGCCCAGGTTGCTGAGACATCGGCTTGTCCCGATCCCGCACATCCCCGTGCACCAGGACGGAACGAGCCGTTGCCAGCGGTCGAAGGCAACCATGAAATTTCACCAAGCCCAAACGCTTGCTTCCCGATTTGATACAAGCAGCGTGCTGCGGCTGCGCAGCTTTGCGACCCGCACCTCGCTCCTGGGAGCATTTCTGCTCTCAGACTTCGCGGTGATCGTCGCGATGGCGTGGGCGACCGGCACCTCCTACCATCTGCTCGTTCACCAATATGCCGGCAACAGCGTCAGCTATCTCCAGCTCGGCGTGCTCTCCGCCATCATCTTCGTCATCCCGAACCTGTTCCGCGGTGAGTACAGCCTGCCGAATTTCTTCACCTTCAGGCCGCACCTGCGCCGCTCGATCCAACTCTGGAACGTGACCTGCGTGTGCCTGCTGGCGCTCGGGTTCCTGACACAGATCACGGTCGTCTATTCGCGCGGCTGGATCATCAGCTTCTACGCGCTCACCATCTGCGCGCTGCTTGCGTTGCGCTACGCTTATGTCCGCATGACCGTGCTGGGCAGCCGCGCCGGCCTCATCTCCGCGCAGCGGATCTTCCTGGTCGGCACCGGCAGACAGATCGAGGAATTCGTGACCCGGTATCGTCCGCGGAACTTCGGCGTCAACGTCGTGGGGTGTCATTTCCTTACACCCGTCGAGGCGAACGCGTCCGCGCAACTGCGCAAGGAGGTGCTGGCGCGCGACCTCGGGCAGGTGGTCACCGGCGCGCGCGCGCTGCAGCCGGAGGCGATCGTTCTGCTGATTCCCTGGCATGAGACCGACATGATCGACGCCTGCGCGGACGCTTTACGCAAGCTGCCGGTCGAGCTGCATCTCGGGCCGGAGCACATACTGGACCGCTTTGATGAGGTGCAGATCCTGAAGGTCGGCCCGATTTCGCGGCTGCAGCTGACACGGTTGCCGCTGTCGCGCCTGGAGCTGGTGGAGAAGCGCATTTTCGACGTGCTCTTCGCCTCGGTCGCGCTGCTTCTGCTGACGCCACTTCTGATCGTGACCGCTGTTCTCATCAAGCTCGACAGCCCAGGACCCGTGTTCTTCCTGCAGCGCCGCTTCGGCTTCAACCAGCAGCCGTTCCAGATCATCAAGTTCCGCTCCATGCGCACAAGCGAGGATGGACCGGTGATACGCCAGGCGCAGAGGCACGATCCGCGGGTGACGAGGGTCGGGTGGTGGCTGCGCCGGTTCAACATCGACGAAGTTCCCCAGCTCATCAATGTCATCAAGGGCGACATGTCGCTGGTCGGCCCGCGGCCGCACGCGCTGGCACACGATCGCGAATTCGGTGAGCGCATCTTCACTTATGCGCGGCGACACAACGTCAAGCCCGGCATCACCGGCTGGGCGCAAATCCACGGGCTGCGCGGGGAAACCGATACCGACGAGAAGATGCGCGCCCGCATCGAGCATGACCTGCACTACATCGACAACTGGTCGATCTGGCTCGATCTGCAGATATTGGTCAGAACGGTGATTTCGCCGAGGTCTTACCGGAACGCATACTAGCTGGTTGGGCTGTTGCGCTGCGGCAAGCGCCAGCGCCGGAGGGGCGCTTCTGACCTTCCCGACACCCGCCGGGCAGGGCTTGCGCCGTCATTGACAGGGCGCGGCGGGACGGCGCACGATCATGGCACGGCAGAACAAGCGCGATAAAAACAAGAATGCCGGCTGCGGGAGGACAAACATGCGGTTCAATTCTGGCCAAGGATTCCTTGGCGTGCTCGCGCTCGGCGCTGCACTCTTGGCGGGAGGCGGATTGGCGCGGGCCTTTGACGATGCGCAATATCCTGACTTGAGCGGCGCCTGGGAGCGCACCGAGCAAGCCGCGCCGCGTTTCGACCCGAGCAAGCCGCGCGGGCTTGCCCAGCAGGCGCCGCTGACCCCGGAATTCCAGAAGAAATACGAGGCAAGCCTCGCCGACCAGGCGGCGGGCGGGCAGGGCGATCACACGGTCTATCGCTGTCTGGCCTGGGGCATGCCGGCGATGATGAACGGCTACGCCATGATCGAGTTCATCGTGCGCCCGGATACGACCTATATGCTGATCGATGACGGCAACGATTCCTTCCGCCGCATCTTCACCGATGGGCGCAGCTTTCCCCCCGATGCCGAGCCGGCGTTTGTGGGCTATTCGATCGGCAAATGGCGCGATACGACCGGCAGCGGCAAATTCGACATGCTGGAGGTCGAGACCCGCAATTTCAACGGGCCGCGGGTCTACGACAATACCGGGTTGATGCTGGATCCCGACAACGAGAGCGTCATCAGGGAAAAAATCTATCTCGACAAGAAGGATGCCAACCGCCTGCATGACGAGATCACGGTCGAGGATCACGCGCTGACCCGTCCGTGGACGGTGATGAAGACCTACAAGCGCAACCCGACGCCGGTGCAATGGCGCGAGGACGTGTGCGTGGAGAACAATCCGCACGTCGGCATCGGCGGCGACACCTACATGCTGAGCGCGGACGGCTATTTGATGCCGGTGAAGAAGGGCCAGAAGCCGCCGGACCTGCGCTATTTCAATCAGGCCAACAAATAAACAAGCCGCCTCTACCCTAACCCACCCCCGCTCGCGGAGGAGGGAAGGGAGGGGATCCAGAAGGGACTTGAGGAGGAACACATGGCGCGACGCGGTTTGATCGCGACGATGGTGCTGGCGGCCGGGCTGGCTGCGGTGGCGGCGCCGGCACTCGCATTTGACGAATCCAAATATCCGGATTGGAAGGGCAAGTGGCAGCGCCCGGACGGCGAGCGCCCGGTCTGGGTGCATCCGCCCGACAAGGCGCCGCTCAATGCCGAGTATCAGGCGCTCTTCGACTGGGACGTCGCCGATCAGAAGGCGGGCGGGCACGGCACCGAGCCCTCCTGGATGTGCCTGCCGCCCGGCATGCCGCGCAGCATGAATGTGTTCGAGCCGATGGAGATCGTGATCACGCCGGCCACCACCTTCATCCTGCTCAGCCACATCCACGACAATCGCCGCATCTATACCGATGGGCGCGACTGGCCGACCGATCTCGAGCCGAGCTTTGCCGGCTACTCGATCGGCCGCTGGCTCGATACCGAAGGCACGGGCCGCTACGACACCCTTGAGGTCGAGACCCGTGGGCCGTTCAAAGGCCCGCGCGCTTATGACACCTCCGGGCTGCCGCTGCACGCCGACAACAGGACCATCGTCAAGGAGCGGATGTATCTCGACAAAAAGGATCCCCACATCATGTGGAATGAGATCACCACATTTGATGACGCCCTGACCCGGCCCTGGACCGTAATGAAGAAATATGCCCGCGATGACGATCCGCAGCCCAACTGGATCGAAGCCGTCTGCACGGAGGATAATCCGCATGTCCGCATCCAGGGCGACAACTATTTTCTTGGCGCCAACGGAATGCTGATGCCGGCCCGCAAAGGCCAGAAGCCGCCGGATCTGAAATATTTCAAGCAGACCGGGAACTAACCTCGACAGCCGCGGTTGCGACCAGCGGGGCGCCTGCCGCGTGCGGCGGCAGTCAAAAGAGCAAAACCGATGCGCTGGTCGATCGGTTCAACTTTTCTCGCGGTGGTGCTTGCCTTTGCGGCTCCTTCGCTCGCGAAGCAGTCCAGGTCTGCGGGCGCCAGGCAAGCCGTGCCTTCAGAGAGCGTGAAGCCTAGTGGCTTCGTCAAGTATTGCGGAGCCTACTTCGGCTGCTACACCGGTATCCGGCTGCAATGCGCTGCCGATACGCGGCCATACCAGGACATCGCCCAGCATCAGTGCTTCTGCCTGCCCGACGGCTGCCGGTAGCGATTGCGCCAGTGCCCGCGGGGGCAGCGCTTTGGGATTGAGAGCATGATCCCGAGAAGTGGAGACCGGTTTTCGCAAGAGATCATGCTTCGCCAATGATGTTGAGCGAGATGATGATTGGAAGAAAGATCATCTCGCTCCAGGAGGGAGCAGCAAATGCGTGCGCCGATCTATTTGAGCCTCATCGTGGCTGCGCTCGCCCTTGCGGTTCCGGCCGCCGCGCAGCAGGACGGCGGCTCGGATGCCAGACTCAAGCAGGTGGCGCGCACCAGGAAGCCGCCGGCACCAGCAGCGAGCGGGCAGGGCGCCTTCATGGGCAATTGCGGCGATTGGTTTCGCTGCTACACCGGAATTCCGCTGCGCTGCGGCGAGAACACCCGGCCCTTCCAGGACATTGCCAATCACGCCTGCTTCTGCGTGCACGACGGTTGCCCGCAGCAATAGGGCGCGGCCGGCCTACCAATGGTGCAGGATGTGCAACCGCGCCCCTCGCAACCAAAGTGTGCGCAAAATCGCGTCACGCGGCGCACCGCGATTTTGCCCACCCTACGGCGCAGCAGCCCTATCCGGCGAGCGCGGTCTCGTCGGCGCGTTGCGCCAGGACTTCCTCGATCTTCTCGCGCAACGTGGTGACGTCGAACGGCTTCATCAGATAACCGTCGGCGCCCGCGAGCCAAGAGGTGTCGGCGTCGCATGCGGCCGTGATCATGATGACGGGTGTCGATGCGTTGAGCGGCTCCTTGCGGATTTCCGCGATCAACTCCGTCCCGTTCATCGGGCGCATGTCCCAATCGGACAGGATCAGGCCGAATTTCTTCGCCTTGAGGCGTGCGAGCGCCGAAGGGCCGTCATTGGCCGGCTCGATGTTGTTGAAGCCGGCGTCGCGCACCAGCTTCGATATGACGGTCGTCATCGTCCGCGAATCGTCGACGACCAGGACGGGAAGCGAGCTGTTCATGCCGGACCCCTCGTTGACGCAAGGCTGGCCGCCTCCTTTATCCGCGCCAAAGGTTTACCGATTCATAAGAACTTCATGAAACAGGGCTCGGCCTCGGCCTTTGCCCCCCGCCGCTTGTCATGCATGGGTGGGAGCCTCCACAATGCTCCCGTTGGGGGCCCGGGTCGGGCGGTCGTGGAGGCGGACTATGAACATGAACAACGAGCAGACGTTCATCTCGCTGATCGCCGGCGGGCGACTGCTTGGAGCGCTGGCGCTTTCCGGGCTGGCCCTGCTCGCGTCCGGGACCATCCGGGCGCAGGAGAAGCCGGCCGCGGGCGGCGCTCTCACGCCGCTCACCGTCGAGCTCGGCGACGTGTCGCTCACCAAGCTGCCGTTCATCATGGCGGCCGACAACGGCATCTATGAGAAGAATGGCCTCAAGGTCAGCCAGTACATCACGCCTGGCGCCGCGCAGGCGGTGCGCGGATCGGGAGTGATCGTGCCGCCTGAGAACATCAAGACCATGGTGGGCGAGATCAACATCGGTGGGGGCAGCCCCACCATGGTGCGCATGACTTCGGTCGCGACCGCGCCGCATCGCGTCATCCTCGCCACCACCGACGACGTTTCGCGGTTCCATGTCATCAGCCGCGCCGACATCACCGATCCGCACGAGCTCAAGGGCAAGCGCATCGGCTATGGCAATCTCGGTGCGCTCGATCATTTCTCGATGATCTTGTTCCTGCGCAAGCTGGGCTTGGATCCCGAGCGGGATGTTTCGATGTTCTCGAACGGCAATGGCCCGCAAAGCATCGCCAAGGGGCTGGTCGACGCCTTTGCGGGCACCGACATCGCTCTCACCGCCGCCAAGCAGATGGGCCTGCGCGACCTGGTCGACCTCGGTCAGTATCACTTCGTGATGCCGGGTTCGGGCGTCAATGCGCTCGCCGAATGGCTGCCGAGCAACCGCGACACCGCCGCCCGCTTCATGCGCGCGACCGTCGAGGCGATTGCGCTGATGAAGACCGACAAGAAGGCGGCCTTCGCCTCCATGACCAAATGGTACGGCATCAGCGATCCGGCAAAGCTCGAAGCCGTCTATGCCGAGGCAAGCCAGCTGCCGCGCAAGCCCTATCCGTCGATCGAAGGGCTCAAGGTGATGCAGACGATCTACACTTGGCGCGAGATGGTGCGGCACCAGCCGGAGGACTTCACCGATCCGAGCTTCATCGCCGCGCTCGATACGTCGGGCTACATCGACAGCCTGTATCATCGCTGAGATGGCTCACCGGCTTTCTGGTGAGAACATGCACCAACGAATGATGTGGCAGAAGCGCTGCGATTCCAAGGTGGGGCGCTTTACGTCTCGCAATCTGAAGCTCTACGGATCGAGAAAATTGTCCGATTTCGCTCGTCAGCTCGCTCGTAAGCGAGAGTGTCTACAATGCGTTGCACCAACAACAGTCCGAGTCCTCCGACCGGGCGCTCGTCCACGCCGCCGGACAGATCCGGCTTTGGCGCCGAACGGGGGTCGAACATCATGCCTCGATCCACCACCTCGGCGTTCACCCGGTCGGGCAGCACCATGACGCTGACCCGGGTCGGCGCTTCGCGGGCGCCGCTGTGAGACGCAACGTTTGTCAATAATTCGTCGAGGACGAGAGCCACGTGGTGGGTCGCGCGCGCATCAACGCCGCAGTTGGTGAGAAACGTCATCACCTGCTCGGTCAGGGCCGATATGGCTTGCGGCTCGGCGACGAGCTCGGTGGCGAATTCACGCATGCGGCTTGCCCATTCCAGAGCCGTCGCGGCAGGATAGCGGCCGATGTCGTCGGATTGCGGGCTGCCGGATTAGAATCGATGAATCGTTGTACATGGGTGCGCAACTGATGCAAGAGCGATACCCCTTGGGAGCTGCCGCGTGTCACCAGGGCGGAGGCCGAGGATGGAGAGAACCATTTGCGATCGCCTCGAAGAGGCGGCATCAACCAGTGAGCCGAGCAATGCATGTATCGCCTCGATCATTTGATCGACAACGCGGCCTCTCGATGCTCGTTTTCGCGCATTCTCAACTGGGCCACGAACCCGTTCGTCGATAACTGCTGCGCGGGCGCATGTCCTGCGCTTTCGCTCGGCGAGGCCGTTAATCAAGCTCGCTTCGCTGGGCAGGGATCTTCTGACGGGTTAGGACAAGCTGCGGATCGAGGCGGAGCCGTCCGCAAGCGCAAGGTGAGGCGGTTGCAAACGCCATCGTGGCGGTAGGTTACCTCGGACGCATAGGAGCGCACCAGACGCAGCCCCAAGCCGCCGATATGAGCGGCCTCGATCGTATCTGACACCGGCAGCTCGGGCGCCGCGGTCGGATCGAAGGGGCGCCCCGAATCGGTGATCTCGACGTCGAGGCCGCTGTCTCGCCTCGTCAATGTCACGCCGAGCTGAGCGGGCCCGTCGGGCTTGATGCCGCCATGCTCGAGCACGTTGGCGGCGATCTCGGCGACGCAGATGCGGGCTCCGAACGCGGTCCGTTCGGCAATGCCCCAGTGCCGGCCTACTTCCTCGATCCAAGCGTCCGCCGCTGAGATACCGTCAGGCGTGACCCGGAAGGTGCGCGTCTGGCCGTCTCCGCTCGACATCGATTCCCATCAACCGCTTTGCAAGCCAAGCGCCGCTATCGCCTCGGATTCGGACCGCACCATCGGCAGCAGATTGGCCAGCCCGGATGTGGTCAGCACCTCGCTCACCATATCGCTCGGGTTGAGCAGTACAAGTCGTCCGCTTCGGCGTGACAGCGTCTTGGCCGCCGAGACCAGATGGCGGATGCCGATCGAGGCGATGAAGGTCACGCCACTCATATCTATGATCAGGTTCTGCTTGGCCCCGGCAACCGTCGCCAACGGCAAGGCGATCGCCTCGGCCCCTACGATATCGAGCCGACCCACCAGGGCAATGCGCGAGATGGGCCCTTGGTCCTCGGAAGTTACGATCTGCATTTGTCCCTGGCTCCTCTATCAGGGACTTACGACAACAGTATTATATGACAGTCTGGTGACAAAGTGGGTGTCGGCTGTGTTTGCCCGGCTGAGCTTGGCTCTTGGGCCACCAAGAGATCAACTCAGGAGCAGGGCCGCCGCACCAACCGCGCATGACACGACCGCGACCGCCACAAGCCAGATCACCCCGACCAGGACCCAGACTGAACAGGACGCGGGCCGCTCGGCCAAAACCGCCGGGCCGGACATTTGCGGCTCGAGCCTGGGCTCGGCGCGCCGCAGCGTTGCTGCGGCCTGCTCGATCTCGGCCATGTCGCGTGCGAGCTGGTCGGGTGCCACCGGCGCAAAGGATGCCGCCGACCTCCCGGCTGCCCCGGCGCCGATAATCGAGGAGGCAAGCTCGGCATGGGCGCGCCGCGGATCCCCACGTCCGCTACCGTGACCAGCACCTTCGACGGACGCAGGCTCCGCCAGTGATGGCCGCGTCGCGCCGACAGCATCTCGATCAAGCTCACGCAGGGTCGCGCTACGTGCGGCCGCCAGATGGTTGACGGCACTCCAGGCTTGGTTCCAGTCCGAGCTGTCGGTCGCCTCGGCGCCGCGCGCGTCGATGTTCGACATGGCAATATCCGAGCGGTATGTAGATCCTTTGCAGCTGGTATCACGACCGCGGCCAAATTGCCGCGTTTATCGATCTGTAACCTTAATCCGTCCGCAGGTTAGCACCCCGAAACTCACGACCGTTGCGGAAGTGGAGATCCGGCGCTGATAGGTGCTGTCCGGCTGGCGCCGGCGGTGCGCAGGGCCGGCCCCCTGCATGAGCTCGGATGCGGCCTCGTTGGCCAAATCGTGCAAATAATGTATGTTAATGAACGTTTTGTGGGGCATACGGCATGCGCGCCGCGCGTCTGACCATGCTGGTCCTCCTGGCGGGCGGAGGACTTGCCTACCTGGGTTTCAGCCGCGGCTTGTGGACTGCGGCCGCGCCCTCCGCCCCGCGTGCGGCTGCCGCGATTCCGGTCTCTGCCCGCGCGGCCGCACGCACGGATGTTCCGGTCGAGATCGCCGGGCTCGGCACCGTCCAAGCGCTGAACAGCGTGTTGGTGCGCTCACGCGTAGACGGGCAGATCGTCAAGGTGAACTATTCCGAAGGCAAGGATGTTCACGCCGGCGACGTGCTGGTGGAGATCGACCCGGCGCCCTACCAGGCCGCGCTCGCGCAGGCACAAGCCAATAAGCTCAAGGATCAGGCCCTGCTCGACAATGCCCGCCTCGATCTCGAGCGCTACGCAAAATTGGTCAAAAGCGGAGCCACCAACGCCCAGCAGCTCGACACGCAAAGGTCTCTGGTCGATCAGCTCGATGCCACCGTGAAGTCCGATCAGGCCGCCATCGATATGGCGCAGGTGCAGCTCAGCTACAGCTATATCCGCGCGCCTTTCGACGGCAAGGCCGGAACGCGCTTGGTCGATGTCGGCAACATCGTGCGCGCGACCGACACGACCGGCGTGGTGACCATCAACCAGATCCACCCGATCTTCGTCGACTTCGCGCTCCCCTCCGATTCGCTACCGCGCATCCGCACCCGCGCGAAGGGAGGCGACATCGGCAACATCAAGGTGACGGCGCTCGATGCCGGCGGGCAGGAGCTCGCTGTCGGTAAGCTTGACGTCATCGACAATCAGATCAACGTCGCGACCGGGACGATCAACTACAAGGCCGTGTTCGACAATGCCGACGAAACCCTGTGGCCGGGCGAATTTGTCAACGTTCGCGTTGAGCTCGAGGTCCTGCACGGCGTGATCGCGGTGCCGGTGACGGCGGTGCAATACGGGCCGGACGGCCCCTATGCGTTCGTGGTCGGGCCGGACCGCAAGGTGCAGAAGCGGGCGATCAAGACCGGGGTCGTGAACAAGGTTTCCGCCGTCATCACGAGTGGGCTCGAAGCCGGCGATATGGTGGTGACGGACGGTCAGTACCGGATCGAGTCGGGCAGCACCGTGGAGGTGCTGGGGAAGCCGGCGGAGGGTTAGGGCTGTGAGCACGCATCGAGCCTAGCGGGATGAACTGGTCAGCACCCTTTATACTTCGGCCGATCGCCACCACGCTGCTGCTGACCGGCATCACGTTGGTCGGTCTCGTCGCCTATCTGGTGCTGCCCATCGCCGGCGTTCCGCAGGTCGACGTTCCGACCATACGCATCACCGCCAACCTGCCGGGCGCCAACGCCGAGACCATGGCATCATCGGTCGCGGGGCCGCTGGAGCGCCAGCTCGCGCAGATTTCCGGGGTCACCTCGATCAGCTCCTCGAGCTCGCTCGGCGAGAGCGACATCCAGGTCGACTTCGATTTGAGCCGCAACGTCGACGCGGCGGCGCAGGACGTGCAGACCGCCATCAGTGCGGCCGGCGGGCAGCTGCCGAAGAACATGCCCAATCCGCCGACCTACGAGAAGGTCAACCCCGCCGATGCGCTGCTCATGTCGGTCGCCGTGACCTCGAAGGATCTGCAGATTTCCGTGGTCGACGACTACGTCGAGAACTACCTGGCGCCGAGCATCTCCCGCGTCACAGGTGTGGGCCAAGTCGATTATCACGGGCAGCAGAAGCCATCGGTCCGCATCCAGATCAATCCGACGGTCGCATCTTCGATGGGGATCAGCCTCGAGGACATCCGTGCTGCGATCGCAACCGCGACCGTCGACGCCCCCAAAGGCACGCTCGACGGCCCCAAGCAATCGCTGACGCTCGATGCAACCGATCAGATCTATGATGCGGCGGCTTTCGAATCCGTGATCGTCGCCTATCGCAGCGGCGCGCCGGTGCGCATTCGCGATGTCGGCAAGGCGATCAACGGCGTCGAGGATGTCCGCCAGGCCGCATGGGTCGACGGCGAGCGCGCCGTGATCATCGATGTCCACAAGCAGCCGGGCTACAACATCAACGAGACCGTGCAGCGGGTGAAGGATATTCTGCCCAGCCTGCAGCGCTCGCTGCCACCCTCGGTCAAGCTGCATGTGCTCGGCGAGCGCACGCAGACGATCCGCGCTTCGGTCGCCGACGTCCAGTTCACCATGGCGGTGAGCATCGGCCTCGTCGTGCTGGTGATGTTCCTGTTCCTGCGCCACTCCCGCGCGACCATCATCCCGAGCGTCACCATCCCGGTCTCGCTTCTGGCGACCTGCGCCATCATGTATCTCCTCAACTACACCATCGACAACGTGTCGTTGATGGGGCTGACCATCGCGGTCGGCTTCATCATCGACGATGCGGTCGTCATGGTGGAGAACATCATGCGCCACATCGAGGACGGCAAACGTTCCCTCGAGGCGGCGCTGATCGGCTCGCGCGAGGTCGGTTTCACCATCGTCTCGATGACGCTGTCGCTGATCTCGGTGTTCATACCGCTCCTGATGATGGGCGGGCTGATCGGGCGGCTGTTTCGCGAGTTCGCCGTCACGGTCTCGATCGCCATCCTGATGTCGGGCGCGGTGTCGTTGACGCTTACCCCGATGATGTGCGGATGGCTGCTGAAGACCGAAGCGGGCGGCGGCGAATGGCGGATCTCGGCCTTGCTTGAAGCAATCTATCAGCGCTCGCTCTCCGTCTACGATCGTTCATTGCGATGGTCGCTGCGCCATCGGCCTTTCATGCTCTTCCTCATGGGGGCGACGCTCGCCGCCACGGTCGCGCTCTATCTCGCCATCCCGAAGGGATTCTTCCCGCAGCAGGACAACGGCATCATCCTGGGCACCGCCGAGGCCGGGCAGGACATCTCGTACAGCTCCATGGTCGAGCGGGTGCATGAGATGGGCAAGCTGGTGAGCCAGGATCCCGACGTGCAGACGGTCTGGTATTGGGTGGGCGCCAACCCGACGGTCAATACCGGGCGCATCACCGTCGAGCTCAAGCCGTTCAATCAGCGCAAGTCGACTGCAACCCAGGTGGTGGCGCGCCTGCGCCGCGCGACCACCAAGCTCCCCGGCATCGCCTTCTTCGCCCAGGCGCGCCAGGACGTGCAGATCGGCACGCGGGTAAGCAAGACACAATACCAATATGTGCTGCAGGATCCGGACATCGCCGAGCTGTTCAAGTGGGCGCCGATCGTGCTCGACAAGATGTCCAGGCTGCCGGCGCTCGCCGATGTCACCGGCGATCTGCAGGCGACCGCGCCGCGCATGATGCTCAAGATCGACCGCGACGCGATCGGCCGCCTGGGTGTCACGCCGCAAGCGATCGACGACACGCTCTATGATGCGTTTGGACAGCGGCAGGTTGCGACCGTGTTCAGCCAGCTCGATCAGCATCGGGTGATCCTCGAGGTTGACCCGCGCTTCCAGGAGGATGCTTCCTCGCTCGGCGCGCTCTATGTCCGCTCGGGGAGCTCGGGGCCATTGGTGCCGCTCTCGGGCCTGACCAAGCAGGAGGTTTCGGTCTCGCCGCTTACCATCAACCACCAGGATCAATTCCCCTCCGTCACCATCTCGTTCAATCTGGCGGGAGGGCACTCGCTTGGCGACGCGCTTGACGCGATTGCCGACATGGAGCGCTCATTGGCGCGCCCGGCGGGCCTGACCGCCGTCTATCAGGGTTCGGCCAAGGTTTTCGAGACCTCGCTCGCCACGCAGCCCTATCTGATCGCCGCCGCCATCATCGCGGTCTACATCGTGCTCGGCATTCTCTATGAGAGCTTCATCCATCCGATCACGATCCTCTCGACGCTGCCGTCGGCCGGGGTCGGCGCGTTTCTCGCCTTGATGGTGCTCAATTATGATTTCTCGCTGATCGCGCTGATCGGCATGATCCTCCTGGTCGGCATCGTGAAGAAGAACGCGATCATGATGATCGATTTCGCGCTGGTCGGCGAGCGCGTGCGCGGGCTGGCGCCGCAGGATTCGATCTACGAGGCCTGCCTGTTGCGCTTCCGCCCGATCATGATGACCACCATGGCGGCGCTGCTCGGCGGATTGCCTTTGGCGCTCGGCACCGGCGCCGGCTCGGAGCTGCGCCGCCCGCTTGGCATCGCCATCGTGGGCGGCCTTCTGCTCTCGCAGTTCCTCACCCTCTACACCACGCCGGTCGTCTACATCTATCTCGCCAAGATCGGCTGGCGGAAGCGCGCAAAGGAAACTCATCCCGCCGCCGAAGTCGGCGCGCTCAGCGCCGCGGAATGATCATTTGTAGGGTAGGCAAATGGCTTCGCATTGAATTTGATTGATGCGAGGCGTCGCGCAATTTTGCCCACATAGTTTGAAGGCCATCTCGTATGTAGGGGCGCCCCTTTTGAGCGCCCGGGCGGCCACAAGCGCCGCCTCTACAAACGGCGACCCCGAGCTCGGCAAATTCCCTCGCGGACTACGCCCAGCTCAGGTCATGCTTGCCGAACGGAAGCGACCTGATCCGCTTGCCGGTGATCTTGAAGATCGCCTGCGCCATGGCGGGGGCAATCTGCGAGATCGCTTCATCGCCGACCCCCATGATCCATTTATTGTCGGTCTTGAGGAACTTGATGCTGATCTCAGGGGGATAATCAGCCATGCGGGCGACCCGATAGACGTCGAAATTGCCCTGCTCGGTGCGGCCGTCCTTGATGGTGATCTCCTGCCACAGCGCGTCGCTCAGCGCCCAGGCGACCTGACCCTCGATCTGCTTGCGCACCGCGAGCGGATTGACGAACGAGAAACCTTGGTCGAACACCACATCGACCCGCTCGAGCCGCACCTGTCCGGCCTTGGTCATCGACACCGTGACCACGTGGGCGCAGATGGATACGGCAGCCTTGCCGGTGTGGCGGTGGTCGTCGATGCTGATTCCGCGTGCCCAGCCTTCGGGCAGCGGCTTGCCCCAATCCGACATCTCCGCCACCAGGTCGAGCGCCTTGAGCCAGTCCTCGCGGTTCTCAAACTTCTCATTCCGCGCGATCAGCTCGCGCCGGTATGCGTAAGGGTCCTTGCCGGCCGCATGCGCGAGCTCATCGATGAAGCTCTCGAGATAGAAGACGTTGGCGGCGCTGCCGCTCGAACGGCGGAAGCCGATCGGCACATGGCTGTTTTGCACGTGCACATCGAAGAAGTAGGCCGGAACGTAGTAGGGCAGTTCATCGAGACCACGCACCGTTCCTTCCGCCGCCAGATTGTTGTAGGTTCCGGTAGGCTTCATGTTGCGATCGTACTGGTCGGCGATATTGCGCAGCTTCATGGCGATCGGCCATCCATCGGCGTCCAGCGCCGCCTCGAACTGGGCAATTCCCATTGGCCGATACTTCTCGCCGAGCCGCATGTCCTCTTCGCGCGTCCAGAGGACTTTGACGGGCCTTCCGTCCAAGGTCTTGGCGATGGCCACGGCCTGGCGAATCTGCTCGGAGCCGCCGCCGCCTCCGTATCCGCCGCCCAGGAAGGTGGTGTGCACGAACACCTTTTCCGGGCTGATGCCGGCCTCATCGGCGGCGCGCAACAGCCCGAACTGGGGCGACTGGTCGCCGGTCCAGATATCCACCCGGTCCGCGGTCACCATGGCGGTGGCGTTGCCGGGCTCCATGCGGGCATGAGCCAGCAGCGGGGTCGTATAGGTCGCCTCGACCACCTTCGCGGCCCGCGCCTTGGCGTCTGCGTAGTTGCCTTCTTCAATGATGATCGTGCCTTGCCGCTTCATGGTCTCGAAGTCGGCCGCAAACAGCTCCGCGCTGGTCTTTCCGGCGTTGGGTCCCAAATCCCATTCGATCGGCATGGCTTCGAGCGCGGTCTTCGCGCGCCACCAGGTATCGGCGACGACCGCGACGGCGGCATATCTGTATTCCCTGCCGCTCGTGCCGTAATCGGCGTCCTCGCGCGGGCCCTTGCCTTCGATCGCCACCGCCGAATGGACGCCGGGACGATTCTTGATCGCGCCGAAGTCGTAGCTCTTGAGCTTGCCGCCGAACACCGGGCAGGCCGAGACCGCCGCATAGAGCATGCCGGGCAGGTTGACATCGATGCCATAGACGGCCTTGCCGGTGACCTTGAGCGGCACGTCCCTGTTCTTCTGCTCTGTTCCAATCAGGGTGAACTGGTCCGGTCCCTTGATCTTGATCTTTGACGGATCGGGCAGCTTGAGCTGCGCGGCCTTGGCGGCGACCGCGCCGTATGTGGTATGCCGCCCGCTCGCCGCGTGGGTGATGACGCTGTTCTTGGCGGTCAATTCCCCGACCGGCACGTTCCACATTTCCGCGGCAGCGAGCTTGAGGCGCTCGCGTGCCTCCGCACCCGCCATCTGCAGGTAGTACCGGCTTTCACGCACCGATCCGTTCGAGTTGGTATCGAAGCGGCGGTACACGCCGGGGAAATTTTTCGGATTGGCGGGCTCGCCGGCGCCGTCGCGAATGCGCGGATCGCTCCCGCCCGGGACCTTCATGGTCCATGCGGGCGCCTTCTCGACCACGCTGCGTTGCGGCGAGGCGTATTCGGCCTTGACCTTGCTCCAGTCGCACTGCAGCTCCTCGGCCACCATCATCGGACAGGAGGTGAAGACGCCGGTGCCCTGCTCGGTCTGCGCCACGCGGATTGTCACCGTGTCGTCGGGCGCGATCGTGAGCCACGCATTGATCTCGGGCACCATGGCGTCGCGGTACCAGGGCTGGCCTTGGATAGCGTCGACCGCCGCAGCCTCGGCGCTTTCCGGCAGGTGGAACCCGAGCACGAATGCGCCGCCCACCGCCGCCGCGGAGGCGAGGAAGTCGCGTCGGTTGATGTCGGACTTTTGGGTCGAAGCCTTGCTGGTCATGGCGGCTCTCCCCTATTAGGCCAATAGTTCAGCTGCACGATGGATCGCCGCCCGCATGCGCGGATAGGTCCCGCAGCGACAGATATTGGTCATGCGATTATCGATGTCGGCGTCGGTCGGCTTCGGCTTCTCTTTGAGCAATGCGACCGCCGCCATGATCTGCCCGGACTGGCAGTAGCCGCACTGCGGCACGTCGTATTCGATCCAGGCCATTTGCACCGGGTGGGAGCCGTCGGCGGAGAGGCCTTCGATCGTTGTGATCTCGGCATGGCCGACCGACGAAACCGGGAAGCTGCAGGAGCGCACGGCGCGGCCGTCGATCAGCACGGTGCAAGCGCCGCATTGGGCGATGCCGCAGCCGAACTTGGTGCCGGTGAGCTTGAGCGAATCGCGCAGGACCCACAGCAACGGGGTCTCCGGCTCCACGTCGGCCGTGTAGGCGATGCCGTTGACCATCAGCGAGATCGACATGCCGCTTCCTCCTGGGCTGAGCTCCACTAGCTTTGGCGTATGTCTATCAGAAATCGGGTGACTTGGCCTGCGGGATCGGGACAGCATCCGCGCTCGGAAAGAACGAGCTTGGATTGTCGGCGCAGACCATTTCCTGGAGCGGGCCTTCCGGTGCGCTCGCCAGCTGCGCGAGGCGCTCGATCGGCATCTGTCGCACCGCCGCCTCGTATTGCCGGTAGTGCTGGATCGCGTCCCACGGCATTGTGAAGGCGCCCGGATCCTCGACGTGGACGTTCGCTTCCAGCACCTTGCCGTCCTCGATGAGATGGAAACGTTCGATGACGTGAAGCTGCGTGGTGTGCGGCGTGCCGAATCCGTCTATCCACGTCCTGTCGTCCAATCCGATCGTATCCACCACCAACGCATCGCCTTCGTAGTGGCCGATGGATTCGCCAAACCAGGAGATCTTGACGTTCGGCGAATGCCTGTCGATCAGGTGGACGTGGCGGACCTCCTGTTTGCTGGACAAGATGATCACCACCTCTTTCGGCCCCTGAATGAAATACATCGCCTGGGTCATGGGCCGCAGCAGGAATCCGGTGACGCCGGCCGGCCAGCAGCTCGCGTACGGGGGGCTGGCGGGCTTCCCGGAGAGAACGAGCTCGTTGCGCTTGCGCACCACTTCCCTGGCCCAGGGCTGAAGGATTGGAGCGCTGAGATCGGCGAGCTGAGCCGTCGGCTGTCTTCCGGTCACGCGGAATTCGTCATTGGTGACGTACGGATGCGCCGGGTCTTGCTGCACGGGACCGGCCCCGCTCGCCGGCGGGATGAAGACGCGGTTATACGCATACCAGCCAATATTGGCACTGGGCGCGAAGTCGGGCCACGCGGCAGCTTGCGCTAGCGCCGAATGGTTCGCGCTCTGAGCCAAGCAGATCGCGGCAGCGAGAACGCCTGTCGTGAGAGTCGCTCTAGGTCTCTCCGTCATCGCCTCCTCCTCTGCGAGACAACCACTCTTCGTCGCAACACATCGCCGCAACACACATCGTCGCAACCTCTGGGCGGCAAGAAAGCCGTCTCCAAATTATGGACCGGCGCCCGCATTGGGGCCGACTGGCGCGTTGACATTGCCCATCAAGGTTCCGTCCGGGAGGGTGATGGCCATGAATTGCCCGCCGTTGCTGCCATCGTTCATGGGATGGATCACGGTCTTGACTTGCATGCCGGGCTTGAGGGTCTTCGGGGTCCAGCCCTGGCGCGCCAACCCGATGGGTCCACCCATCTCGATCGCCCATTGCTCCAGCTGGCCGTCGCTATTGGGCACCATCATCACGATCCAGCTATGCGGATTGGTCCACTGGAATTCCTTGATGACGCCTTCCACGGTCTTGGTTGCGCCCGCATTGAACATTGCGAATGAATGATGGGCGACAACAGGAACCGCCGAGATGATAACCGCGATTCCCGCCACTCCAAGTGTACCGAGGTTCATCGGTATCTCCATTTGTGATGGCGATTTTTTTTACGATTTTTGGCGCTTCTTCTCGTCAAACAAAATTACCAGCGACTGACTGTTTCAGCGCCCGCCGCCTCAACGCCGGCGCACGCCGGCAACCGAGGACAGGTCGCGGTGCGCCTCGCCGCAGACGTAGTCTTCGAGCCATACGTCGTTACGCTGCTGGTAGACGAAGCGCGTCTGCCAGTCGCGGCTGTAGTACATCGGATCGTGAACGGTGATGACGTCCTCGAGTTGGGTTGGGCCGATCCGACGGATGCGCTCCACGGTGCGCATCTCGTCGGTGTGCGGCGCGCCGGTGGCATCCACGAAGGTCTTTTCGTTAAAGCCGGCGGTCTCGACGACCAGCGTATCGCCCTCGAAGTGGCCGACCGAATGCCCATTGTAGTACGGCAAGGTGGTCAGCTCCTTCTCGCTGGGCATCGGCTGGTCCAGCGCGATCACGCGGATCTGATGGTTCAGCTCATGGACCATGGTGATCTGCCCGGGAGGTGCCTGAAAGATCTCGAATGGATAGGGCGTGGCGAGCACGCGCGGCAGCCCGTCCGGGACGCAATATCGGCGCGCGACATCGCTTATGGAGCCGTCCTTGAGCCCGGCGACGTTCTTCTCATAGGCTTCTTTGCCGGCGGCGGTGAGTGGCAGGTCGCCGCCACCGAGGACGGCAATCTTGGCCTGATATTCGGTGGCCCAGTAGGTTCCGGAGATATCCGGGCTCTCGCCGTAGGTTGCGCCAACCAGTGCCGTCAGCGCGGCCGCACCGCCCAAGCCGGCACGAAGGAGCATTCTGATGCTTTCCACGCGTCCCTCCCTCACTTGGTGATTTTTATGCGGCGACGCCTCCGGATCAGCGCGCGTCTCAAGCCGGCAGCGTTTCCAAGAGCTGGCCGTAGCCCTTGATCGGTTCGTGCACATGCAGGCGCTTTTGGATTTCCCAGATGCGCGCGGCAATCGGTTGCACGACCGGCACGCCCAGCTCGCGTTCCAGCGGTGCAACCAACGGCAGGGCCTCGAGCGCCGAGCCCAAAATGTAAATGGCATCCGCGCCCGGATGCTCGGCAAAGGCCATCTTGATAAAGGCGGCGATTGTCGCCGGCGGCACCTCGGGGAGGGATTTGAATTCGAGGCCCATCCCCAACATGGCGACGACGCCGAACCCACTGTCCTCGAAATATTTTGCGTAGACCTTTTCCATCTCGGGCCCGCCCGAGCCGGAGGTAATGCCGAGGATTTTCTTCACCTTGAGCGCCCTGAACGCGTTCACCTGGTTCTGCGAGGAGGTGAACATGTCGGTGTTGTATTTGCTCTTCCATCCGTCGACCATCTCGGCCTCGCGCGCCGGGCCCAACAGCATGAACGGCGGCGCGCCTTCGATCGAGATGACGTTGCACTTCTGTGAGGCCAGGTAGGCGATGTGCTTCTCGTAGGTGTCGTAGGCGCTGCCGTATTCCTCGCGCGAGCCTCGCGTCAGATTGAGGTATACGGGAATGACGCCGATTCCTTCCGGCAAAAGCCTGATCATGTCGACGAGCGAGGAATCAGTCGCTCTCGGCTTGATGTCGCCGACGATGCCGCGGTAGTTCGCGGCCATCGCAGATCCGGCAAGCAGGTCCGGCAGGCCTGCGGTGGCCAGAAATCCCGCCCCGGCTGCGCACCGCAAGACCGAGCGGCGTGTAGGAATAGCGTGTGAATTCGACATGGCGCTCCTCCGTTTTTGCCGGTGGCGCGAATTCAATCACAGGCACGCTGCGCCGGATTTGCTCAATGGTGGCTCTGAAATTGCTGACGCGAGCTCCTGCCTCTCCGCATTGGGCCATCGGAGGCTAGGGCCTCTTGCCCGACCCGGTCAAGGTCATCGCATTGAGATAGATCGCGTCGCTGAGCAGGAGCGAGCATCGATTGCCGATGGACGCCGGGTTGGATACCGCGCGGCGGACGACTTCGACGTCCGCCACGTCGGGTGGCAAGAAGCATCGAAAGCGGCGCGGCCGATTCCCTTTGCGGGGGCACCGACGACATAATGTTCTTGGGCCATCTCAATCGGGTCGCCTAGGAGGCAGCACCTGCCGGCGAGGTGGCCGCCGGCTTATCGGGTCCAGCGAGGACGGCGCCGATCGGGAATGTCACCGCCGCGACGGCCAGCATCGGCAGGCCGGCCAGGAGGAAAGTAGCTGTCGCCGTCCAATGTCCCGCCAGCGCATGTCCGCCCAGAATCGGGCCGAAGATGCCGCCGATGCGGCCTGCGCCGAGTGCCCAGCCCACGCCGGTCGCGCGCACCCGCGTAGGATAGAACATCGAGCTCAGTGCGTGCAGCCCGCCCTGCCCGGCGATCACGCCCGCCCCGACAAAGAACGTCACGACATAGATCCACGCCGATTGCAGGTCTATCATTCCGAGCGCCGACACTGCCGCAGCCGCCACGATGCTTGTGAGGGGGATGACCCGTTGGGCTCCAAACAGATCTATCAGGCGTCCATACACCAGCATCGCGACGATGCCGCTGACGGAATAAAACGACGTTATGCCGGCGGCATGCTCCATCGACAGGGCGCCGAAGGTTCGCAGGAACTGCGGCAGGAAGGCGCCCAAGAGGTTGATCACCAGAATGTTCATGAAATAGGCGACCCAGATCATCGCGGTGAACGCCGCCCGTCCGTTCCGGAACAAGGCCGTTACCGGCATGCCGGCGGCAGCAGGCTCGCGCAGCACGAAGCGCTCGCCGCCGACGAGCGCGAGCGAGGCGTCCATGCGCCGGAGCAGATCGGGGATACGTGGGTCGCTCCGATCGCGCAGGACCATGAAGCGAATCGATTCGGGCAGCGCGAATTGGAGAGCGGCGGCAAAACCTAATGCGGCGATGCCGCCGACCTGGAAAGCGCTCTGCCATCCATTTGCCTTCACCAGGAAGGCCGCGACCGCGCCCCCCATGGCCGCGCCTGCCGTGTAGCCGATGAACATCCAGTTCACCATGGTGGCTCGCAAGCGTCCCGGCGCGTACTCGACCGTGATCGCAATCGCGTTCGGGATCAGGCTGCCATAGAACAACCCAGCCAGGAAGCGCAGGGCAATCAGCTCGTTCACCGAGCGTGCCAGCGTGGTCGCCAGCGTCAGCAGACCGATCAGCGCCGCGGAGGCGATGAGCAGGCGGCGGCGGCCCCACCGGTCTGCCAGCGGACTGACAATCCAGGTTCCGATCGCAAGGCCCGCGCTTTGCACCACGAACACCCAGGTGATGTCGGCCGGCGCGACCCCAAAGGCCTGCGCCACCGGCGCCAAAACGAAGCCCATGACGAAAACGTCATACCTGTCGATCATCATGATGCCGGCGCATAACGTCATCACCAGGATTTGCACGCCGCCGATGCGCTGTTGGTTGATGAAATCGCCAACATCAAAATCGCGCCCGTGCATCGTTGCCTCCCATTCGCTCGATTGCGACATGGAGCCTTGCCGGTCACCGCACGACCATCAGCGCGTCGACTGCAACGACTCCGTCCCGGTTCGGATAGACAATCAGCGGATTGATATCGATCTCGGCTATCTCGGGATGCGCTCCGATCAATCCGTCGAGACGGCAGGCCGCCTCCGCCACGGCGTGCAGGTCGAGCGCCGGCGCGCCGCGCACGCCACGCAGTACGGCGGCGCCTTTGAGTCTTTGCATGGCGGCGATTATCGCATCGGGATCGAGGCCGGACGGCAGCAGGCGCACGTCGCGCAGCGCCTCGGCCCAGATGCCGCCGAGGCCGACGACCAGCACGAGTCCCCAATCCGGATCGCGCCGGGCGCCCAGCATGAGCTCCACGCCGTTCCGCACCATTGCCTCGACCACAATTCCGTCGAGCGCCACATCCGGCCGCGCCTTGGCGATGTCCGCGTGGAGCTGGTGCCACGCCCCGGCGAGCGCGGCTTGGTCGCGCAGTCCGAGCGCTACACCCCCGACGTCGCTCTTGTGGGCAAGCGCGGCGGCTTGTGCCTTGAGGACGACCGGATAACCGATACGTGTCGCGGCATCCCGCGCGGCTTGCAGGTCGGTCGTCAACAGGCCGCGTGGCACCGGGATGCCGGCTTGCACCAGCAGGCCTTTGGCGACGTGCTCTGGGACGATGCCGGGGGGCAGCCGCGCTGGCGTCGCCCTCGGCTCCGGGCGGGGAGGCTGTTGGGCCGGCGGCGTGCGGAGGCCGGCGAGTCGCGCCAGTGCGCGCAGCGCGCGCTCCGGAGAGCGAAAGAACGGCACGCCGAGGGCGCGCAGCTTGTCAATAATCTCGTCGGCAACTTTCGTGTCCTCGCCCAACATGGCGAACACCACCGGCTTGCGCGGGCCGAGGTCTTCCAAGGCAGCAATGATCGGCGCCATCTTGCGGGCGCTGTGCGTGGGGCTGCTCAGCACGACGGCCAGCACCAGGCAGCCGACGCGCGTGTCGCCCAGGAGCGGCGCCATCGCCTTGCGGTAGAGATCAGGATCGATCAGCGCCTGCGCTGTGAGATCGAGCGGATTGGTCGGGAGTATGAGATCAGGCGCGAGCGCGGCCAGCACCTCGCGTGTCGCCTCCGACGGCTCCGGCAGACCGAGATCGGAGCCCTCGCAGAAATCGAGCGCGAGCGCTTTGAAGGCTCCGGAATCCGATATGATGGCGGCGCCGCCGCGCGGTGGCGTGGGCCAGCGGACCAACAGCTCGCCGAGGTCAATCAATTCCTCTAGGCTGTCCACCACCGCGACGCCTTGGTGCGCGACCATCGCGCGCATGACCTCGTAGTCGCCGGCCAGGGCGCCAGTATGAGTCTTGGCGGAGACGCGCGCCGCGGCGCTGCGGCCCGGATGCAGCAGCGCGATCGGCTTGCCGGCCGCGCACGCGCGCCGCGCCAGCGCGAGAAAGTGCTGCGGTTGGCGGAACTGCTCGACCAGCATGAGCACGACATGCGTGGCAGGATCGTCGATCACGTAGTCGAGAAAGTCCTCCACCGTCTCGACCGCTTCATTCCCGGTCGAGACCGAAAACGACAGCGCGACGCCGCGCGCATGCAACGCCGCGCGCAGCACCGTTGCCATGGCGCCGCTCTGGGACAGGACCGCGACGCCGCGGCGGCCAGAGGGCTGCATCGGGGCACAAGCGCTGAAGGTCAGCGGAATCTCGTCGACGTAGTTGATATGGCCGAGACAGTTGGGACCGGCGACCGCCATACCGTGGGCGCGGGCGATGCGGGCGATTTCTTTCTGCACCGCGGCGCCGTGCGCCCCGGCTTCGGCAAAGCCGGCCGCATAGATAACGACTCCGCCGACGCCGTGCTCGGCGCAGCCTTTGACTGCGTCGAGAACGCCTGAGCGCGGGATCGCCAGCACCGCGCAGTCGGTTCCCTCTGGCAGCAAAGCGATGGAGCTCAGGCATGCCCGCCCGTCGATCTCCGAGCGGGCGGCATTAACCAGGTGGACGTCCCCGCGAAACCGAAAGCGCTCCAGATTGGCAAGGAGGCCGGCCCCGAGCGAGCCCGGCGAGGCCGAAGCCCCGACGACCGCAATCGAGCGCGGCCGCAGCATGCGCTCAATCGCGGAACGCCGCGAAGCGGAAACGCGATCACCCATCGCGGTCGTATCCGCCCAGTCCCGGCCGGAAGCTCTTGTCGTCAAGGAACTGCTTGAGGCCCTTGGCGCGGCCTTGCTCCGGATCGAGGAAGCGCGCCTGCGCGCTCTTGGCCATCAAGTACTCTTCCGACATTTCCCATGACATGCCCTGCACGTGGCGGACCGCGGCCTTGGCGGCGCGCAGCACTGTCGGGTTCTTGCCAACGAGCTCCAGCGCGAGCGCGCGGGTTCGCGCGCGCAGCTCCGTGCGCGGGCACGCCTCGTTGACCAATCCCATCTCGGCGGCCTTGCGGCCGTCGAATGTCCGCCCGGTCATCACGTAGTACATCGCATCGCGCAGGTTCATGGTCGCGACCACCGCGCGGGTGACATTGCCACCCGGGATGATGCCCCAATTGATCTCCGACAAGCCGAATTGCGCCTCCTCGGCGGCGACCGCGAGATCGCAGGCGACCAAAGGCATGAAGGCGCCGCCGAAGCACCAGCCGTTCACCATGGCGATGGTCGGCTTCGAATAGTTCATCAACATCCGCCATTGCCATTGCCATGCCGAGCGGCGGGCGCGCACCTGCCGGACATAGGGAAGCGCATCGACGTCGCGGAAATATTCCTTGAGGTCCATGCCTGCGGAAAACGCTTCGCCGGCACCGGTCAGCACCAGCACGCCCGCGGCGTCCTCGAGCTCAATCGCATCGAGCACCTGTACCATCTCGTCATTGAGCGCCGGGCTCATGCAGTTGCGCTTTTCTGGACGGTTCAAGGTGACCCAGGCAATCCCCTCCGCGATCTCGACGAGCACATGCTTCCAGTCGCCGATGTTGGTGGGATTTGCCGGCTTCGACGGCTGCAGGTCCTCCATGACGCTTCCTCCCGGTCGCGCAGATCATGGTTGATCGCGCTACTGTTGGCACTTCATTGAGCGTAGCCAGTGCTGGCAGTTCCGATCAAGCAAATTCATCAGCCTGGCTGATAAATGGCCGATGCAAATATGTCGGGAAGGCGGGCTTTCCTGTCGGTATTTTTGACCGGCCGCCCGGGACCGGGTCGCTTTCACGCGAGGCTGTCTCTGCAAAGCCCTAAGGATTGTCCTCGAGATACTTCAGGAGGTAGCGACGGAATTGCGCCAGCTGAGCCTTGCGGAAATTTCGAAACAGATCCGCCTCGAGGGAATCAACCGTCGCTTCGCAGCGCCCGAGCACCCGGCGCCCGGCGCGCGTCAACGTGAGCTGAAGCCTGCGGCGGTCGCCGTTCATGCTCTTGAGCGAAACCAGACCGCCGCGCCTAAGCGTGGAGATCAGCTTGAACATGGTCTGCGGCTTGACCGAGAAGCGGCGCGAGAGGTCTGCCGACGAGAGCGGCTGGCGATGGCCGAGCATGCTCAAGACCATGTATTGCGCGGTCGTGAGATGATGCCGCCCGACGGCCTGCTCCAGCCGGAGATAGGACGCGAACTGCACGCGCCTGATGAGATAGACCGTGCGGGCGCTCGATCCCGGCTTCTTTAGGGCCCGCAAGCTCCTTCGTTCCAACCGTTTATCCCCGACGCCATGCGAGAAGGAGCCGCCGCCTCGGACAGCCATAGGAGGCTAGGGCCGCTTGCCGGACCCGGTCAAGGTCATCGCATTAGGTCTTCGCACTAGCGATCATCGGGTTGTGGTGTGTTCCGCGCCCTTGGGACGCCCCCATGCCAAATGTGCGCGGCACCAGGCGAAAGCGACCGGCAACGGTCAGTCGCAGGTGGGCTTAAAGCCGAGCCAAGCCCACGCTTGACCACGAACAAACAAGCACGTGGGCACGGCGCCACAGGCCAGCGAAGGCAGCCATCAATTCGGATCAATGGCCGGCGGTGTCGGGGCGGGCCGCCTACCACGCGTACTGAAGACCCACGCGCCCCAGCATGATTAGGTTGCTCCAGGATTGCTGTGGCACTGACGTGCCGAACTCAGTCTGCGTACGATTGGACAAGGACGTGAGGGACCCGTGATCGAGGCCGAGCGACACACCGGCCGAGAACGCCAGATTGCCCTTAATCCGCATTAATCCCGCGAATCCGACCGCGTTCTGTCCGTCGAAGCCGGCCCAATGGAGCGAAATCGCGTAATTGGTGTTGTCAGGCAGCCACGGGTTGACCAGCGAGGCCGCCATGGCGGTTCCGGTGGCGGCCTGAGTGCTCAACCGCGCGATTCCGAACTGGTTGGCCACGATCTGGCTCGCGTTCGTGCAGGTGTCGGTTCCGGGAAGGTAGAGGAAGTCGGCGCCGTAGAGGCTGCAAACTTTCACGTATTCTACCGGGCTGGCTGCCGCTTGCTTGGGCGTCGCCATCGTGAGGGCGAACGCAGCGACAGCGGTTGCGAGGCTCGCGCTTGCCGCCTGGCGTCGCTTGAAGGTCCACATCGTTGTCTCCGCTCAGTCCATGACGCTGCACTGTCCCGTGCCGGCACTATTCGCTGAAGCGCCAGTTCAGGCCGAGAGTCGCGAGGTGGATTTGATGATCGACGTTGACCGGAAGATGAGAGCCCAGGTTGATCGAGGACGTGCCGAAATAGATGAAATTGTATTCGAGCCTGGCCGAGAGGTTGCCTATGAGGGCCATCTCGAGACCCCCGCCCGCCGTCAGGCCGGTCCGCTGGTGGTCCACGTCGATCGGGAAGCCTGGGCCCACCGCACCGACCCCGCTCTGAGAATCGATATTCGCCCATGCCACACCGGCTTTGATGTAGCCCAGGTACGAGCCCCATGCGTAACCCACGCGGCCGGTGCCCGTTGCCAGCGCCCGATAGTCCTGAGAAACGCCGGACGCAACCGGGCCTCCAGCACCGTCCAGATTCAAAGCGCTGCCTTTTATCGATGCTCCAAGTGCGTCGAGCTCACCACCCACGACCATGTTGCCGAACTGCCAATTGGCACCGACCTGCGCGCCGGCCTCCCACCCACTCGATCTGATATCAACGGCCGTGAACGAGATATCGAAGTACGGATCAACGAGGCGGCTGCTGGCCCATCCTCCACCACCTTGGACACCGATGTAGAAGCCGGTCCAGAGCGGCCGCTCAATTATTGGCGGACGCGGTTGCACGGGAAAATCGGCAGCGAGCACCGAAATCGTGGACAGCGGCAAGCCTGCTGCGGTGATCGCTGCTGCGCGAGCAACCCAGCGGGGCGTCGATCCTACGATCGAGATTGTCATCTCAAGTCACCTTTCAACAAACGATGGAATAGTTGCGAGCCGGCGAAGGCCGGCATGTCACTGCGCACACACCTCACCAGGCATACATGAATCCCGCGCGACTGAGGCCGCGGAGGTCGCTCCAGGATTGCTGCGGCACCGATGTACCGAATTCAGTCTGCGTGCGATTGGTCAACGACGTCAGGCTGCCGTTATCCAGGCCCATGGCGAAGCCGGCCGAGAACACCAGGTTGCCCGACAGCCGCATCAGTCCCGAAACGCCGATTCCGTTCTGCCCGTTGAAGTTGGCCCAATGGTTCGAGATTGCGTAGTTCGTGCCGGTGGGCAGCCACGGCGCCACCAGCGAGGCCGCCATGGCGGTGCCGGTGGAGCTCAGGGTGTTGAGCCGCGCGATGGCGAACTGGTTGCCGATGATCTGGCTCCCGTTCGTGCAGGTGTCGGTGCCGGGCAGGTAGAAGAAGTTGGCGCCGTAGAGGCTGCAAACCTTGACGTACTGCACCTGCGCGTGGCTGGGCGTTGCGCTCATGACCGCGAGCGCCGCGACCATACCGGCGAGGATTACGCGCGCTGAACGACCGGCGAGGAAGAGATGCGCTCCGACGAGGCGAGCTGTTCTGATGAACATTGTTGTCGTCTCCAAGTTTGAGGTCAGTTGGCTGGCGTGTATTGGCGCGGGAGTGGCGGCTCGCCGCCGAAACGCACGTTGATGCCGGCCTTCACCACATGGACGAAGTGGTAGATCCCGACGGGATCGTGAGTAGGCACGATCACGGTGGAATCGGGCAGGAAGTAGTTGAAGTCGTACTCGACTTTTGCCGAGACATTGCGCAGGAACGCGACTTCAACGCCGGCGCCTGCAGTCGGCCCGAATAGGTTCCGCTCCACCGGCACTGGGTCCGCATCCTCTTGCACGTTGAGCCTCACGCTGGCCCAGGCCGCCCCACCCTTGGCGTAGAAGAGCCAGGAGTTCATGGCGTAGCCGACGCGCCCGGTCGCGGTTCCCAGCGCACGGAAATCGATGGCGTTGTTATTGAGGCCGCCGGAGCCGGGTATGACTTGGCTTGTGGCGAGAGTACCCACCAGGAATACCCACGAGGCGTCGATCTCCGCGCCATAGACGAGGTTGCCGTATTGCCAGTTCGCGCCGATCTGGCCGCCGGCGAGCGGACCGCTGTTTGGGATATCGCTCTGCGGGAAAACCGGGGTGCTTTGATCGCCGTTGGGAATTACGGTGTCGGCCCATCCCCAGCCGCCGTGCACGCCCACGTAGTAGCCGGCCCATGACGTCTCCACGGGCGGAGCCTTGAGCGGGAGGTTCGCAGCCGCAACCGGTGCAGCAAACGTCACGCTTGCTCCCGCAACGATCGCTGCGAATGCGAGACGATGATGGACAGATCGCCGCGGGGGCAAATGCATGTCGGTGCTCTTTCTCATAGCTGGGTTGGATGAGATGCAATCCGGCATTCTTGGCCACTGAGCCGCGGCAAGAATGTCCGGAGTTGATTTTCGGGAATACTTTGCTGGCGGGCTGGTAGTAAATCCTTGAAGCGGTCTCTCAGGATCGCCCGCACACTAGCGTGAATTCCGAAATGACATTAAGCCCCGAAAAGAAATGATCGGCTGACGTGACATTTGCGCCACACAGAAATGAACCGCCGCTCACTCATTCAGAATTGGAATTGCAGTTCGTCGCCGATGGCAGCGCATTAATTTGCCGTATCCGAACGATCAATTGCATGCTGCACAATGGCGATTTTTGAAAATGAAACCTGGCGCTGATGATCGGACAAGCCTCGCGCTTTAAGCGGCTTCAAGAGCTCAGATATGGATAGCGCTGGAAATGAGCGGTGGATCTGGAAATGAGCGGTGGATAATGAGCGCTGGAAATGCGTACCGGAAATGGGCACGGCGCGCTTGGCGCCGTGCCCACGCAATAGACTGGTCGAGATGCTACTGGTCGAGCACCTCGATGTAGCCGAGATGGCTCGACGTATCGCCCGACCACCAGATGCGGTTCGGATTGGTCGGATCGATCTCGATGCGGCGCGCATCCGATTCGATGATCGGCAGCGAGAACTCCGTCCACGTTCCGTTCTTGGGATCGAAACGGGCGATCTTGTCGGCCGTCTGCTCGGTCAGCCAGATCACCTGGTGGACCGGATCAGCGACCGGAATGTAGGCTCCGTTGTTCGGGGTCGGCGGGTCGTAGGGGGTCGCCTGCCCGGTCTTTTCGTCGTATTTCACGAGCTTGCTGGTCTCGTGGTAGCCGACCCAGATGTTGCCGTTCCAGTCCGATCCCATTCGGCGCGGGACGTCGACGCCCGGGGTCTTGAACTCCTCGATCTTGCCGGTTGCCGGATCGAGGCGGCCGATGCGGTTGGCTTCGCGCTCGGCGAACCAGACCTTGCCGTCGCCCGCAACATCGATCCCGTAGGCGCCCGGGTCGCGCTTGGTCTCCGTATAGTAGGGAATTTCGTAGGCGGTGAACTCCTTGGTCTCGAGATTCAAACCCACCACCCGATAGCCCGCGGTCGACCAGACCATCTTGCCGTTCGGGTCGACGCGCATGGAGTTGCCGTTCATCTGCCCCTTGAAGTCCGGCGATGCCGGGAAAACAGAGAACTCCTGGGTCTTTGTGTTGAACTCGAGCCAGCGGCGATTGGTGCCGACCTCCTGCATCCAGATCATGTCGCCGGCGCCGCGCACGGGCGGCCCCATGTGATTGAGGGTGCCGACCTTGCGCGGCCCGGGCGGCGGATCGATCTCGGTGAATTCGTAGGTCTTCGGATCGAAGCGCCCTAGCTTGTACTGGTTGAGCTCGTTCACCCAGGCGACGCCGCGCGGATCGACCGTGATGTCGTGCAGCGCCGAATCCGAGTTCGGGACCGCGAAATCGACCGCGATGTATTTGGCCGCGGCGCCCTTCAGCAGCGTGCGCGACAGGCGGCCGTTCGGATCGGCCTTCGGAACGGTGTTGTTGAAGTTCGCAGCCAGATAGTCGACGACGATCTTCTGCTCCTCGTCGGTCAGATCAACGACGCCGCGCTCATGAATGCGCTCGCGCATCCAGGTGATCTTCTTCTCCCAATTGTCCTTCGTCCAACGCATCTGCGTCAGGCGGCGCAGGAAATGGCACTGGTTGCACTTGGCCTCGACGATCGCCTTGCCGGGTCCATCCGGCAGAACCGGCGGCGGCAATTCGGCATCGAGCTCGTTGCCGGCAACGCGGCCGGGCGAGCGGATCCAGCCGTTCGGGACCACCGGGCCTTGTTGGTCGGTGAGCGAGACGTCAGCGGTCGCCGGCTTGTCGGCCACCAAGGTCACCGGCGCTGGCTTGCTCTGGAAGCCATTGCCAATGCCCTGCACGGTGTACTCTCCGGGCGGCAGATTGTTCAGTGAGTAATGGCCCTCTGCCTGTGAGATGACCATGAAGGTCAGGCGTCGCTCGGCATTGAACAGCTTTACATAGGCTCCGGACAGCGCCTCTCCGGACGCACTCTTCACCACGCCTTGAACGCTACCAGGAAAGTCTGCCGCGGTCGCCGAATGAACGCCGGCAAACAGAGCGACAGCCGCGGTCGCGGCCAGAATCCTGCTCCGATGGCTCAACATTGCTTCCTCCTTGGCCGGAATTTGTTGATCTCTGATCCCGTGACCTTGCGTGCGTGGCCTTCCGGCTACCGCGAGTATACACGCGTTTTGCCCGCAATCGAGATGCGCGAAGCACTTTTGCCCCGCGTCGCAGCGGGGAGGAAACCGCAGGTGCGGGCCGCCGTCTCGCCCGCACCTGCCGGGCGGATGACCTTCGGAGAAGTTCCGGGTCGACATCCACCCATGTTTCAACTCGTCAATGATCCGGGTGGAACCCATCTTGGGAACCTATCTTGTTTGAGGGCCGCATCGCGGACCCTCGCGGAGGAGGGCAACTTAGGCGCGGATGACTCGCGCCTTACGGCCTTGTTGTCGAATATTCATCAACGCTGCGATGCGAAAGCAAGCTGATGGGGCGACATTAGTTCCCAACTTTTTTGATTTGTTGTTGGAAACGATTTCGTCGGCAGGGGCGTTTGCCAGTTGGGATCATCAATTGATGGAGGACCCCGATGAGAAACCTTTTCCTGGCTGCAGTATCGATTGCCGCCATCGGCGTCGCGGCGCCAGCTTTCGCGCAGGTCGGTGTGGACGTGGGGCCCGGCGGCGTTCGGTTCGGCGTGGGTCCGCGCTATGACCGCGACTGGCGTGATCGCGACCACTGGCGTGGGGCTTACGCCTATGACTGCCGCACGTGGCAGGAACGGATCGTAACGCCGAGCGGCCGTGTGATTTATCGGACCCACCGCGACTGCGACTGATTGCGGCAGGAACAACAAATAAATCTCAGGCGTAGCAAATGACGTTGAGCAGCGGCTCGAGGTTCGAGCCGCTGCATTTTTGCGGCGGAGCTGCGCTCAAATCGCGCAGTGTCACCCGCCCTTGACCTCGAGCTGCACGTCCACATTGCCGCGTGTCGCGTGGGAGTAGGGGCAGATTTTCTCGTGCGCCTCCTTCGCGAGGGCCGCGAGCTCCGCCTGCGGGAGGCTCGGGTCGTCGACATGCAGCTTGACCGCCAGCCCGAAGCCGCCGCCGTCGCGCGGCCCGATGGAAACATCGGCGGTCACCTTGGCCTTGCTCGCGTCCTTCTTGTGCTGCTTGCCGACAAAGTCGAGCGCGCCGCCGAAGCAGGCCGCGTAGCCGGCCGCGAACAAATGCTCGGGCGTTGCCGTATTCGGCTTTCCCGGCCCCCCCATCGCCTTCGGCACCGAAAGATCGGCGCGAACGATGCCGTCGCTTGATTCGGTATGCCCGTTACGCCCACCGGTCGCAGTGGCAGTTGCGGTGAACAGCGGTTTGATCGTGTCCATGGTCGGGTCTCCTTCGTGTCGTGGGGTGATGATCCCAGTAGGCAGCCGACATTGACCCAGGTTCCGGAGAAGCGGTTGCCGGCTTTCCGACGCCAACATGAGCTTCGCCAAACAAACAGAGCGCATTCCGATCTGGATCGGACTACGCTCTGGCGCTCAGCTGTTGCAACAACAACCACCTGAAGGGCGCTACGCGCCCTTTGTCAGATCCTGGCCGCGGATCGGCAGCGAGCGCAGGCGCTTGCCGGTGGCGGCGAAGATCGCGTTGGTCACCGCCGGCTGGATCATGGTGGCGCCGGGCTCGCCGATGCCGCCCCAGCGCTTGCCGGGTGTCGGCGAGATGTAGACTTCGGTCTTCGGCGCGTCCTTCATGCGCACCACCGGATAGGTGTCGAAGTTGCCCTGCTCGATGCGACCGTCCTTGACGGTGACCTCGCCGAACAGCGCCGCCGAAAGACCATAGATCATGCCGCCTTCGAGCTGGTTCTCCACGCCGCGCGGATTGACCACGGTGCCGCAGTCGCAGGCGATGACCACGCGCTCGACCTTGACGTCGCCCGAGGTCACGGAGACCTCGGCGATCATGCCGACGACCGAGTCGTAGCTCTCGTGCACGGCGACGCCGCGCCCCTTGCCGGCCGGCATCGGCTCGCCCCAATTGCCCTTCTCGGCGAGCAGATCCATGACCTGCTGGAAGTCGCCGCGATCTGCCAACAGCTCGCGGCGGAACGCAAGCGGATCCTTGCCGACCGCATACGCCATCTCATCGACAAAGCTCTCCATGAAGAACACGTTCTGCGAATGGCCGGGCGCGCGCCACGGCCCGAGCGGCACATGCGTGTTCCTCAGGATCGAGATGATGCGGTAGTTCGGCAGCTTGTAGGCGGTGTTGATCAACCCCTGCATGGTCTGCGGATCGAGGCCGTCCTTGACGGCGCCGGGATTGGAGCTCCCGGCCGAGTTGCGCATGTCGAGCGCGATCGCGGTCCCGTCGGCCGCAAAGCCCGCCTTGAAGCGGATCGCGGCCTGGGTGCGGTAGCGGCCCTGGCGCATCTCCTCCTCGCGCGTCCAGACGAGCTTCACCGGCTTGCCGACCACTTTTGAGATTGCGACCGCTTGCGCGACCTCGTCCGGACCGAGGCGCCGGCCGAAGCCGCCGCCCGAGAAGGTGTTGTGCACGTAGACGTTCTCGGGCTTCACCCCGGAGGCTTGCGCCGCGAAGGCGAGCGCCTGGTCGGCATTCTGCGTGCCGACCCAAACATCGACGCGGTCGGCTTGCACATGCGCTATGGCATTGAGCGGCTCCATCGGCGCATGGGTGATGATCGGCACATCGTAAGTCGCCTCGATCACCTTGGCGGCGCCCGCCATGGCGGCATCGACATTGCCGTCGTGGCGTGCCACCGCGCCTTTCTGATCGAGTGCCGCCACATAGTCCTTGCGGAACTGCACGCTGTTGGTCGACCCGGCGGCGCCGACCTCCCATTCGATCGGCAGCGACCGGAGCGCCGCGAGCGCACGGAAGTAGCGGTCCGCCACCACCGCGACCGCGTTGTTGAGCTTGACCACCTGCAGGACGCCGCGGCGTCCGGTGATCGCGCTCTCATCGACCGATTTCACAGTGCCGCCGAACACCGGGCATTTGATGATCGCCGCCGACACCATGCCGGGCACGTCGAGGTCGATGCCGTATTTCGCCGAGCCGTTGATCTTGAGCGGCACGTCGAGGCGCGCAAGCCTGCGGCCGATGAATCTGTATTGGTCCGGCTTCTTGAGCGGCGGCTCCTTGTCGAGCTTGATCGCGGCTGCGTCGGTGGCGAGCTCGCCGAACCGAAAGGTGCGCCCGCTGGGGCCGTGCGTGACCTTGCTCATCGCCGCGCTGCATTCGGACGCCGGCACATTCCAGCGGTTGGCGGCCGCCTGGATCAGGCGCGCGCGCGCGCTGGCGCCGGCCTGCTGGACCATCTCGCCGGTCTCGCGCACCGCCCTGCTGCCGCCGGTGGACAGGCTGCCATAGACCTTGTTCTCGCGCAGATTGCGGTTGGCGGAAGCGTATTCGGGCTTCACCAGGTTCCAATCGCATTCGAGCTCCTCGGCCAGGATCTGCGGCAGCGCCGTGAAGCTTCCCTGTCCCATCTCGGCGCGGCCGTAGCGGATGATCACCGTATCGTCGGGCTGGACCACGACCCAGGCGTTGATCTCGCCCGGATAGCGCGTGGTGTCGTCGTTCCAGGGGCGCGCGCTCAAGGTCGCGGCGCTGCCTTCGCCGGCGATCCCGATGCCGAGCGCAAAGCCGCCGGCAGCGGTCAGCGAGGTGGTGATGAACTGGCGGCGGGAGAGAGTTGTCCTGGTCATTGTGCTGCCCTCCCGATCACGTGCGCATCAGCGCGGCTGCGCGATGCACCGCGCGGCGGAGCCGCTCGTAGGTGCCGCAGCGGCAGATATTGGTGAGATTGGCGTCGATATCGGCGTCGGTCGGGTTCGGGTTGGTCTTGAGATAGGCGACCGTCGCCATGATCTGGCCGGACTGGCAGTAGCCGCACTGCGGCACCTGCTCGGTCAGCCAGGCCTGCTGCACCGGATGCTTGCTGTCCGCCGACAGGCCTTCGATGGTGGTGATCTCGGCGCCGTCGACGCTGCTGACCGGCACCGAGCAGGAGCGCATGGCTTGCCCGTTGACATGAACCGTGCAGGCGCCGCACTGGGCGATGCCGCAGCCGAATTTCGTTCCCGTCAGCCCGACTTCCTCGCGCAAGACCCAAAGCAGCGGGGTATCGCCTTCGACATCGAGCTGGTGCGCGACGCCGTTGACCTTGATGTTGACCATGATGCGGTTCCTCCGGGCGGTGTTCCGGCGCCGACGCGCACGCCGCCTGTTCAAGCGCTGTGAATCTAGCATGCGGGCGAGGGGCAGCCTAGGCGGGATCGAGGGCGGGAACCTCGTCCTGCGCAAGCCTCATCCGCATCCGATGCGGCCGGTGACAAAGCCGTTCGAGGGCAAAGCCGCGAGTGCGGCACTGAACCCGGTCTGCGAAGCCATCGTGCATCTCCTCCAAGTTCGCCACGATAGCGTGGACCTGTAGGGTGGGCAAAATTGCCTTGCACTGAATTCGATTGTTGCGAGGCGCCGCGCAATTTTGCCCACGCGTTCCTGCGAGGCGTCGTAAGACGCGTGGGCAACGCGCCGGTGAGCTTGTGCTTTTGGATAGACCGAGGCAGGCGCGTTGCCCACCCTACGGCGCTGCGGCTAGCACCATGGGAGGTGCCGGCGAACAATAACGTGGACCTGTAGGGTGGGCAAAATTGCTCTGCACCGAGATTGATTGACGCGAGGCGCGGCGCAATTTTGCCCACGCAGGGTTCGCGACGCGTGGGCAACGCGCCGGTGCGCTTGTGTAGTTGGACAGTCCGGTGGAGGCCCGTTGCCCACCCTACGGCGGCGTCGGTTCGGTCGCGCGTGATGGTGCGCTTTTCCTTATTTGCGCTGGCGACGCTGGTTCTGCTCGTGCTCGCGCTGACGCGGCGCTTCTGGTCCTCTGAGCCGGCGACCCCTTTTTTCCTCCCACACCTTGCCGATTCGGTACAAAGCCTCGTAACTCCCACTCAGGTGGGCACTCCTCAAGATTCGCGAGCCCGGGGCGGCTTCCGGCATCCGAGACAAGGCGGACAGTATTCATGCAAGGGTCCCGCGTGAGCGAGATGCAATCACAAGCCAGGATGATCGCGCTGCTGGTCGCAGGCGCCATGTTCATGGAGCAGCTGGACGGCACTGTGATTGCGACCGCGCTGCCGCAGATGGCGAGCTCCTTCGGCGTCGCGGCAGTCGACCTCAATGTCGGCATGTCGGCATATCTTCTGACGCTTGCGGTGTTCATCCCGGCGAGCGGATGGGTCGCCGACAAGGTCGGCGCCCGCACCGTCTTCACCTCGGCCATCGTGGTGTTCACGGCCGCCTCTGTCCTGTGCGGGTCGAGCCAGGAGCTTTGGGAGTTCATTGCCGCGCGGGTGCTGCAGGGCGTGGGCGGAGCCATGATGGTTCCGACCGGGCGGCTCATCGTGCTGCGCAATGCCGAGAAGCACCACCTGATGCGGGCGATCGCCTATCTGACCTGGCCGGCCTTGTCGGCCCCGATACTCGGACCCCCGCTCGGAGGCCTGATCACCACTTACACATCCTGGCGTTGGATCTTCTTTCTCAACATCCCGCTTGGGCTCACCGCCGTCGCACTCGCGCTTGCGCTCATCCCCAACGTGCGCGGCAGCGGGCGCGGACCGTTCGACTGGCTCGGCTTCTCCATGACCGGGCTCGCCGGCGCCGGCCTGATCTACAGCGTCGAATCGATGGGGCGGGGTCACATGAGCGGGACCGCAAGCGGCCTCCTGCTCGCCTCCAGCCTCGGCACGGGGATCTTGAGCATCCGTCACATGCTGCGGACGAAGCATCCGCTGATCGACCTCTCTCCGTTTCAGGTGCCGACCTTCATGATTGCCGTGCGCGGCGGCATCTTGTTCCGGGCGGCGATCGCGGCCCTGCCGTTTCTGCTTCCCCTGTTGTTTCAGCTCGTGTTCCGGCTTGATCCGTTCGCCTCCGGGCTCCTGCTGCTCGCCCTGTTCGCCGGCAATCTCGGGATGAAGCCCGCGACCAGCACCGTGCTCAATCGGTTCGGCTTCAAGCCCACGCTGCTGGGCAACGGCTGCATTGCCATCGCCACTATATTGGGGTGCAGCCTGCTCACGCCGGACACCCCCAAGGCCGTCATCGTGCCGCTCTTGTTCGTCAGCGGGCTCGCGCGCTCGATGGAGTTTACGACGCTCAACACGCTGGCGTTCGCGGACGTGCCGAAACCCCGGATGAGCGGGGCCAATACGTTGTTCAGCATGGTGAACCAGCTGGGAAGCGGGCTCGGAATTGCAGTGGGGGCGGTTTCGCTCCGCCTGGGCGCCCTCACGCACCCGACCGTCGACGCCGCCACCGGGCGCGATTTCCAGATCGCGTTCTGGGTGGTCGCCTTGCTGGCCATGGCGGCCTATCTGGATTTTTACCGCCTCGCCCCCGGCGCAGCCGACGGGCTTCGCAAGGACGCCGCTTCGTCTTGATAGGCGTGCGACCAGCTGAGGACTAGGTCATCGTTTCCGAAGTTCGAATCATATCAGGCGACATCCGCGAGCTTATAGGACCAAGTGTGGATGACGGGGTGGCGGTTGGCGAGCTTTATACCAGCCATGATGCGTTC